>ULYR01023062.1_pt1 | contig 195827 bp, 223 predicted proteins | sample 1962341 | NCBI WGS metagenome assembly ULYR01 (sample SAMEA4835868, study PRJEB28245) | human gut metagenome | biome: gut microbiome; material: fecal sample | place: Denmark | collected 2008 | reverse complement strand
ATCCTGCGGGACTAACCTCCCGTACCGGTTCGATTCCGGTCGCCGGCATTAAAGTTAAAGTCTGAAACCTAAGTAAAATCAAGGTTTTCAGGCTTTTTTGTTGTGTAAAAAAATAAATAGGGGCAAAATAGGGGGTTATATATGAATGAACGATCGGTAAATGTGCTAATTTGTACATTTGCCGGTCGTTTTGTACAAAGGTATTTTTTGTACAATATGTTTGTGATAAAGTGAATTTGCTGATAAGAAAAAATATATTGCTTCAAAATAACGAATATATTTTTTCGAAGACACATAAGAAAATGTTTAATGCGAGGAGAAGAAAAATGTTTACAAGAATGTCAAAAGGAGTACTTTGGGTATTGGTAGCAGCGGTTGTTATAGGTGGATTTGTGGGGATGGCTGAGGAAGTCGGAATAGGTCTGCTTATATGGCTGGGGGGACTTGTCCTGATTTGGGGACTTGGCGTATTTGTTGAACTGATTAACAATATTTTGGATATTAAGAAAATATTGCAATCAATATCATCTACAGGCTCTATGGGAAACTCAAATGTTGGATCATATGGCAGCATGGGTTACAACATGAATACTTCTACACAGTCCGGTTGGAATGAGACAACATGGTATTGCAATCACTGTGGAACAGCTAATAGTTCAGATGCAACAAGATGTGTAGGTTGTGGCACTCTGCGACCAAATAGTGGGAAACCCAGTCTGGCTTCGGCAGCGGCACAGATGGGTAATTCCAGAGAAACGCAGACAGGATGGTACTGCAGATATTGTGGTTCAAAGAATAATGCGACATCAAGGGTTTGTATTGGGTGTGGTAAAGATAAATAAAAAGTTAAAGAGTTCTGATCCTGTAATTGCAGGGTAGAGAAGCAACAGATAGCAGCTGACAGACCTGTTGTAAAATGACCGGCAGATGTTAATTTGTACATCTACCGGTCGTTTTGTACATATCCATTTTATTATGAATTTAATATGGTAGGATATTAATTGTCGATACAGGAAATCGTAGATATGGTGTTTATCTGCTATGGTTAGACAGATTAGATTTGGAGAGGAAAAGGTACATTATGAGGCGATATAAGGGATTGATGTTAGCGGGAGTTATATGTATAGCTTGCAGCATGAGTGCTTGCCAGAGAACAGTCAAAGATGAAACGAGGACGACAGATTCAATAATTAGTGAAAATGCAGATGAACATATGGATGAAACGAATAGTGAAGTGAAATCAGAAGGATTATAACTTCTGTGATATAAAATATAAGTAAAAATGAAATCCTGTGAAGAGAATAACATTCAATGAAAAATTTTGAAAGATAAGTTCTCTTTACAGGATTTTTTGGAGGACGTTGATGTATCATCTTATCTTTCATTAAAGAACAGTGGCGTAAAATATTATGATTACGACGGAAATGAACTTGGAAATGTGGAATATTTTACATTCCTTAAATCCTGTGGTGTCAATTATATAAGACTTCGTGTCTGGAATGATCCATATGATTCTGACGGGAATGGTTATGGCGGAGGAAATAATGATCTGGCATCTGCGATCACAATGGGTAAATGGGCATCCGAAGCAGGGCTTAAGGTACTGATTGATTTTCATTATTCTGATTTCTGGGCAGATCCTGCAAAGCAGAAAGCTCCAAAGGCGTGGGCAGAATATTCATTTGAGGACTGTCAGGGGTAAATAGAAATAAACTATCTTTTTCGGATGTGGCATGGTAGAATGAATCTTACATGGCAGTTTTTAGAGAAAAAACTGTAAAAGAAGAACTTATAAAGGGAGGTTATATTACAAAATGAAAAAGAAAAGAAGCTTATGGATAACACTTGCGGCAGTGGCCTGTATATGTGTATCGATGTTATTTGGTTCGGCAGCCACTGCAAAAGCAGAGGGTGAAGGACAGGAATATACATATACGGATGCTACGTTGTTTGTTTGTGGTGCTGATGGTGTGGTTACTGCTTATGCAGGAGACAGAAACGTAAAAGAGATTGTGGTTCCGCAGACGATCGGTGGTGTGACAGTTACAGGAATCGGGGCAGAAGTATTTAAAGATATGACAGAGCTGGAGTTTACAGCAGTGCCTGATACTGTAATATCATTTGGTGATTTTGCATTTAGCGGATGTAGTAAACTGAATACGATCTATCCGTATCAGCCGGTGCTTGATTCTGTGACAGGGGTGGATACCGGGAAGTTTGTTATCTTGAATTCTGAACAGAATGTCGGAAAAGTTATAACACTTCCGACAAATCTGAGTCAGATCGGTACAGGCGCATTCGCGGGCTGTACTTCTGTTGGCAAGTTTGCTGTTGCAGATGCAAATGCATATTTTACAACACATGCATGGGATCGTGCATGGACACAGCAGCCAAATGATAATTCCGGTGATGAGGTAGTGACGAATCCTAAAAATACAGGTGAAGTTTTGTTAAGTAAAGATGGAACGATGGTGTATCGTCTGGCACCTGCCTTCCATTATACGGGAAATGGTCTTTATAATATACCGGAGACAGTTGTGACTCTTCTGCCATATGCCTGCGAGCAGGTGTCATTAAACGGAGGGTTTGTAATTCCTGCATCCGTGCAGGTTATAGGAGATTATGCATTCTATAAGTGCGGGAATCTGAATACAGTAAAATTTGCTGAGGGTTCCCAGACATCCACGATCGGAGCGTATGCATTTGCATATAATAATAATTTACAGAAATCAGATATAACAGACGGGGCTTCGTGCTTTACACTTCCGACCGGTGTGACATCTATCGGGGAGTATTGCTTTGCTTATTGCCAGAATATTGTGATTGATATATCAAAGACAAAACTTGAAGTTATTCCTGATTATGCATTTTATGAGAGCGACAACCTTCATGAGTTGCAGACACCTGTAACATTACGAAAGGTTGGAGCTTATGCATTTTATGGCTGCAACAATCTGAATGAAGTGAAATTCCTTGGAAAGACTTTAGAGGAGATCGGAACAGGAGCATTTAAGACCTGCAATAATCTTCATATAGTTGATATTCCGGAAGGTGTTACGGCGATTGCAGACGGAACCTTTGATGGATGTCAGAATCTGAATACTATAAAACTTCCGGACAGTTTAAAAACGATTGGTGATAATGCATTTAAGGATTGCAGAAATATTCATGAGATGGTGATTCCTCCAAATGTATCTCATGTATCTAAGAACAGCTTTGCCGGAGCAAATCAGAATGACATAGATACATCAAAGAACCAGTATATCCAGAAATTTGTAAAAGCAAAGCTTCCGGATGTCGGTGAGAAATTCACAGTCGGAAATCTGAAATATAAGATAACAAAGTCTCACAAGACGAAAGGAACAGCAGCGTTATATGGAACTAAGGGTAAGTCATTAAAGACAGCTAAGGTTCCGGCTACGATCATGTATAAGGGTTATAAATTCAAGGTTACATCGATTGGAAATAATGCATTCAAGAACTGTAAAAAGTTAAAAACAGTGAAGCTTGGAAGCAATGTCAAATCAATCGGTAAGAATGCATTTTACGGATGCAAGAAGCTGACAGGTGTTACCCTGGATGCCAAGTTGACTACAATTGGAAACGGAGCATTTTCAAAGTGCATCTCACTTAAGAAGATTACTATTCCTGCAAAGGTTACAAAGATCGGAAGCAAAGCTTTTTACGGTGACAGTAAATTAAAGACAATTACGATCAAGAGCAGCAAGATCAAGACAAAGAAGATTGGAAAATCAGCATTTGCAAAGATCAATAAAAAGGCTACGATCAGAGTTCCAAAGAAGAAGCTTTCAGCATATAAGAAGATCATCAGAAGTGCCGGAGCGGCAAAGAGCGTAAAGATTAAGAAATAAAGATCCATTCCTTTAATAATAGAACGAATATATATATTCTGCCAGGATAACAAAAGCCCCGCGGCAGGTAATGCCACGGGGCGAAGGAAGGGAATCTATGAAAAATGAAAGTAAGCAATAATTATAAAGTGTGTATCTGATATTCAGGTATGCACTTTTTTAGATCTGAGGACATACAGTCGAAAACGCTTGCTCTGACCACATTTTCGGTGATGCCCTCTTGGTTTTGTTTTCCTTTGATGGTATTCATATTAAAGGATAAATGTGTTCATTCTATGTTCAGGGTGTCAATGAATTGTGAAAAGAACACATAAAAAATGCATGTTTTAACGGGATTAACGTGCGGTATAAAATGATTTACAGGTTACGTTTATTCGTGGTATGATAAAGAAGCCTGCAGGAAGCAGGAAAATAAAAAGGTTATGGAAAACGCAGGAGGAAAAGAAAATGGTAGTAGTAAATACAGAAAATATACCGGGAAGAGAGTATCAGGTGATCTCATTGGTAACAGGTTGTTGTGTTATGTGTAAGAATATCGGAAAAGATATCGGTGCATCCTTTCGTAATATGGTAGGAGGAGAAATGCAGGCGTATACACAGATGATGGCTGATGCAAAAGATAAGGCGATTTCGTATATGATCAATCAGGCTATGAGCATGGGAGCAGATGCGATCGTAAATGTCAGATTTGCTTCAACAACAATTGTTGCCGGTGGCGCAGAAATTCTTGTTTCCGGAACAGCAGTGAAGTTTATAGCTTAACAGATTGATTTCTACACAGTGTTAGAAATGGAGGAGTATATGAAGAAACCAAAACATGAGCTAATGACATTTGTTGCCGGAATCGTTATGCTGGTAGCAGGGTTATTTATATTGTCTCAGAAAGTAATTGTATCATCCAGTTTCTTTTCTTCATTTGGAGGATTGTCAATCTGGGGAGCAAGAGTCAGTTCCGGTATGGTAGTGATTCCGTTGATCATTGGAATTGTATGGATGTTTATGACAGATTCATTTGCATCAAAGGTTTTTTCTGCATTGGCAGGACTTTTGATCGTAATAGCAGTTATTTTGTCAACAAATATTCATCTTACCAGTATGACATTATTTGATTGGCTGTTAATTCTGGTACTGATCTTTGGAGGACTTGGGTTTGTAGGCAGAGTGCTTCTGGCAGACAGAAAAAATGATGAGGTTGATCCACGAGAAGAAATGTACAGAGAAATGTATGGAGAATCGACGGATAAAAAATTAAAGAGAAGAAAATAGGATTTTGTATATTCCGTTGGAAACGGGAGAATTTAAAGGGAAAGACTATTACAAATAAACTATAAGAAAGAGATGAGTGATATGCCTTATTTTTATTTTGACCCAACGTATATTTTAGTTCTGATCGGAGTTGTTCTGTCTCTGATCGCATCTGCTCAGGTGAAATCGGCGTATAAGAAATATGAGAAAGTATCGACAAGATCAGGATTTACTGCAGAGCAGGTGGCAGCAATGATCCTCAGAAATGCGGGAATTACAGATGTGGCGATTCGACCGATCGCAGGCGAATTAACGGATAACTATAATCCCAAGGATCATACACTGAACCTGTCACAGAATGTATATGGTTCCAGGTCGATTGCAGCAATAGGCGTAGCAGCACATGAGTGTGGTCATGCAATTCAACATGCGGAAGGATATGTACCGCTTAGCTTTCGTTCGGCGATCGTGCCTGTTGTAAGCATTGGTTCTACATTATCATGGCCATTGATCCTGATCGGTTTACTGATCCCGAGACTGGACGTATGTATTACATTCGGAATCATTTTGTTCTCGCTGGTCGTTGTATTCCAGTTCGTAACACTGCCGGTTGAGTTCAATGCTTCGGGCAGAGCCATTGCAATCTTAAGAAATGGCGGATTTATGACGGAAGAAGAACTTGGCGGTGCTAAGAGAGTTTTAACTGCCGCGGCACTTACTTATGTGGCAGCAATGGTAACAGCGATTCTTCAGCTCGTACGTCTGCTGTTGCTTACAAATAGAAGAAGATAATCAAAAAGTAAATATCGTGTGTTTTGGTAGAGCCCATTATAAGAATGCCGGAATATAATAAAAAACGTGATCGAAAGGTAAAGACAGTGGTGTTAAGAGATAACTGCAATGATCTTTCCGGTCGCGTTTTTATTTTGTAAAAAGGAATGGATACAGGAAAGCGTATGGGTTTATATAGGAATAATCGGTATATGTCAGCAGTGTATAGTACAAAATATACAAATAAAATGCTGAAATTAGTAAAAATACCTAAAAATATGTTGCAAAATTGTGAATAGTATTTATAAAAATTATGTGCTACAATATCCGTGGTGTGATAAATTTGGATAGTTTCTCACAAAATTAATACGAAATTGTGCAATAAATTAGAAGATTACACAAAAATATGCCCAAGGTATCACAACCGGAAACATAATGACATTGCCAGTTATCCCAAGGGGTTGGATAACTGGCAATTTATAGTATATCAACGTATACACAGGAATTGGCGGAATGCGGTTCCGGACAGCAATGAATGGAGGACAGAATGAGAAAACGAAACATGAGAGGATATGTAGCAGGATTTGCTCTTGCGGCAGGATTATGCATAACGCAGGGAATACCTGCACATGCAGCAACCGAAGTACAGAGCGACAGCGGAACGGATCAAAGCTATGAGACAGCAGATCCGTCGAGGGGAGTTACCTATATAAAGAACGATTCGGGGAATACGTTGGGAATTAACCTGAATGGTAATTCTGCCGTCATTCGTATGTCTGAGAATTCTACGTCAGATAAGACATGTATTAACATATATAATGATAAGAACAGGAATGGAAAGGTTGATGACGGAGAGACAGCATTTACGCTGGATGGAAGTGCGGATATCATTTGTTCCGGCGGAATGCCGATCTATGGTCTCTATCAGCAGAAGTATGATAAACCGATGGCGATCACAGTGGATGGAGCGGATATCGGATGCGTGAAGGGTATATATGAAAGTTTACTGGATTCGGAGAGCAATTCTCAGCCGGCTTTAAAACTTCAGATTACGAATTCTGTGCAAATTTCTGCCGTAGTGGCTGCGGAGAAATCACAGATAAACGGAGATGTAGAAGTCAGCGTTGGCGATGGATGTGAACTCAGCAGTCTGGTAGCAGCCCAGACAGCTTCTGTTTCCGGTAATGCAGCAGTAAATCTGAATGGTGGTTCATATGGAGTTGTCCAGATCCTACATGAAGGAGCAGAGATTCAGAAAGATTTGGACATTACATTTCAGGGTATTACCTTGAAAAATGGTGTAGGTAGTTCCGTCGCATCATCCGGTTGTAAGGTGCTGGGAAATGTAAATTTTGATGCAGACGGAGTGAATGTGGAAAGTAGCAGCAGTGCATCCTTTGCTGTATTAGATGGTGCAAACTGTAGCGGAGATCTGAATGTTACATTAAAGAATTATACAGGATCGGACTGGACATTCTATGGCGCTAAAAATAACAGTTATGTTAAGGGAGACCTTGATGTACAGATCATTGGAGGCAGCGGAACCTTTGGCAGCATCTATGGCACTATGCAGACTGTCGTAGAGGGAACAGCTAATATCCGGATAAAGGATTGTAATTGTAAAGGTGCAATTTACGGTGATTATGCAGGCGCTTTTTTAAGCAGAAAGAATCCTGCTGACGGAACATATGCTGTGACTATATCGATTGATGGATGTACGGCAAAGGGTATTGTATATGGTCAGGCATATGCACAGCAGGTTTATTCTCTGAAAATGAATATAACAAATATAGATGCTACCGGGTGTAATATCTATGGATTCCAGTCAGGGACAACTAATGTAATGGGACAGACTGATATCAGTATGAGTAACTGTAAGGGAAGTTCCATTTGTGGATACAATGGATATAATTCAGAGAATAAGAAAGATGAAGAAACACTGACAGTTACAATAAAAAAGTGTATTGTATCAGGAACACTTTTTGGTATAAATCAGGGCTATTTTGAAAAAGATTGTATACTTCATACGTCAGAAAATATTTTTAATAGTTATACCGGATTTAGCAACATTACTGTTGAGAAGAATGTAGAGCTTATATCTGCCAATGAAAATGACGGCTCAATTCTGGATGCAAATGGTGATCCATTGATTGATTCCTGTTCATTTGCGGCAAAGGGATATTATGATATTACCAATAGTATAACCGTAAATGGTAATTTTACAGTAGAAATGACAGGAGTCCGTACTAACTCATTAATGGTAGTTGGATCTTCTTATCTGTATGGTGATTCAAAATATACGATAAAAGACAGCGAAATTACAGGGCACTCACCAAATACACTTACATTTGCAGATAATATTTCACGGGCAACTGAAAATACAACAACGGTTTTGATCGAGAATACAGATTTCAGTGCCTTGAGTTCTCTTAGTTTTGATAATCGGCTTGCGGATGGGCAGATCCTGACTATGACAGTTAAGGATGACTGTAAGCTTCCTGTAAATTATTATGTAACACCAAATAGAAATCAGACAGGCTCTGCTGTAGTGACAATCGGAAATGATGTGTATTATGGTGGAGTTGTTACACTGAAGGAAGATGTAACAGCAGATAATGTTTATTTTGGTACATATGCAAATTATAGTAGTGGATATGCTACTGTTTTAATCCCGGATAATGTGACGGTAACAGCAAATGAAAATATCTATATACCATATTTTGCAAAGGTATTGAATAAGGGTACTTTGACAGCAAAAACAATAAAGAATCTTACTTCATCTTCGGAATCCAAGATATATCTGAATGGGGGAACGATTCAGGCAGAGAAAAAGGAAGTTGAGATCTATTATCCGATCAGTCTTGAATATGATGAGAAAGCAAGTCGGGTATCGATCAGTTCCAATGAAACGATATCATTAGAGCCGGATGTTTATTATGGTAAAAACGGACAGACCATTAGTGTATATCCATCATATATGAAAGGCTATAATCTGGTGTCGGTTGTTTTAAAGAAAGCATCAGAAACACAGGCATCAGAACTGGCAGAAATCAGGGGTAATTACAGTTTTGATATGCCGGATGAACCGGTGACGGTTATTGTCACAGTTGAAGGCAAACAAATTACTATAAAAAAGACAGCTGCAGATCCATGTGCTGTATTGAATACGACATACACGGCAGACAAACCATTATATGATCTGACCAGACTCATGATCTTTAACGATGCAGAAGAAGGTACAGTTAGATATACAGAGGATGTTGTTTATACACTTCCGGAAGGTTTGAAGATAGAGAATGGAAAGCTCGTCGGAACACCTTCTACATTGTACGAGGACGGAAAACGTGTAGATATCCATGTTACAGCAAAAAACGGAACAGAGGCTGTATTAAAACTGAATGTTATCGTGTCCACAAAACAGCAGATGCAGGAAAGTACAGCCGAACGATTGACAATAGATGAACAAAAGAAAGAGATTTGTCTGAACGGCATGTCGGCAGTAATTCAGCAGACCGGATCACTGGATGACGGAACGATCCTTACCGGTATCTTTGCAGACGATGATCTGGATGGTAAGGCAGATGGCAAACAGGCAATATATAGTGGAGATCTGTCAGCGTATACAATTTATGGAATTTCCGGCGTAGATTCATGGAATTATCCGGTAAAGATCACAGTACTTAGTGGCACAGTAGGAACTATTTATGGAGAGTCGAATGCCACCATTACATATCCTGAGAAAAATGCTCTTATATTAGAAATCCAAGGCGGTACGGTAGATAATGTGTACGGCATGGGATCAGGAACTGTTGGTGGATATGTATATATCAGAAAAGGGGAAAATGCAACAGCAAATGTTGCTATAAAAAATTCTTCAACTTATACAGAGCCGACAGGATCATTGCTTGATAATAATGGCGTGGTATCCATAGGCGGAAAGTATCATTCATATGATAAGATTACGGCTGCGTCCATAGAGGTAAAAGATTATGCCAACATAATATTTGATGAAGCTGTTGAACTGACAGAAACACTGACAGTAGGCAGTGGAACAAAGGTTACCTTTAACAGTAGTGTAAAAGCAGATAAATTTGCTAAAACAGGCAGCATTTATGCAGAAGAATGGTTTTATTCCAAAGCGGAGTTTGAAACATTTGCACCAGGTTACTCATGGGTACATATTGAAAAGACAGCGACCCTGACCGCAGATACGATTCAGACAGATAATACATCGGGAATAATTTATCATAAAGGTGTTGTTTCGGCAAAGAGCTGTTCTAATAAGGCAAAGTGGATTGTGGCAGGAGCATTTGCGGATGGAACGGATATCAGTGGCTGGTCAAATCTGTATTTCAAGATAACTGCATCATCTAATCTTGGAAGTGATCCATTTAATTATGCAGATTATTGGTACTTTCTTACCAGAGAGGACGGCAATGGATCAGATTATTTCCTATGCGGAAATATAACACAGCATGTTAAATATAAAGATATAGCAGGATATACAGCTGTATTATCTTTAAATGATGGAGATGCTGTGGAAGGAACAAACGGAAGATGTTTGATGGCAATACCGCAGGAAGAAATGACATTATACGTTTCTTATATTCCAAAGCAGATCAGCTGCAAGAAGCTGTATGCAGATCCGGCAGTAGTGAAGGGAACAGAGTATACTACAGAAAATCCGGCATATGATCTGAGTCAGATCAAGATTGAAAATGATACAACAGCACAGTACGGATCGACAAAGAAATATAAGATCAAGGAAGGCTCAAAGCTTCCTGAGGGGTTAACCCTAGATGGTGATCAGGTAGTTGGTACACTTGCAGATACGGCAGAAACGACAGAGACTACCTTCCGTATCACAGGAAGAAATGGTTCTGTAGCAGAGTGTAAGATTTTATTTACGGTAGAAGAAGCCGGATATAAAGAAACAGATCTGAATGAGGAACTGGATGTAAAAGCATATAGTGATATTGACCTGAAGGGCCATTCTGTTGTAATCCTTCCGGATGAATCGGACAGCACGGGCAAGAAGGTATCTATTTATCCGGATGATGATCATGATGGCATTGCAGATAATGGAAAGGTATTAAAGATAGGTGGAAAAAGCTCATATGATCTGAGCAGCCGTTCTATCTATGGTTATAAAGATACAACTCCATACAAAGGAGATGTCACTATCTATATGTATGGTGGAAGCATCGGTAGATTATATGGAGCTAAGGGATCATCAAAGAGTGAAAGCAACCTTGCACAGGTCGATGGTACAGTCGGATTATTTATTAAGGGTGGTCAGATATCCTATGAGACAGCTGTAGCATATTATGCGAATGTAAAGAAAGCAGAACTTTATGCTACAGACGGTAAAATGTACCGATATGTATATGGCTTGAACACTGCAACGGCCGATGAACTGGTATTCCGGTTTACAGATCAGGCACAGATGGTACAGACATCTTTACAAGAAGAATATAAGATGTATATTGCATCGCAGAGTACAGTAAATAAAAATGCAGAGATCACGGTTGGCGCATCGGGAAGCCGGTATGCATTTGCAAATTATAATGGTAACCAGATCAGTGGCAAATCATCTGCATATGGATTTTCCAAGAGTACTGTAAACGGAAATGTAAATTACGATGTTGTCGGAAACTGGCAGCTTGGCGGAAGTGGAACAAATATTGTGTCCTATGATTCGGAGATCAAGGGTGATCTGAATGTATTGATTAACACGAATTCATATGGCATATATGGAAATGACGGATTCTATACGACCGGTTCACTGGTTAGACAAGGATCAGTGAATAATTTAAATGTTACAGATAAGACAGGAGCAAATGGTTATGTCTTAGCTGCTGACTGTACATTGAATAATGTTCGTGTGAAACGTACCGTAAGTGGTTCCGTCAGAGGACAGGTTACATATCTGAGTGGTAAATGTACGATAAATGAAAGCTTCTATGCTGAAGCTTATATTGACAAGAAGCTGGATGTATGTATTGGCGGAATCTATACCATTAATAAAGATATCTCTGCCAGGGATCTGAAAACTCTGGACGGAGCAGAAGTTACGATTGCTGATGGCGTATCCGTCGATTATACAGGGGATGCCGAATTATATGGAACATTGACCAATAATGGAACATTTACTTGTAAGGGTGATAAAAATTCAAAAACAACATTAGCGGGAACATTTACAAATGCAGGTGAAGTTACTCTGTGGAGCGCAACGACATTAACGATTAACAGTTCGGCCGCATTTATCAATAAAGCGGATGCATCCTTCTGGTTTGGTAAACTGACGAATTCAGGAAAGATCATTAATGATGGTGTTTTACAGCAGGGTGTAAGTACAACTTCAATCGGAAATGGTGTGATTCTTACTTCCAGGATACCGGAAATGGGAGCTTCGTCATTATCATATTATTCAACAATTTATTATAAAGCAGAGTTGATATATCCGGAATTCTGCTTTGAGGATGCGGATAAGGCGCCGGTTTCAATCGCACCGATAACAGCCTCCTATATGAAGACTTCCGGTATTGAAGGCGATGATTCCGTCTACATCAAGGGTGGTGTGGCCGTAACGGTAACTGTTTCCGGAACACCTGTAGAGGGGCTGACAGTAGATACGATCACATACAAAAATGGCGGCAATACAATGACCAAGCAGAATGAGACCTTATGGACTGCTAATATGCCATATGCGCCGGATGCGTTTACGATAAATATGAAGAATGATACCGCTACAGTCATAACACTTGATAAGACAGAGGATATGGTAGATACCGCAGTTGTAGGTGTTACAACAACAGCTGATAAACCGCTGTATGATCTGACCACTTTAAAAATCACAAATGACATTGACAGTGAAACTGCAAAGGTTGTTTATTCTCTGGATAACGGATCGATACTTCCTTCCGGTCTGGAATTAAAGAATGGAAAGATTTACGGAACACCGAAGAAAGCGTCCGAGACGGAACAGACTGTAACGATCAAGGTATGCGGTAAGAATCAGACAGTTGCAGCATTTAAGCTGACATTTGCAAAGGTTGCCAAGGGAACACCGGTTATGGAAACTCCTGGCATATGTTACGGTATTGCAGGTAAGACGCTGGAAAGCGTAACACTTCCGACATCAAAGTTAGGTACATATGAATGGGCAGATGCCGAGACGATTATTACAAAGGCAGGAACAGAAGTGTACGATGCATATTTTGTTCCTGAAGATACAGCTAATTATGATTGGAGCAAGGCAAATATTGCGGAAGATGCTTATGAAGTATTGGCAAATGGATCTGTAAGGATCAAAGTGAAACTTACAGTGAAATCAGAGAAACAGATTCCGACATATACAGTTCCGACAGATTTGAAGGGAACATATGGACAGACGCTTGCAGATGTAACAATTCCGGAGACAGAAGATGGAACATTTGCATGGGTAGATGACAGCATTTCCCTTGGGGAGGTAGGAAGCCGATCATTTAAGGCAGTCTATACTCCGAAAAACGGAGATATTTATGAAAATGCAGAGGATATTACAATTACAGTAATGGTTGAACCTGCAAAACCGGGATTCAAGCCTGAACTTGATGCGATAACGGTGAAGCAGGGAACCGTATTAGGGGATGTAGAGCTTCCGGATGTTGAAGGCGGCTATTACTACTGGTATACAGCAAAAACAACTGTTATAAATGAAGCGGGAGATTATAAGGTATGTTATAAGCCGAGTGATATCACAAATTATGATTGGACAGAAACTGCTGGATGGAGCAATGCTCATAAGGGTATTATCCTGTCAGTAAGAATCCTGGTTGGTGAGGAACATGCTCATACATTTGTCTGGAAGTCAGATGCAACGAAGCACTGGAAAGAATGTACATGCGGAGATAAGACAGAAGCAGAAGAACATACATTTAATGCCGGAGAGATCACGAAGGCTCCAACAACAACGGCAACCGGTATTAAGACCTATGAATGTACAGTCTGCGGTTATCAGAAGCAGGAAATTCTGCCAAAGAAGGAGGAGACTCCGGATCCTGATAAGCCGAACCCGGTTGATCCGACACCTGACAATCCAAACCCGGTTGATCCGACACCTGACAATCCAAATCCGGTTGGTCCGAATCCCGGAACACCGGAGGTTACGGATATCAGCAAGGCAGTTGTATCCGGTATCGTGAACAAAGCATATACCGGAAAAGCACAGGTACAGTCCAAGCTTATGGTATCATTAGGTGGTAAGGTTCTTACGGTAGGAAAAGATTATGTAGTGGCTTACAAGAATAATAAGAATGCTGGAAAGGCAACCATGACCATCAAGGGACAGAATGGTTATACCGGCACATTAAGCAAGACATTCAATATTAAGATCAGTAAGGGAAAGACCTATGTAGTAAAGAGTGTGAAGTATAAAGTGACCAAGGCAGCTACAAATGGCAAGGGAACCGTTATGGTAACAGGCAGCTCTTATAAGAAGACAAATAAGAAGTTTAAGACCTTGAAGCTTGGCAAGACAGTCAAGATCGGTGGTATCTCTTATAAGATTACAGCGGTTAATAAGAATGCATTTAAGGGTTATAAATATCTGAAGTCCGTAACGATAGGAGATAATATAACGACGATCGGTAACAGCGCATTTGAAGGATGTAAGGCACTTACAACCGTTAAGCTCGGTAAGGGTGTGACAAAGCTTGGAAGTAAGGTATTTTATAAGGATGCAAAGCTTAAGAATATTACAATCACATCAAAGAAGCTTAAGACAGTTGGTAAGAACGTATTTAACGGTATTCATAAAAAACCGGTTGTAAAACTTCCGAAGAGTAAGTATACTAAGTATGTGAAACTTTTGAAGAAAGCGAAGATGCCTTCAAAGGTAACATATAAGAAGATAAAATAAAAGCTGTGAATATGTTCTCATGATAGATGATCATATGACAATTTCATAGTATAAGGTGAAAGGCCACCGGAGTATCGAATGCCAGTTCATGGAATTTCTGGGCGACAGAGTTGTATGGAAAGCAGAAGATATCGGTGGTCTTTCCTTTTAACAGGAAGGTGGCAGAATGAGTATTTTTGATATTGTAGGTCCGGTCATGGTCGGACCGTCCAGCTCGCATACGGCAGGTGCAGTAAGGATCGGATATATCTGTTATAAGCTGATGGATGAACCCATCCGAAAGGTGAAGATCGGGTTATACGGATCGTTTCTGGCGACAGGAAAAGGAGGCCTTGCAGCTACCGCTACCGGAATTGCGATTGCTGAACGTCTGTAGAGGTTCTTACATGAATGAGCCTGTGAAATCCTATGGAATAAAGTTGACAGCCGGTGTGAAATTATAGTATATATAATCCAATAAATAGGCGCTTTCTATGATGGGAGATGAGCAGGCAGTGTGCTGCTATGGCCACTTGCTTTGCATCATCTCCCATCATAGAAAGTGTCGTCTGGATAGAATTGTGCGGTGGCTCTGAGACGAGAAGGGTGTAACAGACCTTTCCTTACGCCAGTCCTTAGTGAGCCGCAAGAAAGCGGCGAACTTAGTACTGTTGCGTAAGGAATAGAACGAGAGTGCGCTGTTACACCCTTCTCGTCTCAGAGCCACCGTACAATTCTATAGTATGAGAATAAGGAGACAACATGGGAAAAGTATTTTTTACAAGACACGGACAGACGATCTGGAACGTGGAGAATAAGATATGCGGTGCAACTGATATTGAACTTACAGAGCTTGGACATCAACAGGCAGAAGAGCTTGGAAGAAAGCTGGCGGAGGAACAGCCGGGAATCGATGAGATATTATATTCACCACTTGTTCGTGCAGCCGAGACTGCCAGACATATATCGGAGATGACAGGAATTCCGATGCGGATGGAGCCGAGATTAAAGGAGCAGAACTTTGGACGGTTTGAATCAACACCCAGAAATGGGGAAGAATTCATGGAAGCAAAATCCCATTTCCTCGATCATTATGATGGCGGGGAGACGATGATGCATCTGTGCCAGCGTGTCTATAATTTGCTAGATGATGTAAAGGCGGAGTCGGATCATAGGACATATCTGCTGGTTGCGCATAATGGAATTTCAAGAATCGTGCAGTCATATTTCTATGATATGACAAATGAAGAATTCGCGCATTTCGGGATTAAGAACTGCGAGATCCGGGAATATAACTTTTAAATGAGGCATTCGGTAAAAAGCCGGTACTTGTTGATATTTTTTATCAATAAGTACCGGCTTTTTGTATACAAAAACAGAAATTTGACAGTATAATGTTAGAAGAAACTAACTAAAAACAGATAAAGGGTTGACAACAACCTATGTATGTGTTATTAAACATATGAACAAATAATCAAATGTTCAAAGAAAAGAATAAATAATTACACAGCATTTAGAAGAATATTGTTGGACGAGTTAAAAAGGAGGAACAGTTAAATGAAAAATCAGAATTTTTTACAGATCAGTGGTCTGAAAAAGAGCTTCGGATCAGGGGAGAACCGGACAGAGGTATTAAGAGGACTGGATTTTACAGTGACGAAGGGAGAAATCTGTGTCTTGCTTGGACCATCCGGTTCCGGTAAATCTACGTTACTGAATATCATAGGCGGAATCGATAATGCCGACAGCGGTTATATAGCGATCAATGGGGAAAAAACAGTTGATATGGATGAGAAGACGCTGACACAGTACAGGAGAAAGCATCTTGGCTATGTATTCCAGATGTATAATCTGATCCCGAATCTGAACGTAAAGGAAAATGTAGAGGTTGGTGCATATTTAAGTGATTCACCGCTCGATGTCGATGATATCTTAAAGACGCTTGGTTTATATGAGCACAGACATAAGCTTCCGAATCAGTTGTCCGGTGGACAGCAGCAGAGAACATCGATCGGAAGGGCTATTGTTAAGAATCCGGATATCCTGCTCTGTGATGAACCGACAGGTGCACTTGATTATAAGACCTCGAAGGAGATCCTGAAGCTGATCGAGGATGTAAATCAGAAATATGGAAATACCGTTATCATGGTTACACATAATGATGCGATCAAGAATATGGCAGACCGTGTGATCAAACTGCGTGATGGAATGATCCGTAAGAATATAGTAAATGATGTAAAGGTTCCTGCAATGGAGCTTGACTGGTAATACAGAAGTGGCAGAGAGAAAAGGAGAATTTATAATATGAAGAATCCATTATGGAAACGGCTGCCGAAGGAGCTGGCTGCCGATCTTGGAAAGTATCTGGTTATTTTCCTGTTTATGATCTTGAGTATTGGTTTTGTGTCCGGCTTTCTGGTAGCCGGTAAGAGTATGGTCGCTACATATGATGAGAGCTTTGATAAGTATAATATCGAGAATGGTAATTTTGAGTACAAGGATGAAGCATCATCCGAGGTGAAGAGAGCGATTGAAGATGAGGGTGTAAAGCTGTATGAGAATTATTACTATGAGAAAATCGTAGAAAAAGATGGGGATGAAAGTACACTCCGTATTTTTAAGAATCGTACAGATGTGGATAAGGTTTGTCTGATGAAGGGAGCGTTCCCTACGGCAGAGGACGAGATTGCAATTGACCGTATGTATGCGGAAAATAATGGGATCAAGGTAGGAGATGATCTGTCGGTTGATGGGCAGACATATAAGGTATCGGGCTTTGTAGCATTATCTGATTACAGCACATTATTCCAGAATAACAATGATACGATGTTTGATTCCGTGCTGTTCGGTGTTGCGATCGTAACGGATGAACGGTTTGAAAGCTTTGACAAAGGGCTGATGCATTATTCTTATGCCTGGATCTATGACGATGAACCTGAAGATGAGAAAGCGGAGAAGGATGTATCCGATGATCTTGCAAGGGTGATCAGTCAGTATGGAGAAGTGGAGAAGTTTATTCCAAGATATACGAATCAGGCAATTAATTTTACCGGAGAGGATATGGGTGGTGATTCGATAATGGTGGAAACACTGCTTTATATTATAATCGTGATCATGGCATTTATCTTTGCGATTACGATCAACAATACGATCGTAAAGGAAGCCGGCACGATCGGTACTCTTCGGGCATCCGGTTACACAAGAGGAGAATTACTGGCGCATTACATTTCTCTTCCGATCCTGGTTACATTTGTAGCAGCTGTAATCGGAAATGTTCTGGGATATACAGTATTTAAAAATGTCTGTGTGGCGATGTATTATGGAAGTTACAGTTTGACAAAATATGTGACAAAATGGAATGCGGAAGCATTTGTAAAAACGACGGTTATTCCGATCGTGCTGATGCTTGTCATAACAGCATGGATGATCTATTCGAAGCTCCGTATGTCACCGCTTCGGTTTATCAGACGGGATCTTTCAAAGTCAAAGAGAAAGAAAGCGGTCAAGCTGCCACATTTCCGTTTCTTTACCAGATTCCGTATACGTGTGATCTTACAGAATCTGCCAAGCTATATCGTATTGTTTATCGGAGTAACATTTGCAATCGTTCTGCTGATGTTCGGAATGATGATGTCGCCGCTTTTAAAACACTATCAGGATGAAACACTGGACAACATGCTTGCGGATTATCAGTACGTTTTGAAAATGCCTGTGGAAACAGAGAACAAGGATGCAGAGAAATACTTGGTAACTTCCCTGATCTATAAAACAGATATAAGAGATGAAGAAGTCATGGTCTATGGTATCTCGGATGACAGCAAGTATTCCAAGGTACAGCCTGCGGATGGAGAAATGCTGATCTCTGACGGACTTCGTGACAAATATAAACTGAAAAACGGGGATACGATCACGCTGGATAAGGAATATTCATCCGATTCTTATAAGATAAAGGTTTCCGGTGTGTGCACATATCCTGCGGCATTGGCAGTATTTATGAATGAGAAGACATATCGGGAAATGTTCGATGTCGAAGAGGGATATTTCTCCGGATATTTCTCAAATGAGAAGCTGACTGATATTGATGAGAAGCTGATCGCGACAGTCGTCACAGAGGAAGATCTGACAAAGGTATCAAGACAGCTTGATCGTTCCATGGGGCAGATGTTCTATATGTTTGAGGTATTCGCACTGGCGATGTTCATGCTGATGGTTTATCTGCTTACAAAGCTGATCATTGAGAGAAATACCATATCAATATCCATGGTAAAGATCCTTGGATATGAGAACAAAGAGATCAACAAGCTTTATCTGTCTGCAACAACCTGGGTGATGGCAGTATGTGTCATCCTTGGAATCATTCTCTCACAGGTGGCGATCTCCGGCATCTATTATGTGATGATGAAGGAAGCAATCAGTGGATGGATGACGATCTATATTGCTCCGTATATTTATCCTGCGATCTTTATCCTGGCGATGGCAGCCTATGGAATCATCGCTGTTTTCCAGGTAAGAAGGATTAAACGGATCCCAATGGATGAGGCGCTGAAAAATGTTGAATAAGTCATTTGATCGTAATGTTCAAAATTGAATGATCTGAAACAAAAAACGACCTAAAAACTTTCAATATCGAAAGTTTTTACAAATATAACAAATTTATAAAAAAACAGGGAGATTTGCAGTTCACAAATCTCCCTTCTTATGTTATCATCGTAAAGATGGTGTGCTGGAGATTTTGTCGAAAGAAGGCGTGCATTTCGATCGATAGTATCACAGTAAAACAGGTACAATAGAAGAAGGGAGATTATTATGAATCAGAAAAAAGAAGCGATTTATGATGCAAGGGAACTGGGTGTTCCGAAAATGTTGCTGTTAGGTTTGCAGCACATGTTTGCCATGTTTGGTGCAACTATTTTAGTACCAATTCTGGTAAATACTTATTTTAATGGAGAGGGCTTATCCATTCAGGTTACACTGATCTGTGCCGGAATCGGAACATTATTCTTCCATTTATGTACAAAATTAAAGGTGCCTGCATTTTTGGGTTCCTCATTTGCTTTCTTAGGAGGCTTTCACACAGTCGCAAATCTTGATACCGGAATCTTCAAAGATATGTCTATGGGTGAGAAATTACCTTATGCATGTGGTGGTATCGTAGTAGCAGGTGCGTTGTATCTGGTTCTTGCACTGGTTGTAAAACTGGTTGGCGTAAAACGAGTTATGCGTTTCCTTCCACCTGTTGTTACCGGTCCGATCATTATCTGTATCGGTCTGAGTCTTGCGCCATCAGCCGTAAATAATGCAAAAACAAACTGGATTCTTGCAATTATCGCATTTGCAGTTATCGTAATTTTTAATATCTGGGGCAAAGGAATGTTCAAGATCATTCCGATTCTTATGGGTGTTGTGATCTCATATGTAGTTGCATTTATTCTTTTCAAATGTGGTGTTCACAATCCGGACGGATCTGCAATCTTCACATTTAAGGCAGTAAAGGATGCCGGATGGGTGGATCTTCCTCCGTTCCAGCTTTGTAAATTCAATATTACTTCCATCCTTGTAATGGCACCTATCGCTCTTGCGACCATGATGGAGCATATCGGAGATATCTCGGCAATCTCAGCTACAACAGGAAATAATTTCATCAAGGATCCGGGACTTCACAGAACTCTGATCGGTGATGGTCTTGCTACAGCATTTGCTGCTGCATTCGGCGGCCCTGCAAATACAACATACGGTGAGAATACCGGTGTTCTTGAGCTTAGCCGTGTATACGATCCAAGAGTCGTACGTCTGGCTGCTGTATATGCGATCCTTCTCAGCTTTTCACCAAAGGTTGCTGAGTGTATCGGTTCACTTCCTGCATCGATCATCGGTGGTGTCAGCTTCATGCTGTATGGAATGATCTCAGCTATCGGTGTTCGTAATGTTGTTGAGAACAAGGTGGATTTCACAAAGTCGCGTAACCTGATCGTTGCTGCTGTTATCCTTGTCAGCGGACTTGGATTCGGTAATGGTATTACCTTCACAGTTGCAGGAACATCTATCACATTAACATCACTTGCTATCGCAGCTATCCTTGGAATTGCTTTAAACGCAATCCTTCCGGGCAAAGACTACGAATTCGACGAGTAAAATGAATAAAGCCTGAATTGGCTTGTAATACAAAACTGCCATATTAAGACACGCTGTGGTTTCGATGAACTGCATATACCTGATTCGCAAATGTTCCTGTGCCAACTCGCCCTTTGGGCTCAGACAGGCACCCACATTTGCTGGTATATGCATTTCATAACGAAATCCTCGCTTGAGGTCTTAATATGGCAGTTTTGTATTACAAGCTGGATTCAGGCTTATGTAGGTTGAGAAGATGTTAGAGGATATAATGTGGTATACTTGGTATAAAAAATCTCCCAGACGTTCCGGATATGATAGATACGAGAATTTTGTTGCGAGAAACACGCTATCAGCGAATGCGGGTGCCTGTTTGAGCCTGAAAGGCGAGTTGGCACAGGAGCATGAGCGAATAGATGCGTGTGACGAGTAGAAATTCGTAGTATATCATATCCGGAACGTCTGGGAGATTTTACATCAGGTGTACATAATTTTTTCCTGTTTATTCTACATCCAGAAGTTCAATCTTGAAGTTCAGTTCCTTGCCTGCCATCTCATGGTTTGCATCAAAGGTGATCGTAGTGTCATCCTTGGCGGTTACCTTAACAGGGAAAGACTGTCCAGCAGGATTTGACAGGAATACCTTCTGGTCAATTTCCAGATCTTCAGCACCGGGAAGCTGGCTGATCTCAACAGTTAAGATATTGTCGGGATCCGGCATGCCGTATGCTTCTTCCGGCATAAGGTGTACATCGATGATATCACCGATCGCCATGCCCTTAACCGCTTCGTCAAAGCCCTTGATCATCATGCCTGCACCGCATACAAAGTCGATCGGTTCCCCACGGTCATAAGATGAATCAAATTTGGTTCCGTCGTTAAATGTTCCTGTATAGTGAACCGTACATTTCTTGCCTTCGTTACTCATAAAAAATTCCTCCGATTTCATTGAATGTCTTATTCTAACATGAAATGGATAGAATGACTATAAAATGTTCGTGAAATTCCTTTGCCTGAAAGTGCCGCGTCGGTTCACAAAACTTTTGATATGTGCTACAATAAAGAATAATGCTGCCATAAGACAGTTTTTAAGGAAAGAGAAAAATATGAGAAAAGATTCAAAGAATAACAGTCGAAAGACAAATTATAAAAAAGCAGGAATCTGTATCGGAATGGCTGCTGTTTTGACATGCACAGTTTTTACATGGGGTGGACTGTCGGATAAGAAGACAGGATTTTCGGATCAGACAGGAACAGATTCGAATAAAACATCGATACATACATACGACATAGAGGATCTGCCTTCGGAGGATACTCGGGAGAATACGATTCGGATTCACGGAGATTCTTATACTGTGTCAGAGCTGAGTGGGGATGCTTTGCATAATAAAGAATCAGATGATCTGATGAACCGGAGTGAGGCTTCGATAGACACAGAGGATGCTTCTACACAGTCTGAACAGAATATACAGAGTGAATATGCACTGAATGCAAAGATAAAAGAAGTGGATGATGCATCAGATGTAGTTGCTCTGATCAATGATACGTGGGAAGAACCGGAGAAACAGGATTCGGCAGAGTTGGCAGATGCGGAAGATAAGAACATTCAGAAGGAAAAGACGGATGATACCTATCAGTTGAAGCGCCTTATGGTTCTGACGGACGGCAGGAAGCTGACAGATGATTATGGTGCTTCCGAGATTCTTCATTACGGTAAATATAATGAATATGTGCTGCAGTTTGAAACGGAAGCCGATACAAAGTATGCATATTATGAGCTGGTATCTGATTATGGAAAAGATAATTGCTATATAGATCAGGTTGTTACGGATGACGTGCTGGCGACATTTACCGGCGTAACAGATTATAAGACAATGTCATGGGGCGGATCTTATATGGGTATGGGCTATCTGAAGGCTGAATATGACTATTATCAGGTAGACAGAGATGTGACGGTTGCCCTGATCGATACCGGCCTGGATACGACAAACAAGATTTTTAATAACAGAGTCGATAAGAGGAGAAGCTTTTATTTTAAAGGCTCTGATTCTGTTAAAAAGACAACCGCATATGTAGACGAAAACGGACATGGTACGCATGTAGCAGGAATAATAGCGGATAATACACCTGATAATGTGAATTTTATGGTGTTGAAGGCATTTGACGGAGATGGGAAATCATCGAATCTTGCAATTCGAAGTGCACTGCAATATGCAGTAGACCAGAAAGCAGATGTGGTAAATATGAGCTTCGGCTGGACCGGAATGTTATGGGCATATTCATCTTATTTGAAGGATGTGTTAAAGAAAGCCGAGACAGCAGGAACGGTTGTGTGCTGTGCAGCAGGGAATAAGGCATCTGATGTTGCTATGACGTATCCTGCAAATAAAGAAAATGTCATAACCGTGTCAGCGATCAGAAATAACGGAATGTTCGCCTCGGATTATTCGAACTATGGAGACATGATCGATTTTGCTGCTCCGGGAACGGCGGTTGTATCCACATATCTTGGTGGCGGTAAGAAGTCTATGTCCGGTACGTCGATGGCGACACCGCATGTAGTGGCGGCAATTGCTTACATTAAGATGATAGAACCCAAATTGAATTATAAAGGGGTTAAGAATCGTCTGAAGCAATATGCGGAGGACAGAGGAACTCTTGGCTGGGACGAGAAGTACGGCTGGGGAGTTATTAAACTTCATGATTATTTTGATGATATGGGACTTGATACCAGATATACGGATTATGATGCAGATGGAACAGAGAAGGCCATGCCGGAGATATCATTTACAAAGGAAAAGCTTACAAAGAAGTACGGAAATGCTGACTATAAGTATGAGGTAACTACGAATTCTACAGGAAAAGTAGTTTACCGGTCGTCAAATACAGCTGTTGCAGAGCCGGATCAGTTCGGTTATATCACGATCAAAAAAGCAGGCTCCTGCACGATCACAGCCAGGGTGGCTGCGGATGCAAATTATAAAAGCGCAAGTGCCGGCTACCAACTGGTTGTATCTAAAAAGAATATGACGAAGAAGAAGGTAAAGCTGTCGAAGACGAGTTATATATATGCAGGAAAAAACTGCAAGCCGAAGGCTGTTGTAAGTGGACTTGCAAGATCTGATTATAAGGTAACTTATAAAAATGCAGATAAACCGGGAACTGCCATTTGCGTGATCACAGGTAAGGGTAACTACAGTGGCAAGATAGAAGTACCATACAGTATAAATCTTGCAAAGACAGTGATAACAAAGATAACAAACAAAAAATCAGGTGTAAGCCTGACATGGAAAAAGGTAGCGGGTGCAAAGGGCTATCGGATCTACAGAAGGACGAAGAATGGTTCGTGGAAACGGATCGGAGAATTGACCTCCGGTAAGAGGGTATCCTTTACGGATAAGACTGCGAAGTCCGGAAAGACTTATGAGTACCGCGTCAGAGCAAAGTGTAATAAGACTTATGGCAGTTATAGCAAGAAAATAAAATTAAAAAAGAAATAAGAAGACAGACATCATTTGAAGTCAGGTGGATCAGATTTCGGGTGATGTCTGTTTTGAAAGGAAAGAAAATGGACAAGAAACAGGTTCAGGAAATATATAGAGAGACAACGCCGGAAGAAGAACAGGAATATTTTGAAGAAGTAGAAAATGAGCTGCAGTGTGATCTTCAGACCACACAGGAGAGCATCGACTATCGGAATCAGGCGATCAAAGCACAGAAGAAATATATGCGTGACAGCCACGGTGATATGGACGACGAGGAATTCCTGCAGAACATGAACAATGTAAATAACGATACATTTTTTATCGAACATGCGGCAAAGCAGGTGGATGTACTGGCGCATCAGATCGAGAGTCCGTATTTTGGAAAGATTGCATTTGAGTATCAGGAGGATGGACAGGTTCTTCCGGTCTATATCGGAACAAACGGTTACTGGTCGATGGAAGAACAGGATCAGAAGGTCTATGACTGGCGTGCTCCGATCGCATCGATGTATTATGATTATGAGAAGGGCGAGGCATCCTATCAGGCACCCGATAAAGAATATTCTGGAAAGATCGTAGAGAAGAAGCAATTTGATATCAGCAATGGAAGACTACATAATGCAGTCGATACCGATGAGAAGATCAATGATATGATCCTGCTTGATGCACTGGGAAAGAACAGCGGCACGAAGATGAAATCCGTAGTTGCAACGATACAGAAAGAACAGAATGCATTGATCCGTAATAAGACAGCTTATAATCTTATCGTGGACGGACGGGCAGGAAGTGGTAAGACAGTAGTTGCGATGCACAGACTGGCGTGGCTGTTATTCAACAATCGTAAGACGATGTCGGCAGACAATGTTATGATCCTGTCGCCAAATGGAATCTTTGGCGATTATATTGCCGGTGTGCTGCCGGAGGTCGGCGAGGATAATGTACCGGAGAAGGAATTTGATTCTCTGATGGAGGAAATCCTGTTTGTGGACTGTGATTATGAGACAAAGCTGGAACAGGCAGACCGGATCACGACGCATCCCGATATGGAAAGTCCGGAGATGAAGAATATTACATGGAAATCATCGATTGCGTTCTATCAGGCATTTAACAAATATCTGGAAGATTATACGGAAAATATTAAGTTTAAAGATTTCCATTTTGAGAAAACAGAATTTACAAAGGACCAGATCGAGAAGATGTTTTATAATCGTTTTGCCAGATATCCGGTCTATGAACGTTTTGAGAAGATCGCATATTTTATAGCAGACCGGGTAGAGGATGAACAGGATCAGGCATTTACGGATGAGAAGCATCAGAAGATGGAAAACCAGATCACAAAAGAGATGATCTATCAATATGCGGAGCGCAACCTGATCGAATTATATCAGGACTTTCTTAACAGTCAGGCTGAACAGCATCCGGGTATCGAACAATACCGGAATGAGTATGGAAAGGTGTGCTATGAAGATATTCTGGCAGTCTTTTATCTGCAGATTTATTTCTATGGATGCAAGTCTTATGACAATATCAAGCATCTCGTGATCGATGAGATGCAGGATTACAATATATTTCAGTATGCGGTGTTGGATCGTATTTTTAAATGTAAGAAGACGATACTGGGTGACAGTCTGCAGGTGCTTTATTATAATCCGGAGGAAACGGTGCTGGATGTATTGCAGACGGTATTTGTGCCGCATGGAGGAACAGGTGGTTGCCAGATCAAGACTCTGGATACTGCATATCGTTCAACCTGTGAGATCACAGAATTCTGTAACAGGATACTGGAAGCAGACCGGGCGTCAGACGAGGTGGAGGCCCATCCACTTAACCGCCATGGCATGGAGCCGGTAACAGAGCAGGCGGAGAGTATAGAAGATGCTGCCGGATTTATCGCAGAGAAGCTTGATTATGGAGAACTGGATGATTTTGATAATGTGGCAATTCTCTGTGATGATGAAGAACGTGCATTTGCCATGTACAAAGAACTGGAAGAATATGAGCAGGTGACATATCTTACGAATCAGTCGACTGTCTATAATGGAGGTGTGGTCGTTCTTCCGAAGTTTCTTGCAAAGGGGATGGAATTCGATGCAGTATTTGTTATCAATGAACAGGATGTGATGGAAAACCGGATCAGCCGACATGCATTTTACATTTCCTGTACAAGAGCACTGCACCAGTTGTATGTGATCGATGTTACAAACCAAACTTGATTATTTCAAGTTTGACTTGCTATGAATATACATTATTAAGATAAAATACTTGAAAATATCATTTTGAATGGTCTTTGGCTTGAGATATTGACGTATAAATGCAGGAGGACTAGAATGCCTCTTGTCAAAAGGTTTATCCCTTACAGGTAACACCGGATAACTCGTGACAATAAAATATTTGTTAAACGAGGAGATACGAAGATGAGCAGACAGTACGACCCATATGAGAATGTGGTAGCAGTGATGGAAGAAGCCATGAACATTGGCGGAATTGACAAGAGGATGTTTGAGATCATCAGGAATCCACAGCGTGAGACTAAGGTTTACCTTCCTGTGGAGATGGATGACGGAAGTGTTAAGGTATTTGAAGGATACAGAGTCCAGCATTCAAATATCAGAGGACCGTTCAAAGGAGGTATACGTTATCACAAGGACGTATCTCTGAATGAAGTCAAAGCACTTGCAACATGGATGTCATTAAAATGTGCAGTGGCAAATATACCATTTGGAGGAGCAAAGGGTGGTATCAAAGTGGATCCGGCTACACTTTCCAGACGGGAATTGTGTGCGTTGACGAGAAGATATACCTATGCAATCGAGCCGATCATCGGAGCAGATACCGATATACCTGCTCCTGATGTGAATACAAATGCACAGATCATGACATGGGTGTTAGATACATACAGCCAGTTAAAGGGCAAACCTTGTCCCGGAGTTGTGACAGGAAAACCGCTGGAGCTTGGCGGTTCCAAGGGAAGACCGTCGGCAACCGGACGTGGAGTTGTGATCAGTACCAAGCTCCTTCTTGCAGAAGATGGCAAGGTGTTAGAGGGTACTAAGGTTGCAATTCAGGGATGCGGTAATGTTGGCGGAAATACAGCCAGAATATTTGGACACAGAGGTGCAGTTGTTGTAGCGATCAGTGATGTGTCGGGTGGAATCTATAAGGAGACCGGACTGGATGCAGATAAGGTAACAGCTTATGTAGAAGCCGGTGGTCTGCTTGCAGACTATCAGGAAGATGGTGTTACCCATATTTCGAATACAGATATTCTTACCTGTGATTGTGACGTGCTGGTTCCCGCAGCGCTTGAAAATCAGATCACGAAAGAAGTTGCGGAGAAGTTAAAATGTTCTTATATCGTTGAGGGTGCAAATGGACCGACGGCAGCAGATGCAGATCCGATCCTTGCAGAAAGAGGTATCAAGCTTGTGCCGGACATTTTTGCAAACAGCGGCGGTGTTATTGTTTCTTATTTTGAATGGGTACAGAACATTCAGGAAATGACATGGGAAAAACCGCAGGTAAATGAGATGCTTGAAACGATCATGACGAAAGCATTTGGAGAAATCGTGGAGGAGAGCAAAAAGAGTCATTGTACTTTGCGGATGGCAGCCTATATCATTGCCTTAAAACGATTGATCCATACGGAAGAGATCAAGGGTATATTCCCGTAAAATATACAGATGCAATACTACATGGTATTTTTAGTGCTGGATTTATCCTGTTATTAGTAGTAAAATACAGACAGGATAGATAGAAGTACATTGATATCAGAAATATGAAAGGGATGTCCTTCTCAGATGAAGGATGTCCTTTTTCTATACCAAAGTTTTTATATAAATAAAGGTATTTGGCAGATGAGATGTATAAGAAAATGGAGAGTAAAACTATGCGTGAAGTAAAAGAGACAGCTTACTGTCTGGATGAGGTAGATCAGAAGATTCTGGAACTGTTAGAGAAGGATGCTCGTATGTCTTTAAAGGATATTGCAGAATGTGTGTTTCTATCATCAACAGCAGTATCTACAAGAATAGAGCGGTTAAAGGAAGCAGGGGTGATCGAGGGCTTTCAGGTACAGATCAATCCAATCGCACTGGGATATTATACAAAAGCATTTATTAATTTAGAGGTAGAGCCGAACGACAAACAGGATTTTTATCCATTTATCAAGAACTGCAAAAATGTTGTGGAATGTAATTGTGTGACCGGTGACTATTCCATGCTGATCGAGGTTATCTTTGAGACAACGATGGCGCTGGATCTGTTTATCGGTGAATTGCAGAGATTTGGAAAAACAAAGACTTTGATCGCATTCTCGACCTCTGTAGAACACAGAAATATCTACTGGAAGGAAGAAAATCAGGAGCCGAATGCATAAATTTTTTTCCGAAAGCGGATACTAACAATGGGAGGTTGCTTATGAAACAGAACGTAAAGAAAAAAGAGACATATATTCCATCATCCAACGGAAGAGATAAATTACATGTCATTGTCTGGATTCCGCAAGGAGAGATCAAGGCGGTGCTCCAGATCTCTCATGGTATGATAGAGGACATGGAGCGTTATGATCATTTTGCAAGATTTATGGCTGCCAGAGGAATTCTGGTATGTGGAAATGATCATCTGGGGCATGGACTGACAGCCAGAAATAAATCCGAGATGGGTTATATGTATGCTTATGATGCCAGTAAGACGATGGCAGCAGATGTTCATCGTGTGACCAGATGCATAAAACGGGCATATCCGGATCTTCCGTATTTCCTTATGGGACACAGCATGGGTTCATTTATTGCAAGAAGGTATATATGCGAATATGCAAAAGATCCAAAGTACCCTGCAAAGGTGCAGAAAAATGCCAGCATAGATGGTTTTATCTGTATGGGAACGGGCGGACATCCGAAGTGTATGCTGAAGATCGGAGAGGCGGTAGCCGGAGTGGAGAGTATGCTCCGTGGTGAGAAGCATAGAAGCAAATTGTTGCAGGTGCTTGCATTTGGTACTTACCTTTTCGGTATTCCCAGAATGACGATCATGAACGGTGAGAAACGGAAGCGTACCGTGAAAGACTGGCTGAGCAGAGACTATGTTCAGGTTGACAAATATATGGCAGACCCGATGTATGACTATACCTTTACGGTAAAGGGCTACAAGACGTTATTCAAAACACTGGAATTTATTCAGGATGAGGATAATCTGGCAAATGTGCCAAAGAATATGCCGGTATTATTCATATCAGGAAGCAAAGATCCGGTCGGACACTATGGCCTGGACGTGAAGCTTTTATACAACAAATACAGCAGATATATCACAGATGATGTCAAATGCATCCTGTACAAGGATGCGCGTCACGAAGTCATAAACGAGATCAATAATATTCAGGCATATTACGATATCTATAACTGGATCGACCTGCACACCATAGGGGTGTAAAGACGGAAACACATTTTAGTAATAAAAACAGGGCATATCTGTAAAATACGCATGACTACACAAATATGGGTATGAAGTATATGGATTTCATAAATTAATGTAGAAAATATATTGAAAAAATCTAATATAATTTGGATTGTATATCTTTATACTATGTAAAAACAGAACAGGCGGTAACCCTCAACCGGGGCATTTTCAAACCATAGCATGAACGACTGAGTTTCAACGATTCGATGCTGCTGCAAAGGACACAACGAATGTATCGTGTCCGGCGCAGCATGCAGATCGAATCGAAGTTGAAATGAAGGTAGTCATGCGTGTTTGAGAATGCCCCGGTTGAGGGTTGCTGCCTGTTCGTTCGTGCTGAGTATATTTACAAGCTGATCTTCTTTTCGAGGAGCACGGAGCTTCCGATATAGCTTGCCACCATTACTACGAAGTAGAGTGTGATCTGTGGGATCATGGCATACATGACTTCCATAAATGTCGCATCCGGTCCGGGATTGGACAGATGGGGAATCTTAGAAGCAATTACAGACAGGATCACATAGAAGACGATGAACAGTACGAAACTGATAAAACCTTTAATCTTCTTTGTCTGAAGAATGGTGGAGCATACCGATACCGCAAGGTAGGCAAGAGTGATCGTCATAAAGAACTGGATCAGGAATACAAGGATAAATGCCAGTAATCTTAAGATAATGCCGCCCAGGGAATATCCCCCCATTTCAAGAATATTGCTTAGAAAATCATAAAAAGAATCAATGGAGTCATATGTGGAGTATGCCAGGCTGAGATCTAAGGTCAGTAATCCGAATATAACAGCAACGATTATTGCACCTGTCAGCAGGATGGATAACAGTTTGGCGCCGATTACTTTATAGCTGGATATAGGAGCCATAAAGACCAGATATCCCGATTTGTTTTTCAGATCCTGACTGTAACTGATTATGCCGTAGATCAATACAAACAGGTAACAGCAGAAAGCCGCGAGAATAAGCAGGGCAATAGCAATAACAGAGTGATTTGCATGTTCGGTTAACGTACTAATGAGAAAGTAAAGCTCAATGGCAGCTATGACGATCCCTACGATCAGAAGTGGAAAGATTCCACGGCGAAATTCATATTTTAACATTTTTAACATAATTCAATACCTCCCAGTTTATGCGTAGATTTCTTTATACATATCAACAATGGATTTGCCCTGTGCGATACGAAGTTCTTCTGCATTACCCTGTAATACACAGGTTCCGTTTTTGATGAAGATGGCATGATCAATGATCTTTTCCAGTTCATCCACCAGATGGCTTGACATGATAACGGCAGTGTCATCTGAGATATTAGACACGATTGTATGAATGATTTTTTCACGGGCAATGATATCGATGCCGTTTAATGGTTCGTCTAACATAATAACTTCCGAATTCCTTGAAAGCGTTGCAACGATCTTCAGCTTTGCCATCATACCGGATGACATCTCACGCACTTTTTGCTTTGGCGACAGATCCATTTCCTGTAACAATCGCATGTATTTGTCATAATCAAAATCAGCGAAGAAATCACGGTAATATTTTCCGACATCGATGCAGTTCATATAACCGAAGAAATAGGCTTCTGTAGGCATATATGCGATATGCGCTTTAGCTTTGTAATCTAATGGCCGGTTATCCATCGTGATCGTACCGGAGGTCGGTTTTGAAAGTCCGGCGATCATTTTCATAAGGGTAGATTTACCACTTCCGTTCGGACCGAGTAGCGCATAAATGTTACCGGATATAATATCCAGTGACAGGTCCGAAACTGCGGTCGTACTCATATATTTTTTTACTAAGTGTTCACATTTAATCATAGTATTCATTCCTTTCAATACTTGTTTTTACAGGGAATAGTAGTCCTGTAATAATCGGATGATCTCTGTCGGTGTATATCCCATACCGGTGAGCTGTTCATCCAGAACTGTAAGGATCTGCTTTAACTGTTCCTGTTTCAGCCGATCAATTACCTGAGGATCTTCTGTTACAAATGTACCAATTCCACGTTTCGTATATGACAGTCCGAGAGATTCCATCTCGTTATAAACCCGGGCCGCGGTGTTCGGGTTGATGTCATATTGGATAGCAAGCTCTCTGGATGATGGGAGCTTGGTACCAAGTGGCAGGGCACCTGTAATAATCTTCTTTTTTATATCATCGATGACCTGAAGGTAGATCGGCAGGTTTGATTTAAATTCCAAATGCTTCCCTCCTAACTACTGTACTAGCCAGATAGTACACCAATACACTTAGGATGTCAAGCATAAAAAATAAATTTATAAATATTAATTTGCCGGCAAAAACTTCCATTTACAGGTGATTTGCCGGATAAAGGCTAAAATTAATGAGAACAATTCTTAAAAAGGTGTTCAAACCTGACAAAATATGTGTTAGTATAGACTTATCAAAAGTAAATTCGGAATAAATTATTGGAGTGAACAGGTATGGCAGAGAAAAGAAATACAAAACAAAAACAGGTTATATATTCGGTTATAAAAGAATTAAAATGTCATCCGACTGCCCAGCAGCTTCATCAGATTCTTATGGAGAGGGGATATAATATAGGTGCATCGACCGTGTACAGGGTGCTGGCGGATGCGGTTGATGACGGCATTATCATGAATGTATTCTCATTTGATAAGAATGAACATTTTGACGGCAATCCGGTTCCACATTATCATATTATCTGTACTAAATGCGGAAGAATCTTCGACAGCCATGTCCCATATGATCCTGAGATCGATGAGCGAGGCAGACTGGCGGATGAGGACTTTATCATTTCATCCCACAATCTTGAATATGTCGGCATTTGCCCTGAATGTCAGAACGAGCAGGAATAACACCATGCTTTATAACACACACTATCAGGATTTATATAAGATTGCATAAAATATAGCATACACATACAGCAACACCCATATGGTTGTTCCATTATAACATGACATATACGAGGATTTCGTTGTGAGCTGCACATTGTCAGTAAATACGAGTGCCTGTTTGAGCCGAAGGCGAGTTGGCACAGGAGTATTTACGAATCAGACATGTGCTGCGAACAGAAACCGCAGTAAGTCATTTATAGTGGAATAACCATATGGGTGTTGCTGTATGTGTGTGCTATATTGCAATCTTATATAAAACTTGAACAACCTGTCAAAGCATGGTGTTATTCCTGCTTTTTGTTATCTTCATTGTCTTTCTTGTCAAAGACTTCGAATTCGGCGTCATTATTCTGGATGGTGGAGATCACCTTGGCAGATTTTACAGGACGCATCGGATCGGTCATTGGATTCTGGATGAAAGTCTGGCTTGATGATGGCAGGACAACATTCTGACCAAGAATGGATCTGCGGTCACGGATTGCACGGCGTCTGGCACGTTCTTCTGCAGAGAGCTGTTCCTCATCTTCCATATCTTCATCATCTTCAAGTTCTTCCATGTCTTCGTCTTCGATTGAAGAATCAATATTGGAATCTTCGGAATCAGCGCTTTCGTTTGCAGTGCCTGCATCAGATTCATCCAAATCGTCTTCTTCCGGTTCTGCATTTCCGAATAATTCATCGAAATAGGACTGCTCGATATGGATATCAAAATCTGCTTCGGCGTGTCCAACCTCATCCTTGCAGTCGTTATAAATCTTTGTGTTATACGTTTTCTTAAGCTGTTCGATCAGTTCTTTATCATCATACTGAAGCTGCTCCAAAATACGGGCAACAATGATTCCCTGATATTCGTCGCTCCAGCCATCTTCGAGCTTGATCACGATACCGAGCTTCCGGCTTCGGATCGCCATACAGATCACACCTCTGGAACCATCCTTCATAAGAAGATCCGGGTTCTTATTTACATAGTAGGAAGGTGTAAAGTAATCGTTGATCTTTTCCGGATTCTTGTTAATACAGTCGAAGTTATAGGTGATCGCTTCCCGTATATCATCCGGCAGGTTGAACGGATCTGCAAGTTTTGCATAAGCAAGTGCGATATTACGCATTGGAAGTGCAAATACCGGAACGCCGCAACCGTCGATTCCCAGACTGATCCGGTAAGTCGGAGTCTGGCTTAGCATGGATAAGAATGAAATGATCTGCTTCTGGACAGGAGAGTCCGGAAGCTGGTAGCCGGTTACCTTTCCTGTCAGTTCACGCTGTAACATCATAAGACTTAAGTGTTTGCCGGAGCAGCAGTGCTGCAAACGGCTCTTGCCCTCTACAGGATTCAGCTTGGAACCAAGTGCAAGCTTGTCCGCAAGCGGTGTTGCAGATGTGGAGATCGTTGGATTCATGATCATATCTTCTTCTTTTAAGCCCGTTTTTTCCATGATGCTCTGAAGTACATAGATGTGATGATTACTGCCCCAGTGTGAGGAATTGCAGATCGTTACTTCTTCCTCGTTCAGGTTATATTTTTTATGAAGACCTGCGAGCAGGGTAGGAAGCACCTGAATCGGTTTGCTTGCGGAACGCATATAAGTCTGGCGCTCGATATCACCGGTATAAGCGATTGTTTCGCCGGTTGATGAAACAATAGCAATAGATCCATAATGTACATTTTCAACAACATCGCCACGGTATTCTTTTACTAAAATTTCAGCCATAAGTTCTTTGTCCTTTCTTCTTCGTATACTCAGGTATTTGTGGGATTATGACAGGTCAAAATCTGTGTAACAGCCTGAAAGTATATCGGTAAAATAATTAATTAGAGTTTATCACAAGTAGAAAACCATTTCTACCCGGAGAATACAGGAAAGAAAATTTTTTAATCAAAAATGCACAGTGAAAATTGTTAAAAGATACATGGAAAATTCATGCAAAATATGTGTTTGTTTTGTAAAAATGTTTAAAATTTCTATATTCTTTCAACTTTTATTGTGAAAATGCAATAAAAAACTTTGCTTATTACAAAAACAGTGGTATAATGCATTTATATTAATACGCACGAAGGGGTGACATTATGATTAAAAAAGAAATGATAGCCATGCTTCTTGCAGGAGGACAGGGAAGCCGTTTAGGCGTTCTGACCTCTAATCTGGCTAAGCCGGCTGTAGCTTTTGGCGGCAAATACAAGATTATCGATTTCCCATTGAGCAACTGTATTAATTCAGGTGTTGATACAGTAGGTGTTCTTACACAGTACAGACCACTGAGACTTAACCAGCATATCGGAATCGGTATTCCTTGGGATCTGGATCGTAACATAGGAGGCGTGACAGTTCTTCCACCATACGAGAAAAGTGATAACAGCGAATGGTATACAGGTACTGCAAATGCTATTTATCAGAACCTGGAATTTATAGACTATTATAATCCTGAATATGTTCTGATATTATCTGGTGATCATATCTACAAGATGGACTATGAAAACATGCTGGAATATCACAAATCCTGTGATGCGGATATCACACTTGCAACATATCAGGTACCATGGGAAGAAGCTAGCAGATTTGGCGTTGTAATTACAGATGAGAACAATGTTATTTCAGAATTTGAGGAGAAACCTGCAAATCCTAGAAGTAACAAAGCATCTATGGGTATATATATATTCAGTTGGAAGGTGCTTCGTGAGGCACTTGTAAAGATGAAGGATCAGCCGGAATGTGACTTTGGTAAGCACATCATTCCATACTGCCATTCAAATGGCAAGAAGATCTGTGCATACGACTTCAAGGGTTACTGGAAGGACGTAGGAACACTTGGTTCTTACTGGGAAGCAAATATGGAATTAGTAGATATTGTTCCTGAATTCAATCTCTATGAGGAGTTCTGGAAGATCTACACCAAGACAGATGCGATCCCACCACAGTACATAGATGCAAGCGGCAGAGTAAGCAGATGTATCATCGGTGAAGGAACAGAGGTATACGGCGATGTTGAGAATTCCGTTATCGGTTCCGGCGTTACGATCGAAAAGGGTGCAGTCATCCGTAATTCGATCATTATGAATAACGCAACGATCGGTGAGAATGCATATATGGACAAGGCTATCATCGCAGAGAATGTTAAGATTGGTAAGGATGCTAAGCTTGGAATCGGAGAAGAAGCTGTCAACGAATTCAAGCCACAGATTTATTCATTTGGACTTGTTACGATCGGAGAGAACTCAGTTGTTCCTGATGGTGTAACAATCGGTAAGAATACTGCTATATCTGGTGTGACTACTCCGGAAGATTATCCGGATGGCAACTTAAAGAGTGGCGGAAGTATTATAAAGGCAGGTGAATAGAGATGAGAGCATTAGGTATAATTTTAGCAGGTGGTAATAGCAACAAGATGGGCGAATTATCAGCAAAGAGAGCTGTTGCAGCGATGCCTATTACTGGCGGTTACAGAGCTATTGATTTTGCCCTTTCGAATATGACAAATTCCCATATCCAGAAGGTAGCGGTATTTACACAGTACAATACCAGATCTCTGAACGAACATCTGAATTCCAGCAAATGGTGGGATTTCGGAAGAAAACAGGGTGGTCTCTATATATTCACACCAACCATTACATCAGAGAACAGCTACTGGTATAAAGGTACAGCAGATGCACTTTATCAGAACATTAATTTCCTGAAGGAAAGTCATGAACCATATGTAGTTATTGCATCCGGTGATGGTATCTACAAGCTGGATTATGGTAAGGTTCTGGAAGAACACATCAGCAAGGGCGCAGATATTACAGTTGTATGTAAGGATCTCGAACCGGGAGAAGATGATGTGAACCGTTTCGGTGTAGTACAGATGGATGCGGACAACCGTATCGTAGATTTCGAGGAGAAGCCACTGGTTGCAGGCAACAACACGATCTCAACCGGTATCTATGTGATCAGAAGAAGACAGCTCATCGAATTACTGGAAACCTGTGCAAATGAAGGCAGAACTGATTTTGTAAGAGATATTCTTGTAAGATATAAGAATGTAAAGAAGATTTATGGATATAAGATGGATACTTACTGGAGAAACATCGGAACCAAGGAGTCTTACTATAAGACAAACATGGATTTCCTGAACAGAGATGTAAGAAACTATTTCTTCAAGCAGCATCCTGACATCTACTCCAAGGTGGAGGATCTTCCACCGGCAAAGTATAATGGGGAAGCGGTTGTGAATAACAGCCTGGTAGCAAGTGGATGTATCATAAATGGTACTGTAGAAAATTCAGTATTATTTAAGAAGGTATACATTGGCAACAACTGTGTGATCAGAAATTCTATTATTCTGAACGATGTACACATTGGGGATAATTGTGTAATTGAAAACTGTATTGTAGAAAGTAGAGATACGATCCGTGCAAATACAGTTCATCAGGGTAGCCCGGATGACATCAAGGTTATCGTGGAGAAGAATTTCAGATACGCATTGTAGCAGATAAGAAAGACAAGGGGGTACACACGATGCAGGTGACCGATATCAGAGTCAGGGGTGTTGAAAAAGAAGGTAAGATGAAAGCCGTCGTTTCGATCACAATTGATAATGAATTTGTAGTTCATGATATCAAAGTGATTCAGGGTGATAAGGGATTGTTTATTGCGATGCCTAGCCGGAAAGCAGCAGATGGTGAGTACAGAGATATCGCACATCCAATCAATACTGAGACAAGAGAACGTCTGCAGCGGATGATACTTGAGAAATATCAGGAATCACTGGAAGCTTAAGACGTGAAACGGAGCCAGCCACTGTAGATGCAGTGGCTGGCTTTAGTGTTAATATTGGTATTTATATATGGTAAAGATCTATAACAAGGGGAGAGAAGGTTTATGGAAATAAATAGAGTAATGATATTGTTTTCGGGTTGTTTTTTGATTGTTTGGTCTACTTTCAAATGGAAGATTCCAAATGTGATTTGGAACGCTAAATTAACCAAAGTATGTTCTGTGGCTTTGGGATTGTATAATATTATTTTAGCAATTTGTTATGAAAAAGATTTAAACATTGCTTTATTCATTGTAGACTTTATTCTCTATATTTTATTGGATGTAGGTTTTTTAATAGTTAAGTTAAAAAAAGATAAAAAGGGAAAAATAAAGAATCTTCAACTGGGAATTTGCTCCATTTTTGTTATTTTGGCTATGATTATGGTATGTTTTAATTTGAATGAGATTTATGCCAGCATAATGATTTTAGCTGGTGTGATGATGGGAATATCTGTTCCTTTTCAGAAAAATGAACTTTGATTAAATGGACCATTAAAGAAAGTCGTAGTGGAGTCCAATATATGGGCTATGAATTTAATTTGAGAGGAGATTATATTTATGAAATGTTTATCATGTGGTAAGGAAGAATTTGATGAATGTACGAAATATTTCCACCATATGGTTGAAAATGGAATAGGGATAAAGTAAAATTAGCTGTGGTAATCTCATATTTTATTTGGAGGATAATAGGACAATGCTGAAAGCAATCATCCTTGCAGCAGGCAAGGGAACAAGAATGAAATCTGAAAAGCCAAAGGTTGTACATGAGGTGCTTGGGAAACCGATGGTATACTATTCGATAGAAGCGGCAAGAGCTGCCGGATGTGATAAAGTCTGTGTGATCGTTGGATACAAGGCAGAAGAAGTAGAAAAAAGTATTAAAGATACTTATGCGAAGCTTGATAAGACAGAAGAAATGCAGGATGTAGTAAGCTATGCACTACAGACCGAACAGCTTGGAACCGGTCATGCAGTTAAGTGTGCTTCTGATTTTATCGGCACGGAGGGAGATGTTGTTGTCCTTTGCGGAGATACACCACTTGTAACCGGTAAGACATTAGAGCAGGCGATCAAGAAGCATGTTGCAGCAGGAAATGGTGTTACGGTTATCTCAGCGATGCTTTCAGATCCATTTGGATACGGAAGAATTATCCGTGATGAGAAAGGCTTATCAAAGATTGTAGAACAGAAGGATGCAACCGAGGAAGAACAGGCAGTTAAAGAAGTGAATTCCGGTATGTATATTTTCAAATGTGATGCATTACTGGCAGCACTTTCACAGATTACAAATGATAATGCACAGGGTGAATATTATCTGCCGGACACCATTGAGATCATCAAGAAAATGGGACTTCCGGTCGATGCGGCAGCCATGGAGGATGCAGATCAGATCAAGGGTGTCAATACACTGGAACAGCTTGCAGAAGCAGAAGAGATAATGAGGTCAAGATAAGATGAAACTGATAGTAGGACTTGGAAATCCGGGAACCAAATATGCGGGAACCAGACATAATGTAGGATTTTCCGTAATCGTAGGACTTGCAGATAAATATAATATAGAATTGAGTGAAAAGAAGCATAAAGCGATCTATGGCAGGGGCATGATAGAAGGAGAGAAAGTGATCCTTGCAATGCCACAGACATTTATGAATCTGAGTGGAGAAAGTGTCCGGGAACTGGTCGATTATTACAAATGCGATCCATCCGATGTGATCGTTGCTTATGATGATATCGATCTGGCAGTCGGCAAGCTTCGGATCCGTGAAAAGGGAAGTGCCGGTGGACATAATGGAATGAAGAATATCATTTCACATCTGGGAACACAGGAATTTGTCCGTGTCCGTGTCGGAATCGGAAAGAAACCGGATCGTATGGATCTTGCAGATTATGTATTATCCAGATTCGGAAAAGACGAACTTCCGGAGATCAAGGCAGGCTGTGATAATGCCTGTGATGCGATCGCATTGATTTTAAAAGACAGTGCGGCAGCAGCTATGAATAAATATAATTAACGTAAAGGCAAAATACGTTGATCGGAATCGACCGCATACAGGGTGAGACTTTGAATACGATCGGATGGATATAATAATCAGAAAATAAAAAGAAAGGGAGCCAGGCTGTATCAGCCTGGCATTTGGCGTCGATATGAAGGCAATCAATGAGCCTGTAAAACATACCGAAAATTATATACAGATAAAGGACTGGTTAAAACAGCAGGATGGCATCGTCAATATATCCGGGAATGATGGAACAGACCGGGTATATCTGATGCATGCATTTTCATCCGATGCACATGTAAGACTGGTTGTAACCTACAGCGAACAGAGAATGGAACAGTTATACGAGGATTTCCGTTTCTATGATAAAGCGGTGTATATGTATCCGTCGAAGGATATTTTATTTTACAGCTCAGATATCCATGGAAATTCTATCACCAGACGGCGGATGGATATTTTCAGACGACTGATCGAGGGAGAAGCCTGTACGATCATTCTGACGGTAGATGCGTTATTTGATAGGATGCCGGATCTGTCCTATATTAAGAAAAATGTAGTGACGATCCGTGAGGCAGAAGAACTGGACGTCGAGGCGCTTAAGAAGCGTCTGGTGGAACTGGGGTATGAAAAGGCAGACAGTGTAGATGGTGTCGGACAGTTTGCTGTGCGTGGTGGTATCATTGATATTTTTCCTCTGACAGAGGAATGTCCATATCGTATCGATATGTGGGATACGGAGGTCGATACCATCCGAAGCTTTGATGTGGAAAGCCAGCGGTCGATCGAACAGGTGCAGGAGATCCAGATCTATCCGGCAAGCGAGATGGTGTTGTCTGATCGCAGGACGGCGCAGGGTATCCGTAAGCTTGAGCAGGAGTTCAAGCCATATTATGAGAAGCTGCGGAAAGAATTCAAGACAGAGGAAGCTGCCCGTCTGAAAAAGCAGATCGGGGAGATCAAAGAGCAGTTGACTGAGTTCCATGGAATGGCAGGCGTCGACAGCTATGTAGAGTATTTCTACAGTAAGACTGTATCACTGTTAGACTGCTTCCGCACAAAGAATACAGTTATTTTATTGGATGAGACTTCGAGGATATCAGATTATGCGGATAACTATATGGCGACCTTCCTTGAGAGCATGGAGAGTCGTCTGGAGGGTGGTTATATCCTTCCGGGTATGATGAACATTTTATTTACTTATCCGGCAATCGTGCAGAAGATGCAGGCGTTTCAGACGCTCGCATTTTCTATTCTGTATCATGAGGATCGGTATTTTACGATCCGGCATGATGTAACATATGACAGCCGTGTAGTTAATTCTTACAGGAATAATTTTGAAGCGTTGATTGCGGATATCGGAAAATGGCGAGAGAAGAATTACCGTATCATATTTATTTCGCCATCGACGACCAGAGCAAAACGCATGGTTGAGAATCTGACCAGCCATGATGTGGCGTGCTTCTATTCAGAGGATACCGACCGTGTTCTTTCTGAGAAAGAGGTAATGGTTACGACAGGAAGACTTCGGGCAGGATTTGAGTTCCCGGAGCTGAAGCTGGTTGTGATAAATGAAGGCGACGTCTTTACTGCACGGAGCAGTATGAAGAAAAAGAAGAACCAGAAGCCTCGGTATTCCGGTGAAGTGATCAAGGATTTCTCTGATATCAGCGTGGGTGACTGTGTGATTCATGAACGCTATGGTGTTGGTATCTATGGCGGTATCGAGAAGGTCGAAGTGGACGGTGTCTTAAAAGATTATGTAACGATCAATTATGCAGAGGGCGGAAAGCTCTATGTGCTGGCCTCTGAGGTAGACTGTATCCAGAAATACAGTGATAAAGAGGGCAGACGGCCGAAGATCAACAAGCTCGGCAGCAAGGACTGGGAGAAGACCAGAAGCCGGGTAAAAGGTCATGTTGCAACGATCGCAAAGGAACTGGTGAACCTGTATGCGAAACGACAGGCATCACAGGGCTTTTGCTATTCGAAGGATACGATCTGGCAGCAGGAATTTGAGGAAATGTTCCCGTACGAGGAAACGGATGACCAGAAGAAAGCAATCGCAGAGACAAAGGCAGACATGGAGAGCAGCAAGATTATGGATCGTCTGATCTGTGGTGATGTGGGCTTTGGTAAGACAGAGGTTGCGATCCGTGCGGCATTTAAGGCGGTATACGATGGCAGACAGGTTGCATATCTTGTGCCTACTACGATCCTTGCACAGCAGCATTATAATACATTCAAAGAACGTATGAAGGAATTCCCGGTCGAGATCCGGCTGTTATGCCGTTTCTGTACACCGAAGGAGGTACGGGAGACGATCGCCGATTTGAAGGCCGGAAAGGTGGATATCGTGATCGGAACACATCGGCTGTTGTCCAAGGATGTGGCATTTAAGCAGCTTGGTCTGCTGATCATAGACGAGGAGCAGCGGTTTGGTGTAACACATAAAGAAAAAATCAAACAGATGAAGACAAATGTAGACGTTCTGACCTTGACAGCGACTCCTATTCCTCGTACACTTCATATGAGCCTGATCGGTATCCGGGATATGAGTGTTCTGGAAGAAGCACCGGTTGACAGACGGGCGATCCAGACCTATGTCATGGAGCTTGATCCCGAACTTGTCAAAGAAGCGATCAAGCGTGAGCTGGCGCGGGATGGTCAGGTATATTATGTATATAACCGGGTAAATAATATAGAGATGGTCACATCGGAGATCGCATCCCTTGTACCGGATGCAGTCGTTGAGTATGCGCATGGCCAGATGCATGAACGACAGCTGGAGGACATCATGTACCGGTTTATCAATCATGAGATTGATGTGCTGGTTACTACGACGATCATCGAGACAGGCTTGGATATTCCGAATGCAAATACCATGATCATTCATGATGCAGATACATTTGGCTTATCCCAGTTGTATCAGCTCCGCGGCCGTGTCGGTCGTTCAGATCGGAATGCATATGCATTTCTGATGTACCGTCGGGATAAACTTATTAAAGAAACTGCGGAAAAGAGACTGAAAGCAATTCGGGAATTTACCGATCTTGGTTCCGGAATCAAGGTGTCCATGAAGGATCTGGAGATCCGTGGCGCGGGAAATATCTTAGGCGAGGATCAGTCCGGTCATATGGAAGCAGTTGGTTATGATCTGTACTGCAAGATGTTAAATGATGCGATCCGTCAGGAGATGGGCGAGAAGGTTGAAGAACGGTTTGAGACAACCGTACAGCTTCCGGTGGATGCTTATATACCGGCTGAATATGTCAAGAATGAATTTATCAAGCTGGATCTGTATAAGCGGATATCACATATCGCATCGGATGATGACTATGACGATATTATTGACGAATTAAATGACAGATTCGGAGAGATGCCGACAGAGGTTCTGAACCTGCTTGATGTATCTTTATTAAAGGCAAAGGCAAATCGTGCCTATATAACCAGCATTATGCTGGCGGGGGCGGAACTACGGTTTTCGATGTTTAAACAGGCGAAGATCGACACAGCAAAGATCGATTCGTTATTAGATAAATATAGAGGAAGCATGAAATTTGTGATCGGCAACAGTCCGTCTTTTGTGCTTAAGATGAAGACGATCACAGAGAAAGAGATCTGGAAGCAGGCGAGAGCAGTTGTAGCCGATATCGCGGAGCTTGCAGAAGAATAAAGGATGATCAGCATACCGAAATCGGTGAGTTGGAAGAACAGGAGGTTTGGTGGATGAAACGTAGAATTCTAAAGGCTATTTCTTTGATCTGCGCATGTGTGATGTTACTTACACTTGCAGCGTGCGGAGAAGAGAGTCAGGATAATACAGGAAAATATATCGTATTCAAATTCGGAAATGACAACATTTATCTGGACGAGGTGTATATCTATGCACAGACAACCATTGATGAGTACGAGAAAGAATACGGCAGCGACATCTGGGGCAAAACGATCGAAACGGATGGCGGTATTGAGATGGATGTCGAGGAAATGGCAAGGCGTGAAGTAATCTCCAACATTGTCCAGACTAAGGCATTGATCGCACAGGCAGATGAATACAAGATCAGCCTGACGGAGGAAGAACAGGCACAGGCAGAACAGGAAGCGGAAGATTTTTATAACAGTCTGACCGATGAGCAGTTGAAGAAAACCGGCATGGAGGCAGATACACCATCCCGTGTTCTTCAGGAGAATGCACTGGCGAAGAAGATTTACGATTATGTCATGAGCGATTCCTCTGCCGAGGTATCCGATGAGCAGGCAAGAATGACGACATTTTACGATATGTTCTTTGAATGTTATTATGAGGATGATTTTGGAAATATCGTAGTGTACAGTAAGGATAAGATTGCAGAACAGAAACAAAAAGCGGACGAGGCTTATACTTCGATCAAACAGCAGTTATCGGACAATCCGAACCTGAATATTACTTTCCTTGGCCACACAAACAACCTGCGATATGCCGGAAGCCATACGATGAGTAAGGATCAGATTCTGGAAAGCTATGGACAAGATGTGCTGGATACTTTATATAATATGCAGGATGGAGATATCTCCCCGGTTATCGAGACTGAGAATGGCTATCATATCTTTCAGATGACATATCTGACAGATGAGAAAGCAACCGCTACGAATAAAGCGGAGTTGACAAAAGAGGCAAATGATGCCTATTTTAATAATCTTTTAACGAACTGGGTATCAAAGATTGATAAAGATTACACTTATTCCAAGAGTGTAAATACCGATGTGTATAGTATGATCACGTTTAGTTAATGGGATAGAATAAAAATGTCCATGGTACATTTCGTGCCATGGACATTTTTTCGTCTGTTTATTTTCTTCCTGTTGAGCCAAATCCCCCTTCACCGCGTACGGTATCGGATAATTCATCTACAGTATGGAAACAGCCGGTAATGTATGGAGTGATAACAAGCTGAGCAATACGTTCGCCACTTTCGATTGTCTGATCAACATTAGAGTGATTGTGGAGTGCTACCATGATCTCTCCGCGGTAATCAGCGTCGATAACGCCTACTTTATTAGCAGGTGCAAGACCACGTTTGCAAGCAAGACCGCTTCTTGCATAGACCAGTCCGGCATAGCCGGCCGGAATCTCGATAGCCAGTCCGGTGTGGATGAACTGGGTTCCTCCGGCAGCGATCGTTACAGGCTCATCCATGCAGGCGTACAGATCTGCTCCGGCAGCAAATTCAGAACCATAAGAAGGAATCGTCGCATTTTCATTCAGTTTCTTAATGTTAATATCAAATGTGGTCATTAGAAGTACCTTCCTTTCTCGTCCCATAAGACTGCTTTCTTGGCAATCAGTGATTTTGGAACATCTAATATTCGCTGATTTGTGGAACCTCTGAATCGCAGATCCAGAACTTTTTTCTCTTCAACAAATTCACCATCGACTAAAACATCCAGATAGGACAGGAATTTGTGAGTGAAATCCCACTGATAATACATCTTGTCCAGAACGTCTTTTTCAAAATCGTAGCCGGTATAGCACCAGATCGTTTTATCCGGGTAAGTAGATTTGAACTGTTCCAGAAGTGGAAGCAGACCCTGCTGGTTGACGAATTCCAATGGCTCGCCACCAAGCAAAGTAAGACCTACAATATGATCCGGCTTACAGAGTTCAATGATCGTATCGATCTCTTTTTGCGTAAAAGGCTTACCTGCGTTGAAATCCCAGGTATCCTGATTAAAACAACCTTTACAGTGGTGTGTGCAGCCGGATACGAACAGAGAGGTTCGAACTCCGGTTCCGTTTGCGATATCACACCGTTTGATATCCATATAATTCATAATTATTATTTCTCCCATACAAAAAGTATGGCCCGCATTGCCCTCTACGACATGCAGACCATACAAATTGAAATTATTAATGCACTTAGTTAAAAATCGGATGTAAACTGTTCATACAAGTAAATACTTTATGCATAGCTTTAATATAAACCAATTTTTTCAATATAGCAAGTGTTTTTATAAAAATTCCGGTATATTCTGATCGTATGTGGTATATGTCTTTATCTGTGGTATGGCTGAACCACATGCATCAGACCTGAATCCTACAGGTGTAATACTCTGGAAGCCATTTCTTTTGTTTTGCCGACGTTCCAGAAGTTCTCACCGAGATAACCACAGGTTCTTCTTGTAACGTTCATTTTTGCATGGTCTTTGTTACCACACTGAGGACATTCCCATTCGCCGTCTGAATTAATGATAATCTCACCATCATAACCACATACATGGCAGTAGTCAGACTTTGTATTGAATTCAGCATACTGGATGTTCTCATAAATGTAACGAACCACTTCTGCAAGTGCATCCAGATTGTTGCGCATATTTGGTATCTCGACATAGGAGATTGCACCACCGGATGAGATTGTCTGGAACTGACTCTCAAATCTGAACTTGCTGAATGCATCGATCTTCTCACGTACATCAACATGGTAAGAGTTCGTGTAGTAGCCCTTATCTGTAACATCCTTGATCGTACCGAAACGCTCTTTATCAATACGGGCAAATCTGTAACATAAGCTTTCGGCAGGTGTTCCGTATAATCCGAAACCAAGTCCGGTATCAGCCTTCCATTTATCACAGGCTGCACGCATTCTATTCATAACCTTTAAAGCAAATTCTTCACCGACAGGATCTGTATGGCTGACACCCTTCATCAGGATAGAAGTTTCATACAATCCGATGTATCCAAGCGACAGAGTAGAGTAGCCGTTGTGAAGCAATGGATCGATAACCTCACCCTTCTTTAGTCGTGCAATTGCACCATACTGCCAGTGGATAGGACTGACATCGGATGTGATACCCTCCAGAGCTCTGTGACGGCACATCAAAGCGTCATAACATAACTGGAGTCTTTCGTCTAAGAGTGACCAGAATTTATCCTCATCACCTTTTGCCAGAATTCCGATCTGTGGAAGATTCAGGCTGACAACTCCCTGATTGAAACGACCTTCCCATTTGTAGTTGCCATTTTCATCCTTCCAAGGAGAAAGGAAAGAACGACAACCCATACATGAGAATACATTTCCTTCATAGTTCTCACGCATCTTTTTGGCGGAGATGTAATCAGGATACATTCTTTTTGCAGAACACTTAATGGCAAGACGAGTGATATAATCATATTTGCCACCCTTTAAGCAGTTGTGTTCATCCAGAACGTAGATCAGCTTTGGAAATGCCGGTGTCACATAGACACCAACTTCGTTCTTGATACCCTCTAAACGCTGACGGAGGATTTCTTCTACGATCATGGCATTTTCTTCGATATATTCATCATTTGGATCAAGATTCAGGAATAAGGTTACGAATGGAGACTGCCCATTTGTAGTCATTAAGGTGTTGATCTGGTACTGGATTGTCTGAACACCGGAACGAAGTTCATCGTTCAGCCTTTCTTTTACCAGTTCCTCTAATGTATCAGCATCCAATCTGTCTCCGAATTCTTCCTGATATAATGCTTTATATTTGTTGTAGCTCTTGCGCAGATATTTTCCAAGGTGACGGATATCAACGGACTGACCACCATACTGGCTGGAGGCAACGGCTGCAATGATCTGTGTCATAATCGTACATGCAACCTGAAAGCTCTTAGGGCTCTCAATCAATTTGCCGTTCATGACAGTGCCGTTGTCGAGCATATCTCCAATGTTGATCAGACAGCAGTTGAAGATAGGCTGTAAGAAATAATCTGCATCATGAAAATGAATCGCACCTTCTTCATGGGCTTTTGAGATCTTTTCCGGAAGCAGGAGCCTCTTTGTAAGATCTTTTGAAACCTCGCCTGCGATCAGATCACGCTGGGTAGATGCAACTGTTGCGTTTTTATTCGAATTTTCTTCCATAACATCTTTGTTTCTGTTCTTGATCAGACTGAGGATCGAATCATCAGTTGTGTTTGCCTTACGAATCAGTTCACGGCTGTATCTATATATAATGTAAGTCTTGGCAAGAACAAACTTCCCCTCTGCCATGAGCTTTTGTTCAATGATATCCTGAATATCTTCAACCAGCATTCGTTTTCTGTTTTTTGCTTCGATGCCGTCTATGATCTCTTCGATTTTTTCTTCAGAAATTTTTTCGCAGTCTTCAACTTCGGCATTTGCCTTCTGAATGGCAACGATAATCTTGCTGCGATCATAGGATACGGCTCTTCCGTCTCTTTTGATTACCTGCATTTTTCTATTCTCCTCCTAAAATGGTTATCTAGATATTGAGTGCAATATTTGCTCGACCCCCAACATATTGCGTCGTGCGCGAAAAAAAGACAAAAAAATGAACGATTTAAAATCTGTGAGACTAAAAAATCGTTTTGAATATTTTGTAACTCTATGTCCCCGACAGTTACACATTATAGCATCACCATTCTGGTTTGTCTATATCAAATGGTACAAAATATTGAGAAAAAAATAAAGAAACAATACTAGATATTGTGTTGCATGGGAAAATGTGATTTAACGTTCGAGCGGTGCTTGATAATATGTGAAATTGTCGGAAATTGTATTCGGAGGACCGGATACTGTCGAAGTATTGCAAACAATTGAAGATATAACGATAATGTTATATAGTTTGTGACATTTCTATGAATTGCGTAAAATAGCTTTATTTTTAATAGAAAGTGTGATATAAAGCTATGATAGGTGATACCTAATTTTATAATAATATAGAGGTAAGTACAATGAGAAAATTAAAAAAGGGATTTGCGGTTGCTCTTGCAATGGCAATGACAGTATCCATGGTTGCAGGTTGTGGAGACAAGGGTAAAGATGTGAGCGGTAATTTGAATAAAGCGACACAGACGGATGCAACAGAGGACAGTACAGAAGCTGATCTGACAATTGATGAATATATTGCCAAGTATGCGGAGGGAGTAACTCTGGGGGAGTATAAGGGTATTGAATATGAGTATGCTCCTGCAGAAGTAACTGAGGATGATGTACAGAAGAAGGTAGATGATTTTGTTGAATCCTGTGCGACATATAATGAGGATAAAACAAGTGCGGCAAAATCAGGAGATACAGTAAATATTGATTTTGTAGGTACTGTAGATGGTGTAGAATTTGATGGTGGTAATACGAACGGTTCAGGATATGATGTAACACTTGGATCAAAATCCCTCATCGACACATTTGAAGATCAGATCGTGGGACATAAGGCAGGAGATACATTTGATGTAAATGTAACCTTCCCGGACGGATATGGCAATGATATGGATGGCAAAGCTGCTGTATTCAAGACTACATTGAACTATATCAAGATTCCTGTGGAAGCAGAGTATAATGATGCGCTGGTAGCTGCGAATACTTCTTATAAGACAACAGCCGAGTATGAGGAATCCATCAGAAGTGAGCTGAAAGCAAGTAATGAAGCAACTGCACTTACATCGGCACAGAATGTTGTTATGACAAATGTTATCAATAAGGCAACAATTGAGAATATTCCGGCAGAAGAGGTAAGTAGTCTGGCAGATGAGATCATTACACAGTTGAAATCGCAGGCAAGTAATTATGGCATTGATTATGCAACGTTTATCCAATATTATTACGGTTATGAGGATGAAGATTCATTCAAAGAATATGTGAATCAGATCTGTCAGGAATCCGTAAAAGAAAAAAAGGTAGTATGCGCGGTTGCAAAGGCAGAAAATATTACAATTGATTCGGATGATGAAACAGCCTATATCAAGAAACTCGCGGAGGAGAATGACGTAACAGAGGATTCTGTAAAGGAACAGTATTCATCTCAGGATCTGATGTATTATACACTGGCTGACAAGGTTATGACTTTCCTTCTTGATAATGGTAAGAAGACAGAGACAACGACAGAAGCAGCGACAGAAGCAACGAGTTCCGAAGAAGAAACTACAACAGAAGCAATAACAGAAGCAAACTAGAGCAGATGTCGAAACAGAGTTCTGTAAATAAAGAATTAATAAGATGAAGTTCTGAGGAGAAAGATTATATTATGAAAATGAAGAAGGTAATGGCTCTGTGTCTGACTGCGGTTGTCGGCATGGGGGTGCTTAGCGGATGCGGAAGCACAAAGAGTGAATTCAGACAGTATGCAAAATGTGCAGAAGTAAAGGATTATGATGGTATCGAGTATGTACCAACGTCCAGAGAAGTAACACAGGATCAGATTGACGAGAAGATTAATTCATTTTGTACAGATAATAATGTAGAAACAAAGGATTATGACAGCGTGATCAAGGATGGTGACGATGTTAATATCAACTACGTTGAAACCATCAACGGCGAGGAAAAGGCAAAGAACGATGACGAAGCCGGAACCAGTATTGTTATGGGTAAGGATGCGTTAGCACCCGGACTTGATGAGCAGATGATCGGATTAAAGCCCGGTGTACAGAAGGCATTCACAATCACATATCCGGACGATTATTCAGATACAACGGTTGCCGGTATGGAAGCAAAATTTGATGTAACGATCAATTATATCAAGATAACGACAACACCGGAATATACAGATGACCTTGTGAAGTCGGCTACGGATGGTAAATATACAACGACAGAGGATTATACCAAGTATCTGACGGATGAGCTTCAGAAGGATACAGATAAATCGGCAGACAATACTGACCGAGCTAATGTGTTAAAAGCAATTAAAGAGAAAACAACGTTTACCAAATATCCGGAAGGCGAGATTGATGCATATGTAAAGAGTGTTATGGATAATATCGAATCCAGTGCCTCTCAGTATGGAATCGGTGTACAGACATTCCTACAGTATTTTTATGGATACACAGACGAGGCCTCATTTGTTTCCTATCTTCAGAGCACAGTTGAATCTGTAATGCAGGAGAAGATCGTTGTCAGCTCGATCGCGTTAGAAAAAGATCTGGTCGCAAATGATAAAGAGACTGATGCATATAAGCAGAAGTTGATGGATGATAATGAAGTAGACGAGGATACGATTAACTCCAAATATTCAGCGAGCGATCTGAAATTCTATGCAACAGAGGAAAAGGTTCTTGATTATCTGATGGGTACAGCTGTTCAGGTAGATTCAACAGAAGCAAGTTCAGAAGATGCATCGGAAGATGGTTCCACTGAAGCAGAGAGCACAGAGTCAACAACAGAGTCAGCTTCAGAGGCAGAATAAAAAAATTAACGTTTTTACAAAATTTGTTTTGACAAGAAGCAGATGACGTGCTATATTAAACGAGTGCGTGAGATAAAGCACGTTTTCATGCAGTTGTGGCGGAATTGGCATACGCGCATGATTCAGGTTCATGTCCACTTACGTGGGTGTGGGTTCAAGTCCCATCAACTGCATTGATAGAAGAAAAAGAAGTCTTAGCTTTAAGGCTTCTTTTTTTCTGTATACAGGTTTGACATTACAGGGAAACTGGAATATAATGTAGGATACTTGTGAGAACTTAACGGAAAACACAGATATTGTTTAGGAGGTAGTCGGCGATGGCTGAAAAGAAACAGGTAGTTACCTATACAGGACTTAAAAAAATTGAAGAAGAACTTCAGGATCTGAAAGTAAATAAACGTAGAGAGATTGCTGCCAAGATCAAGGAAGCAAGAGAGCAGGGAGACTTATCTGAGAATGCTGAGTATGATGCGGCAAAGGACGAGCAGCGTGATATCGAAGCAAGAATCGAGCAGTTAGAGGCTATCCTGAAAAATGTAGAGGTCGTTGACGAAGATGAGGTTGATACAGAGGTTGTCGGTATCGGCCGTACCGTAACAGTATATGATTATGAATTTGACGAGGAAATTGTATTCCACATCGTTGGTTCAACAGAAGCAGATATCATGAAGAATAAGATCTCTGATGAATCGCCGGTTGGTATGGCATTAAAGGGTGCGCGCGTTGGTGAAGAAGTAATAGTAGAAGCACCGGACGGAGAATTCAAATACAGAATATTAGATATCAAGAGAGCAATCTAATAAACAGAATAATCAATATAGTAGAAAGAGATTAAACAAAGATGGCAGAGAATAAGCAGAATAATCAGGCTAAGCCACAGGATGTAAATAAGCTGTTGCAGGTTCGTCGTGAGAAGCTGGCAGATTTACAGGCGGCAGGCAAAGATCCATTTGAGATTACAAAGTATGATGTGACTTATCACAGCACAGATGTAAAAGAAGCATATACAGCGCATGAGGCAGAGCTTCTTGCAGGCAGACAGGAGCCGGACGTAGAGGGACTGGATGATGCACAGAAGAAGGAAGTGCTGAACAACGATTATAACGAGAGAAGAGCAATCATGGATGCATCACCGATCCATGTTAGCATTGCAGGACGTATGATGTTCAAGCGTGTTATGGGTAAGGCATCCTTCTGTAATATTCAGGATCTGAAGGGTAACATTCAGGTGTATGTTGCAAGAGATCAGATCGGTGAAGAAGCTTATGCAGATTTCAAGAAATCCGATATCGGTGATATCTATGGTGTAAAGGGATGGGCCTTCCGTACAAAGACAGGAGAACTTTCTATCCATGCAGAAGAAATGACACTTTTAAGCAAGTCATTACAGATCCTTCCGGAGAAGTTCCATGGCTTAACAGATACAGATGTCAGATATCGTCAGAGATATGTAGACCTTATCATGAATCAGGAGAGCAAGGCAGTATTTATCAAGCGTTCACAGATTTTAAAAGAGATCCGTAACTTCCTTGCAGATCGTGATTTCATGGAGGTTGAGACTCCTATGCTTGTTGCAAATGCAGGTGGTGCGGCAGCAAGACCATTTGAGACACATTACAATGCATTAAATGAGGATGTAAAACTTCGTATCTCTCTGGAATTATATCTGAAGCGTCTGATCGTAGGCGGACTGGAAAGAGTTTACGAGATTGGACGAGTATTCCGTAACGAGGGTGTTGATACAAGACACAATCCGGAATTTACGCTGATGGAATTATATCAGGCATACACAGACTATGAAGGTATGATGGAACTGACAGAGTCCATGTTCCGTTATCTTGCTGAAAAGGTTTGCGGAAGCACAAAGATTTCCTATAATGGAATCGAGATTGATTTCGGTAAGCCGTTTGAGCGTCTGACCATGAATGATGCGATCAAGAAATATACCGGAATCGACTTCGATCAGGTAGAAGATGATGCAGCAGCTAAGAAACTGGCTGATGAACACAATATTGCATATGAAGAACGTCATAAGAAGGGTGATATCATTAACCTGTTCTTTGAGGAGTTCTGTGAAGAAAAGCTGATCCAGCCTACATTTATCATGGATCATCCGATCGAGATCTCCCCACTGACCAAGAAGAAACCTTCTGATCCAAGTAAGGTTGAGCGTTTCGAGCTGTTTATAAACACATGGGAGATGTGTAATGCATACTCCGAGCTGAACGATCCGATCGATCAGCGTGAGCGTTTTGCAGCACAGGATGCAAATGCAGCAGCCGGTGATGATGAAGCAGAGCATACAGACGAGGATTTCTTAAATGCACTGGAGATCGGTATGCCTCCTACAGGCGGTATCGGTTATGGTATCGACCGTCTGGTTATGCTGTTGACTGATTCACAGGCAATCCGTGATGTGCTCCTCTTCCCGACAATGAAAAGTTTGAACAGTGAAAGTTAGTAAAATCAAGGGCTGGAACAATCATACAGCCAAAATTTAACACCAACTTAACACCAATTTTTGAAGTTTAACACTGAGAACAAAATATGAGGCAAAAAGAAGCAGTCGAACAATGCAATTCGGCTGCTTTCTTTATACTATGTGATTGTAAGTATGAGTACAGGTATAGCGAGGTATACCTATAGGAATCTTTTCTTATAAGAGAACGGTGCGTGAACGTCAACGCTGTCGTTTGATTACTACGGTGCTATTTTGTACCGATTTTATTGAATCAATTCTAAGCTATCTCAGAGCCGTTCTAAGGCGTTTCAATTTTAGGGGTATAAGTTACTTATGAATCATCATGCAGGCATCAGAGCAAGCGTACAGGCATATCTGCGTGTACTATACGTTCCAATTCATGTACTGAGCAACAATATGCTTTACAGCTTCATTTGACAGATACTTGTGCAAGTCATCTGGAAAGCATAGAAACACGTTTGCCGGAAGTTCGGCTGTCTGGCATGGCTTGCAGTCTTTGTTCAGCTGGTAGTTTGTTGCAACGGCATATGGAATCCCCTGCTCTGAAAAGCCGAGAGAAACAGAAAGTTCGTCTTCTGTGCTTTCTGTATCGGCAAGAACTGCCTGTGTGCGACCGCCTATGGTTTCGATTTCTGCCGATAGTTTTTCTTTGGTCAGAATGTCATCAACACTGTCCAGAAAATCCGCAAGGTATTCGTCCATCAGTCCAATATAAATGACAACACGAGCAACAGCTTTCAGTTCATTGCTGAGAGAAGATGTCAGCATCTCGTCCAGATGAAACAAGTGAAGCTTTGGCGTATCACCGGAGTAGTCCCATGTGGAAGCGAGCAACATAAAAATTGCTCCGTCAGATGCAATTCCGAGTGTCAGGGAATCAGAATGATGCTTTAATCTGATAGACGTATTGTAGCAGTCAAGCTTTTCAGATTCTTCAACAGAAACGCAGATGCCGTTTTGCTCAATAGAACTTGTCAGGAGAGAAAAACGATGCAGTTTCTCTTCTAAAGAAGCAGCTGTGCGGTATGCAACACTGGCAAGCTCTTGCACCTCTGCACTTCCCTGCATTAACTGTCTTGTGCTTTCAGAAATATATGTGATTCGATTCATATTTTCTCACTCACCGTTCGCTTGATGTACTTTTTTCAGGTGTCGAATGATTCTTTTCCTGAAAATGTGTTTTTTCAAGTTCCGCAGAAAAAGCACGGTCAGTTTTTGCTGTCAGCTCTACATGGATTCCCTTGTAGTCACTGATGCCAAGTTCTGCTACCAGAGCAATTCTGTTGCCCTCAAACTGCGGATAAGATTTTTCATCATACGCCCAGTCTGCAATATCGAATTTTTCTTTGGTTTCATCATCGACAATACGAACAGATTTCCAATCCGGTCGTTGTCTTTTATAGAGCTGGTTACGATTATTTTCCTTGCCTTCCACAACAACAGACGGCAGTTGCAGTCCAGTACCAGTCGGTTCAAGAGCCATCACTTTTGCAAGTGTTTCCTGCGAGGAAATATCACTGAGCTTCATGTCAAGATATGTCCGGTCTTCCAGCGGCTTTTGTTTCATATCGTCCTGAAACTTATCAACCAACTGCTCCAGACGTGTGATGTCATTCAGAGCAGAAATGCCGATTGCATCGCTGTGTCCACCATAGGTCATTTGAAGCTGCTGGTCTCCGAACGCTTCTGCTTCTCTGGAAACAATGGAATCCACAAACGCTTTCAGACTGGTTTCGTTGTTTGCAGTATTTCTGCCACTGCCGGAGTAAGACTGCGTTTTATCTTCGTAGGTCACGCACAGAATTGCTTTGTCCGTTGCTTCGGCAAGTTTTCCTGCAACCAATCCGGCAAATGCGTGAGGCACGTTATCCGGAAGCTGATAGACAGCAATGTTGTTGTCTTTGTCATTGCCGTAGCGTTGTTCCTGCACAAACGCCTTGTATTCGTCTGAGGTCGTCAGTTCTCCAATCAGAGCTTTACGCTGTGTGTTTTGTTCCTGCAAGAAGTCAAGCTCCCGATAGGTTTTTGCTGACGATTCATCGCCAGTGATAGCTTTGTACATTCTTGCTGCACCATTCTCGCCAGCAATTTCACTCATGCGTGATGCAGAATTTAAGAACGCACCAACATTGAATGCCAGCTGGTGTGCGGTCACACCGTCCGGAATATTGTTTCGTGCAAGCATATTGCCGATTACAAAATCCAGATTCTTTTCATCTGCATTGTCGATTCTGCGTAGTCCGTCTTTGAGGATTTCACGATTGTTGCTGTGTGTGTCCAACACATCAACCATATCCGTGGCTGTACCGATAGCAGCCATGACTGCCATCGTGTTTTCCAGCTTTTCTGTAATTTGCGGTTGAATGGATTTGTTCTGTGCCAGAGCAGGCATTTCTTGAAAAACACGATACGCAAGTCCGGTTGCACAATATTGTGCATTCATTTCATCGTTTTCGTGCAGAGCATGAGGATTCAGAAGTCCTTTGTTATTGTCAGTATTGTCCACAAAAGCATTGCGGATTGCATCGTCTTCAATTAGATGATGGTCGATGATAATAACATCATCACCGAGCTGTTCTCTGGCAAAGGGGAGCTGATTGCTTCCCATATCGGAAATGATATAGTGACGGTCATCTTCACCCTGTAAATCCGGAGACAAGCCGTAAGAACCACGCCTGTCATTCAGTTGCACATCAACATCGCACTCCGGAGCAATCGCCTTGACAGTGTGTTCCAGAATGTATGCAGAGCAAATGCCGTCTGCATCGTAGTCAGAAAGAATCGTCACTTTCCCAGATACAGCTGCATCAATCAGCTTTTCTGTGGCATTGTGAATCATTTCTGTGGTTTCTTGTGCTTCTTCCGTGATAGCTTCTTTCGCTTTCACATCGTCAAGCATTTCATCGAGTGTAAGTTTTGCCATGCAATGCTCCTTTCTCAGTCTAAGCTCATGTCAAGGTCGTTATTCATATCTGGTTCTTCTGGCGGTTCAGGCATATTTTCAAAATGGAAGTTGTCCTCTACGCCACTATAGGGGTCTTCTGGCAGTTCATCTGACGGATAGTTCGGGGCGAACGCAGTATCTTCCTGCTCCGGATAATCTTCATAGGGGTCGTGTTCATCGAACGGTGGCATTTCCGGAATTTCATCATGTTCAGGTTCAGTCGGAGAAGAAATTTCTTCCTTGCTGTCTGCTTTTTCAGTGACAAATTCGTCACGGTCTGCCTTTTCTTCTCGTGTGTACTCTGCGTAGCTGATAGCAAGCAGATTTGTGAAGGCATCAGAATTGCCTTCCTTGAACTTCTGAGCGTATTCTTCCTGTGTAACAAGGCAGGTATGAGCATCATCGCTGGAAATTACGCCGAGTTCTTCCAGCGTGTGAATTGCACTGCTTGCATTAACATTCTTTTCAGCCATCGAAGGATTTATGATTATGTCATCAACGGAAATGCTGCCTTTTTCAATAGTTTCCATAACCAGTTCAGTGATTGCTTCTGCATACTCCAGTGTACCCATATCGTGAGACATTTCATGCTGGAGAGCAACTTCTTTCAGATGAGCAATATCATCACTGGAAACGAGAATCTTTTTATCGTTTTCGCCTTCCACAATACCCATGCGTTCCAGCTCAACCATAATATTGCTTGCCTCTTGTGATGATTTTCCGGTCAATCTCTGGAGCTTTGCCAAGTCGATGCTGTCGTGTCCGTTGTTCAGTCTGGTTTCGATGGCAGACATGACAACATCAGCCAGACCGTATTCTGTTTTATTCAGAACAAGATACGGATTCCAGTCATACTGACAAGCATCTTCATAGGAATCAGTCAGATAGGTTGTGAAATTGTTCTGCCCAGCATCAGAATTGGAAAGCGATGCAAATTCTGCTCTTGCCTGCGGATTTCTGGCAAGGTCACTGATTGTCTTTGCATAGTCTTCTTCGGACATCAGACTTTCATGTTTCAAACTTTCAGAAACCACTCCCAGTTTCACTAAAGCGTCCAATGCCTGCTTTGTCTTGATAGTGTGTCCTTTGGTTTCCTGCTTGATTTCCTTCATGGAAATGCTTCCGTTCCGAATCGCACTCAGAGCCAGCTGGTTGATGATTTTTGCATCATTTTTTTCATGTAATGGAATCCAAGAATCCATATCCTGTTTGGTCAAGCCACGTTCTCCAAGCGGAACAGCAGTGTAGATTGCTGTGTAAGAAGATTCTGGCTTTGCAGTTTCCTGTTTCTCGTAAGGAACATCGCCGAACTTCAAGATGCCTCTGTCCAAGCCCTGTTCCTGTAAAGCATCAACAGCAATATTGTACAATTCACGGAATGCAGGGTCGTTCCACAGAACCGTATGATAGTTCTCAGAAGTAGTACGAGCTGCGATATTGTACGCAAACTGATTGTTGTAATTGATTGTCAGCGGTGTGCCGTCTGAATTGAAAGAGATAGAAAGCTTCGGATTTTCTTCACCTTTTCCTTCATCTTTCACAACATTCAGGAATGTGTATGTTTTGTTGTGATTTTTCTTCTTCGGTGTTGTTTCGTAAACCGAAGCGATAATCTTTTCATCAGGGTGATTTTTGGCAATCGACCTTGCACACGATTCTTGAAGAGCAATGACGTTGGACATTTTGGCTTCGTCTACTTTGCTCCATGTTGCCTTGCTGTCTGTTCTGTGGTGGAAGGACTGGTTTTGTGCTTCCAGAGAGATACCGTTCATTTCAAACCATTTCTGAACAGCATCACTTCGGAGCATAGATGTTACGTTGTCACTGCCAAGAGAAAGACGGAATTTGCCTGCAAGGATTCCTTTTTCTTTCTGTTCCCACTGTCCAAGCAGAATTTCTTTACTGCCTTTCGGCACATCGAAGCTCTGTGTGTCCTGAGAAAGGAATACCTGCATTTTGTCTTTGTCAGACTTGATACGGAGCATTTCGCCAGTTACTTTGTCACGAATCCGGAAAGTTGCATCATCACGCTTATAAATACTCTCCAGATTGTCTGATTCCTGTACAGCAGTTTCGTACCGTTCACCAAGGAATCTTGCCTGCGGAGAAACTTTTTTCTTTGCTTCTTCAAGAATCCGGCGTTGTTCCTTTTCTTTGTCGTACACAAAAGTTTTATCGCTTTGTTCGCAAAGTGCATTTAGCAAAACAAGCTTTGCATTTCCCTGCATATCTTCTGGAATTTCCGCAAAAGAATATCCTTGTGCAAGTTCTCCGTTTTCAGTGAAAACAGATTGTTCCGGTGGGATAGCACTCATTATCAGAACGATTTGCTTTTGTCTTTCATCAAGTCTCGCCATCATGCAGTGTCCTTTGTATGATAAGATGGCATTTTCGTTGTCACCATCAATCTTGACAACCTGTGCGTTCTTCATCAAGTCCTCAGCAAAAGCTTCGCTGGGGTCAGCCTTGACATAATATGCGATTTTTTTGATAAAATCATCTGAAAATTCCGGAGAAGTATAAGATTCTTCATTTCTTTCAGCAACAATTCTGATAGACTGCTGCAACTCGTCTACAAACGCATCGACATTTTCCGGAGTAAGCGTATGCAGGCGACCAGACATTGTATTGAATGTTTCTGTCAGTTCCTTCACTGCATCTTCGGTCATGCCGTTCTGAGCCAGCATATAGTCCATTTCCTGTTGCATTTTTTCCATTCGCTCCACAACACTTCTCTTATTGAAGATAGAGCGAAGTGCGTTCCATAGCTTTGTGAACGCTTCTTTCAGTTTGTTCTTGTCCTCTTCGGAAGCAGGTCTCACTTGATTCGCCATAGTTATTTTTCCTTTCTGGGTTTCTTCTTTTTTTGCTTTTTATTCCATTGGAGTACGTTTCTCTGGGCTTTGGAAGCTTTCTGAGGTTTCCTCACTTCGATATAAGGCTGCACCTTATCCGCAAACCACGGAACAACAGGTAGCTCTTGTAAGCTCATTAGATAATCTTTTAACTGTTCTATTGTTAAAAAATTTCCGTCAATGATGTACAACGGTCTGTCTCGTGTACCACCAACATACATTGTCAGAAAACGCTCTGGTGTAAGGTAAGCAGTGATTCTGGTATCTTTATAGCAGATGCCATAAGCATTTTTATAAACGCTCTTTATCAGCTTTTTGGCTGTGTCATAAGCGATATAGACATCTTTCTTTTTCCATGAGGTATGTGTGTTCAAGTCCTTTAAGCATTTGGCGGCAGTGTTGCTGAAAGCGTCCTTTTGAGAGAACTTCATCTGCCGATATTGCTTCACAGCTTGATATACTTTCATATCAAAAACAGATTCTTTACCGCCAACTATATCTCTTTCAAGAGCAATATCTATCAGCATTTCTCGGTCGGAAAAGTTTATATCATTTGAAAAAAAGCGATATTTCTCGCACGGAACAGCAAGTTCCAGTTCTTCCTTTGTGATTTGTTCTTTCTGTATCACTTTTTGAAATCTGTGAAAGAAAACTGGTTGGTGGTATGTCAAATTGATACGTTTGCAGTCATACAGATTGCGTTCCAGTTCAACATATCCCACAGAAATCAAATACCAGCGTGGAGTGCCACGAGTGTCCTGAAAGATGCTCTGGAGCAGTTCGAGCATATCCGGCTGATTCAGCAATTCTGGGTGCTTATCCAGCTCATTTGCCATGCGAACTGCCTGTGAACTGGAAGACAATTCTGTTCTTGTGAAATAAACCAGTCGTTCCGAAGCGTAGAGAGGCTGTATCATGTAGCAATACTTAGCATTTTGCGTATTGATACCTGCACCGTTCAAGAGTTCTGCAAACTCAGAAGTGAATCTCACAAGCTCCTTCGCACGAACTTCAATCGGAATGAAACGTATCATATTTTGGCTTGGTGGGAGAGGAAGCACTGTTCCTTTGCTGTCAATTGCGTATCTCATATATCATCTCTGCCATCTGTGTTTTTGGTGGGTTCTTCCACAGTAGAGCGATAGTTCTGTGGGTGCTTTTTCATATCTTTTTCTCGCTCTGCACGTCTTCCCATGACTTTTTTATAAGTTGCCTCAGCCTTTTCGTTTCTTGCTTCAAAATAACCGGAACGCAGGATTTCACGATAGTTGTAAACCTGCATAGTTTCAGCCATAGCACGTTCTACCTTTGGACTTTTTACAGCAGGCAAAGAAATGTCTGAGCCATTTTCCACACGCTCCAGTCCTCGTTCGATATATTCCATGCAAAGTTCTTTCAGACGATTCTGTAAATCAGGAGAGTAAGAAGCATCATAAGAAGCAACTTTTTGTTCCATAAACTCTTTATTCTTTTTGTTGTTCAAGAATGTTTCATCGCATTTTCCGATAATCATATCTTCAATGCTGATTTTGTCTTCCCAGTTTCCGTCCAGCCACATCTGCCGTAATGAGAAACCTTTCTGATTTTCCTCATTAGCAAAGGATTGCGGAAGAAAATCGTATTTTGCTGCTTCCTCAAACGACACTGAGATTGTACCGCCGTCTTTGCCTTCCATCGGAACATCACCGCAAACCACTTTGAAGTATTCATCTGCATCAAGTGTAACTTTGAACTGTGCGTTTGGAATCAATCCGATGTTTTCAATCTCACTATTTTCTAAATACCACGAATCAATAAACTTCCGTTCGCTGGCAGGCTTCCAGTATTCTTCAACTTCTGCAAGATTGGAATAACGGTACTTGTCCAATCCAAAATCCTCAACCAATCGTTCACACGCCTGCGGAAATGGCAAATCGCAGTTTTGCATTACAACTGTGATAGGCGTGAAAGTGGTAGCACACGACCAGCATCTGCAAGTGTTTCTGTCATGGTTTACAGTGGCAGAAGGGTTCTTGTCAGGGTGCTGAGGATTCGGGCAATGGAATTTTTTGTTGCGTTGCATTGTACTGCCAGCATAGCGAGACATAACTTCTTCGATAGGAATATCCTTGTTTATCTCTCTCGAATTGTACTTCAAGGACGGCATATCACTGGGGAGATTCTTCTTTGGGCTGTTGTTCCAATTGTTCTTTGCCATATGTTGCACACTCCTTAGCTTGCCGAACGGTCAGCGACTTCAAGATTTCGTTCGTTTTTCTCGTATTCATGCTGTGCTGTTGTCAGAGCTTTGTTTGCAGAAGTCATGTAAGCTGCTGCCGAACGAGGAAAATTTTCAGACATTTCCGAAATTTCTTCCTTCAAGCTTTCAATTTTCTCCACAGGATTCTGCTCTCTGGAAACGGAACGCTCTCCGGTGAGAGATTGCAGAATTTCATTCTGTTTCTCCAATGCCGACACCAAACGCTGATTGGTTTCCATTAACTGCTGATTTGTTCGCATCAGTTCTGACTGCATCTGAATCATGCTTTGTGTCTGCTTGCTCAACGCCTCAGACAGAGACGCTACAACGCCGTTTAAGGCTTCGTTTGTCTTGGCAAGGTTTTCTGCTTGCATAGTTTGCCGTGGAGCAGGAGAAGGCTTCTGGTGACTTTCTGACGGCTCACGAGTAATTGTTCTGCGATTTCCTTCTTGCTGTTCCCCACGGCGGTATCTGCGAACCTTTCCAGTTTCCTGTTGTGCTTTTTCACTGGCAGCATTTTCAAATTCTTTCCGAATTGCTGCTTCTGCATCGGCAACCTCTTGCGGAGTAACGGAAGCAGGCTGTTCCTTTGGTGCTTTCTGAACAGGAGAAGATTTCTGTGCCGGAGATTCTTTCACATTTTCCGTAGCAGGTTCTTTCTGCTGAGGAATATCGGATTCTTTCGGTGTCTGCTCTTTATCCTGTGGGTGGAAGAGTTCAATTTGCTGTTGTTCAGCTTCATCAAGGAGCTGTCCCATCAGTAAGCATTTTGAAATAGCAGATTTCGGAGCATCAGCACCACGGCTCTCAGCCACATCATTCAAGCCAAAAGCCTGCATTTTGTTCATGTCAAACAGAGCAACATCGCCATGATATGCCTCATCGTGGCTTGCAAGATAGGCATATTCTTTGATTGCTTGTGTAGCATCAATGGACGGCTCATTGATTACAGAGAAGTTGCCAAGATGCTGGAGACTTCTCTGAGCAAAGTCTTTGCTGAACGTAACAATGGTATAGTCTTCTGGTGGAAACATCTGGAACACTTTATGAATCCGTTCCTGTGCTTCTGACTGGCTGAGGACATCTTTGCCAGCTTTGTAATCGTCTATATTGATACCGGATTCTGCGAAAGTATCGTATTTTCCGGTACGAATATTTTCTTCGGCGTTTGCCATGCTTCTTGCAGGAGCTTGAATCAGCATGGTTGTAGCAGCTTTATGTGACATATCAATTTTGCCTTCTTCGCCACGCTTATAAACCGCTGTTGCAAACTGAATCGGGAATCCAGTGTCAGTTCTGTTCCCCTTTCTCTCGAATCCGGTAGTAGCAGTATGAATCATCATAATGCCCTTGTTTTCGCCGTGTTCAATTGCATCAATCAATTTGTGGAACTGACTGTCGCCTGCAAGAATTTTTTCCGGATTGATAACGTGCTTGTTAATAAGTGTCTGGAACTTCTCATCAACATTGCTTTCACGGTACTTTTCCTTACCACGTTCAGACCACTGACGTGTCTTGGCAGCATCGCTTTCACGCATACTGGTGAGGTATTCGTTTTCCAGAATCTTTTCTTCTCTGCCATACTCTGTAATAAAGTTACTGATTACCTGAATCCGCTGGTCTCCACCGATGATTTTTGCAGATTTTCTGTCAAAATCTTTCTTCGTCACATCGTATGAAGATTCTGAAATATCTGGGTGAGCTTCCATGAAAGCATCTTTTGTCATACCACTCAAATCTTTCAGTGTTGCTTTATCCGCAGTTGCAAGAAAGGAACTCTTAGGAGAACTCATGCGATAATTCCGCAAAGCTTCCAATGTTGCCTGTCCCTGTACATCGTGCTTTCGGAAATACGCTCTGGTCAGATTCACTTGGTCAAGTGTCTTGCCCTGTTCCCTGATTTCACGAAGCGTATCAGCCGACTGGATTTTGTCCATGAAATGAAATGCGTGAGTTTGATTGTTGATGATAAGGGTAGCATTGGATTCCTGAACCGCAGAAATTGCGGTCTGAAACTCTTTCTGAAATTCCGCAACAGGCAGCACATTTTCACCACGGAGATACGCCTCTTTGTCGATGCCGCCGTTTGCAAAAACATCGTAAGAACTTTCGTTCTTCAAGGCTTCTTGGATTGCCTCTTGCGGAGCTTGCACCAGCTTATCAAAAGTGAAGCCACTCTGATAGCTTTTGGTTTCGTCATCAAACTCAAACTGCTTCATAACAACACGAGTAGGAAAGTGTCCTTCAAACTCGTTCTCTTTGTCAATCCCTGTGGTAGACACCACAAGGACAGCGTATGGTTCGTGTTCTTTCAATGTGCTTTCCAGCTGTTTCAAATCGCCGGAAGCGTAGAATTTACCTTTCATGCAGTTTCTCCTTTCAAGCCAATAGATTCACGGTCGAATTGATATGCTCTTGCAATATCAATGAACTCCTGCGGAATCTCAAACATTTTCAAGCCGCCAGTCATCGGATTTTGAAACAAATGTGCATTTTGTCCGTTATGATAAGTTTTTTGCACAAGGATTCCGAGCTTTTTGCCATTTTCTGAAACAAGCTCCCCGAACTTCTGATAATAGAAATCTTCGCCTGCATCAGAAGCATGAAATATCACTGTGAGAGTGCCTTTGGTGTTTTTGTATTGCAGGGAATTTTCTTCAATGTTGTAGTAAACTGTCATGCTATCGCCAACACGTTTCTGTTCGTGCTGGAAGATGCGAAATAGGTCAACTGTGTTTTTCATGGTATCACTCCTTTTTCGATTACTCTGCAAAATATCCGTTATTTTGAGGTTAAGAAAAAGGACGCTCTCAGAAAATGATTCTCAGAACGCCCTTTGTATATTTATTAAGCCTGCTGATGTTTTGCTCTTTCCATTCACAAATGTTGCGTGACAAGAAAAGAACAGCAGGTAACAGCTAATAAATAATATAATCGGACTTTCCTTCCCTTGTGAAGGTGCTACCGCATTTGTATCATTATCTGCCGTCACGGATTGGACAGCATAGAAGTGCTACTATATACTTCCTTTATATTATAGCACAAACAATCCGTTACTGTCAATACATATCCGTTATTTTTGGTTAGGTGTACAAAAATCAAATCTCTGGTTCATCAATCTCTGACAATTCTCTTGATTCTTTTATTGCTTCGTCAAGATTCTGGTCAAGCGTTACACCGTTTTCTTTCTGAATGTACTTGTCTGCCTCGTCCAGAACAATACGCTGCTCTGTGTCAGAAAGTGGAACAGTAAGTTCCACATCATCGCTGGTATACAGTGTAAAGGAAACTTCTTTATCCTGATTGATGTCAATATATCCGTTGACTGCTGTTTTAACAGCACCGTCTTCATCATACATCAGTGTTTCAAAATTCTCTGCCTGATATGATGGATTGCCAAGCTCAAAAGCTCCAGCTCTGTCCAGAGCCTGTTCCATAAAATCGTCCGTCATGTACAATGCCAGATTGATGGTTGCCTTTGTTTCTCCATCGGCAGTCTCAGTGTCCATAATAACTTCGCTGTCAAACTGTACAATCTCGCTTTTTTCAAATTCCAGCGGTTTTGTGTACATTTCCATCTGCTGTGCAACTTCTACTGCCTGTTCCACGATTCTGTCAGGAAGAAGAAAGATGCCTTCACTGGTTGCCCGTTGCGAAACGTCAATCGCTTTGTCCAGTTCCGCAGTAAGTCTGGGCAGAATTTCGGGAGAAGTAAGTCCCTCTTCGATACGCTGAATATTCTTTTCCAGAGAAAATTCTTTTTCCGGCTCTTGATACTCCTGATATGCTGTCACGAATTTACCGACCGTTTCGGCAAGAGCGTGAACTTCTTCCTGCGAGTAATTATGATTCGGCTCGGCAGTTTCAAAAAAATGCTGGACAGAAACATCAAGGCTCTGTTCCACGTTTTCTTTGACAGCATCTTTGATTTCTGCAATTGTATTATCATCAAGAGACAAGGGTACTTCAATTTCCTCGTAACCGTCCCTCATGATTGCAGAAGCCTGCACGGATTCATCACGATTTATTTCTGCTGCCAAAATAGGAGAGGCTGCATCATTGAAATAAACCAGCTCGTGAATGTCTTTTCCTTTCAGCAAGGGCGAGTTGGCATCATTCAGCATCTCTTCCATACGAGAACGATTCACTTCCATCGTGGCAAAGAGATTGCCGTCCTCATTTACCAACATATTTCTGACTTGAACAGTAGCCATTGCTTCTTCCATCAATTCATCAATTGTCATTTCATTGTATCTGGCAATGCGGTCAAGTTCGTCCCTTAACGCCTGTTTTTCGTTGTCCTCCAACGGTACAGCATAGCTTTCGTAGCCATAAGTGTCACTCTGCATATTCAATGTTGCAGACACTTCACCGTTCGGCGAAAAATTGACGTACATATCAAGAAATGTGTCGCCGTCTTCCAGAAGCTCTTCAAAGGTAGCCTCAGCGTCTTTCAGTAAGTTTGTACGTTCGGCAAATTCCTTGTACTGTGCATCAAAAAGAAAGGCAACAGCATTTATCTTTCCGTCATCAATCATGATTCCGGCATTTTCGTCCAACATGATTTTGCTTTCGTTTTCCATAAAGTATTTCCTTTCTATGCTTTTTCAATAGCATCTTGTTCTGTAGCGTGTGTGTTAATTGCATCAGCAACAACATCAATTGCTTTCTCGAAATTTTCAATTTGCTTTTCTAAATTGTTGGCAATTGCTATCAATGTCGCTTCTTCTGGTTGCAAAAGCGGAACAGCAGTTTGAAAGCCAGATTTCGGGTCAGCAAAGTGAAGGTCAGCTGCGGTTTGCTCTTCGTTAGTATCTACATACAGAATACACTCACTCTCATTAAGTTCTTCACGTTTCGGCATTGGAAGCGTAGCTTCTTTTTTTGATACTACAACATTTACAGTTGACATACGGTCAAGAATCTGGTCAAGCAATTCTGCGGTCGGCATCAGAAGATAGCTACCTTTTTCCGTTTCGCTAAACCGTTCCATTTCTACGTTTGAAAAGTCAATCGGTTCTTCGTCTTTTAATGATTCTTCTGGGAAGGGCAATACCGTTCCTTTATCAGAATTTACAGGAATATCAGGAAAAAGTTTTTTTCCTGCATCTGTAAGTTCCAAAGAAGAATCTCGAAGCAAATCTTCGGCTGCATCACGATTCAGCTCTTTGTAAATTCCCAAGTTCCACTCTGTATCAGTAGCAGAGTGATAATACTTGTCATTCAGCTGGAACAACTGGTCAATGTAATTCTTGTTTGTTTCTTCATCTCTGAACTCATGTGAAGCAACAAGCGTTGCATAGTTCAAAGGGATTCGATTCCATTCTGCATCGGTCAATTCATATTCTTTTGGATTCCGCATCAGAGCTTTATCCTGCATTGCCAGAATTTCTTGTGCCTCTTCCGGAGAATAGATTTGCGAAGCAGTGGCATTTGAAGCGTCAACGCTTGTTTTCGTCCACATACTCGTCTTTTCGTCCTTTCTTATTGCTTAATCAAAGTCAGGTTCGATTTCATCATATTCCGGATTATCGTATGATTCATAAGCTTTTTCAAAAATTTTGTCCACGTCATCTGACCTGTCAGCAGTGATTTCTGCGTTTGCATCAGGATAACCAAGGTCTGCCATTGCCTCATCAATGATACCTTCTAAATCACGTTCTTCGTGAATCAGGTCATCAGCATCAGGCGGCTGATAATAGTCTCCATCAAACTCAGCGAACTTCACCGTGCCTTCATCTTCAAATTGAATGTTGACGTTGAATGTAGCAACCTCGTCCACTTTATCGTAGTAATCCAAGTCTACAGTTACAGTCGCTTCAACGTCCTCATTCTCTTTGATTTTGCTTTGAAGCTTATCCTTCAAATCAGCTTCAATGTCCATTGCTTTATCTACAGAAGCGGTTTCTACGCTTGCCTGCAAATCTGCGTCATAGTTGATTGTAACGCCCATAGAGCCATGTCTGTTGCCCATAAAATATCACTCCTTGTCAAAATCAAATTCCAACTGTACAAATTCTTTCTCGTTATCTTCCTTCGGCAGTTCTGGTTCAGCTTTGTCCAGAATTGCAATTTTTTCAGATAACGCATGGCATTCTTCTTTGTAAAGCGGAATTTCTACATCAATATCCGGATTTATCAGCTGTAACCGCATGGAAATGCCATCGTCAATATCCGGATTCATCTCGCCATAAACCATATATGGTTCATCTGCTTCAATTACTGACTTTTCCGGCACACCATTTTCAACAAAGAAGTTTTGAAGGTCTTCGGAAACGTCTGCTGCCCGATTCAAGGCTTCCACAACTGTCTCAATGGACAGCTCAAATTCATAGAAGCCATCATCAGCTCTTGTAATGTCAGCAATATCACAATCAATTGCAACAGATTCTGAATGTTCTGGAGCAGGCTTTTCAGCATTTTTCTGCGTTTCTTGCTCTGTGTGAGCTGTCTTTTCCGCATCAGGTTCAGAAAGCCGTTCAATGTCGGCTGTGATTGATGCGATAGCCTGTTCAATTGCTGTGATTGCCTGCGGATTCAGTACATCTCTGCTGACTTCCAGCGTTTTCATCATGCTGTCAAGAGCAGTCTTTTGTGCTTCTAAAGCAGAAAGTCTTGCTTCATCAGCAATCCGGTTTGTTTCAGATTCTTGTTCTGAAACAGCAGGAGAGGGTGGTTCAGTCTTTTCAGCCTCTTTTTCCGGAATCATTTGCTGTGCATATTGATTGATGTCTTCCTGTGTTAGCCATTCTGGTTTTTCAGGGAGCATATCATAAAGCTCCTGCATTTTTTCAATCTGAGCTTCCGGATTACCAGCACACAGATGATTGTTTTCTGCGGTTTCGCCTGTACCAAGGAAGTATTCACAGTCCGAACGCAAACGGTCAAGAAGCATATACTCATACGAATGGTCGTTTGTCGCTGACTGAGCATCTGCCTGTTCTGTGTTCTGAACATCTTCTTTCGGTTCAGTTACTTCCGGAGCAGGCTCTGCTTGTTCCTGTGCCATCTGCTGTTCGGCGACAACTGCATTCTGGAGAATTTCAGCAAGGTCATCTCTGCCAATCGACTTTACAAAATCTATGACACCACCATCTCCATCGCCAATGTCTTGACGGAAAGTTTCCTGTGTGCCGTCATTCAAATTTATCGTAAATGATGTTTTATCATAGCCGAGGCTGGCATAATAAGACTGTTCATCTTGTTGCTCCCAAGCCCTCTCACTGCCGTACTTTTCCAAGCCTTCTTTGCGGTTGCTGACACGTTCATCGTCAAGCTGTTTCATGGTCGCATCAAACTCTGATACGGAATACGTTTTACCACTTTCAATTCCAAGGCTTTCGGAATAAATGCAGGTAATTGTAACTGGACGTTCTTTCTGCTGTGATGTTTCCTGTTCAGCAGCCATTTGCTCTGCAAGCTGTTGCTCTTTTGTCTGAATCACATCGAAGCCCTGTGTGGCGAGTTTCTTTGTCCACGGTTCGTCCGGTGTAGAAAAATAAGAACTGATACCATTCATTTTTGTGCATTCTTCATCAGAATATGTTTTGAAACTGATAGAAGATTCACTAACAGAATCCACTTTTGCATATGTTGGTGGCAATTCGGTAGGTTTCATGGTTCGAGAATCTATGGCGGTATCTCCATAAAGGCGAACGATGTCCCCTTCTTTCAAATTTTCCGCATCGACTATCATCTTTGCTTTCTGCATTGCATTTTCAACAAGCTGTTGCAAGGTCTGTTTGGCTTCTGTGCTTGTCTTTTGGCTTTCAGAGGCAGGAGATATAGCAGGAGAGGACTGAATCTGTTCTTCCTGAGCGTCTTTTTGCACAGTATTCGTTTGCTCTTTCGGTAGCTCTCTGCCACTGTCATGAAGAATCTCCATTTCTTTCAGCCGTTCAAAAAGCTTATCGAAAGCATCGTTGATGCGTTCTCTTTCTTTGCCCTGTGGAGAAATGGAAACTGTGGTTTCTGTCCCATCTTTTTTAGTGATGGGATAATTGCCTTCTGAATGACCTACCAGATAATCAGATTCGCCCAATTTATCATGTACATAAGATGCAAAAGCACGAGCAAACATTTCTGTTTCGCTCGACCAGTACAGCCCTTTTTTATTGCTGCCTTTCTGGTTTCCTGTTGTGCTGTAAGCACCGTCCAGTGCCTTAGCATCACGATAAAACTGTGTTCTGCCAGTATCACTATTGTCATACTTCATTGTGTTCAGCAGATTTACCATTGGATTATCTACGCCGTAAATGTGGTCTATCGAAGCACCATCTGATGCGAACATCTCATGAGAACCAATTTGCTTGGCAATATAATTGTCGAGAGCGTGTCCCCATTCATGTCCCAGAGAGCCAGCACCTCTCATTTTTGTGAGGTTGATAACATTTTCTGCTGGTTCGTAATGAGCAACTGCTCCGCTGTGACCTCTTGCACCATATGCAATTGCCAGCTGTCCACCAAGGGTAACATCTTCATCGTGAATGTGCAGAGCTTTGGCAAGGTCTTTGAAAGCATCAAATGACATATTCAGATTTTCCTGTCTGTCATTCTGGTTTGTCCAGTTGCCAAACTGTACGCCACGGAACGGAAAAGTAGCAGTAGAGCTATCTTTCATAAAATCGTTTTCAACCACGGGCTTACCCTGTCTGTAATCTTCTGTGGTTGGTCGGATATGCTGTAATTGCAGTGGCTTCAACGCCTTCTTACCAGCTTTTTTTGCCTTCTCTGTCTGTGGCTTTTCCTGCTCTATCGCAACAAGTTTTTCTTCTAAGGCTTCTCTTGATGGAATATTCATTGCAATCAAGTCTACTTTGCTTTTAGCAATCGCAAAGTATGTGTCCTGCTTCCAGTTGTCAGGGTTTGCCTCGGTTTCGTTATTAGCAAGAAATATTCGCTTACCGTACCCGAATGACACGTTCATGTAATCTTTGTGATAAGCTTTAGAAAGCTGCTCGTCACGTTTGACGTTCTTCCCATCATATTTGTAAATCTCATAATTACTCAGCAATTTTTCCTTGTCGGAAAAGCAGAATTTATTTTTTTCAAGTTTGCTCTGAAATCTTTGATAAGTGTATTCTCCCCATCTACCGTCAAAATCCAGAACTTTCTTTGCATCTTTTAAGATTTTATCGCTCTTAGGGAGTTTGGCAGCAGACACTTCATTAAAGAACTTTTTGAAATCCTCTGGCTTTTCCAACTGCATCGCTTTTTGATACACATAGGAAACAGTCGTCAGATAATCTTCCTGAGCCTGCCTTTTCGCTTCTGGAAGCTGTTCTGGCGTATAAAGACTTTTTAAGGGATAAAGCGGCTGTGTAGGTAATTTGTCACGAAGTGTCTTAATGAAATACAAAACTTCTCTGTCTTTGCCGTCTGCATACTCTTTCTTGTAGTCAACTTTCGGGAATGCAGTATTCTTCGTTACATTTTGTTCTCTTTCAGCATCTGTCCAATCGCCGATGTCTGTAGCACGAAGTTCACGATTCAATTGGGCAAGATGTTTTCTTGCACCGAATATTTCTTCGCCGAAATCTTCGATTTTCTTCTTTGCCATGTGGTACTCCTTCCTTAATCTTTACAAACGAAAGTGTATGTGCCGTCACTTGTTTCAAAACTATATTCAGTCTCATCATTTTCTGCTACAGGAGAAATGGTGAAGCCAATTACATCGAAGCTATAAACAATGTTGCAATCTCTTGCTCTGAAAGAGAAGTGCAGAAAACTGTCATTGTTGTTCACATCAAGCAATAGTTGTCCGTAAATCGGAATATCAGCCGTTTCAATGACTTCCTGAATTGCATCATCAGGGCAATCTGTAAGAATTGCGTTTTCAATCTTTTTTACATTGAACTTTTCCATATAAACAATGCCTTTCTATTTACTCTGCGGAATATCCGTTATTTGTGGCGAAATAAAATAGCAGGAGAGTGCCTGCACTTATCTATCCATATCATAATCGGAGTTGTCTTGTTCTTGCTGTTCCTGTTCTTCTTCGGAAAGAACACCCTGAGCCTCTTCAATTGTTCCGAGGTCATCAACTTCTTCCAATTCAATATTACCGCCAACTTCGGATAAATCATTGGTGGTGTATCTGGGCGGTTCGTTGTGAACAACTTCATTTCCATTTTCAATTTTACTGGAAACCTCGTGATAATTCTCAGCAGTGATTTCTTCGGAAGTATTCATAACATAGCCATCACTGCTTTCCACAATAACAACTTCATCATCGCCGTTATGCTCTTTGTCTTCTGAATGTTCTGCTTCATGCTCATATCGTTCTTCGGAAAGCATATTTGCTTTGTCAAACTCAATATTCAGCTGAATTTCGTCCATCGTATCTTTCAGAACACTGTCTTCTCGAATATCGTATTCAGAAAAAAGCTGGTTGGTGTAGTCGATTACAGCGACCATTTCACCAACAGTAAGTACATCAGCTTCTTTATCCGGAAGTTTCTCATCAATCATCTGCGAGATTTCTGGATTGTTCAGCGGAGCATTTGCAATGGAATTGAATTGCCCCACAGGGATTTCCAGTTCTTTGTACACTGGGGTCTCTCGTGTGGATTCCATTGCTTCTGATAGCCTGTCATCAAATCCGGCAGTCAGCGTTGTTACAGCTTCACTGTACTCGTCAGCATCTTTGTACAGAGACTTTACCTGTGTATTGCCTTCTCGTGCATCTCCAGTGACAATATTCACAGTGGACGCTCTGGTAAAGTCCAGAGCATTCCGTGCGTGATTCAAAAAGTCACGATTTTGTTCGTAGTCGTCCAAAAGTTGTGACTGTTTCTCTGTAAGTTCTTCTTTTGGAACATCAGAGGGCAGAAGAGCAACTTCTTCTTTTAGCTTGTCATAATCGTCAAGCATCTCCTGAATGGTACGTTCATCATTCAGTGTGAACATATCTTCGTTCATCGTTCTACCTCACTTTGAATTACTTTTTCGTTTGAAGTAAGGGCTTTTATTCCTGCCTCATACTCTCTTACGAAATATTTTCCAATTTCTTCGCTGCCAAGTGTAGCGTATTTTTGGTGAAATATCTTGTCATTTAACAGCTTTGACGCAAATTCTTTTGTGTTTACTGCGGATAAATTGACATCGACAACAGTGCCAACAAAATTATCCAACATATATATGCCGCTGATAGGAACATCTTTTCTTACAAAATCAAATTTCGCATATTTCAATTCAAATTCTTCCTTGTTTTTCAAAGGATTTGTAAGAGTGAAGAACAGATGCAAATTATATCGCTGAACAGGATTGCTCCCATTCATATACAGCATATCATTTTTTAATGCAGGAACACCTACGCCTAACGCTTGTCTATTCTGGCTTAAAAAAGGAAACATCGTATAGTCTGTGATTCTCTTATCCGGCTGTAAATCAACAAACATTCCGCATTCACCTGTTGCTGTATTATAAAAAGGCATCACGTCAGAGACTTTACTCCAATGGAAATCGCTTTTGATTGCATCATCAACCATACGCTCTATTCCAGAGAGCAGGCGGTCAACGCCTTTCAGCTTTGGGACACGATAATATTTCTTGTTGAAGCTTTCATATTTCATGCCTTGCTCCAAGTCGTCAATCATATCCAGCAAGCGATTACCTTCATCAATCATATTGCCAGCATCATAAAATGGCAAATCGCCAATTTTTTTGAGTTCATCATAAACGAATCCTCTCGCAAAGGTGTAATTCGCAACATAGCATGAGTGAGAGCAGAAGAGGGCAGGCTGTCCCTGATAAGTATGATGCTTCATCGGGTGAACACCACCTTCCATCGCATCATCTGACATCATGTTTTCTACTATCGGTATCAGTCGTTCAGAAATAGCATCTTCTACAATGCGATAAGTAGCCTTTTCATTTTCGCAAGCAGTTAAATAGCGTCTTAGCTGCTGGTCAACATTATCTACAGAAACTTTAATAGTATGGTTCTTAAAAAAAGAAGTGTCACTCATATGTATTCCCCTTTCACACGATTTTGTTCTTTGAGTGTACCATGTTTGAAACGCAGTGGCAACTTGCAAAGGGAATCTGTTGAGCTTGCTTAATCCAATCCAAAATCGTCTTCCTTGTCATCTTTGATTACATCGTCTTTCTCAGGCTCGAAGTTGTTCAGCTTCTCGTATGTTTCCTTCATGTTTTCCTGTGCTAAAGTTGGAGCTTCATCTGTAATTCCTTTGTAGGAATCCTGCCACTGAGTGCCTACAAAACCATAGGTATCATCAACAGAATATCCAATGTTGTCCTTTACAATATCATGTCTTCCAGAGGATTCCATTTGAACAATTTGAACCATTGTAGTCGGAATCACCATATCTTCGTCCAACTGAATTTCAAAGTCAGAACCTGCACCGTTCATACGGTCATACAGACCGATTACAGTATCAGTTCCAAGAACAATATTATCCTTGCCCTCTGCAATCTTGTCTAGCATCTCCACAAGGTTGTTACCGTTGATGCTTATGAGAGCAGTGAGCTGTTCATTATAGTCAGAATATGTGCCGTCCAGTTCATTGACAACGCTTTCAATAAATCCTGATGTATCGTAGTTGTTTTCAGCGATTCTTTCCTGTACTACGTGCATCATTTCTTCAACGGTATACCCCTGCTGATGTACAAGGTAGGAAAGAGCATTGTCAGAATATGTTTCAAGCTGGTCGGCAGCAGTGACCGTCTTATCATGAAAATCATTATAGTCCTTCAATGTCAGCTTGCCGTCTTCGCCTATGATGCCGTGTGCCATTCTGGAAATAGAAGTATTGTCGTAATTGAGTTCCTGTTCCGTTGCCAGAAGGAGATTTACCTTATAATCGTGGTCAAGGAACTCTGACATATCTACAGTTGCTCCTTCATAGCCGAACTGTTCCAGTAACTCATAAGGCAAGTCTTCGTCCAGATTTTCAAGAGCCTCTACGAACGCATCGCCTTTTTCTTCGGCAAGTGTTTTTATCTGTGATGCAAGGTCTTCTTCCAGATACATAACATTATCAAACAAGGAATCCTGAACCTCATCGTACAGATAGTCTGAAAAAGACGTGTTTTCTGGTCTTATGACTTTCGGCTTGCTTCCTGAATACTCCTGAAAAGCATTCAAAATAGTCGAAGAAGAAATGAAGTCGTCATATCCAGACGGTGTAATTACAAGTTGGTTTGTTCCGTTCGTCAAGTCACTAAGCGTTTCTTTGCCCCACGCAATAACTTCTTCTTTGGAAACCGTCTGTTCCTGCTCCGGAGCTTCCATTTCAGCAACGATGCCATGCAATGCTTCGGCTAAATCTTCTACGCTCATTGTGTCAACGTCCAGTTCTGCAAATGCTGCGATTTTTTCCAGTTCCTCTTTGTCTAAGGAAATGGTAACTTCCGCAGATTCACGAGTGTGTTCTTTTCTTTCTGCATTATTGTCCCAAGCCATAGTATAATTCCTTTCTCAGCAAATAAAAAAAACAGGTACAGTGAGCTACACCATACCTGTAAAATCGTTCGTTTCTATTCCCTTTTTCATTTCCTGCTATATCACAAACAGGTTGTAAAAGCATAAAAACGGATTTTCCTTGAAAAATGATAAGGTGCTACCGCATAATTATGTTGCTACCTGCAACAAAGGGATTCTTTGCTTTTTATTATATCATTTATATCAATATAGGTCAATGTTTATTCTGTTAAATATCCGTTATTATGTTAAAGGAAAAAAGATTAAGCTGGAGTACGAATCCGACTACCAGCACCAGCACTACGTTCAACCAAGTAAAAATCACGCTTTCTCGACTGCCGGACGGTATTTTCATCAGGTGCAAATGCTTCACACCGAATAAGAATGGCACACCTGCCGGATTGAACATATCCAAAAATAAATGCGATAAGCAACCGATAAAAAAGCCGATGAGTGGAGTGAAGTGTTGGCAACAGAGAAACAGTCCTACAAGATAGACAAGAGGGTCATGCAAAATACCTCTGTGATTTGCTCCTGTTTTACCAGATGTCGTTCCCAACACACCAAACAGCTTGCTTAATGGAGAGGATAGCTTTCCGACATAGCTGGTAGGATTGTCAAGATCAGGAAAAATACCGCCTATCAAGCCACCAAAGATAAGCAATGTGATGTTTTCAGGAGAAACGGCAAGGGTGGGAATGATTGCGGATAGCTTATCCATGTTCATGGACAGGGCAGTGGCTACGGAAGCACCATAAACGAAGTGGCAGTTACCGTTCATAACTTATCACCGCCGTTATTCAGTCCAAAATTCTTGAAACTTTGGGTATACGAAGTCTTCCAGTAAGCATAAGTCAACATGAGCCATTGTGTCCAGCCTTTCTGTGTCAAATTGACACGTCAATATTTATATGGTCGATGATTGGGCTTTTCTTTAGATGTTCAGACAGCTTGTTGGCAGCAGACAAAAAGTCAACCTTCATTTCACAAGGGCGAAGCAGAACGTGATAATGTTCCGGTTTGGCTTCTTCTGATTTTCCAATAAGCTGATTGAAATGCGATACCATGAAGAACAGATACAGGTCTGTTCCCCACAGTGCATTTTCAAGGAACTGCCGAATCTCTTGAAAAGCTCCGGCAGTGTCGTACTCTGTATTTGGCTTTACAAATCGAAAGTCATACGACAGGTACATGGAAATGTAGCTTTTGGTTTGCAACTCACGCAAAATTGTAAGCATGGCATTTGCCCTGTCGCCGTAATAATCTCCGAGAGTGAGCGTTGCTCCGTTTGCGAAGAAAGGAGAGCAGAAGCTGTCATCTTCCAGAGATTCTTCTGGTCGTTTGAAAGTGCGGAAATAATTGTGAAATTCTCGGATTGGCTTTCTTGTTGGAAATAGCTTTATTTCCACTTGAAGACGAATATATTCCAAACGGTTGAGATGCGTAATCACAATCATTCTCCTTTCAAATAAATTTGATTTTTGATGCGTCATACCGCTGGAGGCTTTCGCTCAGTTTGGCATGAATGCTTTCCTGCTCCGGCGTGTTTTCTGGCATCATGTCAGAACAAAGAAAACGCTTATGCTGATTTTCTGCACTGATACACTGCCATGCAATATTGTCCAGCTCTTTTAATCCTTTGGCTGTTCTGTGCAAATCGTATTCTTCCTTTGTGATAGAGTAATAGCGAGTATACCGCCAAAGAGCAAGCACATTGACTGCCAGCACATAAGTGTCCAAAGTGTAACTGTAGCCGATGTCATACACACCGCAAATTCTATGCTTGATTCTTCGTAACATGGTCTATCAATTCCTTTGCTTCGTCTCCGGACATTGTTTTTACTTCCAAAAGATGCTGTGCCAGAACTTCTACAGCATTGTAATTTTCAGAAAGAAGATGCAGTGCTTTTTCATAGAACTTGTTTGAAAGCTCCGAAACACGCTTCCGCACATCGTCACCGTATGACGTTGACTGAAATGCTTCCATGTCAACTAGACCATACTCACTGTCAAAACCGAACTTTGCAACATAAGCAATCAGCGTCTTGGTTGCCTGAGCAATATCGTTGCAAGCTCCTTGCGTGATGTTATCAGAACCAAAGTGAATTTGTTCAGAAGCTCTGCCTGCATAGGCAATCATCACATGACTTTCGTATTCGTGTTTTGTTTCAAAGAAACGGTCACTGTCAGATTGGAAGACTGCACCGCCAACGCCACTTGTCATACCCATGATGGAAATTCTGGACACTTCTTTACCGCAGAGAAGTGTCATGACAGCGTGTCCTGCCTCATGATAGGCAACAATGGCAAGGTCATCTTCATGCTGTTTGTCGTCAGAGCGATTCCCTTTGAAGACTTTTTTGTCGATTGCTTCTTCCAAAAAGTCTGGCGTGATAGTTTTGCTGTCCTCACGGAATGCAATCATTTTTGCTTCACGGCATACAGCAGCAATATCAGCCCCAGAAAAGCCGACTGTCTGTTTTGCCAGCGTATCAATCGAAGATTCTTCTATAGGATTTCCTTTCAGGTACAGCTGGAAGAGTTCTTTTCGAGTTTCCCATTTCTTTGGAATATCAATTCTGATTTGACGGTCAAAACGTCCGGAACGGAGCAGGGCAGGGTCAAGAGTGTCTGCTCGGTTGGTTGCTGCAATCACCAGAATATCGCCTCTGGCATCGAAGCCGTCCAGTTCTGTCAGCATAGCATTGATAGTTTGGTCGTTCTCACGATTGCTTCTCTGAGAACCACGTTCTGCACCAACAGCATCAATCTCATCAAAGAACAGAACGCAAGGTGCAAGCTTTCTTGCCATCTTGAACAGGTCACGGACACGTTTTGCACCAAGACCAACATACATTTCGATAAATTCACTGGAGTTTGCAGAGATAAAGTTGACACCTGCTTCATGAGCAATTGCTTTTGCAAGCATCGTTTTACCTGTGCCAGCACCGCCTTCAAACAGAACACCATGAGATAAGTCTTTGGCATCAGCACCGTTTTTCAGCTGTTTTACTAGCAGTTTGAGGTCGTCCTTGATTTCGTCATGTCCAATCACATCGTCAAAAGAAACATCAATATCTTTGGCGTTGATAATATGGGCAAAGTCTTTGCTGGAAGCAGGGGAGTTCTTAGAAATTATCCAGAACATCAAAACGGCAAGGAAAAAGAACAGTGTAATATCACCGTATCGGTCTAAAAATTCTGTTGCCTTATTATTTGATTTTCTTACCAAAACGCCTTGTTTCAGCAAATCGACTTTGAAGTCATCATTATCCGGATAGATTACCTCTCGGAGATAATCGTTATCATCGTATTTGTACTTCTCTCGTTCTTCGACAGTCATTTTTCTGGTTTTATCAGAAAAAAGGGCAACCGTCATATACTCATCGTTCTCATTGTAGAACACGGTATCAACATCGCCCTTTTTTACTAAATCCATGTATTCTGTGTAAGTGATTTTCTCAATATCATTGCTGTTGCTCTGACTGTGGACAAACCACACTGAACCACTTACAAGGACTGTGCCAATCACAAGAGCAAGCATAGCTTTTCTTTTCTTAGTTGGCTTTTTCATATATCAATCCTTTTTTTGAGTGAGTTTTCTTAAAAAATATCGCTTGTACTTACCGTTTCAGCAGCGTCATCACCAGCGGTGTCTTCGGAATCGCTTGCAGACTTTTCGGAAGATTCCATTGATTCCTGAATTGCATACAAGTCGTTGTTTGCAACTGCGTTGAGCAGGTCGTCTACAGAAATGCCCTTGTCATTCATCATAGTGCTGATAGCTTCCAGCTTCTCAGCCTTTTCCTGCTTGCGGAGTTCAGCAATAACCGCTTTCTGCTCTTTGATGTCCTCATTCATGCTGTCCAGCTTCGCCTGAACATTGGCATTGTATTCATTACGCTTGGCAACCAAAGTGTCAAGCTTTTTCTGCTCCTTTGCAATTTTTGCAATTGTCTTTTCGGCAACATTCATTTTATATTCCTGCTTTCTTGTTATTTTGTTTTTTATATACTTACATATTGTTACTTACACCTTGCACTTACGCACGAGTTGCAATAAATGCCAAGGTATGTGCTTTTACTTATCGGTAACTTACACCTTGCACTTACGCACGAGTTGCAACCGCAAAGATGTACATATTTACAAGATGCCTGCACGGATTTTATGTGCAGGATTTCAAACTGCGTCTTACAGTTTACCTTGCCGAGAGTGAATGCTACTCTCCAGAGAAAGGATTACGCACACTATCTCGGCTCAAAGACGTTAAGTCGCCTTAGTTTGAACTGCGAACGTCCCAGCATTTTTCTGGAACTTCCGGTTCGCACTTACTTTCTTTTCTTGTAAATGATTGCACCAACAGTGCCGATAATGGCTAAAACGCCAGTTGTAATTATAATTGCCTTTTTCATGTTTTTACCTTCCTTTTTGTGTGCTGTTGTTTCTTTGGCTTCTGAGCTTTTTAGTTCGGAGATAGTTTCCATTATGTCAGACAGGTATTCCGGTTCGTGAATTACCGCATTATCTGTATCAGGAACATTCCATACAACTGGAATCGGAACATTGTAGAACCATTCGCCTTCATCATTCTGGAAAACCGGAATGCAGTCAGCTTCCTGCATAATAGCGTCCTTAATCAGAGCTAAATCATCAAAACTCTTATCACTGAGTTCTTTGTCTTCTTCACTGGACAGGCATCTTTTCTCCCAGTTCAGGTGTGAATCAGACACCGATAAGAACTCGTCAGCAGTCATATTGATATACGCATGAGAAGTAGAACCTTTGATGTCATGAAGCATTTCTCTTACAAAAGTCGCCAGTTTCTCCAGCAGTTCCTGCCGAATCGGGACACAGTTTAATTTATAATTATTCATCACGATAAATCCTTTCATTTTTCAGCTGCTGCCATATCGCAGAGAGCTTGGTACTCTTCATCGGAATATCCATCAATGGAATCGACAATTATATCGACCTTGTAATATTCCGCACGTTCACGCTGATATGCAAGGAACTTTCTGATGCACTCTGCATAAACACTTTCCATCGTAGAGCTGACCGCAGGATTGGCTTCAAGGAAATCTTCCACAAGGGAATCGTCCATTGTTCTCTGCTTCACGATTTCCACAATATCTACCTTGTCTTTATCAGCCTGTTTGAGATAACCGTATTTATAAATATCAGGGGACAAACACATATCACAACTTCCTTTCTTTGTAAAATCTCCAAGAACCATTCGCTTTACCAACGGACGGCTTCAACGTGTTCTCACTTGCTATATGTAAGGTTTAAGGGAAAAACGGATTTACACCACGAGCATCTTTTTACAACGCAGGAAGTTCGAGATAATCCAAAAGCCGTTCAGAACGTCCACAGGCGGTCTGCAATGCTTTCTGTAGTGTTTGTGATGGAATTTAGCAGATAGCTTTCAGAAGCCCTCAGAACGGCTCTAAGAAGCTTTAGAAACGACATACACAAACAGCAGGGCTATTCACAAGCAATCACATAACAACGATATGAAATAACATAGGTATATGTCAAAAGAACAGCTTTCCCCATAGAAATCTATATAGAATGCTATTTAGCAAGTGAAATAATAGAAAGCTAATAGAAATCTATATAGATATTTATATATAGCAATCTATATAGAAGTCTAATAGAAAGCTATATAGTTATCTATTAGAAGTCTAATAGAAGTCTAAATCATAGAATACATAGTCTAGTTAGAAGTCTATATAGAATGCTATTTAGAAGTCTAGTTTAGATAATAATAATTACTCATAGACATTCGTAATTATTATTATCTAGCTGTCTTAATTTATTTCGTGTATTCTGTGATTTACTTCGTGTATTCTATGGTGTAATCTATGAACCAGCATTCTCCGGTGTCACGAAGTCTAAGAGTGTCTATGGTGCAGTCTATGAGATTAACAGCGATGTGCAAGTCTACTGAAAGTTGTGTCTATGGTGCTGTCTGTGAGATAAGAAAGCGATTTCGCTTTCAGCGACAAGGGAGTAGCCCTTGACCCCTGCTCTTTGAGAGAGGGAATGCTGTGTCATCGACTTCTATTCCTGTCCCAAAGACTGCAACCTCACTTGACATTGTAAACCATAGATAGAAGGGACACCTGCCTCACAGACAAACAGTCGCTGAGCCGAAAGGCGAAGCACGAAGCGTAGCTTCGTTTGAGAAGTCTATATCATAGATTTCTAGTAGAAGTCGAATGTTCGATGTCTATTGGAATGCGATATGTTCGACAGCGAAATAGAAGTCTATGGAATCTGTATAGCAACCGGACAATAAAACTGATAGGAGAAGACTGGAATGTCCGGCTATGATATAGAAGTCTATAGATATAAGAGGGCGTTTTTGAAGAATGGCGAAATTGCGTTGTTTTCGGAAAAGTGAGTAGTCATACTGTGACTACTAATGTGTTCATACTGTGACTACTTACTTGTGGGTGTAGCGATTTTTTCAGAAAAGTCAATAGTCATAGTGTACAAAAATAGATTCATCAATGATAACGGATATTATACAGATTAACAGTTGACAAATGTACACTGCTATGCTATAATAATATCAGAGGTGAACAGATGTTTGTCATCTCTGACATATAGATACAAGGGAGAAATGGCATGGCAGAAGAAATCGCAGTCGGAAAGACAAAGGATTTTGACATGACTTTCGAGCAACGAGAACGGTATCTGAGAGAAACTGAAAAGGAAGAAATGCGAAAAAGAAAGCAAGCTGAAAAGTCTGCATACAGCAGGTTTGCACAGCAGAACATTGACAGGCTTGATGTTCTGATGAAGATTGCAGATTCTCCGTTGGCAACAAGAATTTATCTTTTGATTGTGAAGAAGATGAATCAGAAAAACGCACTGGTCACTTCTTATCAGTTTTTCATGGAATACTTTGGTGTTTCCAAGTCTTCGGTAAGGAGAGCAATCTCTTTGCTAGAATCAGAAAATATTCTGCAAATTAAGAGAAGCGGCGGTGCAAGCGTGTACTTGCTCAATCCTGATGTGGTATGGAAAGGCAAAGGAAATCAGGTACAGTATTGTGAGTTTGAAGGAAACATTATCCTTACAAAGAAAGAATGGGGTGATAACGATGAAAAATAATCGGATATTGCTTCCAGATGGGACATTTCAGGAACGGCAGTACGAGAATGCTCTTATCATGGAGCATGGTTATCAGGAACGCTATGAAGAGTTGCTGATGAATGACACAAGGGAAGGCATGGTACTGGCATTCATTATTTCCAAAATGGACGATGAAAACGAGCTTGTATGCAGTCTTGACACGATTGCACAGGCACTGCATTACTCAAAAGCTTCTGTAGCACGAGCAATTCGGTTGTTCCGAGAGCGATACACCGACCTTGTGACAATCGGAAAAGTTGGGAACACAAGCCGTTTCACCATCGACCGCAACAGATGCTTCAAAGCATAAGGAGAGATGTAAATGTTGACAATTACAGAAAAAGACGGAGCAACAATTATCACAATTGAGAATCCGTCTGCATCAGAGCAGGACATCATAAAGAAAGCGAAAAACGCCCAGCGTGTTTCAGCGTGGGTAAATGGAGCGAGCAAGGCACAGCCTGCAAAAGCTTCAACGCCTTCGACAACTTCTGCACCAGCTGCTGAAAAGCCTTCCAGCTGGGGAAAGCCGAAACAAACAAATGCGGTTTCCGGTTGGAAGCCAGTTGCACAAAGCCCTGCGAAAAACAATCAGCTTACGGAACAGCAGCTTTCCGAACTTGGAAACCTTGGGGATTTTGAAGAAATCATCTCAGAGGGAGAGCTTCCGTTTTAAGCGTAGAAAGGAGAGAAAAAGTTGTTTTTTGATAATCCTATCGAAAACAGAAATCGGTATAAGCCAAAAACAGTTCGTTCTTCCAGCAATTTGAAACAGGCAATTCTGTATGGCATTATTGGCGTACTTTGTTTGTTGAGAATCCGACAACTTTGGCTGTTCGCAATCATTTTCTTTGCCTGTATGGGTGTTTCTATCTGGCTGTATATCAGACACAAAAGAAAAGAAGAAAAGCTTGACGACATTATCAACGGTTTTGCAGAAGAAGATGATGACACAGACCGGAACGAATTGCTCCAGAGAGCTGATATGACAAAAATGTCATCAAAAGACCGTAAGCAGAGAAAGCAGGAGTACGGACAGTTTCTGGAAAATCTGGAACACGAACTCGGCGACTTCGATGAATATGAAGAGTATGACGAAGACGAGGTGGACGAATGAGCAGAAAAACATATCCAACGATGATTCTGTTTGGTGTCAAAGGACACAAGAAATGCCTTGTCGGGTATCATAACAAAATGCTTGGCGGTATCAGCGTGGCGATTTGTGAGTATGCCGGAGCAGAAGAAGACGATGCAAAAATTGACTTAGCAGATATTGAAGGGCAATGGTCAACACTGCATTTCTGCAACAAAGAAGCACTGGATAAGTTCGTGCATTTCTTTGAAAATGTGCAGGAAAAGTGGGACGTGCTTTCCAAAGATACGCCGACAGAAAAGAAACCGGAAGTTCAGAAAAAACAACACAAGCCATACTTGGACTGTGTTGCTGAACTTGAAAAAATCGCAGAAAGGAATACGGAAGAATGAAAACGATTTTTATTACGGAAAAGCCGTCTGTTGCTCAGGAATATCGTAAAGTGTTACAGATTCAGAGCCACGAGAAAACGGACGGTTATATCGAAGGCTATTCCCCTGTTCTGAAAAAAGATGTCATTATCACATGGGCGGTTGGTCACTTGATTGGCATTTCTTCTCCGGAAGAGCAAAATCCGGAATGGGGTGGCAGATGGAGTACAGATAAACTGCCGATGATTCCTCAGCAGTTCAAGTATGAACCACAGAAATCTACATACAAGCAGTTCAAGATTGTAAAGTCACTGTACACCAGAAAAGATGTTGGTGCAATTTACTACGCAGGTGATAGCGGACGAGAAGGAATCTACATTCAGGCTCTTATCCGAAATCAGATTTTTAAGACTGCACCGAAGCTTGATGAACGTGTTGTTTGGATTGACAGTTACACAGAAGAATCAATTCTGGGTGGAATCCGAGATGCAAAGCCATACAACAGCTATCAGCATATGGTTGACAGCGGTTACGCACGAGCAATGTCAGACTGGCTGATTGGAATGAACTTCACAGAAGCGTTTACATTGACCAGTGGCAAGACACTCAATACAGGTCGTGTTATGACACCAACGCTGGCAATGATTGTGCAGCGTCAGAGAGAAATTGAAAATTTCACGAAGACCTACTACTATGGAATCAAGGCTGGAGAAAATATCTTCTGGAAAGCAGAAAAGAGAAGTCGCTTTTTTGAGAGTGACGATTTGTACAATGAAAACGGTTTTCTGAAAAAGGAAAAAGCAGATGCTCTGGTTACTGAACTGATGCAAGACCAGAAGCTGACAGTCGAAGATGTAAAGGTGCAGCAGAAGACAGAGTATGCACCGTATCTGTTCAACCTTGCAGACTTGCAGGCGTATTGTTCAAAGACTTACAAAATTTCTCCGGCAAACGCACTGTCGATTGCTCAGAGCCTTTACGAGAAAAAGTTTACAACCTATCCCCGAACAGATTGCCGTTTCCTTTCATCTGCGGTTGCTGTTGAACTGAAATCAAAGGGGTACAATGTTCCTCAGAGATACATTGATGACAGCAAAGTGACAGACCACTATGCTATCATTCCGACCTTTCACGGAAACGCTTCGATGCTGTCCGGACTGGAAGAAAAAGTGTATCAGGCAGTTCTTAAACGCTTCATGGACACGATGAAGCCACCGTTTGTCTATGATGCAGTTTCTATCACATATCTGCATTCCAACAAAGAACGATTCTTCGATTCATTCCGAAAAATCAAGCAGACTGGATTCAAGGAATCTGTCAATGAAGAAGATGTGGCAGACAGAGAAGTTCCGTCAAAAGGCAACACGATTCCGGCAATATTTACACTCAGAAATCTGGAAACAAAACCACCTGTTGCTTACACGACTGGTACACTTGTCATGGCAATGGAAAAAGCCGGAAAGCTGATTGAAGATGAAGAACTTCGAGAGCAGATTAAGACCTGTGGCATTGGCACATCGGCAACCAGAGCTGCCATCATCGAGAAGCTACAGGACAAAGGCTTTATTGATGTTGACAAGAAGCAGAAAGTTTCTCCAACTGAGTTCGGTAAGGCAGTCATTCCGATTGTAGAACGATACGATGAAGCTCTTATCAGTCCTTTGAAAACGGCAGACATGGAAGCAAAGCTGAATGCAGTTGCATCTGGAGAGCTTGCGTTTCCGGAGTACATGGAAATCGTCAATCAGTATGTGGCTGACACGACCAAGAAAATTATTTCCGGCAACAAAGAAAATCTTGCCGGATTTGGCAAGAGTGGTTCGAGCAACACATACGATTGCCCTGCTTGTGGCAAGCAGTTGAAGTTCGGAAGATACGGTTGGTATTGTGACTGTAAGTTCTCATTCGGGCTGGAAATCTGCGGACACAAAATGAAAGAAACTGACCTTGCAGATTTGATTGCCAAAGGGAAAACCAAAGCGTATACTTTCAAGTCTAAGGCAGGAAAAAGTTTCAAGGCAAGACTGCTTTTGGATAAGCAAAATCACAAAACAACCTTTGAGTTTGTGGACACGCCTCAGAAGAAAACTGCTGCCGGAAAATCTTCCGGAAAAGCAAAGAGTTCTGGAAACAGCTGGGGCAATTCCAAACCGTCAGGCGGTTCTTCCGGCTGGGGAAAATCATCTGGCTGGGGTAAAAAGTAAACGTAATAACTGCCACAAAAAAAATTATCGTGGCTCTTATAAATTATAATTTTCATGAAGGAGTTTTTCAAAATGAACAAGAAAGAAATGATTCGCAAGGTAGCAGAGAAGAACAACATGACTAAGGTTCAGACCGAGGCTGTCATCAATACTTTTCTGGAAGAAATTGAAGAGTGTGTCGCCAGTGGTGACAAGATTACTTTTGTTGGCTTCGGCACATTCGCACCTGTCAAGAGAGCAGCACGAACTGCTACCAATATGTATACCAATGAAAAGATTGAAGTTCCGGAAAAGATTGTTCCGAAGTTCAATGCTGGGACTATTTTCAAGGAAAAGGTTGCATCTCACAACGCCTAACCACAACTGCATAAAGAAAATAACAAAGTGAAAGAGCAGGGCGTTGCAGAATCAAAGCGATGCCCTGTTTTCTTTATGTGAAATCTGAAAGGAAACATTCATGTCACTGCACGATTTTTTGATTGTGATTTGTGTGTATGGAATCCCTCTCGGCATCTTTGTTTGGTATAAATTTTTTCGGGCAGAAAAAGAATATCCGCCACTTGATTTTGTTCAGGCAATGAGTATCATTGAACGACTGAATCTGAATCAGAATCGTTTGAAAAGCATCGAAGATTTACTCACATCATCTCAGTTGTGCGATGATGAACACGAACAAAACATCAAGTGTGTTTGGAGCAGTGCCGAGAACAAAGAAGGGTACACATTCACACTGAATGAAACAGCAAATCACTTTACTGATATGGCTGTTGAGGAACGAGAAAAGCTTCGCTCGGAGATTGTTTCTGACATCGACCTTTTGTGCGATTTAAGACGTAACGGCATAACGGAAACAGTAACGCAAAGGGAAGAAGAACCGCCTGATTCAGAAGAAATTAAAACGGAAGGGGAGTGCGAAGATGAGCCAGTTGAAACAGTACCCAGACAATGGATATGAGATTGATTACGACTTCAACAATCCTGCTCTTTGCAAAGTCAACGGTGTCATTTACAGCTACTGTACACAGTGCGGAACGTACATCGGCTGTGAAACAGATACCAACTGGTATAAGCTGATAAAGCAGGAGTGTTGTCCGAGCTGTCGAGAGAAAATTATTCGGGAGCAAACAGCAATCCGGCAGAAGAATTTTCGGAAAAGAAATCGTGAAGAAAAGCGTCTGGTCAAACAGCAGAACACGTTGCTGAAACAAGAAAATAAGTTGCTAAGAGAAGCAGTCATGGCTCTGCGTGATGACGTGGAACGGCTGAAAGCACATCAGGAACGAGCTTGCTGAATACGAAATACAGTCCGACAGAAAGAGGGAACAGGAAAAATTCACCTGTTCTCTTTTTTTGTGCTTTCTTTTCTCCGAGGATAGCCTGAAAGCATCTTTAAGTATACCTTGCTATACCTGTACCTATGTAGAAACCACCAAAAACATTCCATTTTACATACCCATTTCATGTCAAGATACATACATATTAAAAATATAGGGCAGTACGATGCTGTTTTTCCCTTAAACCTTACATATAGAGGGTAGAGGGTATAGATATATACCTGCGGAAAGGCGGTAAGCAGACCGAATGGCACAATTCAGTAAATACTCGCCTGCCAGCATTGGACGACTGTTCTTACACAACAACCGTATGCAAAATGACGGCGTTGTACACAGCAATGAATCCATTGACAATGAACGAACTTACCAAAACTATCACTTCAAAAAAGGGACACCGGAAGATGTCAAGGAGCGATTGTCAGAAGTGTTTATCGCAAAAAAACGAAACAACACAACTGTGGTTGGAGAGTTCGTTGTGACACTCCCGAAAGATGTCAAAGACGAAGATGAAAGAGATTTTTTTCAAGCCGTTTATGATTTTTATTGCAATGACCTTGGAGAAGAAAACATTGTCAATGCAGTTGTTCACAAAGATGAAACGACACCGCATATGCACTTGGATTTTGTTCCAGTGTTGAAAGGTGAGCAGCCACAGTTCACAAGCAATGAATGCTTGAAGTCGCTGGAAGATTGGAAGGCAAACCACGGCGGTGAAATGCCGACCGAAAGAATCTGCTGCAAGGATTTGATTTCCCGAAAATATCTTTCAACGATGCACCAGCGACTGAGTGATTATGTTCAAAGCTATCTGGGATATAAGACAGAAATTTTGAACGGTGCAACGAACGGTGGCAACAAAACTGTTCTCCAGATGAAAGTCGAAAGTCTGAAAAAACAAATCGGACAAATGGAAGAGCAGAAGGAACATCTGGCAAAAGAATTGAACTCTATGCTGACAGTTGCAAAGAATTATGGAATTGAAAAAAACGACATCGGAATTTATCCGTTGCTGCAAAGAATTGCAGACCTTGAAAATCAGAATGACGTTCTGAAAAGTCTGATTACCAGACAAGGGTACTCGTGGAAAAAAGACGAACTTGTTGCAATGCAGGCAAAGAAGTATGTTCCTGCAAAAGCAACTCCGGTGAATTTCTACAGCGGTTCACTTGTGGACGCTGAGATAGAAGATGATGCAATCGTCATCATCGAACTTCCGAATCAAGCTCCACGTCCTTCGCCTCAGCAAAAGTTTTTGGACGAAGACATGGATTCGGAAAGACAAGCATCGTTTGCACGTTCCTCGTCCAGACCTATCACGGTTCGACCGTCCAGGACCAGCAAAAGAAGTTTGGTTTTCATTAAGACAGATAGTCCAAAGGAAACGATGGAAAATCTGATTCTGCTGGAACACCAACTGAAAGCTATGGACTGCAAAGGTCGCCGTGTCTACATGGACAAAATGGAAACCGATGAATACGACCTTGCTCGTGCGATTCTGGAAAAGAATCACATTGAAGCATCTTACTTCATTCATCTGGAAGATGAAAAGGAAAAGGCAAACGATTCACAGGAACAAGCACAGGAAAAAGCATAACCGAAAGGAGAAACTGCAATGGCATTTATGAAGAAAGCCCCTGCAAAGAAGAATACCAAAGGTGGAGAAAACACACCTGCAAAGGCAAGAAAAAAGCCGATGAAAATTGCTCGCACTGCACAGGAAATTATCGACTTCGATTACATCACCGAAGACGGTATCATTATTTCCGGCAACTACTACAGCAAGCTTTATAAACTGATAGACAGTAACTTTGTTACTGAACCGGAAGATAAACAGGTTGATTATCTGGTCAACTACACAAAGCTGATGAACCGTTTCCCTGATAATGTGGATATTTCCGTCATCATTATCAATGAACGTAACACAAAGGAAGACATCACAGCGGCTTATCATCTGAAAGAAGCTGGTGATGGTCTGGACGAATATCGTACTGACTACAACCATATCATCGACAAGAAAATCGAAGAGGGTCACAACGAAATCAGCAAGGAAAAATACATCATGCTTACCATTCGTACTGCCAACGGTTTGTCTCAGGCAGAGATGGAATTTAACTCCGCAGATGTTTCCTTACAGGAAGCTGTAAAGACCATCAATAAGGTCGGCGTGAAACAGCTGGACGCAATCGACCGTCTGGCAGTAATGCAGAAGATTCTTCGTGGCTCTGACTGCGTTCCGTTCCACAAGGAATATGAGCGTTACTTTGCAAAGCACAAAGACGATGAAGGCAACGAAAAGCTGTCCCTCGATTTGCCTGCTCTTAGAAAATCCGGCGTGTCTGTCAAGGACTTGATTGCACCGCAGGTAATTGCAAAGACAAGACAGTGCATTCAGCTTGACGATGAAAGATACTGCAAGAGCTATGCTTATGCAAACCTGCCTCAGCAGCTGGACACTTCGTTTCTTACCAACGTAACCAATCTTCCTTATGAGATGGTAACGGTAATTCAGTTCAAGCCTGTTCCTCGTAAGAAGGCTCTCCAGCTTGTAAAGATGCAGAACACTTCTGTAAAGGCTGACGTTATCAAAGCTTCTCAGCAGGCGTATAAGAGTGGTTATTCCACCGACCTTATCAATGAGGATTTGATTCAGGCAAGAGAAGATGCTGGTAAGCTTCGTCATGATGTTGTAAACGAAGGCAAGAAGTTGTTCTTTGCTACAATGGTTGTTTCTATCTTCGGCAAGGACGATGACGAAATCAAGAACATCACAGCTCAGTACACAGCGAAGTGTGCAGACTATTCTGTTACTCCTTCTTATCTGATTGGACAGCAGGTCGCAGGTCTGAACACGGCAATCCTTTGCGGCAACAGCAAAGTGATTATCGACCGTATGCTGACATCAGATAACGCCTGTGCATTGTTCCCATTCAACATTCAGGAGCTGACAGATAAGAAGGGACACTTCTACGGCTCGAACGCAATCTCCAAGAACATGGTTATGTACGACCGTAAGCGTTCTCGTCTGGCGAACGGACTTATCTTTGGTCAGTCTGGTTCTGGTAAGTCCTTCATCACAAAGGGCGAGATTATCCCGAACCTGCTCGATGGTAACGATGACATGATTATCCTCGACCCTGAGAACGAATACCATGTTGTTGCAGAACACTTTGGTGGCAGAACCATCGACCTTGAATTGAAGTCTCAGTATCACATCAATCCTTGCGATATGGCAATGGAATGGGACGACCCGAAGGCTACTCCGCTGGCTGAAAAGTGCGACTACATGGTAGGTCTGGTTGAATCTATTCTGGGTAAAGGCAGAGAGTGCAACATCTATGAGACAAATGCAATTCATCGTGCCTGCACTCGTATGTATGAAGACTACATTGAAGAGATGACACGCCGCCACAGAGACGGCTGTGAAGAAGGACAGTCTGACGAACTGGACACTGAAATTTGCCCGACACTGGTTGAGTTCTACAACGAACTGATGGCTGACGGTACACAGGAAGGTACTAAAGTTGCACTGGCTGTTGAGCAGTATTGCATTGGTAACTACAACGTATTTGCTCATCACACCAACATTGAAGGACACAGCAGACTGACAATTTACAACCTGCTCTATCTGCCAGAGAAAATGACAGAGATGGCAATGAAGGTTTGTCTGTCGAACATCTGGACAAAGATTGTCAAGAACCGTGAGGAAAACGAAAAGTACCACACTGGTAAGGCTATCTGGGTATACCTCGATGAGTTCCACCATTTCTTCAAAACAGAAAGCTCTGCTTCTACGGTAATGGCTTACTACAAGCGTGTTCGTAAGTACGGCGGTATCATGACAGGTATCACACAGGACGTTGCTGACTTGCTGTCCACCAGACAGGGTACTGCGATGTTCAACAACACAGGTTTCTTTATTTTCCTGAACCAGTCTCCTATCGGCAGACAGCAGCTCCAGAACCTGTACGGCATTTCTGATGCACTGATTGATTACATCAAGGATAAGCCTTCCGGTACTGGTCTGATTTACAACAACTCGGTAATTATTCCGATTGACTATAAGCTTCCGACTGATAGTGAACTGTATCACATCATGTCCACAAACCCGAACGATGAAGCAAGAAAAACAGCTATCAAACGCAAGGCAAATGAAGAGTTTGATGGTGAAAAAGAAGACGAAGAATAAGTGCTGATTTGTAAGCAAGACACAGCCTATTGGAAGAAATTGGCAGTGTTTATTTGAACTGATATACCCCTTGTAAACCCTTGAATGTGTTATAATTTATGATGTACTCGTTCCCTGATTCCTTATGCGGAACAATGATATATCGTGGCACATTTAAGGGCTTTGCAATAACTAGAGATTGCAAGGACGATGTGCGTTTCTTATAGCCTAATCTGGCGTGTTTTCCAGAAACACCATCGGAACTGAATAAGGAGAGTGATTAGATGAAGCTTAACAAAGATGAAATGGAAGCGTTCCTCAATGATGTTCCCTTTTACAAAAACAATGAATGTTTTTGTCTCGGCAAAACGCTTGAAGACGCAGGAAAGATTTTGAAGCAGTTAGCAGATGAAAACGAGAGAAGAAAGGGTGACACCAATGTGGCAATGGATACTAGAAACTTTGACGAGAGCTGTAAGGTCGATTCCTCTAACAAAGGACATAGCGAGCATTGAAAAGGACGATGTAATATCCAATGTTTGTCTGTACTTATGTGAGCATCAGGACGTTGCAAAAGACATTTACGAAGGCAAGAAAGCTTCAAGCCTGTATCAGCTTGCGAAATTTGAAATTTACGAGCTGAGAAGTAAGATGTTTTTCAACAATAAAGCTGAACTATCACAGTATCAGAGAATAATGGCGGTTTGTGAGCAATATCGCATCGACCCAATTCCCAAAAATGCTTATAAGATTGCAGCGATATTAAATGACCGAAATTTCAGTATTTCTGGAGTGGCAGCACTTCTTTCCAACGACACGCCTTTGCATAAAGGCTATAGCAGATGGGAAGAAAGCCTTGATGCCCTTAGAGATAAGGAGATTGAAGATAAGAACCAGAAATAATCAATAAAAGGTGATAAGACAAATGGAAAACAGATACATTGACTATACTGGTGAAGCAATGATTACAGTCCCGAAACGGAAGCTCTATACAGACAGCGAAGGCTTTCCGAATGAGAACGCTTTTCGTGATTTTGCAGAGCATCTTACAGCTGAATACTATCTTGCTTGCATCAGTGTAGACGTGACCAGAAGCAATGAGAAAAAAGGGTATGGATTTGGTTCTCGTGTGTTAAGAAAAGCATTTCTTCAATTGAGAGACAATTTTTATATTTTCCGAATCAGTGGCAATAAATTCAATTTGTTTGTCACGGAGAATGAGTTCTCAAAGTTGAAGAATATGCTGGAATCAGGAAACGAGGATTTTTTTACAGTTTACTATGGAATTGTAGAAGACACCTATGTAACCAAAGAGAACTACACGAAGCTCTGCGAACGTGGCAAAGAAATGATGTACCACTATAAAGCAGAGAAAATTGGAAAGGCATATACAGATGCCAGAGATGATGTGATTGTCGGAAACAAAGGTAACACCCCAGCTGACTTGCAGGAAACAGATACCTGTAAGTACAGAGAAACAATGTGGTATGCCACAGTACATCTGGAAGAGACTGAGCCAGTTGCCAGAACGGTGACAGCATATGTGTTCCCGACTGAATATAAAGAAAGTCTTGCATCTCTGAATATGGTCGTTGTTGTTGATGACTTCGTAAAAACACGAATCTACAGCGGCACAAGTGTCAGCTTCGGATTTGATGGTATGAAATTTATGATTTCTTCCAGATTCGACAATGAAGGACATATGAATGTGTCCTGCTTCGGAGAGCGAGAAAACAAAGGACAGTGTGACATCACGATTGATGTGCATGAGGGAAACTGTATTCCTGCTTCCTTCGGAAAACGTGTCAAGCGTGGCGTTTCTCTGTTCCCTGTAAAGCCAAACACCAGAGGCACATATGAATATGCCCTTTGGAATGATAATGAAAAAACAGCCGAATATCAGGAATCCGGACTGATTGCCATAGATGGAGCAGACTACGAAGTTCATGCGGATAAAGTTGCAATCAATCTGGTTCGCCAGTGAAAGGAGTATACATGAGAAAGTTGACAGAGCTGTCTACAGACAGTGATTTTGAAGAGTTTTCAACCATCTTGTCCAAGCTTCATGATTCTCACGCAGTAATTACCATGAAGCAGGCAGTACAGCGAAAAGATGGTGAATACAACTATGTAGACTTACAGCAGACCGTAACAGAAAACCGGACTACCGTGCAGATTAACGGACAGTTCGTATTCATTACACTGCACAACTCCAGAAGAAAGAGTTCTCAGAAGGCAAGAACTATGTGGAACACTGTTTTGCAGAGAGGCACGAACCAGTTCAAGAAAGGCGAAGCAAACGATTATATCTTCGTACTGGATATGTGTCGTTCTGAACTGGATAAAGGAACTGCTTACTGTTTGTCTGCGTTCCAGCCGATTTTCATGTCTGGAGAAGGTGATTCCGACCTGTCATTTGTCTTTTCGTTGGAAAGCGTTGCTTGCGGAATCGAAAGTGTGTCAATGTATGACATTGAATACGAGCTGGAAAATGAAGAAGAAAGCAGCATCAACACCGATGCAGACGAAGGCGATTATTCTGATGAGCCGGACGATGCAGACGAAAACTACGATGCAAATGATGATTTCCTGAATACAGATATGTTTACCAATCCACAGTAACAGTAACGTATGAAAGGAGCGTGAAATTGCGTGGCAATCGAATTTTTTAACTTTGGTGTGAATGCTACATCAGAGGTTGCAAGCAAATTGCAGAAGATTGCGAATAACGAAGTCCAAAAAGAAACTGACGAAATGTTCGGCAGACTTCATGAGGACTATATAAAAGAGCAGGAAAGAGAAGACGCTGCAAAGAAAAAAGCTGATTACAACCCTTACGAAGATGAGGAACGTCAGCAGGAACAAAAACAGCGTGGCGGTTACAATCCGGACGACTATGAGCGTGTTGCTTTCTCCGGAGCTGTCGGTGCAAAGAATCAGGCTTTATACTTTGCACAGTACATGAAAGACCAAGGCGTAAATGATGTCGTGGTATCTCCGGTCAAAATCAACGGCGAATACATGGTGGAAATTCCGAAAACTGCTATGATTCGTGAAAAGATTGAACCGAAGCAGGAACAGCCTACGGTAACAAAGCTGAATCATGATGAGCAGGATTTCCTTCGCAGACAACTGGAGAATGTTGCTGCACAGGAAGAGGCAAAAAAGCCGAAGCCAGCTGAACCGGAAATGACGGAAGCTGTTACAGATGTTACCACAGAACCACAGCAGGCAGCAGCCCAACCTGTTCCGGACGCAGAACCTGCCTATAGCGAGCCGAACACTTACGAAAGTTCTTATACGGAGCATACTGATACAGCAGAGCCTGTATATGACCAGAATATTCCGGCAGCAGACCCGATGCAGGCAGAAACTACAGAAAATGCTCAGGTTGAGGCAGAATCTGTTGCACCTGCTCCGGAAAACAGCTATAACAGCTCATTTGGCATGGAAAGTATGTCTTCTACAGAACCTTTTTCTGCATATGGAGATGTTCAACCAGATGAAGCTATTGATTATGGTTCGACACAGCACAATGATAACACAGGGTACATTCCCAAAGGCTTAGAGCCAGATTTCACATCACAGCAGACAACGGTTGCAGATAAAGCTACAGCAGAGCCACAGGAAGCAAAAACGAATCCGTTTTCCAATGAGCCTGCTTCTATGCCTAGTACAGCTCCAGAGCCTGTACATACAGACAGTCAGTCTCAACCATCTCCTTCTTATTCTGGGTACACTTCAAGTTTTGAAGAAACATCAGCAGAATCGCAGAACACAGCACCAACTACTCCGTACAGTGATTTTTTGAGTAATTACGACAACATGAAAGCACTGGAAAGAATCGTAGAAACTGGTGAAGTAAGAAATGATAATGACCGCAGAATCATGCAAGAGTTTGTGGCTTTGACAAATAATTCTTTTGACGGTGCGGTTTCTGCTACTGAAAGTGTCAATTTGACACAGCAAAAAGAGCCTGAAATGACATCGGTTCGACTGAACGAAAATGAGAAATCGTTTGTTCAGAAGAGCATGGATTCTACGTTTATGGGGCAGTTTCTGGAAGACCGCCCTGACGTTGCAGAAGCAATGGAAACGATTCAGGAAAAAGGAAAAATCACCACTCCGCATGAACGGCAGATGTTTCTGGACTATCAGAATGCTATGCACGATATTGCGACTGAATTTCATGCGAAGACTGGTACAGAGTGGGATTCTAACGGCGGCTTAGAAGCAAAGAGCTTGGCAAGCAAGGCAAGCTTTATGAGAACGGAAAGTGCTGTTCAGTCACTGAATCAAAAGTTTCAGGCTGATGACAAACATGGTGCTTCTGCAAAACCGCAGGAACATTATCGAAATGTAGCAAAATCTGCGGAACAGTTGATTGCAGACTTTACAGAAAAGACAGATATAGATGTCAAGCAAGCTGGCGTTCATGGACAGTCTGATAAGAGCAAGGAAATACAGGAACTTCGTGATGAACAGGAACAGGGTGGACTGCGAGCTGCCGAAAGTGAAGAACAGAAGCTGTTCACATATACGTTTGGACAGATGGGACTGTTCGGTAAAACGGTCAATAAGAGCATCAATGTTGTAAACGACCTTGCAAAGTACAGTGCTGTAGCGACCAACAAGCGAATCTTTGAAGAAGCTACACTTCGACAGGAAACATTTGAAAAGAGCAGTTCTTCAATGCGACTGGGTGCGGCTCAGAAAAATCGTGGCATTGGCAAGGCAATTGTCTTTGGCGATGATATGGTTGTAATCAACGGCGAAATTGTTACTGATGAAAAAATCAGGGGCAAGGTGCTGGCTGAACATCATAAGCGTGTTGCACAGTCGGCACAGATTTTGCAGGAATCTGCTCAAAGAAAAGAAAGGGTAAAAGAAAAGCAAGGGGAATACGATGATGCGTACAAAATAAAGAAAGACAAATATTATGCTACACATCAAGATGAACTTGCTGACTTTGCAAAGCAGGAGAAGAAACGTAAGGACGCTTTCGACAAGAAAGAAGACAAGCGATATGCCGACTTTATCAAAAGTGGCAGAAATCCGGACGAATTTATTCGCCGTGAGTATCAGGCAAGAGGCTTCTATAAAAAGAAGAAGAAAATTGCTACAGAACATATCAGCGAGAAGCAGGAGAGAATGGTTCGTAATGCACAGACCATTCAAAACAACCTGTATCGGCAGGAATATGCTGCTCCAGTCGTTACGAAGTCCGGCTTCCGAGATGGTGGTTCTCTGGACGAGATTAAAAACACCATCAACACAGGTGCAATTGCACTGGGAGCATCTGTAACAATTGCATTGTCACAGCCGGAGCTTGACTTTATCCGGAAGAATAAGTCTTCGTTTACCGCCGAACAGAGAAAAGTGCTGGAAAAGGTGATGAGAGGCGAAAGCATCTCGGTATATCACCAGAAAAAAGTGCTGTCTGAATGGTCAGAGACTATGAAACACGCTGCGGAAACAGGCAAAATCAAATTGTCTGATGATGATGCGGAAGTGCTGAAATCTCTTGGCAATAAGGTGAAGCTGTCTGACGGTGAAAAAGCTATTTTCGCAAGATATGACAAGTTTGCTCAGAACTTGAAGAAAGACCTTAACCTTGATTTTATTGCAGGTGGCATTACAAGAGCTGATGTCCTGAAAATCAATGAGGCGTTCCTGAAAAGAGCAGAGAGCAAAGGTTATCAGTTTATCACTGCTACAGGCAAGTTTGACGTGGCAGCACTGGGTAATCTTACAACGAAGCAACTGAAAGAACTGGGAATCAGCAACAGCACCAGAAATGCACTGATGCAGTTAAATAATCCGAAAGCATGGGGAGCATTGGATATTGGTGTTGCCGCAAAGCTGACTCAGAAAGGTATGTCTGGAGCTACAAAGCTTGCTGGCAATGATGAAGATATGCGAGCTATGATAAGCGGTGGTACAAAGACTTACAGATATGCAAGAAAGACCACTGACGGCGTAAAGAATACCGTCAAGGCGATTCAGAAGCATCAAGATGCAATGAAAGCAAAGTTTGCCAATGTAAAAAAGACAAACAGGCTGAAAAATGTAGATTCTGTAAAACCACCGAAAAAGAAGCCGACAACAAAGAAAGCCGCAAAACCGAATCCGAAGCGTAACGAAAGATTTCTTGCAAAGCAGGAAAAAAAGTTGGCTCGACTGCAACGCTCTGAAAATAGCGTGTTTGGTAAAGCAAGAGGCAAAATCAACGGTATCAAAGCAAAGTTTATGAACAGCAAAGTCGGTATGCTGGTGCAGAAAGTACAGGCAGGCGTTTCAAAGGCGATGCTGGTAATCGGTAAATATGTAGCAATCGGCATTTTGTTTGTTGCGACAGCCTTGACCCTGTTCGTTGTTGTGATGACTGTTATTGAATCTTTCACCAACTTTCTTGCAGCAAAGACTTACAAAGATACTGTATGCTATAAGCTGTATGAATCGCTGGAAGAACAGGAAACCTCATGGAAAGACACAATTGTCGATTATGAAGGACTGTGGGACGACAAGGCAAATGTTTCTTACGGTACTAAGGACATGAGCTATTCGGACTATCTGAAACGGTTCGATAATTTGATTGAAAACGGCACTCAAATCGTCATCAATCCATGGCATCAAAAAGATGCTGTGGCATCGCTGTCAAACAACACGCAGTATATTACTTATCTTGATGCTTACAATGGCGAAAAAGAGCTGAGAATGACAGCAAATGCAAATTTGTACGGAAAGCTCAGTCCCAGTGCTGATGAAGCGGTGTACTATTCTTCAACAGAAAGCGGACACACCAGCAATATCAAAGATATTATCTCTATGACTGATGTAATGTACCAGTTTGAAACAGATGCAAATTCTGATAAAGAATTGGGTGACGTTCTGGGAATGTCTCCTGCGGAATTGAACTGGGAAAACTTCAAAAACAGATTCACCGGATTTTTCAAGATGTTAGGAAATAACGTCAGCGAGTTTTTCAAAAATTTGTTTGGTGGCAAAGAAGATACTGAGCCGAACTACATCACATGGGCTGATGCTTCTGGAACAACCTTTAGTTACAAAACATTGCAGAACTATACTGCAACGCTGTTTTCTGCTTCGCATCAGCAGACGTGGGATTACACGGTAAAGTATTGCAGTCGCTTGGGTAATCCTACTGTAAAGGTGAATGGTTCAAATGAAACGATTGACAGTTTGTCAGAGAGCGAAGCAGCAGAGCTTGGTTATTGCATCAATCCGAAAGTAGAAGACTTCTATGTGGGAATTGAAAGCAGTTCCAATGATAGTCCTGAGCCTTACATTATTGGTTCTGATGGTAAACGCTACTACACAAACCATGTAAACACATTTGATATTACCGTTAGCACAGATAAAAATCTTAATGGTAATGAATCGGATTTGTGCTTAAAGTCTGGCATGAAAGGCGATAAACCTACTTTTGATTGGATTGTCGAATGGATTAGCAATCATAGCGGTCGTTGTTGGACAAGTAACACAGTCAGACCGAGTGATGCAAGATTAAAAAACGGTAAAGGCGTATTTACGTTTGAATTGCCGAACACTGGCGGTGCTTGGTATGATTCTGCTTCTGATGCAGAAGCAGATATGAAAAAGAAACTCAACAACTATCGTAGCCATTATGGATTGCCAACCGATACTTATAAGATTTATAGAGATGAGGGCGATTATTCTGTAACAAGAATGACCAGAGATTTTGCCACAAAAAGTACATCACCAGCTGATGTTGGACATCAAAATATACGAACTGTAGGTAACGGAACGAGTAATGAAACAAGGAATGTTTATCTTAATGCAAAAAATATGCCAACAACTATAAGTTCTGATGGATATTATCTTACAACGAATAAAAACCAGCTTGCTGTAGATAATGTTAATCATAGTTGGTCTTCACGACCTGCCGAACAACAGAAACAGGAAAAAATAAATTATCAAGCAGGAAAAGTATATAAATTCACTGGCGGTGCTATTGGATATGGACAAATTGAGTTTTATACAACATATGCTGGAACTGGTAGTTATTTTGGTTATACAGGAACTGTTGCATGGGACGGTATGTCATGGAATGTAACATGGAGTAATAATCAGTTCATGAATTTGTTATTTGAGTATGCTTACGCAAGAACAAGTGATGCTCAAATAAGAAATGCTTTGTTGTGGTTAAGACAAGAAAATTGGAGCATAAAAGCGGCAAAAAATAAAGGGATGACAGATGAGGAGTTTGCAAAACTCCGGCAAAGTCAAACTTGGAATATTTTAACAGCCACTTTGACAGGGCAAGAGTACAAGGAAACCACTAAAATAAGTCAATATAAGAAACAATACCGTTATGAAAATGGTCGTATTGACGTATATCAAGATAATACAACAACTCTTACAAGAAGTTGCAAGGGACACTCCTACAAGTATTGTGGCGGTCATCTTGGTGTTATCTCCAGAGGCAATGTGTTCTCCATGACAAACGAACAGCTTGCACTTGCAGGCACATACAATGAAGATTATCAGTTCCCTGTTCAGATGGATTGGTCTGATGACAGGTATGATGAAATTCGTGGCAAGGTGATTACGGATAAAGTGAACTACAGTGGCACTGTTTCTGATGCGGCTTGGTCTGGTGGCAGTGAAACACCAGCATCTGATGTACAAGGAAGTTATATGGGACACAGCTATGGACTGAACTTGTATGTGGAAGGTGGCAATTGGAAAGAAGGTTTCCATGTTGTTGGTGAATCCGACAGTGAAGAAAATAAGCAGTATCTATGCCGAGACATCTTTGACGTTGATGAAATGGTTTTGAAGGGTTCAAACTGCTTTGGTACAAAGGATTGGGACGACTACGAAGGCTGGAATGGTGACAACATGACACTTGCGGTTTTGAGACAGACGATGGATTGGCAAGACGTATATGAATTTGACATTCCGACTGAACTCGGTGCAAAAGTCTTATGTCAGGAAGACATTGATAAAATCGTAGATGCTTTGAAAAAGAAGTACGGTTCAAGCTTTAATGACGGCAGAGAACAGGCGGTAAGAATTGCTCTTAGCTGGGTCGGCAAGGCTCATTACAATGATGAAGATGGACATAATCATGGTCTGGTTCAGAGCTATTGTGTAGCTGCTGACAGAAACTTTAATGCAAACTGTACTGCCGGAACAGCATGGGATTTCATTCGTATGTATTCTTCATGGACAGGACAGACAGCAACTCAGAGCAACACGATTGATAACTCGAAGGCAATCAAGTTTCCGAGTACAAGTTTGTATCTGCCAGCGGACATTATCCGTCATGTCAGAAGCGTTGGTGCTGGAGCATTGGTGAGCAGCGATAATGTAAACATTGATGCAGATGATGTGAATGAAATCAACAATTCTGGTTCAAACGAAGCACTGCTGATGATGAAGAGAGATTTGGCAGTTGTTTACATTGGTGAACTGAACGAAGATTTGGAATTGTCTGATGGTACAACCATTAAAGCAGGACAGTCTTTGACGGTAGACCTTAGCCCGAACAAAGACATTGGCACGATTTATCTGCGTAGAACCGATGCAACGTCACTTTGTAATATCGGTAAAACAAAAACATACTACTATGTGAAGAATCCTGATGACAAGACTTGGCTTTATCGTTTTGATTGTGACAAGTACAAGGCATTTGAGGAAGCTCGCAAAGGAAAATAAGCAATAATGCTACAAAGGCAGTCCTTGTGGAATCATTCCACAGGGGCTGTTTTGTTTTTCCCTTAAACCTTACATATAAAGGGTAGAGGCATCGTTATGCCTGTTTACAGAAAGAGGTGCTTCTTATGGCAGAAGAAATGTTCAATAAATACCGCAGGCAAGACAATAAAGAGCGAATCTTACTGCTGTATCTTATCCTAAACAAATACAACTTGGACAAGGTGGAATGTGCAGTAGAAACTGTACAAAACAAAATGTTTGGCGTAGAACTCAGGAAAATTTATGGTGTAACCAGTGAATTTGTGGACGTTCAGCGAATCGAAGCAGAACTGGCAGAAATCCATACGCCAGTAATTTGCTCGATGCAGTCTTATGAGTTGTATTCCAACACAGAGGTAATTCATACCTATATGCCGAAGGAATCCAACAAACCATTGTATATCAATGACATGGGCGTAATTTCTCAGCTGATGGTAATTACAGAACAGTGTGTTGTTTCCAGCAATCTGGCTGAACCAGTGGAGAGTGCGAAGGACATCGGCTTTATGTATTTTGTGGACTATGTACTTCATGGCGAATGCAAAATCGGAGCATGGGAAATTTCTTATAAAGACAAAGAATTTTCCGTCTTTTACACTTCAAAAGGTTCTGATGAACAGATGCACAAAGAATTGCTGTATCGTGCATTGGAACTTGACCAGACATCGACATTTAAGCTGGTGCTTTACATCATCAAAAAGGCGGCAGAGAGCATCGAAGAAGTTCTACCTGACAACTTCACAGAAGAAACTTGGAAATTGGAGAAAAATCAATGAGCGAAAAAAAGTTTAGCAACTTCACAGAAGATTATGAAGACATATTCGCCACTGGTTCTTTGCCGGAGCAACAGCCTGCTGCCTCAAATGACGAGGACGAAGATTACGAAACAATCGGCAATATTTGTGATACTTCTGTCATGACCAAGATGGAAAAGAAAGGATTCTTTTCACAGGAACAGGCGAAACATATGGACACGGTTGCAAATTTACAGAAGTCTGTGGATTCTCAATCACAGACAAATGCAGTACAGAATGTCCTTGATGAATCTGTAAAAGCAGAAGACGTTGTTCACGAGGACGAAGTGCGATATGCAACGGCAGAAGATTTGCAGAATGAAAAATTGCAAAAAGAATCAGAAGACAATAAGCAAGCTCTTGAAATTGAGGGAAAACGAATTGCTCTCGATGCGTTAAAGGGAGCAACAGAGGAACTGGAACGAACTTCTCCGAAAGACCCTCATGCTCGGCAGTACAAAAATTCAGCTGTGATGCCGAAAGTGTCTTTTGCAAAGCCGTCAACGCAAGGCGGCGGCTTGAAAAAGCTGTTCCTGTTTTTGATAGCCTGCTGTGCAGTCGGAATTTTCTTTGGCGTGGAAGCAAATTCTTATTACAACTATAAAGATGGCAAGACAAACGGTGTTATGTCATGCACATTTAGTTGGCTTACAGTAGAAAATCTCCCGATTTCAGTAACGCCACTTGACACCGCAACATTCTTTGGAGCATTTGCAATCGGAGCAGGAATCCTTGGCGTAATTGGCTTGTTTATCTGGCTGGATTCAGATGCGAAGAAAAAATCTCGTGTTGGACATGAGCATGGTTCTTCTCACCTTGGTACTTCAAGGGACTTTAAGGTGTACAAGAATAAGTTCATGGAAAAATAAAGAGAAAAGAGGATAAGTTTTGGCAAAAAGTAAAGTACAAGACAGCTCTTATATCGACAACAATATGCTGTTTGGCGTATACAAAGGCGAATATTTGGGGCTGTCGTTAAATAACAAGAAAGTCAACCGTTCAGCGAATGTGCTGGTTATCGGTGGCACTGGTACAGGTAAGACGTTCAAATATATCAAACCGAACATCTTGCAGGAAAACTGCTCTATGGTGGTCACAGACCCTTCCGGAGACATTTTCCGTTCGTTTGCACCGTATCTGCTTTCCAAAGGATATAACGTATTCCTGTTCAATGCCTCAGACTTTACGCTGTCTAACAATTATAATCCGCTGGAGAATGTGTTTGACAGCTATGGCAACATCTCAGAAACACAGGTCAACATTCTGGTAGACCTTTACATGAAAAATGCGAAGGCTGGCAAGGAAGCTGGCGGTGGAGACCCCTTCTGGGACAAGTCAGAAAAAGCATTCATGACGGCACTGATTTATTATGTTCTGGAAGAAGATGAAGACCTGCTCCTTGATGGATTCCCTTGTGAAGGCATCAAAGGTGGCAGAACACAGCGATTGAACGGTGGAAGATGCTTTTCTACAATCTTGAAATTGGTTCAGGAAGCAAAGGTAAGCGATGATGGAAAGACAAAATCGCCTCTTACTTGTCGGCTGGACGATTTCTTCAAGCGTTTCCCGAACAATAAAACAAAGCTGTATTATGATACGTTCCTGATTGCTCCGCAGAAGACAGCAAATACCATCTTGATTACTACAGCGGTCGATTTGCAGATATTCTCCACTTATGAAGTGGACATGATTACTCGTACCAATAAGAAGTACAAGAACATGAATATCAACATTGACAAGATGGCAACCCAGCAGTCGTATCTGTTTCTTGGTATTCCGCAGTCGCATCAGGCGTTCAACTTCTTGATTGCGATGCTGTATTCGCAGCTGTATGGACGGCTTTATGAACTGGGAGAGCGAAAACTTCGGGGAAAATGGCATATCGGGTACAGAGTTGGAACTCCGGTGTTTGACTACTTTGATTCCGAAGAAGAAGCAAAGATGTTTTATGAGACTGTGACAGAGGACAATATTGTTGAGGAAGCCTATGTGAATAACACTTCTATTTATCACATTGCTTTCAATTCACCGGAAAAAGATGCTTCCGGCAAACGAAAAGGAATGAAGTATTACAAGTCCAGCGTTCTTCGAGAACCGCTTGAAACGCTTATCAAAGATATGGATAAGATGTACATATGGGCTGGAGATGAGTTTGCTGGTGGCGACCCTTCGCTTCCTATTCATATCAACTTCTTGCTGGACGAGTTTAAGAATATCGGTGAAATCCCGAACTTCTTAACGATTTTGTCAACAAGCCGTAAGTACCGCATCGGCTCTCATGTAGTAATTCAGGATATTGGACAGCTGAAAACAATGTATAAGGACGGAGAACATGAAACCGTGCTTGCCAATGTAGATACAACGATTTTCCTTGGTTCTATCTTAAAGGAAGATAAAGAACAGATTCAGAAAATGCTTGGCAAGACTACAATTCGTCAGAAGTCAACATCGTCCAGTCAATCAGGAGTATCAACGTCATACACGCCGACCGAAGTAGACCTCATGAGCATTGATGAAATCGGTGCTATCAATGACCCTGCGAAAAATCGTGATGATGAGATTGTCATTATTCGTGATGTTACTCCTTACGTTTGCAGAAAGCTTCTTTTGACAGAGCATCGCCGTTGGAAAGACGTGCAAGCAGTCAAAAAGAAGAAAATCAATGCAGAGCTGTATTACAGGAATCTGAATACAGATGAAGAAAAAGATGTTACAGGCATAATGCCTACAACATAATTCAACGAAAGGAGCAAAAACATATGAAAAAAGCGGTTGAGTGGGTGCTGAACTTGGTGACAACAGTAATTGCACAGGCGTGTAGCCTTGACGCAAAGTATGTCACAATTCAAGGCGGTGGAGACTGGGATAAAATGACCTCTATTGTCAAAGAAATATACAACTATTTGGCTATTGCAGGCATTGCTTTTACTTTGGTCTATTTCCTGATGGAAATGAACGAAAAGCTCGCCTTGGAAGGCAGAGATTTGACGATGAAGAGCTTCTTTGCACCATTTTTGAAATTGATGGTTGCAATTGCGGTTATATCACAAAGCGGAAAAATTGTTTCGAGCATTATCATGTTCAATGATACATTCATCACAAAAATTTCCAATCTTGCGAAAGCAGGCGATACAACACAAGCTGACCTTGCAGAAGTTATGACGAAGCTGATGGAGATGTTTGGCAAACTTGGATTCTTTATTTTGCTTGTTGTGCTGATTATCCTAATGCTTACAGCGATTATCGGATTGGTATTGAAATTGGTATGGTGGTACAAGGGCATGATGTATAAGTTGGAACTGCTGTTCAGACTTTCTGTTTTGCCGATTGCAGTGGCTGACATTTATGGTGGCAGACACTCCAACGCAATTCGCTATATCAAAGGATTCCTTGCACTTGGGCTTTATGGTGTGGCACTGGTTGCGTTGCCTCGGATTGCTTTAACACTTGCGACTGCGATGACAACGGAACAGCTGGCGGCTCTTACAGGTGCTGGTGGCGACCCTGACATCGTGGCAGGATTGAGCTGCTTGCTGATGTATCTGGTAGCACCGTTTGCAGCAATTGCAGCATCTAATGTTGCAAAACAAGTGAGCAAAGAAGCACTTGGAGCGTAAAAGAAAAAAGTTCACAAAATAATTTTCAGAAACGGAGCAGAAACGCTCCGTTTTTCCTTTAATTCTTACATATATATAGTGAAAGGAGTGAAAGGCAATGGAAATTCTGATTGGACAAGACATCAGAAAATACAAAACAAAGGATATTGGCAATTTCTCCTTCAAAGAAGCGGCGTTTCTTGCTGCTGGTGCGGCTGTAGGATTTTTGACTTACAAGCTGACAGGAAGCATTGAAATTGCAATACCGCCTGCCGGATTGATTTTGTTCTTTGGTTTTTTCAAACCGTATGGAATGCCTGCTTGGGATTTTCTCCGAACGGTTGGAAGGGAAAAGCTGAGTACACAATGTTACATCAATGAAACAGACTTTGTGTACGACCCCGAAGAAATCAAAAAGGAATACGGCGATGACTATGTTATCCCTGCTGATGAGTGGAATGTTATTCAAACAGCACCGCCAGCTAAGATAAATAAGCAGGACAAAGAACGGCTTATCTCATAAAGCTGTGATTGTTCTAACACACATTTTTTCATACAGAAAGGAATTGTTTGAGATGAAGACTACAGCAATGACAACTACTAAGAAAAAGAAGTGCGGTCTGTTCCGCAAGATTATGACTGGTGCAGGCATCATGTCTGCTATGGCGAGCATGAGTGCTACAACAGCATTTGCAAGCTTCGGCGAAGATGTTACGGTGACAGCGAATGGAGGCACCAATGCAAGCGCGATGATGGGCAAGATTATCGGCATTTTGCTGACCATTACTCGCTTTGTCGGCGTTGCACTGGTTGTGTACGGCGTTTATGAGGTTGTAATGTCCTTTATGCAGAACCAGCCGGAAGCAAAGACCAAGGGCATTATCATGGCTCTGGCAGGCGTTGTTATGACTGCGTTGAAGTCCATTCTGGTTGCCATCAAGATTGTGGGTGAATAAATACTTGCATACATTCTTTTATTCAAAAAGAAAACCCAAACGACAGGGTGAATAAGTAAGACTTCACAACGGAAGGGGCTAATTGAAAAAGTTAGCCCCTTTCTTATTAAACAGAAACGAGGAAATTATATGAACAAATGGAACAAACGGATTGCTTCTGCTGTTTTGGCAGCAGGTCTGACGTTTTCTCTTGTTGGCTGTGGCTCTGGCAGTGCAGGCACTCAGACATCGAATGCCACAGACAAAACAGGTCAGGAATTACAGCAGAACGACTATCGTGGTGGCGTGATTCGCACATTGACATTGAAGGATAGCGTTTTGAATGTTATGGAGCAGATGAAATCCAACAACACCGCTGTACGAGAAACCAGTCCTAACTCATATTGGACAGCAGACGGCTATCAGGATTTTGTGTCCACTTTTTTGGACACACCAATCATCACAGACACACAGTGGTTCAATGAGGAAGAAACAGACTGGGACACAGTTATTTCTCAAATGGCAAGTGAAACAAGTTCTTTTTCCGCAGGTGGAGATGAGGGACTTACCGCAAAGGTTACAAGAAATGAGAAAGATGATTATAGTGTAGCCGGAGTAAGCATCACAGACCCATTGCTTATGTCGAGCGATAATTCTACAGGTTTAACCGCAAACTACAGAATTTTATATGACTGCGATAAGGATTGGTGCAAGGCATATGCTACTGCAACAGTAGATGCTACGTTACCTGACATCACAACGCAACTTTTTGAGTATCAGCGAGTTGATGATGACACTTTTGCAATTCAGACAAATCGTGAACGGCTGGTTGTTGTTTTGAAGCCTGTTAATGGCGACAAAACAGAAGTGGCGACAAAGACAGAAAAGAAAGATTCGCAGAAATCTGATACCGTGCAGTATGTGGATATGCGAAATCGTGAGGTAAAAGAGTTCTACTACTCTAAGCTTGTGAAAGATGGTATGAGAAGCACTTTTACGCCTTATGAAGAACTTCCGGAAGTTGAAAGCACGTCTGCTACAGAATTGAACGCAAACATCAAGAAAAACGAATTGATGCAGAAATATCCGTTCATGAATGAGTATGGTGACGTTGCGTTCTACTACGGAGAAAAAGACAGTATGTTCTTCCACGCTCCTGCGGACATGAATGAAAAGTGGGTGTTTGAAGACAAGGCTCTCCAGCAGGCAATCGTTTACAAGGACGGCATTCTGGTGGCAACTACCTACAACAAGCTTTCTGACAGCTATGAGCGTTTCATTTATGCACGTTCTGATGCGGATTCCTCAATCACAAAGAGCTTGGAAGACATGGTTGTTATCAATAGTCTGGTCGGCGTGGTAGAAGAAGCGAAGGTTTCGCAATCTCCGGAAGATACTGCTGACACTGGAGAAAATTCCGAAACAGACGCAACCAGTGAAGAATCTTCCGAAGAAACGGAGCAGGAAAGCTTGCCTGATACAGAATCAAGCACAGAAGAAAATAACTGAAAAAGGTGATGCAACGTGAAACAGCACGAATTAGAAGACAAGGCTTACGAGATAAGGAGCTACATTGCAGATAAGTTCCGTGATATTCAGTCCAACGCCACTTTACTGAAAAACGTAGAAGACGAAATCAAGGTGAAACAGATTCTCGGCAAAATTTCTGATTACAGTGAAGAAGTCCTTCGGGGCTACAGGCAGTTGGACGAACTGTCTTATGAAACACCGGACGAAGAAGAGCAGGACGACAGTGACTATGACGGCTCTGCATTTCTCTAAAGCAGACACTCCTTAATATGACAAAAAAGAATCCGTGCAAGGGCTTATTTCTTGTGCGGATTTTTTTATACCCAAATGACGATTATTTGCACAATTTTGGATTGTATTTTCTATGTATATAAAAGCAGATATACACGACATGAGAAGTGCAAAATGATAAGATAATAATACAAATATAACGTGAAAAAAGGTGTGCTAATTGAATACTTATATGGTGCTGAAAGCAACAGGACGAGGCACAAAACATGGTCGAAGTGCTGTTGTTATTGCTTTGGACGGCACAAGAAAGAAGAGCTTCCGTGTTGTAGGAAATATTCCGGAATTGTATCACGGTATGTTCATTCAAATGGAACTGGACGAAGCGGATAATGTTTTGGACTATGAGCTTACTCTGGACGAAAGAAATATCACTGCTCTGGAGAGAGCAAACGTAAATCCAGACGAATACGAAGCTGTTCTGGAACGGCATCTCATTTTGAAAAGCGATGGGATTGGGTGGAACACTGCCAGACTTTCGCTGGAAGAAATTTATTCTGTATTACCGTTTGGCGAAGCAGATAGAGTTCACAAGGAAGTTGTGGACGATGCGAAAGAGCCGACCAGAGTAGATGCAATCAATCGCAAGATAATCCAGAATGCCAGAAACAAGCGAAAAATCTCCTATGGTATCGAAGAGTTTCTTGGGTATTTTTCTGCGGTAGAGCAGGAAGGTGCGTATCAGCAATTGATGGTTACGCTGAAAATGATGTGTTTGCAGGCAGAACGATATGGCTTGAAAAACGGCACTGTATGGGATTCTGAGATGAAGAAGAAAGAGGATTTTATTCGCAATGATATTCAAAGTCGAAAGAAGCTGGAATACGAGCTTTTGACAGAAGAAGAGGTGCAAAACTTTTTTAATTCCGTCAAAGATAAAGGTTTGGAAGAGGAACAACTCAGAACGCTGTGGGGATTGCGAACAAGCCTTCCATGCGTAATTACAGGCGGTGCAGGCGTAGGAAAGACAACAGTGATTCAAACACTGATTGATTGTTATACCACTTACTATGCAAAGAAGAATGTACTTCTGATTGCTCCAACAGGAAAAGCCAGCAGAAGACTTGCAGAAAAGACAAATATGCCTGCTGCCACGATTCACAAGGCTTTGAGAAAGAATCCGGAAGAAGAGTACACGTTCTATACGGCAGAAAATAAATTGCCTTACAGACTGATTATTGTCGATGAGAGCAGCATGATTGATACGGCTTTAATGTATGACCTGCTCTGTGCGACTGACCCGACTTGCAAGGTGATTTTTGTGGGAGACCACAATCAGCTTTACCCTGTTGGGTATGGTGAACCGTTCTTTGATTTCATGAAGGAACTGGAAGTATATCGACTGGAAATCAATCACAGACAAAAAGAAGGGACTGATATTTTACAGAACGCAAACAATGTTTTGCAGGAGAAGCCTCTCCGAAACGGAGCAGGTTTTCATATGGAATTGATTGGGTTTGATGATATTGGAGAAATCATCATGACGAATAATGAAGATACACAAATTCTGTCACCGTACAACAATTTGAACGCACAGATAAATGCGTATCTGAAAAAGGGAGAGGCAGACTTCAATGTTGGCGATAAAGTGATGACTGTCAAAAATACAAAGAAGTATTGCAACGGAGATATTGGTATTGTTACAAAAATCAACGGTAAGGGAACAATCACTGTTGAGATTGATGGGAAGGAAGTGGACATTACTGCTGCTCACAGAGAAGACCTTGTACTGGCTTATGCAATCACAATTCATAAGATGCAGGGCAGTGAGGCAGAACGTGTAATCGTTTTTATTCCGAAAGACGACCGACTGGTAGATAAGAGAATGCTGTATACAGCTCTGACAAGAGCAAAGTCACAGCTGGAACTTTACTACTACACAACAGAATAACGAAAGGAAGGTACGAATGGATTGGGGTTACTTAGATGAACTTGACTGCAATTTACTGTATACATACGCAAAGTGGTTTGCAAAATGTAGTGGTCGATTTTGTATGGAAAAAATCCACATCAGCGATGAAGAGGAAAAGTCTGAGCAAGAACAGCTAACAAGTGCAGAACGCAAAAGGCAGACTGCACTTTATATTATTTGGTGTGTCTTCCGGCACGTTCTTGGGTGCAGAACACTCGAAGAAGCTGAGGCTTCGGCAACAGAAGAGGTTTTACGAAAGTACAAGCTGGTTAGCCTTCTGAAAAATCGTCATATTTATATTGGCGTATATGGTGACAATGAGATTTACTTGTACAAATACGATGAAGGCGACATCAACGTAATTTTGGAAATTCTCTATAATCGCTATGACATGATGGCTCAGATGGAATGCTTTGTTCGCAGAACCGAAGGAAAACAACGGACTACCAGAAATCGTTGCTTGAAAAAAATGAAAGCATATAATGCTATGCTTTTGGAAAGTGACCGCTATCATGCACTTGCAAAAAAGCAGATAGAAAACGGAAGGAATAGCAAATGAAGATTGGAAAAAGGCTACTGGCTGCTGCCGTTATGGTTGCGATGTGTGTTTCCATGTCAACAATAACTGTTCATGCAAAAGAACAGCTGAAAGATACATTCATCGAAGAATTTGACCCTGACAACTTGAAGTATTATCATTCTTTAAGCGGTAATCAGATTTTGACAGGCGGCGTAAATGAACTGAATGGTATTCAATGCACAACAAGAAATGACTGTGAAGCGTTGGAAAAGTATTTGAGAAGTGCCGGATATGTTCTTGTTACAACTGATAGCAAGGATATATCAGATGAAAATTACGACCTGCTCCAGAAGGAGTTCAATTCTTTTTTGAGCCGATATATGGACAGGGACAATGAAGTGTACTGGACAAAGTACAGAGTGTATCTCAACAAGGAAACATATGACAATGCAATTTCAGAAATGAAAAAGGACGGTTCTTTTTCTATCGAAACGGAATTAGAATTGATTGATTCATCAGTTGTGCTAAATTATGCAGTGTGGGACAATTACGACAGGAAAGAAACTGTTGTATATGAAATCAATGATAACATTCCGGACTGGTGGAGTGAAACAGGCTTTCTGGAGATTTATTCTCCGGTAAATGTTATGGTAAAGCTGGAGTATAGAAACGATTGGACTTATCATGTGTTCTATGTGAAAGCGAACGAACCATTCCTTGTAAAGGTAAGAGCAGGCGGTTATTATGTGAGAACTGTCAACACGCAGGACGTTCAAGAGGGCGAAAACACATTGGTCTACGATAACAATGTACAGGTGCAACTGGAAAATACGATTGATGAACCATATCAGCTTGACATTTCAAAACTCACAGAGAAATATGACATCATGCCGATAGATTTATCTGACAAACCGGACTTCTCGTGGAACAACAGAAACAATATTAGCTTGAACGACTATGAGAACGGAAAGGTTAAGCTGGACTACGATTCTGAGCAATCGAAAGAAAATACAACAGACACAGCCGAGTTGCCTTCTGAAAGCTCTGACAAGGATTCTTCCAGCAACAGTAAAACTGGAGAAACAACAGCTAAAATAGCAACAGGAACAACAGAGATTCCAGAAGAATCTGTAATTGTGTCAGAGAAAGAAAAAGAAGAACTGCGAAAAAGTCAGATGAAATACCGAATCATTTTTATTGGCGGCGGCATCTTGATTGTATTGATAATCGCAGGAGTGTGCTACATCATTAAGAAAAAGAACAACAAAGAATAAAAATATCAGGTAAGAGAAAAAAGGAGTGAACCACGATGACAGGAAAGGAACTGGTTCTTTTATTCAAAAAGGACAGCCGTATGACAAATTCCCAATGGCATCGGTTTTGCAAAAGATACATTCATAAAGATACAAGTTCAATCGTAAAACTGGTAAAACAGATTTACGCAGATGAAGATATAAAAAGCACAAAATCGTTTGAAGATGCTCTCAAAGAGGAAATGCAACATACTTGCAGGCTCGATGAGGAATGCTTGATTCACGGTTGATTCGTTAAAATATACAAGTTTCAACAAAATAAATAACGGATATTTTACAGATTAAACCCTATTTTCCTATTGACAACGCACCATAAAAGTGCTATAATAGTTAATGTAAGGTACAGAGAACAACAGTTCAAAGCCTTACGGTAGCCACAGGAATATATTTTGAAAAAGGAGCGTAATTATGGCTAACAATTTTAACATTTGCGAAAACTGGGGACTGAGATGCTACGAGCAGAAGATGACAGAAAAGAGTGTTATCTTGAAGTGTTCGATGAATCGTAAGGGCGATGACGGCGAGTATACCGCACCGATTTACATTGATGTTGTTTGCAGCATCGTAGGCGACAACCAGTGCGACATTGCTCAGGACGACTACGCTAAGTCTTTTGTAGACGTTTGGGGCAGATTCTCCGTAGGTGACTACACCAACAAGAACGGCGATAAGATTCCGACCATGACAATCTTTGCAACTAAGGTAGCAAAGCGTGTCAGAAACAACTAAACAGCACCGACTGATTTGACAGTCCTCCTGTAAATATGCTCCCTCTTCGTGAGGGGGCGAATATCGGGGATAAGGAATAGCAGTGATGTACTGCAAAGCGGTTCGATTCCGCTTTTCTCGACCAACATTCTCAATGAAAACCTCATACGTCAAAACCCTTATGGAAAGAGGGCAACACGCAAGCACCCAAAGCCCTGTATGTTGCCTTTTTTTCATGTCAGCAGAAGTTCACAAAAGTCCAGTGTATATTCACAGAGAAACGGCAGAAATATGGTATTACAACACTCAATGAGAGTTTACGCAGGTTCAAATCCTGCTCCTGCCACCATACAAAATTATAGGAAGTGAATCTCGTGGACAAAACAGATAAGACGTGGCTTTCAAGATATGCGTTCAGTGATATAACGGTGTATATGAGAAACGAAAAAGGAACGTATACCAATCTGACTGATTATACAATTTCAGATGACAATGAAAGCATTCGCATCAAGAGCAATTCGGAATATGTTTTGATGTTTTGCTCTTATTTCTATAACGCTTATAAAAGCAAGGTTGCCTGTCGTGTATGCGACATTTCACTGAACGGATTGCTTGTCTTGGCTGGGATTGGCGATATGAGCTTTATAAGACGGTTTGATGATGGGTGCGATAAAAACGAAAGCCTGCTGGCAATTCTGTGTGCAAGAAAAATCACAAATTACAACTACGGCGTTGCAATGCAGGATAAAGAGAATCCCATGATTTATCGCTTTTACAGACAATTCTGGGAGAAAGACGAAGAAACAGGCAGAAACAGAAGATACAAAGGAGAAGTATTAGCGAAGGAATTTTACATCGCTTAAAGAGAATGGTCACATCGAAAGATGTGAAAGAGGTGTACTATGGCAAAGAAAAAGCGAAAATGGACAAGAAATCAAAAAGAAAGTGCTGTGCTGATTACTCTTGGCGTATCAGTTTTGATTTGTGGAGCTTGTTTTCTGTCTCCGCTGAAAGATGCTGTGAAATTTGGCTCTAAGGCAATCGTGAAAGATTTGCCGATAGATGATATAAAGACAGCATATCAAGCGTATGATGAAAACAAAGATGAACTGCACAAAGAAATTCGAGAAGAGTACGCAAAGGAAGAAGCTGGAGACCAATCCAGCGAAATTCCCAGCGGTTCAGACGAACTTTCTTTAGAGCAGGCTACTGTGATTCGTGTGATAGACGGTGATACATACGAATTGGAAATCAGCGGTGAAAAACAAAAAGTTCGCTTGATTGGCGTAGATACGCCGGAAAGCGTTGCTCCGTCAGATTATCGTACAGAGAATACAGAAGAAGGAAAAGAAGTTTCTCAGATAGTCAAAGAGAAGTTTCAGGATATTGATACTGTATATGTGGAGTATGATGTTAGTTCTACGGACAAGTATGGCAGAACATTAGCTTATGTGTACTTTGAAGATGGTACAATGGTTCAGGACTGGTTGCTGGAGAATGGGTATGCCAATACTGCCACTTATCCACCAAACGTGAAACACGCAGACCACTTTGCAGAACTGGCACATACGGCAGCAGAGCAAAAGGTTGGCTTGTGGAACGGCTTCTTTGAAGAACAGAATTGATGAAAAGAGGAATGCGTTATGGATAGGATAATCATAATCGTGTGTGCTATACTGTTTGTAATCGTAGGCGGTATTTTGATATGGTGGCTGAAAATCGGAAAACAGCATTTTATTCAGAAACGCTGTCCGGAACGCTTGCAAAAATCAGATAACGAGAAAGAAAATAAGGAGTGATGATTTATGGGAAACATGACAGATACAGAAAAGAGATTACTGACTGTACCATTCTTTTCAAAGGGGGCAGTTGGAGAAAAGCTTGCAGGACGCTTTCAGAAGCTCCAGCAGACTATTTTGAATCGGAAAGAGAATGACCCTCACGCACTGAATCCAAAGAATGTAACAGGTATCTGGTATCTTTCTGGATTACAGTATGAAGAGGGAAATCCGCAGGTTCTGGTTCGTTCTGACATTCCAAAGGGAACATATGAAAGAATCCTGCTCCACAATGAAATCTTTGAAATCATCTACAATGATGTGGTATACGATTATGACAAAGATTTTGTGGAAGGCGAGAACGTGATTCATGGCTTGCAAAAAGAACTCTTAGGAGAACTCAGAGCAGGTCGTGTGTATGCAATTTACGACAAGGAGAGAAGTTAAATGGCAGTAAGTGCAAAAGAACTGGAAGTGATTCGAGCAGACATTATGATTGCCGGAACTGCAATGCAGCAGAAAGACAATCCGATAATGGTAAACATGGCTGCGTATCACTTTGCTCAGGCAATCGAAAAAAGCATCAAGGCAATTATCAGTGAGAAATCTGTTGAACCGCCGCCACAGGAAACGATGTACGCTCACAACATGGAACATCTTTTGTTTCAGGCAGAGCGTGTTTCGCCTAACTTCATTCAGGAGCATATGTTTATTGCAGATAATGCACAAACGCTGTCAGCGTTCAATGGACTGCGGTATGGCGACAAGTGTGTGTCAAAGGCAGATGCGTTCGTTCTGATGAAGAATGCAAAGGACTTGTTCTGGGAAATCGAAAATGCTTATATGAAAGAGCTTGGCGTAAAGCAGGAAGCAATTGCTGACCATGCTCATATACAGATGTTTGATGCGACAAGGCTTTCACTGGACGATAAAAATTCTACTTGGAAGAAGCAGAACGGTAAAAATTATCATGGGGCTGGAAAAGCAGACCACGGCAAGAAATCTTATGGGAAGCATTATCAGAAGCCCAAATATCAGAAGGAACAGTATGATAAGTGCGATGATTAAATCATCATATTTTTTTGATTAACAATAACGAATAAACGGCAGAGTAAAGGAGAATAAATCATGTTAGGATATTTAGCGTCAGGAGTTGTTGGCTTTTTTATCGGCGTAATTCTTTCCTGTGTTTTACTTAGTAAAAGAGGTTTGGAAGCGTATCAGAAGGTGCAGGACGGTGTTTCAACTGGGGCTGGAAGTGTGAAGACAAATTTTGAAGCAGCAAAGGCAGTCTACCGTGCTACCATTGATGAGTACGAAAACGGCACAGACGAAGACGATGCAGAAGAAGCGGAGACTGAATCCGAGGGAGCTGAGGAAGAGTGAAAAAATTCATCAAGTTTACTGTAGTGACCGCAATGCTGGTCGGTGCGGTGTGGTACGGCTATCAGAATGGCAAGGCAGACGGCTTTGAAAAAGCAATGGAACTGGAACGCAGCAGATTTCACTGCACCAAAAAAGAAGACGAAGGAGAGGCGACAGAGCCTGCTCCTGAAAAGAGTGATGCAGATTGAATCTTGCAGACGGCAGACTGATTTGCGATAAATGCGGAGCAACAGTTGATGCACCAGACAAATATATCAAAGGATATTGGTGTGGCAATTGTGGCTATCTGCATTACAGCAATCATGTGTATACCAAAGATATTCGGACGGCAGGTGAATTTGCGGAAGAAATTCGCTTTGTACTGGCTGAAATTCATAGAATAATGCAGAAACCGCCTGTTGAACAGAAAGTCAGAGTAAAGCTTTTGTGCGACTTATGCGACTTGTTCGACTGGCAGCAGGTGCTTGATGAACACTGCACAATTTCTATTCTGAAAGTGCTGACTGCACTGATTGAGCAAGTTCCGGCAAGCTCACGCAGAGCTGTAGGCGGTGATGCAAGCCGAGAGGACTACATCACATTCATAAACTATTTCGACATGACAGAGATGAATCTGAATGTTATTACTGCATTTATCAACTTTTGCTTCGGCAGAAATATTGAAAGCTATGACTTTCGGAAAATTGATTTCACACTATCTGAACCAGAACTCTATCTGTTAAGCTGGTATTCTAACACGATGGAAGATAAGAGCATTTACAAGAGAATCGGTCGCAGTGCCAAACGCAAACAGGGCAAGTACATTCGCTGTGGTATATTCACCGGACTGATTCTGACAATCGCATTCTGCTTATTTGCTGTATCTGACATCATGGTCTTAGTTCGTTCCAGAGAGAATCCATCTATTCTGCCAGCGGTATTCTTATTGGCAACTCTTTTGATTGCAGACACGGTGGTTGCAATCATTGCTCTTGAAGCAATCTCAAAGAAATATAAAAAATCGAAAAATCAAATATACGATATTCTGGATAAAAGGTGATATTTATGACCAAAGTAACAAAGGTCTATCTGATTAGCGAGCAAATCGACAAGGACGGCAATAAGATTGATTTTAAGAAAATCAGCGAATTGCTGTGGAACTTGCAGATGCAGACACGAGACATCAAGAACAAATGCGTACAGCTCTGCTGGGAGTGGCTGAACTTTTCCAGCGACTACTACAAAAAGTCAGAAGAATATCCGAAGGAGAAAGATACTCTTGGATATACGTTAAGCGGATTCGTTTACGACCGTATCAAAAACGGAAGCGACCTGTATTCTTCCAATCTCTCCACATCTTCCAGAGACACCTGTACTGCATTCAGCAATTACAAAAAGGAAATGCTGAAAGGGGAACGGTCTGTACTCTCTTTTAAGGCAAATCAGCCTTTGGATATTCACAACAAAGCAATTAAGCTTTCCTATGAAAACGGCAACTTTTTTGTTGCACTGAAAATGCTGAATCGTGCTGGAAAAGAAAAATACGGCATCAAAGATGACCTGCGTTTCCGTATGCAGGTAAGAGATAAGTCTGTCCGGACAATTCTGGAACGGTTGATGAACGATGAATACAAAGTCAGTGCAAGCAAGCTGATGTATGACAAGAAGAAAAAGCTGTGGAAACTGAACCTTTGCTATTCTTTTAATAACCATGTCATTTCTACGCTTGACACTGAGAAAATCATGGGCGTTGACCTTGGTGTCGTTTATCCTATCATGGCATCTGTCAATGGTGATTACGCCAGATTCAGCATCAAGGGCGGTGAAATTGAAGCTTTCCGAAGCCGTGTAGAAGCGAGAAGACGCTCACTCTTGAATCAGTCACGCTATTGCGGTGACGGACGTATCGGACACGGCAGAAAGAAACGTACAGAACCAGCTGTACAGATTGCTGATAAAATTGCCAGATTCCGTGATACCACGAATCACAAGTACAGCAGAGCCTTGATTGATTATGCAATCAAAAACGGTTGCGGTACGATTCAAATGGAAAAGCTGACAGGCATCACAAGCAATGCAGAACATTTCCTGAAAGAATGGTCGTACTTTGACTTGCAGACAAAAATCGAAAGCAAGGCAAAAGAAGCTGGTATCAAGGTAGTTTACATCAACCCGAAGTTTACCAGTCAGCGTTGCAATAAATGCGGTTACATTCACACTGACAACAGACCTGTACAGGCGAGATTCTGCTGTCAGAAATGTGGCTATGAAGAAAATGCTGATTACAATGCGAGCCAGAATATTGGCACGAAACATATAGATGTTATTATCGAAGAAACATTAAAAATGCAGTGCGAACCGGAAGCTCCCACAGAATAACTGGGACGTTCGCACTAAATCAGGGCAACTCATTGTCCTTGAATCGAGACAGTATGCGTAATTCTTTCCTCGGAAAGTGGTAGATACTCTCGGTAAGGTAAACTGTGTATGAACAGTTTGAAATCCTGCACATAAAATCCGTGCAGGCATCTTATAGTTTTGTGCATCTTTGCTGTTGCAATCTGCGTACAGGCGTAAGATGTGAGTGATCTGACCATTCCTGCATCAATGTCTACTGTTTAGTTGCAATCTGCGTACAGGCGTAAGATGTGAGTTCAAACAACATATCTTATCCTCCTACTACAATACGTTGCAATCTGCGTACAGGCGTAAGATGTGAGTCCTTGATACTGATAATTTTAACGCCCATATCTGTTGCAATCTGCGTACAGGCGTAAGATGTGAGGATAGTGTAAGTCGAATGAGCCGTAATGCTGATGAGGGCGTTGCAATCTGCGTACAGGCATTGTTTATTTATTTTATTTAATAACGAATAATTTGCAGAGTAAATTGATATATATGCTTGACATTTGTACACTACTGTGCTATAATAGTTAATGTAAGGTAGTTAATCTACAAAGCACAAAATCAAAAAAATAAAAAAGGAGTATTCACTATGAACGGAAATTTTGAAGCGAAATGCGAAGACGAAAACAAGGTAGTTACAATGGAAGAAGCGAAAAAGGAAACCGCATCTGCTCCAGAGGAAAAGAAGCCTGCGAGAAAGCAGACAAAGACCACTAAGCCGATGAATATTTTTCAGAGACTTCTGGCTGTAGAGAATGCTCTTGCAGTCGTAGCAAAGAATCTGACTGTCAGCACTGGTGGCAGAAACAGCTACAGAGCAGTTTCCGAGCGTGACATTATTGATGCGGTAAAGCCACTGGAAGTTGAGTACGGTGTGTACAGCTATCCGGTAAGCCGTGAGATTCTGGAAAGTCACATTCTGGAATCCGAGAATGAATATCAGGGCAAGGTGACAAAGAAGTCCACTTTCATGACGAGAGTGAAGACCGTGTATCGTTTTGTCAATGTAGAAGAGCCGACAGACTTCATTGAAACAACAGTGTTCTCTGAGGGAATTGATGCACAGGACAAGGGTTCTGGCAAGGCAATGACATACGGCGATAAGTACGCTCTGATGAAGATGTACAAAATCTCTACAGGTGACGACCCTGACCAGCAGGCAAGTGAGCCGACCAATTACAGAACCGCTGGCAGTCAGCCGAGACAGCAGCCTGCACAGACGGCAGCTCCGGCACAGTCCGCACAGCAGAGACCTGCTGCCACTGGTGGCACATGGGGTTCACGACCTGCTCAGGCAACACAGCCTGCACAGCAGAGACAGAATGCTTCCGGCTGGGGTAATGGCAACAGCAACGGACAGTCCGGCTCTGGTTGGGGCAGACGTGGTGCATAAGCACAAAAAATAGCACAAGCAATCACACAGGACGTTCAGGCAGATGCTTGGACGTTCTGAGATGCCGACATAGCTCAATGGCAGAGCGTTACAGAGAGATACAGGTTCGATTCCTGTTGTTGGCTTCAATCTTTTTACACACGATTGAATCACCGTGGCAGAATGTGAGTATTTCCGTGATTTTGCGTTTTTGTGTTGGGTTATTGTAATTCGGACAGCAGTTCCACGGTGCTGTGATTCCGGATTACTTATCGTCTGATTGGTAGCAATTTAACAGGTGCAACTCCTGTTCAGATGACTAATGTATTGATGCTTTTATTGATACTTTGAAATCAGGGCGACTTAGCGTCCTTGAATCGAAACCAGTATGCGTAATTCTCTTTTCGGAGAGTAGCAGACACTCTCGGTGAGGTAAACTGCAAGATGCAGTTTGAAATCCTGCACATAAAATCCGTGCAGGCATTTGCAAGATGTAAGTACATTCTCTAAACAGTATGTGAAAAATAAAAAAAGGAGATATAAAATGGAAAACAAAAACTATCGTTCAAGATACTTGAAAGTTGTGGTATTCAATTCTACAAATGATATTGGCAGGATTGAATCCACTGTGAATCATACGGTTGATTCGCTGAAAGATGCACACGCAAAAATCGTGTCTATCACAACAAACATTTACGGCATCAGTCCGATGAATCTGCTGTACAACATTATTTATGAGGCAGACCATGCTATCAGCGATGCAGAGCTTGCCGGAAAGGGGAAGTAATTGCAGAAGATAAATTCCGAGAGAGTTCGTGATGCTTGGAAGAAATCCGGACTTAGTTATCGTGAACTTTCTGCATTGACCAAAATTCCACAAAACACGCTTGCCTGCTACATCACAGGAAAGCGAAATCCCACCGACATCACAACCAATGTTATCGAAGAAATCGTGAATGCTTATCTGAATGACAGTAGTGTTTACATCAACAAGACACTCTACAGAGATAAATTCATGGAAAGCGTGTACCGCATCTGTGAGATTATCCCAGAAGAGAGACAGCCAATTGAGATTATGAAAGCGTTTGATGCTCTGCCGTCAGTAATTATCAGCACAAAGGATTTGAAAGCGTCTACAGACGCTCAGGACGGCTCAGAACGAGCCGAAAAGGAAATATCCGATACAACAGACGAGTGATTCCGAGAAAGCCTTACAGAGGCTCAGAGAAGCCCTGTGGGGCTTTTTTTATTTTGAAAGAAAGAGTGATTCATTTATGAGTGAAGATTATATCAGCAAGCTTGGGGCAGAGCAGAAGCGAATCTTCTCCCGAATGGTAAACGGTGAGAATATTTTTCTGACCGGAAACGCTGGAACAGGTAAGTCATTTTTGGTAAAGGCGTTCGACCAGTATTGTAAGCAGAATGATGTGAAAATTCTGAAAGCTGCACCGACTGGCATTGCTGCCTGCAACATTCAGGGCGTGACTTTACACCGACTGTTCAAGCTGAAAACTGATGTTAAAAGTATGCTTGCTGACGTAAGAAATGTTCCGGCAGAGGTGATGCAGATTCTGAATCTGGCAAGTGTCCTGCTCATTGACGAAATCAGTATGGTGCGAATTGATGTGTTCGATAAAGTAATGAAATACATCGACCTTATCAATCGGGAACGCAAAGCACAGAAACGACCGGACATTCAGATTATTCTGGTAGGAGACTTTTATCAGCTTGCTCCGGTAATTCCTCCGCTGGATAAAAAGATGCTGGACTTGTACTACGGCAAGAATATCGGAAACGGATTTGCGTTCCAGTCAAAGTATTGGCAGTCACTCCGGATTCAGTTTGAAAAGCTGACCGAAGTAAAACGGCAGGACGGAGACAAAGCGTTCTGCACAGCACTTGACCAGTGCAAAGAAGGCGATACGGATTGCCTTCCGTTCTTTGCAAAAAATACAGCAGCAAAAGAGCAGAAAGATGCAATTTGGGTATGCGGAAAGAATGTTACAGCCAGACTTCGGAATCAGGAACGGTTGGACAAAATCAAGAAGAAGGAATACAGTTTTCCTGCCATCTATACAGGGATAGCGACCGCCAGTGACGGACTTTGTGAAGATTCTTTCCAGTGCAAGGTAGGAGCAAGAGTAATCATGCTGGTAAATGAACCGTCTGGAGATTATCAGAACGGCAGTATGGGAACAATCAAAAGAATCTCAGGTGATGAAATTTATGTTGAAGTGGAGCGAATTGAAATCGCCACAGGAAAACCAGAAAAACATCTGGTTTGTGTAGAACGGCATGACTTCAACAAGTACGAATACAGAGAGAAAGAAATCATTGAAGAACTGAAAGATGAGCGTGGAGAGACAATCATCAAGAAACATAAGGAACTGGAGCTTGTGACTGTAGGAAGTGCAGAGCAGTTTCCGATGAAGCTGGGATTTGCAATCACAGTTCACAAAGCACAGGGACAGACTTATGACGCAATGAATTTCAAGCCGGAAATCTTTCAGGACGGACAGCTCTATGTTGCTCTTTCCCGATGCAAGGCAGCAGACAAAATGTTCATTGCTGACCCTCTGACACCGAAGATGGTTCGGGTATCTTCTGAGGTCGTCAACTACTACAAGAACCCAGAGAACTACACATTTTTCGGCAGAGAAAAAGATATAATTTCTGTGCAGACTTCCAGAGATTGCGAGGGTGCAGTAAAACTTTTGAACGAGGTTTTTGCAGACAACAAAGCAGAGATTCTTGACTTTCTGCAAGCTCTTTCTGCAAAGAAAAAGGCAGAGGAAAAGGAGAAAAAAGAAGAGGAAAAGAGTGAAGTGTCAGTCGCTGGCTGGAACAAAAAAGGAGCATAATCCAGCTTGTTTTTGGAAAGGAATTTTGCAATGACTGTGAAAGAATTGAAACTGTATTGTACAGCTACGCCCGACATAAAAGACACCGAGGCATTGCAGGAATTTATGGATAAAGAGAGAGCAGGAACGCATAAAGTCGCCTGCATCAAAATTGGAATTGCTATCGGATTTGCAATTGCTTTTTCACTTGTGATATTCGCTTTTTGCGGAAAAATTTCTCTGGAAAGCTTGAAAAATATTTTGCCGTTTTGCTTTCTGTGTATGATATACATTGGCATCGTTGTCATTACAATGTTGCTTCATGTGAGCAATGCTGCGAAGAAGTTAGAACAGGCAATTCAGGCAGGCTCAGGCATTCGCACTTCAAAGCATTTGTTCTTGCTTGATGAAATCAGCAAAGAGAAAAAAGCATCTGACAAAAAGCCCTCTACGATATATCATTTCACTGATGAGCAGAAATCATCTGCAAACTTTTACGTTAGCAAGCAACAGGTAAATTGCTTCTTCGACCAGACAGCGAAAGGTGTGCATTACAAGCTGTATTGTTTGCAGGATAAATACATCTTTTTTCTTGCTTCTGATACTACAGAACTGGAATTGATTACGGAACAAAATAACGGATAAATAAAAAATATAAAGTGGCTGTTGTGTTTCATAACGGTCACTTTTATTTTATGTTTTGAATTTTAGGAATTGAAAAAATGTTTGACATCTTGTATAATAGCACTGAACGAATTTATGATAGGAGAGATGGATATGCGTAGAGGAACAAAGGAAATCCGCAAGGTTTTCACTGGCTCACGAGAATACTATGTATATGATTTGGATAAGGACTTTTTTGGAAAATCCAAACGCATTTATGCTGCTACCGAAGGCGAACTGAAAGAAAAAATTGCAGCAGCAGAGGCTGAACGTACTGCGGTTTTGGAAACGTATAGACCAGTTGGGAAAAAACTTTCAGACTATGTGCGTTTTTATTTCAAGTGTGCTGTTACACAAGAGGCAATACCAACTATCAAAAAACTGACAACGCTATTTGACAACGCTGTTTTCGATTCTCCAATAGATAAAAATATTGATGAAATTACACAAGAGGATATGCAGAAATTTTATAACACGATTGTTCTGAAATTTGAGCAGGTGAACATTGATAAAATCACAGATGTGTTGAAGAAAACATTCACACTTGCGAAAGAAGCAGGTATCACTTGTCAATTCAATTTGTCAGACATCAGAAAGACAGTTCCAGCAGCCGGAACTGTATCAACAGCCTACATCATGTCACCGAAAGAGCTGGAATCTTTGCTTTCGTTTTGCATTGCAGAAGACTGTGTGAAGTATGGCGTAAATGAATTGGTTGCCATCTTTACAATGCTGACAGGATTCCGCTTCCAAGACATCAATACAATGAAAGCAAAAGACATCAATCTGGAAGAAAAGACAGCTACAATAGATAAGAAAAAATATCCGCTTTCCGACCAGTGTGTGTCATGGATTGAATCGCAAATTGAAATTGGAAGACTGCCGGAATGCAGAGAAGAAAATGACCGACTGCTGTTCCTGAACTCATACGGAAATCCATTGACAATGCAGAGTGTACACAGTACAATTCGCAACATCACAAGAGTATGCGGACTTCCAAAAGGCATTACTACAAAGACGATTCGCAAGGCGTTTATTGTATCTGAACTTGAAAACGGTACGAAGCCAAAAGAGATAAAAGACAACTTGCATATGCAGTCGATTCGTGAAGTTATGAACATAAAAGACGAATACGATTTACAAGTCAGCATTGGATAATCTGATTCAGCCGGATTAAGGCAAACGGATATGTAGGTATACCTTGCTATACCTGTACCTTATACAATAACCTTGCATTTTGTACACTGTAGCCAACATCACAGCACATGGTTTGTGCATGGCTCTGAAAATTGTGAACGCTGTCAGAATAATTTTCGACAGTGATTGACGTGCCAGTGGAAAATAAATATAATAGAAGTGCAGTAGTTTTGCTGCATCTCCCCTCAAAACAGAATGTTGAAAAAGACGTTCTGTTTTTTTATGCGTTTCTTTGCAGGCAGCAGTCCTGCTCCAGAGTATTTTTACATCTATTTTATTTCAAGAATCTATCGACAAGGAAGAAGGAATCTTCATTGAATCAGACGAAAATCTCATTCAAAATTGATGGCGAACCCAAAGGAAAAGGCAGACCGAGATTCGGTAACAGCAGCACTTACACACCGACAGAAACCAAGGACTATGAAACGCAAGTTGGCTGGTGTTACAAGGCGGTCAGTCGTGGCTTCCAATTCTCTGAGAATGATGCAATTCGTGTAGAAATCATTGCTCATTTTGGAATCCCCAAGTCCACAAGCAAAGTGAAACGTGAAGCAATGCTGCAAGGCAAAATCCGTCCGTTGAAGAAGTGCGATGCAGATAATATTGCAAAGATTATCTGTGACGGATTGAACGGTGTTGCCTATCCAGATGACAAGCAAATCACTTCTCTTTCTGTAGAGAAATGGTACAGCGACAATCCGAAAGTCGTTGTGATTTTGAGCAACGACATTACGGAATAGAATCTTTTCTTACAGCATCGTGTTCCTGCTCCGGAACTGGTGCTTTTTTCTTGCAACTTCAAGCTTTACAGAATGTTTTCATTTCAGCAAAACAAAGCAAATTATATCTTACAGTAGATATGCTAAAATAATAGATGAACGAACATAAACAGCATGAACGAAAAAGGAGATGAAATGCTGTGAATCAGAAGTTGAACTTCTATCAGTGCATTCAGTTGTTGTCTGCATTGGCAGAAAAGAAAATCATTCAGCGAGACCCAGAAAACAAAAACAACATTCTGGTGTATCGCTCTGCCGGAACGGAATATCCAGAAGGCTTTTACTCTCAGAATTTGTTGTCCACTGCATCAGAGTTGGTTGATGATGAAGATGGACAAAGTTATCTGGTCAGTCAACTGGAAGAAGCAACTGGAGAGCCTGCTCATTTCGATGCAGACCCATTTCGGAAGAGGGAGTGTGTGTGATGCAAAACTATTCAGACGAACAAAGAGATGCGTTTTTCAAAATGATTGGTGACATGAAAGCAAGTGATTTTGGTACGCAGAATTTTCTTACGCATTCGCTTGATGATACGATAATTCTTGACACAGAAATGCTTGACGAAAACTCGATACGACTGCATATGGGACACAAAACAAAATACGGAGAATTACTTGTGCAGAAAGGCGATGCTGTTTGTGGCTTTTATCACAAGAACAAAGAGAACGGCAAAGGCGTTTCTGCAACAATGGACATTTCTCTGCACGAAGACCTGCATAAGAATGCTGTTATGGCAGATATTTTCTGCTTGCAGGCAGGACGGTTTCAAATCGAATCATTCATACAGGCAGATGAGTATGGAGCGAACTTTTCGCTAGAACGTATCTGGGCGAATGATGAGAAAGAGCCAAGTCTGACATCTATGCCACAGCTGTTCGTTGATGGACAGTTCAGCAAAGGCTTTTACAATTTTGTTCGGGACATCGTTGGAGAAGTAAGAAAAGCAATGCAGATATGCTTTTGCGATGGTGATTACGATGAAATGGAGTGCGATGACGATATATGATTACATACGGAATGCAGAAGGAAACAGCTGCATCAATTGATGTTGCAACCAAGCAGGCGGTCAACAGTGTAAAGAAAAATCTTATTGTTCTCCAAAAAGCTGCTGCCGAATACGAACGCTCCTGCGTTGCTTACTTCAAACAGGTTCTTACAGCCACCGGACTTTCTCAAAAGGTGGTCAACAAAGAAACTGGAAAAGTCGGAAAAATCCGCATCGTACATGGACGGTATCATTCGTTGGAATATCCGATGGAACTTCGATTTTTTCCAGACGATGAAAAACCAAAGGAGAAGCCGAACAAGCTGCAACAGCATGAAAATGGTAGACAGATTCTTGCATCATATTTCTTATGTATGCAACCGAACAACGAACTCTCAGAATATCTGAAACAGAACTTTGAACCGTACCACGAATAATCAAATCAGTCGTTTTCCTGCTCTGGGAGAACGGCTTTTTTGTAGCCAGCAATTGTGAAGATTCATACAATGTTTACAGACCGGAAAAGCAAACTGCAATATGTCTTACAGTAGATATTGTATAATAGATAATGTAAGGAACAGATAAAGGAGCGTACTGGGATTGACCTATCGAACAAAGGAGCAGGATTGAAATGGAACAGTTTTACGAAATTACACCACAGAGCAAGCGGTTTGCAGAGTGCATGACCTACTGGAATGAATCCGATAAGCAAGCCGAAAAAGTCAGGACGTTTATGAACAATCACAACATTCCATCACCTGCTCTTTGGAAAGGAAATATTCTCTACATCAAGAAGTGTCCGGATATGTCTGACGACAACTTCATGAAGAAAACAGTCGAAGACAATGGGAGCGTTTATTACGGCATCAAGAAGACAAGTTCTCTCGGCAAGGAACTGAAAAACCTTGGAGTTTGCAGAGTATATAAACCGTTTGTGCCGTTCTTCTTTGAAGAAACGATTTTGCAGGCAGAAATTCGGTTGTTTTCGGCTGACGGAAAAGTCTATTGCAGTGTAGAACATAATCTGGAGAAGCCTCTGACTTGTCCGGAAGGATTCGTTGAAATGAAAGGCAGTGCGTTCTACGAAATTATGGAAGGTGAGGAAGATGCGTAAGCCTTATCAGGCAAAAACCATTGCAAAGTTTCTGATAGAGGCAGCAGAAGCGGCAGAGCCTACTATCTGCATGACAAACAGCAAGCTGAACTCTATGCTGTACTATGTGCAGGCATGGTACATGATAAAGTATGGTACGCCTTGCTTTACAGACCAGCTGTACGCTCACAGCTGGGGCGTAGCTGTAGAAGATGTACATTACACTTTCCGTATGTTTGGCAATTGCTCTTTGTGGGGCATTATGGCAAATCAAATAAATACAGATGAAAAACTGGAAAAGAAAGACCAGAAGCAAATCTGTAAGGTTCTGTATCAAATAGGAACATACAGTGCAGCAACACTGAATCGAATCGTTATGAATCAGAAACCATACCGTGACGCTTATGTCAATACCAGCAATGCTAGTGTCATTACACTGGAGAGCCTGAAAGCATACTTTTCTGAGTGAATATGTTATATCATTAACTACACGCAAACAACAGATGTGTTGCTGAGGTCGGCAATACACCGCTACCAGAAAGGAATCATGAATGACCATATACATTCTGATTGGCTGTATTAAACTCTACGGAGCAGATGCAAAGGAAATTCTGGCAGTGTTCAGCACTCGCCGAAAAGCAGAAAGAGAAAAGGAACGCAGAAAAAGATTCCAGTCTTTTGATTATTACCTGATTGAAGAACAGCAGGTTCAATAATCTATCTATTCCCTGTTCTGGGAAATCTCAAAGAAGGATAACTGAATATGAATTTTGAAACACTTGTAAGAGATATGATTGCACTCCGGAAGGAATACCGAGAAAAAATACGGAGTGGAGAAGTCCACACACAAAGCGATGCAATTGCGGTTTGCAGAGCCTTCAAAAACAAATACAAGCTGTCTGACAGCGAGTGTGTCGGCATTGCAAGGGGCTATTTTGACCTTGATGATACTATAAACTTGTGGGACAGAATGCAGAAAAAAGAGCCACAGACACAGGACGATATTTTCAAATTGTGATTTACTTAATCACCATTTGAATTGTCATAATGCACAATTTTTCTGGTACTTACATAACGAATGTTTGGCAGAGTAAATATGCGTATATACTTGACATTTGTACACTACTGTGCTATAATGGATAATGTAAGGAACACACAGAAACGTGAAAGGTATGGTGTTGACAATGAAAATTTTTGCAATCGAACTGATTTTTAACGGTGGAAGAACAGAAAATGCTGTGTATGCTTGTGCAGCTTACGATGAAACCATCAGCATTCCGGAAAAAAGCGGTGCAACGGCTGTGGTTCTTGGCAACACAGAAAGCGATGCAATCAGAAGCCTTCTGAATGTGCTGATTAAGAGAAAAGAACGCTCTGGTGTAACATGGAAAGCAAGAGAATTAAAAGAATATCGTAAGTGAGGGAATGGCTATGAGTGAAACATATCAGGAAGCAAGAAAGAATGTTGTAAGAATGGCACAGCACTATATCGACTATTGTGCCAGCTATGGAACGAAATGCTCATTCTATGAGTATTGCGAACCGGACATTCCGATGACAACAGAAACAAAGGAACTGATTGCAAAGGTTTCGGACAGCCTGCATGATGTTGTTTCTACTCTGGGAAAGTAACCTGCAACGCAGACAAATGTCGGTTGCAAGTAATGCGACTGATAAGCGGTCACAAGTCCGCTGACAGGCTAAAAGATAAGGAATGAAAGGAATGAAAATCCGTGATTGAAACAGGAGCATATTGGGTAGGCAAAAGTAACGGCAATCATGGCAACTGTACTGGAGTATTGTGTCGTTGCAGTGTCTGCGGACATGAACACACTTTCTTTGCATACAGCCTTGAACCTTGTGCAAATTGTGGGCGAACAATGAAGGGCATGAAGAATGTTCCGTTCAAAAGAGAACTTATCGTTCCGAGAGATGTTTCTCCGGAAACTCTGAACCTTGCGGAGCAGGTGCTGACGATGGTTCAGGAACAGCTGAAAGAGCGTTCCTTGAAGATGTCAACACTGAAACCTCTTGGCAATGACGAGTGGCATACAGTTCTGAGAGCTGTCGGCACAAACGAAATTGACAGGGTGATTGAGGACGTTCGCTATCAGCTGAAATGTGAGGGAGAAGCATGAGAAAGTTATTCTGGGTATTTTACCATTTGACAAGAGGACATCTTTTCAAAGCTGTTTTCACAGTGTTTCGATAAGTGCATGAGGTGGAGCTATGACAATTGCATTTTTTGTCTTATTGTGGCTATTCATCAATCTGATGATACTTTTTATCATGCAATTTGTTGAAGAAAAATATTCCCCACTGGAGCTTTTCGTAGAGATAATAGCAATAATCATCTCTCCGATACTGTGGATTTCTTTCTGGACTGTCGTGAATCGTATCAGGAAAGCTCATAGAAAGAGAAAGAAAGCGAAAGAAACGAAAGAAAGCGAACCGAGGTGTTGAAATGTTAAGAAAAGTGTTGAAAATGACAATTCTGACGATGATTGCTGGAGCATTCTTGCTTGCCTGCTCCGGCTGTGATACAGCAACACCAATTCCGCTGTGTTATATGTAACAACGGCAAGCAGAAAGTGAGATGTAATCAATGAGAGAGGCTTTACAGATGTTTTCGGTAGGTTCGCCCTATGCGATGTTGCTAACTTACACTATGTTCGTCTTGGTGTATACGTTCTTCAAAAGCTGGAACAAGGTGTTAGATGTGGTGTTCTTTATTATGGGAATCGCATTTTCTACTTACGGAATTGGAATAATTGCTACTGAATGTAGCATGACTGCTGGTGGAATTGAGAAGTCCATTGCATTTACTGTAACGGCTGCGGTTATGGCAGCAGCACATATACTTTTTGGCGTATATGTGGCAGCTGATAGATGGACAGAAAGGTAAATGATATGAACTCAAAGAAGATTTTTCAGTGTGAAGTATGCAATATCCGCATAGAAGACTGGGTAACTGTGGAGCTTGACCCAGATGATGTACACCAGATAGATATGCAGTTTTCTTACTGCCCGAAGTGCGGAACGCCTTTAGGGAAGGAACTGTATTTGAATCACAGAGAGCAGGCTTTGAACAGTGTTCACGCCGTTGCAGGAACAGATACCTGTGACAGCATCAGAGTAGTAACAGATTTCGGCATCATTGCCCTGCGAGTGAACGAACCGTTCTATTTGCAGAAAAATCGTTACAGAGTATCTATTATCACAAGTAAAGTAAGCAACAAGTTTTTTTATAACGTGGAAATTTGCCAAAACAATATGTGGCAGTCCACTGTGATTTCAAAATCTACTATGACAGAGTGCCTGCTGACACTTGCGAAAAAATTGCAGAATGGAGAGGAGATCGTGAAATGAATGCAGTTACATATGCAGTTTTTACAATGTGGGGCATGGTTCTCGGAGCAGGACTGCTTCGCATTTTCCAGTTGATTTTTTGAGAGGTAAGATATGCTGGAGATTTATTTGAAGACTTGCAATTTCTATGTTGCAAAGAATAAGTTCGACATGGAATACGGACGAAAAAAACGATTCACAACAGCTGAACCGGAACTCGTTCTGTTGGATATTGTCAATCCGGAAGTACAGAAGCATCTGGATATGGGTGTCTATCGGGGAGAAGGCTTTGACAGTCTGTGGAAGTTTCTCAAAGGCACGAAGCATACAGATATGGAAAATAATCTGCTCTGCTTTTCTGAACTAAGGGAAAGTGCAGAAGCCGGACGGCGTATCTATCTGTTTGACCACTATGCAGGTTCTTCGGAGAGATACGAATATCTGTACAAGGAAAGAAAAGAGCCAGAGCTGTGCTGGAAGCTTGTGATAAAGTATACCATTACCAGAAGACTGACATTGAAGAAAATGGGAGAACTCTTTCCAGAAAATAAGGTGATTTTGTACGCAAAACAGCATCATCTGCTCAGTGATGCAATGCTGAAAGTGTTGAGCAGAGCAAAATAAGAGGTGATAGCGTATGTTGACAGAGTATGTAAGCGATGAACAATGGAAAAAAGAAGCAGTTTATGAAGTGGGCGATGTTGTGTACAACACCAGAACTGTAAGCGGTAACAAAGGCATCTATTCTGCTGGTTCAAAATTTCGTATTTGCGATATTCAGGCAAGCACAAGCACAAGAAAGCTGAAAGAACATGATGTCAGCCGATTTGTCACAAAGTATGTTTCTTTCGTTCTGGCTTCGGAAGAAACAGATGACCTCATTCGTTGTCAGGCTGGAGAATTTCGGCTATATCACGAGGGAGAAAAAGCAAAAGAAAACAATCTGGCAATCCGATTGCTGGCAGCAGGAAGTGTGCTACTCATCTTGATGATACTGACAGTAGTCATAATTGCAGTCTTTTTTGACAAAAGCAATCGAATTGCATGGGCGGTAGCATGGACAGTATGCGGAATTACAGGTGTCTATACCGCAGTGCTGTATTTGCTTTCAATGTACGGATTTAACCGGATAGACAACAGTCTGAGCTATCGTGCTGCAAGAAGAGAAAAGGAGTGCCTGCGATGAAAGTGAAGCGGAAGGAGCAGGACATTTACACGCCATTGTCATGGTGTGACAGAATGAACTCTGCATATCAAATGAGCATCAGAAACAGCGTGTCTGCCGAAGCAATCTTGGATATTCTGACTGCACCGAGTACGGATTCACAACAGGAGTTGCAAAAACGAAAAAACGGCATCTTCTCTTTCTTGAAACCAAACGCAAAAGTCAATACGTTCCTGAAAGGTCTGCCAAACAGTGAGCTGTTTGATGCACTGGAATCTATGGCTGTCATAAAGAAATGGAGCTGGAACAAGCAAGTCTTCCGACTGGACAACGATTTTGTCCATGAGCTTCTGAATACAGAAGAAGTGTTCTATGAAAAAGATTCTTGGAAGTTCCTGCCGTATCAGCTGTTTTATCTGGACATTGAAGACTGTCCGGAATACTGTGAGATGTTTTCCTGTCAAGGCATCTTTGTCTATGTTCACAATCTCTTTGAGGACGGAAAAGAAAAGGTTGTGATTCGCATTTACCGAGTGAATCAGGATATGTTCATCAAAGATATGTTTGAACTTGGTAACGTATCAGACCAGCTGGGCTTTTGCAATTTATCAGATACCAAAGAGGAAATCTATCTGTCCAACGGAGAGGAAAAAAAAATCACATCAAATATCCGAGGTCTGATGACAATGGTTGTGCAGATTCTCAATTACCTGTCTTCTGTTCAGCCGGACATCGAAGAAAATCCTCAGACGAAGAAAACGTACCGCAAGCCTGCTCCGCATACTGAGCCGAAAAACAAATATTCTGAAATTCAGAAATGGGACGTTGGTGTTCGGTTTGGTGCAGCTTTTCGTGCTTGGAAAAAAGAGCAGGAAAGTACCGTGCCAAAGGAAACGTCTGGAACACAGCACTCCAGACACGGCAAAGTCAGACCGCATTGCAGAAAGGCTCACTGGTCGCACTTCTGGTATGGCAGCGGAGAGAACAAAGTAAGAAGAGCGAAGTGGCTGAGCGAGTGCTTTGTTGGCGTAAGGACAGAAGAAATGCCAGCGGTAATACATAAAATTGAAACAGAACAGAAAGGGGAAGTGAAATGAATAAAGAAACGGTTCTTCTCGTGACAGCGATGCTGACAGTCACCTGCATCGTTTGTTTTGCCAGAGATAAGATTTTAGAAAGCAAGAATCAACCTGCTGCCAGCAGTGTTTCAGAATCTGCGGAATCCGAAGATTCCATGACATCTGTTTCTCCGGATATTGACATCAATTTCAACTCTGGAAATGATGTGGAATCAATATCAGATGAAAAGCTCCGTTCCATTGCAAATCACGATTTCAAAACCGCAGACTTTGTTCACGACCTTGCCTGTCAGCCGGACTTGTTTCAGACGGAATGGTACGGTGCAGGAACTGATACCGAAGAGAAGTTTCTCTACGCTCCTGTTTGGTTTAACGAGGGAACAAACGTCAAGAAGACTATTTCTGCGGAAGAACTGAAAGACTTTGCGAAGCAACGTAATGAAGAAATTGCTGTAAGCAGTGCTGATGCAGAGTATATCTTCTGCGGTGAAACAGACGATTATCTGGAATACAGCGTTCGGTTTACCAGCCATAATGAATATTATGACAACGGCAGTCTGGTAGGCAACGACACCTACAGGGCATATCGTGTTATCTATCCGAAACATACAGTCATGCTGGAAAGCGACTGCTCTCTGACACAATATTTTGCAGGAACGCCTACGCTGGAGAGCGTTCAGTCCTGCTTTGACTTAGAGTTCAGCCTTGATGATGAACCAGTTCTGTATCGGGAATATACAGAAACGGACAACGCATTCCAATGCACTTACTATAACCTCACATGGGAAACATTGCAGACGTTTGATGTTGCAGATGATGCTGCTTCGATTTTACAATTGAACAAGAATACGATTCTTCTCGACAAGAAGACAAATCAAATCACGAAGCATTCAGAACCAGTCAAGTCAACGACAACAGAATGAATTGCTGTCGTTTTGCACAAACATTGTGATACTTACATAACGGATATTCTACAGAGTAAACATTGAAATATACTTGACATTTGTACACTACTGTGCTATAATAGACAATGTAAGGAACACATACGAACGACCGAAAGGAATGGTAAGTATCATGGCAAAGAACACAGTATGGCATACAGAATACAGTGCATGGTCGCTGGAAGCGTTGGTTGAAGAAATCAATCGCCTTAACTATTGGGAACTGGAAGCCTGCAAAGAACTGTGCAAACGTGCAAAGCTCGAAGCTGAATGGGAAGATGCTGATGCAAATACTTTTGAGAAAGTCATCTATCATGCTGCTGAAATTCTCGGCGTAGTCATTGGCTAAGTGATGCAACAGGTTTATAACGAATGACGAGAGGTAATTGAAAATGAAAGCTAATCACGATTCAGTTATTGGAAGAAACGAGAGCATTACGATGACAAAGAGATTTAGAGCTTGCGGTCAGATTGCAAACAGCGTTTACAGCGATTCAAAAGAAGAGCTGATTAAGAAGGTCGTTGGTAAAGAGGTCTTCGGGCTGGATATTCTTCAAGAATATCGCAACGGAAGATGGACAACGATTGGAAAGTTTAACGTGCATATTGACTGAAAAGCAAAGGAGAAAAGGTGCATGGGACTGAATGAAGTGACTGCCGGAATGACACCGCAGGAAAAAGAAATCTATTTCGCACACATGGAAAAGAGACACAGGGAAGAAGCCGAGAAGATTCGGCTGGAGAAAGAGCGAACAAGAGCGTATAAAGAATCTTTGATTCAAGACATTCTGGCGAAGGGACTTAACCATAACCAATACACCGAAGAACAGCTTCGGGGCAAGTCAATCAGAGTGCTGGAAATGATGTGGTGAGGTGAGAACAATGAAAAAAGGCACGGTTCTGTTGAATACAGAAACTTTGGCAAGCGACCCCTTTCGCATGAGTATTTTCATGGGAAGGTACAAAAACCACAAGAACGACACCATGAAGTTGTTGGTTCTGGACAGTGGCAGACCTACGATTATCCGAGAAGAAATAAAGAAGCTGTGTACCACACTGATTCCGGTCGGATATGTGGACATCATGGAAGAAGTCGAAGGCATCATGCTGAAAGCTTTTGAAAAAGCGGAAGCAGACCTGCCGAAACAGGCAAAGGAGCATATTGCATGAGCAGAGTGGAAGAAATTCGGGAAGTTGTGGAAACCGTTGTAGATGGAGAACACAATAACGTGTACAGAAATCTATGCAAGGCAATGAAAGCATATTCTGTGGAAGAATTGACAGAATACTGCATCGCCATGGGAGAAGCAGGAACGCTTCACGCATATCTGACACAGCATATCTTGGATATGGCTGTTGTTAAGAAAGTATGGGGAAAGAAAGGAGCTTTGGCATGAAACCGGAGCATGAAATCAACTGGAATCAATACGAGTTCTCGAAGCCGATGGTAGTGCAGATGCACGATAGGGTAACAGATGACCTGAGAATCGGAAACTCACCTGTATTGGTAGATTTTTCTGTTTTTTCTGATGCAAAGAAACTGACAGCACTTGCTATCAAGGCTGGAGTTTACGACAAGTACGACAAGGCATACATTCTCCTGAATCTTGGCTGCCTGCAAAACCTGAGAGTGGGTGTTGCAGTAAATCACATGGGAGATGTTCGCATGACAGTTCGGGCGTATGGAAAGAAACCGGAAACCTTTGAAATCAAGTTATCTTTCCCTGAACGAGTTGCTCTTTTGGAGTGCCTTGACATCGTGTGTATGCGAGAGGTAGGAAGTACGCTGGAAACACTTTCTAAGAGTGCATATGAAGAAGTGGAGCAGGAAGATTTGTATAATGCAGTCCGTTGCTTCTACAGAGATGGTGTTCCGGTCGCCAGCAATTTGGACTACTTTCAGATTGAAAGGAATCTCATGGGGACAGTACAAGTCAGCTATGACATGGAAACCCTCTGCACCATTCGTGATGTAGAAAAAAATACATATGCAGTGGAAGGACTGAAAGAAAATCGTTTTCGTTCCGCTATCAGCAGAGGCATCAAAAGTGCCATTGCAGATGCAACCGTCATGTAAAGGAGTTTATGTGAGTGAAGAAGAAAGGCAAGAAAGAGAAAACGAGCTGACAAAAAAGCTTTCTCTTGTCGAAACCACACATCTGATGCTGTTAGCGTTTATCGTTCTCGGTATCATAGCAGTGGGTGAAACTGGTATGTTGCTTTACATCTTGATTGCATTAGGAATCATACAGTGTGTTTCTTTTGAAATCACAAGTTATGTGTTGAAAAAGGACATCAAGCAGTTAAAGCAAAAAGAAGATAAGTAATTCATGCTGGATTATCCGGCTGGATATAAATTGAACTAGGAGTGATTATCATGAATGAAAAGAAGTTCACAGTTCGCATTGACACAATCAGTAAGGTAAAGGAATTTGTTCGTCTGGTATCGGCTCACAACGCAGATACCGAACTGCGTTCCGGCAGATTCGTGGTCGATGCAAAGTCTATCATGGGCATTTTCTCCCTGAACATCTCTGAACCTGTGGAGATGCGAGTATGCGGCGATGAAGATGACATTGAAAAGCTGGAACAGGACATCAAGCAGTTCATCGAATCGTAAAGGAGAAAGGACATGAGTGAAGAGAAGACAACGTATAAGGGGTTCTCTGTTGGTGACAGAGTATATTACTACAAGAAAGGGTGTTGTCCCAGCTTGCCAAGCTGTCTGATTGGGGCAATTCTCAAAATCCAGACTGGCAAGGAATCCGCAACATTCGTGGTACATGATGAAAGGGACAATATTGTCGATGTGCCATACGAGCATATCTTCAAAAATCAACAGCTGTGTTTTGCTTATGCAGCAAGCCTGACATAAAGGAGTGTGGAAATATGGCATATTACTGGTGTAGCTTGACCTTTGATAAAGTTGGAACATTGCTGGAGAGAAACAGCATTGTTTATGGCGAAACAGAGCAGGAGTTTATCCGGAAATGCCCATATAAAACAGATTATATCTGCTGTAAGATATGATATTGATAGAATCTATCGAAAAGGTATGGTGTGAAATGAGAGAATTTGTAAAAAGCATGGAATGCAATCAAAAGCTGATAAATCAACTGGGCTATTCGTGCAGTGGCAGAGGTTCTTCTCTGTTTGATAAGTGGACAAGCATCAGAGATTACGAAACAGCAAAGAAGATGCTGTCAGAAACAACGATAGAAAACATTGCAGATGAAATCGGATTGATTGGAACAGCCTATTTCCTCGCAGAGCAGTGTAAGAGTGTAAAATATCATTCGATTGCACACGAACTGGAATCCATTCTGGGGGATATGTTCTATTGCATGGGAATCCGGAATCGCATTCAGGTGTCTATCCTTGATGCAAAGGAAAAGAAGTTGGGGTACGACCGTTCCAAAACAGTCAAAGTGTTCCGAAGTGATGCTCCAGAAGTTGTGCTGTGCTATATTACCGCAGAAACGACAGTGTGCGATGTTCCGAAGAAGCAGGCAAACAGTACAGGAAAAGGATTGCAGATTACAGGTATCACAGTCAGCAAGCCTAATACGCCTCTTCTGAGCCTGCTCTCAGAAGCTGGAATGGATAAGGCTGTGATATTTGACTGGGTAAAGAGAACACGGCTTACAGAGCTGCGTAAGTGTGTTGACATCGCAATGAATGTACTGGTAGATGCTGACGATGACAGCATCAGTGAAAGTTGCCGTGTAGCAGCAGAGTTTTCTGAAAAGGTGCAGAGCCTCACCAACACTTATGTGAAGGAAATCCGGAAAATTCAGTGACGAATGCAGACTTTATAAAACATTTACAAGTCCGCAAAACAAACAGCAATATATCTGCTGTAAGATTTGCTATAATGATAAGGTCAGCGGAAGTCCGCTGAAATATATCGCTCGTCTGCCATGAGTAGAGGGAGTTTCCGAGGACGTATGTGAAAAGCACCACGTCCTTTGTTTTTTACAGGGAACGGAGAGATAACGATGTCAATTACATTGGAATGCAGAAAGACGAAATCTGAAATGGAAATCGGCTATGGCAATTTCTTTTTTCTCAGAGCAAAAGTAGCTGAACTGTTCGACAAGAATGTTTGGCAGCAGTACATGAAAATCATGGAGATTCCATACGGAGATGACCGCAAACAGGCTCTGGAGAAGTGGGACGAAGACATGGACAGAATCCTGCAAGCCAGTGAAATGCCATCAGGTGTAAAAGACTTCCTGTTCCAGTCAGATTGTGCTGGGAATATCTCCAGAAGTGCTTGTATGGCATTGTATGAGCGAATACACAACTATGACAATAACATCGCCTATGGGTTTCGGATTGTGAAAGACAGCTTCGGAAACCTGATAAGGCAGGAACTTGGTTTTCAAGACTTTGTGGAACTGATAAAAGAGTGTATCGACACAAATTGTGACCTGCTCTGGTCGTAAAATATGCAAGGTGGTGATGGAAATGGAAAAAATACAACTTCTTGAATTGTTTGGTGGCATAGGTTCACCGAGGTGTGCGTTGCGGAACATTGGTGTTCCTGTAAAGTCCATTGATTATGTGGAAATAGATGAAAAAGCAGTCAGGTCATACAATGCAATGTTTGTTGCTGAACATGAATATTCACCGCAGACGGTTGTGGGTTGGAATTTGAAACCTGACATTTTAGTTCATGGTTCACCTTGTCAGGACTTTTCCATTGCCGGACATCAGGGCAAGGCAACCGCAGAAGGTGGAAGAATCAACAAAGGGAAAGGTGCAAATGAAGGTTCAGGGACAAGGTCGAGCTTGATGTGGGAAACGGTTCATATTATTGAACAGATGGGCGAATGGAAACCAAAGGTTGTGATTTGGGAAAACGTGAAGAATGTTCTGTCAAAACACATGGTTCATAACTTCAACCGATACCTTTCCTATATGGAGAAGTTGGGATATACCAACAATCACAAAATACTAGATGCAAGGAATTACGGACTGCCACAGGCAAGGGAAAGGGTTTTTACTGTGTCAGTGCTTGGCGATGAACAATTCAATTTTGACCTGATGCAGACTAAACCAATGGTGAACATCAAAACATTCCTTGAAAGTGGTGATGTTCCTGATTGCTATATGGTTACACAACCAAGTGTATACAATGCCATTGGTAAAAAAGGAATCAGGCGAGCAACTGTCATTGATGAATATGCAAACACTATCACCACAAGACAGGACAGAACCCCAGCACAGGTCATTGACCTTGGCGGTGGAAAATACAGATACCTGACAGAACTGGAGTGTTGGCGGTTACAGGGCTATTCAGATGACGATTTCTATGCAGCAGAATCAACCTGTCAGGTTGAGCGTGAGAAGATGAACAGAACCCTATATCATCAGGCAGGCAATTCCATTCCAGTTGTGATATTTGAAGCAATGTTCAAGGCAATGTTTGAACAGGGTATCATTGAAGTCGGCTCTTGAATTACTTTCAAAAATCAACATGCTATGATATAATAATGTAAGAACTTTTGTACTCAAACAAAGCTTGCGGAGGTTGAAACTATGAAAAAAGAAAACAATTGGATTGATAAAGAAATCGACATTTCCACATTTTATGATAAATTGAGTGATTCAGTAAAAGAACTCATCGTTGAGGCAGAAGAAGCCGAAAAAAACGATATGGATATGGCATTTTATGAGATTTGTGATAACATAGAAATTCAATCGAAACTGCTTGTACCAGATGTAATTTCTTTTAAGGAATGGGATTTGCTTTGCAGTAAATATTATCCACAAACTGATTGAATATGAAAGGATTGATTTTATGAAAAAAACAGTAATTCAGGACTTAAATCCATATATACCAAACGAAAGAAATGGAACGTATGGTGGAAAAGCAGGAGACAAAGAAGGAATCACTATAAACGGAGAATATTGGATTGTGAAGTATCCTAAAAGCACTAAGGGTATGAGGGGGACGTTGGATTCATATACAACTGCACCCCTTTCTGAGTATATAGGAAGCAACATCTATCAAATTCTCGGCATTGAAACGCATGACACGGTTTTGGGAATCAGAAACGACAAGCTGGTTGTTGCCTGCAAAGACTTTTGCAAAAGCGAAGGTTCTCTTCGAGAAATAAGGACTTTGAAAAATATATATAACAAAGAGCTGTCTGAAAAATTAGAAGAGACTTTTTCTTCTACTTCTTCTTCTCACTGCATTGATTTAGAAGATATGATGGTGCATTTGAAATACAATCCTATTCTGAAAGAAATTCCGGATATTCAAACACGCTTCTGGGAACAATTCATTGTCGATATGCTGATTAACAACAATGACAGAAACAACGGGAATTGGGGCGTTTTATATGAAAATGGGGAATATCGCCTTGCTCCAGTATTTGATAACGGTGCTTCATTTTCAAATAAAACTCCAGATTGCAAAATTATAGAATGCTTAAATGATGATTTCAAGTTGCAACAAAGTGTCGCTAGTTCGGTATCTATTTATCGAAACAATGGACATCAAATACACGGAAAAGACATCATTCAAATTAAAGACGAAACATTTTATGAGGTGGCTGCAAAAATAATTCCTGTCATTGATGAAAAAATGGGAGAAATTTTTGACTTCGTTCAAGGTATTCCTGAAAAGCAAAATGGTATTGCTGTGTGTTCTAAAGAAAGAGGACATTTTTATCTTGAGACTATGGAAATGAAATTGGAACAATATCTAATGCCAGTTTTAGCCGTGGCGAAAGAACATTTCATAGAAACAAAAGGCAATGCAATCGAAAACGATGATATAGAAAAATAGTAAAACAAGAGGCACTGTGGTTATCAATCAATGACTGCGGTGCTTTTGTTATTCTGCACAAAAAATCCGGTACTTACATAACGGATATTTTGCAGATTAAATTGCTGTATATGCTTGACATTTGTACACTACTGTGCTATAATAATATATGTAAGGTACAGATGACAAACACATAAAGTGAGGTTTGAATATGGATAAGGTATTGGTTTTGAAAGCGACAGAAAACGGAACGGTTGGCGTAGAAATGCCGTTCGACAAGGAAGCAGGACTGGACTTCTACTATCAGAATTTGGACTGCGACACGATTGATATTGTCGAAGCACACGGTTTGGTAGAATTGAAGCTGGAAGACTTCTGTCTGGTGTGTGATGATGAGGGCATCTTCAACGGTGGCAAGGTAAATGGAATTGCATCTTTGCTGTACGGTTTCATGGAACATGGTCAGCCGTTGGTTGGACACGTTATGGTGTGCAAGAACAAATACACCAATAACGGCATTGAAACAGTCGGAATGACTGATGATGACCTGAAAACACTTTACACTGCAATTGAGAAGCTGGTACACGAATACACAAACAAGAAATAAGGAGATATTGCCATGAGATTGATTCAGACCATAGACAACGATGAATTTTATCCAACGCCTGCTACGCTGGTAAAGCGTATGCTGGCAGGAATTGACTGGAACATGGTGCAGACTGTCCTTGAACCGTCTGCCGGAAAGGGTGATATTCTTCGGGAAGTTGCTTTGGCAACCGAGAGTGTCAGACATGACATGGATATTGATTGCATCGAAGCAGATGCCAGTCTGCGACAGGTGCTTCGGTATAATTTCTCCGAGGAAAGAAAGGACAGCCTGAACCGTCAGCAGGGTGAGATTATCAAGAGCAGCGGTTGCCCTAATGCAGAAAATCGCTTTGGAAAGTGGAAACAGTATAACAGAGATACTGGATATACTGCGATTCCGGAAGAGCTTGAAGCTCAGCTGAATGCCATTGAAGAAGAAAAGAAGACATTCTTTGCTGATGGTATTCACATTGTGGGAGATGATTTCCTCACTTATGAGCCGTTCAAGCGGTACAATCTTATTGTGATGAACCCACCGTTCTCCAATGGCGACAAACACCTCTTGAAAGCTCTGGAGATGCAAAGAACACATGGCGGTTCTGTTATCTGCTTGCTCAATGCAGAAACTATCCGGAATCCGTATACAGCAACCAGAAAAGAACTGGTTCGCCTGTTAAATGAATACGATGCGTCCATTGAGTATCTGGAGCAGGAGTTTACCAATGCAGAAAAGAAAACAGCTGTTGAGGTAGCTCTTATCAAGGTGGCTGTTCCCGAAAGAGAAACAGAGCAGGACATTTTTGACCGCATGGCTCAGACGGAGCATTATGAAGAATTTGCTCCGGACGAGAGCAAAGAAATTGAAGTTGCCGACTTCGTTCGGGCAATTGTCAACAGATATAAGGTTGAAATGAAATCTGGTCTGGAGCTGATTCGCCTGTACAAGGGAATGAAACCGTATCTGGAGAGTTCTTTTGACGAAAACGAACTGAAATACAGAAAACCTTTGATTCAGCTGAAAGACGAAGGAGACCACGATTTGACGGTAAACAAATACGTCAAAAGCGTTCGTCTGAAATACTGGAAGGCTCTGCTTTCCAACAAGAAGTTTGTCGGTAAGCTGACAAGCACACTGCAACAGCAGTACAGAGAACAGACTTCCAGCTATGCGAACTACGATTTTTCAGAGTTTAACATTCGCACTTTGCTTGCGGAGATGAACACAAAAATCAAGGTAGGCATTGAAGAAGAAATCGGACAGATGTATGACCGTCTGACTGAGGAACACGCATATTATCCGGAATGCCAGAAGAACCGTCATCTGTATGACGGCTGGAAAACAAACAAGGCATGGAAAATCGGAAAGAAAGTCATTCTTCCTTGCTATGGCATCTTTGACAGCTGGAGTGGAAAACCTCGTACTTACGAAGCATATAATACGCTGGCAGACATCGAAAGAATCCTGAATTTCTTCGATGGTGATATGACTGCGGAAGTCAATCTGGAAAGCGAACTGAGAAAGAGCTTTGAACAGGGCATCACAAAGAACATTGCCTGCAAATTCTTTCAAGCGACATTCTATAAGAAAGGGACGGTGCATATTACATTCACTTGTCCGGAGCTGATTGACCGATTCAACATCTATGCTGCACAGAACCGTGGTTGGTTGCCACCGTCCTACGGCAAGAAGTCTTACAAGGACATGACCGCAGAAGAAAAGACTGTTATTGACAGCTTCCAAGGCGAAAAGGCGTACAATGAAGTGATGGCAAAGTCAGACTACTATCTGGCATCGCCCATTGAGAGCCGCCCTTTATTGACTGTAGCGTGATTTTTTACGCTCAAATATAACGAATAACCAACAGAATAAATGCAAATGTGTCAAATTGACACACTATCAAAAGGAGAGAAAAACTATGGCAAAAATTATTTCTGTATGCTCTGAAAAAGGTGGAGCAGGTAAGACAACTGCAACTCTGAACATTGCAAGAGGACTTGCAAAGAAAGGTAAAAAGGTTCTGGTAATCGACCTTGACCAGCAGGGCAATGCGAGCCGTGCTTTGGGTTATATCAAGGACGGTAAGTACACCATTTCCGAAGTAATCTACAATCTGTCCGCAGGCATGGAAACGGATTATGCAGACACTGTTCGTCACAGCGAGAGTGGCGTTGACTATGTACCGTCTTCCCCGATGCTGACAGGCATCACTACTTTCATGGCAAATGACAGTGACAGCAATTATGTACTGAAACGTGCTGTGCAGAATGATGTGTACGCTCAGTATGACTACATTCTGTTTGACTGCCGAACACTGCTTGACCTGCTCGTTTCCAATGCAATGAACGCCAGCGATTATATCGTGATTCCGGTAGAATGCGGCGTGTTTAGTTTTGACGGACTGGAAAAGATGCTGAACAAGGTAACATCTATCAACAACAGCACCAACAAGAATCTGCGTGTGCTGGGAATCCTGCTGAACAAGTTCAACCGTACCAATGTAAGCTCTTCTATCGTGGACAGTGTGCGTGAAGAATATGAAAAGCTGACCTTTGACACGGTGATTCCGTTCTGCCCTGCTCAGAGCGAAACGGCAGTTCTGAATCAGAAGTGCTGTGTTGATGACAAGAACAGCAGTATGGGCGTTGCTTTCACCAGAGTGTCGGAAGAGATTCTGAATCGCATCGAAGAGTAAGCACAGAGAAAAGGAGAGACGAAACATGGGTAAAATCAATTTGAATGCAATGAAGCAGGCAAGAAAGGAGCAGGAGATTGAAACGCCTGTTCCGGAAGCTCTGGAGCAGGCATATGCCAACGTATGGGGCAAAGACAAAGAAACAGTGCAGTACATTGAACTGAATCATATTGTACCGTTTGCAGACCAGAGAGGACGAACACAGCCTTTCAAAATCTCTGAGGAAAAGGTATCTCAAATCAAGCTGTCTGCCTCTGACATCGGCATTGTAACACCACTTATCGTTCGCAAGGTCGGAGCTGAGTATCAGATTATCTCCGGACACCACAGATACATCGCTGCCAAGGAGCTGGAAATGCTGACAGTACCGTGCGTTGTGCGAGAAATCTCAGATGATGAAGCAATCAAGTATGTCACAGAGTGCAATATCCAGCGTTCCAGACTGCTGCCGACAGAGTATGCAGAAATCTATGCACGGTACATGGAAATGCGAAACGATATTGACATGACAGCACAGGAGATTGCAGACAAGTTCGCAATTTCCAAGAAGTCACTGTATCGCTACATCAAGATTCTGGACTTGACCGATGACCTGAAAAAGATGATTGACGAAGACAAGCTTCATACAGATACCGCAGAAATCTTCTGTGGGTTCTCTGTGGACGAACAGGACGCTGTATACGAATTTGTTCAGCAGACTGGCAAGAAAGTAAATCGTACTATGGCAAAAGCAATGGAACGCATCACGCAGGAGCAGGAAGTGACAAGTTACGAGGATTTTCTTCCGGTTCTGGAGCAACCGAAAAAGCCAGTCAAGAACAAGCTTTACAGCGGCTTTGCAGAAAAGTACAGCGTGAAATACTCCGAAGAAGAGTGGGACAATCTGGTATCAGAGCTTCTGACCAAGCACTTTGAGAATCGGTAAAAAAGCTTTTCAGATAATACGCACGATTCATGCTGTCTTGCAACGGTATCATGCGTAGGATAAAAGCACATAAAGCAAAAAAGAGTGGAACAGTCCGGTACGATTGCTCCACTTTTTCATGTTTACAAAAGGTTTACGATTGCGAAAAGTAAAGCACAATATATCTACTGTAAGATATGATATAATATAATTACAGAAAGCACAAAGGCAGCAACAATCCTGCGGAGAAGGTTTTGAGGTAAGGTTATGACGTTCGTTGAAATGAAGAGAAACTTTAAGACCAAAGACGGCTACACAAGAATAACAATGGAAGAAAATCCGTTTGCTATAAAAATAAAGCATTCACTTTGCTATCCGGCAATGGAAGAGGGAAAATTCGTTGAGTATGTTCAGAATACATACGAAGTAAAAAAGGACGAAGCCAACAGCTTGTTTTTGAAGTACAAGAAGCAAGGTTTTGAATACAGAATAGAAAAGTAAGCCGACCGATAGTGGTTAATCTGTCGGAGAAAGTCAAGGAGATTAAAATGAAAGTGCTTGAAACAAAAAGCGGACAGATTTTTGAGATGTGGGAAAGCAGGAAAGAAGCTCTGCATGACGTTGCCGACATCATTGACGGCATCAGATACGCAAATAAAATCGGACAGCATACAGACGATTTTCTATGGGTGCAGTACAAAGACGGAAGTCACTATTGTATCAATGAAGATGGCGAAGAGGGAAAGTTCAAGAAAATCAATATCGAAGCTATCATTGACGAGAATGACTGTACAACAATGATTTGGGGCAAAGTTGACATCTATAACATTGATGATATAGATGAAAAATACAGTGAAAAGAACGATGATGAATCGAAGTTCTGGAACGTAACATGAAAGGAATATCGACATGAGCAAAAGCATCATTCAGCCTTGTCCTTGCTGTGGTGGTAAAGCAAGGCTGAAACAAGCAAAATATAATGTTCTGGGTAGTTATGGTGATGCAGAACTTGATAAGCATTGGTATGGAATCTATTGCACACAGTGCGGACTGAGCCAGCCCAGAAGACAGTATTTTTCAAAAGAGGACGCTTATGAAGCGTGGAACAGAAGAGTATAAGGAGCGAGGAAACATGAAAGAAATCAACATTATGGAAGCTATTCAGATGCCACAGCTGATGATTGACATGGTTACGCCTGTCAAGGACTACGAAAAGTATGATTTTCATGTAGGTATGAAGTGCAAAATTGACGGCTTTCCCTTTGAGCTGATGAGCGAAAACGGCAAGCTGTCCCTCGAAGCAGGAGCAATCATGCTGACAGCACGGAGACGGAGAGAGCAGGAAGTTCCTCGCTTTCAGTGCGGAGAAACTATTGCGATTATACAGTTGTTTGACGGTTATGCAAAAGCTTTCGCATATACGCTGCCTGAAAAAGTACGGCAGCAGTCATTCGTCATTTCCTGAAAAAGCAGAGGTGAAGAAACGTGGCTGATAATTATTACTGGATTCGTCTGGAGAGAAAAGTCCAGCTGAATCAGCTGAAATACGCTGATGAGGTCAAAGAAGTCTTGTGGGGGAATGGATTGATTCCTAAAACTGCACCATATGCCATTTATGAAGGCTCTTATAAGAGCAACGGCGAATGGAAAGATGCAGTGCTGGTAGTCAGCAAAGCGTCCAGAAGAACCGTTTTGCACCGATGCCTTTTCAAGAGAGAAACGGTGAACGGCACAGAAGTGCTTCACAGAGCTGTCAATCTGCTCCAGATGAATGAACTCAGCTGTTGCAGTGTTGATGATTATAAGGACGCTGTGGGAGCAACAGAACGAATCTGGTGGTTCTATTTGAAAGCTGGAAAAAGTTGCGAGTGTCGCAACAATCCGACAGTCGGACTGCGTTTGTCCTGTATGCAGGATAACACGGAAATCACGAAGTTCATCAACGAAAATTTGGTGAACTGCTAAGAAAGGAAGACAAGTATGGATACTGTCGCTGGATTGCAGCTGGTAATTTTTATGTTCTTTATTTTTTGTTCGATTCTTGTTGTGATACTCATGTGTCCATTGATGGACTTAGTGGGAAAAAACAAGAAAATTATGACTGCGATAAACATAACTACAGTTCTGGTGATGTGCCTTATTGTACTTTTGTCCCCTCTTTTGATGAACAGACTTTTCGATGTGACTGTGACTGAAACCAGAACAAAAATTGATTCCGGAATCAGTTATGTGGAAAAGGCAACAAAAGACAAAACTACCTATCAGGCAGAAGTACGGATAAGCCCAGATGAAACGGTAACGGCTGACGTATCAAAAGAAATGTTTTCCAGAAAGCCAGAACAAGCAGTTCTGATTCAATGTCAATTGGACAAACTCTCTGACGGTGAAAAAGTGATTCTGACAGATGATGAGAATTATGATACGACAGCAATTCAGAAGGAGCTGATTGAAGATGGTGAAAAAAGCACTTGGCAAATAGCAGTCGCTTCGGCATCATCGCTATTTGTTGTGGGTGTTTTTACTCTGCTACTTTTCTCGAAGAAAGAAGTATGCTGAAAACAGTTGTGAAATCGAAAAGCTGATATGAAAAAGAACTGACGAAGGAGCTGGTCTGACATGACACTGACTGATACACGAAAGGCGTTGCAGGATATTCTTGAAGAAGCCACAGCTACTGATTATGCTGTTTGCTATGTAACTGATGCTGATGAGGAAACACTGCGTAGTGCGATTCAAGCAATAGACGATATGAAGAAGATGCAAGGTATGCTGAAAACAGCTGTCGATGAAATTGAAAAGCTGATGAAAGACCTTTGCCATGCGACTACACCGGATTCAAAATATTCGCCTTGTGCAGACTGCTCATACAACAGATGCTGTATGGACAGAGAAAACTATGTAACAGGTGTACACTGGATTCATAAAGGCGAATTTGAAGATGCTTGGAACAAAGAATAAGGACTGTGGTACTATGAAAAAGAACTACAAGCAAGGCTACAGTCGCAAATATCTGGAAGAAGCTTTCGTTGGGCTTGGGGCTACCATATACGGTATGTTCGACCGCAAGCAAGGCTCTGGGTACTTGTTCCGATACATTCGGGTAGAGGGTGTGCAAAAAGACGGACAGCCTTTTGTAGGGCGAGAGCATCACCTGTGGATATTCCGAGGCTGCAAGATGCTTGACCTGATGCAATTTTCCATGAAAAAAGGAGATAAGTTCCGCATCAAAGGCGAGCCATATCTCTATCGGAGAAAAAACGGCTCTTACGATTTTTCTATCCGAGATATACATAGCTTTGAAAAGATACAGGACTATACTTTCCCGACTTGGGAAGAAGTGACACAGACACAGAAAAAGCACAAGTGTCTGTATTGTCCAAAGAAAGACAAGTGCAATGGCTTTTGCACATGGTAAGATAAGAGAGGTGTGACTTATGATTTTTGTAACTGGCGATACGCATGGAGAACACGACATTCACAAGCTGAACACAATCGGTTTTCCGGAACAAAAAGGCTTAACACGAGATGATTATGTCATTATCTGCGGAGATTTCGGCGTTGTGTGGAACGATGATGCTTGTGACAGGTATTGGCTGGAGTGGCTGGAGAACAAGCCGTGGACAACGCTCTGGATAGATGGAAACCACGAGAATTTCGACCTGCTCCGGAAATATCCGAAAGAGCAATGGAACGGTGGCATGGTACAGAAAATCACGCCTCATGTCATTCATCTTTGTCGTGGAGAAATCTTCAATTTGCAAGGAAAGACTTTCTTTGCAATGGGCGGTGCAGAAAGCACAGACAAGATATTCCGTAAAGAGGGACTTTCTTGGTGGAAAGAGGAAATGCCGTCAGATGAAGAAATGGCTCATGCGATACAGACGCTGGAGCAGGCAAACTGGAACGTGGACTACGTTTTGACACACACGATTTGCAATGACGTTCTGAAACAGCTGTTTTTCTTATATGCGGAATTTGGCTGGCAATATAAAACAAACCAGCTGTCAGACTTCTTTCAGAAAATCGAACAAAAGCTTTCCTATCAGCAATGGTTCTGCGGACATTATCATGATGATATAGTCATGAGTGACAACAAGCACACAATGGTATATCACAACATTATCCGCTTACCAGAATAAAATAAATCAGATAAAAGGTGATAATTATGCGAAAGGAGTATCATCAGATGCCGAAGACAATAGCAGCGAAAAAGGCACAGAAGAAGTATGTTGCTTCCAGAAAAAGACTGTCCCTGCTGTTCACAAACGAAGAGTATGCGAAACTGTGCGAAATGGCAAAAGCCCAGCACACAACCATCACTGGCGTGATTCGCAAAGAGCTGAAATTGAATGGGGAATAATGCGTATTTGTATGTTATCCACAAGATTCAACAGTTTTCGTAACGGATAATTTACAGAGTAAAACCGCAAAAGCACTTGACATTCGTACACCGTTGTGCTATAATAGACAATGTAAGGAACGCTACCTTACACATTCCTCTATTTTTTCCCAATGGTATTGCGGTGAAAACTGCGTACTGAAACATTTTTATTTTTTCCCATTACCCCTATATTATTTTTCTTCAACCCCACCATGGGGCTTACTCCTTATTTTTATGTGTGGAAATCACAGCAAGACAGTGAAAGCCTGTCATATGCCGAAAAGCAGGTCGCTCCTGCGATTTGGCACAACAATCCTCAGCGTATCACAATGTTTTACCCATTTGACTTTGTGGTGCGTATCATCTCCTTATTATAAATTTGCAAGACGGAGTTTATCCATTTCTCCGTCTTGTGTCTGAGTAGTTTAAGTAAAACACTGTAGCTGGAGCAAAAGCCATTTGCAACACCAAAGAGAAGCTGTGTAGTGATAAACGATACAGAATGTGGGTGCAAGTCCTGCCTCAGACACCAACAGCGTCATAACAAACCATATACCTTATCACGAGGGAGAGTTTTTCTTTATCTCCTTGATTTTGTCTCTCCCTCAATGCCTGAGTTCGAGTAAATCATTGCAGTTGAAATTGTTTTCAATGCGAATGATGCTGGTGCAAATCCTGCCTCAGACACCATTTGCAAAGTATCTCCGTTTGCTTTGCAACAGTCAATTCATAACAAGGAAGCGTTCGCCATAGCGTTTCCTTACTGCGTCCCTGTAGTTTAAGTAGAACAAGCGGTTTGGTGAATGCACCGCAAGCGTATCGGTGAAAGCCCGATTGGGGACACCAACAGCCTTCTGATGAAACAGAGGGCTTTTATTATGTTGTTAAAAGGAGAAGATAGCAAATGACGAAAGAACATTATTTCATGAATTTCACAAAGGAGCAGCTTGCTGTCAAGCTGGAAGAGCTGGACAAGAAGTATCAACGTGAGCGTTCCTGCGATGAGATTTTAGCAAAGAAGCCTGCTCAGGAGCTGGAAAAGGAGTGTGCAACTGCATGACACAGAGACACTATGACATCTATGTAGAAACCGTCTGGAACTGTGCATCTTCAAAAGCCTGCTCCAGCGTGTATCTGCTGGACAGAGCAATTGGTTGTTGCGGAATGATAACTACTTTTACATTCGGAAAGGAAGACGGTAATCAGGCAGAAATGCTGCGGATAGCAACACTGGCAGCTCTGAACCGCACACTTTCTGAATCAGTCGAATCCGGTTCAAAGGTCTCTTTGTACATCAATTGCGGATATGTCAGAAATGTGTTGATTCAGAAACGGTATCAGCAGTGGCAGAACAATGGCTGGGAAACAGAACAAGGCAGACCTGTCGCAGAAGCAGACCTCTGGAAGAAATTATTGGCTTTGCTTGGTGTTATGGACGTGCAGCCGATTCAGAAGAGCGTCTGGGAGCAGGACTATGAAATTGCAAAGAATCTCCTGCGAGTAGCAGAGTTCAATGCAAGTTCTCCAGAAAAAAAGGACTTGGCATGAAAAATCAGATAGTGAAAAAGAAACGCTTTCAGCTCGCTTTTGCAAGTCTACCGAAAGAATATCATTATTATGTGAAAGAAACCAATGAACTGACTATCTGCCGTGATTGCAAGCGGTGGCACTTTGAAATTGCAGGAGCAAATGTAACGTATCAAAAAGCAGAAATAAAAAAGGTGACAATCTTTGTGTGGGACAATACCCAGAGTTATCGCATGGCTGTTCTGAACGCCGTTCCGGACAGAGCAATCCATACCGCCATAGAGCAGTATGCTTATGCACACTATGAGAAAGGCTTTCCGGCAGAATGCGAAAACTGGTACTGGAATAAAAAAGAAAACAAACTGGTATATTGTCCGCAATAAAAAGGAAGTGTACCTGATGAGTAAAGCCGGAGCTGTTCTGCTGGTAATCGGCATCATTGTATTCGTGTTCTTTGCAAATTTGATTGTGGAGCTGATTTTGGCAGACAAACGAGAAAAGAGGGACAAAAAGTGAAGAATACTCCAATGACCAGTATCGAACTGGTGCAGTGGCTGAAAGACGGCTGCTTTGACAGCAGATTTGCTGACGCATTCGACATCGGAGAAGACGGCGATATTCACTCCGTATTTGACAATTATACGGCTGAGGAAATCGTGTATAAGGCAGAGCTTTATGAGCGAAGAAAGGGGAAAAACAATGACTAACGTGAATCGTATCGTTGCAGAAAGCAATAAAGTTGTCCGGTACATCAACGGCAATTCAATCGCTGAGGTATATGCCAAGCAGGAAGCACACAGTGCAGGCGTGTACATCTCTCTGACAGGCATTCCCGAAGCTATCTGCGTTGCAAGATTCAACTACGGCATGAAGGAAACCAGTTCTGTAGCAATAACGATGCAGGCAGCAAAACTCATGGCAGAGATTATCTTTCTGTTCTCTGCTGGTGGCAGCAGTGCAGTTCCAGAAGAACTGTCCCACAAGCTGTTGCAGGAAATGGCACATGAAGAGCCGAAGAACTGCATTTTTGTTGATGATGAAACAAATACTCTGCATACTTTGAAGCTGTCAAATTTCATGTGCCGTTTTCTTGTAGTGCCAAACAATGAAGATTTTCTTGCTCATCTTTCGATGCTTGTCAAAATCAAGAAGGGAATCAAGGAAGCGTAAAGCAGAAGTCAGTCTGTACTGTGGTATGGGCTGATTTTTGTGTTTTTCAACCTTTACAAAAGGTTTACAGGTTAGCAAAACAAACCACAATATATCTCACAGTAGATACCGTATAATAGAAAATGTGAGAAAGAGGTGTAAAGATGATGCAGCGAAAAATGCAGATATGTTTCATGGCAGAGCATAATCAGCAAATGCAAAAGATTGTGCAGAAAGCGTGGGACAACCGCTTTTCATTGCGGGAATACTTCCTGCAAGCACACATAGACACGCTGGCTGATAAGGTGCTGAAAAAGGGTGGATATAGCGGTGAAATATACTGGCTAACTGCCGATGAAATCAACGCTCTTATCTTGCTGTTGATGAAAGAACTGGAATCCAAGACTGATAAGGAGCTTATATGACTATTCCGGAAATTGTGGAGAAGTACACTATCAGAGCAAACCCGAACAAAAACCTTTGCGTAAGGAGAGAAATCCTGAAACACGAAAATGACAAGGCATACATCAAAGAACATAGAGATGAAATCATTGCCTACATTGAAGAACAGAAGGCAATCGAAGAACAAAAGCATCTGGAGCGTCTTAAAAAGATGAATGCAATCGAAGGATTGCAGGAGCTGGAAGATGCCTCGATTGCATGGAAGGAATACTATGTTGCTTACCGCCGTTTCATCGAAGATGATGCAGAGGGAAAAGCACCGAAGAAGCCGGAAGCAAGTCTGGAAGAACTGGTGCGGAAGTACCCCAGAGCAAATGCTTACATGAAGGCTGAGGGCTACGCTTATTCTTCCAGCAATAATGCAAGAGCCACTGCCGGAAAGAAGGCACTGGAGCGAATCCTGAACGGAGAAGACTACAAACAAGCTATCGCTGACATGAAGAAGGAATGGCGTGATTACTGCGAAGAACACGTCTTCGACAACTAATCTGTCCTTGATACAGAGGCGTAACACGATGAGCGAACATAAGAATTTTCCACCTTCGGCGTACATTTCATTTTCAGAACTCAAAGACGGAGAGACGTTTACATTCAGATATGGTGATAGAGAGCATCGTTTCACAGACCATATTTATATGTGCGTAGACGAAAACTATGTTGGTGAAAGAATTGTGATTGACTTAACTGTCTTTGATTCTTTTTACATTGGCGATTCCGAATCAATAGATGTGCGGAGAGTTAAGTGTAAATTTATAGTCGAAGATAATGCAAAAACCGAACAATAAAGTATATGTCGTCCGCTGGTGCGACTTAAAAGAAAAACCAGCCCACAAATGTTTATTCGTTGACCAAAAGGAGTAACCATGAGAGAAATTTTGTTCAAAGCAAAGCAAACGAACAATGCACAGTGGGTAGAAGGGTATTTCTTCAAAGACGGTGAGAAAAACTGTTATATCCAGCAAGGTGATACAGGCTTGTATTACCTCGTCAATCCGGTGACAGTATGCGAATTTACCGGATTTTATGACACAAGCGTCAGGAGAATCTTTGAAAGCGATATTCTTCGTGTGTGGCACTCGGAAAAGCCAGAAAATTTCACCGACTTTCTTGTGTATCTCTGCGAGCCTACCGGAAATTGGGTTGCTGTCAGCTTAAATTCAAAGCTGGAAGTGTACGACTTGTTTAAGCTGACACTGGCAGTTCGTTATGAGGTTGTTGACAACGCATTTGATAATATGGAAAAAATCTCTGAGGAAGCATTCAGGAAAGAATAAAGGAGACGAAAATAGTGCCTATAAAAAATTCGGAATTGCTCAAAGAAGCAAGAATGAGAGCCGAAGAAAAACGGAAAGATACTAGATTCCGCTTATGGGAGTTTGTTGCTTTTGGCGACTTGGACAAAGTTATGCCAAACTGGAAAAGTGCTATGCGAGATGTATTTATTGCTTTTGAAGTGTACGCTTTTCCGACATACGTCTGTGAAAAATGCACACAGGTTCTTATCAAATCAAAATCCTTGAAAACCAGAGAACAGATAGTAAGCTTGCTAAAGTCGATTGTGCCAACTGGTAAGGAAGTAAGTTCTTTGGTGAATATACCAGATGTAATACCGTCATATCCGCAAGACACAAGCCAGCGTTTGAGGTGTTTTATTCACGCTGATTTAGAGGGAAAAAGATTACCGCAGTATAGCCCTGATGATTTTTACCTCGTTGGGACGGCTGACCCCCTGAAAAAAATCAAGTGGACAGATGCGGAAAAAGACCTGTACGCACAAGAAATGCTGGAATACGCCAGAGGAAATAAGATTTCCACGATGTGTGCTTTATGGGAAGCATTTGCTGACAGTCGTATACATACTTACATGATGACGCAAGGGAGAGTAAGGCAACAACTCACAAGATACTTTTCTTCTATAGAAGAGACGAAGAGAAGCGACAGATTATCCTGTATAGAGCAGCTACAAAAACAGTTGCTTGAACAAGCAAAGCGAACAGTACAGCTACAAGAAGAATTGCTTACGGTTCAAAAAGAATTGGAAGGGGAAGAAAAAGAAATATGTCTTATTCCTACGCTTACAACAGACAAATAGCTTGCAAAGGCATAAATTTTGATGATGAGCCTTGTGAATATGACGATTGGTTGTTCTGCCGGAATCCAGAGTGCATCTCTCCGGTGATGACAGAAACCACAATTGGAAGTTGTCCAAAAGGCTGCCCCATAGTAGACAGTTGGAATAATCTGACGATAAGTTATCACGAAGCAAAACAAGCAGAAAGAAGAGGTACAGTATGATTTGTAGAGTAACAAGCAAGGTAAAGCTGGAGAGTGGCAAGTGGTATCAGAGAAAATCTCTGAACGGCAAGGGCATTGAGTGCGAACTGTTGCTTTATCTGGACTGTGAGGGCATCAGTACAGGATTTTACCGGAAAGACGGCAATGACCTGAAACTGGTCATGGCATTTGAGAACGCCAGCGATGATTCCTGCTCTTGTCAGAAGAATCAGGAACAGCCTGCTCCGGCTCAGAAGTCGAAGGACGACTACATTTACAAGCTGATGCGTGAATGCACAGAAACTATCAGCTATGGCAACTGGAACGCTCTGGCGAGCCAGTTATGCTGCGAGGCATACGATAGAATGGTGTGCATCTACAACCACGCTACAAAGAACATTGATGACAGAGAGTTCTATTTGAAATGGTGCGAGCCTTTCAGAGGACTGGACGGAAATAAAACTTCTTGGGTAAAAAAGATTCTGGGAGATACAGAAGCTTCTTGCGATTTGTTTGAACTGTCCAGAACGCTTTACAAAATGAGCCGTGAAAAAGGTTTTGCAGATACTCCGGCTTCACTGCTGCGAGAGTTGTTCTTGCAATTCGTTTGTACATATTGCCAATACGGATTTGAAAGGCGTTGTACCAAACGGAAAACCAAGTAAATTTCGATATTTACAAAAGGTTTACGATTCAGACAGACAAAGCACAATATGTCTTACAGTAGATATGGTAAAATAGTATATGTAAGGTAAAGACAATTAAAAACCAAAGGAGCTGACCTGTCATGAGAGAGATTTTATTTAAGGCAAAGCGAGAAAGCAACAGAAAATGGGTAGAAGGCTACTATTACAAGGAAAACTTTTTAACCGGAAAGTCTGTACAGCACTTCATTCGTGGCAAGGACGACACTGATTATGTGGTTTGCGGAGAAACCGTGAGCCAGTATACCGGATTTCAAGACCGGAGCGACAATCCAATCTTTGAGAACGACATTCTTTCTGTGGCAACAACTTCTGATAACGGAGTGGAAAAGCGAGAATACATTGTGTATTTCGGTAAATCCGGACAGTGGTATACTGTCAGCAACGATGCAGACAGAGATAATGTTCTGCTGAGTACACTGCTTCACAAGCAAGCAATTTTCCTTAAAGTAACAGGCAACACGTTTGATGAAGCAGAAAAAATGGCTCATGAATGGCTCATGAATCTTTCGGACAAGCATAAGCTGTATTAAGAGGTTAAGCATGAAAAAGAAATCATCAAACTGGTTTGAAGGAAAGTATGTTGCCATGAAGGACGGCGGTTATCTGGATATTACAGAAGCCATGCACGACAGCTATGACGGTAAGTTTTGCTTTCAGGTAACAGCAGAAATTTTCCGGAACTGTTCCAGAAATGAAGACGGCACGATTTATCTGATAGACGATGCAGATGACAAAACCGTCAAGAAAATTGCATCTGCTCGAAGCAGTCTGAATCCGAAGAAAGTTCGGGCAGAATTGCATCGGCTGAAAAGCGAAAGCATTTTCATGTTTGAACCGTACAGTCCGAAATCGTATTGGAAACATGGCGTATATCGCCTTGTAAAATCGTTTCCTTGGAGAGAAACACTTTCTTTTGAGGAACAGATTCAGGAAGGCATGATTTTCGACAGCGTGGCGATTCAGTACATTTTCTTTGTCAATGTACAGTTGACAAACGGAGAACTCATTCCGTTCCCTGTCAGCAAGTTAGGAAAATATACGGACACGCTCTCACGAAAGGAAGAGGCTGAAAAGCTGGCAAGAGAGGCTGTGCAGGAAGTGAAGAACGTCCTGCTGCCGAGACTGGAAAAAGGCATAGAAATTCAATCAATCTATTTGGAAAGGAAGTGTGGAGTATGATTGACATGGTTTGGCTCATGAAGGCAATCGAAGCTGTAAAAGCTGGCGAAGCTGAATGCTTGGAGAAGGACGGCGTAATTGTCTACAAACCAAAGGCAGATGTGAATGTTCGCATTGACATCAAAAACAAGCAGTAAAAAAGTCAGCATATTTACTGACAAATCAGCTGAGGTAAAACGCTGGAAATGATGCACCATTCTCCAGCTTTTATAAAAAACAAATCAGATAGATATTTGAAAGGACAAGGAAGCATGAAGAAATTAAAACGAACGGCAGCAGGTTTACTGTTGGCTGGTGTCATGTGTGTACAGGCACTGCCAATGACCGCTTGGGCGGTCGATATGACAAATAGTGAAGCTGTTGTTGCAACGGACACAACGCCCACTATCGTGGAAACCACCACAAGCACTGCAACAGATGTACGGTGCGACATTGACCAGACAGACTACTTCACTTTCAAGGAAAAAGACAGTGGCGTATACGAGGTGACAGGAACTACAGAAGCGTTCCATCAGCTTGGTAATGTGAACATCACGTTTGCAGAAAACATCAAAAGTATCGGTAAGGAAGCCTTCAAAGGCACAAACTTGAAGTCGGTAGAGTTTGAAAACGATGAAATGTACATCAATCCGGAAGCTTTTTGCGACTGTGCAAAACTGACAAAAGTATCTTTTGACAAAATTGTGGCAGTAGGAGATATGGCGTTCCAGAACTGCGAAAGACTGACGGCTGTAAATCTCACAAACAAAAAATTGAGAGTTATCGGAGACGGTATCTTTGCTGGCTGTGATGCAATCGAAGATGTTGTGTTTAATGTCAATGATTACAACTATCACAGTGATTCAACTAGCAGTGACGGATTCGGAAGTGGCATTTTTACTCCGACCGGAACTCCTTACAAGTTGACTTTTCAAATGAACCTCAGTACAGATAATTGCTTTACAATTCCAACAAACTCGTTTAATGATGGTCGGGTAAAAGAAGTTTGCTTTGATGGCATTGGAAAAGTGGCTGTAGAAAGTTCAGCGTTTCGTGATAATGTTCAACTAAAGTCGTTTGACTTTTCCAATGTCATTTACATCGGTGTAGCAGCGTTCTTTGGCTGCTCAAATTTACAGGAAATCAATTTGTCAAACAAAAGTATGCAAGTAATCGGAGATTCAGCATTCGCAGGCTGTGGAAACGCAAACAATATTCAGCTTTCGTTAAATGATAACCTGCAAATCGGTAAAAATCCGTTTTACTCTGCTAGTGCTACAAGCAACAATAAGCCGTACAATCTGACCATTTATGCAAACAATGAAAATACCTACGAAATTCCGGAAAGCTTCAATTTCGGCAATAAGCTCCTGACAAATTACGAAGTAATCGGCAACGGCGAGTTATACTACGGAGAAAGAAGCTTTTCCAATTGCAAAAATCTGAAAACCGCAAAGTTCGGCAATGCGTTGGGATTTAGCGATGGTTCTTTTTCGTTCTGTAAGAATCTGGAAGCCGCCAATTTAATTTCAGCACATTTTTTTGGGAACGATGCGTTCAGCTTTTGTGGCAAACTTTCTTCTTTGAAGCTTGGTGTCTATGACGAAAGTCAGTGGAACGAGGGAGCGTTTGATTTTTCAATGACTGAAATCGTTGATGCAAACGGTGACGCTATTTCCGGAACTATGGAATTATACATGAATAACGAGAAAAACGTATTTCCTCTTGGTGGCACTCACAATATAAGCGGAGGCGGCATTCCAATTTTTGCGGAAATGTCATTCAGAAACATGAGTAATCTGACATCTGTAAAAACCTATGGAAATGGAAAACTGGAGTTGTATAGCGTTTCTGATAACACAGGGTTTGTAACTAGAAATCAGTTTTTCAATTGCAAAAATCTGAAATCATTTGATTTTTCAAATGTAACTTATATTGGCGAAGAAAGTTTTTACAACTGCGAATCTCTGACAGAAGCAAAAATTTCAAACAGTGATGTTCCGATTGCAGAAGGAGCTTTCGACCTCTGTAAAAATCTGACACTGTATGGTTATACTGGTTCTACTGTGGAAGCATATGCCACTGCGAACAACATTCCGTTCGTGGCTCTGGACGGTGGCACAACGACCACCAGCACCACAGGACAGGTTTCTTCCACAACAACCACTACAGTGACCACACAGGGCAGCGGTGGTACAATTTTGCTGGGTGATATTACGCTGGACGGCAGAGTGGACATCTCTGATGCCGTTCTGCTGAACAAGGCAACCGCAGGTTCTGTTATGCTGAACGAGCAGGCAAAGGACAATGCAGAGTGCTATGCGGACGGTAATATTGATGCTAACGATTCCACTGCTCTGTTGCAGTTCTTGGTTCACACAATCGCTTCTCTTCCGGTAAGAGAGTAATTGCCTGCATATCTATTTCAAAACAGTCAGTCTGTGCTTCGGCATGGGCTGATTTTTGTTTGCAGTGAATTGTGCAATGTATATAAAATGTCATCTGTTTCATAACGGATATTTTACAGAGTAAAACGAACAAAACACTTGACATTTGTACACTACTGTGCTATAATAGATATTGTAAGAAACACGAACAATCGTAAATCTATGCAGAATCCTGCAAAGTTTCCACAAGAGGTGTATGGGAAAATGAATAACGGAATGCTGCCAGAAGAGATTTATCTTATTTCTGGAGAAGACAACAGAGGACGGACAGTTCGATTCGGTTTCTGTTACTCCAAAGAAGAAGCGAGAGAAGCAATCGTAAGATATGCAAAGAAGGGCTTTTTCTGGTGCAAGTACGAAGTTATAAACGTGTTAGGAGATGAAACAAATGACTGTGAATGAGTTGATTCAGCAGTTGCAGGAGATTCCGGACGGCTTGAAAAATTGCGAGGTTGTAATGCGACAATACAATGGTTGTTGTAAGTATGCTGTTAGCGTTGACAACGCTTATGTGGAAGTGTCTGGTACAGATAACGTGTTATACGAAGACATTGCTTTTGAAGAAGCGGAAAAGATGGACGGATATAAACGCATTGTTTTGGCGTAGGAGATGAGAACTATGGGAAAAATCTGTGTAGGTTTGTACGGTGGCAAATCAATATTCAAAGGGAAAGAAGTTCCATTACAAGGCGACACAATTTACTGTGAGTGTCCGGACAAATGTTCTCTTTACAAAGAGGGAAAGTGCTTGTGTGTAAGAAGACTGGGCATTAAATGCCCTAACGGAACAGTGACTACGGAAAAAGGCTACACTAGCCGTGCAAAGAAATATGGAGCATTCCGTCAGAAATACACAGGCGATGAAACATATGCGAAGCTGAAAAGCCCTATCCATAACAAATTTGCGATAGTTGGAGACTACTATTGGTTTAATGGCGGTTATGTGAGGGCAAGAAAAGCAAAGGAAAATGATTCTCCCAGAGAAGTGGTGTCCGGATATGTGTTATGGAGTAACATCGGGACATCGGAATTTTGTATTCCAATTGTCGATATGAATATACAGCTGCTAAACGCCATTCTTTCATATTCACCACGAAATATATTTGGAGAAAGCTTAGAAAAATATTATCTTGAATATGTGGCTGATATTTTGAAGGAGATGCAGGAAATCGCACCGGAGCTGTATCAAGAGCTGACAGAAAAATATCCGGAGTACAAAAGCGAGAAGTATATTCCGAACTACGTTGGCAGATACGCCTATACCCGAACACTGCGTGACGGCTGTACAATTCATGATGGTCGTGGAAATGTCGGCGTTCTGAAAGACGGAAAGATTTACTGTGATAACTTCAAAGGCATTGTGCCGTTTGGCGGTGAATCGGCTTCTGTCGTGATAGAGCTGGGAGAAACCAGTACCATCAAAATAACCGACAATTCGCAGGTATGTGAAAGAACAATTTTCAAGTAAGGAGAATGCGGTATGACAATGCAGGAAGCACATGAAAGAATCGAGCAGGCAAACAATGAGATTGCCAAGTTGCAAGAAGAGATAAAGCGTTTGCAGGAGATTGAAGATGAACCGGATATTCAACGTGTTGGTGCTGGAGAGCCGTTCTGGTATATCCAGCTTGGAGACTATGGTGTAAATGTCATTCAATGCAATGAGCCGACAGGAAGAAGTTGCTATGACATCACAGAAACAATCGGGACAAGACTGTTCCGGAACAGCAACTATTTCTTGTCCAAAGAAAGAGCAGAGCAGGTTGCGGAAAAAATAGACGCTGTGCTAAAGGTAGAAAGAATGCACGATGCTTTTTGTCCGGAACTTGTCGATGGCACAGAAGAAAACGCATACTATGTAGGGCTTAGCCTAAAATACCATGAGTTTTTATATGTGCCCCAAGAAGCTTCTGATTTGCTTATTGTTGCAAAGTTTGATTCAAGCGAAGTCGCAGCAAAAGTTTGCCAGATTCTTGATAGAAAAAAAGACAATGAGAAAAAGAGGTAATAATATGACCTCAACAAAATATGAGCCGCCATGTAAAGCTGGCGACACGGTTTATGTCATCATCAAAGACAAGAATGCCAGAGAAGTATATCCGTGCAAAGTTGTCAAAGTACGGATTGCGAACAAGCCGGATTATAGCGTTTTATATCTGGTTCACAGCGATACGTTTGATTTCTCTCTCGTTGTGCCATTCTCCGATATTGGAACGACTGTGTTTTTCTCGGAAGCAGAAGCATTGACGGCAAGAAGAAAATGGCTTGAAAGGAAGTGATAAACGTAACATGATTTTTCTATAAGCGAAAACTCTCCTTTGATAGACGGAACGTGAGGGTAGCTGCCTCGAAGTGGTTCAAGTCCACATCGTTCCAATCAAACGAACGGCTGAAACAAGCCGAAATATCTTTTTTGCAAAGGAGATTTTTCCAATGAGAACAAATCACAACAAATTGAAGACCTGCGTAGCGGTGCTGACTGCCGTTACTTGTATGGCAACCTCGCTTGCTGGAATGACAGCAAGTGCAGTGAACTATACAACCACAGGTACGGACAAGTCAATGGCGGCAGAAGCCACGCTTTCCAAGGGTGTGTATGTAGTCAAGGACACGGACATGAACATTGTCCTGCCGTACATGGCATTTGAAAACAGCCTGACAAAGTATTCTTACGAGGACACCAATGTCAAGGACAACAAGTTCAGCATCGGTTTTTCTATTATTGCCACAGAGAACTTCTCAAAGTACACAGCAAAGGTCACAAACCGTGTTATCTGCGACACCATTCTGGGTGAGATGTACGAGGCAGGCTACACCACTGTGTTTGCTGAGGTTCATGGCGGTTCTAAGATTGGCGGTATGCTGATTCCGATTCGCATTGCTAAGAGTGGCAGCAGTTACACTCCGATTGCAGACCTGTTCACAAATGCCGTTCCGCTGGATTTGTCTATGGTAACAAGCAAGACCAAGACCAATGAGTTTTATCGTGTGTTCGATGAAGACGGCAATTCTTTGACAGGCTACTTTACCAGCAATGCAGACTGCATGATGACAATGTACAACGGACAGCCAGTCACTTATGTGCCGAACGATACCGGACTGCTGATGGCTGTTGATGACATTCGTGATGCAAGTGGTGCAAATGGTGCGTATATGGAGATTTATCGTCTGAACAACGCTGGGGACAGCATCTCCAGCATTGGCAAAAAGAATTTTTCTGTTGCATATGCAGCACCGAAGTTTGAAGGGTTGTACTTTAAGAACGCAGACACTGGAAATATTGACTATACCGTCAAGGGTGGCTATGCGTTTGCAATCAATCTGAACGATGAGACGGACTACACCCTGTATTACAAGTTCAAGCCGGAAATCGTGGCTGCATCTAAGGGCGGTGCTCCAGTAGGGGCTGAGTTCAATGCTGGCTATGCAAACGACAGGCTGGAAAGCAGTGGTTTTTACATCGCTGGATTCACTTCTAACGGACAGCCGTATGGCTACACCATGATGCCGAACACAGAGTACGACAGAGACTATATCGGAAAGTTCATCAAAAGCTATGGCTATTCCAAGTATTACACTGAATTGGGACTGACTTCTCCGGTAACAGATGACCAGACTGAGTACGATACGATTTTCGACACAAATGACATCAGCGGCATTACAGATGCAGAAACCGGAAAGGTTGATTCTGAAAGGAATTTCAGCCTGATTACTGACCAGCTGAAAAACAAAGATTCTGCGAACAGCTTCGACCAGTCTACAGAGCAGGACGGCGTGTACAGCACTGGCTTGCAGGAACTGTATACTGCAAAGGGCGATTACAAGTTCACAGTAAACAGTTCTTTCGATAAGGACGGCAATTTGCTGGTCGATTCCGATTCCAAGTATGGAGCAGAAGATGTGCAGAAGATGTTTGACGATGCAGACAGCGATTACTTCGCCATGTTCCTGAATGGAAAGCTGGCATTTGCAACACACGATTCTGACTACAAGCTGACAGCTCCGGAAGGGACACAGGATATTCGGGAAGTTTCCACTGCATATCTGAATGGCAACGGCTCTTACAATATCCAGTCCGAGGAACTGCGTGACTGCAAGGAAGATGCTCCAGCAGTAAAGGTCTCCACCGATGCAGACAATTCCAAGAAGCTGTTCCTGCCTGACTGCACCTATGAGCTGACGAATGGCACAGACCTTGTGCGGATTCGCCTGAATACGTTCAAAGAAATGTACCCTTCTTATGTGGAAGATAACAACGCAACAGACGGCAAAATTTACATCTACGACAGCAAGTACAGCTCTCCGGCAGAAGCTTATGCAGCTGGTGCAGCCTGCTATGCTGTTAAGGAAGGCAAGTATGATGTTCTGCTGCCTACTGGCAATTACAGACTGACTTTCCTTGCAGAGGAAGACGACAGTTACGGTAATGTTGTGGAACACCCTATAAATGTCGGTGAAATCACGGACGGCTACAGAGATGTTGATATGAACGACCTGAAAAAGGGTACTGTAACAGATATTGTTCTGGACGTGACCGCAGAAAACAGCACAATCGACCTGACATACGGAGAAAAGATGAATCCTATCAACATTGCTGGGTATGTGAAGAACTCCGGCAAGGTCGGCGGTGTGAAGTCTGTTGCTCTGGCTGAGGGCAGTGAAGCTGTTAAGGGCATCGAACTGGACGACACAAAGCTGAACGGTACTCCGATGGAATCCGGAGAAAAGAAGGTAACTTACACCGTAACCGCAGAAAACGGCACTACAGCTGACCTGCTCCTGACATTCCGAATCGCAAAGGGAACTGTCAAGAATGTGGAAGTCAGCGTTCCGGACAAGGATTACGAAGCTGGAGATGACCTGCCAGACCCGATTCTGGGTAAGGACACACCGAGTGGTTCTGTTTCGTGGGTAGTCGATGAGGTAAAGAAGCTGACCGAAGGCGACAACACTCTGACATGGGAATATACTCCCGATGATGAAAACTACGACAAGGTGACTGGCACACTGGTAATCAACGCTTCTGCGAAGCAGACAACTACCACTGCTGTGACAACCACCACAGACGGCTCAGAATCCTCTGTAAGCGGTTCTGAAACAGAGACAACTGTTTCTACGACCGATGTCACTTCGTCCACTATGGACAGCAACAGCACCTCTACAGGAGCAGGTACAGACCAGACTTCTGAAAACGGCAGTGCAACTACTACCGCAAGCGAAAGCGTGACTACTGTAAGCGACACTACTGACGGAACAGGCTCTGGTACAACCACCACAGCAACAGGCACTGGTGTTCCGAAGGAAACGCTGTATGGCGATTTGAACTTGGACGGTAAGGTAGACCTTGCAGATGCAGTTATGCTCAACAAGACCGTAATTGGCACTGTCACTTTGAAGGGACAGGCAGCAATCAATGCAAACACCTTCTCTGATGACAAGATTGATGCCAACGATGCAACTACACTGTTGCAGTTCTTGGTTCGTTATATCGACACCCTGCCTGTAACAAAGTAATCTAAGACATATCCTTCAAAAATTCAATAGAGGAAAGACCACTGGCAATCCTGCTGGTGGTTTTTTCTTTTATTCATCATCTTGATTCACGAAATATTCTTAAAAGCATAATGAAAGTTTATTGATTTTTCTTGTGGTTTAGCGTATAATAAGAGTATTAGCGTGGGCTGACACGATTCAATCCGGTGGTTACAGTTGTGACCAACTCTGTTGCGAAAGATACAGAGCGTTGGCGAAGCAACGAAATAATCTTCGCTCTACTGTCGAACATAAGGGTCGATGTTGTTGGTTCGGACAACGGTAAAATCAGTCACTAGAGGGTGGTAGTATTACTGCGGTAATTCACCACCCTCTTAAATTTTATATAAAGGTTGTGTTTGCTATAGCTACCATTGACAAAAAAGCAGTGAAAAAGATAGGAGATGCCGCAAAATACTACAAGCAGCATTTCAACGAAAAAAACCTGCTTGTGATATATGGTCAATTTGAAGAGGGAAAAATACAGTTGTTTCCAATGTTGTCGTATATGGAAATATATGCAACAAAAAGCAACTTCTTTCACCTGACAGGACTTGAAGACACTTCGGGGAATCAAAGATTTGATAAAAAGGAATTTTTCAACAATGCAATAAAATATAAAATAGCATCAAATTTTGATTATAGGGACGAAAACACTGAATTGAAGCTTGAAGTTATTTTGAAAGCACTTAATTATACCGGAAATTTCAGAATGTCTGGAGACTATAATCATGGTCGCCCGAATCTTGAAACCGATATACTTGTTGGTGGTCAACATTGTTGTTTAGGATTTATCGAAGATGAAAACGGCTATTATAGACCCAATACTGTATTAGAAGCTGATGTTCGCAATGAGATAATAGAATCAAATCAAGTTCTTGCAATTATGCAAAAAGAACCTAAAGATAAAACCTATACTCAAATATGCTATCTAAAAAATGATGTATATGCTCATAAGTTGTTTCGAGAATTTTGTACACGAAATCCAGATGCTCCAGTATCACAACACACAATCAATTATTCAACATTATTACCAAGGCAACAGGCAAAAGAACAAGTATTCTTTGCTTTGGAGCAGAAAGAAGAACAGAAGAAAGAAATAAAAGCACTTCTTGATTCGATTGCAGATAGTCGTAAAAAAGCCATTATAAACAATGACGAAAACGCTCTGGAACGATACTACAATCTTCAAGATTCCCTGTATGAAAAAATTCAACAGGCAAATCTCTTTGATTTTGCCAAAGAAATTCTTGAAAAACAACAATCGAAGACCTCTAATGATGATATAGTATCAGAAATTCAAGCCGAAATCTCTCAAATAGATAAACTGAAACTGGAATATGAAACGAAAGGCAGAACCGCAACGGTTTCCTTTTCTATTCGTGGAAAGAATGACATAAACACTCCGAAATTTGCAATGTCAAACGGAGAATATGTCGCCACAGCAACAAGACAAATCACATTCGATATTCCGATACCACCGAGAAAGCCATTGAAGGCGTTGTACATCAAAATGCGTGATGTGGTTCATAGCATTGCAGATAAGTTCAAAAGCAAGCCAGACAACAAGTCAAGTGGCTCTGGGAACGGCTCATCAATATCAAACCCCCAAACAGATAACAACCAATCGAAAGACAAAAAGCCAGAGCAAAAGCAGGATATATCTCAAACAATTCCTTCTCAACCGTCAGTTCAGACGGATATTCCAAACAATTCTCTCTCAGAAGAAGACAAAGCTGTACGCACAATCATTGAGCAGGCAACAGGTAAGAAAGCAGAGGAAATGTCACCACAGCTTTTTGAACAACTTTTTGAGCAGGTAAAAGAACTGTATCAAGAAAATATCGTCAATCAAGCTAAACCTCAGCACAAGTCAGAGCCTGCTCCAAAAACAGCTGAACCCAAAGAAGAACCTACTGAGCATTCTCTTACAGCTGAAAAAGACAGCTATGAAATAGATTTATAACCGCTATAAGTCAGTATCGTTTTGGTACTGGCTTTTTTATTGTTTTATTCGGCATGGTGTACAAATATTCCGGCACTTACATAACGAATATTCTACAGAGTAAACAGCTAAAAGCACTTGACATTTGTACACTACTGTGCTATAATGGATATATCAAATAGAGATGCGAAGGAGTAAAAAGTTATGGGACATCAAGTTTGTTATGATACGTTTTCGACAGCCGTGAGTAAGAAAAGAATTTATGCAGAAGTGAATGCTCGTGCAGTAGAAGATGGAGATTATCATTCTCCTTTGGAACGGATTCATTTCTTTGAAGACAGATGCTTTGACAGCTACGAAGAAGCAGAGCAGTTTATCGAGGAACGAAGCAGAAACGCTTTTTACGGACAGTTTGCCGTAATGTATCGGCGTGATGAAAACTTTGTTCCGTCAAAGACACTGGAGAACCTTCAAAAGAGACAATCGGACGCAAGAAAAGCGTATTGGGACTTGCAGAAGGCTTTTCACTTTGCCAATCACAAGAGTGCTACAGTGGGGTGTCAGAACTGTACTTCAAAGATTGCACTGAAATATCTTCGCACAAACAAATGCCCTGTTTGTGGTGAAGACCTCAGACCGGAAAGCACACGAAATCGCATTGCTGCACTCAAAGCGAAACTGGATAACCTCGTGGAGCAGTGTGAGAAGAAAGAAAAGGCAGAACGCTTGAAGAGCATCGAAAAGGCTGAAACATACTGGCTTGTAAAGACTGAGTTTCATGTCTGAAAGAAACGAAAACAAACGAAAACCAACGGTAAGGAACAAATAGAAAGGTGGAATGATTTATGTTGACGATACTGATAGGAATGTCTGCAAGTGGCAAAGATGCAATTCTGAGAGAACTGGTTGCGAATCACGGATTCCGTGAAATCGTGACAACTACTACACGCCCTATGCGTAAGGGAGAGGTCAACGGCAAGGACTACAACTTTATCTCCAGAAAGGAATTTGAAAAAGGTATCACTGAGGGACGATTCTTTGAGTATCGTTCTTACAACACTATCTGGAACGGCAAGGAAGATGTCTGGTATTATGGCACTCCAAAGATGCAGTTGAATCCAGAGCAGGACTATGTGGCTATCGTAGATGTGCAGGGAGCAAAGGACTATGTTTCTTACTTCGGAAAATACGATTGCTTTGTAGTACGAGTAAACGCATCAGAAGAAGTTCGCACCAAGAGAGCAAAAAAGCGTGGCTCATTTGACAAAGACGAATGGGAACGCAGACTGGCAGCAGACCGCCTTGCATTCTCTGCGGAGAACACAGCACAGACAGACAGCTTTGCGGTCAATTATTCCGTAGCCAATGAGGGTGATAAAACCGTTGCTGAAATTGCTGAGAGAATCGCTATTGCGACAGACACCTACGCCAGAAAAGACCATTCTGAAATAGACCGTAACCCTTGCCAACGGTGGGGCGAATGGAGAGAAGCATCTCCCAATCAGCTGTTGGCAGAATTGAGGGAAGATGTGGCGGTTCTTATGAACAACATTCTGGAATGTGAAAACCTGCTCCGAAATCTGAGCAAGAGAGAGCCTTATCCGGATTTTGACATTGAAAAAGGACTGAAACACATTCAACTTTTTTGAGAATACGAAAGCACGAGAAGTGGAGTGATGCACATAGCATTTATTCCACTTTTTATTTGCCAACGCACATTGCATCATTCAGAAAGGAAAAACATGAATACGTTCAGAAGAATAGAAAACCTTTACCGAGAAAATGGATATATAACGCATTATGCCGAAAAGAAGTATAATCGTATTCTGTTGCTATATCCAAACATTAAAAAATCAAAGATATATGGAGTACACATGGATAATAATTTTGGCTTGGTGAATGTTGGCTGTATGGAATTGTTTCGAGGAGAACCATCTCTTTTGTTCAGAGATTGCTGTTATGACGATTTCGATTTTATCATTTCAAAGATAAAGAAAGTGGACGAAGATACAACAATCGAACTCAATGTCCCTTATGCAGAGCCTTGTCTAAGACCGCATTTGTTATTTGAGAATCAGGAAGACGTTGCAAACTCTTTCTTGAAAAACAATGGGTACAGCGAATCATAATTACACTGCAACTTCCGATGTTTACAAAAGGTTTACCAATCAGAAAAGTAAAGCACAATATATCTACTGTAAGATATGATAAAATAGTATATGTAAGGTCGTTAAGACATCGAGAGAAAGGCGTGAATCGTATGAGCAATCGTGTGAAAAATGTATCGTATATGTACCGGAACACTCTGGGAAAATTCGTTATCACAAAAAGCAACAGCAAGCGGATTGAAGATGCTGTCAGACGGTGCGAGGACATCATGATTTACATGGACGTAGATGCAGAGAGGAAGATGTTTCTGTGTCACGTTGAGAAGCGAGATGACGTTTACCGCCTGCTTGCAAAGGAACACTTCTTCGGTGGAGAAACAAAAGCAAATGCTCCTGCATACCATGCAGAGTTCTCACTGAGAGAAGCAAACTTGTGCGTCGCAGATGTGACAAGCTGGGCGAAAGCTGTAGCGAATGCGTAAAGTGACATTAAAGGAGAAAGAAAAATGAGTAAGTATATTGATGCAGAAAAGCTGCTGGAAAAGGAAAAGGCATTGCTGAAACGGCTGATGGCGTTCCGTAATGCTTTAGCAGGAGAAGAAGCGAAGTGTGCAGATGCACGAATAAAGCTTCTGGAAAAGGTGATTGATGATATTGCCAATGCTCCGGCTGTAAGTGTCTTGGAAGATGAAGGAGAGAAAGCACATGAAAATTGAGGTTGGCAAAAAGTATAGGGTTGGTGGCAACTGCCGATACACTGGAAATGTAATCAAGATTACACGAAAGGCAGACCTTTATGGCAGGGCAGACTGCTATTATGAAGTCGTTTCTGGTGAAGTGCTACCAGAGGACGAAGATGACGACAATTCTTTTCTTGAAAATTCTCCGTTTGCTAAAATCCTTGAACCGTATGAAGACAAGACTATCCGGTATATTGATGCTGACAAGCTGAAAGCTGTGATACGTAAGTCTTATCCCAATGATTTGGAGATACTGGAACAGATAGACAATGCGGCAGTGGAAGATATTCAGCCTGTGATTCATGCAGAATGGGAACGGCGTGAAACACTCATGGGAAGCTTTCTGGTGTGTGGAAATTGCGGAAGCTTTTTCTTTGCAACCTTGGAAACTGCGTATTGCCCGTACTGCGGTGCGAAAATGAATATAAGAGGTGTTCAATGTGAATTGTAAAAAATGTAAGTGGGCGAATGTTTCAAGCGGTGACACGGTTCTTCTCATGGACAACGGAATGGTTATTTCGCAACATGGAAAGAACAATGTAATGTGCCTTTGTACAATCCCGAAGACCACAAACATTGATATGACAAGCGGAGAAATGAAGATGACCTGCTCCGCTTATGAAGAAAGACCGACCATTGACCAGAAGTAAAACAAAGGAGCGATGATTATGACATTTGAAGAAAGAATCGTAGAAGCAGTGGAGAATGCTGTTGTCCATGACATCGGACGGTATAACACTGTGCAGTTCAAAAAGTTTATGCTGCCTGACGAGGTTATCGAAGACGTTTACAAGCACGTTGATATGGAAAAAATCAAGCGGTATCTGACTGAAAATATCGAACAGCTGATTGCAAAGAAAATCGTGGACAGCATGATGACTGAGGTTGCATCAGACGTAAAGCATATCGTTGCAACAAAGGCAATCAGAGAAGATATGCGATATTATCTGCGGCAGAAGATGGAGCAGGCAATGCAGGGCGTGGCTGATGCAGAACCGCCTGTTGATGCAGAGCCAGCGGTATGAAACATTGATTGGAAGTGTTTGTTATGAAACATTTTGATATTTTTTACGGCATGAATACCGAAGACTTTCAGAACTTACAAACCATCACAGAATTGATGTACACAGCAAAAACATTGTATCGCAATGTCAGTGAACTTCATTCTCAAATCTGTCGTTCTCAGGACGGAACAATATCCGAATTATCACTCGATGCAGCTTTGGCATTCAATAAATTATATGATGCACTTCAAGCTGAACAAAAAACGATATTGAATGGCATTGAGATTGATATGCCTGAAACTACATGACATACAAAAAGTTTGATTTTGTTGAAAAATGAGAGGTGATAATTATGACAATTTTAGATAAAATCCGAAATTTGAACGACTTGCAGCTGTGCCATTTTCTGAACATGATTCAGGGCGATTTGGAGCTGGTCGGATTGGCTGTTAAGGCATCAGACAATCCGGAAATTTATTGTTCAGACGATGGATTTGCAACTTCTATGCCAAAGTCGATTCCAGAGGAAAGCAGCTCTTACTACTGGTACAGATGTCTGTCAAAAGAGTGGAAGTACGATTGATTCTTGAAAGGAGAAAACATGATTTACAAATATGAAGAATGTGACTTGTTTTGTGTGCCAAGCAGCTACTATCTGGTGCAGTGCATCAGTGCTGATTTTGCTATGGGAGCAGGCATTGCGGTTCAGTTCAATAAGCACTTCAATGTAAAGGAAAATTTGAAAAAGAGATACGGCAACGTGGTTGCAGAATGGGACGGCTCTTGGACAAAGGGCTTCTGTGTGCAGGACGGCAGAGTGTTCAATCTGGTAACGAAACGAAACTACTTCCACAAGCCGACTGAGGAAACCATGAGAAACGCTTTATTCGATTTGAGAGAGCAGGCGAAAGAGCAGAGAATCAAGATGTTGGCTATGCCGAAAATCGGAGCAGGACTTGACAAAATGCCGTGGAAAGTTGTGCTTTCCATTATCATCGAAGTGTTCAACGATGAGGACATCACAATTCTGGTTTGTGACAACAGCCATGAGAGAGAACTCCGAGAAAAAGTCCGTGACTTTGCAGAAGAATCCGCAGAAAAAACCGAACCTTGTAAGCGTTCATTTGACCGATAAAGGAGAGCAATTATGAAGAAATCAAGCTGCAATGGCAGAAGCATTTACGAGAACTGTGAGAGCAATGACAGAATCATTTCCGCAATGTCAAGACAAGAGCTGGAACAGCTTCTGAGTAAAGTGCAGGAAGAAGTTCAGGCACAGAACAAAAATGTGGTTTTCGTGGACTGTTCCAGTGGGATAATTTACGAAGCAAGAGTGGTAACGTACATCGGAAATGTTCCGGAAATCATGCGGAACTATAAGCACAAGTTTATCCAGAAAGAAGATGGCAAATGGTATCGGGAAAGCTTGCTGGGTAAGTGCTGTGTATGCGGAGAATATAAAGAGCTGGGAGTGAGTACATCGAAGGGAAAGATGTGCTTCGAGTGCTGGACAAACCGTGAAAACAGGTAGTAAAGTCGCATAGAACAACACTGTATCGTGGAAAAGCATTGTGAAATCTCCAGATACTCAACACGGTAAAGGTGATAAGCTGTAGTATGAGATAGGCTATAGGTATAGCAAGGTATACTTATAGTCTATTTCTTTGCCTGAATCACTGCGTTACACGGTTTCTTCTGTTTACTGAGCTTTATTGTGCATTTATGTGCTTTTATAGTTCTTTCTTGATAATAACGGATATAAACATTCAGTAACGGTTGACATTGATTGATGAAACGGCTATAATAAATAATGTACTATAAAAAGGAGTGTATCATCATATGGGAAAAAGAAGTGCAATCCGTATGGAGAAAAAGCAGCATCGTTTGACAGAGCAGAAAGCGATTACTGCCACTCGTCCAGAACGCATCTCAACAGAATGGTATTACCTGCTCAGAATCATTGCGGTTCTGACAATGGTAACAGACCACTTGGGAAAGGTATTGTATAGTACCGGAGTAATCGGCGACAATGCAGAACTGTGGTGTCTCATTGTCGGGAGATTTGCATTTCCTATCTTTGCTTTTCTGTTTGTAGAAAGCTTCTATCACACACAAAATCCAATGCGACATCTGATACGCTTGATAGTGCTTGCGTTGGTATCTGAAATTCCTTTTGACCTCGCATTAACTTTGCAAAACCCGACCGAAATCAGCATGGACATTTTCAAAGGGCAGAATACGATTTTCACATTCTTCCTTTGCTTTTTAATGCTGACAATAACGGATAATTTGCAGAGTAATCAGAAATGCTGGAGCAAGTTTTTTGGAACTGGAAAAGTAAGAAAGCTTGCTGTGAATTGCGGAACAGGAATTGTTTTTGGTGTGATTTTTGCACTGGCATATTATTTCAAAGTTGATTACAGCTGGAGAGGAATCCTGCTCGTTGGTCTGTTCAATTTTGCAAGAAACAGAAAGCATTGCAAGTGGCTGTGGCAGATTGTTGCGATGGGAATTTTCATCTTGTCAATGGGAAGTAACATTACAGTTTATCTGGCAACATTTTTGTTGCTGATTCTGTTTTTCTTTGCACAGTGCAGTGAAAAGCATAAGTGCTTGATTCTTCCGAAATGGCTGACAAAGATTCTGAAAAGTAAAGCCTGTATTGTCACTTGCAGATATTTTTATCCTGCACATCTGGCGGTTCTGGCAATTGCAAAAATCCTGCTGACTGTATGCTGAAAGAGGTGAAAAAGCTTTGCAAGAAACAGATGTAAAAAGACGATTTTATAGTGTGGAAGATGTTCAGAGAATCTTCAATATCGGGAGAAAAAAAGCAATTGAGCTGATGAACTCTGACGGCTTTCCGGTAATTCGGTTTGGTCGCATTTACCGTGTAGATTCTGTTGAACTGGAACACTGGATTGAACAGCACAGAGGGGAAACACTCACATGAAAGACAAGCAATGAGAAAGGAGTAAATACCGATGAAGCGTAAGATGATTTATACAGGAGTTGCAATCGGAGCAATCGGTTGCTGTGCCATGCTTGGTGTAGGAATCCATTCTGCACTTGGCACGAATGTAGCTGCTCAGACAGACAGAGATGATGCAATAGAAATCACTGCTACTCAGACTGCAACAGTACCAACAGCAACATATACTTCCGCAACCAAAAAGACGACAAGAGCAACGGCAAAAGCAACCATGACAACAAAGCAGACCACTCATGAAACGACTGCTGCCACAACACAGACAACAACAGAAACTACGACAGCGGAAACAGAAGCCAGCACAATTGAAGCTAACTTTACACCGACACAAAATCCGGATATTCCCAACTTGACCGTAAGCACAATTTCAGTTTCCTGTTTGAAACTGACGTGGGACGGAGAAGATGGAAGAAACTACAAGATTGATGTTTCTACCTACGCTCCATACACAGAAAACATCACGTTCCTTGAAAAGGCAAATGACACTTGGTATTTGACCGGACTTCGGGAAAATTCTGAGTACGAAATTTCCGTTACGCCTCTTTTGAATGACGGTGAAACAGAGAACGATGTTTGTGTTACGCCTGCAACGGTTCTTGGAAAAACGGAACAAGTCAATGTGATTCAGACGTATCAGACCGAAGAGGGCTGGACAAATTGTTTCACTGGAGAACGTGCTTCCGGACTGACTGCAATGCCGTCTTCTGGAGCAATTGCAGGTTCAGTAAAAGACCCTATCACAGACACCACAATTCGCCGAAATGAATATGGCGATTATTGTGTAGCAATGGGACTTTGGTACGGCGTTGTTGGCGACAGATTTCTGATTGAACTGGAAAACGGAACACAGTTTACTGTGTCCATTTGTGACAGCAAAGGCTTGGCATCAGACGCTGACGGTGACGGTATTCTGGACGGCAGATTCCATTGGTTTGGTGGAACTGGCAATGGAAAATCTGTTGTAGAATTTATCTATAACAGTGATAAAGAATTACCTTCTTGTGTGGCTTACAGCGGAAGCTGGGGCTACTACAACTGGAATGGGCTTGACCTCGGAGCAAACATCAGCTCCGTCAAGAAAATAGATTATGGTAACACGATTACCTATTAACACAGAAAGGACTTTTGTACATGAAGAAAACAAGAGCAATCGCAATTTTTCTGACCTGCATCACTGCTGCCAGCATGGGTGCAACAATACTGACTGGCTGTTCCGGTGGCAAGGATTCATCGACTTCCAGTTCTGAGGTATCTGTAAGAGCGATTCAGGACGATGAATTGGAATCTCAGACTGATTCTGACAGCGAAGCAGAAAACAGCTCGCAGGAATCCTCTGCGGAAGAATCCACTTCGGCTGAGGCGACTGTGTACACAGGAGACATCACACCGGAGCAGGCTGTTGAGCTTGTGAGTAAAGGCTACGAAGCATATGGACAGATGGATTGGAACGCAGTTTGCGATTACACCAACATTGACCTGTATGCTTATCTCGATGAAGGAAAGTGGCTGACCAAAGATGAGATTCTGGCAATGGCAGCAGAACAGGACAGCGAAACAGAAAGCGGAGAGGGCTATATGTATGGCAATCCCGACAGTTTCACTTACGGCGAAGCTGTTCTGATGAATGAAGAAGAATTGCAGGAGCTGAACGATTTCATTCAGGAAATGGACGATGACGGCAATCCGGTTGATTATATAGTTGATGCCGCATACGTTGTTCCGCTGGAATTTAAGGAAACAGATTCCGATGAAACAGGTCTGACAGATTATGCACCAACTATGCTTGCAGTAAAGGTCGGCGACACATGGAAAGCAGACATTATGATGACCACTATGCAGGCAATGTACAACGCCTTTGATAATGGCGACATTTCATTCAGTAACAGCAGCAATGACAATGCTGATGATTTTGATGAAGAAATCACCATCGGCGATGCTGAAAATACCGAAAACTAAATGAAAGCATAAGAGAAAGGAGAGCTATCTCATGAACAGACACAGCAATAAATCCAAACATAGAAGATTTGCAATCATCTTTGCAATGCTTCTTGCAGTCGCATCACTATCTGGGTGTGGAGCAAACAATGATGATTCCAGTATTGGTGCTACGGACGAACAGCTCGGCATCAATGCTTATGAAAAGGAAATGGAAGTCAATCCGTATGATACGGAAACTCCAGATGCAACAACACAGTCTTTGGAATCTACAACAGAGACTGTCACAACAATGGAATCTACAACAGAAAGCAATCAGCAGTCCACTGCTGGTTCTAATAGCTCTGGCACAGGAGCTGGCAACTCGTCCGGTGAAAACACACAATACAGTTCTGAGCAGGCTTCCCTGCCTCTTGTGCCTGATGTGGACGAAACAAATGATGTGAAAGCAGGTCTGGGCGATTTCACAATTGATGGCAATGAATATAACATCAGAGAGGTTACACCAGAAATGATTCTCTCCGATACAGGGACATCTTATCGCTTCTCAAAGAAGGTTGAGAGAAATCAGGACTTTTACTTCTACGGACTATCCTTCTATGGTTCACCGACATCTCCAATTTACGTCATGGAACTGCTAGACAGAGCAGGCAACGTAATCGTTCCGAAGGTTTCCAATCCGGATATTACCGATGATATGCTGATAAAGGGAATCGGCTACACAAATGATTCTGCATTCAGCGAATATAACGAAGAAGAGCCGGAATACATCACGTTTTGCGGTGGCATCACTGTTGGAACAGAACGAAGAGAAATTGAAAAGAAACTGGGAGCAGGCACAGCTGGACAGGCAGAAGATGATGAACACCCAGTTGTCATTTACAAGACTTCGGAAGCAACGATGGTCGTTACCTACGAAACTGTGAAGTCGATTATTGTTCTGGACGGAGAACCGGACACACTGGATTACGCTCAGACAATTCTCTTGCTTCGGAATTAAGTTTACATCAATCACAATCTTGCAGAAGAGCAGTGGATTTTTTCGCTGCTCTTTTTTGTGTACCTGTACAAAAGATGACATATCCTGTTCTCAAATCTTTTACACAAGCAGATGCACACACTACCTTGACAAATGTACACTACTGTGCTATAATTAAATATAACCTTATACGCAAAAGCAAAGAGAAATGAGGTAATTGACATGACAGGTAAAGAGCAGATTAACACTCTGCTGTGTAGAAAAGCGTTCCAGAAGGATATGCTGGAACGAATCGGAATTGACTTGGACGAGGAAAAGCATAATGTGCTTGTTGAAGTGATAGAATCAGCCTTCCACAGAACCGATGAGAGAAATGCTGAAATCATTCAAAAAAGATATATCAACTTCTATACGTTAGAACGATTGGCTGACGAGTACGGCGTAACAAAAGAGCGAATCCGACAAGTAGTTCGGGATTTTGGCGGTGTTATGGAAGATGAATACTTTTCAGTCCGATGCAGAAGAAATCCGACAGAAACCAATCCGCTGCTAAATACATCAGTTTTGAAAGCCGGATTTTCTTTCCGGACATCGACAGCATTAAAATCCAACGATATTGATACCATTGGGATTCTGAAACAATACAGTGAAAAAGAACTTTTGAACTGTACAGGCATCGGCATAGCGTGTGTGCAGGAAATCAAAATGCGGTTTCACAAGCTCGGCATCTCTTTGAAACAGGAATTGTAAGGAGCAGGCAGATAACCTGCTCTTTTTGTATGCTTGCACAAATAATTATGAAAAACGTAACGAATATTCTACAGAGTAACCTTTAATATGCCTTGACATTTGTACACTATTATGCTATAATGATATTATGATATTTTGAAAGGAAAGGTGGCACAGCATATGGCATGGGAAAATACAATTCATTATCTGCAAGTGCCTTATGTAGAAAAAGATGAGGTAAAGGCTCTTGGAGCGAAATGGGACGCTAGACAAAAGCAGTGGTACTATAAAGGAACTGCCGACAGCCGTTTCGACAAGTGGACACCAACGCCAGTTATGCAACTGTCTGACCTTTCCGAAGAGCAGCAATCTATGATTGCTCTTGCAAAGTCAGGAAAGAATGTTCTGGTAGATGCCTGCATCGGTAGTGGTAAAACTACAACAATTCAGGTGCTGTGCAATGAGATACCGGACAAAAAGGTGCTGTATTTGACTTACAACACACTTTTGAAGATTGACGCAAGAGATAAAATTCGAGGAAAGAACGTAACTGTTACCAACTATCACGGATTTGCATATATGTGCTTGAAAAACGCACACTTATCTGCTGGCATTTCTGATTTGATTCAGATTTTCTTGAAGAACAAGACAAAAATCGAAGTCCCGAAGTATGACTTGCTGGTGATTGACGAATATCAGGACATCGAACAGGAAATCGCAGAGATGCTGGAATGCGTCAAGAAGAGCAATCCGGCGGTGCAGATTGTTGCTGTTGGTGATATGAAGCAGAAGATTTACGATAAAACAACACTGAATGTGCCTATCTTTATCAATCAGTTTCTTGGAAGGTATGATACAGTTACTTTTACAAAGTGCTTCCGTCTTTGCAGTGACCTTGCAAGCCGTCTTGGGGACATCTGGGGAAAGCAAATCAACGGTGTGAACAAAGACTGCAAGCTGGAAACAATGGAGCTGTGCGATGTGATTGAGTATTTGGCAAAGCAGAAGCCGTCTGACATTCTGTGCTTGGGGGCAAGAACAGGAAAAATGGCAAGTGTCCTGAACGACTTAGAGGACAAATATCCGGAAAAGTTCAACAAGAAAACCGTTTACGCCAGCATTTCTGATGACAATGCAGGCAGAACGATTCCGGATAAGTCTACAGCCATCTTCACAACCTTTGACAGCAGCAAGGGGCTGGAGCGAAAGATTTGTGTTGTCTTTGACTATACACTGGACTACTGGTCTGTCAGAATGGGCTATCCGGACGTAAAGTATGAGATTCTGCGGAACATCTTCTGTGTTGCTATGAGCCGAGGCAAAGAAAAAATCATCATTGTAAAAGAGCCGTTCAGCGATGTGCTTCCGGACGAAATTGTTGCGACACCTGTTCCGACAAACGGAGAGTACAAGCGTCCTTTTCAGGTAAGCGAAATGTTCGATTTCAAATACAAAGAAGATGTGGAAGAGTGCTATCAGCTGATTCGCAGAAGAAAGAAAGCAAGAACAGATAAGTCCATGATTGATGTGGATTCGGAAGACTTCATGATTGACCTTTCTCCTTGCATCGGCATCTATCAGGAAGCAAGCTTCTTTGAAAACTATGACATTGATGCACAGATTCGGTATGCAATGGATATTGCTGACGACAGACCGCCTCTGAACTTGAAAAAAGATGCAACACTGGAAGAAAAGGTGCTGTATCTGACAGCATACGAAACATACCAGAACCGTTATTACTATCAGGTAAAGCCGCCGTTTCTCACAGAGGAACAACTTTCCCTGATTCATAATCGTCTGCGAACAGAGTTTACAGGCAAAGAAGAAGTGCAGGAAGACTTTTCTATGCAGTTTATTGATGGTAACGAGAATGTGTACGACATTGTTGGCAGACCAGACGTTATCAAAAACAACACAGTCTACGAACTGAAATTCGTAGAAGAATTGTCCCATGAGCATTTCTTGCAATGTGCCTGCTATATGGTTGCGTTCGGACTGAATAAGGGAATCGTCTGGAACATAAGAACAAATGAACAGTACAGCGTTGTGATTCCGGACAGAAGAAAGTTCATGCGAGCAGTCGCAAAAGCAATCACAAAAGGCAGAGTGAAAGATGCCTATTTTGAATCGGATTATCTGGAAGCAATGTAATATTAGCAAGAGAGCAGGGCAAGTTCCTGCTCTTTTTGTATGTTTGCACAAAAATCATTTGTTTTGATAACGAATAATTTACAGAGTAAAATTTGATTTATGCTTGACTTTTGTACACTATTGTGCTATACTAAGTATAGTGATTCAAAGATAAGGAGAGTAAATCAAATGGAAACAGTACAGGTAACAATTTATCAGCTGCCAGCAGAGCATAAAATGATGTTCCAAGGTTCAAACGAATGGAAAGAGAAGATGCTCCGTCTGGAGAAAAGCGTATACCACAGCGTTTATTCGTTTCAGATTCCCGAAGACGCATTGACCTGTGGCATGAATGCGATTTTAGAAGAAATCTTCATTCGATTTAACGACAACCTGCCAAAAGATTTTTGTGGGCATTCACTTTCTGTCAGCGATGTTGTTGTGGTTGACAATGAGGCGTACTATGTGGAACGCATTGGTTTTTCTTTGCTGAAATCATTTTAAGAATATTTTTTGCAAAGAAATAACGGATAATAGACAGAGTAAATTGCAATGCAATATTGCAATGTGCTATAATAGACAAGGAGAGATAACCTATGATTAAGGCAAACATTGCATGGAGTGCGAAACAGATTGCAAAGGCAGTCACAAAGGGTAGCATGGTATTCGACAATGCTATTCAGAGAGGAAACGTCTGGAATGTGGTTCAGCAGAGCCTGCTTATTGAATCATTGATTCATAATTACCCAGTGCCACCGATGTACACTGTTAAAACAGATATTGATGCTCCGGCAGGCTGCAAGAAAGGCAGCAAGGTGTTTGACTGCTTCGATGGCAAACAACGATGCGAAGCAATTCGAGCGTTCTATCATAACGAATTTGCTTTGACTGGTCTGTCCCTGCCTTGGTACGACTGGTGTGGTGATGAAGTTGACCTGAACGGCATGACTTACAAGGAACTGCCGGAAGAAGCGAGAGAAGCATTTGAAAGCTACACAATGACAGTGTATTTCTTCACCGATATAACAGATGATGAACTGGCAGAGATGATGTTCCGGCTGAATAACGGCAAAGTCCTGTCTGGTATTGAAAAATCCAGAATCAAGGCAAAGAACCTGCCAGCGGTAATTCAGCTTGCAAAGTCCGACCTGTTTATGAAGTACATGACAGATAAGGCACGAGCAGGTTATCAGAATGAAGATGTTGTCATCAAAACAGCTCTGCAAATCTATGACGAGCAGTTTGAACTGTCTGCAAAGAATGTCAAAGAAAGTTATGAAAACATGGCTTTCGATGCAAATACGACAGAAGCAATGCAGGCTCTTCTGGATTTTACAGATTCCGTACTGGAGTATGTTGCAGAAAATGGCAAAAAAGCGATTTTGAAAAAGGCTGTCAAGAAAACAAATCTTGTGAATGTTATCTACTTCTGTCACCAGCTTGAAATGCAGGAAGACAAAGAAAGCATTGAAAATATCGGGAAATTCCTGCTTTGGTTCTTCAACAACGAATCAGACAGCGAACAGAAGACGGTATACAGCGACTGCTCTGTGAATGGTACAAACCACGCATGGAATGTAAACGGACGTATCAACGCAATGTATGATGCGTACAGTGAATATAAATCCGAAGGGAGCTTTGAAGAATGAGAAAGAAAATTGGATTGATTCTGGCACTGTGCATGATGATTTCGGTAACAGGCTGTGGCAAACAAAATGATTCTTCCAGTGAGCCGGAAATTCACATCAACGCCTCGCAGGAAACGCTTGCAAGCAAAAGTGACAGCGAAGTGAGTTCAGATGCTGAGGTCGAGGAAAACTCACCAGCTGACGAAACCATCTATCCAGTTGTGCCTGCGGTTGATGTCAACACAGATGCGGACATGAGCAGTGTGACCATCAACGGAGTAACTATCAATTTGAATGAAGCTCCCAGTCTGGAAAAGGTATTAAGCGATACAGGGCTGTCCTGTGACAGCTTTGGTGCGGCATCGGTTGAGAGTGGCTTTTCCTTTCACAGTGCGATGTACAGTTTGAATCCACAGGGTTCAGATGACTGCACAGAAGTATCTCTGGAAGTGGAAAATTATGATGGAAAAATCGTAGACAGTGACCGACTGAAAATGGAAGACTTCGGCATCTATAAGCTGAAAGGTGTCCATGCAAGTCAGTTCTTTACAAGAAGTGACTTCAACGTCTATTTCTGCGGAGTTATCACAACTGGAACAGAAAAGAGTGCTGTAGAATCTCAGCTTGGTGCTGGAACAGAATTGGACGACATGATTGCGTACAATAACGGCACAAATACGTTGTTAATCGAATATGATACTGCTCCAGAAGGAAGCGAAGAACCTGTCGTAGACGACATTTACCTACTGAGAAACGAGGACTGATTATCGTGATTGGAAAAATGCTCAATGAGCAGGAAGCTGCAAACATCAAAGACTATGTGGTGTTTGACCTTGAAACAACTGGCTTATCTCCAGATTATAATGAAATCATCAACATTGGTGGTCTGCTGGTGCAGAACGGCGTGGTAACGCAGGAATTTAACACGCTTGTAAAGCCGAGAAAAGCAATTCCGCAGGAAATCATTCAGTTGACAGGCATCACGAATGAAGCAGTGCAGAACGCACCTTCTATCAATGTTGCTTTGAAAAGCTTTCTGGAAGCAATCGGAGATGACACAGTGGTGCTTGGACACAATCTGGGGTTCGATTGCAGATTCATTTCTGCAAAGAAGAAGCAAGTCTATCGCTCTTCGAGGGCAGAATTTACAAATCCTTATATCGACACGCTACCACTTGCAAAGAGCTTGTTCCGGCTGAAAAGTTATAAACTTACAGCTTTATCGGAACACTTCGGCATCACGCATAATGATGCACATACGGCGTTGGCAGACTGCTATGCAGCATATGAATTATTTTGCATTATTCAGAATGAACTGAGCCTGAGAAAAAGCCTGCTGGCATGATGACAAAGTAACTCTTGTTGCAGGAAATCCTGCCTTGTGGACGAACAAGAGAATGCTTGCCATAAATCATATATCTATTCGCAATTGAGGAAGTCCTCACACCAGAAAGGACAGTGTGATGTAAGAAAGAACACTGCACGAATGAATGCCGTAGGCGAAGTGAGATGTATTTCCCACTTCGTCTATTGTAATATAAAGTAAAGGAGAATCAAGCAATGAAGAAACGAGCAAAATGGAAAACGGTTGCATCTATGGTTTGTGCTGCCTGCCTGTGTGCTTCTATGACAGGGTGCGGTGACACTACCGGAGATAAAGCCAAAGAAGCAGAAAATCAGAACAAATTGGAAATTGTGGCAGAGCAGGGTGACTATGACACCAGCTCCACAAGTACAACAGAGGCATCGACAACCAGTGGCACAGCAACGACCTCTTCCACCAGAAAGACAACCGCAAAAACAGGCACAACTACTTCTGGCACAGGAAAAGGTATCAAGAGTGATGGAACAAACGTAACTGCTGTTCACAGCCGTTCCACACGTTCTGCAACAGGTTCGGCTGGCAGCAGTTCCGGCGGTTCATCTAACAGCAATGTGCCGTATGTGGCAATTCCGGTTTCTGACAACAAGCCGAAATCGAATGCAGAGAATGTGACTTATACAAACAGTGACAATGGTGGAAATAACTATTCGCCAGCTCAGACACAGCCTGCAAGCAATAACCAGACTGTAGACAACGCACCTGCTCAGACCACAAAAAAGACAACAAAGGCTACGCAGAAGACCACGAAGGCTACTACAAAGACCACTACAAAAGCAACAACGAAAAAGCCTTCGCAGACAACGAAGAAACCGACTACCACTACTACAAAGAAGCCGACCACGGCTGCAACGACAGAACAGCCGAGTACAACAGAAGCTCCTGTAAAGACTACAGAGCAGACTACAACAACGGTGTCTGGAAATACTTCAACATCTACCACAGAAAGCACTGCACCGACCACGGAAACTACTACAACTACAGAAACTGTGCTTGTGCCTGATGTGCCGAAGAATGTTTCCGAGAATATTGACTTGTCAAAGGCAGTTGTCAACGGTGTAGAGATTCATCTGAATGATGATATTTCTCTGGCTGACTTTGTAAAGACAATGAAACTGAACGTGGCTCTGGGCGGTTCTGTATGTGATTACAGCTTCTTATACTTCAACGGTAATATGTATGAAGACGAAAGTGAAGCAGAAGACAAGACACTCATTTCCATTGAAGTAGTCGATAAGGACGGCAAGCTGATTCCTGCCAATGACCAGAGGAAAGCTGATGCAGACAAGTATCTTGTCAAAGGATTCAAAACGAGTGACTTCTTTACAAAAGAAGATGACTATGTTGTAGAGTTCTGCGAAGGTATTCATGTTGGTATGAGCAAGGAAGAAATCATTGCACTGCTTGGTGACGGAAAAGAAATTGAGGATATTGGAAACAACTTCACTGCATACAGCAATGGCACAAATACGCTTGTCATTCGCTATGCAAAAAATGATACAGGCTATGCTGCTGACGACATCATGCTCCTGAAAAATTGAAAATAGCATATTCTTCAACATTGAAGTCACTTTCGCAAGAGAGTGGCTTTTTTGTATGCTTGCACAAATGTGTTTGAAAAACATAACGGATAATTTACAGAGTAAACAACGGTTATTGCTTGACATTTGTACACTATTGTGCTATAATAATTCATGTAAGATAGCTCAAAAAAGAGCTGAATTATGCAATGTAATAATATACAAATCAGTGGTATCAATGCCGCCGACACCTGAGAAAGGACTTGCTTTATGAAAAACGAGAACGGAAACTATATGTTGTACTGTGGCGACAAGAGTTATGAGGTCACACCAGAAGTTCAGGAAACCTTGAAAGGAGCAATGTACTGGGAACACTGCTTGAAGTTGGACAATATCGAGCTGAAAAACGCAGAACTGGCAGTAAGAGCAATTGAGGACGGAACAAACACAAGCGGATTTACCCGATATACCAAAGAAGATGTAAATGAGTTGAGAAACGCAGTAAAGCAAGACGATTTGTCTATTAAAGATATGATGAATGAAATGGAGAAGCAGGGCGTTCCAAACTGGGCAGGCAATGCAGCACTGGAGTTTGGGAGAAAGAACGACTTGCGAGTTGTATACTTTTCGGATTTCTTTGAAAAATCGCCGTATGCTGATGCCACAAAGTTCAATGCGTATGAAGAATACAAGAAGGAATGGATTGCAGACCATATAGATGACGTGACCATGACTGCTACAGAAGCAGCTTATGAGAACTGTGAAGAGGCAAAAGAAATGACCTTCGACCAGTATGTACAGGAATACGGATTCGAGGACGGCTCTGTATACGCAAGCTACAGCGAGTTTCTTCATAACGAATATGAAGAAGCTCAGAAGACCAGCGAGGATATGGAACGTGATTAAGCGAATCCTTTCTATTGATTTTGATTATTTCCTGCAAGCGACCAAAGAAGCACTAAAAAGCTTTCCTGACGGCATTGACCGTTCCACAGAACTTTCTACCTTGATATGGGCTTCACACTATCTTGATGGAAAGCAAGGCACTCTGACACGCTCTGTTGGAGTGCTTTCTGATGAGCTGGACTGCATCAAACGAATCCTGCAAAAACAATCTTCGGATTGTCCTGTGATGATTGCTCAAAGTCATGTTCATGCGTATGATTTTGTGCATGATATAGTTTCGGAAGACGATGAACTGCGACTTGTCAATGTGGATATGCACCACGACATTATAAATGATAATGAAAAACTTGACTGTGGCAACTGGATTTTCCATCTTCTGAAAGAATATGATATGGGGCTTACTTGGGTTGCAAATCCGGTGTCACTGGAGATGTTCGGCTTAGACAAAGACAGAAAAGAAAACAGGGCATTTCGTGGCATCGTTCAGAAAAATCTCTCAAAGATAGAAGAAAAGAACTATGCGTTTGACGGTGTGTTCCTGTGCCGTTCTGACATCTGGACACCGCCACATCTTGATAGCATTTTTCATTCCCTGTGTGATACCATTGCAGACCATTTCAACAGCGTTGTCATGGAACAGGATATACGAAAATGCAGGGATTATGAAAGTGTTCTCAAAGAGCTTCAACCAGCATATGACAAGTATCAATCAGAAATGGAGTAAAACAATGAATAAAAAGAAGAAGACCAGTTATCCGTTGACAATTTTGTTGAGTACGCTCAGTACCGCTGCTCCGATTGTGGCAGTTGTCTGGTTTTTATATCAGATGATTCGTTTGAAGAACACTGCAATCATTCCGCTTGGCGGTACGTTTCAGGTAGATGATATACGAGTTCCGCTGATTTCCTGTATTGTGTTTTTTATCACTTTGGTTCAGTGGGGTATATTCAAAAAGCCTTTGGCGAAAATGTACCAGAAAGCAATTCAGGACAATGAATACGATGAGTTCGGCAACAGTAAGAAAAACAATTATGCAACACTTACTCGGAAAGAACGTGAACAGATGGATAAGGAGAAACTACAGCAAATGGAAATGCTGTTTCCTACCAGTGTCATGAATAAGATTGTCAAAGAAGGAAGCAGAAATCCGGAAAAAGATTTGCAGGATATGATTGGACTGCCTCTGGTAAAGCAGAAAGTCACTGAAATGGCTGCGAGAATGCAGTTTGAACGTGAAGCAATGACCAAAGAGAAAAAGGAAAAGAAGCAGACCAGAAGTGAGTACGGCATGAACGGCAGACACTTTGTGTTCTATGGCTCTGCTGGTACTGGTAAAACCACAGTTGCCAGAATCATAACCGGATTTCTCTATAAGTACGGTTACATCAAAGAAAATAAATGTATCGAAATTGATGGCAACTTCTTGAAAGCTGGAGAGATGAGTGACACAAAGACAAAGCTGCTGATTCAGAAAGCCTATGGCGGTGTCCTCTTCATTGACGAGGCGTATGCTATTATGGACGGTACAGCGGAATATGGCAAAGCAGTCATTGCAACGCTCATTAAGGAAATGGAAGATAATCGTGACAAGTTCACTGTCATTCTGGCTGGTTACAAAAACGACATCAAGCGGTTGCTGGACACCAACGAAGGCTTTAAGAGTCGTATCAAAGAATATCTGGAATTCCCAGACTACAGCACAACAGAGATGAAAGACATCTTTCAGGCTATGGCTCACGGAAAAGGCTATATCGTATCGCAGGAAGCTCTTGACAACTTTGAGGTGCGATGTGACAGAGAACGAAGACTTTCTTCATTTGGCAACGGTCGAACTGCCAGAAACATTCTGGACGAATGCCTTGACCGTCACGCTCTGAACTATGGACAAAACCTGCTCTCCAGAAAAATCACTGTCAACGGAGAGGAACAAATCATCACAGACAAGGCACAAAACAAATTTGTCCTGTGCGGTTGTGATGTCAGCACCAGTCCTAATAAGAATGTTCTGTAAAGGAGATTCCAATGAAAGAATGTATTATCTGCAAGCAGGACGCTGGAATGTTTGCAAAGAAAGCATATAACGGCTGCGTTTGCAAAGCCTGCCGTCAGTATCTTCCAATGCACATTGACTTAAAGTCCTGTGATGCAGATTATCTGATTCGCCTTGTGGAGCAGGCAAAAGAGAAAGCGAAAATATTCAGCAATACATCTTCTTATGGAACGATGTATCTGGACAGCGTTCACAGTATGTTTTGCTTTAGCAAAAACGAAAAAAATGGCGAACCGACAGACCTTGGAGATATTTTCAGCATCGCAGAGCTGAAAGAAACAGGCATCTACTGTGCAGATATTCGCAACATCGGTACGAATACCAATAAGGTTGTCTGCAATGTTAAAGTGAAGGTTGTGACAGATAATGTTGCAACGGAATATATTGCAGCTGAGAACGAGCCTTGTGAGTTCACAAAAAAGGATAAAATGCTGGACGTGACTGAACCCAAACGCCTGACGATGTTCCGCAGCTTATTTTACCAGATGATAGATGATACCAGATTTCAGATTTTGAAGAAACTGCAAGACATTCAAAAGCTAAAGGAAATGGAAGCAGAAGCTGTGAAAAAGAAGACTGCAACAGAGCAGGACATGGAATGGGCGAGAGGCGTTTTATTCTTGGAAAACAAGGAATGCTCTCCAGAAGAAATCAAAAAACAGCAAAAGAAACTGATGCGAATGTTTCACCCAGATATTCACCCTGAGCTTGGAGATGATTATGCAAAGAAAATCAATAAGGCAGCAGAAATTTTGCTGAGAGAGAAGTAATATAATTGCCTGTTCTGTAACGGAGCAGGCTTTTGTATACTTGCACAAAAACAGTGACAAATATCACATGGATTTTTATATGCAGAACTATCTAAGCGACTTGACATTTGTACACTACTGTGCTATAATTATAAGTACAAAGAAACAAATCGCAAGGCTATATAAAGGAGCGATAATTATGAAATATGCAATTTATTCGGACGGTTCTTATAAAGATGGTGTCTGGGGTTCTGGTGCAGTTATTCTGCAAGAAACTCCCTTCGGATTTAATCCGGTTCAGGAGCTTTCTTTTTACGGCGAAGATACAGATGGAATCCGCAATATTGCCGGAGAAATCTATGGGGTGTTGGAAGCTCTGCGTCTGCTGTTTAAGATGAATCAGAAGCTTCATGACGTGGAATCTGTTACAGTGTACCACGATTACGAAGGGTTGCAGAAATGGGCTGACAGCGAATGGAAAGCAAAGAAACCTGCAACACAGGACTATCAGCAAAGAATTGCAATGGCAAGACAGTATTTCCCGATTGGGTTTGTCAAGGTGAAAGCACATTCTGATAATGTGCTGAACGAGGCAGCAGATGCACTGGCAAAGCAAGGCATGGAAGCCGGACTGAAAGCAAAGGGAAATGCACCGACCGAACAGCCAGCTATGCGTGATGATGCTCCTGTGATGTTTTCTCTCAACATCAAAATGACAAAAGCTGATTTTGACTACTACGGTGGTGCAGAGGGGCTTGCACAGATGATTCGTGCGAACGTACCTGTTCTGGAAGCAGAACCTGTTGTATAAAGAGGGGAATGAAAACATTTTATGTTACATCATGTTATATTTCCTTGTCACGACAAGTTTGTGGAAAAATACATGGTATTGCTTCATGGGTTTGGTGGGAATCACAGGGTATGGAAAAAGCAAATCCCTGTGTTGCAAGAAAAATACAATGTTCTTGCGATAAATCTTCCGAGCCACTTTGATGGGAATATCAAACTGACAGAATTGTCCAGCCCATCTTTATCAACAATATCCAAAGAAATAATTTGCGTATTAGATAAATACAGAATCAAAAGTGCTTCGTTTATGGGCGTTTCACTTGGGACAGTATTTATCAAGTACATGGAAATGTATTTTCCTCAGTATGTGGAAAATGCAGTGCTTGTTGGTGCAATTGGTGATGTTGGAAATTTCTTGAAGAGAACAGTCGATGTTTTTTCGATAATCGGGAATAAGCTGCCGTTCACGCTTGTATATAGAGTGTTTAGCAAGGTGTTGATGCCTATGCGATGCAGCAAGAAAAACCGGAAGCTTTTTTGTGAATGTGCAAAAGCACTCAACAAATATGAGTTCAAAGCGTATATGAATGTTTTTAAGGAACATTTCTCGCTGGTGTCGAAATTTTCAAGTCAACGTCATCAGGAAAACCAATATATTCTTGGTGAATGGGACAAATGCTTCCTGAAAGGAGCTGTGCATGAAGCAAGAGCAACGTGTGCAAAAATCGTAATTCTAAAGCATAGCGGTCATGTTTGCAACATTGACAGTGCTGACGAATTTAATCGAATCATTATGGAGTGATACAACATGATAGCAGGTGCTGCAATCTATCTTACAGGTATTTACACCGAGGACACCCACAAAATGCACTTCGTAGGATTGCTAGTGTCTGGACAGGGTACACCAAAAGCAATTCACAAAATAATTTCCGGAAACGAAACGGAATGCAGAGTGAATGCAATGGGAATCCTGCTCAATTTTGTAAAAGACCGCACACTGCCAATTTTTGTGTACACAGACTTCAATGACATTGTTCGTTGGGGGAATGGAACACAAAAGGCTATTTCCAAACGAGCAAAAGATTTTTTAACATACTTAAAAAAACGCCGGAACGAGCAGGAAATTTCGTTTCAACTTCAAATACCTGATGCAATGAAGCAAATCATGATGACGATTTTGCAAGGACAAACGGAAGAACAGGTCACGCTCCGGAATCCGTTCAAGAAGAAAACAGTTGAAATGGAAACTACAGAAGTGAAAAAGTCTGCTCCAGAGTTTTGTGTTATTGTGAATAATGCAAATGGAGATTCTATCTGCAATCTGAATCAGAACGACTTCTGCGGTGTTTTGAAAGATGCAGTGTTCCTTGCGAACTGGTATGAATCAGAATCCAAAAATAAAAACAGTATGTTTTACCGATGCGTTGTAGAACGAAAAGGAATGCTGGACACTGTAAACAAATACATGAAAGGAATCAAATGATATGGTGAATACAATGGCTATTACAAGGGAAACTTATGAAAAATCGCATGACTTCTTTGCTTGCTTTCGGCTGGTGTATGATGTAAATAAGCAGTTTGGCATCAAAGAGAGCCGAGAGAAATTTATGAGCAGAGTTTTGGAAATCTGGAACAATCCAGAAGCATATCAGGAAGCAGAAGCGTTTCTGGACAAATGACGAACATTCAGTCGTGTATATGGTCGCTTGCTTTTGTGTACACGATTGACTATAATTATTTAACATAACAATAAGCTATCATAGCAGAAAGATGGGTAGAACGAATGGCAGTAGGAAACAGAATGGAAAGAGCTTATGTTCTTTTTGGAGAAAATATCCGCTACTTGGAAGGAGCAAAGACAAAACGTATGCACGTCTATGTTGATGCTGCTTCCAATGAAAAAATTCGCACATCATGTGAAAAATACGGCATTACAATCAGCGAATATGTGCTGTATACGGCACTTTCGTTTGACCTGAACAACGTGTCTGGCTTACTGAATGATGCCTTGAACAAAACCAATGCACTGGCAGAGCGTAGAGGCGTAGACGTAAGCAATATCAAAGGCAAAGGAGAAAAAACAATGAGTAAAGCAAGCAACTCAGAACCAGAAATAGAAAAAACAGGAAGCACTCAGCTGAATATCAGAATTACGCCAGAGGCATTTGAAGAAATCAAGAAGAGAGCAGCAGCTCTTTCGATGCGTGTCAGTGATTATATCGTATTCACGACCACACATTTTGACATTATGGATATTGCGAATAAGGTTGATGAAATCAATCAAAAGCTGGATAAAATCACAGAAGCTGAGAAGTCCTTATAACTTAAAGGAGTGTTATTTTTGAACAGCAAAGCAAAAAATCTGATTAAGAATACTGCAATTTACGGTGCAATCATAGGCGTGTCAGCATTCTTATTCTTTGGCGTGTTGAAAATTGCAACCGTCAGTGGCAATTCGATGAACGATACTTATTTTGATGGTGAGAAACTGCTGTGTTTACGCCATGCAGAGCCAGAGAAAGGCGATGTCATTATTACAGACTGTGATGCCGGAATCGTATTGATTAAACGTGTGATTGCCACAGAAGGCGATACCGTGGATATTGATTTTGATTCTGGAGCAGTAAAAGTGAACGGTGAAACGCTTGTAGAACCTTACATCAAAGAAATGACGCATCTTGATGAGGGTGCTTTTGAATATCCGATAACTGTTCCAGACAACTGCTATTTTGTTATGGGCGATAATCGCAATTACAGTTCGGACAGTCGAGATAAAGCAGTTGGATATATTAAGAAAGACCAGATTCAAGCAAAAGTCATTTGTGAGATTCCGCTTTTTTGAAACAGAAAGGATAATGTATGAGAAAGATTTTATATCACGGAAGTGATGTTATCTTAAAGAAACCACTGTACGGAGTTGGAAAAGAGGATAACGACTACGGAAGCGGATTTTACACAACAGAGGATATTGAAAAAGCAAGAGAATGGGCTTGGGTAAACGGCTCTGATAAATCTGCGGTGTGTAATCAATATTCGATAGACCTTGATGGACTGAACGTCCTGAATCTTGATGAACACGGAACACTCGCATGGATTGCAGAGGTAACGAATCATCGAGGTGCATCAGACGAATTTACACAGGCAGTTGCAGACAAACTTGTGGAAATGTATAAGATTGACACTTCAAAAGCCGATGTAATAATTGGGTATCGTGCAGACGACAGCTACATGAATGTAGTGAAATCTTTTTTGCGAAATCAGTTGTCTGTTGACGAAGTTGATAGAATGTTCCGGAATGGCAATCTTGGACAACAGGTGTTTATAAAAAGTGAAAAAGCATTTGACCGGATTTGTTTTGAAGACTATGAAAATGTCTCAATGGACAAAGATTCTCATTATGGTGAAGCTGACGCAAAGGCGAGAAGAGAAGTCGGAAAATTCTTGCACAACAGAGAATACGCCATTCAGATTGATGGGTTCAAACCAGCTGGTTTGACTGTGAAAGATGTAATCAGCACTCAATATGAATACAACAAGGAATATGGGTGCTATTTACAGGAAGAACGTGCTAACGAAAGGAATGAGTTTGAAATTGATGACAGATAATAAAGCGTATGATTCCTTGTATCTGGAAGACGTTGAAGACGTTCATACATTACTATTTTTGAAGCTTAATGAAATCGAACAGTACAGTTTGTGTTCGATGATTGATGAGTATATGCAACATTCAGAAATACGAAAGAAAATGGATAAAGGCAATTGGAGTGCATTAAACAAGGGTTATAAACAATTGCTGCACTCTATTGACTTTACAAGATGCAAGCCAAAGGCTGATAATACAGAATATGACAATATCCTGCTGGAGTGGGTTGCACACGTTTATGTTATGTTGCAATGGAAGTATAATATTCCTTCTAAAACCATAAGCCAAAAAGTTCCGGCAGAGCTGATGATGAAGTTATACAATCCGTTGCATGAAACATCTTATCCAAACGCTTGTGAAAAGATTTATAAGAAATACTTGCAACGGAAATGAGGTGAATCCTTATGGAACAAGCAATTAAACAGTTTCGTGGAGATTTTTTCTTTTTGAGCAATTTCTACGAATGTCCGGTAACATATAAGCAACTGACTTACACCAACAACGAAGCAGCTTTTCAGGCACAGAAATGCACGAGCGATGCTGAAAAAATTCAGTTTACAAAACTGAATCCTTCCGAAGCAAAGAAGCTTGGCAGGCGAGTAAATCTGCGGAAGGATTGGGAAACTGTCAAAGTCAGAATCATGGAAGAAATCGTCAGAGCAAAGTTCACGCAGAACACAGAACTTGCAGATAAATTGCTTGCCACAGGTGATGCGTATTTGGAAGAAGGCAACACATGGGGCGATAGGATTTGGGGAACAGTGAACGGTTCTGGGGCGAATCGACTGGGCTTCATTTTGATGCAGATACGAGCAGAAATCAAAAGTGGCGAATGAAAGGCAGAGATAGTATGAAATACTTATACAAAATCACAGTTGTGATTGATGATGATAAGGTACTACGGTTTCAACAGCATGACCTAAACGCAATATACCAAACTGTAAGAGATGCTTTCAAAGATTGCAACTTCAAGGAAGTATCAGATACAGACAAAGAGCTTGTTTTTGTCATTGAAGAAGGAAAAGATTCTTTCAGTGAGGTCGGCATTGTTGCAAATTCCCTGTATGATAGCTGGCTTGCCAAGTACCTGAAAAAAATGGAATGGTATGATGCAAGCGATAACAGTACAGAAGATATTCTCAAAGAAATCAAAGATTTCGATACCCAATATGGTAAATAATCATGGCAGGTAAAATGAGAAAGGCTATTAACTTCGACCTCGATACAAAAAAGCTAAAGAAACAGATAGTTTTATGAAAGGAGTTCTTTATGGATACTCAGATGAAGAAACAGAATTTAACAGAACCCATTATGCTTGCAAATCAAGCTGTAGCGGAGATGAAGAAAAACGGATATGTAACGACAACGTGTCCGAAGTGCAATATGACCCCGAAAGTGATTTTGGAAGATAACAGAACCGTTGTAAAATGTAAATGCGGTTATATTATTGATTCTGAGATTTATCTTTAATGCAACACTTGTAAGAAAGATGAAAAAGAAAGTCGTCATTTTGTGCAAAAGGTAGAATGTACACTACTGTGCTTGACTTGTGTTCGTAAAGGTGGTATAATACAAACATGGAAGTATACAAGTTAATCACCTCTTGTGTGCTATTCATCGTTATATTTGTAAGAAGTAGAACCGTTGTCTCGCTGGCAGCGGTTTTATTTTTTGCAGTCACATAAGCCTTCGGAACTGTTTGTTTCGGGGGATTTTTTCTGTTATAAAGACTTATGTAAATTACTTCTTGACAGTGCTTCGGGAAATTGATATATTGTAAATGAAAATAACGGATATAATACAGAGTAAATAGAAAGGAGACTTGCTATGGCAATTCAAATTCCACTATGGGAAAAAACAAATCTGACACTGGAAGAGGCGAGTGCATATTGCGGTATCGGTATCAACAAACTGAGGGAAATGTCAAATGATGATAACTGCTCTTTTGTACTTTGGAACGGAAGCAAACGTCTAATAAAGCGAAAGAAACTGGACGAATACCTTGCGAAAGCGTATTCGATTTAACAAAGAGTTGCATAGACATATGGAGCAAAATATGGTATGATTTACTTGTTATCAGAGAACAGAGACATCTCGGATAACAGCTCATATTTTGTTCTCTCATTGTCAATAAGGAGAAAGAAAAAATGGCAGTAGAGAGAAGAAAAGACAGCAAAAGACGTGTTCTCAAAGAAGGAGAATACGAGCGTCCAAACGGCACATATGAATTTCGCTGGCGTGATAAAACAGGCAGGCGAAGAACAGTGTATGGAAAGACGCTTGAAGATTTGCGAGAAAAAGAAACCGATGTTCTGAGGGATATGCTGGACGGCATAAATCCGGATAGCAAGAATATGACTATCAACGATTTATATTGCAGATGGAAACAGGTGAAGCGTGGATTGAAAGTCAACACCTTCACGAACTATTGCTATATGTACGAACAGTTTGTTGAACCAGACTTCGGAAACACAAAAATTGACGACCTGCGAAAGTCAGATGTCAGAGCTTTTTACAACTACCTTGCAGAAACAAGAGGCTTGAAAGTCAGCACGGTGGACAGTGTACACACAGTCCTGCATCAGGTTCTGGAACTTGGTGTAGAAGACGAATACATGAGGTTCAATCCGTCAGATGGAGCATTAAAAGAATTGAAAAAAGCAAGGGAGCGTGATATTATGAAAAGAAGAGCTTTAACCGTGAAAGAGCAGGAAGTTTTTGAAAATTATCTGGCACTTACTCCAGAGTATCAGCATTGGCAGCCGATTTTTATGGTAATGCTTTACACCGGAATGCGTGTCGGAGAAGTAACAGGTTTACGCTGGTGCGACCTCGACATGGAGAACGAAGCAATCAGCGTCAATCACACGCTGGTGTACTTCGACAGAAGACGTGCCGGAGAAGAAACCTGTGGTTTCGCAGTAAACCTTCCGAAGACAAAGGCAGGGGAAAGAACCATTCCGATGTTGCCGATTGTCAAGGAAATGTTCCGAATGGAACGACAGTATCAAAAAGAAAATAATTTGGTATGCAAGTCAAAGATTGACGGCTATACAGATTTTATTTTTATCAATCGTTTTGGGAATGTTCAGCATCAGGGAACACTCAACAAAGCACTGAAAAGAATTATCCGAGATTGCAACTTCAAACAGCTTGACAAGATGGGGCTTACGCTTCCACCATTCAGCTGTCACTATCTCAGACATACGTTCACAACACGAATGTGCGAAGCTGGTGTCAACATCAAAGCGATGCAGGAAATCTTGGGTCACGCAGATGCAGAGACAACCATGAACATCTATGCAGACGCAACCAAAGAGCTGAAACAAATGGAAATGAAATCACTCGGCGAATACTTCGATGGACTGAAAGAAAAACAGTCCGGAGAACGTAAGTATGTTTGCAATCCATTGGGTGCAAGAAAACGATAGCCGACAATGCGAGACTTAACAATCGTTTAACAACAGCTTACCAAAAGTTAAGCACAGTTAAGTAGAGATATGTGATTTCCCCATAATGAGAAATTTTGCTCAAACTTGTGAAAATACAGACTTGTAGGGATATGAAGACATTTGAAAAAGATTCCTTTTATATGTTTTATTATTCCCGACAATGAAGAGTTTAGGCTCGGATAAGCAGGAAAATAAGGTGTCTAAGAGTAATTCAACAGAGAATTGCGACCAGATTGCGACCGTTGAAGAGAAGATTGATTTCTCAAATGTAAAGATTGAGCCATTGTTTGAGGAAACAGTTGACTTTGATACATTTTCAAAATCAGATTTTAGAGCAGTTAAGGTTAAGGAATGTGTAGCAGTACCTAAGAGCAAGAAACTTTTACAGTTTACTCTTGATGATGGTACAGGTGTAGATAGAACAATCCTTTCTGGTATTCATGCATATTATGAACCAGAAGAATTAGTTGGAAAAACATTGATTGCTATTACAAACCTTCCACCTAGAGCAATGATGGGAATTGAATCTTGCGTATGTTACTTTCAGCAGTAAACAATTTGAAAGATTCAGAGGATGAGGAGCTTCATCTTCTTATGGTTGATAACCATATTCCAGCAGGAGCAAAATTATATTAAAATAAAAAGAACACGCTAAAGAAATAGGACTTCCCGATATAAAAGTGAGGAAGTCCTATTTTTTATATACATTTCTTTGACGTATTTATTATTTTATCTTTCCAATCAATAACACTCTTAATTGATAATTTTTCTTGTGCTTGTATGAATGTTGTAATATATGTGTAGTCGATGTTATCATTTGAATCCACAGGAAGACGTATTTCCATATTTTTTTATATATTTTCATTAAACGAAGATTGTCCCCATGCAAAATTTTGAAATGCTTTTCTCATTACTGTTAGAAGATAGCAAGCAAGCTCTGGATTTAATTCGCAGTCATGATAAGACATGCCTTCGCAACAATACTACAAAGGTACGCAACATACGAAGCTATATGCTCACGACACTGTATAATGCTCCGGTAACATGTAGTAATTACTATAAAGCAGAAGTAAACCATGACTTCTATGGTAAGTAACGATTCATAGCTGCTGGAAACGGCAGTTGACTATATATTTTTCACCTTCCCTTCCTTTTGAGGGGCAGGAGGGCACACCTGCCTCTCGTTTTAAGGAGATTGCTGCAAGCATGATTCTTTGATATAATCAATGCAACAGTTTTACAAATCGGGATTTATAAAGGAGAATATTGATGAAACTATTTTTATGTTC
>ULYR01075636.1_pt1 | contig 238317 bp, 245 predicted proteins | sample 1962341 | NCBI WGS metagenome assembly ULYR01 (sample SAMEA4835868, study PRJEB28245) | human gut metagenome | biome: gut microbiome; material: fecal sample | place: Denmark | collected 2008 | reverse complement strand
TATTAAATCCAAATCGTTTTTTTTTTGATTACTAATTAATAATGGCCTTATAATTGGTAATTATTAAGAAAAAGTGAGGTAATATAATAATGGCAATATTTACTGAAAGTGTATGCCTGAATTGGTTTAATGAAGCATCTCTTAAATTCGTTAATTCTAAAACTCATATAAACTGGGATAAATCTATAAAAGATAAAGATCAAGTAATAAAAGCATTGAATTCTAATTGGCACAGGATTCAAGTAAAAATCTATAAGTATATTCTATCTGTATCTTCTAAATATTATGGAAATAAGAAAATAGATCCTGATAAGATTCTAGCTAAAGTTAATCTTGATGCTATTGCATTCGAAGACGATACAGAGACAGTTAATGTATATATGACTTATAATAAAGATGGAAAAGTAAAAGATTTTCTTGGAGGGAATGAATTAGCAGTTTATATTGAAATTTATAGAAATGGCGATAATGATTATGAAATCTATGATGACGATATAAGTGTAGAAATTTAAATAATGGTGCTATGGATTGCTCCATAGCACCTCTTTTATTATTAAATTCAAATAGTTTTTTTTTTGATTACTAATTTATAATGGCCTTATAAAATACATTATAAAGGAGAATTAATATTATGGCTATATTTACTGAAAGTGTATGCATGAATTGGTTAAATGAATCTAATAAGTCTGGACTTACATTTATTGATAATAAGTGTAAAATTAATGATGAGAAAAATTGTTTGAGTGATGATAAGCTTGTTAAATGTCTAAATGCATCTTGGCCAAAGATTAAGAAAATGATTTATTATAAGATTAATGAATATCTTGATGATTGGTATAAAAATAATGATGGAAGTTATGAATACGACGCAAATACTGTTGATAAAGTAATGAAATTTGGAACTCTTGATTTAGTTTATATTGAAAAATTTAGTAATGGAACTTTTAATGTTTCTTTCTGGTATAATAATTCTGCAAAAAGTAACAAAAATTCTAATAAATTCTTTGGAGGACATGTGGTGATTGCTGGAGTGAATATTACTAGTAATTATAAAATTTCTAATAATCTTGAATTTTCTATTGAAGGTTAATAAATAAAATCCCGTAGGATCATTAATGATCCTACGGGATAATTTTATAGCAAATTAAGCTTTGAAGAAACGATCGTCCGTGAAGATGGCAGACTCACTAGTCTTGCTATACTTCTGAGCAAACTTCTCAGACTTCTTCTCTAGCTTCTCATTATTCTTAGAAATCTTGTTGAGAGCACTATTAGTCCTAACAGCAGTCTGAAGCAGCTTAACAGATGCATCGATATTAGTATGATATGCCTTGATAGCAAGAGAACTATATGCAGAAATATTACGGCACTGCTTATTGATCTTCTTAACTTGCTCAGACTTATCACTATCGTCAGATCCCTTAACTTCCTTCTTAAGAGCATTTAGTGCTTCAATAGAAGTCTTTTTAGCAGTTCTGATTCTACCAATAGTAGTATGCTCAGTGTTGAAAACATTCTGGAAAGCATCATTCAGCTCAGAATTGGTTGCACTAGTCATAGGAGTGATATAAGTATCAAGCTTAAATTCACTCTTTTCCTTATCAGGAGAATCATAATCGATATCATCGATCTTTGCGATGATCTTTTCGATATCTTCATCCTTAACATTCTTAATCGTAAGACCAGTGGGGAATTCAAATCCAGCAGCACAAGCCTTCTGAGCCTTATCCTTGTTGACCTTTGCACGAGCAAATGCCATACGGACATCCTCAACACGATCCTGAACCCAACTAACAAGCTTATCCCACAGCTGAGAAACCTGAGAAATAACCTTGTCAACAGCGCCGGTAATCTTGTTCTTCAAATCAGCAAGCTTACCCTCATTGACATAAGAGATGTCCTCACCATTCTCACGCAGATACAGGTGCTCATTCAGCAGAATGCTCATGTTCATCTCATTCAGAGCATCAGACACATTGGCCTGCAGCTGACCACATGCTTCAGCCAGGCTCATACCAGCAAACACATTGCTAGTGGACTCAGTGATACCACTGTTAATAACATTAACAATCATGATAATTCTCCTTTAATTTAAAATTTACGATCGTAAAAGGAATGGATTAATATAAATCGTCCCATCCTGTAGTCGATTCACCAAAGCTACTATCGTCATCTGCAGCCAACTCAGCAGGGCTTGCTCCATCAACTTCAGGTTCATCAAGACTATCAGAATATTGATCATCTTCTAGATCATGATGAGGGATAGTAGTGGGATCAACAGGAATGCTTTCAGATCCATCTTCCATCACTAGACTCGCGTCCTTTTCGAACCCAGAGTTGTCAGATTCACCAAAAGCATCATGGTACGACAAATCAATAGAACAATCCAGGCCACCATCTGTAGCATTAGCAAACTTAGTTGCTGCATCTACTCCAGTGGTTAGGCCAGACTTAGAGGGGCGATCGATTTTATCAACCCCAAAACCATCAAAGCCAGATTCATCATCAGATTCATTAAATACATCAGCGCTCTCATTCACGTCAGTATCATCTTTATCCTCATCTTCACTAGTAGTATTTGTATCAAATCCACTAGTGTCCTGGCTATCATCCCAGGTGTCATGAGGTTCATTCTTATGCCAAGTATCTTCATGAAGAAGATCTTCAAAAATACTCATTGTATAAATTCTCTCCTTTCCTGAGATTTATTATAAAGTTATATAATTAAAGTCAGAACAATCCACCATCAGACGATCCACTATCATCGTCATCATGCTGATGAGACTCATTCCATTCATTATCATCAGTTTCTTTTCTTGCTTTAGAATCAGTGAGTGCTAGTTTATTAGCAATCTTCTTAAATCTATCAACCCATTTCATCTGAGCATCATAGACTTTCTTCTTATGATCATCACCCTTAGGATCATCACGATACTTAAGATTCTCAGCATTAATCTGAAGATAATTTGCTTGAATCTCAAACCAATCAGAAGCATCCATACGGGTCTTAAGAATAAAGAATGCAACTTTTCTAAACAAGAATAGGAAAAGAACTGCAGTAATACCAACACCAATAACTGCAGTTATAAAAATGCCAAAAGGATTATTCAATAGAGGAGCAGCTGCTTTAAGCCCAGCACCAGTAGCAATACCAATAATCGCTTTTGCTGTATCATTCAGCTTAGTATTACCTCTATCATCGGTATCTGTAAAGATTCCCTCATTAACACTCTTTACATTCTGAGCATCAGAAATAGTAGATTCATTAGTATTAGTGATATTATTCTTAATACAACTATTGACAAGCTTATCAATAGTACCATTTGCACAGTTTCTATTGAATTGACTTACATATTCAATCATAAGGTGATCCTTAGATTTAATATATCCAACCTTGTCCAAAGAAGTAGTAAAAGAATCATGACCATTCTTAATGAATTCTACACTAGAGCTCATCAATAGAGAAGTAGCACTTACAATGGCAGTTACTGTCATATTATATAGCATAATCGGAAATTCAATATTAAGAGTAAAAGCTTTAGTAAATACTCTTTCTCTATTCTTAATATTGTTAATAGCTGTAGTCAGTTCATCTACACTTTTAGTAGGTTGATTATAGCTCTTAACCAGATCATGAATGCTATTAATACAATCAATAAGACCATTATAATTATCAATCTTAGTAATAATTCCCTTAGATCTAGGAATAGTACCAAAATCAATTCCAGTAACGTCATTCTTAATATGAGTATAAAGTCTACCTACAATATTCTCAATATTTTCTTGACGCTTTGCTTCATTACAGAAGATAACTTTCTTCTTAATATAAGGATCAGATAGATCATATGCTTCACTTACGATCTGCATATAGTCAGCATTAGTGATCATATTTGTATCTCTCCTTTCTCTTACTTAGAAGCTGCCATCAGATTGATCAGCTTTTTATAAGTACTATCTTGAGTTTCTCTCTCAAGCATTCTATAAGAAATATCTTCAAAATTCTTACTACCATTATCTAGCAGCAGATGAAGAACTTCATTAGAATCATCAGCAATAGCAAATCCCATTAGATTATAGGATTGCATAAAGTGAATAGCATTCTTGGGATCATTGATATCAAAGTTCTCTTCACGATACAGTTCATCAGCATCTTGTTGAGAAATCAGAACTGTAGTGATAGCAGAGAAATCATTGTGCTTACCAGAGCGAACTTGTTCTTTGGCTGCTACTGCACGATTCTGTAGTAGGGTCCAAATATCGCCACGAGCTCCCTTAACCTTATAAGACTTGACATCGTCAGTAATACGAGACAATCCCAAAAGAACATCAGAAGCTTTTAGCTCACCAGTAATAACTCTCATGAACTTAAGGAATTTCTGACCATCCTTATTATCATTCATAATACGGCGAAGAATCTCAGTAGTTGTAATAGGAACAACCTTAGACTTAATACCAATCAGAAATTCAGTAGCAACACCAGATACTGCATCATTACTATTCTTCTGATAGAATTTAACAATCAAAATAGAATGAAGAGCATCATTCATCTTCTTAATATCCTGATCTTTTAGGAATGCAGTATTATTATGCATTCTATTTGCATCTCGCCAATCATTGTCTCTACTTGTACTTTTCTGATCTTCTTTTTGTTGCTTTTCATTTTCAGCATCCTGCTTATCTCTTTCGGACTGAGCCTTTTGATAAGTCTTCATTCGATCATTCAAGATCTTATTCATCTCTTCTTCATGACGATGCTGCTCTTTATTTTCATTATAAGAATTATTTGCTTTCCTCTTATTAGCCTTAGCTTCATTTAGGATATAAGGAGAGACAGTGACTCTATAGTCACCACCAGCAAATTCTCTAACAACGTAATCATCGATAGAAAGAGGATTCAGCTTAGTATCGTAGAACTGAATATTTGCACTCTCTTGCATAACATGCATTAGCTCTCTCATATCAGAAGCACTGATCTTAACATCATCAGATTGCATCATAAAAGGATCTACCATTGCTTCACTAAGAACTTCATTATTCAAAGCATCAGCAAATGTGGTACTTTCTTGTGTACCCTTAGTATATGCATCAATCCAAGACTGCATAGCTGCAATAACAGCATCTGTATTATCATCTCCCATATTTAGGTTCTGATGAAATTGTCTTAGATATGCAATACCATCTTTTGCATTACTAATATTTGCTTGCTGTAGAGCAAACATGAAGAATTGACAGGAAATTTGTTCAATATACTTAGAAGTCATACGTGCAGTATCGAAGCTTACAGTACGACTAGTAAGAACAGGAAAAACAGCAATCAGCTTAGATGCTGCATTTGCAATAGAGGAATAAGAATATTCACTCTTATTAGCAACTTTATTTGTAGCAACATTACTAAGTCCTTTAGCGATCTGAACAATAGTATCTACAGTATCGCTACCGGCTTCATGAAGAGTATTCCCCATCTGTAAAACCTCCTTTTTAGGTATAATACCAAGTATTATACTAATGTTAAAAAATAAAAAATAATGCTCTGGAGCCATAAATGGCTCCAGAGCACTTTTGCTTGATTAATAGATTACTCTAAATTCACCATGAATTTCTGCAACACTCTTTCCATAAAGATGATACACTTCACTGATTTCCAATGCATCATAATATTTTACCAAAACATAGTATCTATTATCTTCCATATTTTCAAAACTTCCGCTAGATCCAGGATATTTACAATGTCTTAAATATTTCTTACAAAGCTTACCTTTGATAGGCTTTCTAAATAAAGATGTACAGTTTGTTTTATCTGTTACATCATCATAGCATGCATCCATAAATACCATAGATTTATAAAGTCTATTTCTAGCTTTATTTGTAAGCTTATTATTCTTTGTAGACATCCATTTTTTATTGCTCTTTCCTCCTTTGATGCTTGCCTTATATTTTAATTCAGCATATAAAGTCATATCAGCAACAGTGATAGTATCTTTATATACATAAAATATATATTCATGTGCATCATCAATATTTTCAATGCTTTCTTTATTAATTGATGATACATATTCTTTACCGTCTTCTTTATTGATTACGATAGAATATTCACAGATTTCCATTAACTCTTTTAATCTGCTACCACGAATATATCCTTCTACATTTTCAAGATTTACTTTAGCATTCCTATTGTAATTACCATTATTAAAATTTCCATCCACAAAAGCAAATGATTTATACATCTCATCAATTGCTTCTTCAACTCTTGGATCTTCTGCAGAAAGTTCAATAAATCTGTTTTTAGTTTTCTCTACTGCAGTGCTTTTCATTGCACTCTCGAGAATAGGGCTAATAACAATTACTCCATCCATTATTTTTCCTTCCTTCCATTAACAAAATATACGGCTGCTTTATCTTCGATAAATGTTCTTCCCATAATAGTATCACAATAATACCGTTTAGTCTCTTGGAAAGAACCCTTTACAGAAGGCCAAGGAGTAAATCCTACATCACGACGCTTATCATAATTATTTACGAATCTGCGTCCTGCATCATAGGCGGTATACACTACCGTGTCTACCACATAAGGGATTGCATCTCTGAAGATAGATTCAATACAGATTTCCATTTTTATCAACCTCTTTTATTTTATTTGAGAAAAATACGTTTCCATACTCTCTCAAGTTTATAATATCTTTTTATATCCGAATTTGGCTCTATAATGTTAGTACTGGAACATCCGTATAATATTTATTATATAAGAAAAGGAGGTAAGAGTATTGTCTAGTCAATACACGAAAGAGTCTATCCAATATGGAGAGCTTAATGATCGTGGTAATGCCAAAGCATCTACTTATATAACTGATGAACTGTTAAATTCTCAAGGATTATATTCTAAAAAGGATATTAACAATGCTAAGTTTAATAAGTACTCTAGATTTGGTAGAGTCCTTGATCCATATGGAAGACTCAACGGAGGAAGAGAATACCTTTTCTTTGTGAAACCTGATCTTCATATATGCATACCATATGGAAAATCACAATTTGATACATTATATACAATGGGAGGATTTCAAAAATCTAGAGTTATTTCTAGCAATGGATTGAGATTAAATCCTCAATTAACTTCTGCTCCATATTTCTCTGGTTTGCTTAATACAAATCCAGATGTTATTAAAGAGCTTCAAATGAGTGCTGTTTATAATCCAGATCCTTTTAGTCATCTATTAAGTTTCTCTGTTAATAGTAGCTTACCTCTAGATTCTTCTAGTGCTCAAACTATGGATAACCCTGCTACAATATATGGTACATCTTACAAATATCTTCAAGACTCAGAACCTTCTGATGAAAGTTATAGTTTCTCTCTAGAATTTGTAGATGACAGAAGTTTAAATACTTATCAATTCTTCAAAGCATACTCTGAATATCATATTGCTAGAAAATCTGGTTTGGTAACTCCTCCAGATATGAAATATTATCAATATAAAAAGCTTCATAATACAATGGGTATATATAAATTCATTGTAGATGAAGATATGGAAACCCTAATCTACTGGGCATATTTATGGGGTGTATACCCAACATCTTGTCCAAGAGATGCATTTCAGGATGCATCTTTTTCTGACGGCTTAACTTTCTCTGTTAGCTTTGATGCAGCATTTATCGAAGATATGACTCCTACTATTTTATATCAATTTAATACTTTGATGAATAGAGTTATGTCTAAGCATGGACTTAACAAAAATAACTGGTTGCCAGTTGTTCGTCAAAATAGAAAATCTGATATGCTATATGGTAGAAATCATAGTTATGATACTTCTATTAGTCTTGGCGGCTCTACTCAAAAGATTGGTAAAACGACTTATAATATTGGAGCCACTGAAAGAATAGATGGTACATTGCCAATTGCTGCTCTTGTTGATGGCAGAAAATTAGCTACAGATGAAAGAGCAAAATATCGTCTTAGATGGTATGGTAAAAAATAAAATTGATAAGGAGAATTTCAGATGGCAAAGAAAACAGTCAACTCTGATATCTACAACCTGTCTAGACTGGTTGAAGATGTTAAGTCAGTATTTCTTCCAGATGAAAACGAAGAAACCTTAGCAATTGGTACATATGGATATCTTGGTGCGCTAGAAGCAAAAAGACTTCAGACGCAAGTTCAAATGACTGGAGAATTGTGTAACGAAGTTTTTCCCTCTAGAGCAAGGCTAGAAAGAAATGTTATTACTCATGCAATAATGATGAATATCGAAAACATCAATGCAGTTCCTGCAAAGATGACAGCATTTCTAGCTCTAAAAGAATCTGATATTACCGATTACTTTGATGAAAATAATATTTTCACAATTGATAGAGATTGTCCTCTAATGATTGGTGATTATGAATTTCATCTGGAATATGATATTAAACTAAAAAGAATTTATATTGAGAAGAAAGCTACTAATACTTATACTGCTCAATATGACATTCCTGAAAATAGAGATGTACCTACATCTACTATTACCTCTGCTAACCAATATCTTAGCCCTCCTACAGTTGTTAACGTAAATCATGAAAACTATATTTACTTAACAGCAATCCTTGCTCAGGTTGAGCATAATGTAGTTTCTAAGAAATTAGTTACTTCTAATATCATTGATAATAAGACTATGAATTTCGAGTTTACCAATCAATTGGCTTATTTCGAAATTCATTCTAAAGAATCTGATCAAGATTATTATATTACTCCAGTCTTTGAGGGCAGCGCAGTTCCTGATGATGTAAATGCTCAATATTACTGCTGGTATCAATATATTGATACTAATCTTATTAGAGTTCGTTTTGACCGACAGTCCTATATGCCTGGTCTAAATGCTACTGTTGAATGTCTAGTGAAGACTTGTCAAGGCTCTAGCGGAAACTTTACTTATGGTAAAGATGTTTATGCTACTCTTGAATCGAGTAATTATAACTACAAGAATATCACTTGCTTAATTACTCCTATTAGTAATTCTTCCGGTGGTATTGATAGAAAATCTAAGAAAGAGCTTCAAGGAATTATTCCTAAAGAAGCTTTGTCTAGAGGATCTCTTACTACTATTACAGATCTTAATAACTACTTTGGAATGCTTGATTCTGATTATGGTAGAATTGTCATTCAAAAGAAAATTGATAACCAAATTGAACGAGTCTATTATGCTTACTTTGTAGCAAAAGATACAAATGGAGATATCATTCCTTCTAATACTATTGATATTAGAGTTCCTATGGATGCTCTAATTGAATCTAAAATTAATGAAGTAGATTCTCCTAGATATCTATTACCTGCTGGAACTTGCTTTAAGCTTGGAACAGATGGAGTAGGCTATATTAACGAAATGCCTATCCTGGGTAATGGATATGAATTCACTGGACCTTCTGTTTCTCGTGGAGATATAGTGGAAAGTAATTTCACTATTGAAATTACAGAAGAAGAAAAGAAACAATTTTCTACTACTGTAGAAATTGGAGGATGTAATTCTGCTACTCATATATTTCCTGATACTACTACAGGATCGCTTAATGGTAAATTTACTTATGAGAAAGATGAGTCTACTCCTCCTCAGCAAGTAGAAGATTATATTCAAATGGGTGTAGGTAAGAAATATATCTACACCACTGAATATATTACTCAGAATGATAACTCTATCATTCAAGCAAGAGATAAGTATCTTTCTAATCTAGATTTTATTGATGCATATTACACAGTGGATGGAGTTACTAGACATTTTAGTAGCCTACCTATTGTTATCACAGATCTTCCTAAAGATACTAAGATTACTTTTGGTATCATTCGTAGATTGAACGAGAAATCTAATGGTATTACATATTTCAAGTATGGTTCCAATCAGTATAATCTCGTTCAGAATCTTAAGGTGAATCTATCTACCATTCTAAGTGCACTAGATTTTTCTGGTGAGATTTCTGATTGTAAATCTTCTAATACTGATTATGTAACAGTAACTCCTAATGGTACAGTAGATAAACCTCTTATCATGGATCCTAATGATCCTGAAGCAGGAGTTCCATCTGAAAATGAAACCAATAAGCCTTATAAACTCAGTGTTGTTACAGATGAGACTATTCCTCCTGTAAGCATTCGAGAAAAGAATGAATGGTTCTATAGAGAAATGGAAGTAGAGCAAACTGATCAAGATGCTTCTACTAAACCTGCTGGAACTCTAGATAATTATGATCTTAAGGTTACTTCTGAAAAGGATATGCCTGATTTGAAAGATCGTAAAGAAAATGAATGGTACATGGGTATCGTTAGTTCTACTAGAGTTCCTAATGGAGCAGAACAACAAGAATCTGATGATAAGAATGATTATAGCCTGAATGTTGTTAAAGAAGATGAACTTCCTGCTATCGAAGATCGTCCTCAGAACAATTGGTATTATATCGTCGATGGAGTAGAATATGCTGAAGGTGATCCTGATGATCCCGAGAAGCCTACTAATCGTATGAGAGGTAATGAATATATCATTACTATTGCTAAGCAATTTGGTGATGATAAACCTATTAGTCTGAATGTAGTTATTGATAGTAAGCTTTATACTATTAATCTAACTCAAGATGTATATGCTATTGAAAATGGTATGTATGTTACTGAGGGTGCAGTACAGACTAAGAAAGATATTCATATTACCTATGTACCTAAGATTGAAGTGGTCAACAAGATTAATTCTGTTACCAACAATACACAGATTACTTATAAGATTAGCTATCGATCTACTAGTTATAATTATAATCCTAAGATTATTATTAAGCTTTCTAGAGGTTTGGATTATCTGCCGTTTAGTAATTATCTCAAGTATGGAGATAAAAACTATCAGCATGAACCTACTGAAACTTCTATGGAAGGAAAACGTGGATTTGTTTATACTAATCCCTATGCAATTAATATTAATGGATATCGTCTATATTCCGCATTCTATATGATGTCTATGGAAGAGAATCCTTATCTGCATTTCGATTATATAAACGATAAATCTAATATCCAATTCATTTCTACAAATGTTAATTGGAATAGACCTTTCTGTGAAGATAAAAATGATAAGTATACTTTGAGAATCGAGCTTATGCAGTCTGTTCAAGATGATCTTGGTGTTATTCCTGAAGGTGAAGATGATGAGGTTGTTCCTCTTATCAAAGCATTTGTTGTCTTTAGACGTAATAATACTGATTATAGATATAGAGCATTGAATCTAGAGTCTTTTGATAAGAGTAACTACTCTTTCACTTTTACTCAGCAATTTAATGCAGAAGATATCTTTGATCAAGACAATAATATTAAGCTGACCAATGTGCAAGTCTGTGGTCAGAATGAATATATTGTCACTATTACTGGTGAAAATAATAAAGATACAAAGTATACTCTAAACAATGGTGCAATAGTTACTCTATCTGCTATCCTAAATACTTTAGGAATTAAAGTTCCTACAGAGTTTGATACTATGGTAGTCAGTAATAATAGTGCTCTTACTCTAATTCCTATTAAGGATGAGGATGAAAAGATCATTGATTATAAAGTAATTTCTCTCACAGATTTTTCTGATGAGATTCAAATTGCTTATACTGACAAAACAACTGATACACCTACTATTTTGACTGCTACTAGTACTCAGCCTGCTACAACTGAATATGGATTCTTCAATCCTACTACGGAAATGAAGATCTACACTCTAGTAGCAATTCCTGATACTAGTGGAACATATTCAAGAAATGGTTTTGATTCTATTTGCCCTGGTTTGAGAAATTGGACATTGACTAATACCTATGACGTCGTCAATGGAGTTACGATGTATCATAACTACTCTGAAATTATGGGATCTAGAGTCAAGCCTTATGGAACTGATGTGGAAAAGGCTGAATCTGATACTAGTGCAACTACTATGAATCTTAAAGGCTATTATGTAGCATCTGTTCCGATGATTGGATATGATTATACACAAGATGAAGCTCTTGTACAATCTGCAATCAATGATTTGAATTATAGAAAAACATATATTGAATCTGCTCTGATTAGACTTGAAAATTCTTTTGGAGTTGACTTTAAGCTATTCAATACTTATGGACCTTCTAAGACATTCTATATTATCAAAGATAAAGACAATAATGGTCTGCTCGATGACAATATTGAATTTATTAATAAGGTCAATCTATCTCTATACTTCAGAGTCAAGTTGGTTGCAGATAATGATTCTTACACTAAGGGAAATATTGTACAAGAAATTAAGGATTATATTGAAGATCTTAATGATCTTAGTGAGCTGCATATTCCTAATCTGGTTACACAGATTACTACTAACTATAAAGAACAAATTACTTATTTCGAGTATCTAGGATTCAATGATTATGGTGCAGATGTCCAGCATATCTATAAACTGGATGATTCTAAGATTCCTATTCATGTTGCTCCTGAATTCTTGAATGTAAATAATGTTCTTGAAAAGGATGGAACTACAGCTCCCGATATCAATATCTATGTTTCTGAAATTTAATAATAAATCTAGGAGGATTATACAATGAGTCTTAGAGAAGATCGTCAGTATCTTGCTGAACAGCGTAAGGCTAAGGAAGAAGCAGCAAAGCTTGCTCGCCAAAAGTCCATTAATGAATTTAACCAGCATATCGTTGAAGAAGAAAATCAGAAGATGGCATTCAATAAGAGTGTGGACAAGCTCTTTGAATTCAAGGCTAATGTAAAGAAGTCTCTGATTAAGAAGATGCTTATGGAACTCTGTGTTGGTTCTATTCCAAACTATACTCATCGTGAGTATTCTATCTGTGAGAATCTTATTGAGAATTATATCTCTGAGGTTGGAGAAACTACTCTGCTAAAGAATATGCGTTTCTCTGAGAATGGATTCCTGCGTACTTGCTGGTCTGAGATTAATAGTCATTATAAGACTATTACTGAGGATGCTACTTGTGATGAAGATACTCAGTATATTGATTCTGGAAGTCTTGATGATTTCTGGAAGGATGTTGATAATACTGAAGACGTTGATGATATTACTAACCTTATTAGAATGCGTGTTTCTAATGCAGAAGAGAATTTTGTTAATAGAAACCAGCAGGATAAGGAGAATGTAAAGACTGTTCTAAAGCAGACTGCTGATCGTGTTCAGATGGCTAAGGATACTAATGATAATGATTATGCTGAGAGTGTAGAGGAATCTGAAACTCGTATTGCTAAGGATAAGATCTACAAGATTCAGCATGAAGGCTATCGTAGTGTCTTTGATCGTATGGTTCGTAACCTGTCTGAAGCAGCTGTTAAGAATAAGGATGCAAAGGGTTCTCTAATTGATGAGAATGGCAAGCTGAATATGGATTCTATTGTTGAATCTGCTCGCTGCATGTATTCTTTGCTGGAAACTATTGGTACTATTCAACTGGAAAAGGTTGATAATAAGTACATTGAAGATACGCTGAAGTCTATTAAGTATTAAAAAAAAAATAAAGCCGAGTGGACTAAATATCCACTCGGCCTTTTTATTTAGTAATTTATTCTGCCAAAATAATTAATATTAAATCTACGATGATCAAAATATACATTATCCGGTCCCAATGGTTTATTGATGTCTATTCTATGGATATAAATATGTTTAGGGCTACCATCGTTCATAAGTTCTGCATATAATGGTTTACAATAATTCATAAAGTTATGAATAGCATGTATAGGATCTTCATCATTAAACCATTCATCAGAAAGAAATTCTGCTGAAGTGCGAGCATGATTAGCCATACGATGATATATATTATATAATCTTACTGCAACAGGATCGCTATCTTTATTAATAAATACTTCATGCATTACCATTGAAAGATTACATTGCCCACATGTAGGTTTACGTCCATAAATGACATCATTCAGTCTAAGATCTATCATCCGTCCACAATCACATTCACACCTTACAATATATCTTTTCGCACCACCATCATAGTAAGAAGGATCTTTTATTCTTCCTACATACGATTTTATTGTTAAATGATTGTATTTCTTATTAATGTATTTATCTAACATTTTTATATTTTGATTAGCAATAGACATTTCACATCCTTTTGAGCATCCACTAGGTAAGCGTAATACATTATTTAATGTTTTAATAGATTCTCTCCCGCAATCACATTTAACTTTTACTTTTGATTGTCTAGTATCAGCTGTATTTGGCTCTACAATTCCAATAATTGTTAAATGCCTGTACTTTTTGCCCATAAAATCATTTAGATCTAGTTTACTCATAATACTATTTCTCTTCTTTCTTTTTATTTAGTAATACACTTTACCAGAATAATGGATATTATATTTATTATGATCAAAATAAATATTGCCAGGTCCAAGTGGTTTATTGATATCTATTCTATGAATATATGTAAATCTAGAATTGGTACCATCATTTATACATTTTTCATATAATGGCCTGCAATAACTCATAAAGTTATGAACAGCCGGAATAGGATCATCATCATTAAACTACTCTTTTGATAATTGATCTTCTGTAAGGGATTTTGACCGTTTAGCATAATGATACATTGAATTTAATCTACATCCGATAGGATTTTGACCTAAAGTCTCCTCATGCTTACATTTTGCAAGATTGCATTGTCCGCATGATACAGCATCTCCCATAGTAACTAAATAAATATCAAGGTCTACAGTTCTACCACAATCACATTCACATCTTACAATAGGTCTACGATGCCAATGAGTATTATTGATATACATGGTTTTTCTTCCAACATATGATTTTATAGTTAGATGGCCATATTTCTTATTGATATATTTATCTACAGTTTTCTTTACATGCTCAACACCATATAAGTCGCACGATTTTGAGCATGCAGATAGAGATAATAATACGGTAGATAATGTTTTATCAGATTCTTTTCCACAATCACATCTAACTCGTACTTTTGAGTTTCTAACATTTTTATTGGCTTTTACAATACCAATAATTGTTAATGATCCATATTTCTTATTCATAAAATCATTTAAATTTAGTTTCTTTCTCTTTTCACTCATAATAATTCTCTTCTTTCTTTTTAATATTTTTTTTTGATAAGAGATTTCATTCTTATCAATTTTATAATATCTATTTGAAATAAAATAAAAGGAGTAGATCATAATGATCTACTCCTATTCTTATTCATCAGATTCTAGCTTTACTTTAAGAATAAAGTTTCTCTTGTATACTTCTTGAAGTTTACGAGACTTTCTCATCTCTGCATCATGGATAAGTCTCTGCTTATGAGTATGGCAAGGAAGTCTTCTAAAATCATTTAGAACTTTTACCTTATACTTATCATGAGATACAATATATTTTAGCATACTCAGAATATCAGATTTACCGCGATATTTCTGAATATGATAATGATGAACTAGATGGCCATTCTTAATAGGTAGCTCACCATAATTTTCAGTATTTGCATGATATAGCATAAGATCCATTGCTTTAGGCCTTGCACATATTTTCCAAGAAGAGAATACATTATCAATGTACATCGATCCACCTTCAATATACATTTTCAGATAATGAGAGCATAAATAATTATCTATATTTACTCTATCTTCATTATATTTTACAATAATTCTAGAGCATATGGGACATTGATAATATCCTTGTTCTTCTGCTTCATCTATACTGTTAAATTCTATAATATTACTACTCTTAATATTCTTAGCACATTTGCAATAGGAATAATGGAATGCTTTAGTTTTAGAACCTTTAGATGCAATAAGTTTCATAGCTTCACCATTAATGTATTATTCCCTGCATAGATTATATTGAATAGAATACTAAGAATATCATTAGTAATAGTCATATCAGGATTAACAGTTCGAATGGCAGAATAGATAGCAGATTTAATTTCAATGATATACTCATTAATAGCATTAATGTTAAAGCCATCAATAGTAATCAGGATATTAATACCACCAGCAGGATCATAGCTAAATACAGGATTATATCCAGAAGCATTTAGCTTATTAATAGTATTCTGAATAAAAGCATCGGAGTTATAAATGCTATTTCGAAGATTACTAATCATACTAGTAATCTCATCAGTATAAGTTGCGTTCATTTACTTATTATCCTCCATATATTTCTTCAGCTGTTCCTGCAGCTTAGGATCAGATGCAATTAGCTGTTGTTTACGTACATCCCAATCAGGAGATTCCATTTCAAGGATAAATGCCATATTGCAAGCAGCATGCCAGAGATGGGGAAGACCAGACTCTTTATCATATTCTTCTCCCTCTTGATATGCAATTAGATGCCTCCACATTGCATCTACATATCTTTGTTTATCTACTAGAACCCAGTTATTAGGAGCATGATACTTTTCTTCACCATACTTACGAATAGCTGCAATATCCTTGATAATAGTCATAGGAACCAAAGAAATAGGCAACTTACCTTTGTCGGCTTTAGCGCACTGAATATTCTTAGATAGATCAGTAGATTTACATTCATCTACTGGATTCTTTCTAAATTTAAATTCAGTAGATGTTCCACTAGAAGATGTATTCTCATCATAAGTATTATTGTTTATAGTCGTTTTCTTTTGTTCATATAGTTCTTTAGCCATTTTATCTTTTTCATTTCTGAGAGCACTTTTACTAAAAGGAATAGCCATTATAATTCACTCCTATACTGGATTACCCATGCTATCTAGACAACTTACACCAAATTCAGGTTTATAATCTTTTCTATTGATTATCTGATTATATTGATAAGCATTGGTAATATAATTTAAATATCGAATATATATTTCAAGTCTTGGCAATATTGAATAATATTTATGTATATCTGCATCTATAATAAGACTATCATCTAGCCAAATATTATAATTAAATGCATCATAATATTTTTTCTCAATATTGTCTACGTCTGGCTTCTGCATTGGTCTATGAAGACCAATTTCGGCAAGTATAGTATCTGCTTGATTGAAATAAGACGGTGTACGCGAAAATGTGTTTATTGATACTTGCATAGGTGTAGAAATGAGCCCATTTAACTGAATTAACTCTTGATCCACTAATCTATGCATAAATCTATGATCATCTGCAGCATTAGGAGAATATACATGAACGAAATCTTTTGCTTGAATTGCTACGTTCATATAATTCTTTCTATTTACTAATCTAAATCTAGGTCTCTTAGCACCTTCTGGATCTTCATATAGAATGAGTTTATATTCATAATATTGAAGAAAAGTTTCCATATTTCTTTTCTTCTCAATAATATCATTCATTCTTGCTGGAGATAATTTAAATTGATCAATTAGCCAAGCTAATCGTTCTTCGTTATCTCTTGGAATACATCCATATTTCTGATCATATTCTTCTGATTTTTCTTTTCTAGATTTACTCAAAAGAAGCACACCTCCTTTCAGAAATTCTTTATTGTACCGTTATAGCTAGTTTTAAAAAATAAAATAAAGAAGTAGGATAAATTCCTACTTCTTTGAATATATTAAGTCAAATATCTTGTATCTGTAAACCTAGAGAATATTTTACCACCAGCTTTATTTGCTGTTGCTTTAATACCACCCCATGCATAATCACCCCAATCATTAAATGTATTACCAATGATTTGAGATGCAAGTCTAATTTGCCGTGTAGGTTCAAATTCATTAAGATCTACACCAGCCATTGTAGCAAGATAATCCATCTGAGCAGTATTTGTCAATAGACCCATTCTCTTAGAAATTTGCATAGATCCATAGAGATCTTTTAGGCTAATAGTTACATCTGCAGATGTAGGCATACCCATAGAGTTCCAGTTACCAGATCCACCTTTGTTAATAGATAGGCTAGTAATGATTCCCATATCACAGCTAAAGATAGATTTATAGGTAGCTCTTACAATGAAAGGTGCTTCATAAGAATTAGAGCTATTTCCAATCTGTCTAGGAGCTGTCATAGAGATCAAAAGAACTATAGGCATATAAACATTAAGAAATATACTTACAGGATCAGGGTCAGGAGATCTAAGTTTAATATTAATATCATAAGATCTATCATAATCAGAATCTGACCAGATCTCAGGAAAAATTATTTTACCACCAGTAACAATAGTAGTCAATTCTCCAGCAACTCTACTGATCATATTCTTTCCCATAAGAGCATCACTAATGCCAGACATTGCTCCAGTAACTGCTTGAGAAACATCTGTAACTGCATCTTGAACATTTCCCATTAATCCACCAAAGTCTTTAGATCCCATAATAAATTGAATTTCTCTAGCATTTTGAGAAAATTGATTTACAGTTTGAGAAAGTGCAGATTCAGTAGTTCCATTAGAGAAGGATTCACTTATAGCAGTCTCTGCATCAAGGAAAAAAGGAACTGTTACTTGAGATCCAAATAGTTTTGCAAAGCTACTATTAAGAAAATCTTCTATATTAAGCTTTCCTAATGTAACAGTTTTATTTCCTCCAGGAACAGGTATTCTAACTTTATCAATTCCCATATATAGAGCTAATGCTCTTAGAGAAACATTAGCATACTTCTTATATTCTTGAAAGTTGGATTCAAAAGAATAATATCTTCCTTCATCATATTCATTAGACTCATCGTCACCAGGATCATCTAGCATACCAGCAAGTCTAGCAGCTGTCTGTTGCTTTACAGCTTTATATTTTTTATTTCCATAGTCAGCCATAAATTTAGGTTCACCAGGAGTCAAGAATAGAATAGGCATAATGGAAAATATTTTCTCATTGAATTTACGCCCAATATGAGTATCTTTTCCATTTAGCTTAATACAAGGATCTACATAATCAGAAAACTGGTAAGGCATTCCAAATATACCAGCAATATTAGTAGACATAGAATGAAAATTAGGTTGTTGAGTAGTTTTCTGAATATCTCCAAGAAACTTTTCAGTTTCTGCAAGTTCATTAGCCGACATTCCAGCTCTTTCATCTTCTGTGAATTCAGGCACTTCTAGTGTTCCACCAACTGTGCTTACGACTGCCATAATATTATTCTCCTTTCAGATAAAATATTAATAGGGAGTTGGGCTATTACACCCAACTCCCATTAATATTTACGGAGTAGATGCTAATGCTTCCATTTTAGATCTCATTGCATTCAGTTCTTGTTCGATATTATCTTTCATTTGAGCAGCTTTATCAGATAGATTTCCACCACTAGAAGCAGCAGAAGTTGCTAGTTGAGCAAGGCTACCCATATTCGAGATAATTCCACTCAAGATACTTTGAATTGCAGGTAGAGTATTATTATTGGAAGTATTATTAGCAATTTGCTGTAGATACTGTAGTATAGCCTGCATAAGTTCATCATTACTCATAGAAGAAGTATTGATGTCTTGATTCTCAGGTATATCAGATGCAGAACCTCTAGAAATTGCTTTCTTCTTAATAGAGAATTTCTTTGCTGTATTCTTAGACTTAGTAAAGTCATAAGAAACAGGAATAGGCTTCTTAGATATAGAGTTTCTTCTAGAAGCTTCAATTGCTTGAGCTTCTTTATCCAATGTATCAAGTGCACTACCAGAACCACCAATCGTACCGGTAAGAGTAGCAGTTCCATGCAGAGAGTTGTAAAGCTCATTTGCAGCTTGATTACGCTTCGGATAATACTTAGTATCTCTCTTAGCTCTATCAACACCCCAACCAGGCATTTCGTAAAGTCCAAGAGCTGCTGCAGCACCATCCGAAGGATTAGAAGCACTCATCAATGCACTATAAGCCTTAGGATAATTATTCTTGACCTCATCATAAGCAAAATCAACCTGAGTATTCAGATCACCAACAGATGTTCCTTTACTCTTAGCATATGCAAGTAGATTATGCTTACGGTTACCAGAAGTAGCATTTCCATTTGCACCAGTCCATTGAGCCAAACCATATCCGACATGATCATTAGGAGAATCAGGCCATTTATTATTTGTATCAACGTACTGAGTGTATTGTTGATCGTTACCATACTTCTTCTCGAATTTATTCTCCAAATTAATGGGGTTAAAATTCGATTCATTCTTCCAGCATCCCATAAGACCAGCAATACCATTTTCAGACATTCCCTTAGTCTTAAGTCTCTGCCAGATAGTTTTAGCATTCGCACTAGTAGAACCAGAAGTAGAATGAGTAGCATAGTAATTCTGAACAGCAGGATTATAAACGAATCCCTTGAAATAATAAGGAGAATTAGATCCCCAATTTCCATTACCCTTCTTACGATTCTTGTTTCTAAATGCATAAGAATTATATCCAGATTCAGAAGTCATGACTTCATCACTAGATATAACCTTTTCTACAATAGCAACGTGACCAGCTCCACCTTGTTTACCCCAAACCATGATAGCACCAGCTTGAGGAGTAGAACCTGTCTTAAGACCGAAGGAAGCAGCTTTTTCATACATATCGCCAGCATTGCAGTGATATGCCTTGTACTTCATGGTTTTATCACCAGATAGTACGCTGTATATATGATTGAAACGACCAGAAACCCAGCCAACACAGTTAGACAAGACATTGCATACAGGATCCATAGGAGATCCATTGATACAAGTATTCTGCCCACCACGATTGGAGTTATTGTAATACGAAATATAAGGATCACTAGCACTAGGTTTAGATGTAACAATGGGGAACGAAGAATCTCCAGAATAAACATATCCTGCACTACTATCTCCATAGGAATCGCCAGAAGCATCAGTAGAAGAGGAATTGAATCCACTAAAGATTGTCTTAATAATACTAGACATAGGTCCACTAGAAGTATTAGCCATAGCATTAAATCCAGCATTTAGTCCAGTATTAATAATATCAGTTACTCCAGATGCACCACCTGTAACAGCACCAAGTTTAACATTCTTAAGAATGCTCTTCTTATAAAGTGCAGTTCCCTTCAGCTCAGGATCATCAACAATAACATTTCCCTTGCTATCTTCACCACGTGCTACAACATAATGAGGATTAGGTCCAAATGGACTATTAGACTTGGAGGTATTCTGAGAATCTTCACCAAGCAAGACAGTAGGATTACCAGATGTAATAGCAGAATTAATATCAGATTGATTGTCTGTATATTTAGTACTAATTCCATTCTTACTAAAGATATCTCCAAAGTAAGATGCCTTAGTACCTCTATCTACTACCTTAGAACTTCCAGCTACATAGCCCATCTTTTCAGCATACTTTGCAGCACTGTAAATATTGGACTTCTTGCCCCAAGCTTTAAGAACAGTAGAAGCTACAGCAGGACCACATCCATCTGCATCAATTGTACTATTGCCAAACTTAGTATAGTTACCCTTTTGCTCAGTATGAATTCCAGAGCCAGATCCAGATGCTTCCTTAGAATCATCGTCGTCTCCATTTAGCCAATTCTTAAATGCAGTTAGTCCCTTATTTGCCCAATCGCCAACGGATTTAACAGCATTAGATAGCTTAGTTCCAATGGAGATAAAAGGCTTCAGGAAGCCAACTGCTAGATGCATAATACCACCAATAATAGTAGTTATACCATTACCAATGAGACTAAATACACCAGTGTCTTTAGACTTATAAGAATCAACAGTCTTAGAGAAATCATCCATGCTCTTATCAGAAGAAGTAAAAGACCAAAGATCATCGACCATCACACCAACATCAGGCATTGCAGCAGCTATATTGCTAAATAGTCCACTGAGTTTCTTTCCAACCCAGTTTACAGCAGTAGGTATAGTCAATGCAACCTTCATGATAGAATCAGAAGTTGCAGATAGAATAGAGCCTAGAGCAGTTTGACCTTCTTCTCCCTTATCAGAATCAGTCTTGGTCCATAGACTTCCCATATCTCCATTAGAGCAATACTCTTTAGCTGCATCATAACTATTGCCTAGTGTATCAGCAGCGGCTTTGATTCCATTACCAATACCCTTAATGACTCCCCAAACTTGTTTAGCAGCTCCGAATATCATAGTAGGTCCAGTAAGTGCAACCTTAGCTCCGATATTAGCCATTCCAGGAATGAACCACATGTCATTGTCTTGACTTGCAGTGGTAGAATTCTTCCAGAGTCCAATCAGATCTCCTTGCAATGCAAGTTGTCCATCAGACTTCAAAGTTTCAAGAGTATCAGTACCAGCCTGTAGTAGAGATTGTCCAGTAGGTTTCAAAACGTCGTTATATAGTTTTCTTCCAATAGCTCCAACGTAGAGGCTAGGAATCATAACTACCTTAGATACTTCACCTACACCCTTGGTAAATCCAGCAAGAGGATTATTTTCATCAATATCGACATGAGTATTTACCATATCAGCAAATGTAGTATCCTTGCTCTTAAATGTAGCCTTCAGTTTATCTTGCATTTTATTAAATGCAGATACAGCATCCTTAACTACATCAACACCACTAGATATTTTCTCGCCAGCAGCTTTAGCAACTGTCTTAACTCCAGAAACTACTTTGTGCCCTATCTTAGTACTATCAAGAGCATTAACTGCAGATTTACCAACACCGGCAATCCAATGTCCAGCAGATTTTCCAGTATTTACAATACCTTTACCTACCTTTGCTGCTGCTTGTCCAACAGTAAGTTTACCTTCTTTGATATCTGTAATAGTGTTCTTAACAGAACTTACAGTATTCTTTGCCCAAGACTTAACATTATCCTGAGTAGTGCTCATATTCAATACATTATAAATATACTCTTCTACATTATATGTATGACCAGTTTCCTCATTATATTGCTTAACAGTCTCTTGAGCTTCAGCTCTCTTAGTAGCAAGAGTGCCAAACTTAATAAACTTAGAAAGGACATTAAAGACAATATTAAAGATAGTGGAGGTACCAATAATACCACCAATACCAGGAATAGCATAGTTAATACCATTACATGCAGCAGCTAGACACTTTTCACCAAGAGATGGCTTTTCAATGATACCCAAGATGCTCATAGCTCTTGCATCTTCAAAGCCATCTTCAACAGCGAGTGCAATTTGTGCAATATAGATAACACCAGTAAGCTTGGATAGCACTCCAGATACTTTAGATCCAGCCTTGCCCAAAGCAGTAGAAATACTCTCAGCAGCAGAATCTACCCATTCTCCAGAATTTCCAAGTTTCTTAGATATAAGTTTTAGAATCTGTTTAACAGAACCGAGAACCTTACTAGAAATCTTAGAAACTAGTTCTAGACCCTTATCAGCAGTGGATGCCTTATCGGGATCAATGATAGAGAAATTACCAGTTAGAGCCTTTCCTGCTTTACCAACAATGGATGCAGCATTAGCACCAGCTTCTAGAGGCTTACCAAAAGTCTTTCCTACAATAGGAATCTTACTAATAAGCTTAGAAGCAGCAGTAGCAGATGCAGCTGTTTCAGGATTAAAGCTCATGAGAACATTCTTTCCAATTCTCTTTTTCCACTTAGAAGTGAAGAATTCACTCACATGATCATCTTGATCATAGGTGGTCATCTTTTTGCCACTAATTCTAGTTTCTAGAGAATCTACACCAAGAGTGAATTTATTAAAGAGACTGGAATTTTCTACTTGCTTTTTACGCTCTTCAGGATCCATTCCCTTACGCATTCCAGAATCGTTATTTGTACCAGCAGCATTCTTACCAAGGTAAACAGCACCAGCTACAGTAGCAGCAGTTCCTAGAATAGAAGGAAGATTAGTGATAATATCTTTACCTAGAGATCCGAGGAAAGAGGTAAGAGAAGTTCCAATACTAGATCCTAAGAAATTCGAAATTGCTCCGCCAACTGCTCCTGCAGCATCAGCGAGTTTCTCCTTAATAGTATCCAGTAAAGTTTTCTTCTTTTCTTTTTCCTGCTTAGGAGATAGTAGATCTTTGAGTTTTCCGAGAATTCCTCCATTGACCCACATTCCATAGAATCTGTCTCTTAATTCATTAGACTTTTTCTTTTCTTCAGATGCAGTTTTGGTAGCAGCATCAGCAGTGTTAAGAACAAGCTCTCCCTTTGCATTACGCATATATTGCATAGGATTGCCATCTGCATCTATCTTGGTAATGATTCCTTGTTCGCCATCATCTTGAGAATCGTTTTCAATAAGCTTACCACCATCTTTTGCAGGTGCACCAGACTTTCCAACTCCATCTAGTTGTCCAGTAGCTTTAGCAGCAAGAATAGCAGCTCTATTATTAGCAATGATCTCTTTTACTTTATCTACAGAAATGCTGAGTCTCTTAGCAATAATTGCTACAGATACTCCTCTTGTAGCAAGATTTACTACTCTATCAATAGCATCCGCATTAATAGTAATTTCAGGCTTCTTATTATCTTTAACTTCAGTAAATTCAGCATCTATTGCTGTATCTTTACCAATTCTAGATTTAGCTTCTTCAGCTTTAGCCTGTTCATTAGTCATTAGAGAGGTCTCAAAATTCTCACTAGGAGATTCAAAAGGCTTTCCAGTAACAGAAGATTTAGTCTTACCCATTAGAGTTTCAACGTATCCAGCGATAATGGAAACATAATCGACAATATTGCCAATCATATTCATACGCTTTTCTTCTGCTAGCTTCTTAGCCTTTTCATCTTTTTCTTTGAGCTCTTTGAGTCTATCCTCAGACTTAGCTTTTTCTTTCTCATCTTCATTCTTGACATCAATACCTAGCTGATTTCTCATTCTTCTGAGTTCTTTGCTAGACATGTTATTGATATCTAGACCTTGTTCTCTAAAGAATTGCTCTTTATTGACATCAAAATTAGCAATTTTATCAGTAATTTTAGTTGTTTTAGCAGTTGTATCAATAATAGACTTCTTAAGTTTCTCTTTGTCTTCATCATTGATATTCAGTCCTTCGACAAATTTTCTGACTTTAGTGTAGTCATTATTTTTTACAACGTCTTCACTATTCATCAGTCTATTAAGTTTTTTACCTAGTGCATGATCTTCACCAAGTCCAGCATTAGGCATAGAAGCAGTAATCTTATCTCTTAATTCCTGACGAGCTTTATGCTTCTGATTCTTTAGCTCAGTAGGAGAATTAAGATAATCATTTGCTTCTCTAATGAGATCGCCTCTCTTATTCTCATCAAGACTGAGTTCCCACTTATCAAGAGCAGATTCTTTAATCTTCTTTTTTCTACTAAGTCCAAAGAATTTATTCTTATTATGCTCTTCACGCCAATACTTACGTTCTTCAGCAGATAGTCTAGTATAGCCTGCATTGATATTGTGTCTTTGCAGAGCGTCACCAATACCGCCAAGAGCTTTAAAAGGAGTAGTAACTATACCCTTTGCTAGCCCAAAGGCTTTTTTACCTAATCCTTTAGCAAGATTTACAAGAGGTCCAAATATAATATCAAACTTTTCACCGATAGTACGCTTGACAATATCTTTAGCACTATCAATAAAATCTGTTACAATACTCTTAGCTTTACCCTTGACATAATCTATTAGAGGATTAACAAATCTCTTTACAGGATCTACAAAATTAGTAGTAAAGAAATTCTTGATTTTCTCCATTCCATTTTCAGTAAATGCAATAAGAGGATCAACAACTCTATTCTTGATAGATCCAGCAATACCACCATGTCTTTCCCCATCTGCGCCTTTAGGTCCAAACATAATGTTTTGGAAAGCATTTGTATTAGAAACTAGATCAAGTCCAGCTCCAAGTACAAAGCCTCCCATGATACCTCCAGGAGCTAATCCAAAGGTACCAAGCGTTGCACCAATAGCACCAGCTTTAGCAGCATCTGGAAGTTTATCAGTAATGAATTTAGAAAGTTTAGGAGGTAAGATTCCCTTCTTAACTAGCTTATCATTTTCATCAAATTTACCAAACAGTGCTTCAGATAGAGTATCAGAATTCTTAAGAATAATGCTACCAGCACCAATGGCCATACCACCAACTAGACCCAATCCAGATCCAGTTAGAGCAGCACCTGCAAGTGCACCAAGTGCACCACCAGCAGCAACCTTAGGAAGATCAGCTTTAGCAGCCTTTACAACTTCATTTCCAGTTTTCTTGATATTTTTGTATAGATCAAAATCACCAAAAATGTATTCTGCATTTTGCTTTATTCTCTCATATCCATATTTAACTCCATGCTCAATGGTTTGATACACGGAAGTTTTCTTTGCTTGATTCTTAACGGCATTGCCAACTTTAGATGCTACTTTAGCAAATTTCTTGAAACTCTTTTTCATAGATTCAAGACTTGCATTGAGTTTATCTTTCTCATACTCAACTCTCATGCCTTGAATAACTTTTTCATCAATTCCAGCTTCATTAGCAATATCTACAGTAGACTTGTTATTCTTAAATCCATTAAGAATAATATTAGCCTGCTCATCAGTTAGATTCGGAGAATTATCCGCTTCTCCAACAGTGCCTCCTTCAGCAAAGAATCCAAAGAACTTGCCTTTGCCACCAGCCTTTTTCCAGTTTCTATAATTTCTATGCTCAATCTGTTCTCTCTGTTTATCAGACAATCCACCATTATAAAGAGGATTATATTTTGCAGGAATGATCAATTCGCCTTTAGAAACAGAAACCATTCCAGATTTATTAACTAATCCACCTCTATAAGATCCTTCAGGATTAGCATCTTCAGGAATTAAAGATTCAGCATGTTGAGGTAATAGAGCAATAGGTCCATTAATTGTCTCTTCGTTTTCTTTTTCTTTCTTATCGAGATCAAATCTAGTATTCTTAAATATATACTTTAAAGTACCCTGAGCTTTTCTTTCAGCATATTGTTCGGTATCTTTAAAGAAACTAGAAATAATATTCTTAGAAGATTCCATGAATTTCTTGCCAAAATCAGATTCCTGGAACTTCTTCCACAATTCACTAGTTTTATTTGCAATTTTATCAGGAAGATCCTGTAGACCTGTAGCAATCTTATTGGGCAAAGATTGTAAATATCCGAACAGACCACCTTCTTCGTCAATCTTATGCTTAAATGCAGCAGGAGCATTACCGAAGAGCGTATTATCCATAAAATCATTGAATTTATCAACGATGATAGATAGGATACTATGATTTTTAGCATTTTCCTTAAACTTTAAGAATGATCCTCTAGAAGAAGCCTTAGGAGCTTCATATCGCTTAGTAGAGGAATTGTATACCATTCTTCCTTCAGGATCTTCAATTGCAGCTTCTCTCTCCGAAGCTCCAGCAGAAGCTTCGGCCATTTCAGGAGTAATAATATCAGGAGCTATATTGTTAGGAACGTCGTAATTGAAATTATATAGAGATCTAAATCCAGAGTCTGAGCCGCCAGCTCCAGCATCTGCAGCAGCTGCTCTACTTGCTCTAGAAGATGCTTTTCTCTTCTTAGACTGACGTCTATTACCAGAAGTTCCAGTGGAATTTTCTGTATTACCAAATCCTCCATTAAATCTACTAATAATTTCATTCTTGATAGTAGACAAATTAAAGTTAGATGCAGACATAGAGTCTACCATAACTCTAATTTGCTTATAATAGTCTTGCAGATAGAAGAAAATATTATTACCATGATCATCAAGTGCCATAGTAACAGCATCTGCACTATTCTTATTTAGATTGCTTCTTAGTTTATGAGTATTAGTCATACCAGATCCATTTGCTACTGCAGCAAACATAGGATTAGTTTCGTTAATAGTATCAACAAATCTAGCATTTGCAATCTGTCCAGAATAGATAGCATTATTCATTTTACCAATACCAGACTTTTTCTTGAAAATAAGTCTAGCAATAGCACGAGCATTTTTATTGGAAATGAATCCCTTAGTAGGATCATCATTAATCCATCCTCTTTGGCGAAGAAGAGTAAGCATACTCTGAGCAGAATCAAATTTAGAAGGATCAATATGATTTAGAGTAATAAGAGACATCATCTTATCATAATCATCAGATAGACTTCTAACAGCTCTAGATTCTCTAGTATAAGCAATATGATTTTCATCATTCTTATACTTCTCTTTATCTTCATCGATAAATTCTTGAAGAAGTTCTTCCTTCATACCCTTAGAAGCATTGCCAATATTAGCCTGTCTAGATTTCTTAAATTCATTAAAGCCCTTACTTGCAGATGTAAATCTACCAGTTTCATAGTTAAATACTTTAGCTTCTCTGCCAGATAGCAAAGCTTCAATATTTGCCAGATAAGTAGGAATAACATCTCTCAGTGCTTTAGAGTCCTTACCAGTCCAATCTACTCGTCCCTTATTATAATTGCCGAAATTCATCTTAGGATTAAAATGAGGGGTAATGTCAAAGAAACTAGCAATGGTACCTAGAATACCATCATTCTTAGATGCTTTATGAATCTGTCCAGCGACCTTCATCATACCATCTCTAAAGATATTGACAGTTCTATCTAGAGCTTTACCAGTAGGACCATTTTGAATTTTAGATGTAAGAGCCATAGTAATTGCCAATGCAATAGGAGAATGCATACCAGCACCTAGTAAAGTCTCCAGCATCTCAGGATTCATAATAGCAGCGAGGGAATCCATTCCAGAATCTTCCATTGCTTTATTCTTAGCATGTTTGATCCAGTTACCTAGATTCGGCAAATCTCCACCCATAACTGCTTCCCAAGGAGTCTCTTTAATTCCACTACCTTTACTAGTAGCAACGGGAGCAAATCTATCTGTTAGTAGTTTAGTGATAGTCTCCAAATAACTAGTTTGCTTAGCCAGCTCGGATGTAGCTGTCTGATAAAAACTAGTAGAATTCTGAATGTGCCCATTGAGAGGCTCTACTAGATCCTTATGAAGATCAAGAATAGAAGTATTAATAACAGACAAGGAATTATTCAACATTCCAGCGAGTCTATTATTATTTGTCATCATTGCTCTAGTATTCTTGATATTAGCTCCACCGATCTTACCAGCAATTCCCTCACCAGTAATAAGCTGATGATAAGAAATCTGATTTCCAAGACCATGGATAGCTCCAGTAACTGCATCTAGATCATTATATGTTTTAGAAGAAGATGTGGTAGAACTACTAGTATCGTCATCAGAATCTAGATCGAAATCATCATCCATATCAAAATCAAAGGAAGTCATTCCCCAAGATTCTGCTAGTTTGTTCATGGATTCTGCTTCACGTTCAGGATTATAGAATTTACCAGATTTCAGATCACTAAAAATATCTTTCTTAATTTGCCCAAGTTGATCGGTATTTTTAGATCCGATAGAGTCTTCTAGTTTCTTACGAATAGTTCCTTTATAATCCTTCGCTGCATTGTACATATCCTTTGCAGCAGAAGCATTATCAGCAATATAGCTAGTAAGTGTAGGATTAACACCCTTGGCAGTCTCAACAGCAATATACTTAGCAGACTTTACTACATTTTTGGCATATGCAATAGGGCCAGTTTTATTGTTGTCTTTGTTTTTAGACTTAGCCATCTTGATTACCTCCTTACATATAAAAGTATTATACTAAAGTTGAGTTTATACAAAAGAAGCGGGGAAGACCTAAAATGGCCTTCCCCAGAATCTTAAAAATTTATTTCAACCACTCAGGGCAAGGATTAATAGCCTTAATGCCACCATGAGCGGGAATGAACGTATTCAAGCGTTCACCAGTTTCAGATTTAATAGGAATTTCTGTAGTACGATCTTCAATGTTCTTCCACATGAGTTCAATATCAGAATTCTTACGGCCTCCAAGAGGAAGTTTTCTACCAGTCTGAAGATAAGTATTAACAAATTCCTTAGACATATTCACCATAGCAGCCGCATCTACTCTAGTGAATTCATAAGCATTAACAAGCTCAGTAGCTTCCTTAACAGGAATATGAGTAGTAGAAGCTACTACGTTAGTTACTACCTTTCTCAACTCACGAGAAGGATAGTATTCATCAACCTTGCCACCCTTATAATATACATCAACTGAAAAGTTAGTGTCATTCATCATAGCCTGCATAACAGTAATCTCATCCTTTTTAGATGAAGAACACTGTGTGACATTACTTTTGACATCTTTAATGATATCATATGCACTTGTCATGATCTGTCATCTCTCTTTCTTTTTCTCAAATAGAATTATTCTTATTGTCCAAGATTCAAGACTCGAACTTGATAAATGTCCGCCACAATCTTAGTTAGGAGGGTATAGGTTATTCCGCTCGTTCTGCCCGAGCACAGTCTTTTATCCTACGAAAACCAATACCAGAAAAAGGCATCTAACTTCACTACCAAAAGGATGCTTTAGATGGTAGTATAGAGGGTCAACTGCTTAATCTCAAATCTCATACCCACAGCTCATCTTAATTAAATATCTATATCGCACAATATAAATACCTAATTATTTTCTTAATCTAATGCTAGATGATTTACATTAGATCCAGTAAATTCTTTATATCTGCGGCCACCATTAATAAAGTTATACCCACTATGATCAGTAGTAACAAGTATAACTTAGCCTCCTTAGAACTTACAAGAGTATCTATGTCCATTCATAATGTGGCAGTAATGACCAGCCTACGAAAGGAATGGTTCTATGAGCCACATTATATTCTCCCGTCTTGGTAGATACTTTCAAGACTTACTACATTCTCCCAGTAGTCATTATTTGGGCCATCTAATCATCCATTGCATTTATAATTTAATTCTATTGATCAGAAAGAAAGAAATAATAAATACAATTTTTATACGCGGCTATTGTATTTCAAATTAAACGTAGTTCCCGTCAGGAATCTTTACGTAATAGATCAAATAGGCACGCAGGCTAGATTAAATGGATCTAAGCGTTAGGAATAAATCGAAAGGAGTGCACCAAAACTATTTATTCCCTGCAGAATCGTACTGCACCATCATTAGGTTGCGGAACTAATGAATCGAACCTCGCTTCGAGATTCAAGAAGAAAGAAAGAAATGAACTTGAATCTCTATCTTGTGTTTCTTCCACCCTCTATACACAAGAAAGAAAAGAGATTAAAATAGCGTTAGCGTGTGTGGTATCTTAATCTCTAATGGTGGGCCATGTAGGACTCGAACCTACGACCATCCGGTTATGAGCCAGAAGCTCTGACCAACTAAGCTAATAGCCCTTATGAGTAGAATTAGGGGAGATAATTCTACATGGTGCAGGAAAAGGGACTTGAACCCTCACTCCGAAGAACTAGATCCTAAGTCTAGCGTGTCTGCCATTCCACCATTCCTGCAAATATAAAAGAGCTAATAACTTAATTAGACTGATTCGAATCCGTATTAGAATGTAGATCTTGTAAAGTTTGATCATCTAAAAATGTAATAGCATTTACATTTTTGATCTTACCTTTAGAAGAAATAAAGTTATTAATTTCTTCAGGTGTAGATGAACAAAGAATTTTATAAAAATCAGATTTGTCCATAATATTCCTCCTACAATATTTTGTATTATATTGTTTAGGAGGTATTAAAGTTTAAATATACAATATTTCGACAGGATAAGCAATTTTTACCAATTCGATACCTATATAATTTTTATTATTGCTATTATATATAGCGTTTACTACTTGTCCAGAATATGTGTACAATTTACCAAAACCACTATATATACGGCCATATTTAATAAAAATAAGTATATGCCCATCATGATAATCATCTTCAACTTTTCCAGGAAATACAGATAAAACATATAAATTGTCAAAACCAAAAGATCCATCCTCATAAGACATAATAGATTTATGCTTTATAGAAGCGTCATATCATTATTTTTATTCGTTGTTCACAATATTGGATAGATTATCTTCCAGATCTATTCCATATATCAGATATGTATGCGGTTCTGTATTCCTATATAGTATCTGATAAGAAATATTGTTATTACTATATTTACTATCAGATATATCAACATATCTATCTATATAATATGCATTATTACCATTAGTTACTCTATATTTCACGAATGGTTTAGGAGCAACTCCATATTCTATATATGGTCCAATACGATGGTCATTGTCAAAACCATACAGAGATTGTCCAGAAGTCCAAGTATTTGCAATTTTCTTTGTGAATACAAATCCTCCAATACTTTTATAACTAAATTCAAACAGCATTCTAAGTGTATCTAAATATTTATTAGTAGAATATTTAAAAGAACTATTATCATATAATCTAGATATTCTTGTTCTAATAGGATTGGTAGAAGTACAATTTACTTTTAGCCAATCATCGATTTGATATGAAGGAACAGTTCCTGTGGTATACGTTCCTTCATAAGTAATCGATTTAATTAAACTTCCATTTCCAAAATTCTTAGAAGCGTCAGATTATAAGATTATAAAAGAATCCCATAGGATATAAAAATCCTATGGGAATTTTGTTTATAATATTATCCAAATACTACAGTGGTACCGTCAACTGTAACATTAGTAGCTCCAAGCCATTGTTTTAATACATCTTTTGAAACATCTTTAATCTTTGTTCCATTTTCTGTATAGCCTGCAATATAATTTAAATTTGAAGTATTCAAGCCAGAACCAGCGAAACCAATCTTAATAGTTTTATTAGCGTCATTATAGTCTTTTACTCCGTTTGATGTTGTAGCACTATCAGCAGAGTTTGAACTATTAGCATGATTAACAGATTGGCTTCCTATTGTAGCTGAAGTAATAATAGTTCCAGCTTGAGGAGGTAAATAAACTTGTATTGTTTCATTTTTTCCAGCATTATAATTGGCATCTGTAGAATAGTTAAATATTAATTTTTCATCTCCACCTAAATTTCCAATCGTCCAATATCCATTTTTAGTTGCCATTGCAGCTACTGCACCATACGATGAGTCACCAGGATATTCGCTTGCTACACAAGCACGATCTCTATCACCAATCCAGCTTCCACTAGTAGATTTTGTTATTTTTCCAGTTATTTTACCACCAGAGGTTGATAATTTACCATCTAGTTTAGAATTTATTTCAGATTCAGTATAATACCGATCATCATGAGTATGACTTGCTGTAGCAAATTGATTCTTATTTACAGATCGAAGTTCATATCCATTCCAACCGGCAAGCCAAGTATAATCCACATAATTCATACTAGCTTTTGAATAAGCAAATACCGTATTTGAATTGTCTCCAATGTCTTTAACACTACTATGCGTATGAGAAGCAACAGCATAATCTCCAAGGCCAATCCAACTGCATAGCACATCTTTTGAGACGTCTTTGATTTTGGTTCCATTGTCTTCTGTGTAGCCTGCAATATACTTTAAATTTGAGGTATTTAAGCCATCACCACTGTAACCGATTTTAATCGATGAATTTGTATTTTTATAATCCACAACACTTGTGGCTTTTTCCGCACTATCAGCAGTAGTGGCACTTGTAGCTTTTCCCTGAAATGACGATGCGTAAATAGGAACTAATGTACCATTCCCCCCCCATTACAGAATTTATATCCTGAAATTTCTCCATTGCGATAACCAATATAAGCAATTTTATCCTGAGTTACTGGACCACCTGTAAAATTAAGTTCATTTGTGCTTGTGAAACTATGATAATTAGCAGAATTAACATTTTTCTCACTATCTGCTGTATTATCAACATTACCAAGTCCAACACTGGATTTAGTATGTGTATGATTAGATGCTGCTTTACCATCAATAGCTTTCTTAATAGTATTAGATGTAGAAAAGCCAGTACCAATAATATTATATAAGAATCTTACATTCTTGATCATCTGAGTGATCTTAGTAAAGATACTCTTATTTGTTTCAGTAGCAGCCAACGGATCAACATTAGTCCAAGATGTTGCACTTCCTTGTGCAACATCACTAGACTCAAATTTATTATTAGCAGTAGTTGTATCAAGTGTACCATTAGGAGACGGTGAAATATCATATATATCTGTTTCTACATTCACCTTATTAACACTGGCCATAATATTATATCCTCCTTGATATATAGTGAATTATTATAAAGTTGAATTTTAGTCTATTTTTCTCAAAAAAAAAATAAAAGGAGTGAAGATTTTACTCTTCACCCCTTCTATCTTATTAATAGGTATAGTCTTCAATTATTTGATTGAAATGAGAAAGCTTTTCTTCTTTGATCATCCTTTCATTAATTGATAATGGATATCTCTTATTTGCACTGACATTCGTCACGTAAATAATTCCATTATCATCATCCATATAAACTGAATACTTTGCCTTTGTATTGAACAAAGGCATATCGAAGTCACCGGTATATCCTCGGTCCTTCATCCAGGCCCAACAGTACCGATAAATCTGGCGCATGGTCTTGCCAGACTTTGCTTTGCCAGTATCCAGCATATGGAATAATACATTAGCCCATTTATTACCCTTGCGGGTAAAACGTACACGAACATCATGTACGTTATGCTGTTCTGCAGAGATGGTAATAGCATAGAAGCTCAATGCATCGGCAGTGATGAAATTTCTGAATCTGCGATTGATTTTGCTAACCATAATAGTAGTCCTCCTTAATATACCTCTCAAATAAAATATTCTTTCTAAGAAGGAATATATTCCTTCTTATCACTTTTATATTATGTAAGCGAAAATAAATATTTTAAATATATAATCTGACGCTTCTATAAAGAAGCTATATAATATTAAAATTAGTAATAAAGGTTATAAATTAAATGGCACTTTAATCAATGCAAATTTATCACGTGAGAGTAGTGTATATCTTATACAGATTATACAATTAAATGATATGGTATATATACAAGAAGTTGGTACAGATTCAGGAGGAAATATTTCTATACATTACACATCTGAAACTCTTAGTATTTTATTATATATTTAATATTATGACGCTTCTCTTAAGATTATAAAAAATTTTCAAGTTGATCTAAATAATGGAATGGGAACAGCATTCACACTAGGAAAACCAATATGTGGACATTGCAATATACAATTTGATCATATATCATTTATAGTTATACAAAATCATTGTGATAATGGATATGTGATTAAACTTGTTGCCTGCAGTCAAAAAGTTAATACTAGTAGTAATAAATATCATGATTTATTTGATTTTATAATGATAGGTGGTAATGCTAATATTTGGTATATTTAAAATAAGTATGACGCTTCTATTAAGATTAAACAGCGAACACAGAATGTTACTAACATTAGTAGTGTTAATGTAAAAATGACATCAACTGCATATTCAAGTGAATATCTAGTTAGTGTCATTGCTGATAGTAACACCTATACTGTATTATTACTTACTAATATTTTACATAGTAAAGATCTTTTATTAAATGAATCATATACAACGTATTGTTATTATTCAATAAAATATGATGGGACATTAAAATTTACTCAATATCCTATGAATGGAACATTATATATTTATTTCATTTCTTTTTCTTGATGATTAATATAAGTCTGACGCTTCTATTAAGGAAGATACAACAACTATTCGCATATATAAAAACATGAATAATGGGTATGGATCTATAGATTCTACATGTATTATATCAGCTATTCTATACGATATAAATGATGATAGTGATGATAATATGGAACATGAATCATTCATAACTTGTAATCTTAAAAATATTTCAATATATTGGTATTATCTATCAAGCTATGGAAATGGTTCTAGTATCATAGGAATAAGCTCAAAATATGCTTTTGATTATATAACTTATTTTAGTTTTAAATACTTTTATATCTAAAATAAAAAAAAAAGAAAAGCCGGTAGAGATTTGATTCTCTACCGGTCTTTTTAAGAGATTTATATTATCAGCATATGATATTCAGAAATGTTGGCTACTACTATTGCGCATTTAGTATTAACCAACTGCTTTAATAGCTTTCTGAATTCTATCAAACTTATTAAGATCTTCTTGTGTATAATTCTCCCTTCCTAATCTTGCTAAAGTATTAGCATTAATAAGAGTATCTCTTTGCATTAATGCATTGGGATTGAAATATCCATTATCTCTAGAAATATACATAGCATTCCTGGGGTTGAATTTTTCCCAAGCAAGACGAATAAAAGTCTGATTCATCGGAACCAAACAATATATAACATCGCCGTCAAATCTAAATTGGACACTTTAGGAAAGTTAAAATTGAAATAAGCGAATCTTACATCATTCATGTACTCTTACACATGAAATATTTAAAATTGCTTAAATCTGCATATTTTAACTTTTCTTTTAATTTAGCGATCATATCTTTATCCAGTAAAGATTCTGCAATTCTTTATTTATCTGGATATATACCGTTTCGATTTAAATGGATTTATCTGCTGCCTCAGTACCATACCTATATAATATAGGCTCTACATAATGATCTGTGAGCACACTCATTTCTGAGCTTCGCTGCTGGTTGTCAATTTTATACTATAATAGTATCGATCTTTAAGGAACTTAATTTTCATTAAGCTTTTATTGCATCCTAGATCATCCTGTAAATTCTTTCTGACTTTCATCGGCTTTCACGCTTACCATTGCTAGTTACGTTGTAGCTTTACAGGCATTATGGTTTTCCAGCAATTAGATATATTAGCGACTCTAAATTACTTTAGAGAAGGGACTTCTGTGGTGATATTATATATTATAAATAGCACCACTGCTATTTAATCCGCAGCCAAGAATTTTAAGATCTGTAGAGGAACTGCTAGGGTATAAGAATCAGTAATTCCAACACAGAACATTTGCAGAATAGAGCCATAAGCAAGTGTAGGATTTCGTCCAATGATAACCGGAAGTCCACGCATACCTTTGTGCTTAAAATCATCGATGATGGATTGAATAATGGTATTTATACGCTTATTGGGCTCAATAGTAGCTTTATACCAAATATCATGTGCTTGTGTAGGAGTCATGCCATGCATACGACAGAGAATATTTTTAATTCTTTGCTCAAGCATAACAGTCAATGCTACAGCAGGCATAGTAATCTCATCAATACGAAGATTAGGATTTTGAACAATAACACAACGAGAAGAGAAGTTATAACGTCCACCAAGTAGGCATCTGAAGTCTCCCTTCTTACCTGCTAGAATGGAAATCTGTTCAGCATAGATTTCCATAAACTTCTTTTGAAGATTATAAAGCTGCTGGTTCTTGATTTTAGGTTCTCTCTGAATAGCAGTTTTATTCTTATTAATAGAAGTAGCAAGTTTATTGATCATTGTATACATTCCATTCGTGGGCTCATAGGTCATGTTATTACCGTCTATATCGAACGGACGAAGCAATGTAGTGATGACAGGAAGCGAAGATGAAAATACAGAATCACGAGACTGATAAATGGCATCGTAATAATTACGCTTATTAGGGCGCTTTTTGATATAATAATCCATGATCTCATCAAAACGCTCTACAAAAGCAATCATTCCAATACCAAAAAACGGTTCATCTTTAAGCTTTGGATCATCAATCTTAATAGAATTAAGAACCAATTTAGTATCAGTAACGTCAAGAATATTTTCAAGCTTAGTACGCTTATTACCCTGGATATAGATACCTTTACCAAGGATAGAATCGATATAAGTGTAGAAGGTAGGATGAATAAACTTATAAGGCTCAGAAAGTTTAATCCATCCACGATAATTAAAATTATCATCTACATAAGAACATAGATGACCACATTTCGGACAACGCAAACCGGCATTATTACGGCCACGAAGCCCTCCTTCTTTACACCGACAATGATAACGATCCATAAAGGGATTAGTATCGGCCAAGGTTTGTCCAAACTTAGGAGAGAAAATACCATCTTCAGCATGAAGATCTTTCTTGATATTTCTACCAGCAGGTTCTACAATAAAACCGTTTCCTTCTCTAAGATCTTCTTCACAGGCTTTATCATAATTAATGATTTCAAGCTGTCCAGAAAACTCAAACTCATCAGAATGAGGATATGTCTTAGTAGTAGACATAAGATCATTGGGAAGAGGCTGAAGAAAGTTAAACTCCTTCTGATGTGCCATCTGATACTCGATGTTATAGTCACGAAGTTGCTTATAACCAGTAGTATCAATAGGATATCTCTGCTCTTGATATCCATATTTAGATAGATTGACATTATTGTTTTCCATGTTTGAAATTATCCTCCTTAGTGATTTTATACTTTTGGAGATTTAGGAATACTATTGTTACGGTGGTCTAATCATATTACCACTCCTTTCTATCAATATTATAATATATCCCTAAAAGATATTTTAAGTATCAATGATAAGAATACGATGTTTATTAATAACTCCCTTATTGATAATAATATCATTATTCATTTGCTCATAAGAAATACCAACAGCATCAAGCATTCTAGTAGCTTCTCTAAAATCAGCAGTATCAGGATATTTATTAATGCCATAATAAATATGCTTAACACCAACTTGAATAAGAGCCTTCGTACAGTTATGACAAGGAAACATAGTTACATAAAGAGTAGATCCTTTAAAAGCAGAAAGATCTCCACGGAAGTTAAGAATAGCATTTTCTTCTGCATGAACTACATAAGGATATTTTGTATCCTCTTCAGATTCAGCTTCTCTTGCCCAAGGGAATTCATCATCAGAAATTCCATTAGGAAACCCATTATAACCAATGCTAAGAATTCGATCATTAGAAGATACAAAAACTGCACCAACTTGAGAATTAGGATCTTTAGATCTCATTGCAGCAAGCTGAGCAATTCCCATATACATTTGATCTTTAGAAATATAATCGTTACGTTTGTCAGACATATATAAGTCTCCTTAAATTTAGTAATTAATTGTCAAATAGAAAATTAAAAATAAAAATGGGTAAGGAATCTACTTCCTTACCCGGTGTTTTAATATTTCATGACTGGATAATTATTTAACTTTTCTCTTTCTGCTTGCATATAGAAATGCAGCAAATCATATAGATTTGTATCTCTAAATCCTAAGCAATAAAGATCTTTAAAATAACAATCTAGTGCATATATTTTCCTTTTAGAATCAAATTTATTATATACACCTCTCCAACTGAGATAGCATTGAAGAACTGTAATAGCAGTCATTTTGCCTTGAATGCATAGATCTCTATATTTTGTTAATTTATCTTTTTCTCTTTTAAATACTTTGTTTGGAACCAACTCAAATACTCTTCCAGTTTCAATAATCTTATAATTTATCTTAAGATAAGAAATTGTATTTTTAATAGACTCTATTCTAGTTTTCTTAAGATTAATATGAATTCCAAGATTCTTACACAATTCTTTTATTTCTTCAAGAAGTTGCTGTAATTCTTCTTTTGTTTTAGCAAATACATATGTATCATCCATATGTCTTCCATATAATCCATATCCTCTTACTATAGTCACATAATTGTCTATTTCATGAGGATAGTACATTCCAGTTCCTTGAGAAGTTTGATTACCAATTCCAACAGACTTTTCAAGAAATTTTAATCCTTTAAAATTCTCTTTTGCTAACATAGAATATTCTAGAAGATTAAACAGAGAATCTCTAGCTTCTAGATATTCTGCATCTGACATATAAGATACATCTAATTTGAATGTATCAAACGTAATTTTAAGAAAATTATATTCTTCTGGTGTTAATAACGGCTCAAATTGTTTTAAAGCTTCTTGATGAAGAATATTATCAAAATATTTGGAAAAATCGATGATCATTATATAGCCATTATATCCAAATTGATAATATGCTTGTTGTAGATGCTGCTTAAATCTCATTCTAGTAAATGCAACACCTTTTCCTTTTACGCAAGCTCCATTATCATAAATCATCTTGTTAGCAATAGCAGGATTTAGTACATTATCATTGAAAGATCTTTGTACCACTTGATCAAACATATATAATGCTTTTACATATCTAATTCTACCACGTTCAGTGAGAATAAATTCATATGGATCTCCAATTTTATAAGATCCATTATTTAATGCTTCATTTGCAATAGCAATATTAGATAATAAATTTAATCCATATCTTTGAGTAGATGCTTTATAGTAAATTGGCTTAGAAGCTTTCTTATATGATTGATACAACTTATCTGGATCTGCAATAGAATCTAATTTTCCTTCAATATATTTACAGGGATTTTCTCCCCAGTTTTCATTACTAAAATCAATAATCATAATAAATAAAAAAGTTTATACCAACCCAATAGGTTCAGCATCGTAATGCCAGAACCGTAGCCAGCTTTATTGTTTCTTCCTTTCGGAAAGGAAACTCCCTCCTCATACAGACATCCTGGCCAGATCTTTCGATCCTTAAATTGCCAAGATGCTGTTGATCGGGCGAAGACCGTAGCTATTGTTACAGTTGTTATAATCAGAACCACCAGAAGTGGTAAGGCCATAGACATTGTTGTTGTTGAAGTTGTTGTTGCCGTATAGCCCTCGCAACCAGCGAGATTATTTATAGAGAGTCACCTTACTATTTAGTTAGTTGTAACAAAATCATGAGCAGAGTCTCCAATATAATATCCATTCTGATCAAAGAATGTGCAAGCTGCAATAGGAAGTTCAGAGCAATACTGATTTTGTTGATTATAATAGAAGGATGTATGATATAGATTGTCCATAAGCACTTGCTGAGTGTAAGCCATTTTCATATATTCTACAAGGAAATTATTGTTCACTTGAAGCTTACGCTCATTCTTTGCTTCAATCTTATTCACTCTTTTAATAGCATCTCTCTTAGCGATTTCATCTTGATTATAACAATGCTTCTTAGAAATTCCAGTAAAGTTCTTTCGCCACTGTTTAAGAAGTTCTATTTCCTTATCTATTTCTTTTACAAATGGAATATATTTCTTCATATTAGCTGGAAATATTCTAATTACTAATTGAAGTTGGTGTTTTAAATCAAAACAATTAGCAATAGAATCAGAAATATACTGTTTCTTAATATTAAATTCATAAACAGAATTTGGATATAATGTATAGGCTGCAGATATATTATTGATTAGATCTCTCATAATTGTTAATAATGTTTCTCTATAATAGCACATTAGCCAATTGGGAAAATCTGTCTCTAATTCTAAATCATATTTACTCACTAGATGATCAAATTCTTCTTTATCAGTCTCCTCCATATGAGCTTTATAAGCAAAAACTTTTAAATCTCTATAAGTTTTCTTAATCCCAAGATCAGATAAAAGAAATTTAGTTATATGCTCTACAACCTTATATGCATAATCAAAATATTCAACATCGGATTGATTTCTTTTACCTTTAACAACAGCCACACAAACCACCTCTTATTTTATATTAATAATATATTTACTCGTTAAGTCTTCACCCTTCATTTATATTACGGTAATTCCACTTAGCCACACAAGGTGGCTAGTTCCATTACCTAATATAAATGAGCGGGCGAAGACCGCAGCTATTGCCACAGAGGTTATAACCAGAACCACCAGAAGTGGTAAGGCCATAGACACCGCCGTTGCCGAAGCCGCCGTATAGCCCTCGCAACCAGGCCCACTCATCAAAACTCCAACTTTCATAGTTGAATAATGGTAGTTTATAGTTAGCTTCACCGTCATCATACTTATTTTTATTAGATGCAAATGTACCAGTTACTTGTCCCATACTCATTAATGTACAATATGCAGTAGTCCAAGCATAGCCATTAGCAAAAAAAGAAGAATCTATACTATTACTCAATAGAACATTACGTTGTACAAGATGATTACCAAGTACTTTTCTAAGATTATTTGCAACTACAGGTAATGTATTTTTATTTATTTCAGATCCACCATATCCTTTTTCAGTAGAATTATGATCCCATTTATAACTACCTAGACTCTTCTTAGGAATTAAGCATATACCATATCCATTATCCTTAATATTACCATCAGATGCTCTATGATTATGCTCCATATCAAATCCTGCTATTACCCATTCCTTATTATAAGTACCATCTTTAATGGTAACATAAGATCCTATAGTAGCTCCATAATAGCCAGTATCATGGTAACAGCTATAAAGAAAATTATCTACATCTGCAGTATTAGACCATGTACCTAGATTCTGAGATTTATATCTAGTATTAGGAGTAGATGTATCAATAGGTATTCGCCCCGTATCCCCTAGCATTCTAATGATAATAGATTGAACAGTATCAGATGCAGAAAATTGAGACTTAGTAGGAATTCCTCCTACTGCATATTTAGTATTATAAATCTGTACCCCAAGTTTATTAGAAGCGTCATTTAGCGAAGTCAGAGTCTGATTCATAGAATAGATCAGAGCAGATGTAGGAATGTAGTCATTGGAGTTAACTTGAGTACTAGAAGTAGGTAGCTGACCAACAGAATGGGAGTGACTAGATGGTGCTTTACTATCGATTTGGCTCTTAACAGTAGAACCAGTAGAAAAACCAGTACCAAGAACATTGTACAAATAGCGGACATTCTTTGCCATCTGAGTGATCTTAGTAAACAGAGTAGCATGATTATCAGAGGTGGTAATCTGATTCACATTAGTCCAGCCAGTTGCACTTCCCTGAGCAACGTCACTAGAAGCAAACTTAGTAGTGCCAGTAGTATTTAAGGTGCCAGAAGCAGAAGGCGACACATCATATGTAGTGCTACCAACCTTAATTTTATCAATTATAGCCATAAAATTAAATTTCCTTTCTTAAAATTACCCATTTTGGGCTATTTATAATGCTATTTTGTTAAAAAAGAAATTCCGGGGTGATCATAAAGACCACACCGAGTAACAATCTTAACCGTCGTCTTCACAAAAATCTATATAAGCAGGCTTCACAATTTTAATCTGACGCTACTATATTTAATGGCTTGGATATGGATTTATCTGATTTTCTTAAACGAAGTCTTCACAGTTTATAGTCCAAAGGACTCTCTTAAAAGCAGTCTTCACAATAAATCTTAAATAGAAAGCTTCACATATGAAAGATAGTTTGTGTGACTGTTGTTAAAGGTAAAAGATTTTTCTACCATCTTTCATTACCATATTGTTATATATTTTAAATTAAGATTGATTATTATACAAACATTTATTATCTTGAACTGAATTTTTAGTATTAAAAATAAGGGTAAAATCACTCGATTTTACCCTCTTAAAATGCCCATTTTAGGCCATTTTATAACTGTTTGGCAGATTTCTCAGACTACTTCGTAATAGCGTCATATTATAAAAGAATCCCATAGGATATAAAAATCCTATGGGAATTTTGTTTATAATATTTATTATCCAAATACTACAGTGGTACCAGATACACTAACTCCAGTCTTTTTAATTGGTGTCCATCCGCCCCATCCAGAATTTATATCTGAACCATTATGCATTCTATACCAGACATGGTTACCATTTGAGGTATTATGCGGCCAGTAAATTTGAATGATTCGTTTTTCTCCAGTGTTATCTTCACTATCAAGCACTTGTAAAATGCCATATTGATATTCTTGGTTTGGAGCGTGATGTGCATCATCCATAGTGCAAGCTTGAATCTTATAGACACCATAAGTGATAAAAGTATTCCAATCTATCGCACCTGATTTTGTACCATTAAGATGAATATGGTTTGCATTGGCTTTGCTATTCAGCTTTGTATTTACTTCACTTTCAGTATAGTATCTATCGTCATGAGTATGAGAAGCAGGAGTAAATGTACTAGGCTTTCCAGTTACGTTTGCCCACGCGACACTATTAGCTGCATCAGCTGTTCCTTTTAAGGGTGCATGAATACCATCTGATTGTATAGAAGCAACAAGAGCAGGAGTACCGCTACTCATTTTATAAAAGTTCCAGACACCACCATACTCGTAAAATTCACATTTATCAAGTCCAGACTTTCCTAATACAACTTTATGATTGTTTGTAGAAGGTTCTGTATTGAGTACATTACCAGTAAGTGTACTCATATCATGTGCATGACTTGCTGCAGCAAAATCACCGACATTCTTAGTAGCAGCAGTGCCAAATGCACCCTTACAACAATATGTCAAGTTAGACGAAGATCCGCTATAGGCACCATTCCAATATGCCATAAATGCCATATCAGGAACAAATCCTTGATCAGTAGTAGCATCTCTCCACCCAGATGATCCTTGTGCAGTTAGTGTTCTAATAGATTTAGAGCATGCATTACCAAGAGAATAGCTACATGCTGTAGGAGTACCACCGTTAATATAAACAGGTTTATTAGAAGACCCTACAGTTCCAGTACCAATTTTACTAGCTGTAGAACAACTACCAGCAGAGTTTGCATAAGATACTGTACCATTATCAGATCCTGTAATTGTGTCTGTATATGCTTGTTTATGAATTGCAGCGCCAGCAGCTGCAATAGAAGCATAAGACTCTTTAGAACCCTTTGCATCAGATGCTGTAGTATCATTAGATTCTGAAGAGTCGCATAGAGTAAATGTTCTACTGATATTTCCTCTAGAATCAGATCCAATAGCTCTTATTACAGTTCCACAATATGTACTATTGGTCTTTAGGAAAATATCACAGTATGTTTTTCCATATACATTATAGAATCCAAGTTGAATTTGGTCTGCATTAAATCCACTACGAATAAGCCATCTTGCCTCAGCGCCAGAAACGGAATTAGAATTATTTGTTCTAACAGTAATTCTTACAATGCCAAATCCACCGCCCTGATATCCTTGAGTTATATAGAGTGTTATAGAATTATCATTATAAGCTCCAGTTATTACTTGAGTATATCCAATTCTATGAAAAGGATAATTATTAGCATTAGCTTGTGAAACTCTACACCCATAAAATCCAATAGATGCAGAGCTATTTGCAGATCCATTATAAGTAAAACTTAAAGGAATATCTATACCACCAGATACAGTACGGGTAGTAGTCAATTGATTTGCTTTAGCAACGGTTTTTGCAGAGTCTGCAGTGTTATCAACGTTACCAAGTCCGATATTAGATTTAGTAATATTAACAGTCTTTGCAGTGGATCCATCATAAGTTGCCAGAGCAGTACCATTTCCTTGAATGGTAAGAGATGTGGGGTTCTTTAGAGAAGACGGAAAATCTGTAATTTGAGATTTCGTATGGGTATGAGAAGCTGCTGTAAATGAGCTAGGTTTACCAGTAATTTCATTCCATGAATAACTAGGTTTGGTATTTGCTTTTGCCCAAGCATATACATCGCTGGCAGGCAAACTAGTAGGGAAATCTGTAATTTGAGATTTCGTATGGGTATGAGAAGCAGCAGCATAACTTCCCTTAGGCTGCCAAGTGCCATTTCCTTTGGTCTTAATATAATCCCAAAGAGCAGTCATCGGCCTTCTATGATATGTGGAAGTGGTGTTCCCCCCCCCTGCATATTGGCACACATAATAATCCGCATCTTCAGGAGTAGCAGATCCGACAGAAAGTCCATTGATCATAGCGCTCAAATCATGACTATGATTAGATGCTGCTTTTCCATCAATAGCTTTCTTAATAGTACTAGAAGTACTAAAACCAGTACCAATAATATTATATAGGTATCTGGTATTTTTCATCATCTGAGTAGCTTTTGTGAACATGCTCTTGTTAGTTTCAGTTGCAGCAAGAGCAGCTACATCAGTCCAAGAAGTTGCACTTGCTTGAGCAACATCACTAGAAGCAAATGCATTATCCTTAGTAGTGGTATCAAGCGTACCACTAGGAGACGGTGAAATATCATACAATGTATCTTTAACTTTAATTTTCTGAATCGTTGCCATTCTTAAATACCCCCATTAATTATCACAATATGGATTACTATGAAGTTGAAGTTTAATCTACTTCTTGAAAAAAAAAATAAAAGGAGTGGGCGAATGGAACCCACTCCTTTTATATTAGTAATTACTTATCTTCTTTATTATACTGCATTTCATAAAACGACAAATCATAAGGGAAAGGAAGAGTTATTTTCTTTCCGCAATGACCACAAGATTTTACTTTACCTAATTTAAGAGCACTAAATGGAACTATGGTAAAGTTTCCACATTCACATTGACAGATTACGCGTTGCACAGTATTAAAATCTTTAATTCCATCAGCATTGTAATATGTATATACTTTCTTTATGATTTTTAATTTACCATGCTTCTCTCCTTTACGAGCATCAATACCCTCCATGGACCCAGGATATTTCTTATCGCAATATTTGCAGCTGGTTCCGTATAATTTGTTCCCAGAAGGTCTAATTTCATATTTAGCGTATACAGTTCTTCCACACTTGCATTTGCATTTTGCATTATAGTAAGATATATGATGATCATTCTCATCAATCACAGGAACTGCATCAACTATTGTAAGCTTGCCATTCTTCTTTCCGATAATTTTCGGAATCTGCTCTTTAGCATAGCAAGCTACGCATTTACCATATCTTCTATTTTGCAGGATTACACTTTCCATATTTTCAGTGTATATAGTACCGCAGCTAATGCATTTAAACCTACAATGATTAATATCAGTTGCATCATAGAAATGAATACTAGAATTAGATTCACTTCTATCATGATTCATCTGATATGTAATATAACTTATCAAACTACATTTGGTGCATGTAGGATATTGAGACATTGCATCATCTAATGTAATGCGATTAACAGTTCCACATCTGCATATCGTATATACATATGTAGTTGTCAAGAACTTTATTGCATTACCTGGAGTAAATTCTGCACTAATAGTATTATACTTTCCATCTTTACTTGCAAGATTCTTTAAAATAGTGCAGCTTCCAAATGTATAATGATCTTTTGCATATCGATATCCAATATAATCATTTGGATCAAAGATATTATCACAGTATCTTACGATAGGTTCAAGAATATGGGAACTATATTTTTGACACAAATATTTAAAACAATCTTCCTCTTCATCCTTATATCTGATATAGTTATCATATCTTTTAATATAGTTTGTTAAGTCGGTAGAATTGATCAATATAGTACGACCAACATGAGTAAATTCAAATATATCTTCTCCTTTATAATTTACTCCAACATATTTGATCTTTCTAATTAACCTACTAGTGTATCCAGATACAACTAAAAAGTTAATTAATTCTTTTTTCGTCATCATAATAGACTACTCCTTTTTTGATTAAAAAATCTCTGATAGGATATCTTGTATTCCTATCAGAGTTATAATATCTAATCAAATATTTACATCATTAAAATATGTATCTCTATTAAATGCTTCTTTAAAACTAGCTTTAACTTTACTGCTATTCACATTACAATAAATCATAGTAGTCTCTAACTTGGCGTGATCGAGTACTTCTCGAATTTGTTCAACAGGCATTCCTCTGTCCATCAAGTGAGTAGCACAAGTTCTACGGAATCGGTGAGGATGCACATTTTCTACTCCTGCTCTATCACCAATATCTTTAAGAATTAATTCTGCTGCTCTAGGAGTCAATCTATGACCATTTGTTAAGTGTGTAAACAAAGGTTCATCTGGTTGAGCATATCGTTCTTCTAAGTATTCTTGTAAATATTTCATACAAATATTACTTAGATAAACAACTCTTTCCTTATGACCTTTACCGAAGACAATAACTTCTCCTTCTGAGAAATTAATATCCTTTACATTAAGAGCAATGACTTCCGCAAGTCTAGTTCCAGTAGAATAAAGGAATTCAAAGAATGCTCTATCTCTCTTTGTTAGACATTCTGCTCTCATAGCATCCATCTCAGCATTAGAGAAAGCTTTCTTGATCTTCTTTTCACACAAGACTCTTTCAATCTTATTAGTAGGATTCTTATCAATGAATTCTTCATTTACTAAGAATTCATAAAAAGAGCTAATAGCTCTAATCTTAGTCTGTAATGTAGCAGCTTGAAGATTTCTTGCTTTAACCATATAAGCAAGATAATCCTTCATATCAGCAGTAGTAATATCGCAATAGCTTTTATCATTATAATATTTTGCCATTGCTCTAACTTCTGTTACATATCCATTTAATGAAGATGGTTTCAATCCTACTAAGCTCTTCTGTTGTTTGAATCGTTCTATCAATTCTTCATTTGGTAGGACGTTTCTTGATGTTCTTAAGATTGTGTCAAGCACGTTCTTCAATTTAGCTAGTTGAATAGTATCGAGCTCTGGTTCCATTAATTTTAAGATCATCTCTACATTTGTCATTTCTATTCACTCCAATCAAAAATTAATGTACATTAAGGAGGACTTTTCTATGGAAAAGCTAGTTCTGTTCAATGGCGCTGAGTATCTTCTGTGCACCGATGGTGTAAATCAGTACAATGACGTTGCAACTTTCAAGGTTCGTCCTATGGAAGGTGTCACCAAGACTGCTGAAGAGGTCCTGGCAGACTTTACTGGTAATGATACCATTACTGCTAAGATTGATGACACTGCAATTCGGATCATCACTGGCATGACTGTTGTTAAGAATGTCCAGCTGGTTCCTAATTTTGTTATCGAGACCAAGTATGTTTGCCCTGAGTGTGGTGCAGATGTCGAGAACACTGCAACTACTTGTGCTGCTTGCAATGCAACCTTTGATGGTCCTACCATGAAGGAAGTCACTGCTACCATCTTCGTTGTCAATGTAGGTGCTCCTGATATTAACGAGCGTCTGTATAGTCTGGAGTCTAGCGTCGATATGCTGGGCAGCACTCTGCTCGACATGCAGATGGCTGGTGGCGGTGATAATGCCGATGCTCAAGCTGTTCAGTAATTCAAAATAATAATACAAATCAGGAGGATTTATATTATGTATAATTCTGTCGTACGTATGTGGAAGAAGCATATGATTGATGAAAAGGGCGTCGATAAGGCTGTACAGCTTAATTGGATTACCGCTGCTCAGGCTGAAAAGATTAAGAAGATTCCTCGCTAAAACTTCTTAGTCTAAAGATTATTTAAGTAAAAAATAATGGGTAAGGGATTTACTCCCTTACCCATTTATATTGCATTTAGGAAATCGTAGCTCTTACAACAATCTCATTCTTACCAGTAACCTTAATTCCTTTGCTTACAGAACTCATCATCTGTATCTCAGAAATCGGCAGACTATAATTAGTTCCTGTAGTAACTATATTCAAAACATTATTATCAGAAACTCCAAAGATAGTCTTAATACGGTCACCTCTAGCAAGATCAATAACTTTACTACCAGCTTTATTTCTTTGACTTCTTTCAAATCCACTAGCAGAGAATTTATTAACCTTACCAGATTCAGTAATGACAAGAATATACTTAGAAGGATTTTTCTTATCTGTATAGATAATACTCATTCCTTCCATGGGCCCATGCTGTCCTCCCATTCCCAGAGTTCCGATAGTGTTACGTTTAAGAAGAGTAATATCTGTAGAAGCAATTCTTAGAGCTTTCGTGTCACTATATAGAACCAGATCCATATTATCAGATACAAGCTGAGTATCTACGATATCATCATCCTGAGTAATCTTAGAATAGATGATACCAGAAGGAGGTACATTAAGGAAATCCTGAATATCAAGTTTCTTAATGGTATTATTCTTAGATAGAATTGCAACATATACTTTCTGCTTTAAAGCTGCAAGTTTAATAACCATAGGCTCATAAAGTACAGAAATAATATCAGCAGTCAATCCTTTAATAATACCCTTGACATCAATGCCAGGATCATTCTTTGCCATGATGGGAATTTTGTGAATCGGAAGTTTAAATACTCTTCCCTTATTATCAAAGAGAAGAATATTCTCCAAGTTACTCACAGTCATAATAAACTTAGGTCTATCTCCCTTAATTACATTCACATTTTCATTCTCACCAATCTTACGGACATAGTTGTTTTCAGTTATAACAAATTTGAATGTTCCTTCAGGGATATTTCCAAGATTACTAACTTTAATAACTTTACATAATCTAGGAGTAGCATATTTATTTCTAATAGCAATCAATTCATCCTTAACATCTTGAAGAATAAGATTGCTATTAGCAATTCTACCTTCTAGCCATGTTTCTTCTTCACTTAACTTCTTAAAGTCTGCCTTATATCTATCAAGATAAGATCTAGACAACTGCTTAAGCTGAGCATTGATGATATAAGATGCTTGAATATCAGTCAGCTTATATTTACTAATCAAAAGCTCAATTAATTCATTATCAGAACTAGCTTTTCCTTTCTTAATGAGATTAATAATCTTATCAATATCAGGAGATCCTACAATCTTGATGAATGCATCCAACTTATGCAATCTGGTAGAGATTACATAATGTCTCGCAGAATACTCTTTAATCTTATTATCAGTAGTAAATCTAATAAACAGATTCAAATATTCCTTATAAGACAGACGAACCAATTCAGTGCCATAGACCGCTTCAAAGTTAACTCTAAAAGATTGCTCGCAAGGAGTATACTTATATAGAGCTTCTTTAACGAAGTTTACATCGGTACCCTTTTTCAACTTGATGACAATTCTTACACCATAGCCATTCTTAGATTCATCGTTGACATCAATAATCTGAGGAAATTTACCTGCTGCAATTCCTTCATCAATCTTATTTACGACATTATTAGTGCCATATATAGGAAGAGAAGTAATCGTAATATAAGGATAATCATTCTTATCATGAGAAACACTCATAGTTGCTCTAGCACGATAAGATCCATATCCTTTATTACAGATATTTTTCCAATCAGTATCAATGATTTCACAAGGCAAACAATGATCAGGAATCAAAATTACATCTGCTTTAGGATCATCAATCAATCTTAGTGTAGCATCGATAACCTCTCCCATATTATGAGAAGGAAGATCTGCTTTGATACCAGTACCAATACCACCAAGAATACCATTAATAAGAAGCAGAGGAACTTTCACTGGAAGATACTGAGGCTCATAGTTCTTATTATCATAAGTGGGATTCCAGTCAACAACTTCATTGCTATTGAACAATGCTCCACAAACACATTCAAGACCAAAAGGACTAAGGCAACACTCAGTATATCTTTGTGCAGATGCTACTTCACCAGAAACTGTACCAAATGATCCTTGTCCGATCATCATAGGCTGTTTAATTTCAAACCAGTTTACCATAGTCTTGAACGTAGGATAAGTTCCGCTATGAGGATGATATTTCTTCATAACGGTACCTTCTACGGCAGCAGACTTGACCTGATGAGCAGGATCAATAGCTTTCTCATCATTCATAAGAGTATAAAGAATACGTCTTGCAACAGGTTTCAATCCATCTCGCACATCAGGCAATGCACGAACCAAGTTAGTTGCAATAGTATATAGAGCCAGATCTTCGATATACTGCTTATGAGCTGTATTTTGACGAATTACTTCGGCCATTATTTATTTGCACCCGACTTTCATTTATTATATTCTGCAAATTCTCCAGAGGAATAATCAATAATTTTGTTCTCTCCAGTATTATTTTTAATCCAATTCTCTGCAGTATCATTATGGAAGAGATAAATGCAATCATTTCCATAAGAATGCTCCATGCAACGATTAAACGAAATTCGATCAAACATAGAATTTGTCAAAAGATTCTTTTGGTTAGAAATAAATTCTTTGCCTTCTGCAATAGACCCGCTAGCAGGAATAGGACAAATAGTACCAGCTTGAGCAAATAGCAAAGTATCGATATTAGAATAATCATTGATTAGGCAGTCAAGAACATCCTGAACTGTACAATCTGCATTAGGATGAATATACATAATCCACTGAATAGAATCATTAAACTCAGGAAGATTATCATAGATATCTTGTACGCAAGATCGTATATGCATATCTTCTCTAGTATAAGTAGCAATACTTACTCTACCATTTTCATTCTCAACCCATTTTGCTTCCATAATCAATTTTCTCCTTTCTTTCTAACAAATTTAGAATTCATCGTTTGCATAAATTCATTAGCTTTATTTTCAATAACCAAACTTGTACCATCTACAGTTTGATCTTTATCACTTATGGCAACTGTACCTTCTTCATTATGACTATTAAGCATGTTACCATACATTTCTGAGTAGTCATAAGAATTATCAATTTCAAATTTTGTTACAAAAGTTCCATTCATCTTAATCTCACCAAAGAGGGGTTTATTCTTAAGATAAATAGATTTGAATTGGAATTCATAGGTATCATTATCATCTTCAGAAGAAGAATCGACAATTCTTTCAACCTCAATTGAATAAGAGTCTTTAAGCAAAGCATTGAATTGAGATTTAAGAAAAGATACTACTGCACTATATTTAGCACTTAGGCTAAAAGATAATCCAGTATCACCAAATACATCTTCTGTCATGATTGTTATAGGAGTTTTACTTAAAGAATAATTCATATATTCTATGAGCATATATCATCTTCTCCTTAAATAAAATAAGGAGAGACTAGTTATTTGGTGCTACTAGCCTCTCCTTTGCTTTTACAAACCGATCAGTGCACTACGATCAACAACACCAGTTTCTTGAAGAATGAGTTTCTTATTAGAATCATACTGGCGAATGATCTTAGTGGTTTCATTAATATCATCGACAGTATACTGAATCAAAGTACGAGTATTAGGACTCATAGTAGATTCAGCCAACTGGTCAGCATTCATCTCGCCCAGACCCTTAAATCGGTTCATATTACCAATAGTATTCATTGCAGTAGATACCAAATCATAAAGTCCAACTTTCTGACCATTGACAATAAATCTCATATGATCTTCACTCATTGCCTTTCTAATAGGTCTAATCAAAGGATCACAATCTTCGATAAATCTCTGATTATAGAAGATAGTTTCAATTCTTCCATTAATCAAACCTTTGATTCTAATAGTATCGTCCATCTTAGTGACATTGTCATTCTCCATAAATCTGAATTCAGAAGTAATTCTCTTACGCAGAGTTTCAAACTTCTCCTTCTTAATATAGGAAGAGATAACAATTTCCAATAGAATAGGATTAACTTTATATCTTTCAGCAATCGTAGAGAAGTCATAAATATAATCGGAATTCTCAATTAGAATTCTAGTAAAGGTAGCAGAATCAATCGGTTTACCCTTAAGATCTGTAACAGAATTCTTCTTATAATATTCCTTCTGCATATATCTTACAAAGTCAACACGCTCTGCAAAATACTTCATACGATTTTTTCCCATAGGAATACCATAAAGCGGAGGAACTGCTTTATAGACCCTACCAGATTCAACTAAGCCAGGGAACATCTTTAAGCACACAAGCAGAAGAAGGTCTGCAATATGAGATCCGTCTGAATCGGCATCCGTCATAAAAATAACTTTCGATACCTTAAGTTTGGAGATATCGAAGTGCTTACCATACCCGGCTCCCAGAATTTGAGTGATTGCCATAACCTCATTATTTGCGGCAATCTTTTGAGGACTTGCTTGAAAGACATTTAGAATCTTACCTCGAATCGGGAAAATACCCTGTGTTTCAACATTTCTTGCTGATCTTGCAGAACCTAATGCAGAATCACCCTCTACAATAAAGAGCTCAATCTTACTAGGATCTTTGGTAGAAGGCTTTACATATTTAGCAGGCAATCCAGTAGTAGCACTAGTAGCATACTTAGCAGTCACTTTAACCTTTTCACTATCTGCTTTAATTCTTACAAGTGCCAAATCCTTCAGGAACTTACAAACTTTCAGCAAATCTTGAGGTTTTGCTTTAGCCCATGCATCTAGACCATTCATAATAGTCTCTTTTGCAAAAGGCTTAAAGTCTTGATTGCTTAAAACTTCTTTTGCCTGTCCAGTAAACTGAGGTTCCAAATGCCATGCAGAAATCATTACCTTAAGACCCATCTTGACATCGTTAGGAACAATCTTAATCTTATTCTTCTCTCTATCTGTCAGATAAATCTTATTAATATAATTTCCAAACCATGTGCAAATACCATCCAAAGTACCAGTAACATGAGTATTCAATGCACTACTACTCGTAGGACACATATTAGCATATGCAGTGACATCTTCACCACCAAGATCCTGTTGGTCAAAAGTAAATGCACACTCTAGTTTCATATGGCCATTATCATTTTTAATGATAATAGGAGATACTAGCATACTAGCACATTTACCAAGAATATTGGTAGCAATACCATCTTCATTGACCATCTTCTCATGATAAGTCTTACCACGCTTATTAATAGAAGTATAGTCAATAGTAGCTCCAATAGGCAGCAGAGATAGAGTATCTCTTACAAGAGTATATACCATTCCAGGCTCAACAGGAGTATCTCCCATAATACTATGGTCAGGAGTAAACTCTGTTCTAGTACCTTGAAGTTTTTCAGGATTCTTAATAATCTCTTCTTTCTTCAAGACACCTTTCTTAAACAGAACATGTTTACAAGTTCCATCATAGCGATAAGACTTGACATCAAAATATTCAGAAACTGCATTAGCTGCTTTAGCACCAATACCATTTAGACCAGCAGAGTAATCATAGAGTTGTTTTTCTTTAAGATTCTTTCCTGTATGCGAGTCCGTAAACACACTAAACTTATCGAAAGGTATTCCAAGTCCATTATCACTAATAATAAACTTATAGTCTCTTTCATCAAACAGAACAGAAATTGTATCGCATGGAGATTTATCATAAAGCATCTGATCAACAGAGTTTTGAAAAATCTCTCTAAACATATTAATGCATCCAGGTGCCCCAATTGGGCCCAAGTACATGCCCACGCGACTTCTTATAGCATTGATCGTTCCCTCAATATGAGTAATATCTTTATTGTAAGAATCGATATTCTTCATTTGCTCAGCAGTAAGTTTTGCCATTAATTATTAACTCCTTTCGTTTCTTTTGCAATAACTTCCAACATCTTTTGATATTCTTTAAAAGTTAATATCAGTATAGGAATATGATTTGGAATATAAACAGATTTTTCCATAAAATACATCCTCACTTTCTTTCTCTCATAATTATGTGTACATGTTCATTAAAAATTTAATTTTGCTTTATATGAAAATAATCTTTCCTTGGATACCCAATTTCGGATTATTGTTGAGTTCTACATAAGATCATTTACCAAATTTTATATTTTAAGTAAATGATTGTTCTATATTCTATTTGTATTAAAAATAATAAATAAAGGAGTGGAGGACATGAATCCTCCACTCCAATATTTATTATGACGACACGATTGTTGTTATATGAACTTACTTAGAAATTACTTCTGAAAAGTTTCAGGAACCTTTACAGCTTCGGTAACTGCAGGCTGAGCAGCAGGTGCCTGAGGAGCTGCTGCAGGAGCAGGCTGCTGAGGCATATTAGTATTGATCGGCTGTGCAGGACCCTGAGGGTTGAATGCATAACCGGTCTGTGCGGGCTGATAGCCAGTCTGAGCAACAGGCTGCTGGACAGGAGCTGCAGGCTGCATGGGCTGAGCATACATCGGATTATAACCAGGCTGCTGAGGCATATTAGTGTTCATGACAGGCTGCTGGACAGGAGTGCCATAAGCATAAGGCTGCTGGGGATAACCGCCCATCGGCATACCACCCATCATACCAGGCTGAGCATACATCGGGCTGTTGATCAGATTTGCATACATTGCAAAGGTGTTCATACCATTCTGAGCCTGCATCGGATTGATGTTATTATGCTTTGCATAATCCTTAATGGCCAGATCATACAGGCCAGGGAACTTCTCCAGGAACGGAATAATCTGGAAATAGGTCAGAGCAGCATCAGGACTCAGAGACAGATAGCTAGTCTTGCAGGTGTTCATATAATCCAGAACCAGCTGAACTGCAGTCTTGACATCTTCAGTAGTACCAGTATGAACATTGAAAGTAGTACCGCAGATAGAGCAAGTATAACTACCATCAGGATTCTCAACCAGAGCAGAGGTACGATCAGAGTTATAATGATTGCACTGGCCACGCAGAAGCTCTTCATCAGAAACACTCAGAGAAAACTGAGTATTATCCTTCTTCAGACGAGCTACCTTATCAGGACTCAGCCAGTTAGTGTTACCACCGGTCTGCTGTGCAGCGGGCTGAGGATAGCCAGCACCCATGGGCATTGCATAACCATTCGGATACATGTTGTTCATCATTGTTGTTTACTCCTTTGTCTTTTTAATTTGCGCAAATTAAAAGTGTGGAAGATCGGACATGAACTTAAGCAAGTGAGATATTGCTTTTGTTCATTATTATAATATATGCCTAATTTTCATTTTAGCAAACGAAAATTAGGCATAATCATAATCAGTATTTTTATGTTGCAGGAGGTGTAAATCTATACTTACTCCTTAGGAGTAAGAACCTTATCTGCAACATTTTGAGGAATGCCACCAATTTCAGTAGAGATGATAGTTCCTTTAAAGTTACCATACATAGTTCCAGGTGCAGTAGCTTCAGTATTCAAGAATCCAGTTGCAGAGGATGCATTATAAATTGTATCAGTTTCAATTTCTTTAAGAATGTCTGCCATATTCTTAGAAGTACCGATAGGCTTAAGATCACTAATTTGTTTCCGTACATCACCAGGATCAGAATTAATGAAAGATCTAATATATGCAATATCACCAAAGCTTAGCATAGTAACCTTAAAAGGACACTGAGGCTGATTAGTATTAGCAATATTAAAAGATCCATCAGGAGTATTCTTCTTAACCTCGACAACAGTATCACCCTTTAGAAAGAGCCAATGACCATCAATATTTCCACGAAGGACTGCAGCAGAGTCACCAGTATCAATTTCAATAGGACGATCCTTATATTTATCAAACAGATAAAGCACTTCTTCTTTATTCATATAAATTATCTCCTTTATTTATTATTTTTAGCAAGTTTTCTATAAGCATTAAGCTCGCTGTTAAGACTAATAAGAACCATTGCATTCTTAGTATTTTTAACAGTCATAAACTTGTTATACAGAATCGTATAAATACCAATATCCCGATCAGTCATGCTCATTGATCTCACAATATTTCTAATCATATTATCATTAGTATTCAGAATACCAAATCTTTCAGGATCTGTTTGCATATACTGAATACGATTGACATAATCAGAATAGAAATAATTCTGAGTATAAAGATTAGCAGTATTAAGATTAACCTTATTAGCACAATAATCAAGAATCGTATCAATGATGATAGGTTCAATGATATATTTACCATGCTTAGATAAATCTACTCTGCCAGCGATGATATCATCGATAATTTTATCTACATTCTTACCAACTTCATCTACAGAAATCTTTCCAATAGTAATGAAATCTTCGCCTCGCTGATCAATCATTCTAGTAAACCAGTTAGACATTTTTCTACCATTGCAGATACTGTCAGGAACGGGATTATTAATAAGTGAACCTGTAACGGGTACCTGAGGAATTTGATTATAAATAATAACGTCATGAGGATCATTTACAGGAGAGATCTCAAACTGTTGTCTTACATAATCTTCCATAGGAACATTTGACACAAGGCTAGAAAAATCAATAGAAGCTTCAGTAATAGGTTTTTCTTCGATAATTGCAGATTTAAAATTAGGAGATACAGACTTCTTTTCCTGTGTAGCATAGGTTGGAAGATTGAAGCTTTCAGGAATGTTTACTTTAGATTCATTATCATTAATTACAGGTAATGATCCATTTACTAGCGCTTGATATACATTATAATTTGGTGCAAAATAAGACATAATATTTACTCCTTTCATGTCTTTCTATTATTATAATATCTCCTCAAGAATAGTTTTATCTCCTACTTGTTCAGATGGATTAAAATCATTAATATCAAATCCATCCATATCATCGATTACCTTCATATTATCAAGCATAACTTTCATAAACCTAAATACTGTAATAGGCTTAGAATTAGGAACAGCATTAGGTTTAATAGGATTTGTAGTATCTGTATCACATACGATGATAAAAGATAGATTAGGATCGATTATTTCATCCTTGATTAATCCCTTAAGATAATTATAAGTGTTCTGCCTACCCTTACTAACAGACCAATCTCTAGAATTGTATTCTGAATCATATGTTGTAAGGAGAAGAATATATATCTTTTCATCAGGATCGTCATCAAAGGTAACAGCAGGAATTGCCATTGCTAGAGTAGCACCATTTTCGTCTTCTACTTGCTGAATAATTCTCATTAAATCTTCATCTGAATCCATATTATACAAATTCAACATCCTCCTTTTTATATTCAGATTTAAAAGTACCATCATCCAAAGTGATGAATCCATTTTGAAGAATAGATTTAATTACTAAGGTATTTAAAGTATCTGCTTTTTTATTCTTAGGAGCATCTATAGCAAATTCGACTCCAAGCATAGTAAGTTTATCGAGTAACTTATATCCTCTAATATCACTATACTTTATATTGATTCTACGATTTCCAAGAATAAAAGTAACAAACTTTTTATCAGAGTTCTTATTACTATAAGCATACATGAAAACATTCATGATATTATAGCTTAGAATATAGGTTCTGACTCCTGATTTATACATCAGAGTCATCCATAATACACCAGTATTGTCTCTATTAAGATTACCTACAAGTTCCGGGTGTAAAATATTTGTGCTAGTCATTGTAGAAGGAATAGGAGTTACTCCTCCAGGATTAAATACATACATATCAGGATACTGTTGATACATATTTTATTCTCCTTTATATATTCCAGAATTTAGGTTTATGTATAACATATACCATCTGCTGTTTAAATCTTGTAATAGCTGTATAATTCGCTGCTTTTACTAATTGAGGATTCATTGCTTCTTCAATATAAGTGCCACAAAGATATTCAGATCCTTGTGCCAAATGTACTGTAGAAGCATATGCATATTCGAATTGTTCGCCCTGGAAGTATGGATTTCTAGAATAGAATTCTCTATCCTTGTAAGCCATATTTAAATACTTTATATTGATTTCTAGATTACTAAATTTTTCATTAGTAAGATCTGGTAAGAAATCTAATTTTAAAGTATCTTTATCTACTCTACTTACATCTGGAGGAGAAATCACTGTTCCTACTAATCCATTTACTAATGGAATATTTCCAACAGATTTATCCCAGTTATTATGCCTACAAATTATGCGCTCACCATAATCCGGATAATTAGAAAATTTGTGAAGAATCTCATGCCTTACTCTATTATTTAGATAATCTCTAGTAGCATTTTTTGCACAAATTACTATATGAGATCTAGATAATATTTCATTATTCAATTCATCATCAAAGATAACGAATACAGAATTTCCATAAACTCCTGGACAAATTGGTTCTCCATTTCTTGCTCTATTGGCAAGATAGACAATAGGAGAATTTTCTGATTGTCTCATTAGTTCAGTGAGTCTGCAAATAATTCCATCCATTAAGAATGCAGGTTTACCACCTACTGGAGGCAACTGTCCAGGATCTCCAGCAGCTAGTACTTTGATTCCCGTATCGTCTAATACTTTTCTAATAAATTCAGGTGCCATCCATGCTTCATCTAGAACAATCAATTTAATCTTTGTTCCGCTAAAACTTTTTGGAATATAACTCCATGTAGTTTTAGGAGTATTAAATTGCTTATCTATAATCGCACGGCCCAGATTATCTTTCATTGGCACTTTTACAGGACTAAATAATCCAGCATGGCAAGTACAAGCATTAACAAATCCTTTTGTTCGCATAATTGTACATGCTTGTCCAGTATAAGCTATGGGCAATACTTCTTCTGGTTTAAGCCTTAATCTTCTAATAATCTCAGAAATAACTACACTTTTACCAGTTCCAGCATATCCCACAATAGAAAAGTATTGTTGTGATGAATAATGAAACCAATATACTGCTCTATTAGCAGCTTCTTCCTGTTCTTTATTTAAAACTATCATTTATTCTCCTCTTCATCTTGATCTACATCATAGATCTTTAAATCGATATCGTCAAATGTTCCATCAATACTAAAGATAGCTTCCAAATAGCAAAGAATCTTATTAAGGTACCAATTTCCAACCCATTTAGTACCATCTTCATATTTAATATTCAAACGATACAATCTATCTTCTTCATTTTTATCAAAGAAATATGCTAATACTTCAGGAATGTTTTGCATATCAGGAGAACTATTATCATCAAGAAACTTTCCAAAGAGTCTTTCAACAATCTTTGTACACTTAGGATCCAAAGGATCAAGCTTTACATCGTAATCAGAGATGTACAATGCTTTATCAGGATCATTATTTGCTTTTACAATTTTTCCCTCAAAGTAAATAGGGCTCTTAGTCTCCTGATCTACAAGAGTATTAGTACTAGGCTGAAGCTCCATACCAAGAGCAATAAGGAATTTACGAGTTACATTGACACTTTCATTTCGATCGAACATAATTAAAACCTCCAAAAATTATATAGACCAATACCTATTGATCATATTTATAATATCTACTTATGGGTATTTTTAGCGCTTAAAAACTCATATATAAAAGGAGTGATAATATGAATGCAAACAATATGAATCCTAACTCTTATGCAAACAGCCCAGAATTGCTATATGGAGCACATTATGCAATTCTACAAGGAACTGTTTCTTTTGATAATCCTAAAGGTAAATTCAAACTTGATTATGTAAATCCTAATGGGGAATCAAAAATCAAAGGTAAAAATACAATAGAACTTACTGTTCCTAAATTTTTCTTCTATATTATGCCTCATGGAGATTATCAACCTGATGGAATTAAAACTGTTAAAATAACAACTCCTGATGCTGTTGGTGGAATAATGACATGTGAACCTAAACAATTAGTATACAGAAAACAATATACTTCAGGAACAAAATTTATTGTAATAAATATGGGTGGTAATATTGATACTCCTAGAATTATTGGTGTAGAGGAGTGATAATAAATGGCTAATGTAGGATATGCAGGTTCTGCAGATAAAACTATTACTGTTCAAGAGTTTATTGCTATTAGAACTACAGATGATGTAACATATTACAATTATTCTATCGTAGAATATCTACATGGATTTGATATGTTTATTACTAATCTTCTTTATGACTATGAAGATGAATTACAAGACATATCTACTACTATTGCTTTAAATGCTAGAGAAAAAGCAAAATACAAGTATAAACCATGGCTATTCGCTTATGATGTATATGGATCTACAGAATCTCAATTTTTAGTAATGATGATGAATGGAATCATCGATCCTAAAGAATTTGATTTTGATAAAGTAAAAGTAATAGATCCTGGTCAACTGTCCACTATTCTTAATAGAATTCAAGCAGTAAATGAAGACTATATAAACAATAATAGAAATAAACTTAAAATTGATTTCAAAAATAATGATGGAAATGAAGTTTGGAATGTTTAAAAAATAAAATTTAATGTAGTAGGGATTTTGTCCCTACTACATTACTTATTCTTTATTTAGGTTCATAAGGAAGTAGGCCATTATTAATAGACACACCATCATCATCTAAGAATCTAATGGCTGGTTTATCAAGACCACTATTAATAATACTTCTACTAATTAATTCAGTTTCCCAAGGATCACTTTTAATAGGACTAGTATTTGCAAATGCATCAGGAATCATTGCTGGCATCGGCAATACAGGTTCAGATGGCATACCAGAAGTAACAAACTGACTCTGATTTTCATTTCTAGGATAGAGAATACTACTCGGATCTACAGGAACTGCTCCAATACCAGGATCTACTTTTCTTCCAGGTTCCATATTATCAGAGATAGTATTCAAACTAAACAAATCATCGTCATCAGATCTATTAACTCTCTTAGAAATCTTCATACCAGTATTCTTATCTTCCTTGAGTTGTCTCTTAAAAGAAGGTACAGGAGAATAAAGATCTTCTACTAATTTAATTTCATTAGTCATCATATATGGCTGATAAAATAAATCAAGAGTACACTTAGTTCTAGTCTTAATACACTTAAATCCCATATAGAGATTATCATGAGAATCATTCTCTTTATTGATGATAATACCAAGATCACAGTTATCAATCATCAAATAAGATTCTGATACATTAAAGCTACCAAGAGATCTGATAAGATCTTTTTTATTTGATCCAGAATTGTCATCTAGAACTTTAGATGCATCTCTATTCAAATGAGAGTCAGTAATAACAGGAATATTGGTAGCAGTTGCAAAAGCTTTGAATTCATTTACAACTTCACCTAAGTCAAGTCTAATATCATTTCTCTTATTAACTGGCCTAATTCTTTTAATATGATCCTGGAAAAAGCATATTGGTTCTCTACCAGACTCTCTAAGCTTATCTGTCAATGCATACATATAATCTGTATTTACTGACAGATTAGGCTTATATATCATTACTATATCAATTGGATCAGTATCTTTATCATATCCCAATCCACTAGTTCTAAAAATATTAATAGAATCTTCAAGAGAGCAATCTCCAAATGTTTTACCATCAGAGACCATACTTAACATTCTTCCAATATTTTCATCTTCTGAGTTTTCCATAGTAAGAAATACAATAGTAGGAATCTTGGTAGGATCATGAGGAATATAATCTTTATTATACTTCTTAATTTGCATCGCAAGATCAAGCATAGTAAAAGATTTACCGCCAGCAGCTTGTGCGAAAATGATATAAACTCTGTCTGCTTGAAATCCTCCATCTAGCATTGCATTTAATCCAGTCATACCAGTTCGAAGAACTCTTGAAGGGCTTGTTTGTCTTGCATGAATGTCAGACATTACACTTTCGAATTCTTGAGGTAATAGACTAAACATCTGAGATTGACTAATAGATTCATCCATCTTGTTAAACTGCATGTTTAAATCTGCAGTAAGCTGTTGAATCTGATTAACCACATCAGATCTTCTTCCATAATTTGCATTATGGAGGTTTGCTGCTAAATTAAGAATTTCATCATATCTTTCATCAACGAAATATGATTTTACAAGTTCATTTGCTTGTTCATTAAGATATGCAAGATCTTCATCAGAAATTTCTTCTAGTGTAGAAGCATCTAATAAAGGTTTATCTCCAATACCACCATTGATATATTGAATGATCATATCTTTATTGGTTAATTTCTTAGAAATTCTTGCATCTAATCCTCGCTTGATAAATCTAATACGAGTAATACGATCAATATCATTTCCATATTGATTCTCATCTACTCTATCAAAAAGATCTCTAATTAGATTTAGATTACTAATTCTAATATTCTGATTCATTGAGATTACATATCTACAATAGAATTCTAGAGTTTTGATATCGAATAGAGGCTTAATAGACTCTGTATTTGATTTAACGGAACGAGCATTATTATTGATCTTTCTACTGATATTCATAACACAATTTCTCCGTTACTATTTTGATTTAGTACTTGGTAGTTTTGATCAAAATAGAAACCCAAAATCTTAAAAGAATTATTTCAAATATATTTATGATTTAAAGAATACATTGATTGCCATTGCCTTCTAAGAGAATCATTTTCATCATTTCTAGGAAATGCTTTAGTACAAGTAATAGCTTTATCTAGATCTTCTTCTAGATTAGTCTTTCCTTTTAAACTAAGCATATAGTCTGTAGCATTTACTCCAGAAGCTACGTTTAGATTATAAATACTAATATTCTGAGCTTTATAAGTATTGAATAAATACTTTCTAAATCCTACTTGCCAAATAGAACTTAAATTCTCAGGAATAATAGCATATCCTTCTACATGAGTATTATTTACTTTATTATCAAATTCTATACCTACAAATCTCATAGCTATTCTCCTTTACATAATAATAGCAACAATAGCTACGATAATAGAAGCAATAGCAATAGTAGTAGTAAATCTATTAGTGATAGAAAGTGAAGTTACTTTCAGCTCAAGATCATTAATCTTAGAAAATGCTTTACCAATATTTCCATCTTGAATCTCTAATACTCCAGAAATTCTTTCAAGAAGAGCTTTAGTATCAGGGCCAGGTTGATTCATAAGTCTTTCGAGAGCTTCAGGATTCATTCCATTATTGAATCCACCACCATGCCTCATAAGCTCTCTAATTTCATCATTTGTCAATGGTGCTCCGCCTGTTTCTTCAGAATTGCTATCTGAAGTTCCAGTATTTCCGTTTTCATTCTTTCCCTCGTCAACTTCAGATTCAGTATCACTATTTTTAACCTCGTTTTCCATAAATCCATTTTCATTGGTAGTATCGTTGTTAGCCACCATATTGTTTTCTTCATTCATCATCACTAATCTCCTTTTCTTCTTTATATTCTCTATTATTTAAAGCAAGAACACCTTTGACAATCATATTGTCAAATCTAATATCTGAATCTTTATTGATAAGATCATCGGAGCAATCATTAGATTCAGATTCATCTTTAATAGACTTCCAATATTCAAGAGCATTCATAATACATTGCTTATCAATTTTCAGATAGCATACAATATTTCTTCCTTTAGATACTATTACATATGGTAGATATAATGCATTTTCATCATAGCATGCATGTGCAGTAGTATCATCAGTTTTACAACAGCTCTTATTGATTATTTTTTTGATAATTGGAAAATTATCAGGAGTTTTACAATAATCCATACTATCACTCTTTCTTTAAAATATTTTCTAATTCTTCTACTGTAAGATAGGTTTCATCTTGCTTAAGATAATTAACCCATAATACAAATTTCTGTTCATCTGTTAACTTCGGATCTAACAAAAATGCCACTTTTTCATTATCTTCTTTGATTTGCTGCTCTGCTTGTTTAGCAATTTCTAATTCCTGAGAATAAAATTCTAGCGTAACAGAATCATCAAGTCTAAAAGAATCATTAAGTGCCATTTTACCAGCTCCAGGAATTGGTTTATTGAATTTAATTCTAATATAATCAATTCCTTGAGTCTGTTTTAGATTCTTAATATAGTTGATGGTTTCTACTGGATCATTATTGATCAATTGATCAAGATAAATAGTTTTATAAGTGTCTGAAATAATCTTTTCATAATCAAGATAATAATATCTTGTATTAAGATTATAAGTCATTAATATAAAACCTTTCTCATGATCGTCATCGAACCTCCATCTATATGGAGATCCACAATAATAAAAATGATCATTAAATACTCCAGGTTTATGAATATGACCAGAAATGATAGGACCTTTACAATTTAAAAAATCTTCAATATGGAATAATCTTCCATTCCCAACAGTGTCACCATATACTGCTCCATAAATTGTACCATGCATGATACATAAATCATAAAAGTCAGATCCAAATAGAATATGCTGATAATATTCTTCAGGAACACCATATAATTCAGGAATGCAAAGAATTCTAGCATTCTTAACCATCTCAAATCTAATATTAGTCACTATTCTTACATCGACATCTTTTCGCTGCATATAGTGATAATAAATTTTAATCTGGTTAGAATCATGAGACATAGTACCTTGAAGAATAATCAAAGTAGCATTATGATATTTACATATCTCTACTAATCTACCTATAAGCATAGATGCATATAAAGTAGCATCTGATGAAGTTTGAACTTTATGATCAAATAGATCTCCATTTACACAAACTAGATCTAGTCTAGGCATCTTTTCTATTTTCTGAAGAAATTGATCCTCTAGAATACTGTATTGCTTATATGGATCCATTACTGGAAAATGGAGATCAGAGATATGTGCTGTGATAAGAGTTCCTTTATCGATTTGATCTTTGAGTTTATATTGAGCAATTTCTTCTTCAATAGTCATGATGATATATCCTTTATCGAGTTTTTCTAATTTCTTTCTTAATGACACTAGAAATCATATTTCTAATATCTGGATCTGTCTGAATTAATTCTGGTAAGTATGCTTTAATAGCTTCTGTAAAAACATACTTAGGAATATCGTAAGATTTATACATATTAGAATTATGATATCCAATCATTGGAGTCTTTACTGTAAGACCTTTAATCTGAAATTGTATATTCAGTTTTAGGCCAACCGCTAGTATCATTAATTTTATCAACTACAGAATCTAATTGATTATTAATAGTATACTGAGCCATGTCATAAATTCCCATCATTTATTCTCCTCCAGAACTACTATTCTCTTCTACAAACTTCTTTAGAGATTCAATAAACTTAGGACAATCAGCCTTAGATTCAAGAAATATAGGAAAATAATAATCTTGAATCTTTTTCAAGTCTTCAATTGAAATTACAAAATCTACTTTCTGTAATTTAGTAGCATCTGTAGATATTAAATGTATTCCATCTGGTTTACATTCAATTTTTCCAATAATACTAAACAATGAAATCTTAGGCAGCATAATTAAAAAATTCTTTCCTTTCTTTCGATTTTATATTACTTATTTGAATCTGAGTTTTGTTTTTCTTTATTTCTCTTAAACTCAATTACACTTTGGATAATTGCATCGATTACAATTGGGATAAATGCTCCAATTGCAATTGGAATTATAAATTTTACAAACCAAGCAATCCAAGTAATTTGACTAACTTTTTCCATTGGGAATTGAGATGCTTCCACTAAAGCATAATCGATTCTAGCATAAATGCAAAGAGGAATATAACTTAATTTTGCAACTTGATCAATTATATTAAAGAAATTTAAAATAAAGGAAAATACAACACAAGTTACACATATACCAAATAATTTAAATTTTTTATCTAAAATAAAGCGAAGTAAGATTACTCCAGTGCAAGTATACATGACAATCTCTAGAATTAGCGTAAATGGATTTATCTTATTCATCAAGATACCGTTTTCGAGTATTACAGAGCCTACCCAATAATCTTCATGCTTAAGGAATCCAGATATATAAATGAAAAATGGACAAATAATATAAGATGCATTAAAAGAAACAAAAGAATCAATAATTGCATCTAAGAGACTATTTTCATTCCATGAGATTAAGACAATAGTAATGAATGGTACTAACATCAAATATCCTTTAGTGACACACATTACTACTTGCCTCATTGCTTCATGATTATTCAAAATAATATAATTATTTGCATAATCATAAATAATAGAAACAAAATATACAGATACAAAGTAAAGAAAATTTAATATAAAATCTGAATATTTACGAGTATTTGCATTTCGATTAGCCATTATATTCTTATGCTCCTTTTATCAATTTTCTATTTTGGTCTAATAATTCAAAATAAGCTTCAATATTATCAGATCTTTCACAATCTTTTACTTGCAAATAAAGATTTGTAATTTTCAATCTATAATCAAATGAATAGTTTGAGAATTGTCTACTATTCATAATAGCTTCAAGTTCATTAGATGCCCTATGCCAATCTACTGTTATTGCTTGTCTATATTTAGGATTCCATTTCTTTTTATATGGTTTCATAATTTATCACCTTCCTTCTAAATATTTAAAAAATAAAATAAAAAAATTAGATATTATTATCTTGAGATAATAATATATATCTCATCATAGTTTTAATTATTTTTTCCATTGATTTTATTTGCTAGAGTAATTGCTTTTTCTTCTTCTGGAATTTTATATTCATGAAGATAATTAAGAAAGAAATTTATTAGAATTTCTTTACATTGATTTTCTATTTTCTCTTGAGACTTAGATACAGATTCTGAAGTAGAAATAACAATACTCTTTCCTGTAGTATTATCAAATACTGTAAATATAATATTGGTAGATACAATCTCTACAATAATATTCCTATCTTTAATTTTGTCATAAAAATAAATAGGAATAAAATTCTTAGGATTGTATTTATCATTTGGATTATAAGAAGGAATTGTTACATTTACCATATAATCTTTTAGATTATTATAAAAAAGAAAGATTGCTCTTTCTAGATCATAAAGATATTGTACATCCCATTCATCTTTAGACAGAATAGTTTTAATAGTAGAATCTAGTTTATCTTCTAATTTCTTAGCTTTATTTTTAGATATGAATCTAAACCAGCCGAAAGGTTTTTTGAATTCTTCCTTCAATTCATGCAATGTGTTGCATGATTGAATAATACTAATAATATCAAGATTCATATTTTCTACTCCTTCCAAAATAGATATGATTACTAAGAAAGTTTTTTATATAATGAAAAAATAATGGAGTACTACGATCGTAGTACTCCATGTTATTATTTTTTGTTTAAATTAGTAATTTCTTGATATTGAAGATTAGTATACATTCTCATCTTAAATGCTGTTAAAAGAATCATGAATGTTTGTTCACAATTTTCAATATAGTTTAAATGATCTTTATTGTTAAGATCAAATTCTTGAGTTTCATAAAAATGATTTAACTTATCTAATCTTAAAATCATACATTTAGAAATATTAATATTCTTTGTATTCTTTAAAAGATATCTATATGCTGCTAATTGTAGAGAATATTTATAATTCATATGATTAGAAGTCTTAAAATCTAATAACCAATATTCTCCATCTACTTGAAGTAAACAATCACATGTTCCACCAAAGTATTCATTGATCATAGTTTCTTCTAGATAGATTAATTTAATATTCTTATGAAGTTTATGTAATTCATCCCACCATTGAATGAAACCATCTAAACAAGATTCTACAGTATCTCTAATTTTTTGATTAGGAATTTGTAAATCTGTATCTAGATCAATTCTTCCTTGTCTTAAGAATATTTCTATTGCTAAATGTGAATAAGTTCCTTTATCTTGAGAATCTTTCATAAATGCTCTATAGGATATTCTCTTCCATCCTAAACCATTAGCCCAATTCATTAGATTGTCTTCATGCATCATTGCAGATAATATTTCTGTTACTCTAGGAACTCTTTTATCATCAATAGAGTAATTGCTCTTAGTACTATTTCTAATTTCTAGATCTTTTATTTTTTCTAATAATTCTTTTACTTGATTATCTTCTAAGATCATTCTTCTTTCTCTCCTTTATTTTGAGATTATAAAAAAAAATAATTATTTTGAAGTTTTTCTTATTTTTAAGAAGAATTTTTATAAAGTGAAACTTTATAAATTCCCCCGTAGTTATTTTAATATGGATATACTAGTATATTCATTTATTGTTGTTTCTTTAAGATAAGTATTATCTTAATTAGAATAGGTGAGATATTACTTAATAATCATCATTAAAATCAATAAGATTATTTTAATTTTAATATATACAATATTAAAATATATGTCTGAAAAATTTTTTACTTTGCCATTTTTAAGGGTTTTTGAAAAATCTTAAAAAGTGAAACTTTTTAAATTCCTCCACAGTTATTTTGATAGTGTAAATGTGTAGATTGATCTTATGCTTATAAGATCAATCTACTATACTAAAGAACGATTATTAAATAGATTAATCATTTTTAGAATAAGGATCAATATTATCAATAGAATCATCTTTTGTTTGAGGAATAGTATAATATCAGTTTAGGAATTAAGACGAATCATAGTATATAAGTAGTATAATCATAGTTAATGTATAAACATATAAATCTTTTTTATTATTAATAATTATCAATTTTAATTTTAAATAAATTACACTATTAAAATATCTATCTGAAAAAATTTTTACTTTGCTAAAAATTGGGTATTTTTGACAAAATTTGTTAACAAATTATGAACAAATGTTAATAAATAGAAAAATAATCCTCTATGGCATAAAACCATAGAGGATTTTATTTATTTCAATTAAAATTCTTCATAATTGTCAAGAGCATCGTAATCAACAAAGATACCATAAGCTCTCTTATGTAGATTCTTTTTAGCAAGAATCATACGAAGATCTTCATATTCTTCCTTGACTGCAATCCAATGATCGATATCAGGGTCATTACGATTTTCACGGATGTAGTCAGATAGAATAGTAAGTCTAGCATTAATCTGCTTTAGAGCATATAGTACATCTTGTTCAGATTCTGCATTCTTTGCTCTAACTTGGAATTCATAAAGATCGTTTTCTACATCTCTAAGTCCAGAATATTTTAGATATCCCAGGAATCCACCATTCCTCTTAGCTTCTGTAAAGATTTGATTTACAGTTTCTGTGATATAAGCATCATTATCAATTCTATTTAGAGAACTGATAACAGATTCAATTTTCTTAATATATAGAATAGAAGCAGTAATATCTTTACACTTAGAAAGAAGATGGATTGCAGCAGGCCGTTCAGAATCTACGTTGCAATATAGCCTTAGAGACCAATCAAGCATAGACAGATTAACCTGGCGTTTAACTTCATTTTCACATCCAGGCATTTCCTGGTACAGTTTATCCACACCAGTCTTGAAAGATCCTTCAGCAAATCCGAGAGAAGATAGATAAGCGTCTGCTTCTACATCATCAGGAAGAGAGAAGCAAGAAGTAACCTTAGATAGAGCATCAGCTAGACCAAAAGATAGAATAGCTTTATATTGAACAGAATCCCTAATAATCAGCTGAGTATTCTCTTTAGCAAAGAAAATATCAATATGCTCTCTAACAACTTCAGAAGGCCTAGAGTCAGCAGTCATATGATAAGCATTAAATAGAATAATCTGTGCTACTTCTTCATTTGTCAGACCGTAATCAAACATCTTAGAATCAATTTCACACTTATATTCTCCAACCTTACAAGGCTCTCCAGCAATAAAGAAAGCATTGATATCAAAGTCAGAGAAAGTAGGATGAACAATACATCCAAAAGGCAGCTTATCTGTATTATTAGTATAGATGAATTCTCTACACTTGCCAGTAGTAATAATGAGATTCAGATCTTTTCTAATATTTTCTACAGCAGCCTTTGAAGTAGAAAGATCACGGAGTTTCTCAATATCACTAATTAGATTTTCAATCTTAGAATCCATTGATTATTCCTCTCCTTTATTTTAATTATTTGGTGCATAATTTGCAATGAAATTATAATTACCTGTACTACCAGAAGGAATATATTCAGGATCCCAATTGGTAAAAGTATATCCATCCTTTACAGGCTTAGCAGGATAGAAATCTTCCTCTTCAATATTATAATTAGATTTAGCGAAAGGAAGTATTCCATTGTCTAGACTATATCTAATCTCATATTCAATAGGAGTATAGATAAATGTATAAATATTATCATAAGAATCTATGATAATAGAATTAGTATTGCATTTATATCCATCAATACTAATAGGATATACAATTTCTCCAGGTTTCTTATTTACATGAGTATCTTTTAGAGTCTTTCCAGAAGAAGAGATATATTTGATATTTACATTCCAAATATACCAATTAGGAGTTCTATTAGCATCAAGTGCACTAGTATTCAGGAAAGCATCAGTAATATCACCAAATGTTTTATCATTGTTCCAATACTCCACAGATTGGACGTCTGAGAGAGCAATACAATCTTTAAACATGGAATTGCAATTCATTCCATTAGCTGCAACAAAGTAGGAGAAGCAACTAATATCGTAGAGAGAAGAAAAACCTTCAAAAGCATGACTCATATCATCATTGCAATGGATTGCATCTTCACAAGCAAGACTGATAATTCCGTCATCATAAGATGCATAGATAGGAGTAATAGTAGAAGATACATCTACACAGTTATCAATATAATCTACAATTCTAAATCCTAGAATATTATCTTTACTGCCAGCAATGGTATCAAAGATCTTATTAAGCTCAGTACCAGTTTTAAGAATCGGAAGAGATTTCCAAGTGGCAGTAAAATTAATATCTCCAATAGTTCCAGCAGGAATAGATTTAGGCTCCCACCCATTGAACACAAAATCTTTTCTTGTAGGAATAGGAGGTGTATAGGTATCATCTTCTATAGTATACGAAGATTTTAGATCAACATCAATTTCACCACCATCTAGGTTATATCCAATTGAATATTCAATAGGAGTATAGATGAAATTGAATTGTTGATTATCTTCTTTCAGAATCTGAGGTTCAGGAGCTATATATCCTGGAATCTCTTTAGGATAAACATATGTATCTTTTTCTGCAGTGGAGCAGAAAGATCCAATTACAATATTATTATCTTCCATAATTAACCCTCCACTGCTTTATTAGTAGAAGATAGGCAAGTAGCATAATATGCAAGGGCTGTAGTGCTAGTGTTATATTCAAACCAAGCAAACAAAGTCATATTTCCATTAGGCTTATACTTAGTTGGATCAATAATAGTAGCAGCAATTTTACTAGTAGACCAGCCTTTGAAAATAAATCTAGGATCGGTCCATGTAGGAGTTACAATAGTTCCGATAGTATCTCCATCCCTAACAGACATCGTAGCAGGTAATTTCAATCCAGGAACATTTGCTTCATTTGTATCAAAGTTGATGGAGAAATTGTTACTACCAGTAAGATCGATTTTAATATTATAATCACCAGCATCATAAAGTTGAAGAACATAAACATCATATGCAATATAACTGCCAGCAGCAGAGTTCATTGCATACACACGATCTTCTATTGTAGCAGTAATTGCTTTACTAGTAGAATTATCCTTAAAGCTAGCATTATAGTTAATTGGAACGTAAAAACAAGGTACATAACCTTCAGCAATAGTCATCTTAACTACATCAGATCCAGTAGTAGTATTTTGTGCAATAAGAAGATAATTCTTAGAAGTATCATATGTCTTGATAAGACCATAATAGATATAAGAAGTGGTAGACATACTACCACCATCTGCATCTTCAGTATCGGTAATTACATAATACCAATGGTTCTCCTCACGATCCTTAATAGGAGGAATGGTCTGTTCAGTGACTACATGAATAACGGAAGATCCATCTTGAATTTCCTTAATTTGCTCTCTAATTTTACCAGTAATATTGATATATCCATTACCATTTTTGATATATAGGTCTTCATTATCAATATCTACAACCAGCTCATGGTTTTGATGATTATTCTTATTTTTAAATTCATCAAGCACGATTGGAATTCTGGCAATATATTTATCATTATCAGCCATGTGCTTTAGCCTCCTTTTCATAAAAATAAAAACTAAGTAGCACCATTAATATTAAGTTTTGAAAAGCCAAAATAAAGGTGGATAGGATTTGCTCCTATCCACCCAATTTAGATATTACTGCTTATCTGCAGACTCTTCTACAATCTTCTGATCATCATCAGACAGAACATCTGCTCCAAGACCCAGATCACCCTGTTCAGTAATAACAGAATACTTTGCATCGGTAGACTTTTCAGGACACATAATAAATTACCTCCTTATAGTAATTATTTAGAAGTATAGTATTTAGCTTCTGATAATATCATAAATCTTCTCAAGCTCTGTTATGTAATAACGAATTGCTTCAGTAAGAGTATCAATAATATAATTATTATAATCGATAGACATAGTAGCATAGTAGAGAAGTTTTTTGAACACTTCATCTACAATATACTTACCATTTTTATCTCTACCATATCTAGCACTCATCTTATTATATGCTTGCTGGCAAAGTTGTAGATATTGCATTTCACCTTGTACAGCAGCATTGATTTGAGCAGTGCCATAATAATAATTAGAGAAAGAGTCTTTATAATAATTCAGACAATCTTCAAGCTTTTGATTTCTATAATCTTTGCATATAATAGTAGGCTTAAAATGGGAAATAAATTTATGCTTTGCATACACGGCTTCAATATCAGTCATGATATCATCGCGCATTTTTTGAGCATCTTCTTTTTTATCACCATTTTGATGAATATAATCCATGGCTTTATCAATTTTCTCAATGAAATATTCAGAGTTAAAAGCCATGAAATCATATGTAAGCTTATATAGTTGCTTACTGGTATCTTGAACATCAATCAGATATACATCTTTTGTTGTTACATTGATTCTATCATTGCGATGCTTAAAGCGTGCCATCTTATCATGCTTGAGCATATCATCGATCTTAGTATAAAGATCATTAAGCTCTTTAGTCTGATCAGCAAGTTTTCTAGCATTGAGCCCATATCTATTCTTAACAAAAGCCATTAGAGATTTGTTGATATCATTGACACTCATCTTAGAAAACATGTTAATCAATTCTGCATCTTCATTGCAATTCTTCAGATTTGCAGCAGTGCATGCTTCCTTAGCCATTTGATATAGAGCTTCGCATTGAGCATTTGTAAATGCACTTTCTTGCATATACTCCTGAATCGGAGCTTCAAGTTTAAGAACCATAATTAAAATCCTCCATTTAAGTCTTCAAATCTATCATCAATAGCATCAAACAGAGCATCATTATCTGTATCTTGCTCACGTCTGTCTCCACCAAATTTCTTATAAAGCATATTATAATATAGACGAATTGCTCTACAAGAATCTTGATCTTTAGGGAAATTGATATAATCATCAATTATCTTATTGAGTCTAGTAAGCTCATCAATGAGCTCTTTCTTCATTTTAGGATCTAGACCTTCTTTTGCTAGTTCCTTTTTAATATAATCTACAGAAGTTTTGATACGAGCTAGTTTTTTAGGATGCTCATCTTGAACATTCAATACATATTCAAGAAAATCATTAAAGTAATAAATATAAGCATCAATTTGATCTAGAAAATCTGGACGCTGTTTTACTTCATCGCCATAATAGTCTTTATAAATATTATCTGTCATTTTAACAAGACAGTTATGAAGTTCTTCACCGTATCCAAACATTGCAGCAAATGTATCTGCAAATTTTTCATTTGTATAATCAAATCTGCTTCTTCTCATATTATCTCCCATGGACTCATGGAAAGATCCAGGAAGAACTTTAGACAATGTTTTCTTTACAGCATTAAAAGCTGTATTAAACTTGATAAGCTCAGCATTAATGATATCAATAGTTACAGCCTTTCCTTGTTTAATTTTTTCTTTAATAAGATCATTAATTTTAGAAACAAGACCATTCATTCTTCTTGCAGTTGTATATCTATCATCAGGATCCGTAACTGCTTCAAAGAAACTATGACCAACTTCATGAAGCATAACTGCAACTAGCTCTTCATCACTATATCTATCGTCATCAATCATTCCAGCATTAATTGCCATAATAAAACTGACTCCAGGAAATACTTTTTTATATTTAAATCCAGAAGCATCTGCAGTTAGAGAATTAAGAATTCTCTTTCTTTCTTCAGGAGTATAAAAAGTATCTACAGGAAATGCATATGCATTTGGTAAATAGCTAGGCTGAATATAAAGAGCATAAGATTTAAATCCAAAAGTATTTTCTGCAACTCTATTAAACTTTAGAATCTCTAGATTCATATTAGTAGAAGAATTTACAGGCTTTCCTTTAATTTTCTTTCTTACTTTTGAAAATGCATCTTGGAAAGGTTTAATAGCATCTTTACCAAGATAAACCTCATTAAGAGGACCAACACCTACAATCATATTATTCTCCTTTCAATTAAAATATTCATTTTAATTACTAGGATGTGGAAAATAAATAGGAATAGGTATAAAACCTATTCCTATTATAATTATATTTTAAATATTAAATATAGTGGCCACAGAATTCCAAGAAATATGAATAAAGAGCCCTATGACATAAGCTGCAAGTGTGCATTTATCTTTTGCATCTTTATCATCAGATATACCAAATTTTCTTCTAAAATCTTCTGTAGAGAATATTTTATTGATAATTGTTGTTATGGTATGCATTCCTACTACTGCAAGTCTAGGTATAATTTTAGCTCCTTTAGAAACATACATTGAGAATTCATATGAGTTAAAAATGAGATTATATTCTTTTTCAAATCCACCTTTAACAGCGATAGCTTTACAAGCTTCTTCCATTACAGGTGCAACTACAATTACAACTAGGTTTCCGCCAAGTCCACCCATTAATTTACATAGGACTAAAGATATTAAATTACCAATAATTAGAAACCAAGCAAGCAATGTGAGTGCATCTGCAGTCTTTCTTTGAGATTCAATGTTTTTAAGATTTGGGTTTGCAGTAATTACAGTTTTATCAACATTATCTGCTAATTTTTGAAATAGATCAGAAACAATATTGTGAATCTGCTTCTTTGTTTCAGATGTTGTGCCATTTTTCTTAATGAGATCTACTATATCATTAGCAGCTTTGCTTAATTTGTCTTCTGCACCTTTTATTCCTATCTTTTTTAAATCAGATGGTTTAGGCCCAGAAGCTTCAAGTAAATAACTTTCAGAAATAGATAAATGATATTTTTTGTATGTTTCACAAATTCGTTGAACATCAATAGGTGATAGTTCGAGATTCATAAATATTTGTGAAAATTCATGCAATAATTCTATACAAGTAGATTCAGTAAATATAGCCATTATTTTGATTCCTCCCTATATTTAGTAATTATTAATTTGTAATCAAAAAAAAAACGATTTGAATTTAACAATAAAAGAGGTGCTATGGAGTAATCCATAGCACCATTATTTAAATGATCGGAGTTAAATTTCGTCCGTATCAATAACCATATTGACGCCGGCACTTTCCATCAGATCCTTAACTTCCTTAGAAGTATTCGGATGAATCAGGACACTCAGATTCTGAGCACTCATGCCTTCATTAGCAGCAATAATGCCGTTCAGAGTCTCAATGACACTCTCACACTTCAGTTCTGCACACTTCTGCACATCCTCAACATCAGTGAAGAACTTGTCATCAGGAGTCTTAGCAACGACGACATTGTTATACTCACGTTTGACAGCATCCACAGGATTGACAACCTGGGGATCCTCATACACCTTGACTTCATCATCATTAGGGCCAACTTGGACATCCATCTCGATATCATCGACGCCATCACTCTCACGAACAACATACTGAGTGCACTGAACACCATATCTCTCCAGACCGGGGACATACTTCATAGTGCTTTCATCAACAACAACGAACAGATTCTGAGCACTAACACCCTCATTGCAAGCAATGATCTTGTTCAGAGAATCCATCAGGTTGCTCTCTGACAGCTTAGCATACTTGACAACATCCTTGCAGTCAACATAGTAGCTCTCATTGCACTTAGCAACAGAAATAGTCTCAGGATCACTCTTAGCAGCAGAGATAGGATTATCGATCTTCTCATCTTCAGAAGAAGCAACAACCTCAGAGTCAGGACCAACCTGAATATCCATAGTCATCTCATCGGACTCATCAAAAAAGTTTAGCATAAGATATACCTTCCTTTGCAAAAGAATATAAAATATATTATCCGGATAATTTATAATCAACCATAGATATCAAAACTAACAGAAGATTCGTTAATTTTGTTCTTGGTAGATTCACTCATTGTATTATAATCGGATTTAGTCATAATGACTCTAATGTTAGAAGCACTAATATCATCGTCTTCATGAACCTTAATGATATTATTTAGTGCATTCTCATACTTAGTTTCCTTACATGCATCCATATAGCATTTAAGATCATTGTGATCAACGTAATAATTATCACCGTATTTGGCAATCATAACATTACGAGGATCCATTCTTAGTTTACTAATAGCCTCAATAGGACTATTAGCTTCAACTGGAGGTTCTTCATCAGGAGTATGTACAGGAATATCACTAAAAGTAGAATCAGTAGGATCTTCATCATCATGAAGAATAACCTTCATATCACTCTGATTATTATCATTCTGAATCTTAAGATCTACAGGATCTTGGAAATATACATGACAGTCTCTAGGAATTTCAACTTCCTCTAGAATAGGAGCTTCATAATTCATATTAGTTTTCCTCCTTTTAATTACTACTAGAATCATCTAGAAAAGTTATAGCTTCTATATCTTGTTGATGTACAGGTAATTGTTGTGCTTCTTGCATAGTTGGCAAAGCATACATATTATCTTTAATCATATCAATTCTATTAGAAATGGATTGACTAAATTGGTCTAGTTGAGGAACTTGATATGCTCCCTCCGGATCTAAGTAAATATTAGACTGAGATAGTAGCATATTTTGCTCTTCAGGATTAAATGATTTTTCATGACCTTCTATTTCTTCAATAGTTTCTTTATCAGCAGGATCTATATAAGGAGCATATTCTTGCATAAATAAATCATATCTACCAAATACTTTAGATGGTGGAATAAATAAATATCCATTATGGACCAATTCATGCTCTGTAGCTGTAAGAGGATATAATCCTATAATACATCTATAGTGGCAAGCCATTACCTCTTTAGCAACCATTTCTACAGAAAGATCTTCATGATTAGCTAGTCTCTTTTCATAAACAATTCGTACTATATCCTCCAATACAAATGGAGTATGATGAATTTCAATTTTTACACGTTTACTATCATTATTAGTAATATCAGGATTAAGCCCAGATCTATCCATTCCACAATATTCTCTAAGATATTTGACCATCTCTCTATATTCAAAAGATCCTCGAACTTCAGATTTAACGTCCTTTACATATCTTTCAAAGTCTTTTGGATTTGCAAGGTCATAATCTTGATCATAATCAGGTAATTGCCCTATATGGAATGTTTTACCAGAGCTATCTCTGATATCATCTAATTTGATAAGATTAACAGGATTAATCATAATTAAACCCTCTCACTCATTATAGTTTAGTTGATTTTATACATTAAATATTTTATTTTAATTAGATATTATAATAGTGAAGATCTATGGAATGATCTTCACCGAATAATTTTCTTAATATGAAAGGAAGTACTAAAATGAGTATTACTATCAAGGAACAGTTTATCAAATCTATTATCAATGATTCTGTCTGTGTACCCTCTAAGGCTATGAGAGAAATTTTCAATAATAATTGGAAATTGGTAAGCAATGAAATGCTGTATATTCTCATTACTGAGTCTATGCATACTCTGAATGATAAGTTCAGATTGCTTACCAATCTGATGGCATTTGCTGATGAAGAATTCAGAAAGACTATCGATGCTTATATTAAGTGTCGAAAATATGAGTATGATCTTATTAGAAAGAAAACTGGTCAAGGAATGAAATTTGTCTATAATGTTTACTCTATGAAGTATCATGAGAAGCATACAGACAGATGCATCGAGGAGTTAAGCAATCATCAAGGCCAGTGCAACAGATTTATTGGCACTGCAATTGATCTTGATGCTGCACGGGCAATGATTATTCTTGATCACGAGCAGTATCGAGAAGATGAAGAAGATACTCATGATACCAGCTATCAGTTGTTCTATATGGTATCTAAAACTCTGCTTTTCAAAGAGGAGTATGAAGATCTTGATTGCTCTAATGGAGATATTTATTTTAATAAGGATGGCAATATCATTGATCTCTTTATCTATGACTTTAGAGTTGATGAGCATAGTCCTTCTGAAAAGAAATATCCTATCTTTGATTACAATGAATCTGTAGAGATCCCTTATGATCATCTTTTCAAGTTCAAAGGCATCGATAAGTTCATTCCTAATAAGAAGGTAAAGGTTTATAATAGTTTTTATACTAGAGGCCTTTACAATGTGACTGAGAAAGAGAATTATATTATCGCATATTTGAATGATAATTCTTTTGTTGGTCATAATGCAGCTGTTCGTAATAACAATAAAAAGACTGCATCTGTAGAGACTTTTCCGATTCAGTATATTGATCTTGTTTAATAAAGAAAGGAAAATAGTATGAACAAGGATAAGAAAGCTTTCATTGATTCTATCATTGAGAATAAGGAAATTCTCGCCTTTACTATGAGAGACATGTATGAGCATCTCAAAAGCAATAGGAAAGATTTCTATGAAGAAGTAACTACTGATGAAGTTTTACTTCATATGATCTATGATTCCAATATTCCTGTTGCTAATAAGAGACTTTTGTTTATGCAGCTTAAGTCTTTTACAGGGAATGAAGATATCAAGGCTGCTATTGACACCTATATTACAAGATCGGATATCGCATATGATTATCTCAATAGTAATCCTGATCTTGTATATACAGCATATAGGGGTAATAAATCTTCGTTGAGCTCTCTTAATAATATCCGTAATGAACCTGGTGGAGTATTTGATTCTTTCACATGCGCTACGGATTATATTAAGTATTTCAACGAAAAATGTGTTAAGGATGAGCCCGCAAATAAGATGTTTATCGATCTTCAGTTTCATTTGCTAGATGCAACTGTACTCATTAGAGGAGATCGGTATAAATCTGGAAAAGATGATACAGCATGCTCTTGTCTTCTTGATAGTAATGGAGAGCTTCTCCAGATCTTCTTTGATAATTTCAAACCTAAGGAAGGCACAGATTTTCCTGATATCCATCCAATGTTTAATAAATCCTATAGTGTTACTCATAATTTTACAGTAGGAGATATTGTAAGGCCTAGATGGGATACTCACAATTTTAATTTCCTTGATGATGGCCATATCTACTTTGTAAGAAAAGTTGAGGAATCTTCTAAGATTTTCCTTAATTGCTATGATCAAAAAAATAAAGTAATTTATGACATTGATCAGCCTGTATCTCCTTTTAGCCTTAGTATGGAATATCCTTACACATATGAAGACGATGCATATCTATTTGATTTCATTATAAAGTATCAGTCATATCTGAAAGAATATCATCATTACGATATGCTTGATGTCATGAATTCTTTCTCTGACTGTAATATGAAAGGAAATAATTAATGGATGAAGAAAAAGCAATCTTAATTAAAGCTGCAGGTATATGGATCGGTAGTCTTTTTAAGGGTAATAAATTCTATTATATTGGATTGGAAATTATTCCTCCTAAAGAAGATGGAATTCCTACTGCGATTTATTATTACTACTCTTCTAATAAGTCGCTGCTTGTAGCTAAGTATAGTTTGAGTACTCTTTATAATATTATCCTTAGTTTCAATAGAAAATATCATATAGTACTCAAGCCTATTTTCATCGGATGTACTGCAGGAATGCAGAAGTAATAGAAAGGAAGAAACAAATGAAAAACAAAAGTAGTAAGCGCCGGAAACAGATTTTGGCAATGATTAAGGCAGAGTGTATTCCTATGGGTCAGAAGACTCCTCTAACCTATTGTGATGGCTATGCTTTGGATTATCAGCCTAAGCCTGAGTCTCATCTTTATAATCAGATTGAATGCTTCACTGTTGTATTCTCTAATCAGCAGGATATCAATCCTATCGAGATTGTTTGCAATCCTCTTTGGATTGGTACTGGTAAATTGGCATTGAAGAGGGTAGAAGATCTTGAAGCAAAATACGGATGCCCTAATCGTTAAGGATGATATAAATGGATGAATATAAAGCTAAGCAAATATATCTATTGATACTTGAACGATTGCTGGAATCTTACTATCTTAGATTGGTGTATGATTTGCTATATTTAGCTTGCAAAAGAAAGGAAAACAATTATGATTAATGGTACTTTTCTCTTGTTCCCCACTAAGGGAAAGTCTGAAGAAGAGATTCAGTCTCGCCTTGCTGATCTCAAAAAGATGACCAATGACGATAATATTTTCTATGCTGTCTTTGCAAACAGTAAGAAAGAAGATGATTATAATACCGTAATGATCATCTATGCAATGAAATGCAAGAATATCATTGTTTCTAAAGATTATCAGAACGATATGATGTGCAAGATTGCATTTAGTATCGTTCTTAATCGTGAGGATGAGCACAGCTTCACATTTGAAGAATAACTAAAAGCCCGGTAGAGATTAATCTCTACCGGGATTTATTTTTTTTTACAATTGACTCTCGTCGTAAGGAATTCCAGCTAGATCTTTAACGGATCTATCCAATTCTACCATAAGTTTAGAAGTTGCTGCAAATAGAGGAATAGAACAAGTCATACGTCCAGAGATAGAGCTTAGCGACATGAAACTATCAATATGCTCATTAGGTCTGAAAGCAGTATAAGGTTCTACATCCTTAGGAATAATCTTTTTAATGATACCCTTATTTGCAGAATAGAAAGTAATCTTATCACCAGCAGACATAGTATCTGTATATTTGATATAATAGATTACTAGAACAGAATCATCTAGATTTTTAGTCTTGCCAACTTCAGGAACTTTACCAGTCTTAGGAAGAATAGCAGAATCAATTCCATATTGATCATATACTTTTTTGATATCTTTAACTCTCTTCTCATAAAGTCCAATAAACTTACGTAGAGATTCAGAGCAAGTATCAATATCGCATGTACGATAGATTTGAATATCACATACGATACCAGTATATTTAGATTTAACAGGATTTCTGCCCAATTCAGAAATTTCACCAGCATCCATTGCTAGATTCTTGAGCAGGCTATTCATAGCTTCGTCATCAAAGTCAGCTTGGAAAGTGAATAGAGTATCACCTTCCATAACTTGATCTCCAAGATATTTACTAACCTGAATATTAGAACCTTTATCTAGTCTAGTTTCAATTCCTTGAATAACTTGAGTTCCTAGCTTATTAGCAAAAGATTCAGTAATCATTGCAGAGTCTTCGAATCCTTCATCAGTGTTAATAATAGCAATCTTTGCAAGGGTTCCCATATTAGCAGCTAGATTACCAGATTCACCAAGAGATTTAGAGAAAGATAGCTTATCATATGCAAGAATTTGACCAGCTTTGAAAGTCTTACCAACACTCATATCTGTATCAAGCTTCATAGGCACATAATATCCACCATCAGAGTTTTTCTTAACCTCTTCAGAAAGATTGATAAATTCATGCTTACCACTCTTATATTCTACGACGATATAATTTCTCTTACCAAAACCTTCTTGTACCAATTCTACAATCTTACCATCTTCCTTAGCTTTATAAGCAAAGATATCAGAAGTCAGATAAGGCAATGCTTCATCTGCACCAGTGGTAAGTAGAGTAGGATCATTATGATCACAACGAATCATATGTTTAGAAGTCTGAACGTAAGTCATCAGAGATCTAGGAGGATCATCGTGAGTAGTACCAAGAGGAGTAACAGCTTCTGTCATAGTAAAAGAAGCAGCAGAAGACAATTTATCTGTATTACCATCTATAGTTTTAACAAATCCTCTTCCACCTTCAATATTAGCATTAATAGTTGCTTGACGATTAATACCAACATTGCCAGAGAATCCAGTATCCATGCCTAATAGATTAAGCATAGAATCATCATATCCACGTGTAGCAATGGTATAACCACGAGCAACATTCATACCAACTAGACCTTTGTTAGTAACAGAGTTTGAGCATTCAACGTCATTTAGAGCATTGTTAATAGAAAGGTCAGAAGTAGCAGGGTCCTTAGAAACAATTAGATCAATAACAGCAGATTGCTTAATTGTCATCTTTGTTCTCTTACGAGTATGACGATTCTGGTTAGCATAATCCTGATAAGAAGTAGTAAGAGCTTTATAGAAATAGCCTGCGATAAGTTCTTTACGACGCCATCTACGACCACCTTGATCAATATGACGTACATACTTATTATCTGCAAGCATATTACTTGCATGAATTAGAATGCCAACGTAATCGCTAGGAAGTTTGAATCTCTCAAGAATTTCCTTAGTAATAGGATCAATCATACAATCATAAGAATTTTCTAGACCATCAGAATTTAGACTATTAGTATAAGTCTCAAGGAACTCTAGATACATTCTTCTATTATTTACATCCTTGATGGAATAAGAAGAAGTATCATTTTCCTTAAGACCATTCATAAGCATACTAGAAGAGTAATTCGCTTCATATACAAGATATCCATCAGAGAATTCAATATAATCCTGATAAGTACTATATTTGATATCCTTATTCAGTTCTTGTACGAATTCATACTTAATTCCGGCCTTATTCATGGTCTTAATCAGACCCTCAAGATAAGAGCAAATTAGAATAACAGGAATCTCACAATTCAAAATACTAGCCTTAGAATAGGTACAGCGAGTACCAGTAATCTTTAAGCTATTATAGAATTCCATAAACTCCTGAGATCTATAAAATAGCAAAGTAGTGATATAACCAGCTAGAGTAGGACTAGAAGTTCCATCATAGTAAATAATTACATCCTTACCAGTCTTATCCTTAGAGTCAAATTGAGTAAATACACCAATAGGAATGCCCTTAGTATCATCCACTTCGTATTCAGATCTAAGTTCATCTTGATTAAAGAAAATCTTTAGACCCGCAGATTCAATAGAGTTAAATACTTGGGCAAGGTCAATATAGTCGATAGGCAATTCATATTTAGTACAAACCTTAGTATTATCACCAGCTACATACTTAATATCATCATGTTTATCACAATACTTGCTAATAGCTCTAATGAGTTTATTAGCGTATGCATTAGATTGACCCTTACGAGAGCCAAATCTTCTAACAAAGATCTTGTTATATCCACCAGAACCAATAATTTGGCATTCTCCCAAACCAGTTTTGATAATGGGTAGAAGTGCAGATTGAATCATCAGTGTCTTTTCATTACCACGAAGTTTTAGGAAGTTGGATCCATTGATAAATTTAGGAATATCAACCTTAAGTGTAAACTTAGTTTTCTTATAATCTATACATTCAATGGTCCATAGATTTACAATATCTTCAGATGTAGAATTGTCAGTAACACTTACATTTGTAACAGCAATAGGATAAGTCCAATGTTGCATAGCATCGAGCATCTTTACAATATCGCTATCAGGATCATAATCTTTATCAAAGTTCATGAAAGTCATATGCTGCCAATCATCATTGATAGAAGATACTTTTAACTTAGTTTCAGGCAATTCTTTTTCTGCAGTATCCACATTTAGAAGATCCTGAACAGATTTTCCTTCAACGTCTTTCTTATGAAATTCTTCTTGCTTAGCGATAACAGCAGATGCTTGAGTCTTATCAACTCTGACATTCTCTTCATCATCATTCTGAATAGCATTGACCATATCTTTAAACTGTTGATCGCCATCGAGCTTATTCATAGCAGTATCTACACTGTCAGAATTTCTTGCTGCTTGAGCGACAGAGTCAACAATAGCATCCTTCTTTTCTTTAGAAGAAGTACTATTTGCAGATTTTGTATTAGATACTCCAGTGGCTGCTTTATTCTCTTCTTTAGTAACAGTCTTTCTATCTACAGAAACTTTAACAACCTTATTTTTGACATTTGCTGCATAAGTAGTAGTGACAATATCATCAGATACTTTATATGCAGTATCTACTATTTTCTTTTTCACAGCAGTTTCTTCAGGGATCATACTTGCCTTTGCAGGCTGATCATTATAAAGATTCTGATCATTAGAAAGATTATCTAGCTTAGAGATATCATTGATTTGAACATTTTTAGATTGCTCAACCTTATCAATGATAGCCATAGCAATTCCCTTAGGAGAATCTTCAAGCTCACCTTCAGGATCAGGATCTGCAGGAGAATTATATCCAAGGGCTACAATTCTTTTAATAAGACTTAGAAATTTAGTTACATTTCCACTCTTACTAAAATCATCCTTAGCAAAGTTTACCTTGAAGTAATTCTTAGCTCCAAGAAAAACAACGTCTTTATCTCCAAATAGTTTAGAGAGTTCTTTAGGATTATTTCTCATATAATAATAGATGGCAGAAATAGGATTAATATCCTCTTTGTACATCCACATCTTTAGAGAGTTATTGTGTCTCCAATCTAGTACAGGAATAAAAACAGTTTTCTTAGAATATCCACTTAGAGAATCATCATTTAGTAGACGTTCCATAAGCTCAATATAGGTTTTAAAGAGTCTCATAATATTTTTACGATCACTATCATTGATCATAGCCATATTTCTAAAGAAAGACTCATTGTAATAAGATAGATCATAGAATAGATTACGATTATTGTATCTATTCATTTTAACAAAGGTATATCTGATAATAGGCATATCAGCTTTTACCTTCTTATATAGCTGAATAACAGCTTTATCATTTTTCAATCTATCTCTATAAAGAGCTTTACGAAGTTGCATATCATATTTTGCAGAATCTTCAAATAGATATACAAATCCATTTTCATTTACATAGTCTCCTTGAGACCAGAGATTCAATTTAGAAAGACTAAAAGATTCACTAGGAGCAGAAGATCCATTAGAAGGAGTAGGAATACTTACATCAAGACTTTGAATAGTATATCCAGGATTATTAGAATCTCCAGTTCCTTTTTCGAGATCTCTTTTAAGCTTATTAAGCTTATAAATAGTCTTAGACTTAAGCTTTCTCTTAATACGTTCTGCAGTATTTCCAAGTTTTCTAATACTATCAGGCATAGTATTAGGAACAGGAATAGTAGTATCTTCTTGAAGAGACTTTATATATTCTTCATTCTCTTCAGTCATTTCTACAAATAGAGATCTATTAATAGGATAATAAATCTTTCCATATTCTGCTGCATATTTCATAACAGCAGCAGTTGCATTGTATCTGAGAATTTTAAGTAGTGTATCAATGCCATCTTTATCAATAATATACTGGAATACTCGTTCTACAGTAAATTGATCATCATTAGTTTTCTTAGCAATTTCTTTTGCTGCAACTCCAGAAAATAGAATAGCAGCAGGCTCTGCAAGACTATCTAGAACCCTTTCATATTTGCTTCCAATAGGCATTTTGATACAATAAACTGCATACAACTGGAGAATATATTTAATATAATCTCCATATCCAAACTTTCCACCAGCATGTTTAAAAGCCTCTGGAGTATACACTAGAACAGAAGTAGGAGTGAATTCTTCAGGCTTAGATCCATCACCACAACAAATAATATTAATCTTATCATAAGGCATTTTTTGCTTGACTTTTGCCATGCATACCTTAATATATTCTTGATCAATATACTTCTGTACAATATTGATATCTCTTTCATATCCGGTGAAAGTTAGAAGACGATAATCCTTATTCATCTTCTTATTTGCAGAGGATATAGCAGTACCACTAATAAAGCTCTTAATATTAAACTCATTGAAATATTCATCCTCAGTGAATTCTCTCATTACTTTATTAGGGCCATCAATAAAGACAGAATTAAAATCGTCTTCATATACTTTATATCCAGGACCAATAACAGCTTTGATTTGATTGACTACATCTTTAATTTCTGTATCATCATATCTGCCAATATAAAGAGAATTCACACCATTGATAAATTCATCAGTACCCCATCTATCATCTTTATGGATTCCACATTTATATCCACTAAGCTGAAGAGTATCCTTTACTGCATTAATAAGAGTTTTCTTATATTCTTCAGGATCAGGAGCAGACTTAACGATCTGACCAGCTTCATTAGTAGATTTATTAGCAAGCCCAGATTTTTCCCAATAGGGCTTAAATCTATTTCCATCTCCTACATGAACTTTGTCAGCCATATCATATTCTTTAATCTTTTTAATGATATTCTTAGCAAGTTCTGCTTCATATTCCTTTTCTACATGATTAAAGAATCTAATAGCAGCTAGTACATGAGATTCATCATTCAGAGGATATCTTCTTTGTTCAGGAATGCCGAATTCACTATCATCAAGTTCTTTTCTCTCTTTAGAAGTCAATTCAACTTCAAAAAGATACTCACCAGGATCAGTAATTTCAACAACAGATTCAGTATGTTGTTGAATATATCTTGTAATTGTTTTTTCGATATAATAAGACTCAAAGGTACGTCTATTTAGTGTATAAGGTTCAGTCATTGCTAGCATAGATGACTGATAGTTTGGGGTCATGAGCATGATTGCAGATCCATGACGTTTATCCTTCATATTCACAGGAAGGAAGAATTGCTTCTTATACATAAGCAAATCTTTAAGATCTTCAAGTACGACCATTGATCATCTACCTCCTTAGATTTGATTATATTAGTGTTCCACTGAGCCATTTTTAAGGTTTATAGTCAAATCGACTCTTAATTAATTATTCTAAAAAGAAAGGAATTGGTAGTATGACAGAGGAAACCCTTAATAAGATTCTTGAGAGACACGCTCATTATCTTGCACAAGACGTAGAAGATTGGGAGTCATATAGAGCAATATTTGATGGATTAGATCTTAGCTGGATGGATCTGTCATTTAAAAATCTTCAATACGCAAGCTTTCAAAATGTAGATTTTTCTAATGCAAATTTAGAAGTATCTGCTTTTAGGCATTGTAATTTCTTTGGAGCAAAATTCTTTAATACTAAATTGGATAGTGTCCATTTTGATGATTGCGATTTCTCTTTTGCTTCTTTCAGAATGTCAAACCTCGTATCTAGTTGGAGTGAGCATTGTAGTTTTAAGCATATGAGATTTGAGAATTGTAAAATGGATAGAGCTATATTCAGTCATTGTAGATTCAATAGAGTATTGTTTAGTAATAGTTTAATGAATTTTTCTAATTGGTATGATTCTATCTTTTATGAACCTTGCACTTTTTATAATTCTGCAATATTAGATATTAGTATGGATTATATCAAAGGAATTAAGAATATTGAAATTAAAAGATGTACTGTAAGAGATATAGAAAATCCTGTATCTAATAGATCTATATTGTATAATATCTGTAGGCAAGAATATATTCATTATATTTTCTGCAGAATTAAAGCATTTTTCTTTGGACAATCATCTTTAAAATATTGGAAATAAAAATTGAGGAGGGTCTTATCATGATCCTCCTCTTTTCTAAAATTTCTTATTGGGTTCACTCCTATATAATTCTATTAAGGAGGATAGCAAAATGGGGAAAGCTTTTATTAGTACTTTTACTTATGAATGTGAATTGGCTTTTAATAAAGAAGGCGAAGATAAAGCAATAGAAATTCCTAAGCAATGCATTAGATATATTACAGTAGATCATGATTATGAAAATAAGATGATGCCTCTTATTTATATAAACGTAAATCTACTTCCATCTACATATAACAAAATGGTTCCTGAACAAGGAAAGAGTAAGATGTACCTAAAACTTTACTCTACAAGAAATAAAGGATCTACATCTGCTACTCCTAAAAAAGTTATTTATGGAGAATTTGATTATTTAATGGCAGACGATCCTAATTCTTATAAAGAACTTGATGAATTACATGAAGATAGAGGTACATCATATAAGAATTGTAGAATTGGACTATATAGTCTAGATTTACAAAAGAAGAATCAAAAATCTTTTGGTGGAATTATGCAAGGAAAATCCACTCAAGCCTTAGTAAAAGAAGCTTTGAAAGATATGAATAACCTTGTATTGCAGCCTTTTGATTACGATACTTCACTTGGTACATTTGTATGCCCTAATCTAAGTTCTGTAGTTAAGTTTATCGGATATCTAAATAATAAAGCATCTTTCTATAAAGGAAATTATATGTTTTATATGGATTTTGAGAAAACTTATTTAAGAAGCTTTGATGGCTCATATATTGATGCTAAGGATGGAGATCACCCTAATGTAGCAATTGATGTTCGAGATCTCACAAAATATCAAGGATTATCATCTGGTATTGTAGAGGATCCTGATCAAGATGCATATATTATTTACGTGCCTGGAACTGATTGCCAAATTTCTATTGATAGATCTTCTAGTTCTATTATTGGAAATATTAGTGCAGTTAATGTAGAGCAAGGCACCAATCTACAATCTTCTTCAGTTAATACTTCTAAGATTACTAATATTAGTGATAGTGGATCTTCTATTATTACAGTATCTGAAGATAAGAATGCTGCATCTAATCTTAAAACTAAGATTGCTGAAAATGCTAGTACTCTTATTATTTCTAAAATCGATATGGATAGTAGAATTTTTACTCCTAATAAGCAATATACTCTAGCTAATTATGAAGATAATCCTAAGTATACTGGAGTATATTATATGCTAAAAAAGCATGAGATCTATCTTCGTAGTGGAGATCATATGAATTGTCAGATGACAATTACTTTTAAAAAGTGTGCTGATTTTGCTTAATGATTATAAGGAGAAAATAATTATGGAAGAATTTAATACAGATTTTACATGGAAGAAAATGAAACTCCATCTTAAAACTATTCTTACTCATAAGAAATATGTATATATTTATTGCTCAAGATGTGGAATACCTTTTGTTGGATTAACACACGATCTTTCTAAATTTTCTCCAAAAGAATTTATTACAAACGTAAAGTATACTACTCCTGGATTATCTCCTATTATTAAGAATAAACAAATTTGTGGATATTCTGAACCTTGGATGCATCATAAGGCATGTAATCCTCATCATTATGAATTTTGGACAGATGATTTTGATGAAGGAGGATATGCTGTACGTATTCCTCTTAGATATCTTATTGAACTTATGTGTGATTATCTGGGAGCAAATATGGCGTATAATAATGGAAATTCATCTTATCAAGCAGAATTGAATTGGTGGAAGTCTGCTCGTAATAATAGGAATATGCATCCTGATAATATTGAATTTCTTGATAGAGTATTCGGCTATCTTGCAGCAACAGAAAGAGGAAATGTATTTACTATTGATGAGAAAGCCATTATTGAAAAGAATGGCAAGAGACAAGTTAGAATTCTAGAAAAGAAAATTAAATCTGATGACGATGTATTTAACATCGCTTTTCTAGAAAAACTATATGATTTTATCGTTGCCAAAAATGGTAATCCTATTAAAGTTAGATTTAGGCTTCATAAGAATGCAGAGATTAAATATTATGATGAATAATTAAAAATTACCCGAATAGGCAAATAGTCTATTCGGGTATTATTCCTTAACTTTTTAGTAATTAGCCTAACAAATTTTAGCATGGGAGGTATTATTACCATGGGCAAAATTGGATATATTCTAAATGAATCTAGTGTTTGCATGGAAAGTGTAGACATTAGAGAAGATAAAAATAGTAATCGCGTTACTGGTATTGGCGCTCTTCAGACAGGTAATGAAAAGAATCGTAATGGACGTATTTATAGGACTGCAGATCTGATTAGAGAAGTTAATGCTCCTAGACAGCAAGAATTGCTAGCAGCTAAGCAACTGTGTGGAGAAGCTGGACATCCTATTGGAGCAGATGCTAGTTCTCTAGTTCGTCAGCAAACTATTGATCCGACTAAGATCTGTGTTAGATACCTAAAGCTTTGGATGGAAGGCGATAATGTTATGGCTACCTTCCAGGGAACCAATAATGCTCTAGGTGAAGCTTTTGATAAAGATCTGCGCCAAGGAGTTCTTCCTGCATTTTCTCTTCGTGCACTTGGTACTATTTCTAGTACTCCTCAGGGTGCAGTTGTTGAGAATCTTAAGATGATTACTTATGATTATGTCATTTATCCTTCTCATCCTCATGCATATACCAGAGGAGTTTTAAATGAATCTGCTTCTAGTATTGCTATTCCTAAGTCTAACTTTGCTATGTCTAATGCAATGGATGGAAGTAAATCTTTCATTAAGGAATTTTCTAATCAAGATGTAATTAATGCAATTTCTACTATGAGAGAATCTGCTATTAGCTACGTTAAATATAAGAGTTCTAATTTTAAGATGCTCCAGGAATGCTATGACATGACTAAGTATGATACAGTAGATATTATTAATCCTCATAAGCTTGCTCTCACTGAAGCTGGAAAGAATACTATCGTTATGAGTATTGAAGACTATATTGCAAATGAGATTCAAAATTACATCTAATCTATGAAAGGAGAATTGATTATGAGTACACAGAAATTTACCAATGAAGATATTGATAAACTAAATTCTGTTATTGCACCTTGCATTGATGATTTGAATTGTGTAGAAGAATATCAAGATCTTTGTAAAGAAAAAGATACTACTAAGAAGAAACTCCATGTTTGCACTACTATTTCTGATGATGGTATGCAAGTTGATGTTGCTCTTACTAATGATAAATTCTTTAATAAATTTCTTGAACCTTTCATTGCTAATGTAGTTGTAGGTTTACTACAATCTGCCATCGATTCTGTGTGTCCTAATCAATATAAGATTGAATGTAATAATGGATCAATTGTTATTAAGAAAGTAGGTTAAATGACCTATGGCTGGATATCAAAATAATATTGCAAAATTAGTAGATAAGATTGAGTGGAGATTAGGACTTATTCCTCTCACTAAACATTTGCCTGCAGAATTTGGAAAAGATGCTTGGGCAAATATTATTAAAGAAGATTCTCTTACTACATATTCTAGATATTGTCCTAGAAAGCTTTCTTTTAAGATTAATGAGCAAACAGCTCCTAAAAAAGAAGGCTGGTATTATATCAATGAAGATTTCATTGGTGGACAAACTATTCTTGGTGTAGGAGATATAGATTGGACCAAATATGGAAATAGATCTATTGGACTTGCACAAACTTTTGGATATGGTACTATAGATGCTGGACTAGCAGCAAACTTTACCATGGATGATATTCTAGGAATGAAAGGAAGAGCTGATTATGCTTCCATGTTTAGCAATCAGATTATTCCTGAATTTGAACCTCCTAATAGAATTCGCCTAGTTGCAACTGGTAACTACGATGTATCCATTGGAGAATTTAATATCATTCTTCTGCTAAAGCATTTAGATTCTCTTACTAGTATTCCTGCTACTGCAATGGAAAAGTTTGAACAATTAGCTCAAGCTGACGTTGCAGCTTTCCTCTCTAATAACTTAAAATATTGGGATGGATTGGAAACAGTATTTTCAACTCTAGACCTTAAGATTGGAAATCTTGAGAATGAAGCTAGTAAGAGAGATAATGTAATTGATTATCTTGAATCTAATTACGTTAGTGCTAATAATAAAAGTATTCCTCTAATCATGACAGTTTAAAAATAAATCCGGTAGAGATTTAATCTCTACCGGACTTTTTATTTTATTTAATGTAAATTCAATTAGATATTATAGATATGAGAACAAAGCAAAGAACCTATTGCAATTTCATAAAAAGAAGGTGATAAACCAAATATATTTTATTCGACAATACCACAAATCAAATTAAAATATGAAAGGGTTTTATAATTATGACTACCATTAACACTTCTATCGTCAACACTACTCTTATCATTACTGGCAATCATCATACAGATTCTAGTTATGAAATTATGAAAGATAATATTCGCAGATCTGCAAAAGCTCTTGAAGCAAGTAGCAGAAATCTTCAGAATAGGAGAAAGGAATGGAATCACATTCTCAAACATGGATCTGATAATCAGATCATGAAATCCTATTTTGATTTGAATTGATGGTCCAATTGAATTTACATTAATATTAAGTAGAAGGAGTAGAGAGTAAAATCTCTACTCCTTTTATTTTTTTTTTATAATCCTCTTGGGTTTTAATTTTTATTATAATCAGATATTATAATATTGAAGAAGTTAAGATTTATTATTTCTTCAATATACTTATAAAGAAAGGAATGGTGATGAATAGTGTATAAAATCGCTACTAAAGAAGAATTTTTTAATGATGAGACTATCTGTATTTTTACAGATGCCTCATCACAGAATCCAGATTTCTCTAAAGGCATTAATGTCCCATATACAGCTCCAGCATATTGTGTTTATCATAATGCTATGTGTATTGAGCAAGGTGCAACAATTCTTTTAAACTCTACTTCACAGCAAGGAGAATTGTATGCACTTCTATTAGGAGTGCAGGCAGCTGTTAAGTATAAAGGATATAGGATTAAGATCTTTGGAGATAATCAGAATGCTATCATTGGTATTAGAGAATGGCTTTACAGATGGGTAATTGATACAATCAACTATGGAAATGTTTTAGGGCCTAAAGGTAGAATCAAAAATCAGGAATACTATATGGACATTATTTATACTATTTTAGCTAATCAGATTCCACTTGAGTTTTATCATGTAAAAGGTCATGTAAATATTAAAGATATTCCGGCTCTAGAGCATGCTAAAGAAATGTTTGTTAGAAGTAATCCATTTATTGGAGAAGACATCACTAATGAGCTAGCCTATTTTATTGCTATGGGAAATAATACAGTAGATAATTATTCTACTACATTTATTAAATCCTATATTGAAAATAGGGATTGCACTACTAGTGGTGAACTTGCAGTACGTTTTGATTATTCTAGATTCAATATGAATGAGTATTTAAGTTTGGTGAACAGGAATGGAAAATATCGGGAGTTTAATAGACCAAGTAATCAATAAAATTGGAGAATGGACCTTTGATCACAAAGTCTATCTTTCATCTAAGATTTCGGATTATGACTATGATCCTGAGCATCCTGAAAGAAGATTTATTTCTACTTATGTCCATATGATTACTATATTGGATTTACTTGGAGGAGAAGTAGTAACTATAAAAATGGAATCTGAATCCATGTATAAATTAATTACTTCTCTTATATTTAAATCTAAATATAATCAAGATGGAAACATTGTAAGTGTAGGATGCTATGAGAATACTTATAACTATCCATGTCAATTAAGTGTAGAAGGAGAAAGTAATAAAACAAATATTACTATTAAACCTTTTACATTATTAGATTTTAATGTGGGTACAACAATATCTATACAGAATAAATTCTTAGATGCCCTAATTGGGATGCTTAAGATGGATGGAGGTAAAAATTTAGATGACTATGTATAACTACATTTGCTTTTGGGGAGCATTTGGCTGCATTGCTATTCTTTTAGCACTTATTGTTATTAGATTAGGCGATATCAAAGACATCCTTACGCTTATCGATTTTACTCAGGATAAGATTCATAAATATGTTTTTATGATCTATATGGCTGAGAGAATTAAACTCAAGCAGCAAGGTATTGATCTTAATCAATTCTGTGAAGACTATTGCAAAAAGATGACAGAAGAAATTGATAATGGATTTGATCCTTCTGAAGAAGATTTTGATGCAATGTCTGAAATGATGAATGAATCATATGTGGATCATGATTCCACAGATGATTTTGATAAATAAGCTCTTAAAAAGAAAGGAAAATTATTATGATGAACAACGCTAAGAAAATCATTCCCAATAAGATCTATAATGGCAACAATCCTGAAGATGTTAGAAAGTTCATTGAATCTATGGGCATTAAAATCCCTGAAGGGATGAACGTTACTACTATTGCTTCTCCTCTTGAAGAAGCTAAGCCTGAGAAAGTTGACCAGCCTAAGTATGTTCCCAATAAGCCTGCAGTGACTTTTGATAATGTCACTCTGTATTGCTATGATGATAATGCAAGTGGCTCTAATACTGTTAGAGCTTGCTTCTGTGATATTGCAGACAGATATAACTTTGAGCTTTCTAAGGTTCCTGCAGATACTGCATTCCTGTGCAGAAAAGATACTGTTCGTACAGCATCTGATAATGCTGATACTATTTCTATAACTATTGTTAGCTCTTTTGTTCAGGCTGCTAACAATCTGTTCTGGTCTCTTGCTAAGAGTGTAAATGATCTGGCTGTAAATTATGGTGTCAAGCCCTATAATTTTGATGATTATAGTATTAATGACTATATTAAGTATGATATCAACGACATCATTTGCGATGTTTTCCGCAAGGCTCCTAAGGAAATTGAGGATATTGTGAACTCTGGACTTTTCCATCTTTATATTGCATCTGCAATTAATAATTATGGTGAATCTGTTCATAATACTTTTGCTTGTAGAGTAATTCCTCGTATGATTCCTTATATGACTGCAAAGGATGCTGAGAATTTCTATAAGGGATTCAATCTTCTGTTCAGAATGTTCATGGGTGATCTGAATTATGAAGCTTGTGTTCTGGAGACTGCTCTCCTTTCTGGTGAGAATCCTAATGTGTTGATTGACAATTTCAACATCGCAGATTCTGTTTTTAATAACAGTAAGCTTAAGGAAACTTCTGATAACGAATTTGAATAATAAAAAGATATTATAACTATGAACGATTCCGGAGAAGAGTTCAATTAAAACAGAAAAGGAGATCATAAAAGCTAATGATGGATACAAATATGTATTCAGGTAATTTTATGACTCCTCCTAATACTGGTTATGGTATTGGAGGGTATCCAGGATATGGATACCCTCCTTCTTATCCTAACTATAGTAATGGGATGAGTCAGATTATTCCTGGAGTAAATACTCCTATTGAAGCAACCTTTAGTAATGGTACTACTGTTACTATTCCTCCTCAGCAGCCTATGATGGGAGTATACAATCCTCCTATGTATCAACAGCAAGCAGCTTATCCTAATATCCCTGGATCTGGATATAATCCTGTAAATCCAAATACAGTGAATACTGGATATATTCAGGGTGGAGCAACTGTAAATCAAGGTGGATATGATCCTGTCACAAAGACATTCACTCCTCCTTCTGTAGCTCAGGGTTATAATCCTTTTATGTCTGCAGTTCAGAATCCTACTAACACCAATCAGCTTGGATTTGAACCTTATGATCCTTCTAAGCGGACTAATAATATTTATTATTCTGCACAAAATTCTGGTCTTAATCAGTATAACTTCTATAATTATTATAATAGAACTCTTTATAGTCAGAATCCTTATAACCTCGATCTTCAGGAAATTCTTTATGAAGATTCGTCTAGCGTAGATCATGCTTCTATCATGGAGAAAGTTCTTGGTAAAGATGCCGTACAGGAACCTCAGGGTTATGTTGTTGGATATGATTATTATGGAGCTCCTATTTATAGTAATCCTCAGTATGGAGCTATGATGAGCCAGAAACGTCAGGAGGAATTCGAGAAAGCCAGAAACAATCAAATCAATGTCTTCACAGATCTTGCAAGAGCAGCAGCAACTTACTTGCATCAGGACTTTGATGAGGACAAAACAAGAAAGTATTTTGATCCTGTTAAAGAACAGCCTCAGGCAAAGCCCTTCAATTATGCTTGTGCATCTCCTGAAGAAAAGCAGAAGTATGATAAGTATATGGAAACTAGATCTGCATATGATGCTTGTCATTATTTGGACAATCTTGAAATGCAGATGCCTCAGAGAATTGCATATGCAGAGCAGATGCATCAGAAGATCAAAGATTCTCATGACCGTGCATTGGGATTTGAGCCTGGTACTAACTATACTTTGTCTCAGTTCCTTGATAATGCATATTCTCTTCGTATTCAGTCTGCGATGAGAGATGCAAAGAAGAGATCCAAAGTAGGATATGATAAGTATTCTACTAATAACTTCAGAGCAAATCTTGCTCGAGAATCGAATAGTCAAATTCCTATTTCGTCTAAAGACGATGAATACGTATCCATTGAGGAGCTTCTTAAAAAGGTGTATGAAAGGAATAAGAAAGAAGCTATGACAATGAATACACCTAGGCCTACACCAAGCTATGGAAGTACAAATATGGTGTCCCGGGTGCCGGAGAACGCACCACCAGTAGTTACAACGGAAGGAGTTGTTCCACAAACACCTGAAATAGATGCCCATAATCGTTTTATGATTGCAATGCAATGTGCAAAACAGAAAAATGATGTAAGACTCTATGGGAGGTGATAATATTGAGATCTGAAGAAGAAAAAGAATTAATGAATGTCATGTATGGAGGCACTACTACACTTGAGCAATTCAATTGGGATAAGATGCGTACTGTTCCAATTTTGAGCCTCATGTCTATGCAGGACATTGATTATATTCGTAAACTTATTTTATCTCCGAGATACTCCGGAAATAATAAGTATAAGATGGATAAGATTGATGAAGTAATGCATTTCAGAGGATTTACTAGATTTGCTGGCGGTACCAATCGACTGGTTTATATCCATCCTGCTGCACCCAATGCAGTATTCAAAGTGGCAATTGATTCTGTAGGTATTACTGATAATCCTGCAGAATATCATAATCAAGAGCTTCTTAAGCCTTATTGCTGCAAGGTATTTGAGTGCTCTCCGTGTGGAACAATTGCATCCTTTGAAAGAGTATATCGTATTACTACATTTGATGAATTTTATCAGATTGCTGATGACTATTTCTATATTTTGTCAAGAAAGATTATTGGCAAATATGTAATGGAAGATATCGGCATTAATTTCTTCATGAATGTAGGAATTAGAGTAGGTTGTCATCCAGTAATCTTGGATTTTCCATATTTATATGAGCTTGATGGCAGAAAGCTCAAATGTGGAAATGAATTAGATGATGGAACAATCTGTGGTGGAGAGATTGACTACGATGATGGCTTTAATAAATTAATCTGCAAGAAATGTGGAAGAATTTATAGAGCTAGAGACTTAGCAAAACCTCCTGAAGTAAGTAGAATTTTCACTATCAATACAAATGAAGAGGAGAATAAGAATATGACTACCAGACTTTATCGTGGAAAGCGCATTGTTCGTCTTATGGAAAATGATACTATTATCTTTGATGAAAAGATGATGGGAATCACCTATGATCAGTGGAAGGAAGAGCAGAGAAAGAAGGAAGAAGAAGCTATGCTTCAGAAGTATCATGCTGAGACTGTTCCCACTGTATCTGTACCTGAAGTTGAGCCTGAGACTGTTGAAGTAGTTCCTGAAGTTGTAGAGGAACCGAAATCGGTTGAACCTGAACAGCCTGAAGAGATTAATTTCGATCAGATGAAACAGATCATCAATGAAAATACCACTGAAGAGACCATTCCTGAGGAATCTTATGATGAACCTAAGGAACTTGAGAATCCTGCAGACGATTCTTCTGAATCTGATGAAGATGAAGAAGATAATATCGAATATGAGATTGTTGCAAAGCTTCCTCCTAAAGAAGAGATGGAAGAAGATGTATTGTATTTCGTCGTGAATGATAACTCTGACATCGATGCAGTAAAGAATGCATATGAAGGAGCAAAGGATCCGTCTATTATCAATACCATTGTATGCACACCTTATACTGTGCATGAAGGAAATGTATGCAAAGCATTCTATAATAGTGAAAGTGATGAATGGGTAATCGATGCTATGAATCCCATTGAGGATAAGGAGGAAGAAAAGAAGGATCCTGAACCTCCTAAGGATGATACCAAAGAGTATTCTAATCCTATGATTGAAATGCTCAAGTCTAAGCCTAATGTAAAGATTAATCTTGAGGATTTTGAAAATTAATTAAGAGGAAGTGATAATATGCTTCTTACAGGTACCATGTATATCATCGATGAGCCTCACATCGATGTATTGAAAAACAATCTCATGAGAATGCCCCCTCCTGGGGCAGCTCTCAATCCTAATACAGTAATCTGTATGGATATGGATGAGACAGATAATATGCTTGAGGTTTGGTTTCCTGAGCATTGTCAGAAGGCTACGATTCTTTGTCCTCCTCCTAGTGCAATGTATAAGGAAATAGATGGAGATTCTGAAGGATTCATTAATGAATACAATGATTATCTTGATTACGATTCTACTGTTCAAGAATTCATTGGAAGCATGCTAATGTATCTCAGCTATGGTGGTAATATCATTCTGTATACTCCTAGTCATCTGGAAGATGATGCATTATGGACCAATACTCTACTATTGTATTTCTTTACCAGATTTGGTATTACAATTGGTACTGGTATTGATACTCCATATGCACATGATATCAGATATGATGGCCACATCGCAGATATTTTGTATGTAAACAATTATATGAATCTTTCTAAGTATCTAGCATTCTCCGATCCATTGTCTAGATCTCCAGAAGCAGATAGAAAGCTTCGTATGGAATTGGCTCCCATGGCTGGTCCTGGAGTTGATCCTATGACAATCTACTATGATGCAAAGAATCTGATGATGGCTACTGGAGGAGTATCTTTGCTCAAAGCAGCAGTTACGTTTGGATAAGTGGTGGTAATATAATGCTTGTCTTTGGACCTTTTAGAGCAATTCCGAGAAATTCTGACTTTACTGTATTTAATCTCTCTTCTCCGACACAGTATATTGAAAAACTTCCTGGATTGTTTGTAAACCCTCCTGATAAGTCATTATATCCATCTGTGGAAATGGGAGAACAAGTTGAAAGATCTTTTGATGCATGGTACTATAATTATGTATTAAATGATCCTACAGCTTGTTCATCTCTTATGGCTATTCTTACTGCATTATATGATGGACGGCATGTATATGTCTGTATTGCGGACTATATCAATGCTGATTATGTATCTATTCTAAATGAATCTTTTATGAAATTGATTCAGACAAGATATGATATTAAATATTCAATCATAAACAATGCAGAAGACATAAACTATATTCCGCAAGATGGATGCGACTTTATGTCAGTAATGGGAATTCAAAATTTCGATAACGACCGTAAGAGATATTTAACATTATCTGTTGAGAACCAGATTATGACAAATACTCTTCCTATGAGTGATGATTATTAAAAGGAGGTGAGTTTATTGAAAATCATCAAACATGGAACACTTAAAGAAATAAGCTTTAAGTGCACATATTGTCAATGTGAATGGACAGCTACAATTTCTGAAACTATTCATACAGTAGCTAAAAATAATAGCTTACTATTTGATCAGTACAGAATGAAATGTCCAGAGTGTGGAAGAGATACTACAGAAACTATTAGTAGATCTGATCTCTCTTCTGACTATCCTTAATATGCCAATAAAAGGGGTTATGTAAGATGCCTACAGAACTATGGAGATCTTTGAATTATAAAACTCAATATAAATACTTTATAAATACTTTTATTCGTGAGTATGATTTATCTAAGGCTAATATTAATGCTCTATTATACACTAAGCGCATAAGTGTGGAAGATCATAAAACTTATCTAGCAATGGATAGAAATGAACGAGAGACTAAAATTGGCCTTTGGATAAAGAAAGACAAATCGGTATATAAAGATATTCAAAAGGGAATTATTGAAGCAAAGAGACGATTGGTATTTGCAAATAATATTGAAGATTCTGAAGTAGTTTCTGTAAAAAACGATGCAATGTTTATTGCTGGTAGGAATCTTGCATCTACAATATTTCCACCATTTGAATTTAAAGTCAAAAATGTTTACACCGTGTACTTGCAAGCTGCTGATCTTGAAATTTATTATGGAGATATTGTAGACCCTGTAAGTGGAATTGTCAATACCAATATTGATGTAAAAGGTATCGGAGACGATATGCTAATTTTACATCAAGATGGAATGCTAGATTTAATATGTAATCTCTGTTACAAACTTCAACGGGAAGATATTAAAGATACTATGAAATGGATGGCTAATATGTATGAGGCATTCATTACTAGATCTCTTCCTAAACAGTATTATAGAAACTTTGATTCATTCTCTGGATATACGATTAATACGTTTTACAGAGCTGCTTCATTGGGTGAGATCGATGATAGCATGATCAAGGTAATAGATATCAATCGTAATCTACTAATTCTAAGAGATCTGATGAGTATTGTATCTGACTTATATAGAAGATCTGTTCATTGACAAATAAATAGAGGTAGGGAATCAAATCCCTACCTCTATTATTTTTTTTTGAAATGAGAAAGGAGTTGAAGATGAAGAGAATGATAGAAGAAATGGAGCTGGAGACAGGATTCGAACCTGCGAGATCCATATCGGCCCGATACTTACAAAATATCAGCTCTGACCACTGAGCTACTCCAGCATAAATTGCGCCAGCAGGAGTCGAACCTACGATGGGGGAGTCAAAGTCCCCTGCCTTACCGCTTGGCGATGGCGCATCATAAAAACTCTCGACTAGCCGGAGTACTAGCCGAGAGAAAAACAGAAAGGAACAAATGCGGATGGATGTGAAAAAATACGAACGTTGATGAAAAGATGGAATTTTTAGAATTTAGGAAAAGCCAAAACCTAAATTCCAATGGAGCAGCTAACGAGACTCGAACTCGCAACAACCTGCTTGGAGGGCAGGTGCTCTACCAATTGAACTACAGCTGCATATAATATCTGATTAAGACTCTATATATTTTGTTGATGGAGGAACAAAATGAAAAATCAAGTTGTGAGGTTGACGTTGAATCTTAATCAGATATATCAGAAAGACACACTTTGCTCAATACATCTTTCCGAGTAATAAATTGTTATATGATTAAAAATTAAAATGTATTAATATTCTTTAATGATTCTCCTTGCTCTTTAGGAGTATTTTGATCAATAGAATAATTTAATACAACAAACTTTGCTTTATTTTTTATACTCTCAATCTGTTCAGCTTCTGTTTCCATAGGATAGCCTACAGAAAGAATCATCTTTTGAGCAGGAGTCATCTCATTGATGATTCCTTTAATAATATAGACAATACAATTATCCATACTATTCTGAGACATATAATTTTCTGTCTCAGGATTTAGATTATAGATTTGCCACTCTGCAAGCTTTTGATTTATAAGATATTCTAGTAGGTCTCTAGATTCTTTAACCGTATATTTCGTTTGCAGTGAGAATTTGTCCGACTCCTGCCGAATTTCTGAGATCCGGAGAAGAGTTTTCAACAGGCGTGTTAAACTCAAACTTAGAGTTACTATTATTGCCGTAACCATAATTAACAATGTTGCCACAATAATTGTTATAATAGTTGTATTCATTATATTCTCCCCAATTCTTAATATCATCAGACAGTTTGAAAAATTCTACAGAATTTAATTCATTATTTCTCTGACAATTTTGGATATATTTTACTACTTTGTAAGCAATATCAAGAGTTATTCCATATCTATATTTTATTAGCAGATCCCACCATTTACCAAATGTCATAGAAATAGGAATATAAAAATCTGGATTATCATGATATAATTGATGAACGGTTTCCGAAAGCATTACTATAGGAATATTATTATTTCTATGCTCTTGCATCAATAAAGCTACGATATCAAATGTAGTGCATCTACCAACAGTATTTAAAATATGCTGAGATATTAATATAGTAATATCATAAATAGTGAGAAAATTATGATGCATTTCTATATTAGCCATTCCATCTTGAATATTTCCAATAACTTGGCATCTATCAAGACCCATACTCATAAGATATGATTTATAAGATTTATATGTTCTAGATTTTCTAAATCTATGAGTACAATTATCTATAAATGCTTTATATCTATCCATATCTGCTAAAGTATCTCTAGTCTGATAGAAAGTTAATGGATATTCGCATCTAGGAAAATATATAGCTGGAATTGGATCTTGAGTATTGATATATTCTTGCGCAAGATATATGTTTATATCTTTAGAGTCGGCAATTTTGGTATCATTATTATATTGAACAACACTGGTTTCCATAATAAATTTACCTCCTTAGATTAATGAAATGTGGAGGATGAGAGAGTTGACATATATGTAATTATTAAGAGATGGGAGGATAAGATGTAAATGGAAAAAGTATCCTTGTCCAACAAGGTATTTACAGATAACCCTCTGCTGGACGAAATAGTATATAATGCTCGACAAATTGCCACTGGAATAGTCGTAAAAGACTATGATTTGGCAAATAAAAACGAGACAAAAGAATCTATGCTTAATGGAGATACACTAGTTGCAATAGGTAATAATACTATATCATTTAGTAATTTCTATTATGATGAAGAGATTCTTGAGCACCTATATTCTAAAGAAACAGCTGCGGCATTTGCTAGAGACAATAATTTGATTCCAAAAGCTGATAGGCAAAAATTATTAAATCTAGCAATTCAGATTTTTAAGGATAACTATGAAGAGCAAAATAACTATTATCGTATGCTTCATGGCCAGCCTAATTACGATGAAACTGGTGCTTGGAAAGGTTTGTGGATTGATACTAAATATATTAATTCTGTAACTCCAACAAGTATTGATCATGTATCTGCTTTTTATAAAGAAGAATATGATTACGATGACGATGGAAATCGTATCGTAGTTTCTGATTATCAACCAATTGATCAGCTTTCTGTATCACAAAAGAATTTGATTTATGAAAATGGAACATGTGAAAATATCTACAATGATACTAATACTTTAGCATCTTGGGATCTTACTCAATCTGATGTAAGATATATAATGCATATTGGAGATAGGGAAGTAGATTATTATAATGCACGAGTTGCAGATAGATTTGCTCTTCTATACTGCCCAGAATCAGATGCTCAAGAAGTACAACGTAGATTTAAAGATCTCTTTGAAGCAAATAGACTATATCTATTGTATACAGGATATTCAGAAGCTTATAAGTATAGATCTGATTATTATGATAATTTTATGATGATCTTTCTTACTATTCAAACAATCATTGATTTAATTGTTGAACTTCCTGAATATATTATTAGACGAGATATATTTGATACACGTACTTGCAAATATATCTTTGAATCTAATGGAGTAAAGTATTTTAAAGATATTCCTCTAAAGTATCAAGTTGCTTTGGTAAAGAATCTTAATAAACTTATTAAGTTTAAATCTACAGATAAATGCATCGTTGATATAGTTTCTATTTTCGGAGCAGAGAATATTGAAGTTTTTAGATATTATATCATGAAAGATAGATATGTAAATTCTAAAGACATTCTAGATTATTATGATGAAAAGAAAGTTACTATAGATTCAATGGGTAATACAACAGTATCTGAAGACAACGATAAAGATTATGATTTGAAATTTATTAAGGTTCCATTGCTTGATAAATATGATAATTATATTCGTAAAGACTCTAGTGTATTGAAATATGATACTGTAGTAGAATCTGATGCATATTGGACTGGAGATAAGCAATATAAAGACGTAAAACAGGATATAAAAGATCTAGATTTTACTGTCCTGAGATCGAAGTATTATTCTATAGAAGCAGTTATTGATCTTGCAAAACGCAATTTTACTTTAGGATATTTTATGAATATTCTTATGTATAATAACGTAGATAAATCTGCTCTTATGATTAATCTTCCTAATGTATCTACAACAAAGAAATTTGAATTAGTAGATACTATTATTGCTCTATTCTCTTTAAGCTATATCTATTATGGAGTAGAAGATACTATAGTAGATACTAGATCTAAATGTGCACAAATTCTAGGATTCAATATGGAAGCAGATTTGGCAAAGATTTCTGCTTGGCTAGAAGAAAATCATAAAGGATTAACACTTAAGGATCTGCATGTAGAGACATATGCAGTTCCAGATAATAACTCTATTATTTCTTTCAATCAACTTCAAGATATTTTCTTTACAAATAAAGATTGCTATGATCATATCATTAAAGTTATGAGGAATCCTCCATCTAAAGAAATTTATGATGCATATCGTTATCTTTATAAGACTCTACTTACTATGAATTATAACATGGAATATTTCATTGTTGGTAATAATACTATTGTAGATCAATATAAAGCAAATGGATATAAATCTAAATTTATTGTATTGCCTAAAGAAGAAGATTATCATAATCCTGATGATTTTACTCGTGATTGGAAATGGCTTGTAAAATCTGTCGACGATAATAATCTATGCTTCGTAGTACCTGATACATTTTCTGAAGATCATAATCTTGATTTGTATATTAAAGAAAATAATGATCTTAAGAAAATTGGTACTGCTAAAATGGCATATACATATAGAGAATTTTTAAGATATAAAGATGGATCTCTATTCTCTTTTATTACTAGAATTCTCAATATGAATAGTAAAGATACAAGGCAGGAAGCTTGTGTAAATGCTATTCAAGCAATAGTATCTTATATGAAGGATTATATAGATCAAGATAAAATTAATCTTGATACTGTATTTGCAGGATTACCTTCTATTTCTATCGATTTCATTAAGCAGTATGTAACAGAAGTTATTGATTTCTTTAAGTCTTTTAAAATCTTTACTCATGACTCTTCTATTATCTATTCAATAGATGATAAGTTTGAGAATTATGTTCAATTAATTGATCATATTCTTCTTAAATATCTATTTGATAAGAGTGAAATTATTAAAATAGAAGATGCTATCCAAGGTATGACTACAGGTCTTACTGCTAAAGAGAAATGTAGAATGATTGATAAAGTCTGGTTTGATATTACTACTTGGCTTACTAAAAATTATTCTGAGTATTATAACTCTGATAATTATAAGCAGGTAGAAAAAATCATTCGAGATTATAAAGAGCATTATACAACTCTTACAATGAATTCCGAAGAGTTTAATGCAGAGAATCATTACATTAAAGAAATTGATGATTATGCCGTAGATGCTATTGTTCATATGCTTATTGATCTAGTATATGAAGAGCATGTGAATATTTTGGAATCTATTCATACAGAATATAATAATACTTATGATGATTATTATAGAGATGATTGGCTCGTAGATATTGGTATTCTTCTTATTAGTAGATACTTAGAAGATAGAATGAGATATCAAGATGATATTACAAGATCTGATTTCTATGATTTCTATTCTGTATTACTTATGAATGATGCTAGACAGTCTATGAATCATAGTCAGTCTAAATATGAAAGATATAATCTCATAGATGATTATTATTCTATCAATACTCAAGAATTCCCTGCACATCAATTTGATACTTAAAGGAGATTACTTACTATGGCTATATTTACTGAATCATATTGCCAGAATATCCTTGAAGGATTTATGGATAAATATAAAGAAAATAAAAAGAAAAAGGAAGAAGAAAAGAGAAAGAAAGATGAAGAATATCAAGCACGCAAGAAAAAGATAGAAGCAAATAATAAAAAGAAGTTTAACTTCCAAGGCATCTCTCTTCCATGCTATGATACTGAAGATCCTGAACGACTGATTAATCTTGCAAATAAGAATATATCAGATATTAAGAATAATGCTGCTGAAGTTATGTGGAATGATATAGACAATGACTATGATTGCGGTGAATCTTCAGAATCTGTCAAGAAGCTTGATCAATTCTTTAAGCAATATCCTAAATATACAAATCTTAGTTCTCAAATGGTTGTAACAGATGGGCAGATTTGTGATGATGGACTTGATCTTACATTTAAAATGAAGTGTAAAGATCCGATTTACCCTAAAGGAAGAAAAGTATATCTAACAGTATCTTTTGATTCTAACGATAAGATAGAATATAGTGGTATCGATATATCTCGCTGATTGCTATATATTTATATACCGGAACATTCAAATAATTAACTAAAATGGAGGTTTTAGATATGTCTGATAAGCATTTGACATTCTTTGACTCTCAAAAGAGTCGTGAAGATGTAAATATTCATAAGCCTTTCCTGCGTGGTGAAGTTATCTTTAAGGATATCGATACTGGAGAAGTTCTGCTGACTACTCATAATAGAGTTGTTATTGCTGGTTCTCAGTTTGTTGCTGAGAAGTGTTTCAATCTTCCTGAGCTTGTTCATTTGCCTACCTATAATGAATCTCTATCTCTAGAAAATTCTGTTGCACATGGTACTTCTCCGGCAAATCTGCCTAAGATTTGCCTGTTCTGCTGTGGAACTCAAGGCTGTGGTACTGAAAACTCTGCAGTATATCCTGTAAGATATACTAAGAGAATTGCACCTAATGGAGATCTAGTTCCTTTCCGCTATCAGCTGAAACAGAATGATCTGACTGATGAACTTCGTCAGAAGTATTATGGCCGTAAGTCTCTAACTGATCGTTATGCATATTACTTCAAGGCTTTTGAGTCTGATCCTAAGATGTATATGCGTTTCACCGATGGTACAATCATCGATGCTAATCTGTATGATTCTCAGAATGAAACTGATGCTGAGACTTTTGTTGAGATGAACCTGAGAATCACTAAGGATGATTTCCGTGATTATTTCAGAGCTACTACTTCTATCAATGATGCAAAGATCAATTCTATTTCTTTGCTAACCGCATGGTATAATGAGTCTTCTGGATATCGTTGGTATCAGGATATTACTCCTATGACTCAGCTCAATATTCCTAATGAGCCTCTGATTGACCTTACTAAGGGTATTGATATTACTTATCATATTTACTTCTAATGGAGGTAAATTATGGCCGTTAAGAAGAGAGTATCTACAGAAGTTACAGATCCTACTCTTAAAGCAGAGCTCCTTAACATTACAGAGGATAAAATCACATCTTCTTTTATTTTTGGACTATTTGGTGAATATGATGGTAAATGCAGATGCCATCCATATGATATTCTAAAAGTTCCTCCTGGATATTATGGTCCAGAAAATCACAAAAATAAAAATACTTTTACCACCACTGTAGGTATTTGGATTTTCAACAAATGGTTCATCGAGCAGGATCTCTTTGAATTGTTTGGATATATAAATAAAACTATCAATGGTGGTCAGCTAGAAGATATGAACCAAGATCTTTCATATGCTTTAATGGAAGATCGAATCTCTGTTCAAACCCTTAAGAATTATCTGATGAAGACTCAGTTTGCAATGCAATTTGTTACTGTGTTAGCTCCAAATTATTCTGAAGATCTTTTGACATGCAGTGTTCAAATTGATAAACTGAAGGATAAGCTAATTAAGGAGCATCAAAAGGAGCTTGAAGCTGGAGATACTGTTGTAGCTAAGCAAATTGAGGATGAACTCATTACTTATGCTAAGGAGCTTTTGAAAGATGATCCAGCAATGGATTCTTTTATTTCTGGAGCAAGATCTAATATTAATAATAACTTCAAAAATATGTTTATCTGGAAAGGCGCTACTAGAGATCCCAACCCTGATTCTAAACAAGAATTTCGTATTGCTACTTCTAACTATATGGAAGGAATTAAGAGAGAAGAATATTCTCTATATTCTAATTCTGGCATAGAAGGTGCATATTCTCGTGGTAAGAAAACTGAGGGCGGTGGTTATCTAGAGAACCTTACTACTATGGCATATCAAGACTTGATTCTTGATGAAGATGGTACAGATTGCCATACCGATAGGCATATCACAATAGAGCTAACACCTAAAAATGTAAACCAGTATATGTATAACAATATTATAGGAAGTAATGGTAAGCTAATTGAACTTAATTCTCAAAACCGAGATCAATTCATTGGTAAGAAAGTTAAGATGAGAATGGCTTATCTTTGCCCTCATGAAAAACCCTGTAATGCATGTGCTGGTAATTTCTATAAGAAACTTGGAATTAAAAATGTTGGACTTACTCTTATGCAAGTTTTCTCTATTTATAAGAATAAGTCTATGAAAGCATTCCATGATTCTACCGTTCAGCTTACAGAAATTGATACAATGAAAGCTTTTGGATATAAGTAATACCCATAAGAATAGGAGAACCTGCTATGGACTCTTCTAAAGATGGATACTATGATCTGATGCAAAACATGATTACTGTTAGAGGATTCAGTAGTCATGATAGCATGGAAGAAGCTAAGATTCTCTCATATCCTGGTCTTCTTCCTAATTTATATTGTATTACTAAGACTGGACAAGTATATTCTGTAATTAATGATTCTTATATTTCTTGGGCTTTTAAGAATAATATTCCATATGTAAATCTTTCATGCATAAAAGATGGAAAATGGAGATTAGAGCCATTCTATATTAAAGATTTGGTAGCTTGTAGCTATATTGCTAATGCAAGTAGTTATTTAGAGAGGGGTTATCATGCTTCTAATATAGATGGTGATCCTAAGAATTGTAGATACACTAATATGGTTTATATAAAATCTTAGTTAGTAATACAAAAAAAAATAAATCCGGGTAGGAGTGATCCTACCCGGACTTTTTATTTATTCATCATAGTCTTTTTCAACACTATGATCACTGATCCATTTACATGCATCAGTGCCGCATACATCGTCTTCATATGCATATTTAAAATTATTTCTGTTGATACGCATGAACTTATCAGCAGGATTACCAGTTGCTTTATTTTCATTAAGATTGAAAGTATGATCAGTGATAATGGTACCAAAGAAATTTACTACAACAGCAGGCTCAAGGGTTTTAGGACGGCTGGGATTATCTCCATGTCTAAGATCGTACATTTTGATGAATCCAGGAAGTGGGAATCTATGAAGACGACTCTCTGTAAATAAACATTTGATACCATTAATTTCTACAACTTGATAGTTGACGATAGCATCATCATAATTAAAACGATAATCCATAATAAAACTTCCTTTCTTTTTATATGAATTTTTATTTATAAATTCTTTTGAAATTTGGTCCCTTATATACTCTAATAGGATTGCCACGTACAATTTTATTGATCTCTTCCCATTCAGAATTCTTTTGAATTGCTTCATTATTTTTATTAATATCTGCAATCTTTTCAGAAATACGATTTTCTACATCTTTCTTATTCTGAAGCTGAGATCTTTCTTTCATAGAAACTACAGAAATACCAGTAGGCTTATGAACTCCTCTTACTGCAGTTTCTACTTTATTTACATTCTGTCCTCCATTTCCTCCACTACGGAAAGTTTCATAAGAGATTTGTCCTTTAACATTAGGATCGATAAATTGAGCTTCATCAATGGTGCTCACATCAATGAACCAATTCTTTCTAGGCCATCCAATTCTAAAAGGACTTTTACAGATCCACTGAATAGTACCATTGTATTCAAGAGAATTAATCTGTTTATCAGTTTTCATAATACAAGATTTATAGCATTCTTTATGAAACCCAGATTCTTTCTTCTTGATAATAGTAGCATCAAGTTCAGATATAAGCTTCTGTGAAAAGAGATAAACTGCTCGCTCACATTCTACAGGAGCTCCAATACCAGAACTAATTTGAATTAACATTAATTTCCTCCTTTGAAATTATACACAGAAGTAAGTACACCTTTTACATTAATGATATCAGATACAGCTTCTCTGATTTCATCAATTCTTCTATATGCAAAAGGAGACTCATCGAGTGTATCTTTAGAAACAGATGTAGAGAATACTCCATCCATTTCCTTCTTAAACATATTAAGAGTAACAGAGTTTTTAACTTCACTTCTTTTGATCAATCTACCAGAGCCATGAGGAAGAGAGTAATTCCATTCATCACTATTCTTTGCATTTAATTCTCCATAGAGAATGCCATCTTTCATATTGATAGGAATATAAATATTATTCTCCATTTCAAATTCACAAGCTGCTCCTTTACAGAGACAATGCTTTTCAGAAATAGAATTATGAGGAGCGTTAAATTCAATTTCTGAATCCCATTTCATTTTTCTACAAATAATAGATCTAATTCTGTTTCTATTTAACCTTGCAAACTCAGTTGATTTTCTGACATCTTCTACATATTGGACATATAACATATCTTCTACATATGTCATTTCATAAGGAACATTGATTCCTTTTAATTTGAGTTCTTCTTGACCCTTTCTGTTAAAATAATCATTAATAACAGGGCCAATAGATCTACTACCGGTATGAATAGTAAGATAATATTCTCCATGCTCATCCATATCGATCTCAATGAAATGATTACCATTTCCAAGAGTTCCATAACAGAGAGTCAGCTTATCAGAATGCATAGGAGTATTAAATCCTAAAGCATTGATCACACCAAATCCATATAAATCCCTAGGCCCTCTTGCAAGATTTACAGGAATATTCTCTCTGATTACTTTATCCAATTTATTAAAATCAGATGTAGTAAGTTTCTTCCCAGGATGGATCTTGAAAATGCTAACTCCGCATCCAAGATCATTACCAAGAAGATTAGGAATGATTCTACAATGATTTAATTTCATTGTAAGACCAATAGGACCAACTTTTCCAGCATGGACATCAGGCATAACTCGAATGACAGCATCCTTAGATACTTCGTTATCACAGATCATTTTAATTTGTGCTTTAGCATGCTGATCAATTGCATCCTTCTCATTGTCTACTGTAAATACCTTTGCAGTAGCATATTTTCCTTCGATTAATAATTCTTTCATATTTTATTCCTTTCTATTATGACGATTATAGATAGTGTATGTCTATCTATTCATATTTATTATATCTAATTGAAAAATAAAATAGAGGTAGAGATTAAATCTCTACCTCTAAAATTTAATTTATTCTATTAAATAGATCACTTAAGTTTCCTGCTAAAGTTGGATTAGCAGGATTCTTAGAATTATCACCATACCAAATTTTATTCAGATCTGCACCAATATCTGTATATCCATTATTTTCTTGTTTCTCCAAATAATCTTCAGGGATATGATATGCATCAGAGATAGCTTTTCTTCCTATTGCAGTTTTTCTGATTCTTTCCAGAGATTTCTCATCTTCATTTAATTGAGCAAGATGGAAATCTTCCATACTCATACGCTTAGATTTATTCAAATAATCGAGCTGATCATTTATCATATGAGTAGTAGCATCTGCATCATCAGCAAATACACTAGGATCTAGTTTTTCTCCTTCTTCACCATATTCTTCTTCTAGACTATAAGAAGTTTCATCATAATGATCATCGGTATAGATCTCAGTTTTCATAATATGGAATCTTGTAGCAAGATCTTCTCCATAATAGAAAACATACAAAGCCCAAAGATAAGAGAATACCAAGTCATCATGTGCATCATCTGCATGCTCTACTTTACCATTAGGCTTAACAACCATTGTGCAAAGTTCATCATAAATATCTTTACTATTAAATTTATCTCTATGATGCTGAACTCTTTGATGCAGTAATTCAATAAGTTGATTACGCTTATTCTTTCCAGAAGTAGAGCCGTAGACTTTACATTTTTTAGGTCTACGCTTAACTGTCATTCCATCAAATTGTTCTTCATCTATACGATCTTTAATTTCATAATAGAGATTCTTTTTAATAGAAGTTTTGATAAGCATTTGTAGAACAGAGCTACCGAAGCCATTTAGTTTAGATATAATCGTCTACATTATATCTCTTGGTCAATTCCAAGTCACGTCCATTACAGACAGTGATCAGATCATGTGTCCACCCTATGTATCTCATAGGGGTGTATTTTTCTTCCTTCCATTATAGACTTGAAGGTTCTACTTCTCCCGTCAGGAGATGATCGTTGAGTGTTATCCCATACGGATATTTCACGGCTATACAAGGGCTTGTTAATTCTGACTTAGGATTTGACCATATCAGAATCCTTATAATTTCTTTCTACTTTCGTAACTATCACGCACATCTTTTCAGATCACGTTGTAGTATATAAGGTTCTTGACCCTCTTCATAGCAATTAACACAATGAAACTTGCAAATTACTCTACAAGCTGTGACAATCGCACCATTGTTTTCGATATTTATAATAGCATTCTTTGCATAAGTGGTTGTAAACTGATATATCATATCAGCCAATTCTGGCATCGTAATAAAGTTACATTTAAATGTAGCAATGACTTTAGTAGTTTGAGAATCAATAACTGTAATAGCAGACGAGTCTTTATGTATACCAGAAGAAACATCAACACCGATAATGAATGGGTACATACTATTCATAGGTATAGTATCCCAAATCTTCATTACGAATTGTCCAGCTTTACCAAATCTCAAAATACTTCTAGGTTCCTGCTTTACTTGAGCTCCAATAATATCCAAATCTTCTCTATTAAAAGGACTATTATCAGCAGTCTTAGCCCATTCTAGTAGAACTTCACGACGAATCTTAACCCAGTCTTTCTGCAGATCCTTAACCATGCGATCAAAATACTCAGTGCCATTACCAAGCATTTGATAAGTATATCTAATATGCATGAAGTTAGAATCTGTATTAGCATCAATGACTTTTTTAAGATCATCATAACTTAGGTCATAGAAACTTTCATTCCATTCAGTACCATTCAATCTAACGTGGTTAGCAAATTGACCTTCTCTAGTAGTCAAGTCTCCAGGAGTAGTAGTAATCAATACTCCATAAGGAGATCCATTAGACTTAGCATTCTCAGATGCTTTAGAGAATGCAGGCATAGCAGCAGTATATACAATATCATTATAAGGCAAGAAAGCAAACTCATCATAATATTGAATTGCAACTGTAGCACCACGTCCTGCACCTTCTGCTAGAGCCGGAGTTCTAGCACCAGGCAAGGTTGTGATCAAGTTTCTATTTATAGGATTCTGTAATGTTTCTGCTGTATTTGGAGCTCTAATTTGTTTACCATCTCTATCTAACTGAGCTTCCATTCTTAGATATTCAGGTAAAGCAGCTCTTAGATTCTTCATAGTTCTCAAGTTTGCTTTAGAGTCTTCATGCTTCTTATTAGCAAACATGATTCTAGTATTAGTAGCTCCGAAGTTAAAAACCCAAAGATACCAACACAAAGCAGAAACAGTTTTACCATGCTGTCGAGGGAATTCTACAAATTGGTTAATATTATAAACGAACATATAAGCCATGGCTAAGTTACCACGACTTAATTCGAATCTTTTACCAGCTCCAACTGCACCGCCTTCGGTAGGTATACGCACTACCTCGCGAGCAAAATACCAATAGTTAACCATGCATTCTCGAAGAACGCGCATCTTCATTGGTTTAGGTAGATTTGGGTCTCTTGGATCTACACCCATCAATCCACCATCATACAACAACAAAAAGAATTTATTATTTTTAATACCACGAGCTTTAAGAAAATAATACATATTCATAAAACTCTGATTAGTGGTACTATCTTGATAATAAACAGTAATTGGAGTTGATGGATTTTGAATAACCATTTATATCTTTCTCCTTTCTTTAGTTATTAATATTAAGGTTTCAAAAATACAAAAACATTTATTTAATTTTTATAATAAAAAGAAAAGGAGAGTCATCAGTTATGCTTATTAGCCCAAATAAACAAGGTAAAATTGTATTATTAATTATTATATCAATTATATTGATTATAGCTTTTATTGCATATAGATATAGAAAGAAGATTAGTAATAATTATAAGAAAATAGTATTTGATAAAAATGGTGAATTATATAAATTTATTCTAAATGAATGCAATAATGATGAAACTATTAGAAATTGCATTCTAATATCCATGTCTGACTTTCATGTATTTAAAGACAATGTAGAAGAATATATTATAAACGAAGCAAAATCTAAAATTAAAAAAGATGGATATGGATGGCTTAATTTAAATTCTAATCATAGCGGTATTTATGATTCTTCTTGTCCTATTGATATTGCTATTATGACAGCTTTTAATTCAGACGAAATATTTGATTTGCTATATAATAAATACATTGCTATCATTTATGATGGATTTCATTATGGAATGCAAGCAGAGCAAGAAGCTATTGAATATTATCAGAAACATGGAGCAGATGCGGAAGGAGACGATCTTCATCCTGCGGAGATTAAAAAAGAAGAATCTTATGATGATGAAGAAAATTACAATAATATTGTGATGGAAGATGAATAAATAAAAAAAAAATAAAACCGAGTGGATGTTTAGTCCACTCGGTCTTTTGTTTAGATCATAGGATCGTACTGAGTGGTGCTGTACTCGGTCTCCTTGATCAGCTCATAATAGATCTCAACCAGAGATCCATTATGGATGAAGCTCACCTTGAAGTCAGATCCAGAAAGATCCTCGATGGATGCATTCAATGCACCCAACTCTCCAAGGTTGATGAACTCCTGCTTGAGTCGAAGGAGCTCAAGCTTCGGAGGCATCTCTGCAAAGCTCTTGCAGATCACATCAACCTGCTGTGAGCCCTTCATCTTTTTGATCAGCTTGAAGCAAGCTTTGTTCTGCGGATTCGGCATCTGATGACTCAGATCAACACCAGCGGAAACTGATGCATGACCGGTATTGTCATTGATGAACGGGTTAATACCAACATTGTAATTAGCCATGATTTTGTACCTCCAGTACATTTTGCATTATGGTGAATTAGACGACTGAAATAGAGTATCTTCGTATCTCTATTTCATTATTATAATATCTAAGTATTTATTATTAAAATAAAAAATAAAGTCGGTAGAGATTTCTCCCTACCGACCTCTTTATATCAAAAGCAATGTATTATTTATAGCAGAAATATGTTTTATTGATTTTACAATAAACACCATTACCTTGCTTAAATAATGCCTGGAATACGACATTCTCAGGTAATACACTACCATTTTTAAGTAATTCAAGAGCTACCTCTTTATTAGTTTCAGTGGGAGTCTTATATGCATTACCATCCCACATGCATGCATATTGACCTTTAGCAGTAGCTACCTGCTTAATAGTATTCTGCTTGGGGAACCAAGAAGAATGCAATCTATTTAAAACGACAGAACCAACATACATTTGTTCCTGTCGTGAACAGTTCTGAGCTTCTCCAACAATAATCATCAACAGATACTGATAATCTTCTTCAGTCCACCATTGGCCATGGTTTTCTTCTTCGATATTTTCAGTAACAGGAGTTGCCTCTTCAATAGGCTGAGTAGTAGTTTCTTCAACAACTGATTGCTGCTGAATTTCCTCAATCTGCTGAGCTTCTTCAGAACTAGCAATCAATTCTGCTGCAAGTTCTGCTTCATATTCTAATTCTGCTTCTTCAGACATTGGCAGAATCATCTTTTCCTCTTCAATAGGATTAGTAGTTGTAATAGTATTGATTGGAGTTGCCGTAAAAGAAGTAGTTGCAACATGAGTGACAACTACAGCTGTATGACGATATTTAGAACCGATCTTTAGAGGATCGATAATATCTTTAGGGACTAATGTGGTATTCATAAGCCCAATGATAGAAGCAACCATCATAAGCCAGATTGCCATTACTGTAACAGTGAAATTGCTAATAGTAATAGCAATGGAATTGGCTTTCTTTCTTCTTTTAACGGCATATTTAGATTGCTTGCTGTGACGGTCTTTATAATAGTACATATTAATCTCCATTTCTTTCAACGAGTTTCCTACTGCGGACACGTTGTCTTATACGCATTCCTTCTTTCTCTTATTACTCAAAAATATATAAATGCTTAACCTTCATGGTTAATAGCAAATATATCATCTAGCAAAACAATGCTGAATCTCTTGACATCTTTATATGTGTCCCATTTAAGACAACTGATAATGATATTGATATCAGGATAGCTGACATTCATATCATCGCAGAATTTATAAATGGTCTTTCTATCAGATAGCAATCTTATTAATTGCTTCTTTGAGAAATGCTTTTTTGATTTCTTGACAGTAATAATATGATCACTGCAAAGATATGTAAGGCTATTCCAATCAGTATCATCATAGATTGTTTGTTGAATTGTGGAAGCCTTATACAGTTGTGAGTAATGCTTTTTAGCAGTCTTCTTTTTCATATTAATAATCCTTTCTCTTTTTAGATATCATATTTCTTTTCTTTGCATCTTCGTAGCTATATACCTCGAAACTACCAAGTCCTGCTTTGTTTACATAGATGATATATTTCTTATTAGGATTAAGACATTTCAGAAAGTCATCATTGATATACTCAGTGATGCTATTCTTGATATTGAATCTCTTATTAGAGATTCTAAGAGTATTCAAAGCTCTAAGAATCATCTTAGGTTTATAAGCCTTATATGCCATGACTCTACCAATTTCACAATGATAATAATCACAGCATACGCACTGATTCATAATAACAACATTCTTCTTAAGATACTTACCTCTGCAAAAACTTTTAGACATAAATTTCATTCCTTTCTATTTTTAAATATTATCCATTGGCAAAAGAATTTATATTCTAATGTCATATTTATATTATCTTTTTAATTTATAATTTATTTAAATTAAAATATAAATAATTTATTAACCAGATAGTAATCAAAATAAAGCACTCTACGTGCTTTATTATTTTAAAATGGAGGAGTAAAGTATATGGCCGTTGAATTTAATGGTACACCTTTCCAGTATAATCCTGCAGTAACAAATGTCAATATTGATAATCAACTAGCAGGTATTCTTGGTCAATTTGGAGACGATTATATTCTCGATGCTCTTGATAATGCATTGAATAATAGATTTAATCCTTATCAAGCTTCTAATCCTAATCTAGTATATGCTTATGAATTGACGTTTAAAAATCTGTCTGATGGATTTGGTGCAAATAATCCTGATATTATCAATACTAGAAATAAGACTTATCTGAATATCATCAATAAGATCTGTAATTTCTATGGATTGAATTTTAATCCTCATGAAGATACTGAATTGTATTCTGCTGCATTTTGGCTGTATGATTTCTTTGTATCTTCTTTTTCTGAGCATCTAAAAATGTTTTATGCTATGTATCTAATTCAAGAGAAAGATGCTCTTAATTCAGCATTTAATTTCTCTCAACTTAGAAAAGAGAACGATGCTACCTATAGCTATTCTAAGAAGCTATTTAAAGATCCTGTACTTGCAGCTATTCACTGTAATATCGATTATGTAATTAATCAGATTGATTCTTTTAATATTTCTCTAGATAATATTCTAAGCATTGTTTATAGTAATCAAGCACCTACACTAGCACCATATATTGCTAGTATTGTTTCTGATCCTACTGGTGGATTTTTCAGAAATTTCTATCAGACTTTTGTATTGAATTCTCCTGATTCTGCTGATATTATGACTTATATTAAGCTTGCACTTCAGCAGATTGGTGGAGATATTGAGCCTATTAAGTAATTTATATAAAAGGAGAATATTAATGTCTACTAATATTGATAAGGAATATGAAAATCTTCTAAATGCTACACCTGAATCTGCGCCTAAGATTCTTGAGAATGTAGATAAAATCGAAGAACCTGTAAATGCAATGAATACTATTTCTGAAGATGAAAAGAAAGAAGAATCTAAACCTCAAAAGGTTCTCGGCTCTTATAATCCTGCTACTGGAAGTTATAATGTAATTGATACTGAAGCTTCTATTGAAGAAATTCAGCAGAAGAATCTTGAGAATTTTGATGCTATGATCAATGATGAGACTCCCGATCTAAATGCTGATCTAAATAATTTCCTTGATTCTTGTAAAGATAAAATTCCTGAAGCAGATGCAGTTTCTAAGATTGCATATCTAATGGCTAATAGAATTGCTGGTAATAATATTGATTATTATTCCAACATGCCTAAGTTTATGCAGAACACTGTAAGCCAGATTATGGCTAATGCAAATACTGTTGGTGTTCCTAGCAATAGAATTCTTCATAAGAATCAAGTTGCTAAGATGCTAATTGATGAATATGTAGAAGAATATAAGAAGTCTTCTCAGAAGACTGTTGATCTTGATACTCTATTTTCTGGATTTACCAAAGATGCTGCTAATATTGCAGATGATATGGCAACTCAGATTGGTGATTTGATGCTTAGCTTTGATGACGAACGTAAGGATCAGATTAACAATGCTATCGTAGTTGCTAAGAATAATGGCAATGATGTAATGGTAAAGAATCTGGAAGCTATTAGAGATAATATTGATAAAGCTTTTAATCTTGATGAGTTTAAAGAATTCTGCAAGCATTGCAAGATTAAGTCCATTGAGATGAAGAAGCCTAATAGAGTTTATGATTCTTTCATCCATAAGTATGAAACTAATGATGCTATCATTAATGATATTCGTACTTGCCCTGATGTCATTATTCGCCATCTGACTGAGTTTACTAAAGATCAGGCTATGATGATTTGTCTTGCATATTGTAAGTATTGCTGTAATATGAATCCTGATAACATGGCAGAACATACTTTTATGTATTATTTCATTCGTAATATTATTGCAATTGATCGTATTAATCCCAGAGGTAGAGCTTATCATTCTATCAATGCTAAGGATAAGACTTTCTATGATACTTTTGTTGCAAATCTTCGTGAATGCATGAACAATCTGCTAGAAAGAAATGTAACATTTAAGTAATAGCTGGATGAAAATAAAGCAAATTTCTTCTGCCATGAGATTTGTGCCTCCAAATTATTGTTTTCCCTAGCTGTTAATGTGTTGGTCACGGTGGTTTTCGGTTGCGTTGATTTTTGTTTTCCTTCGTTTGTTTACTCCTTTCAAAAACTTATGCATTGTCGGTAGGATAAGTAGATCCTACCGGCATTTGCTCGTAAACTTTATAATAATTATCATAAAGAAAGGATTGGTTGATGGCCATGTTGCTTGACAATAAATATACCATTCTCCCTAATCTGAGGTTTTCACTAACCTTTGATAGTGGAGTTTCTAAAATTGTCACTGTAAAAACCGGTGACAAAGTCGAATGTTTCTATAAGCTAAATGGTGAAAAGAATGTCATTACTGGCATTGTATCTAAGATTGGTGTTAATTATAATTCCTCTCTTGGAGCAATGGGAACTAGTGCCTATCTTCAGATTGACGGATCTGAGGAATATTCTGGTAAGGTTATCTATGTTCAACCCAGCGATGTTCTGGATATCACTATTCTTGCTACATCTGATACTATTAGTAATCCTGTATGTAGTGTTGAAAACGATGGTCAGAAGATTACTCTTGTTAGAGAAAATGAAGCTGGCGTATTTCAGTATAGCCTTGATGGTATTACTTGGAAAGCTGCTACTGGAGCCCAAGGTCCTTCTGCATATGAATGTGCAGTATCAATGGGGTATGAAGGAACAGAAGAAGAGTGGCTCAATTCTCTTAAGGGAGAAAAGGGAGAGTCTGGTAACTTTGAAATCTACTGTGTATTTGATTCTATCAATGAAGCAGAAGCTAAAAAGAATACCGTCCCTCGTGGTAAGTTTGTTGCCATTCTAAATGAACCTGTTTCTGATCTTTATATCAGAACTGGTGATTCTACTGTTTGTGTATGTCCTTGCTGTGGCTGCAAATCCAATTCTTCCAACGATAATTCTAATACTACCACTATTACTGGATATCAATATCTTGGACAGCTTGCTGTGAGTGTTAAAGGTCCTAAGGGCGATTCTGGCTCTAAGGGAAACCCTGGTAAAGATGGTAAGACTGCATATGAATATGCTGTAGAGTATGGATATCAAGGAACAGAAGAAGAATTTGGAGAAATGATGAGTAGAGGTAACTCTGTAGCAGTTACCAATTTCTTCATGGGTCAGAATCCTGGGCTTCTTAATACTGTTATTGGACCTATTGATCTTCGTATCTTTGGCTATACTGATATTAAGAGATTCAAGAGTGTTAATCTAAAGAAGATTGATATCTCTTGTCCTTCTGAGATTGAAGACCAATCTCTCATTTTCCCTGAACCTGTTATTTTGCGTGCAGTTCCTACTAAGACTGAGGCTGCTAAGCCTAATCTTACTATTAAAGGTGATAAATTTGTTGCCGACTGCATTATGGAAAGAGACGGAGAAGTTGGCGTTTTCCGTAGAGTTCAATATATTGAATCCTATGATGGAGAAACAATTCTCGGAGATTGGATTTCTTCTACTGGAGAACTAGATCTAGGAGCAGAAGTTCAATTTACCACTCTAGGTGAATTTGAACCTTTTGATAAGAAGGTTCAGAGTCAGTATAAGAAGCTGCATACTTATGATAGAGAGACTGATATTGCTCTTGATGATAAATATGCTTGGCTATCTATTTCCTATCCTGTTGATCTATCTACATATATTGATAAAATTGTTGCAGTACGAATTAAGGAATATCTTGAAGAATATTCTGAAACTGTAGTTGAACCTATTGTCAATAAGGTTGTTAACACTAAACTAGATACTAAGCAAGACAAACTGACAGCAGGAGAAAATATTTCTATTATTGACAATGTCATTAGTGCTGCTGATGGTGGAAAAACTACAGAAGATATTTTTGTTACTAAGCCTTTTGGTGCTATCAAGGCTGGAGATATTATTCCTGCTGGAACCACATTTACAGACTTTCTGAAGATGTCCATTGCTTCTGAGGCTCCTCCTTCTAGTAAATACGTTTATTTTGGAACTACTGATACTATACCTTCCAATTTGGATGGCTTTACGAAACAGCCTATTGAAGATTTTGCGCTTATAAAGAATGGAACCTTCTTTAGATATACTGCAGATGACAAATATTTGGCCTTTGGCTATAAACAAAGCATTGGCGAGCTTCTATCTATTAAAGATCCTAATGGATTTGAACAGATGGATGGTTGGTCTGTTGTTAATTATCACGATAATGAAACAGATACTGACTATTATATTTGGCATACCAATGATACTGTCACTGTATCTAGATTTAAGATTAGCTTCTTGTTCAATGATAATTAATTATTGAAGAAAGGAGGATAAACTTAAATGATTAGTATTATTCAAGGTTTTAAATTATATACAAGAAATCCCATTGATGCAAGACTTCTTATGACTAAAGAAGAAATGCGTAATGCTAAGGATAATATGATGCCTGAGAAGTATTTTACAATTTGTAAAGAGAATGGACTTCTTTATATCTATGATAAGTCCAGAACTCAAGAACAAATTGGAGCTACCGATACAGGTAAATTTACTGTAGTCAATTCTGCTAAGATTGATGCTATCACTATTAATGGCGAAATGCTTCCTATCAATGATGCAATCGTTGATATTCCTGCAGCTGCTGCTGATAAGTACGGAGCTATTAAGCTCGGTACTGGAATGGAAACTCAGGAAGATGGAACTGTAACTATTAACTTTGAATCTTTTGCTGACGAATCTATTCCTCTGAGTAAAGTAAAATTCTCTAATGGTGGATTAATTTGTCATGGATATCTTCATGAGGGTAAATTCTATACAGATAATACTTATAAGGAATCTCTTGTTGGTTATGACTATAAACTATACATTGATATTCCTAGTACATTTGTATACGAATATAAACCTGACACGAAGAAATTCGAACAAATTAATAAAGCACCTCTAGCAACTTCTATTGTGCCTGGCGTAATGAAACTATATGGTGCTCTCGGTGATCAGACTGATGGTACTATGAATCAAAAGTCTATCACTGATGAAATTAATAAAAAATTTACTGTTACTAAAGGACCTGATGAATCTTTGGTTTTCAAAGATGGATTCTCTGTCGGATAAGTAATAGTATTTTTTTTTATATCTCGTTTAAATTATTCATCACAAAAATATTAATTAAAGGAGAATAATTTCAATGGCTGCTATTAATCCTACTTATGATAATGCCAATACCCTTAAGAAGATTACAGTTGGCTCTGAAGTCTATTTTGTTAAGGATGCCGACCTTCGTAAGATTGTTGAGGGCTTCCATGACGCAGTTTATAAGGACGTGTCTGTTGAGCTGACTGAGGAAGGCGTTAACCTGCCTACTGAAGGCGCAGTTGCAGCATACGTTAAGAAGAAGGCTGCATCTCTGGAAGGTGCAATGCACTTCCGTGGTGTCATTAATCGTACTGAGGGCCAGACTGATCTGGAGGCAATTGCTGCTGCTGTTGCTGAGCCTGTTTCCGGTGACGTTGTTGTCATGAAGGATAACTCCAAGGAGTATATCTATAATGGCACCGCTTGGGAAGAGCTGGGTGACCAGTCTACCCACCTGACGGTTGCTACTGCTGCTAAGACTTATGTTGCAAAGACCACTACCATTGCTGGTATTGATCTGCAGGATAATATCACTGCTGAGGAGCTGGAAGGCCCCACTGCTCTGAACCTGAAGGCTCTGTCTCATAAGGATACTGCAGCTGGTACTGTTGAGGTCTTCGACAAGATCGCTGATCTGACCACTGCTAAGCCTGGCGAGTATACTCTGGATGGTACTACTGTTGCAGTTCCTAAGACTTACTCTGCTCTGGATGTTACTCCTGCTGGTGCTGTTGCTCTGACTCAAGACACCAATGCAGCTGCAACTTATGAAAAGACTACTAGTGTTACTATTGCTGCTACTGCTGCTGATGAGACTCACACTGCAAACTATACCCCTGCTGGTAAGGTTGCTCTGCCTGCTCTGAATGCATCTGTTACCCTGAACACCGCTGAAGTTGCAACTGTTACCAATGCTGGTACTGGTTACACCATGACTGATGGTAAGGTTGAGAAGGCTGCTGATGTTACTGCATCTTTCGTTCAGAAGGGTGTTAAGTTTAGTGTTGATAAGGCAGATGAGTCTCTGAGCCTGAGCTACACTTCTGCTGCTGATGATGCTGCATTCTATGCTGCTGCTGTCACTGCTGCTGGTGCAGTTACCTACACTGCTCCGAAGCTGTCTGGTGCACTGCCCACCTTTGGTACCTCTACTGTTGCAGTTGCAACTGGTGCTACTGCTAAGGCAGAGTACAATGGTGAGGCTACCTTTACTGGTACTGGTGCTGTTCTGGGTACTACCATTGCTACAGAGACTACTGCAGCTACTGTTACTCAGCCTACCTTTACTGCTGCCTTTACTGGCACCAAGAAGTCTGTCACCCCGACTGTTGCTACTACCGAGGATGCACAGGCTCCCAATGGTACTATTACTGTTGCTACGGAGACCATCACTCCCGTTGTCACCAAGAAGACCTCTACTGTTACTGTCAAGTAATTTTAGTTGTAGTTTTGGTGTATATGAAGCTTTGTCTGTTGCGTAAATTCTAAGTGAATTAATGATCCAGTAGAGGATATCCTCTACTGGATCGTTTTTTAGAAAAACATTTTAATAATCCATTATCCATTACAGATCGATGGATATTTGTCGTTAACAATTTCAGTTAAGCGAGGTTAAAACAATATGGCTGATAACATTAAACAGATTAAGGTAGAAGGCGTATCTTATGACCTTAATGCTAAGTATATCCAGGACGGATCTGGCAATCCGAAAACTTGGCAAAATATTGCTGATATGATTAATGCAGGCGTTAAGCTTGTAACTGATAATGCTCGTAAAGAGGCTGCTGGAGATGGTGCTATTGGAGCACCTGCTACCACTGCTGCAGCTAGTACTATGGGTAAGATTTACCTCGTCGCTAATGATGGTGGTATTTCTGGTACCTATGTTGAATTTGTTACTATTGATAAGGGTCCTGATAGTACCGGTGCTGCTGGCTATGTTCGGTACGTTTGGGAAAAGATTGGTACTACTGCAACTGATCTGACTGATTACGTTAAGAAGGGACAGATTACTCTAAGTGGTACTGCAGCTACTGCTGGTGCTACAGCAACTGGTTCTGCAGGTGCAGGTGCAGCTTCTAACACTGGTGCTGGTGGTGCTATCGATACTACTGTTAGTATTACTGATACTGCAGGTGCTCCTACTGTTACTGGCTCTGGTGGTGGTGCTACTGTTACATCTGCAGCAGCTGGTGCGGCTACTATCACTTCTACTTCTGCTGGTGCACATACACATAGTGTTACCATTGCTGCTCATAGCCATACTGTCAATGTTGCAACTGCAACACTTTCTCCTGTTACTGCTGTTGGAGCTGCAACTGGTTCCGCTGGCAATCATACTCATAGTATCACTCCTAGTACTGCAACCCTAACTTATGTTACTGGTGCAACTCTGAGTGCTGGTGGTGGTGCTACTGTTAATTCTAGCTCTGCTGGTAGTCACTCTCATAGTATCACTCCTAGCACTGGTACTGCAGCATCTCCTGCAAGCTATGCTGATGGCATTCTGAGCCTTGGTTCTATGACTGTTGTTACTGGTGTCTCTGCAACTGGTGCTGCTGGTGCACATACACATAGTGTTACCATTGCTGCTCATAGCCATACTGTCAATGTTGCAACTGGCTCCAAGTCTGTTGTTACTGGTGTCTCTGTTACTGGTTCTGCTGGTGCACATACTCATAGTGTCTCTGCAACTGTTGGTGATACTATTACTTATGTCACTGGTGCAACTCTGAGTGCTGCTGGTGGTGGTACTGTTAACACTAATTCTGCAGGTGGTCACTCTCATAGTGTTACCATTGCTGCTCATAGCCACAGTGTTACTGTTGGAGCTCATAGCCATACTATTACTCCGACCACTAACACCTTCACCTATGATCTTAAGGTTGCTGCTCATAGCCACAGCTACACTAAGCCGACTGCTCATACTCATAGCATCGCACAGCATACCCATAGTGTTACTGTCAAGGGCAATAATAATTGATAATCTTTTATCAATTCGACTTCTAAGTAAAAAGTGGGGAAGGAGCTCTCTGCTCCTTCCCTTTATTTTATTTAGGAGGATTAAATATTATGCGAAATGTAGTATCTTTTTATTGCCCTGATTGTAATGAAAACTTTGAAGTTCCTGTAACTCAATTTGGAGAAGACTATATTAAGACTTTTGGAAAATGTAGATGCGTTTGCCCGCATTGTGGAAACAGTGTAGAAAGTGATAGAATCATTGAAGTATCTGGTAAGGAGTAATCTTTATGAAGGTAGTAGCTTTTAAATGTGATTACTGCGATGTAGTCACAGAAATTCCTGTTAATAAAGCTATTAGATTAATTCTGGACACTAGAGGATATGTTCAATGCCTTTGTATTTGCTGTGGAAAAGAATTGACTAGTAACCTAGTTACAGAAGAAGGAGAGATTAAGGATGACTGATAAGAAAATTTGTGTTTATGCTATCTGTAAGAATGAATCTGAATGGATTAATAGATGGCTAGATAATATGTCAGAAGCTGACTATATCGTAGTATTGGATACAGGTTCTACTGATGGTTCTTTTGAATTACTCAAAGAAGATCCTAGAGTAACTAGAGTAGAACAGAAAGTTATTAATCCTTGGAGATTCGATGTTGCACGTAATGAATCTATGAAATTAATCCCTGATGATGCTGAAATTTGTGTATGCACAGATTTCGATGAAATCTTTGAAAAGGGATGGTGTAACGTCCTTAGAGAAAATTGGGAAGATGGAGATACTAGATGCCATTATATGTATGCATGGTCGCATAATAGCAATGGTGAACCTACAAATGTATTTACTTATGATAAGATTCATACAAAAAAATATCATTGGAAATATCCTGTTCACGAGATTCTAGAGAAAAATGATCCTAATATGGAAGAGAATATCCTAGATGCTGGAGATAATATCTATCTTCATCATTTTATGGATACTACTAAAGCTAGATCTTCGTATCTTCCTCTATTGAAAATTGCAGTTGAAGAGAATCCTAAAGATAGTCACGTAAGTTCTCTTCTTGCTAGAGAATATTATATTGCTGAAGATTATGATAATTCTATTAAGCAGTATCTAAAGACTCTTGAGTATGATGAGATCAATAATGAGGATAAAGTCGGAATCAAGCTTGATTGCATTGGTCATCTAGGAGATAATTATTTCGTTAAGGGTGAATATGATAATGCTATTAGATGGTATACTGAATGGATTAAATTGAATTATACATATAGAGAGCCCTATTTCTGTATTGCCGATGTATATATGGCTCAAGGATTATATTCTATTGCTGTAGGATATATTGATATGGGACGTAAATTTAGTACTAGAAAATATGATTGGCTTGAAAGATATGATAATTGGATTGCAAAAGATAGCGATCTACTGTCTATTTGCAATTATTATCTTGGCAATATTGATGAAGCATATTATCATATTGCTATTGCTTATGAGCATAACCCTGATGATGAAAGAATTGTCAATAATTATAAGACTATTCTATTTGCTAAAGAAACAGGAGTATGTACTAATACTGTATACTAAAAATAATAGTAATAATCCAGAGATGGGAAATCCTCATCTCTGGCTTTTAACTTGTTTATAATACCTTTTTAGGAGGATAAATCAATGGCACTAACATTTAAATTTACTGAAATTCCTCCTTTCGCACGAAGGGAAGAAGATGCATTACTATTTAATCAAGATGGTTCTTTGGAATATTATATTCCTGAGGATTATTTTGGTTCTGGCAAATCTACTTCAGCAACAGTTGAAGGAGCATATGTAAGACTAATGGGATCTTTTAACTATCGAGTTATCGCAGCTAATGGATCTCCTGGTAAACTACGAGCATTTAATTTTCCTACTATTTTTCTTTGCCGCCCTGGAAAGATTGAAAAGCGTAAGGATATTCAACTTGATGATGGTCTAGATCCTTCTGATTATAGGGTATTAATTTTCTATAAAGACGATCAACTAATTACTCGTTGCCACGTTGAACAAGATATGGATAATCTAGCAGAATTGTTTAGACTTCATATTCAGACTGGTAGAATTCCTAATACTATTCCTTATAATGAGCTATATCAATATCCGTTTGAATGCATGGCATTGAATTCTGGTACATACAAAATTCATGCTCAAGCAATGGGACTATTGTATTCTAAGATCTGTAGAGATCCTGAAGATATATCTACTCCTTTTAGATTGTCTAAAACTGCTAATTCTAAAATGACTGGATATACTTCTATTTCAATTAAGGAAGCTTCTAAGTATATTTCTCCGTTTGTTTCTTTGACATCTGAGAATCTTGATGAAGCTATTATGAGTGCTGTCTTGTTGTCCGATGAAGAAAAGTCTGGTAAGAGAACTCATAAAGAGAGTCCTCTAGAAAGAGTCATCACTATGTAAGATGCCACATTATATAGTATCCCAGATCGAGTACTTAAAAGCAACATTACAATAATTATATACTTGATTTAAAGAATCAGTTATAATCTTTAATCTTTTTGATTCAAATTAATTTACCTAACAAGGAGGAAGACAGCTTATGTATGCTGGAATGACAGTTAACTGGCATGAAGTGCTAATGCCGAAGGGTACTGCTTCTTCGACTGATGACTCTCTGCCGTTGTTTCTGTGTGCCTTTTCCTCCGACAAAGGCACAGAGAAAATTACTGATTACGTATATGATGACTTTGTAAAGGAGTATGGTGAGACTCCCAACTTCTTCAAGTATGGTCAGCCACTGCTTGAAGCACATAGAATCCTGAAGGCCGGTGGTCGTGTTCTGGGCAAGCGTATTGTCGCAGACGATGCTACTCTGGCTAATCTAGTCATCACTGCTGAAATTACTGCTGGTAAGGAGAACAAGACCTCTGCTGACGGTAAGCCTCTGTATCTTGATGAGCATGGTAAGGAGACTACTGAGGTCACTGGTACTCCTGCTACGACTAACTTTGCAAAGATTAAGTATTCTACAATGACGGTTGAGAATGCTAAGACCTATGCAGAAGTTAAGAAGAAGGCAGATGCTATGAAGACTGATACAGTCTTCCCTCTGTTTGTCGTCTGTGATAATGGCCGTGGCAAGTCTATTAAGAAGCTGCGTATTGTTCCCGATTATACTTCCTCTAGACGTCTGACTTATATGCTGTATAAGATTATGAGTGTCGAGGATGAGGATATCGTTGAAACTCAGCGTTTCTCTATTTATCCTGAGGCAGTTAATACTGTCAATGGTGAGCGTCGTAACATGCTTCTGACTAACCGTACCATGGATCAGCTGATTGTTGGTCAAGATGATATCGGTATGGAAGCATTCCTGGCAAAGGTTGCTGAGGTTACTGGCTATACTGTTGATGAGCTTTATGAGATTGATCCCATGTTCGGTTGCTCTCTAAAGGGTAAGGCTCTATCTACCATTCGTGTTGATGATACTGGCATGGATCTTACCAGTGTTTATGGTATGTCTCTGATGTCTGGTACCAACGGCAAGTTTGGTGATGCTCCGTTCCCTGGTGAAGCAGCTACTGATGAGTGGGCTGCTGAGGCAGTTAAGTTCTTCTCTGGTGAGTTCTCCGATGAGATCTTTGATCTTGATCAGCACAAGATTGACTTTTGTGTTGACGCCAACTATCCTCTCAGTGTTAAGGGGCAAATCGTATCTCTTGCGGATTTCCGGGAAGACTTCTTCTATTTCCGTGATCTAGGTCTGAATATTGAGACTCTAGAAGATGTGCAGTTGCTCTTTGATGCTGGCTCTGGTTGGAATCAGAGCTGCTTTGTGGGTGACTATATGTCTGTCTATGATGTTCTGGATGAGTATTCTCATAAGGAAATTCGTGTTACTATGGGATATGATCTGGCTCCTCTGCTAGTCAATCACTATAGCACTAATATTGCTGCACCTATTGCTGGTGAATTCAACAACTTCATCATCACTGATGCAATTGAGGGCACTCTGAACATCATTCCTCGTGTTACTCCTGACTATGATCAGAAGCAGGTTCTGGATGATCTGAAGGTTAACTTTGTTAATCTGACTGCTGATCGTCAGCTGGCAATTCAGTCCACTTATACTTCTCAGGATCATAATGGTCCTCTGTCTTATATCAACAATGTTCTGGTTACCCAGCGTGTTGTTAAGGCAATCCGTCGTTATGTTCCTACCATTCGCTTTATGCTTATGGAGCCTGATGCAACTGACTTCGGCAAGTATAAGGATCTGATTCAGGACAACGTCGTTTCTAAGTATGAGCAGTTCTTTAAGTCTATCACACTGGTTTATACTAAGGATGATGTGCAGACTGCTAATAAGATTTTCAATGCATCTCTGTATTGCTATTATAGAGATTTCCCGCAGGCTGAAGTCTTTGATGTCTTTGCTGTTGAGGGATCTCCGTCCTCTAATCCGATCCCTGGTGTTACTGATACTACCAGTGACAATTCTTAAGAAAGGAGGAACTAAACTATGTCTATCGGTTTGAACTATATTAAGATGCCTCGTAATGTGTCTGAGTATACTCTGATGAAGGGTGTTACTGACTACTCCAATCTGAAGCAGTTTGATCTTTACGAGACTGGCTATTCTTTCCTGACTGTTGTTTCTGTTCCTAGATATATGCAGCTGCTGGCTGCACAAGATGCAAAGGTTAAGAACCTGCAGGATGGATTTGTTCATATTCTGGAAGGTGAGTTCCGTGGACTTGATGGTATTCCTGATATCACTGCTGATGCTGGTACTGTTACCAATGGTGTCAATGAGCTTCAGGTCATCAACAATGTCAGCATGGATACTTCTATCCAGGTTAGCATGTCCTTCTTCGAGCGTTCTGGCTCTCTACTGACCAACTACCTGTCTTATTATCTGACTGGTATTAAGGATCCTTATTCTAAGGCTAAGACTTATCATGGCCTGATTGGTAGCTCTATTACTGATCCTGGTCCTGATTATGAGGTCTTTACTTTCCTGTACTATGTCACTGATAATACCATGCGTTCTATTGAGAAGGCATATCTGTTGTGCAATGCTCAGCCTACTGCTGCTCCCACTAGCCAGATGTATAACTCTACGCATGGTGATATTCAGTTCCAGGAAGTTAGCATGAGCTTTAACTGCTATCCCATTATGGGCGATCAGGTCAATAAGTATGCTAACATGATGCTTCAGAATGACCTTACCACTAAGAATAAGAATCGTATGCTTATCCTTGACTCTAACAATTATCAGTACGATGTTTATAAGTCTAAGGTTGAGAATACTGGATTCGGTCTGGTTGGTGACATTCTGTCTAGCAAGTCTCTGAGCAACACTGTTGCTTCTAAGACTTCTAGAGGCACTCAGCTTGGCTAATAAGTATTAAATTATTGTGCTAATAAAAATCCTCCTTGGCACTGTAAATTAATATAATAATCCCAGAGGGTCTTAATGATCCTCTGGGAATTTTTGTTGATTATTAGTCTGCTAGATCTTCTGCACTCAATCCATTTTCACTGCTAGTAATATTATTATCAATCTTAATAATATTCTTAATTTCTTCAATGTCCTTATCAGACAGATAAGAAGGAATTAGCTTACGAATAACTAGTTTCTTGAATGCATTTTTAGCTTCATCTTGTTCGCCATTCATTTCAATATCAGTAATAGATTCAGCATACTGAGTAGCACTCTGAAGTAGCTGAGATCCTTGAGTCATACTCAAGAAAGCAGGAATAGGAAGATTGACTGTAAGCTCTACATCTTCATTATACTCGAACTTATAAATCTTAGTAAAGATATCAGCTAGGAATGCTTCCATCTTTGCTTGTCTCTTCAAGACATTACGGAGAAGCTTTGCATTAGTCATTGTATATCTAACTGCAAAGTCCATGCTAGTAGAACTATTAACAATTTCTAGAGGAACATCAGTTGCATTAACAGCAGATTCTTCTAGATTTGCCATTAAGTCTTGAGGAAAATCAAATTGCTGACCAGATTGAGTATCAAACTGAATCGGAGGATCTCCATTAGGCCCAACAGGAATAACGAAGTCATTAAATCTGCCAACCATATTAAGAATATTATTAACAGATTCCATCTGACGGATACCGAAATTGCCCTTTTTAATAGTACTAATAACATTCAGAAGAGATTGTGCAACATTAGTGTCTAGAGACTGCTTCACATAGTAAATTCTACGATCAAAGCCTCTAGTAGTCCATCCCAATACAGAAGTAGTATTAAGCATAATCCACTGCTTAGCAGATACTAGCGAATTCCAAAGATCACTAATTCCTCTATGAGTAATAGGATCATCATTGAACTTCAAATGATGAATATCATCAGCAGGAATAAATACAATATCCAAATCAGGAGTATGAGCAAGCTGATTATATTTATCATTAAACTTTAAAAGCAAATACAATTCTTTCTTGAGATCTGCATTTGCATTAATGAATGCAGCATCAATTTTATCAGAAATATTTGCTGCTAGAGATCTTAGAAGCATATCCTTATTATTTACTTCATCTTCATCATAATTAGATGATTGAGCACCGATAGGACCATTATCAAACATTCCAGTTACAGAATTATATCCAGTGATATTACCAATAGAATTGATATCAATATCCTGATCTTCGCTATATCTAATATAATAGCAACCGAATATCGTATCATCAATATAAATAGGAATAATCCTATCATGCTTAATATCAGTAAGAACTGCACCATTCAAACTAATTTTAGCAGTAGAATCATTTCCATTAGGATCTACTAGACCATTTGCAGCTGTCTTATCATCTTCCCAATCAATGGTATCTCCAATTGTATTATCAAAATTGACTTCTGTAGATTTACCATTCTTCTTTAGATGATCTTCAAATTTATCATTAGATTCTGTAATAATAAAAGATTCAGACAATCCTCTAAATTTAGGATTTACAGTAGCTCTATTTTTACGTACATATTGTTCTTTCTCTACAGCTTCTATAATAACCTTAGAAGTATCAAAGTTAACCTTAATAGAAATCTCACCAGCTTCATTTACTACAGCATTTGCAGTTACATTTGGCTTACTATTTTTATTAGAAGAAATAGTAGATTCATGCTGGATTGTTGCAGTATATCCAGTATTGTTCTTTCTTCTTAGAAGTTCCTGGAATGCTGAAGAATAGGGTACACAGTAAACAAACTGCTCTCCATACTTAGAAGTATTTTCATACCACTTTTCTGCTCTATTGGAAAGATCATACTTCTTAATCATCTCTTCGATATTGCTAGAAATAGCAGCATTTGCAGAAGATGTAGGGTTCTCATATCTAGGTCTTACATTAAGAAATTCTTTAGTATAAGAATCAGAACAAAGAACTGCATCTCTCTTAATATCTAGAGCTGCTTGCAGCTTAGGCATATATTTGCAGATTAGATCAAATTCATTATCAAGCTCAGTGATCCATTTAGTTTTTGCATAAGTATCCATCAGAGATGCCTGGACACCAGCATTGCTAAATAGAACAGAGATATCATCTCCTACACCTTTACCGAAAGATTTACTAAGCTTATTAGAAGCTCCATTATTTTCGGGCTTCATAAGCTTCATAATAATCTTAGAAGTATTAGAAAGATTCTGGATATCTCCATCCTCTTGTGTAGACTTCTTGATAGCATCATCTAGTTTATCAGATAGCTGAGACTTAAGTTCTTCAGATGTATTAGTTGTGGAATATGTAGTTCTGTATAGGTCATTGACCTGACGATCTAGCAAATCTAGAGAATTATTAATCTTTCTCTGATTGGCATTTTTATCATTTGCCATTTATATTGACCTCCTTAGTGTGATAAATTATATGGATGTTTTGGAAGTAAGTAATTTTCAAAAAAAAAATAAAAGGAGTAGAGATTTTACTCTCTACTCCTTCTACTTAATTATAATGCAGATTTGATTAGATCTTTGCAAAGAATGCATCCATTGCTTGGTAGAAAGATCCATGCTTGATTATATAATCTCGCTGTTTCCTTCTTTCCATATCTGCTTTGCATTTAGCATAAGCATTCTCTGTATTCTTACGACGATAATTTGTAGAAATAGTATTTGCAGTATTCCCACGGTTATGAGACGTTGTTGCAAATGCTACAGTGGTATTGACAAAATTCATTTTAATGTTATTCATGGTTGAAACCTCTTTCTAATTTTGTAATAATTTAATGGGTTGATATTCGGACATTTATCATAAAAAGAATTATTTCATAAATTAGATTGAATTTTTCATCATCTCTTTTCTACATAGACTATAAATATGAAACTCTGGTAGTGTCAGTACCTTTGTTTCATATTTATAATATCTAATTGAATCTGCATTTTTATTAAAAAAATAATAGGGTAGAGGATTAGCCTCTACCCTATTTTTATTCAAATTGTAAGAATGTTAGAATATACATCTACTGCTAGTTTGAATTTCTTTTTAAACATAGAATATCTGATAGTCTTTACTCCTGTATCTAAAGGATTTACTACACAATCATATATTCTAAGAGATGCAGTATCTCCTTTAGATAATGGAGTAATTGCTTTACTAGCAGGTATTCTATATCTATCAGAAGCTGTAAATACATTTACGCTTCCAATACTTGATACTGCAGATACAGTTGTGAAACCATTAATATTATAACAGTCAGGCTCATAATATATACATTTAACTTTGTTATCAATATTATCAAATAATTCAAAAGCTCTTAATAACGTATTTCCTTTAATATTACTTCCGCTAAAATAGAGATTTTCAAATATCTGATTTTCTGGTTTCTTCATTGCCATGATATCACTAATAATACAAGTAAAATATAGATTATAAATTACTGGTATATGAATGATTCCATAGAATGTTTGATCTGCATCCATAGTTACAATAACTCCAGGAAAATGAGTCATATAACCATCAGTTTTAATAAACCCTGAACAGCTATTCAATATTGGTTGAATATATGAACAGAATTCTTTAAAATCACTACTCACAGAAACGCTCCTTTTTTAATTTCTTCAGAAAGATCTTTCTTTATATCGTTGTCAAGATTGCTATAGAAAATTAATCCTGCAGTATCAAGATTATAATCTTTCTCTACAAAATTAACTGCATCTATCATATTATCTCTTGTAAAGAATATAGCTTGCTGATTAGATCCTTCATCATCAATTCCTCTACCATAAGAAGGATTATATTTGAAGTATTCTCTAATATCATCCATACACTGATTGATATCTCCAAGTCGCATCCATCTTCTACAAAATTCCATTACATTACCAGAGATCATATTCTCAAGGAATTCACCACCTCGAGAATATTTTGCAACTTCATCTCCAGAAGAATACATATCAGGATGCTCATTAAGAGAGAAAGGTTTCATAGGATCATCAGGATCTTCAATAATAATTCTACCAACCTGTGTATTAGGAGCAAGATTATTCTCAAGAATAATAGAGGGATAAAGGCTCGAATAATCGAAATCAACAGCATTATCTGACAACTGAGTTGGCCTACCATTAATATGAAGCATTACACTATCTGCATTATGAGTTGGATCACCAACCATAGCTCCAGGAAATTTTGTGGTAGGCTTTTCATTCCAGAGATTTTTATTATTACCGATTACATATCCATATTCATAAAAGTCTTTACAGAATCGATTTGCAAGATATACAGACTGTCTATGGCATTTCGCATAGTTAGTATTATTGACTAGACATTTAGTAAACACATATTCAAGGTCATTAGTACTAGCTTCAATACATTTCTGAACAATAACATCCATTACGTTATAGAACGAGAATGTTTTAAAATCAATATATGGAAGCTTACCTAAGTCAGTAGTAATATGAGAATAATCTAGTTTTCTAACACCAGCTACAACTTCACCAATTGCATCCAGTTTAAAACTTTGATATCTGCCTCTACCTTTTCTTCTAGATGCAAATTCGATCATCTGATCGAGCCAAACAGTATACATAGAAGCGGCAACATAGTCACCACGCTCTTCATAGTTATTCTTGTTTCTCTCATCTACATAGAATTTCAAGAATGAATATGGATATCTTCCATCACATATAGTTTCAGTTTCATCATGGCCAAGAACTTTAATTCTCTCTATAATATAATTCAAGTCGAATGCCATATTCCAGACTTCAATAAAATCTGGAACTGTAGCTTTGATGATTTTAAATGCTGTTTTAATAAGCTCATATTCGTCATCAAAGAAGATAAGTTTATATTCCATCTTATCTACTCCGAATTTAACAGCTTTCTTATATCCGCCTACAGCATTTACAACGAAATCATACAATTCTTTCTGAAACCCAGGTCTATCAGTATAATGCATATACTCTTCAACCAAAGGATTGTTTCTATCATTCAATATAAACTGGTACACTGTATTGTGAGCTTCATCACAATAAGCTATTGCATTAATAGGAACTTCACCAGGTTCAGGAAACTGATTTAGGCAATATGCAATATCAGTTTCAATATCTAGAAATCCCTTAGTAAGTTTGAAAACTTCATTCTTGTAAGATAGATTAAACAGAAATCTATAATAATTCTCAATCTGAATATCAGACATGAATATACTAGGATCTGTATGAAGTTTTCTATTCTCACTATACTGACCATTGTTTACATTTTCAAGAAACTCATCGATTCTTCCAGTAACCTCAGCAATCGCTTTTAGAATATTTGCATATTTACAAGTATAAGGAACTACCTTTTCTTTCTCAATGAAGAACATTGTATAATTAGGAATTTGACTTTCATCTTTGATTCTATAAAAAGTATACAAAGGTTCTTGGATCACATGAACTTTTTTACCACCAGTTATATTGTCCCTAAATAGAATTACAATATAATCCTTCTGATACGTTCCATCATCATTCTTTTTTCTAGGAATATAAGAAGTATTAATAACTGTAATATCAGAGCCTTTTGGATATCCTGGGATTAATAATTCAAATTGCTCATTATTTACTATAAAAGATTTCTTTTTACTTTTTTCATTGTCTTGCATGTTTAGATACCTCCAATTAATATTAAGTCAAATCGTATATACTTTTTGAAATTTTACACTTTCTATTAATAGATTTCTCTATTGATCATTTTTATAATATATAACCAAAGGAGAGTTTACTATGGCAATCGAATTCCCTAAAGTACCTACCATGGTAGATGAGCATCAAAGCTATACTACCGATGGAAAGCCCAATGATGTCCAAGCCATTAGTCTAGGAATTGTTACGCAAACTAGCAATCAGACAATGCCCAATTTTTCTAGTCTAATTGGAACCAATGTTTCTGTGCCTATTTCTGTAGATGGAAATACAATGACAGCTGATATTATCTCTACAAAACCTAAGAAAGCTAGAAAGAAAAAGAATACAGATGATTCTGCTCAAGAAGATAATAAAGTATCTCCTAGAGAGACAGTAGAAAATACAGTATATGCTGATGAATATAGTGATACAAATGCTATGACTAATACTATTATTGCGCAAGCAGATGGTATTATTATGGACTGTGCTCAAGATATTGCCTATATGAAATCTCAGAGATCTATGAAGGGCAAGTATCATTATATTAATGAAACTCGTGCTGCTATGAACTCTGCGCTTTCTACAAAGCTTGCGGCTATTAAAGAACGTAATGCTACTACTAAGGCTATCATTGATAATGAATATCGTCGTTATAAGGATATGAGAGCACTTGATCAAACTGATGACAATAAGGCAATCATGGATGCATATTCTGCATTTATTTCTGCTCCTGTTGGCGCTCCTTCTTATACGCTACCTAATACTATTAATCTAACTGGTGGTACTGGTGTTATTAGGCAAGATTATCCTCCTCAGATTCAAGCTGGAGTTGATGCAGGAATGAATAACTTTATGAGTCATCTAACTCCTGAGCAAAATCTAATGCTTAACGATAATAATCCTGATATTGAAGAAGTCATTGTTTACGACCAAGCAACTGGAGCTAAGTATTTCCAGTGGATGAATACTAGAACTGGAGAAGTAATTCCAAATATGCCTATTACTTCTAATCTAGTTATTGAGGATTATACTATTGATCCTCGTACTCATCTTGCTAAGAATACTAACTTGAATTCTATTAAGAAAGTCGTTGTTATTAATAACGGAGAATTTAATAATTTCTAAAAAAATAAATGGGGAGAGGTATTTAGCCTCTCCCCACTTTTTATATTAGAGTGTCAATGTTTGATGAACAATATCTTTTACTTTATCTTCTGGAACATTGTTCTTTCTCAACATTCTAATCATTTCTTCGACATTGATCTGAGTGGTTATATCAAAGATTGTATCACCAATGGTCATAATAACTTTCTCACAACCAATGTCTTCATAAGATTCACATGCCCAGACAAACAGTGTATGAATGCACTGAGCAATGACTGTCTGAGTTGCATCCCAGTACATAATATCTCCATCCTGTACATAATCATGCATGATCATGTAATCAGTCAAAGACATTAGATACTTAGGAAACAACTCTTTGATCCTGAGAATCTTAAGATCAGTATGATCAGGATCATGGATAGAAAATAGCTCCTGTTTAAAATCGATGATCTTATCTTCAGGAGTACCTTTCCACATGATAGCCACGACCATAATATCTTCATCATATTCATGGCTAGTCTGATTAATCAGACTATTGATAGGAAAGTCTACTGCTCCTCTACCATCTTCTGGAGCGTATTTAAACAAATGTGGATTTCCATCCACATATGCAAAATACTTCTTCACTTAGTTTCACCTCCTTCATTGGTAATAATCTCAATAGGCTTCTTAAAGAACCTATTAGGATATGCAGGATCATGACGTACAAAACTGATCTTGTAGTCATCTTCTCCTTTCCTTCCGATATATTCGATATCAAAGACATCACCAGGATGGACATCATTTGGATAGCAGAAATAGCTATTCAAGATGCTTCTCCTATAGACAGAAAAGTTTACACAGTAATTAATAGAGAAGTCTCCAAATGTTTCACTGCCATACCGATTAAACTTCACACGAATTTTCATTTTCATATCCTCCAAAATTTTAGATATTGAGAATAATTTATCTATTACTCTCAGTATTATAATATCTAATTGAAATTTTAATAAATAAGTAATAGGAGTAGAGATTTATTTCTCTACTCCTATTACTTATTTATAATGCAGATTCAATTAAGATCCACAGCATTGCAGATTGATTGCTTTTAGCTGTTTATCATAGCCTTTACATACATCATTGATTTTATCAATGATTGTTTTAGGTTTGATATCTGGAATAGTATGAACTCGTGTAGGAGCCATCTTCCTGATAATCTCAGGTACTCCATCAGCGATCTGCTCACAGGTGATAATGGTAGTATGATCACCATTATGATTCTTAATAGAAGAAATCTTATAAAGATCAGAGATATTGAATTGATTGGCTGTAAACATAATTGTTTCCTTTCAAGTGTTACACGCTTCTTTTATTGTTTTTGATTTTTCATTTTTTATCTTTAAGAATTATTTTAAAAAATTATACTTCTTTTATCACTTACTTTCTATAAATATTGAAACTTTGGTATTCCAGTTACCTTTATTTCATATTTATAATATCTAATTGAATCTGCATTTTTATTAAAAAATAATAGGGTAGAGGAATAAATCCTCTACCCTGTTTTTATTGTTCGATTCTAATACCTGTATGAGAACAGATAATTCTTGTAGTAGACTGAGTATCAAATTCCATATTATGAGAGCAAATAATACATTGCTCACTTCCCATGAAGTTTAATATAGAATTTAGTACATTGATAAACATTACTCTATTCTGCTGATCTAGACCACCATCTATTTCATCAAATCTAGGAATATTATAGGTTGTACTACTCTTCATCATCGCAACACAAGAGAATACTAGACCAATCATACATTTCTGTGCAGTAGATCCATTAGAAATATCAGGTACTACAATTCCATTAGGACCAATAAAAGGAATAGAGAATTGTTTCTCATTAATTACTGGAACTTCAAGTCTTATAGATCCATTAAACATATATCCTAGCATCTGGTTGCAGTCAATGATTACATCATTCATATATCTCTTGATATATTCAGATTGAATACCTAAACCATTTCCAGGATTACATGCATTTCTAATAAATGATATCTTATCGTATCTGTCTGCACTATCTGCATATTCTCGTTGATAATCAACGATACTACTTAAAGAATAATTCAATCCATTAATAGTATCATTAATAGGACCAAGATTATCTTCGATTATTGTAATACTATTTTTAATAGTATTTAAAGAATCTACTTTCTCTTTTACTGTTTTAATTCTATCTTTTACAGAATCAAATTCTTGTTTAAGAGAATTTTTATCTTGATCCATTTGATTTTTAGATTGTAATAATTCTATCATAGAATTAGCAATAGCAATTTGTGATTCTAGAGTATCAATAAGACCAGATATAAAGGTACAATTTTTATTTAATTCTTTTAATTCACCTTCTCTTTCTTTATATAACTTTTCATTTTCTTCAATAGAAGCATTAAGCTTATCCATCATAGATTTATTATTCTGATAGATCTTATAATCCGCTTCCATTGATTTTCTCTGATCAAGCAAGCTTTTAAGGACCACATAGATATTGGCTTTTTCAATTAAATCTCCAACAATATTAAACTCTGTGAAAGCATAATGATTTTTAATCAAATTATAAATTTTATTACCAGAGAAAATATCATCAAGAGATCTAATCTTTCTAATAGTACCCATGCAACTCTTAATCTGAATCATCGCTTCATCTAATAGCTGAAGAATGTTTCCTTGCTTCTCCAAAGATATTATCTGAATATTATCAAGATTATTCTGAGATTCTAGAACTGATATCTTGCCAATTAGATCATCAATTTGTTCTTGAGATACTTTATCCTTATTAGCAATATATTTTGCAATATAAGGACAAGTATCAATAGTGCATTCAGAAGGTCTAGTTTGAGCCATCTCATTAATCTCTTTGAGATCATCTCTCATTTTCCTACATTGATCAGAAAGATTGTTGACATCCATAGAGCGCACAGTAATTTCATCTCGTTTTTCTTGAATCCATTTTTGTACTCTATTAATAGACCTATGATCATATTGACTATAGAGATCAATACTAGCACAAATCTCACTTTCTCCTCCAGCATCTTGAATCACTCCTAAGATATTAAGGAAATTATCTAATGCCTTCTTAAGTTCATTTAAATCTATCATAGATACACTATCCAAGATTCCCATATCATCATCTGAAATATATCCACTATATGATTCAATACGATTAGTGATATCTTCAATAGATGATGCAAGATTACTTTGAATCATATTAGATTCAATTCCAGCATAGGTATTCTTATCTTGATTAATAGTATTTGCAGTAGATTCATTAAGAGCCATTAATACAGAAATTCTAGTTTTCTTTTCATCAAGAGACTTCTTATGAAAATCAAGTTGTCTTTCTGTATCTGCTTTGAAACTAGTAATATATCCAATATTCTGATTTTCAGGAGATATTTTAAGTTTCGTGTATTCTTGCATTAGATTATCATCAATTTGCTTTAAACTAGAAACAATGGTTACTAATCTATCCGAAATAGATTGATATAGATCCTGCATTTTATTATCAGGATCAATTAATCTTACTGTAGTCTCCGCTTCAGAAAGATCTTTGATCAATTTATCTCTATCAGAATTAAGCTTCTTTTTCTGATCATTTAATTGAGCAAGTTTAAGTCTTAATTCATTCTCATTACCAAACTCACTAAGTTTAGCATTAATAGTATTCATATAAGACTTAAGAGAATTTGCCTTTTTAGAAATCTGTTTAAAGATTTCATTATAAGTGTCAAGAGATCCAATATATGCAGCCATATATTTTCTTCTATCAGAAGGTATCATATCTACTATTCCTCTATGCTCAGAAGAAATAGAAGATAAATCCAAATATATAGGATCTATACCCATCATAGAATCTCTAATCTCTTTAAAAGAAGATATATTTCCATTTGGGTTGAGTTCTTGACCATTCTTAGAAATATATGCTTTGGTAACTAATCTCTTAGTTCTAGAACCATCAACTCCGGACACTATAAGAATCTTATAATAGTCCTGAGATCCATTTTGACCATTGGATATATAATGAATCTCTTTTTCTGCAGGATACTCTATAATCTGTCTATTACCATTTTCATCAATGAAAACATCTGTTCTATAAGAATCGCTAGTATCTACATTAGGACTCATAGCATCAATAATGGTAGATTTAGCACATCCATTCTCACCTTGAATAAGAACAATGCGATTCTTAAAATCTGACATATTAATTGAAATTTCATCGAGTCCCATACCATTTAAGACTTTGATATATCCTTTTAATCTAAAATAAACTATTCTCATTCTTTCTTATTCTCCTTTTCTATATTTGAGAGATCAAGATCTTCAAATTCTACAGTTTCTGAGCTATAGTCATCATACTGACTAAAGATCTGAGGATTTTTACATACCTTTCTATTTGTTTCTCTTATATCTTTAATCATTTCATTCAATTCTTCTGGAGATATATTATAAACATCAATACTCATAAATCTACACTCCTTTTATAAATGGGTTTCAAAATTATTAAAAATAAAAAGTGGGAGGGTATTATTTAACCCTCCCACCTTATTTATTAGAAGTGATTAACTTCAAATACTCTTGTAGGTTCACCCTCATCAGAGATCTGATCAACAGTATAGTTGGTATCTCCGATAGGAGTCTTAAATTTTGCTTTAACCTTTTTACCTACAGTTTCAATAGCTCTATCAGCACTGAAAGCATCTACTTCATAAGTAGTCTTAGGAATCTTGTGCTCAATAGAGTGCACAACGACAATGAAATGCTTCTTACCCATTTTTAGTTCTCCTTTTTATTTTCCTCATTGTTATTAATAATCCAATCATGAAGATTAAATACAATATGAGGTTCATTACCAGTGATGATAATTTTACCAGGATGAAGATCATTGATCGCCATATCAAAGTTGTCTTCCATATAAGGATAATCATAATAACAATCCTTAATGCTCTTAACGATACAAGCTTTATCTTGATCATCGATTCCTTCAATAGTAATACGTTCAATTCCATTCCAATCAATGGCAATATTGGGAATATTATCCCTATGAAGGAATTCATCAATAATAATAAAGATAAAAGTCTTATCATCATGATCCATGTTGAGAATGATATTGTTATTGATATAATTAGGATTGCCCCTCAGCTGCTGATGAATGAATGTTGCAACATAGGTATTGGTATCACGCTCATCGGTATAAAGAGTAATCTTAATTTCTTTTGCTTCAGCCATTGTTTCATTTTCCTTTCTTTTTATACATTTTTAGAAATAATCCAATCATGAAGATTAAATACAATATGAGGCTCATTACCAACAATGATGAGTTGATTAGGATGAAGATCATTGATCAACATATCAAAGTTGCCAATATTAGGATATTGATAACAATATTCTTCGATGCTTTTTGCAATTCTGTTTTTAGTAGCTTCATCAAGATTACTGATCTTGATCCTTTCAATGCCATTCCAATCAATAGCAATATTAGGAATATGCTTTTTATCCATATGATCAAGATCAAGATAGATAATAGTCTTATCATCCTGATCCATATTAAGGACAATATTGCTATCAATATAATTGGGATTACCTCTCAACTGCTGATGGATATAGGTTGCCACATAAGTGTTCACATCACGTCCATTGGTATAAATGGTAATTTCGATTCCATTAACTTTCAACATAATAAATTTCCTTTCTTTTTAGACAAATATTTATAGATAGTATCTCTATCTATTCAATATTATAATATCTAATTGAAAAATAAAATAGATGGGTAGAGATACCGCCTCTACCCATCTATTAATGCATTAGAAGAATTACTTATCCTTATCGTGTATAAAAATCATGAATAAGAAAACTGCGAGAAAAAGATCAAAAGACCGCATAGCGGATAAGATTTAAGAGAGGTTGAAACGAAAGAAAGGTCCAAATCCTTAGGAATAAGAAATAAGCTGAACTGATTATTTTTATTCATAAAAGGAGGTCTATATTATGAGAAGTATGAAACCGTAACCACAAACTCAATGAAATGCAGAACAAACAAAGAAACCCTATGTTTTGCTTTTTAGATTTTTATTGAAATCCTCCCAATGCATTTATAATAAAGTGATATTGTTAAATTTCAATTCCTCCCACTATAATATCTTTAATTCTATCCTGGATCGTAGATCCAAAATTATCAATAAAATTATTTATAGTAGAATCATATACTGGTTTTGCATCTTTAAGATTAGGATACCCTACAGGGCAAATGAATCCACAGTTTCTACAGATATATCTAATCTTAATATGGTTTCCATAGAATGGTTGATCTTCATATCTTAAAATTCTTTGTCCGCAATATGGACATGTGTTATCATTATATGAAACACACATCTTATATCCATTAAAGAATGCAGATATACCAGAGGTAGATTTTAAATTATTTTCCATAATAAAAAAAATAAAACGTATAGTAGACATAAAATCTACTATACGTTTATATTAGTTACAAGAAGTCACGGACAATACTACCAGAAACTAGAGAGTCTCTGATATCATTAACACCAGAAGCATGTCTGTTGATAGTATTAATCAAACCTTTTATTTTATCATCAGACAACTTAGTGTCCAATGCATCAATCATATCTTTAGGAGGAACTCTAAAATCAGGTTCATCAGAGTTACCAAACCAAGATTTGATATTGATATACATACAACAGACAGTTGCTAGCATCATAGAAAGATCGTAAGTCGGAACCCTTACCTTAGTAGATCCACTGCTAAAATTAATTAATGCAAAATTTGCATTAAAGGACATGTTACGATCCATATCGACAATCTGGAAATACATATCTTTAATAATCTTGCAAACATCATTAAAGCTAGTATTTTCATCAAAGATCATATATGGAACGCCAATAACAGTACCAACTACTAAGTTATTATCATTGGTTCTTGCAGTGGTTGTGATTGTGTCGATAAAAGGTTTCTTAATATTCTTAATAGAAAGAACGTATACAGGATGAAACTTATCTCCATTATTAGCAAAGATACCTTTATCTACATAATCATCTTTTTCTTTATCAATAATAATATCATCGATAGCAGAAATAGATCTTCCTACAGAGATACATAGAGAATCCATAATCTTGGACATAGTTCTAGCTTTACAGTTTCCCATATACTCTTTGGATAAGCTATTAAGCTGACTACAGACAGACGATATAACTTCAAAAGTATGAGCCATGAATGAACCTCCTTTTAGAATTATCTTGCACTAGGCATCGTATAAACAAGCTGAGACTTATATCCAGATGCAACTACTTTACAATCAGGATACCTATTAGATGACTTCTTAGAAATTTCTGAAAAGATTTTCTTTCTACCATTGATAATTACAGTACCAGGAGAAAATACTCTTGACATTGTTTTTTCAATAGCAGATCTTTCAGAAATCTGCTGTTCAGAATACAGAAAGTAAACAAAAGTATCTTTGGTTTTTTCGATATTAGCACCCATAATAAAAGACCTCCTTCTAAAGTTTATAAATTAATTATTAGTCATCAGAAGGAGGAATTTCTACATCTGTTGTAATATCTCCGACTTCATCGTCATCTCCTTTAGATACTGTGATTTCAGACAATTTGACTCCAAGAGTATAATCTTTCTTACCTTCGATATCGATAATTGCAGGAATAAGTCTCTGATAAGATTCAATGGTTTCTCTAACCATATCTTCTTTTACATAATCATATTCCAGGCCACATCTTTTCTTAAGATCGATAGCCTGTTGCATATTATGCATAGTCTTGAGTTCCGACAATGTTTCGATATAGAATTTCTTCCATCCATTAGGCTCATTATAATCAGTAAACGATCCATTATTGATCTTAGCCATAGGACAAATTAATCCAGACAGGCCAGGATCAGAAGAGGAGGAAGCATCAAGATCAACTCTACCTAGCTGGCTAGGATGCACGAAACGATAAACAATAGGAACTGCAGTGCCAGAACCTTGATCACCAAGGCCAGATACTCCCTTATAGGTATAAGAGATTGCAAGTTCAGCATCGTTATCGTTAACCAGATCTACATAATCAACAAGATTAGCAGCATTAATATTTTTCAAGATATAGTTAGGAGGTGTATCAAGCACTCTTACTACATCTTTAAAAGTAACATTTTTGCCTTTATCAGAAATTCTATAAAGGCCACGAGAAATCTTCATTGCATAAATAGCAGGAAGATACTCATCTGCCATTCTAGGATGTTTTGTAGAAATATCCATATTGTCTCTAGCTTTCAGAAAAGAGAATTCTCTCATCATCCATCTAAGAATACAATAAGAATCTTCTTTATCTTCTTTAGGAAGTCTGATAGATTGTTTAGTACGTAGATCATAAATAGATTCCAAAGAATCAAGAACAGGAATACCTTTGTCCAAAGTAGCAGATTGGAAATCTGCACCTAAGATTTTATTCCAATATCTCGGATCATACAAATCATCATACTTTTCGAGTTTCTTCACAGACTTGAGTACTGTATACACAAAAGATTGAGTGACATTATCTTTATCAAACAATCCTTTTACTACAGATACTACAATCTTTTTATGAGGATCTTCGAAATTATAGAAGATCTCAGGATCCATAGGAGGACAAGATGCAGGAGACACATAGATTCCTTCAAGCTCCAACATTTCCATAGCACCCAGCAATCCATATCTTCCTAAAATGAATTTAATTGTATCTGTTTTCTTATTGAAGACATAAGAGGTGAACAAGACACAACGATGATAGCTACAATCCACAATATCAGGAATATCATATAATTCCTTATATACTTTAATAGGCATGAATTGAGTCTTTAGAGTGATACTCTGTACACGACTATTAGAAGTGGAGTTATTGTAAGTACTACCATCAACAATTTGGAAAATAGGATTATAATAGTTGCCAAGGATTCTGAAATAATACTTATTAACATAGATCGGTAATGCAATGAGTACTTCCAGTTCTCCTTCAGACTTTTCTAGTTCACCAGTTTTAGGATCCAATCTAATTTTACTCTCAGGAATATTCAACTTGATATAGTATCTTACCTTGAGTAGCATTACATCAGAATCTCTAAGATTGATATAATCATATTCATTACTGACTTTCTTACCATTCTTAGTCTTCATAGAATAGTAGTGATAAAGGATCTTCTGAATTTCTTCATAATCCTTAATCACTTCAAAGCCAATAACTTTAATGATGAAATATTTATCTCGCTCACATGACAGAATAACCTGTTTCATGCCTTCTATAATATCGTCATCATTTCTGGTAAACCAAAAATCATTAAATCTCTCTCTATGACTATCATTAAAATCATGAAGAAATTTATCAATATTTGGATTTTCTGTAGGAGCATGCATCATTGAATCCATACCATTTGCTGTATATGGATTAATGTTTTGCGGAGTTTGAAGACTTCCATATTGGGTTGAATATTGTGAAAAATCCATTTAACTATACTCCTCCTTAATCAGAATCAGTGTTTCCAGTAAGAATTACAGTGATAGGTTTATCCATAGGATTAGGAACATTGTCACTAGCATTACGAAGTGTAAGCTCAACTTCAATATCAAGTCTTTCACTCATAGCTACTAGTTTATTCATTGTAATAGAGCTAGTTTTGAGAATACGCTTATCGTTCAGATAATTGTCTCCAAATCTAGGAGCATATTTGTTTATATCCATATGCTTAGATGCAATAGCCTGTTTAAAAGCTCTCATCTCAGGACTATCATCTTGATTCATAGGAGGAGTAAAGACAGAATCACTATCCGTAAGAATAGTTGTTTCCATATCTCTGATCTGTTTATTTCTATCTAGAAAGTCAGTGATATTATTAACATCACTAAAATCTACAGAATTGACACTATCAGATCTATATTTAGATTCTTCTTCATGAGTAGGAAACTTAGTAAAATATATACACCCATCTTGATAGATTCCTGGCTGCTCGTCAGTTTTTCCTCTAAATGGAAGAATATATCCTACACCGTTTTCATCTTTTACTTCGACAGCTGTTGAAGCAGCTAAACTGGGATTAGTATAAGTCAAATATTCGCTTCTAAATTTATCTTCTTGTATAACATCCATGATTTTTCCATCAATCGTAGCCGTCTTCAGTTCCATATTTTGGTATCTCCGATCAAAATAATATAAGATAGCAGGCTGGGGAATCTCTTCCCCAGCCCACTGTCTTATTTTAAATTATACTACCAATGCTTAGGAATAATGGATTATGCTGCGTCCTGAATTGCAGAATCGTCCTTAATCAGGACCTTCATAGCACCATCAGGAATAATACCAATATCGATAGAACCATCAGGATCAACTTCTGCCACGCCCTTAAAGACACCCTTAAGAACCAGAGTAGCAGGCTCAGTATCAGTAACATTCTCCTTCAGCCAGTTGATGATGAACTCAACCAGAGTATTCATCATAGTGATGCAGGTATCGCTATCCGCAAACTTCATGTTGTACAGAGAAATGCCAGCAGCGGTGAAGTAAGGAGCGATCATTGCATTGTTTGCAACATCGACAGTATCACAATCCTTCAGATCTTCTTCATATGCGGTCCAGGTATAATCCCAACGACCTGCAGCAGGATTGTTAGGATCATCAACATTTGCAATATACTGTACCTTAGCACCTGCCAGGAATCTACCATCAACAGCACGGAAGATAAGAGCCTTGCCAACGGAAGTATTCTTCATTGCAGACAGGCACATACTTGCACCATGGAATAGGACAGTTGCAATCTTATAGATATGAGTAGGTCCAATCAGAAGATGCTGGTTTGCCAGAGCCTTAGAGTATTCTTCGCTGATACTGGTTTCCTTAAATTTCTTTTCCATAATAGTTTATCTCCTTTTTTGATTGAAAATTGTACTCCAGTATGTTTCCATGCTGTAATTTATAGTTCCGATATGCATAAAAATTTACATAATCTATGGACCATAAACATCATATTTTTTCATTTTATACCTCCAGAATATAATATATCCACTAGTGGATCATTATTATAATATCTTGCTGTTTCTGATTTTAGGTTTTAAATAAAAAGGTCTAGAGATTTCTCTCTAGACCAATTTTTTAATTATTCAGAAACGACTTCTGCTTCTACGTGTTCAGGCTCAGCAGCATCAGCACCAAGTTCTACAGTATTGTAGTATCTTGCCATCAGCTTATTCTTATCTTCATCACTAAAAGAATCAATGATCATTACAGGAGAAGACTTAGGAACTTCACCACTAAAACAAGTGCCAGTAATATGCAGTACAGGTTTTTCAATAACACTGTCTACAAACATATCGAACTCGATGAAGTAATCACTATTCTTGCTGTTATTATCATCAGCAAACATAAAATAGTGATGGGTAAGACTATTATATCTATGCTCAATAATATCTCTAGCATATTCATTATGAATATACTCAAAGAGGTCATTAATGAAAATGCATACCTCTTTATAGATAATTACGATATTAGATATGATAGTTTCTACATTGAAAGGCTCATCACCACAATGCTGAGCCAGATCAATATAATACTCAGTGAGCCGATGAAGAAGATTAGTCTGCTCTTCAGTATTGTCTTCCTCAATCATCTCAAAAGGACTTACAATGCTGATATATCCGAGAGTGCAATTCAGATATTTAGGCTGACCATCTTCACTAAATGCAAGCCCAGAATCACAAAGTACTGCTTCAATAACTCTAACCAGTTCGCTTACTCTTAGATCTACCCCTTCAGACTTAAGGCATTCCTTAAGCTCATTGATATTGTAGCTAAGTTCAGCAAACTTACGCATTTCACTGAATTTAATAGAACCAGGCTCGATAAACTTATAATACTTTTCTTCCATAATATTTACTCCTTACATTCCATATACTTATTAAGATTATTTACAAAGTCATCCTTTGTAACAATCATAACACCAAAATGTTCTGCTTTTCTAGTCTTAGAAGTATTGGTATTCTCACTAGGGACTAGTAGAGCATAACAATCTTTATTAACTGCAGCATCCTGGTCTGCATCGAACCCAAGAGAATTCAAATAGACTTCCAGTTCTTTATCTCTAAATCCTGTAAATCTAATTTTTCTTCCTTCTCTTCTCTGATATTTCTGAATGTTGCCATTAGCAAACATATATTCAAGATCATTCTTGAAATAGTCCCATTCTCTTCCAATAGTATCAGCAGTAGTAGGACCAATTCCTTTAATGCTTGCCATATGCTCGATGACTCTCTTATAATAATACTTAGAAGGATCTAGCATACCAAACATATCTCTGATCTTAAAATAATTCAATTCAGGAAGTATCAACTCCCAAGTCTTAGTAGAAATACCAGTAAACCCAATTGCTCCAAGAAGTACAGAATCCAACAAAGGTTGAGTAAGAAGATTCATACACTGTCCATGAATATTAGTACATTCAATAGGGCCAAATCCTCTCTTCTGCAGTTCTTCATTCCAATTAGGACCAGTAACTAATTCCATCATCTCTTTAAGATGGTAGCACCCGATTTGATTGATAGTTGCTTCACCAAATCCAATAAGACCAAGTTTAGCACACATATTAACCATTCGTGCAAGCTGTCTTCCGCCACAATCAGGATTTAAACATCTTGCAGATCTACCGGAATCAGAAATCTGTACAGGAGAACCACATACAGGACAAGTAGAAGGAAATACTTCAAGAGGAGAAACTTTCTCATTATCCATATTCCAATCATTCAATGGTTTAGACACATAAGGCATTACATCATTGACGTATTCAACATCAAGCATATCACCTTTATGAAGTTTAAGTTCATTAAATCTAGCAAGAGATTGTCCAGAAGATTTAGGATGGATGGTTCCATAGAACTCCACAGGATCGTAATGGATCATAGGAGTAATACTTCCATCCTGACCAACAGTATAAGAGTATCCTCTAAAAATAGTTTGTTTCTTGAGAGGATTAAACTTAACAGCAATGCTATATTTATTGATATAATTTTCTCTTCCAAGTTTCTGACGAATATTTTCATCTCTATAAGAGACTACAATACCATCATACATGAATGGAATTTGATTTCTCAACATTTCAGCATTCTTTGTAAATATATTAATCCAAACAAGATTCTCAATATAATTACCAGATCCCATAGAGAATCTAAGTGGACACCCTTTAGACACAAAGTTGTGATTTAAGAAATAGATCTCCTCAAGTCTATCAGAATGGCATACATCATGATAGACTTTTTGCTCTACTGCTAGAGGAACTAGAGTAATGAAATCTCTATACTTCCAAGCATCTCCAGAAGCAAACAATCCAACAATAGCAGATCTACAATTCTTATATTCATATCCTTTAGCTGCATTGAAATAAGGCAGATCGTATTGAGTAATGATTGCTTCAAATTTAACTCCAATCATAGGTGCATCTTTTTCTCTATGAGGGAATTTATACCCCTTAAGAATAGGAGTCAAATCAGATGCTCGTCCAACACCAGTATCACCACGAGATCTTGCAGAAACAACTTCATCTGTACAATCAGCTTCTACAGAAATTCCATCATACTTTAATTCAAGTATAATATCAAATTTCTCATTTGGCTGAATAATTCCTCTCTTAAGATGATCCTGAAAGAAATCTCTTTCCACAGTCTTTACATTAGAATCATCAAGAACTCCTCTTTCAGCAGCATCTTTATCTAATACAAATTTGCATTTATCAAGAGTGCCAACAAGTTCAGGATGATTATGCTGAGTATCATGATATCTTTTAGATATCATTTCTGCAGTTACTGGGTTTGATACATTTTCAAAATCTCTATGATCAATATACTGATTATATGGAATCAGAAGATCATCTTTAAAGAAGCAATCATTTTCATCAACTGGATCTATAAAAGATATCGCTTGAGTCATTTGCTGCTCTACAAATACTTTATTAGTTCCAGTAGATGCTTTAAAATTAATTACTTCTGCACCAACTTGAAAGTTTGGATCGTATGTTTTATACTTCTCAAGAAGCAAATCATAAAATCCATCTTCAATAGGAAGCAACTCTTTATCAGTATCATTATAGGTAATATTGCAAATAGTAATAATACCTTTAAGATCATCAATATCTTCTGCACTGAGTTGAGGCTTATTATAAAGAGTCATAGCTACGTCATTTAAATACTCTTTATACTCATATGCAATAGACATATTTCCATTTCTTAATCCATTAAGAACATTTTGGATTGCTGAGTTCATTTATGTTTCTCCTTTCTCTTCTTGTCTATATTTCGAAGTTGAACCAATAATTATAAACCATTTTCTCCTTTCTATCACTATTATAATATCTTAATAATTTTATTTTTAAAAATAAAAGGTCTAGAGATTTCTCTCTAGACCAGTTTTTAGTTATTATTCAGTAATATCATCTTTAGGATAAACAGGTTGCACATCTTCCATATCATCAGAGAAAGATACAGCATCAATAGTAAATCCTAGCATACTACTGATCTTCTTAATTTCATCGACTGTCTTATACCAATGATCAAAATCATATCCTTCATCCATGAATTCAACAGCAGGAGTCATTCCATTTGGGTTACCAAGGAATTCTACTGCATTTTGCATCATAGGATATCTCTTAATCTTTCTCTTTTTAGAGAAAGTAATCTTATATCCCATAATCTTCAATCTTGCATTAAGGATTTCTGCAGATCTATTCTTAGATGTGGTATCAATTTGAACATTGACATTGTAAGGATCATTAATAGCAATTTGCTCAACCAAACGTCTTGCATGAGGAGACAGAGAATGAAGCAAAAGGTTGATAACAACATATTCTGTTCCCATATGATCCAGGTCACCAGATTCCATCTGACCCAGCTTAATAGGAGTATTAGAATTGGGCTCTCTATAATTCTTAGAAGCTTTACTCTTTGCATTCTCATTCTTAAGGTTAGTAGAAGACAAACTAGCGGCAGAGAATTTCTCTTCAGCAAACTGTTTCAGACGAATAACATACTGAGGAGCAGCAATCATAGGTCTTCTAGTAGGAATGAATCTATAATTGCCACGAGAATCCACAATAGGAACCAAGATTCTCTTTTCATCAATCCAAGGAAAAGCTTTATAGAGAGTAATCAATTTATCGATATTCATAGTTTCAGAAATAGGATTATTCGATACATTGATACAAGTCTTGCTCAGAATGCTCTCAAGAAAAGCATTCTGCTGCCTATAATCCAAGGAATTAATATAGGTGCTCATATCTTGACACTGTTGTGGAGATTGAAGACTCAAGAATTTCAAAATGTCATCAAAGGCATCTTGAAGACTCATATTGCCTTCTCTAATTCTGTCCAAGATATTCATAGAAATATAATTGATCTCATGCTCAAAGATCTGACCAGCATTCTCTCTGTTATACATCGTAGAAGAATTCTTGATCATATCAATAGGCTGACCATTATACATTTTAGGCATTAATTCAGTATCAATAATCTTAGAAACAACACCCTTTCCACCATATCTATCAGAAACTTTATCTCCAACGCCAAGCTTACGATTTTCCATCACTACAAATTCAATAGTAATATTACTAAACTGCTTTTTATCAATGAACTTTTTGCCTTCAAGTTCAGCTTTAGCAGTATAGAACATTTTATTCAAGTCATAGCTGAGACTATATCCTTGAGTTGCAAATGTGCCAACTACATTTACAATCTCCTGATTCATTCTCTGCCTATCTTCATAATATGCAAGGAATTGCTGATTGTATGCATTGGTCTTAATATACTCAGGATTATTGCAATAGATATTAATATCAATGACTTTACCTTTAATGGTAATCTTATCATCAGACATCATAATCTCTTGTAATCTCTTAACAGACTGAGTATAAATTGCTTCTTCCTTTTTATCTCTTCTATATGCCATAAGGATACCATCTTTAACATCTTCACCAATGTCAGGATATACCTTATACATATCATCATTACCATAGATATTCAGAGGAATATCATTTTCATTGATAATAATCTTTACAGTACGAAGCAAAGGAGCAGACAGAAGATCACTACATCTTCTAGAAATAACAACAGAGTCTTCCATATTGTTATCTAGTGCCATATATGCAACATTGATATTGCGTCCACTGGTCTTATTACCATACTGATCAAAGCCAGTGGATCTTCTAATAATATCACCTTTATGAATAATAGTACCAGGGTTACTATAATTATCCATAATGGCATTATTATGAAGATAGCCATAAACTTCTGTTACATATTTATAGGAAATACGTTCTACTACAGTTAATTCATTCTTAGAAAGATTTCTGAGAATGAGATAATAATGATGGTTAGGAGCATATGAAAATTTAGAAATCTTAGCGATTACTTCATAATCATCATCCATTTGAATGATAGAAGAAGATCTTTCACCAAATCTATTTTCATAGCCAGTTGCTACATATGGAATCTCTCCACGAGTAAGAACTAGAGAATGAGACTGATGGGTGTTACCCATAATCTTTCGTCCACCACTATTAGTAGCATTATTAGGAATATTTAGACCTTTTCCTAGCATCTGTTCTGGCGAACTTAAATAGCTGGCTGCCTCTCTAACCTGATCTACAAAGTTACTTGCCATTTGTTTATCTCCTTTTATAAAATTTATAGCCAATAACAGTTCTTGGGACCATAATTTTCAGTAGGATATTTCTTAGCGAGCCTACTTCCGGGTTTATAAGAGATGTGCATATCATTATAGAAATTTACCATTCCATTAGGATTATCCTTTGCCCATCTTTCACATAGTTCATCTGGATGCCTACTTGTAAGATGATAATAAACTACTGCCTCTTTAGTTTTAGATAATCCATGAGTTCTAGTCATATCTCCAACATGACTTTGAACTTCTTTCAATAGACAACCACAAGATTTGGTATGTCCATTTCTAAGATATTCTCCAATGACTACTATTCTATTTCTTTCAGGACAGTCACACTCACAGAGAAAAGTTGGTTTCTTTTCTCCATTAGGAAATTTCTTATCTTCTACTCTCTCAAGTACTGTTAGATGATTATACTTATCTCCAGGCTGAATTACAGAACCAATAGACACATTTTACAACTCCTTATTTTTTAATGGAAGATCTACAATATAGTTTCTTGAATCCCAGAAACAATTTTCCTTACTATAAGGTAGAAGTGGATCTTTTCTATGAATTCTTGCTCTCTTAAAATGAGTATCCTTCATATCATCTATGAAATTATATACACCATTTTCTTCATCTTTCCATCTATCACATAGTAAATCTTTTTTAAATTTCATCAACCTTTCCCAATATTTAAGAAGCTCAGGATATTCCTTACTAAGTCCTTTTTTATATACTCTTTTATGAGTAACTAGTCTATGATTATTTTCTCTTTGGTAACATCCACAAGATGTAGTATGGCCAGATCTAAGAGCAGTACCACAAACAGAAATTTTTGTATGTTCTGGGCAACTGCATTGACACCACCAGAATGCCTCTCTTCTATAAGGATGCCTAAAATGATTTTCATCTCTACCCAATACATAGAGTCTACCAAATCTTTGTCCAGTTAAATCAATTAGTCTACTCATATATTTCACTCCTTTAATAATAAATTAGAAATAATATCAATCTCTAATCATATTTATAATATCTATCTCTTATTATTTTTAGAATATCATATATTTAGCATATTCATTATTTACTGGCCTTCCATATTTGTCCATAAAAAATATAGCATTTACATAATCAAAATCTCTATCATCATAAGTTCCAGATATAGCATCTTCATAGGAATATCCATCTATAATTCTATCTCTTATGGTATTCTTTTCGTATCCCATTGCTCTATTCCATTCGGATACCATATATGAAGAATCTTCATATCTAATTACCATATCATTTATTCTATCGAATTGTTTTATACTCTTTTCTACCCAAATACAATTATCAGGTCTATACCCAAGAGAATCATTAATTCTACCAACTTTACATCCTAATTCATATGTAGGAGACATATCATCATAAAATGCTTTTATTCCAGTTTTAGAATTAATCCATTCTCCATATACAGGAATATTAAAATGCTTAGTTTCTGGAGCTCTTGTAGCTTCATAAATCATATAATGATATGCATAGATTACTTCATTTACATAATATCCACAAGGAGGATAATTTTCTATAGGTTTATTATTAAATTTAGCAGCAGTAGTTTCTCGTCTTAAGCATCCACAGGATCTAGTAATGTTTCCTACAAGATTCTTAGCTTTCACGATTACAGTATTTCTTTCAGGACAACTACATTGACATAAATATTGTGTCATATGCTTTTTACTTTTTGGATCTATGAAATCTGCTGCTTTTCCAATAACAACTAGTCTTCCAAAGATATCTCCACTTTGGATATTATACATTCTGCCCATATAAAATATCCTCCATAAATAAAAATAAAAAGGTCTAGAGATTTCTCTCTAGACCAGTTTTTGCTTTAAATATTAGTATGCTCTTCAGGTACAGAGTCAACAGTCTTTACAGCTGCTTCTTCTTCATGAGGTTCAATCTCGTCATTCTTATCTGATTCATAAGTCTGATCTTCATTAGGAGCAGTTTCAGAAATATCATCGATTTTAATAAGCCAGTAAATTGTTGTTGCTATACCAATTACAATAGCTCCGACAATTGTCCAAAGCATATCACTACGAATCATTTCTGTAAGAATCTTAGTAATGATGAAAGAAGAGAATAAATAAATACATCTGCAGACAACAGTCAATACACCGATTGAAAATACTCCAAGTGATACAATCATTGCAATCTGAGGATTTAAACCTTTTTTATCATTTACAATATTATCTCTAATGATACACAATATTGCTCCGATAAATAATACACAGTATAGAAAGATCATTACACTAAGTGTATTATTATTAAGAATTTCTTTCATTTATCTATTCTCCTATTACATTCCAAGAATACTATTAATGATATTCTGATTAGGTTGAGTAATGTTTTTTTGTTCCTCAACCTCAGGATTCCCCAATAGAGTTTCCAATTCTGCTCTAGCAACTTCATTAAATGCTTTAGCGAATTCAGGATCATTAAATAGTTTATTCTTGAAATCTCTCTGTCTAAACTTCATATCTTCATGTCCACGAAGATAGCAAGTAGCACCGGTAATAATAGCACCAGTAGACTTCAGGAACATAAACAGTGAAAGAATATCATCAAAGCCATTGGTAAAATCAAATACCATAGGAACAGATCTACCAGCAGCATTGGTACGAGACTTAATGATCTCAAAATCAACAATCTTACCATTAATTCCAAGACCATCAGTTTCTTTCAACTTAGCACCATCATCTACACGAATTAAGTTATTTGCCAGATACAATGCTGCTTTACCACCAGGCAAAGTTTCACCAGGTTTCAAGAAACTAACCTGAGATTTAGTGTGAGTAAAAGCATTTACTTCAATCTTATCGTTGATATGATTGATAGTAAATAGAATAATATTAGCAGCTTTCAACTTAGGAACGATTCTCTTAAATACTGCAGTATTAGTTTTAGCTGTAGCAGTAGTAGACATCTGTCCGCTAAGTTCTTCTTCTTCAGTCAACTTCTCAGGAGTAAGCATAGCCAAAGAATCAAGAATATATACAGTAGGAATAAGCTTATAAATCTTATTTCCTCTAGAATCTAGCTTACCTGTATCATATTCAAAGTCTGCTCTATTATTCATTTTAATCTCATAAATAGAAGCAATTCTCTTATAGAAGTTTTCTGCAGATACTGCAGTATTTCTATAAATAATTCTCTGTTCAGCTTCCTCAGGAGTAAAGTGAGTCAGAAGCTCTCGTCTTGTAGCATTTGATCCACCTTCAATATCATCAAAGAAGATAGTAGCCTCAGGAAAAGGTCTAACAATATTAGCAGCCATCTGAATAGCCGCCGTGGTCTTTCCCGATCCCGAGCGCCCAGCGAAACTTACTGACGAACCATCGACAATTCCTACAGAATTGTACCAGAAGTCCTCAGTTTCGGACTTCACATGAACTCTATATCCATTTAGAAAGTCAAACGGAAGGAAACCTGTAGGGTATAGCACATCTGCTACAGCTTCTTCCATTCTAGGATCTTTTGTTTTTGCCATTTGAGCCCTAAAACGATCTGCTAAAAGTCCCATTATTAATACCTCTCTTTATTTTTTACATCAGCCAATTAATAAGTCTCTTAAGAGTATCATCATCTTTGACCAACTGTTTCAATTCAGGAATATTGTCCAGAGTGATCTTGTGAACCTTGCCTTCATTATCTACTACAATTGCATTGCAGTATGCATTGTATTCATTCTTTTTGGACGCAGAATATGAAGTAGACTTAGTCTCATCCTTAGAAGCATCTTTATCATTATTAGTATCAGGCTTCTTGATATTATAAGTGTATTCTGGTTTCTTCTTTTGCTCTTCGTGCTTATTTACTTTAGCATCACTACGAATATTCTTCGGATCAATCTTAGATGCTTTAGTAGCAGATTCTCCAGGCATCATAGATACCACTCTATCATCACATACACCCCAGTCGTCACAAAGCATATTAGAAATAGTATACATCATGTCAGGAGATTCACGAAGATTAACAGCTTTACCATCTTTGGTAACCATAATAATCTCACCATTCAGAATACACCAATAACATTTCCAAGTGGTACGAGTTACTTTATGACCCTGCTGCATAGAGACAAAAGCACTGGTGAAATCCATAATATTTACCTCCAAATTTATTTTATATGGTATATAGATGTATCTTCAGTAATAGATTTTTAAAGGCTAGGATTATATTCTCTATCAATAATCGGTACCAAAATGATTTGATTAGACTCGATAGATTTCTTTACATCAATAATTCTCTGATTAGAAGATCCTCTAAACTTAAGTGCAGGAGATCGTAACTCTTCTTCATAAGGACCATCTACAAGAACATCAATAAGATTCATATATTCCTCAGAACAACTAGTATGAGGATATGCAGTAGGATCAAGAATATCTTCAAATCTAAATCCTGTATAAGCCCAGATATCTTTATCAGGAACTTCTTTCTTTACTCTAAGAAGAAACTGATATAATGGATATTGATTCTTAGGCTCAAATGGATCTCCTCCTAATAAAGTAAGTCCATTTACATAATTCTGTTTAAGAGATCTAATTACAGTATCTTCAGTGCTCTTATCAAATTCCCAACCATAATTGAAATCCCATGTTTCAGGTTGAAAACATCCTTTGCAGTGATTAGTACAGCCAGAAACAAATAAAGATACTCTAACTCCCAATCCATCAGCAATATCACATTGTTTAATCTTACAATAATTCATACAAATACCTCCAAATAAATAAAAGAGGAGTGGATTAAATTTCCACTCCTCTTAAATTAAAACTTTTGAAAATTACAGATGAAGAACTCTATCCATAATCTCTTCAGTACGACCCTGATTCCAGAATTGAGTTCCAATATCCTTTCTACCCTCGGTTTCCCGATATTTAAGTACGGGAGTAGACTATACCTTATCATTCAGCAAAATACTAAACTTATTGCTATTATAGTCGTTGAACGTATCACCTATATTTCTATAGAAGATTTCGCTGCGTCTGAGTGACTTGCACACTCGGTTGATCCTAGCTTAGTCAGTTCTTATGGTCTCTACTATATTTCAAGCTGTTGAGTTCAAAACTCATGCCACTATCACGCTTATCATTTCTGATTACGTTGTAGTCGACTAAGGTTATGGGATTGTCCCCGCAATTTAAGCAATTTAACGTGAGCCATATTTATCAGTAATTTAACCCACAAGTACGTCTTGCAACATTCATCTTATTCTGATCAGTGTTACCACAATTAGGACATTTCCAAATAAATTCTCCTTTATCATCCTTTACGATTTCAATTTGGCCATCAAATCCACAGCACTGGCAATAATCGCTCTTGATATTAAGCTCTGCATAGATTGTAGTTTCATAAATATATTTAAGCACTTGCAGTACTGCTTCAATATTATCTTTCATATCAGGGCATTCGATATAGCTGAGGCAACCGCCTGGGGACATCTCCTGAAACTTAGATTCGAAATGAAGCTTTTCGAATGCATCGATGTGCTCCCGTACATTGACATGGTAAGAGTTGCTAATATATCCATGATCATTCACACCAGGTACAATTTCGAACTTCTTAAGAACCTTTGCAAAAGTTTGAATTGTACTCTCCATAGGAGTGCCATACAAAGAATAATCGATATTCTCAGCAGCTTTCCACTCTGCAGTCTTATCATTCATATGCTGCATAACCTGAATAGCAAAAGGTTCACCTTCAGGATCAGTATGAGATTTGCCAGTCATATAAAGAGTGCATTCATAAAGTCCTGCATACCCAAGTGAGATAGTAGAATATCCGCCATATAAAAGCTTATCAATAGTCTCACCTTTCTTCAATCTAGCAATAGCACCAAACTGCCAAAGGATGGGAGCAACATCAGAAGGTGTACCAAGAAGTCTTTCATGGCGGCATCTCAAAGCCGTATGACAAATATCCAAATATTTGTCAAAGATCTCCCAGAACTTATCAGGATCTCTATGAGAGAGCATTGCAATATAAGGAAGATTAATAGTCACAACGCCCTGATTGAATCTTCCATAATACTTGTGCTTACCAGGTTCATAATTACCAGCATTAGCAATATTACCTGTACCATTATCTGTAAATCTATCAGGAGTAAGGAAAGATCTACAACCCATCGGAGGATATACATCTCCCTTTACCTGAAGCATCTTCTTCTCAGATAGATAATCAGGAACCATTCTCTTAGAAGTACACTTAGCAGCTAATTCTGTCAGATACCAATAAGGAGAATCTTCAGTAATATTATCTTCTTCTAGAACATAAACCAATTTAGGAAATGCAGGAGTAACATATACGCCGCATTCATTCTTGACGCCTTGATAACGCTGTCTTAGAGTTTCCTCAATGATCATTGCAAGATCTTTCTTTTCTTGCTCATTTCTTGCTTCGTTCAAATAGAGGAAAACTGTAATGAAAGGAGCCTGACCATTAGTAGTAAGAAGAGTAACGACCTGATATTGAATGGTTTGAACACCTTTCTGAACTTCAATACGAAGACGCATTTCAGTAATCTTTTCAATTTCTTCAGGCGAAATTATAATACCAAGATCTTTATGCTCTTTAATAACTTCTGCTCTAATCTTCTTTCTACTTACATCAACAAAAGGAGCAAGATGGGTTAGAGAAATACTTTGGCCACCATACTGATTAGATGCTACCTGAGCAATAATCTGAGTAGTGATATTGCATGCAGTAGAAAAACTATGAGGAGTCTCAATGAGTGTTCCTGTGATAACAGTACCATTTTTTAACATATCATCGAGATTAATTAATGAGCAATTGAAACTATGTTGGGCGAAATAGTCACTATCATGGAAGTGAATAGCACCTTCATTCCATGCATCAAGAACAATCTGAGGAAGCAAATATCTACGAGTAAGATCTCTAGAAATTTCACCTGCCATATAATCTCTCTGGGTAGAATTAATAACCGGGTTCTTATTAGAATTTTCAGATTTTGCTTCTTTATTGTTAAGACCTACAAGAGAAAGAATTTTATCATCAGTGGTGTTCTTCTGACGAATCTGACTATGCTGATATCTATAGGTAATATAATGCTTTGCAACTTCAAAAGCACCAGCTTTCATAATACCAGTCTCAACCATATCCTGGATATCTTCTACACCAATATTTTCAGTGCTCTTAGCACATTCATCTACAACAGTGCTAGTAATTTCAGAAATTTTACTCTCATCAAGTCTTTCTGATTCAGGGACGGAGTTATTTGCTTTTGTAATGGCATTTAGGATCTTCGTCTGATCAAACTTGACGATTTGACCATTCCTCTTTACAACATTTTTAATTTCAGCCATTGTTAATATTTCCTCCTAAAATAAAAATTCTTTTCGACATTCAGAGTCGGATTAATATTAAGTTCATCTAGAGAGCAAAATCAAAAATAGAGAAAAAATAAAGCCAGAGATTTTGCTCTCTGACTTTATTATTAGATGTTATTCTTTTTTCTCGTCTTCAAATGTTTCTACTAGCATCTTCATAAGAATACTGATGTCAGTAATAATAGCAGCAAGTTTATAATAAAGATCTGTATTATTACTAAAAACACTTAGTCTATATTTAATATCATAAGTCATATGAAGTTTGAGAATATATCTATCATACCGACCACATATATTTCCATGATCATCAGTTACTATATGGAATTTAGAATTATCATCTGCGATATCTTCTAATTCCCATACTTTATTAGGAGTAGTATGCTTTCCTTTTAGATGCTGTTCCATCTGATCAAGGATATCAGCATTTGTAGAGCTCTTAAGCATATTTTCCATTTTAGAAACAAACTCAGGATTTTCTTTACTGTTGGTATCGAGAATCAGATAAGGAATATAAATCCATCCATCACGATTAAATACTTCTTGCTTTTCTATATATTGACCAAAGCTAAGATCACCAACAATTTTACATTTAACTCCAAGCTTTTCAAAGAATGGAACAAATAATCCCATTACAGGATCATCTACAGGAACTGATGCATCATTATTATGAATCATCTCATATTCCTCTTGAGTAATCATGCGCCCATCATCATTATACACTAGATCTCTCATTTTCTCCACTCCAATCCACAAGTCCATTTATAAAGATCTTCTGCACATTCAATAGCTCTTCTATGAAAAGTAAAGAATTCATAATGATCTCCAATATTATTATCGATCTTTGCTTCAATAGTAATGCATCCATGCGTCTTACCTTTTCTAATTTCCCAACTAGAAGGAAGATTATAAAGATCATGCCTAGTAACAGATTTTTCAAACATGATATAAGGAGCATACATATTAGAAGTAGAGAATACTTCAAAATTTTCTACAATAGGAATATCAGTTCCGTGCACTGTAGAGATATCATTTACCAAATCAGGAGCTATATGTCCTTGGCAGCAATACTTAGTCTGATATCCTCTCTTAAGAAGCTCAGCAACTGCAGGAGCAATTAAATCGTCACATGGAAAATTATCCATAGGATAAGTAATCTCAATATTCCCAGGAAGATCCATTGAATTTGTGATGCTTCTATCCTTGATGATATATCTTCCATCATTTGCTACGTAAACCATTTTCTTTTTATCTCCTTTTTATTAAAATAGAGAGTAAGAGTTTTTCTCTTACTCTCATTATTATAATATCTATTCAATCTTAAATTTTGATTAGAAGAAATTATCCATACAATGATCAAGCAAATATCGAGTATAGCGCTCTATAATTTTCGCTAAGTTGATTAGAGCATGATGTAAGACCCCAAACACAGATTCTTTCTTTTCTTTCTTCTTTTCAGATTTTGAATTTTTGATTATTACAGTTTGGGTCTGTTCACAATCATCTCCACCTGTCTGATTCATAGAAATTCCAACTGTATAATTATAATTTCCAGTAATATTAATATTCTGAGACGTGATTGTGCCATACTTCTTTTGTTTCATTTCTATATATTTTAACATCTCAGAAATAGAGCTAGAACAATTTACAGCAGATGTAGAAGAATTTGTAAGAATCATATTGATATCTTCTTTATCATGACCAATATTTTCAGTAGATGCATTATTAAAAATGCGATTATTAATTTCAGCCTGTTTATTATTTAAAGCAGAATATCTCATCCAATCATATTTACTATCTTGATAGGTTGATTTTTCTTCTTGCTGTTCCCTCTGAAATTCAAGAATCATTTCTCTCTTTTTCTCTATCTCTATATGCTTCTTTATTTCACGTTCTATATATGGTTTACAATCATTTACATTGCAGATGAATTCCCAATAATAATCATTATGGATATTTTTAAATGTGCAAAAAACTTGGTAAAGATGTTCTTTAGTATCTTTATATTCTGTAATATAAAGATAATCAGTAGTATCCCTAGATGCTTTAAGCAAAGGTTTATCATCTTTATTTTTACTCTTTCCAGCAAATTTTAAATGATGATACCAATCAAAATATTGGAAAATATCAACCTTATTTGAATATTCAGAAGAAGATCTAATTTTAGATCTAAATTCATTTATATCAAGATCTGCAGAAAGAATAGTATTTTCTCTAAGTTTATCACTATCTATATCATTATTTTTAACTTTCTGTCTGAACTCTGATACTGGATCATCATATTCTTTGTCCAAATCCAAATCTAAAAGATCTAGATTATTATCCCATGTGCCAATATATTCCCATTTATAACAGCCATCTGAACATTTCTCACATATATATTTACAGAGAATAGATGGATTATCTCTAGGAATGGTTAAAACTATTTTATTTTCAAATGTTTCTCCTGGAGGAAGTAAAGGACGTCCATCATCATGCGACCCAACAATAACAACATTTGGTGATAAAATCCAATATTTCGGTGTGCTATTCATCATTCTCATTAATTTAAGAATTTGCGAATTATCTCCCATAATATTTACCTCCAAAATATCAATAAGCTTTCCTTCCAATTCTAACTCCATTAGCATAATCCTGCTGATTAATAGGTCGTTCATTCTCATCTACAAAATAAATTGCATTAATACATCCTTTCTGCGGACGCTTTAAAATTTTAGCAGGATCTGTAGCTCCTCTTTCCGTTCTAGAAGAAACTGTATTTGGAGTAAGCCCTAATACATAACACCAATCAGCAACAGAATAATTATTTCCATTATAATCAATATAATTTACTTTCTTTTCTACAGGTGTAGAAAGAGCTTTCTCAATAGTCCATCCACTAATTATCCTATTCTCAAGTGTTGTAAAAGGAATATTTAGTTTATTTGCCCATTCAGATATAGTATGGGTCTCTCCATTATATGTAATAAATTTAGATTGAGGAGTAATAATTTGAGATCTATATACCCATTTACAATTATTCGGAGAATAAGGTTTACTATTATCCTTTCTAGTCAATACTTTATTGTCATCAGGATCATATCCATTTTCATATGCCCATTTACGATAGTTTACATATCCATTTTCACCGGACCATTCATCACATACTTCTTCTCTATTATGCATAGTAATAAATTGAGAATATAATTTTTCTTTAGAACCGCCATGCTTATATCCATAATTATTTCCAGAATGAATTTCTTTTAACTTTTCTGCTTTATAACATCCACAAGATTTAGTATATCCTCTAAGAAGATTAATAGATTTTACAATAGCTATATTACCACAATCGCATTTACATTTTATAATTAATTCATTATATCCTTTTGCATTTTTAGTATGCCCAGCAAAATCAATTACTGTAAGTTTTCCAAATCGATCTCCAATATTAATTTTAGTAGATGCCATAATAAAACCTCCATTAAGATGCGTTGAACTTTATTGGTTAGTGATTCTATAACCCATTAATGAGTAATACTCACTCATTAATTTTAATGTTTAAACTGCAGTAAATATTTACATCATCGATTACATACATATACTCGCATAAAATAATGGAGGTAATTAACTATGAGAGTATACTATACAGAAGATTTAACTGGAAGAAAGTTTGGAATGCTTACTGTGATAAAAAGAGATGTAGGAAATGATTATATCTATTGTAATGGAACACGCAGAAAATCACGATGGATTTGCAAATGTCAATGTGGATCAGTGATAAGTGCAATAGGAGATGATCTTAAGAGAGGAAAAACATGGTGTTGTGGATGTAAATATACTGGAAAATTTAAAGATCTTACTGGACAAAGATTTGGAAAACTCACAGTAATTAAAATGTCAGATAAATACAGAATATCTCCGAAGTATCAAAAGCGCCAACACTTGTGGATCTGCAAATGCGATTGTGGCAATATAACCACTGTAACTTCTCACAGTTTAAGATCAGGATACACTAAATCATGTGGGTGCGCACAAATTGAAGCTTCAATAAAACATGGTATGTATGGAACTAGAATTTATAATATTTATCTAAAAATGTGTGCAAGATGTAGAAATTCAAATGCACATGAATATGAAAACTATGGAGGAAAAGGAATTAAAGTATGTGATGAATGGTCTGGTGAAAATGGATTTATAAACTTCTATAATTGGGCAATTGCTAATGGATATAATGATAAATTAACAATAGATAGAATTGATCCTAATAAAGATTATTGCCCTAAAAATTGTAGATGGACTGATTATACTGCTCAAGCAAATAATAGAAAATCTAATATTTATATGGAATATAATGGAGAAACCCATACATTAGCAGAATGGGCTATAATTACTGGAATTCCATATTTAATTCTTCATAACAGGCATGTTGATAAACATTTAGATTCATATAAAATAATATATCCTGGTAATAAATTTATTGAAGTATCTAACTCTTCAGGCGAATCACATAGCCTTGAAGATTGGTCTCATATTACAGGCATTAGTCATGATACATTATATAATAGGATTATTTTAAATGGATGGAATATAGATAGAGCATTATCAACTCCAGAAATTGATCCCAATAGACTTATATCATATGATGGAACAGCAATGAATTGTAGTAATTGGGATATCGCTAGAGGATTTGCTCCAGGAACTATATTACAAAGACTAAATAGTGGATTAAGTATCGAAGCTTCACTTATTATTCCTACTACAGATAATAATGGAAATAAGAATCCAATAAATGCTATTTATTTTATAGATGATAATGGTAATCCTATTAAAGAATAAATAAAAAATAGGGATAGGCCATAAGACCTATCCCTATTATACTACTTATAATTTAATGCAGTTATAGGTTAACCTTGTGCTGCTCTAAATCCACTTCTATTTTTCACGACAATGTGACCCTGTACGGGCTGATATTCGTCTACCAGGAAGCGCTCGAACGCAGTGACTGCAGGAAGAGTCGGATTAGCAGCGTTGCGGATCTCATTGGAGACATACATCTGATAATCGAAGATTCTGTAAGTCATACGGTTAGTGTTATGGGGGCAAAGAATCACAACGAGTGTATCATTCCACCGCATTTTATCACTACCGATGAACTGATAGATGCGCTTATCAGAGGTAACAACAGTACGCTTGTAATCCAGATCAACTGCGCCAATGCTGTTGGGAGTAGTGTAGGAATACTCAACAGGAGTAATCTTACGGATCAGATCAGGATCACCGAAGACAGTGATGACCATATTAGGATCATTCAGAACCTGCAGCATACGAGTGACCTCGGTATCGAATGCATCGAAGAACATCGAATGACGCCAGGTCAGCGGATCCAAAGCATAACCCGTGGGAGGAGCATAATCGAACTCCATGTACGACTTGGAGCGTGCCTCAAGTCTTTCGTAGGAATCATCCAGGAACTGCTTGATCTTGTCATCCTTGTAGTTAGCCAGAGTGGTCTTCAGCAGGGACATGATCTTGGTCAGCTGGTTAACCTGGTACAGAGCAGCAAGATCCTTAACTTCCTCAGGGCTGATGGTAACAGACAGAGGAATAGCATTCGGGATCTCAATCAGCTTAGTGAAGGTATCCCACTTCACAGTGCAGGTATCCAGCATGTGATTAGCAGTATCCAGCTCAGCAGCCAGCATAACCTTCTTGATCTTGCCAGCAGCAGAGAAGATATTGAAGACATTCTTGTCCATGGTGCCAGTCAGAGAATCAGTAATCTTCTCAGTCGTAGCAGCATCCTTACGGACAATCAGCTCAATAGGAGCAACAAAGGTACGCTCATACTGGTTGTAGCCAGGGGCAAAGCGAATGTTAGTGGGGAACCAGACATTGCTGACTTCACCAACATCAGCAGCGGTAGCGATCTTACCATTGGAACGAATGAAACCATCTGCATCAGGCATAATGTCACCCTCAGCAATGTACAGCTTCTCGATCTGGATAGCAGAGATATGAGTCTTAATAGACAGATCATCCTGCTTGGTGCCACCACACTGCTTCAGAACGTCAGTGCCACCCATCTCAGGCAGGGTCAGCTCGATCTCGTAGACAGGATTAGACTCATCGATGGCAGCAGTCATCTTGTTCTGATCCAGGAACATATCGATCTCGTTGCCCTTGGTATCAACAAGCAGACGACGCTCCATAGTCATGGTGAACTTGGGACCCTCTGCAACAACCTTCTGGATTGCACCCTTATCGAAGACCATGTTCATCAGAATGTTCTTATGAACAGGGAAGGTCATACCGATGACGGGGTTGTAATCAGCCATGGAAGCATGCTCCAGAATGGCATCTGCATCGTTCTCGAACTGCTGCTCCATCATAGCATGCTGATCCTCGATGTAACCAGGATCTTTGACAAAGGGATCACGAATATCTTCATCCATGAAATTCTCGCAGAAGAATTCCTTCAGAGCTTCCTTCTCTGCGGGACGACGAAGAATCTTCTTAGTATCCTCAAAAATATCCAGATTAGACTCTTCAAGGATATTCTTTGCAACATCAATAAAACTCTGAGTGTAGTTACTCATGGGGTCGCTCATAAAGCTACCACCCACAAAGCCCGTCTTAGAGTTAACAGCACCGATAGGCATTTGGTTATCCTCCTTGATAATTTATGACTTACTATTTGAAGGACGTGACAAATAGTAAATCGAAAATATTTTAGTTATTTTTTGTATAAAGGGTTTTTAAAGATATAAGCAAGAATTAGAGAGGTTTCTTGCAAATATTTTATTTATTAGTTACGATAAATTAATAATAAATGATTATTTATCAGAATTTATGTAGCTAATGACATCAGAAACGGTTCTTAGAGCAGCGATAAATTTGATATAATTAGTGTAATTATCAATATAGGCTCTATTATCAAAATTATAAGTGATGTAGTCTACGATAATTTCCTTTAGCTTATTCAATGCAATTTGGGTCTTCTGGATCTTCTCCAAATTATTAGCTCTTTTAGGAATATTATTGACAGCATTGATAATAGTATTGATAGTATCATATAGATCTCTAAAACTTTCTTTTAGCTTAATGATACGCTTGAGTTTATCATCATCAGAAAGTGTATTATATATAGCTTCTTCTGCAGCACGTTCTTCATCATCTGGAATCTTTGCTGCAGGATCTCCTCCACCAGAAGAACTGGAAGTATCACCACCAGAGGTATCTCCAGAATCAGATGATCCATCATCTGCAGATTCTTCTCCATCTCCAGTGTCTCCACCAGAATCACCATCTACTGTAAAATCATCTGCTCCATCATCACCTGGATCTCCAGTATCAGTGTCTCCTCCATCATCTGTTGGAGTATCTTCATTAGAATCATTAGTCGTAGCATCAGTATCAGAAGTATCGTCATCTACAGTAAAATCATCAGATTGCTCTTCAGTATTTTCTGTATTATCTCCTTCATCCATTGATCCATCGTCATCATCTTCTAGAGTAAAATTATCTTCATTGTCTTCATCAGTATCATCAGATCCTTGATCTTCTGTACCTGTAGTATCAGTATCATCTCCAGCTTCTGCATCATCTGCAGTAGCATCTGAAGGTGTACCTTCTTCATTTTCTTGATTATCAGTATTTTCATCTGTATCATTATCACTAGGATCATCTACATTGAAGTCATCATTATCATCTACATTATTGCCATTGATAGATAATTCATGCAGATATTCATTTCTATAATAATCAAAGAGGCTCATTAAATCACTCCCTCTCTCTTAAACCTGCAGTAGAACTAATAGGAATTCTCTTTCCACTTTTTGCAATTCCGAAATGAATTTGTTGACGCTTACGTTGTAGATTTTTCTGGATCATAAGAAGTTGTCTATATTTCTTAGCAGATCCAGAAGATTCTGCACGGCTAATCTCACGATCTAACACTTGAAGCTCAACATCAATCTGATCAAGAACTGCTTGTTTTTCCTTTTTAGAAGCATGCTTAGAAAGAGCAAAGAGTGTAACTGCACCAATAGCAGGAACAGCAATTGTACCAGATGCAACTCCAGCTCCTGCTAAAGCAATAGCAATCTTAAGAATTTTAGAAATACTTACATTTACTTCACCAGTAATGATTTCTTCTCTATGATCAGTAGTATATATACTCTTAATACACTTGAGAAGATGATTAAATTCTAGATCAAGATCTCTAGAAGCTTCTTGCTCTTTAGCAGATAGATCTTTACCTTTTGCTTTAAGTCCTCTAAGAGCAAGCTTAGCATCATTTAGAGATTTAACAGATTTACCATAGCTTCCATCCTCGGAATCGTCGTCATCATCTCTCTTAGATTCCTTAGTATCATTATCATCTAGATCATCAGATTTGCCATTAATTGCTTTGCTTTGTTTAGGTTTATCGTCATCTATATTCTTAGTCACAGAAGAAGGTTTCTTATCACCACTATCATCAGTATCTTTATCTTTAGACTTGATGCCAACTGCTTTCTTTACATTAGAAGCAGCTTTCTTAACGATAGGAGTAATATTAGCATCTTCATTCATAGACATTACTCTAGCACAAAGATTGATTCTACTATTATGATCTGCATCAATATTGAATTCAGTATTAGATTCATTAATAGCATTAGCAATTGCTTCAGCTTTAGTATTTCCTTCATGACGACAATTATAGATAAACTCTTCAAGAACACTTTCATCTATATAAGGCTTAATAATATCTGCCACAAGTCTAGCTTCTTCTACAGAAACATTAGCAGCATAATTCATATTATCCTTAAGATTATCAATAATTTCATAGATACAAGATTCATCAATCTCTTGAGCAACTTCTGCGCATTTATTGATATAAAGAATATTCTTTTTATCAAAATTAGTAAATCCTCTCTTATTTTCTTGGGATTCACTTAGTACAACTTTGTACTTCGATCTTAGAGAATAAGAGAAATGACAACCTTCAATAGTATAATAAATTCTAGAATTTCTATTTGCTAGAATATTATTAGCACACTTTGCAGTAGATTCAATAATCTTATATGCAATATCAGGATTACTATTTTCACTATAAGAAAAATGTCTTAGAGGAATATTGATATATCCCTCTTCATCAATATAATCAATAATATTAGATTCAGATACTTTACTAATGTCTCCTACTCCTCCATCAGTAATCTTTACAGGAGATTCTTTAGAGGAAGTAGATATTGCATGATCAATAAATTCTCCAGCATCTTGAGCATCTGTAATCAGATTATGCATCTTGAATTTATCAATATCATCAGATGTAAATGTCTGAGGAACAGTATTACCATCTGCATAATAAGAATCATCATTAACTTCTGCTTCCCAAATAGATCTTAGGCTAAATATTAGATCATCAGAAGTTTTTACATTATTCTCTTTAATAACTTGAAGAATATTCTTTGCTTGATCTCTGCTAATAGGACTATTAAACTCAGAAAATACAGTTCCAATATTAAATTCCATTTCATTAATTCTAGCAAAATCTTTTGCAGTATTAATGATTTCTCCAAAAGCTCCAATATCAGAATAATTTTCTCTGGCAAGCTCAATAATAGACTTCATATACTTATTAGGATCCATTTTCCATTCAGTGAGTTTATCCCACCAAGATCCATTTTTCTTAGCCCCATCCATTAGATAAGGAACTAGGCAACTAGCATTATTACTAAGAATTTTAGATTCAATAATAGCCTTACGATAACTCTGAATATCTTTATCTGTATTATTATCGAACTCTAGGAAGTAATCAGCAATATATTTCACTAGAGCATCTTCATTCATAGGACCAGTTCTAAAGTCATTGATACTTTCAATGTATGCACATTCTTCAAGTGCAATATTAAAATTAATATACTTAGGTCTACCATAAGTGCATACCATTTCACATACAGTATGCACTCTATCTTTCTCAGACTTTCCTTTTAGAGAATCTACTCTAAATCTCTTAGTAATGGTTTTGTGATTCTTAATAATACGATCAATAGATTTAAAATTTGCAGCTGCTTCGGTAAGTCTGTCTTTATTAATATCACCAATAGTAGATTCACCAATTCTAACAATACATACAGGAAGTTCAGAGGATTCTACTGTAGGGATAATATTATTAATAGTATAATTTACAGTACTCTCAAGGATATCAAATTGATTATCATCATACATAGTCTCCATTAGAGACAATGCATCTTTATAATCAATACAATCTTTTAGAAAAGATTCAACACGATACTTGTAAATATCCTTATTTTTTACATTAGAAAGATCTGGATATGCTACACAATTTTCATGAATAGACTTTCTTCTTTCCAATGAACGCCCACGCTTATACACATATCTTGCAATGTTTAGCGGTGTAGAAACCATGTTCAAAACCTCCCATTTTTAATTGTTATTAAACTGTTCAGTTTTCATGGTTTAACAACGGTAAATAGAAAAAAAAATAAAAGGGAGTGAGCATAAAGCCCACTCCCCTTATTCTTTTAGACAATCATACCTTTATAGGTATGATCAACTCCATTGATATTGACACTGACACTCTTGACTTTGCCAAGTAAGTTGCCATTATCATTCATGGCATTGCATCCAATGTCTTCATACCCGAAATATGAGTAGTTTACAATAGGAGGGTTCTTGATAAGTTCATCAATATTGCCCTCCTTCATATAACGATCTCTGATGGAACAAACCATATTGCCGATTTGTTCCATAGCATGAAAGAATTCTACAAAATCAGTATAAGATGCAATAGCATCTGTATAGCTCTGATTATTCTTATTCTTATCGAAAACAATGTGATAGATAACATATTCAGACATTTTTATCAGCCTCCTTAGCTTAGAGAATGAACAGAATACGGAACCGCTTAGTATCAGCAGGTTCTGCAATCTTCAAAATCTTCTTACTGGTGATTTCACCGGTAGTGGGATTGAAGACAAACTGGCGATGGTCACCATATTTCCAGTCATGCAGACCAGTGTCATATCCATAATGGTACCAATCAATAGCTTCCATCTGATCGGAACCAATGTACTTGCGAATGATCGACATTGCACGATCACTAGCCGCAAGGCTATAAGCAGGATCCTGCTTAGAGCACTCGAGAATTGCCAGCTGATAGCCTAAGCTATTCAACTCAGTGCAATCATCGAACCATGTGTTTTTAACTTCCATAATATTTTACCTCCTATTATTGTTTATGAAAAATATACAACTTGAAATAAAGAATCTTTATATCTCTTTACTTCATTATTATAATATCTATTTACAAATAATAATTTATAAAAATAAACCCATAAGGACTTTCATCCTTATGGGTCAATTAGGAGATAAAAATGGGAAATGAAATCTGGTTGTAATATAAAATTTGGAGGCTTATATTACAGGACTAAGAAAATGGAAAAGAAAATGGTTTCTCCAAGAGTATATTGGGCTACTCTTGAATATATGTAAAGATAGAAGAGTACGAGTTCTTCTATCTTACAACTAAAGAACCTGATGAGAGTTAATTCACACTCACCAGGTAATAGAACAGTTACACCATGACTTGAAAATGAACACATCCAAACTTAAAAAGGAGATCATATATCACGTCCCAAGCAATACATGATAAACTATAAATCTCTCCCGCGCCATAAAGATCTATAGTATAAAAGAAGTTTGAATTGTTTTAGAAATCTGTAAAAGCAACCAGCTGTGATACAAACGTACCTAGGAGGATCATAATATTCCTGCTCTACTAATTAGTAGTTACTTGTAGTGTAAATTAATAATTAGAAGAATTGGGATTTATGAGTAATTATTGCTTCATTGATTCTAGACAATGGAACACCAAAATCTTTCTCACCAGGATATAGATTTCTGTGCTCATATAGAGTAGCATTAAATGGATCAACTATATTAATCAATTCATTAATCATATCCTTACTACCCATATCATCATTGTCTGGATATACATGAAGATCAAAATAGAATATTTGAAAAGTATTAATAATATGCATTATTAATCCTTTATATCCAGATCCAGTAATTGCTGCATAAATACTGTTAGGTTCATTTAATCTTAGATTATGCTTAATGCTAAGAATATCAAATGGTCCTTCAGCAATATGAATCTGAATTCTCTTAGGACTTGTAAGATCTACATTAGAATGCAATATATACATCTTTTCTGTATTATCTTTCTTACCATGAATATTATAGTTTATATATCTTTTATCAATACCATTATAAACTATACCTTCATTACACATTCTTCTAAGATTTACAAAATTATTATCTAGACTAAGAAATCCAACAAAATATTGATTTAATTGATTCACGATATTTGGATGTCTAGTATATTGAAGATTCATAGCATTTAGACAATCAGATAAGTTTAATACTATTTTATCTTGAATACAGTCATTAATAGATAAAGATGTTCCAAGTCTATTATTGATATAATCTACTTTATTCTGTGCTAGCTGAGGATTAGATATGCAATTATAGAAATTATACCAGTCTTTCGTATATCCAATAAACTTATTAGACTTAGCAGCTTTCTTATTAATATTATCAATAGTAACTGCAATACTAGGATCATATATTCCCCAATCTAATAGAGTTCTGGAATCAAGAGCTCCAGATGTTTGACATTTAAAACAATGAAACAATATTGGATCATCGGATTCTTGCGGTACTTTAATATACATATGACCATGGTTTTGATCTCTAGAATCTGGGCAATATCTACACCTACAAACTATTTCTGTGCCACCAGATACTTCATGAGCTCCAGGAATCATTGTCTTTATATAGTCTATAAACTGTTTCCCAAAAATAAAATTTTTGTTCACTTATATTTCACTCCTTTATCTTAGAGTATTTCAATGAATTAAAAATAAAAGAGGAGAACTCGTTGTGAGTTCTCCTCAATTTTTTATTTACTGTTGAATCTCAATAGGAACATCATTCGTCTTGCAATTAATGGTAATCATATCTCCATACCGAAGAACAGTAATGAAGTGATTATCATTGCTAGTAGACGTAAAATTAACTGCCATAGAAGTAAGTTCCTTAATAGATCCACTAAGTTTAAGATCTACCAAACGAACCCACAGAGCTTCAGCATAATCCTGAAGGCGAACTGCTTCACCTACAAGAAGCAGATTCTTAAAGATAGAATACTTAATAGTACAAGCAAAATTACCAGGATCATCAAAATTACATCCAGTACAATTATTCTGATATGCCTTTATATGATGATAGACATTATCAGATACAAGACGAATCCAAAGATCATCAATCTGGGTCATAAACATGAAATAATCAGGATTTTCTTTATCTGCAGCGAGGATAAACTCCATACGTTTATCTCCACCAAGATTAAAGCTATCACTCTGATAGGTCTTGTTGCCCATAATAGCCATAATATTTATCTCCTTTTTATTAGCAAAGTAAAACAAACATTTCTACCTCTTCAATGATTACATTAACAGCAACAGTATTTAACGGCTTTCCATCAATGTTAGGATCAATATCCACAATAGAAAAGTCAGAAGAGATAATAGTTGCTACAATACTAAGGATTTCATTAACAACTTTATCACTCTTATACTTTTCAAGAATCAAAGGATAAGAAGGAGAAGATTCTACAATTGCTTTTTCTTTTTTGTTTACATTCTTTCTCTGCACCAATTTATCAATCTTACCAGCAATGATATATGGCAATACAACCATATTCTTAGAAATAAGAAGTTTCTTAGCAGCAATTACTAGCTTTACAAAATCTATACGATTAATAGAGTAGATAGACTGAGTATCGCCAAACCAATGAGAGAATAGATTAAATATCAATTGCTTTTGGAAAGAATTAATTGTATAATTTCCATTTTCATCAATCATAATTCTCTGAGTATAGTGCTCAATTTCTACAGGATCAAAAGGACCAAACATGTCTTCGATTTTTCTCATACATGTTTCACCATTAATCTTATTCTGAAGATAAAGTCCTTCATTAGATCTGATAAGATTAGATTCGAACTTATCAAAATCGGATATAGAATCATTATCTCTCTTAGAAGAGCTAATAGGAACATAAGAGAACTCAAAAGAAATATCGGTAATCTTATAGCTAGTATTTCTACGAATAGATGCATAGTTGAAAGATATGATATTCTTATCAAATGTGTACTTGGGCATAATATTAAGAATAATATTATAAACAGAATCTGTGCTATGAGTAGTAGTATCAATAGAACGAATATCTTGTTTAACCCAAATACCTTGATTGTTCTTCTGGTTTGCGACTACGTTTGTAAATGCAGTATCATAGAGCTTAGCATAAATATTAATACTAGGATCCATATGAAGAATACGATCATAGAATGCAAGCAGAAAATCATCAATGACATCTACCTTATGCATATAAGCATAATTAGTAAGAAGAGGAATACAAAGATCGATTAAGATAGACATCTTATGAAGAAGCTTTGCGTGTTCATTAGTATACTGCAAAGTAGGATTCTTGATATTAGAATAATTAAGTTCCTGATAATAATTATCCTGAACCATCTTTTCTACTTTATTTGCAATATTGCTTCTTACAATATAACGCTCCATATCATAGAAAAGATGCTCAATAGAATATGCAGATGCATCATATCTATCAATACACAATTTCATTTTAAGGAGCACAGACATATATTCCCAATCAGGATCATAATAATTGCAAAAGTAATTTACATACTTAAACAAATGATTTCTCATATCAGCAGAATTATAGCATTTCTTAGTAGAAAGCATAAAATAATTAAGCTTATCATTAGGATCAATGTTCAAGTTAAAAATTACACTAAGAGGAGCGATAAAGAAACCAGGCTTACAATTGATAATAACCTCTTCAGGGCAAGAAGGCTGCCAAAGATCAACAGGAACAAACTGAGTCCTATTATCCCTCCGAGGCTTAGTGTATTCATCCATAAAATATATTGCGTTGATTTTTCCTTCCATTGTTGCGCCCATTTTTAATTCTCCCTTGAAAACTATATTTGAACAGAAGTCTTATGTATCTATTCAAATTTATAATATCTTTTCGTTCCATTATTTAGAAGGCTTCTTAATAGACTCAACAAACTTAAGAGGCCCATTTTTAATCTTGTTGAATCCTTTATTATAATCAGTCTTCTTAAAATGACCGAAATTTTTATTGTTTGGACTAGAAAAAGCTCTTACAATAGGATTAGTTACTCTGGTTTTATTTTGAGATTGTCTAATGTGTTCTCTCTTGTGCTCTTCTTTTGCAATAGCATTACCTTTTTCTTGACGCTCTCTAATTTTATCTTCAGCATGTTCTACAGATTTCCATACGTCCTTAGAATAAGGTTGTGCCTTGATATCATATTGAGATTTCTGAAAAAGATTAAATTGCTTAATTGCAAAATACATAAATACTAAAGATTTTACATATCCAATTTCATCTCTAGGGTTCTTTTCTACAGCCTTCTTTTCAATAGCTGCTTTTACCATTTTAGATTCTAGATCTTTAATAAACATTTTATTCTTGACAAATGCATGAGTAAATGTATATACGAAACTAGGATCATTAGAGTAAAATTGAACTTCATATGTATTAAGGTTAGCAGGCAAAGTTCCAGCTGTTTTATGCTTATCGATGTAGAATCGAGCTATTGTATCGTAATAAAATTTTGGTACAACTTCAGAAGGAATCTTTAGATGAACATAAAAATCATCAGCACCTTTATAAATGCTATAATTAATTTGTCCATTTTCTCTAACTAGAATATTATTCCATTTTTGACGATACATATCCATGAGTACTTGTCTATTCGTAACAACAGATCCACCCATAGGATTCTTTATGTATTGGTCATATGTCACATTATCACCTCCACATAATAACACTCATGGGGAAAGAGTTTTATCTCTTCCCCCATGATTTAATTATCAATAATGCATTGCCAGAGAAGGAGTCTGAAGAATTGCCTGATTTGCAGTAAACATGATAGTGATAATCTTGGCAATAGTGTCAAGAATCATAGGTTCAGACTCAATAGACGTAAGAACCTTATTATCATATTTATTAGTATTCATATTGTAAGGAATACCATTTTCACACATATTTGCAAGGATGCTAATAACAGTACTGCTATCATACTTAGTCTGATATAAGTGCTTAATAGTTTCATTATAAGCATCATACAGAATATTGATAATTGCATCTGCACACTCTTTAGTTTCGATATCAGAATTGTTATATGAACTATCGATAACAGCATCGTTAAGAGCATTATAGCCCATAGCATTGGCACCAAATCCAACACCATTTTTAGCAGCAGATCTGCAGTTCAGAACCGCATCTTCAACAAGGTCACGGAGAGAATCTCTATCAGAGATGGAAATACCACCGACAAAGATTTCAATCATATTACAGCGAATAGCATTAAGCTGTCTCTTAAGAGAGCCAAGAGTACCAGCATTACCACCCTGAGAAGCTGCACTATTATACTGAGCCTGAATAAAATTCACGATGCTATTATAAGTATCACTCAGAATAGGCTTTTCATTTTCATCAAGTATAATATTGCCATCAGAATCCTTCTTGTACATAAGAGCAGGATCAATGACTCTAGTACGAGATTCATCTGCTTCTACTTCAGTTGCACTTCCAAAGAAATTATCACATACATTATCCAGAGTAGGAGCAAGTCCATTCTCCTGATCCTGCTTATGAATCTTTTCATCGATATATTTCTTAATAGGAGTACAACCACAGAGCTGAGAAATATAATCAATATAATTCTCATTGAGGCCAATATAATTAGTAACGATCAAAAGCTGAGGCTTCTGAGAATATGCAGACTCAGGGAATTGAAGAAGCATCTGAGTGATTCTACGCATATAAGCCTGAGCATCACGACTAATCTGAGGAACAAAAATAACAGTAGGAATAACCTGCATTCTACGAGAATACTTATCAACCACATTTGTCTCAATAATCTTCTGGAACATAGCAAGCTGTTCAGGAGTATCAATAGCTTCTGCAAAATGATAAATGCGAATAGGAGAATCCTTAAGAGAATGAATGATACAAGAATGTCTATCCAGATTATTAATCATTGCAGGATCTGAATAACCAGACTCAATAGTTACACCATCATAGCTCTTGATATAAGTATTTTCATTAGTAGATGCAGAAACATCAATGAAAACATTCATTCCATACTGAGCATAGATGTCTTTAAGAGTATCTGCAATATATTCATTACCATTGGTAGAAATATATGCAATATTGTAGATATCTTCTAGAGTGCACTCATGACCCTTTTTGCGAATCTTCTCAGACAGCTTTGCTACAACATCCTTAAAGACTCTAATAGTCTCATAAGGATTAGAAGGAAGCTTACCTTCTTCATCAGCGGTACAAAGGCCATCGAAAATATTATGAGCCATCACGACAACAGAAGAAGTACCATCTCCAACTACCTTTTCAATATGTCGAGTAGCATTTTCAATTTCAGACTTAATAGCCATTTCAATAGGCTCTTGATACTTTATACTCTTAATAATTTTATTACCATCCTTAGTGTACTCTGCAACAATATCTGCTTCAGAGCTACCCTTGATAACAAGAGAGTTAGAACCTGCAGGGCCCATAGAAGGAATAATAGCTTCTGCAAGATCAGAAAGAACCTTCTTCTGAACTTCACGAAGTCTTTCACCCTTAACAACATTATTCACACTATCAAATGTAACACGGTTAAGATTGATCGGTGCCATCATTGTTTTCTCCTTTTGATTTAAAATCTTCTCCAAAGAAAATAAATTGATTTTGGGTAACAAATTTAGATTTATCCTGTTCAAGGAAATCTAAATTATATTGCATAGGAGTTATGTAAATCTTTTTATGAAGAATCTTTTCTCTGTTCTTATTAAAAAATAAATAATCATTTATGTAAAATGCTTCTCTTCTTATAATTAAAGATTTATCGGAATCTTTATTAAGAAAATTAGCAATACTAAAATGCTTATCTAATTCTTTTTCTTCTAGATCATCTCTAATTGCAATAGCTGTATTAATACCAAGATTAATACCATTTGCAGTAGCCATACTTACAAATTTGTAAATATTACTAAAAATAATAGAGTGGTCGAGAATTTCTTGCTTATAAGAATCAAAGAAAGATTTATATAGAGAATCAATTTTTCCAATAAATTCTTCATTAACAAATTCTGACAAAGGATTTGGATTCTTACGAGAATATAGGAGTGACAGAATCTCTCTATCACTCCTATTTATATCCTCTAACTTAAAAACCCTATTATCTTGATAACTATCCTGAATGAATTTAATCAATCCAATGTCAGTATTGACAATCATATTGAAATCTATTACAGAATTTACAACATGTCCGTTTAGATTGTTATTTCCTTCAGGCATAATTAATTACTCCAGTGCGTCCTCGAGATCGTCGATGCTTTCATAACGGTTAGTACGAGCATTATTCTGAGAATTATGAGAAGGTTCAGAATATTCACTGTTGGCATTATCAAAGAAATGATTATTGCCACCGCCATTATTGTTACCACCGTTACCAGCACCGACTTTATTAGCAATACTACGAATCAGACCAGTGAATCTGTTATTTTCGTAGAAGTTAATATCATGCACGCTAGCAGCAATTGCACCAGAAGCTGCTCTTGCATAATCATTCAGAAGATCCATAAACTCCTGAAGTTCAACATTCTCAAGAGCTTCCTTCTGGAACTTAATATTTGCAAGATCCTTAACATCGAACAAGAAATTGCTATTAGTATTGAAATTGAAAGTTTGATTCAATTCATATTTACCATCTGCATTTACCTTGCCGATAAAGAGGAACGGATCGCCCTTAGAACGACCAATTGCAATAAAGCCCTTAATATTGCCAGTGCCGGTGTCAACACCATATACCTTATCTTCTCTAGAAGAAATGATACGTGCAACGCCTTCTGCAAGAATGCGAGCCTTAGTGGGAGACATATAAATCGATGCAAGTTCATTAGGACGACTGTTACTATTATTATCAGAAGGCTCAGTGATAATAATCTTCAAAGTTCCTTTCCAATAATTGAAAGACAGCATAGTGTGGTTTTCATAGTTCTTGATGCGCAGGCGAGAATAATAAGTGGGATTGTTGGGACCATTGTTTCCATTATTCTGAGAATTGTAATTTCCACCGAGTGCCATAATATTATCTCCTTTTTAGATGAAAAATATAAACCCAATCAGGTTCATTATTATAATATATCATCATAACATTTATTGATCGGATTTATTATTAGTAATAATAAGTTTCAGTATATATAAATTTTAATAGGTAGGATCTGTTAGTTTATCTTTATCATCTCTAAGTACTAGAGTCATATTAAATAGAGATTGAACAGCTTCCTTTTCAGATACACGAATATTTGTACAAGCCATGTTAATGAAATTAGCTTTAGAGTTACTAAAGTTAGAAAGTTCATCATTCGTTTCTTTAAAGAAAGATCCTTTGACTTGTCCCATATCACCATCATAGTCAGCGCCCATACCATTTAGATACAAATTAGAAATCTGCATTGTATCAATAAACTTCTGAGCAGAAGGTTGATTAATATCGGACAATCTAATCTTCGGATAGAATTTATACAATTCTCCATTTAGGATAATTTCTTCAGTTTCCTTAGTAGTAGCAATTTCAATGCCAGTATAAATTGTATTAAAGTAAGAGTCATAAGGATAACGAGTAAAAGAAATCTGTTTTCCTTCAGTTGCTCTTTTTGCAGAAATATAAATTACATCAACCCAAGTAAGAGGTCTCTGCAAAGTAGGTTCGGGACTCATTGCAGCATTAGTTGCACTATTCCATCTAGCACCTTTGAATTGCATATAATATTCTCCAACACTAGGATCTTTTAGAGGCAATTCAATAGGAATAAATCTGTTATTATGAGAATATACAAATTTCTTTAGATGATCTTTAAGCATATCATCATTAAAATATGCCATAGGATCTTCAGCAAGTTCTAGATGAATAGGATTTCCTTGAGCATTAATTCCCTCATAAGAAGTAACATTTTGAAATTCGTTTTCAAAGAATTTTCTTAGATGGAACATCATGAAAGGATAAAAGTCTGCAGCAACTGCTGCTAGAGGAATAGCAGATTTATCTAGGTTTACCATTAGATCATTTACACTATTGGTATTCAGATTAGGTGCAGATAGAACTAGACGAGAAGAATAGTCAGAGGTATATCCCATATTAGATCTAATAAGACCAAACTTTCCTCCTAGTCCAGATCCTTTATCTTTAATATCGCTATTAGAGTTTCCACAGAACCAGTCATAAATAGCTTTTAGTGTATTCTGAATTCTATAGCAAGTAGTATCTGCCATAGAAAGTCCATAGTCAGCATTTTCTTTTAATGCTCTAGATGCTGTAATAAGATTAACATAGAAAGTATTAATCTGACCAACACCTGTATGCTTACCAGTAGTATTTACGTCACGATAGTAAGGAGGAATGACAATATATTTATTAATAAACATTCTTCCTTTTTCAAAGTTATGCATAATATATCTAATACGCATATCTCTAGTACGTGACTTTGTAGACTTAAATTTAATTTTCTTAAAATTAGCTTTAAGCCATTTAATACCGGTTTCTCCAGTAGGATCTTCTACTAGATCTCCATCAGGAGAAATAATAAAATGGTTAATACCATTTACAATTCCCTTAAATTTAGAATCTAGTTTAGTAAGAGTTTTCCAGCAAGAAGGATCAATAAACCATTCTCCTAGATCAATATATGCATAAATACCAGATCTTTCTTTCTGTGTAAATCCAAAGATTTCATTAGAAAGTAGGCCATCAGATGTAGGAGCTCCAGATGGAGAAAAAAAAGTAGGATTAGTAATTTCTTGAAGCTCGTTCTGCTTAATATATAAAGGGACATCCATGATCTCAAGTTGAAGGACAGCATTTTCTGCTCTTTGTTGATAAGATACTTCATCAAGAGCTAGCCATTCAGGACTATTATCTATACTTTCAAAGAATCTATTAAGAGGATCATATGAAGTATCAATATATCCATATTCTCCAATAAGATTTATATTATCATTCATATATAATCTCTCCTTTATAAATATTCAGAATATCTACGTTTCATCTTATTGCAGTAATACATATCTTCAGAATGTATATCTGAATATGCATAATACATGAGATGATAATATTGTTCAGATAGTAATTCGAATATAGCTTCTTTATGATATTCTTCTATAGGAATACAAATATCATGTATACTCATAGCAATATCTAGAAGAGCAGATATAACAAAAAAATTATTACTTAGATGATTTTGCTCTTTGAGTTTATCATATTGATGATTTATATCATCCACTAGATTCTTTAATAAAGTCTCTGAACGATTTAATTCATCATTATCTTTCTTATATCTGAATTGAAATATCTCATATATCATTGAGCATATTCCTTCATCAATAATATTAATTCCAAATACAGGAGCTTGTTTATAAGAATTAAATCCTATAGATCCATGAGTATATGGATTATCATGTACAATAGAATGAAGATACGATACACAATCATCAATAGAATTAAACCAATGATCTGATTTAATTCTATGACTAAATTCTGTATCTCTATTTGAACTATATTCAAATCTTCTAGATAGAAGATGTTTTATTGTTATATCATCCATTTTAGTTATCTCCTTATCTATTTAATCATTTATTATAGGGTTGAACTTACCAAAATATATAGGATAGAGTTATATACTCTATCCTATTTTTTAATAGTATAGCATATGATTTAATTCCTTTATCCAAGTATCAAAATATCTGCAATGATACGCATTAGAATATAGGTAATATAGCATTCTAAAATAATGTTTTTCTATAATTTTATACCATGCTGATTTATTGAAATTATTATTTTCATTTTTTCTTGTCATTTTTAATAATGCTTTTATGACTTTATTAAAGTATTTAGTGAATCTAGTATGTGTATTATATTTACTAAAATCAATTAAGGAAATCATGTAGTAAATTACAGTAAGTTCAGCTACATTATTTTGTTTAATTGCCATAATAATAGTATTCATAATATAACAAATTCCAAAATCAATATTGTTAATATTGATAAGATCTTTATTTTTAGATTTATTTTCATTATATTTAATATCACTAAAGTATTCAATAGCTTTCTTTATATCTAATAGAGCATATTTAATGTCTTCATATTCACAATTAGAAGATTCAACTCTTAATGGAAAATTTAATGGCCTAGATTGTATATCATATAATCTATTTTTCATAATTCACTCCTCCTTGATTATTATAAGGTTTTCATGAAAGTGAAAACCTTATAAATTCCCCCGTAGTTATTTTATAATTGTATATTCAAGAATCCAAATGTTGTTTCTTTAAGACTAGTATATTTGATATAAAGTATCTTTAAGAATAGTAAATATAATTAAGATTATTTTAGATTAATTTAAACAATTTTTAAAATTAATACAATTTTAAAATATCTATCTGAAAAAAAGTTTACTTGGCCAAAAATAGGTGTAAAATAGATAAAAAGAGGTAGGGAATCACTTCCCTACCTCTAAATATACAATTTTAAACTTTTGTTAGATATTTCTTATCTACATATCCAGTCAATGCACCATCTTTATTAGTAGAAATACCTACTTTATTACCATTAATAGATCTTACATATAGTTTAGTACTATATACCCAAGATGCAAAAGACTTAGAAGTTCCATAAATAGGAGCATTCTTAGCAACTTTTACTTGGCATCCAATAGTAATAGTAGAATCAGCAGGAAGGATTTTAGCCCACTTAGCATCATATGCTATCCAATTATTAGTACCAATTTTATATCTTTCGTATCCACCAAAGTTTTCATGTGTACTATAGTTATAGTAGCCTTCCTTTGCATATCCAAGTACATTTCCAGAATCATCACGAACTCTTAGATTCTTTGTAAGAACTTGGATCTGATTTACTTTAGTATTTCTAGCTATAGCAGCTACAATAGTTGTTTTATTTGTAGATTCTGTAATGGTTTCCTTTACTGCTGGATTATAGATAAATCCTCTGAAATGATATTTACCTGCAGTACCCCAGTTACCATCTGCACCTTTAGTTCTAATTCTGTTTCTAAAAGCAAAAGAATTATAACCAGATTCAGAAGTCTTAACTTGGGTAGAAGATATTACTTGTTCTACTACAGCAACATGTCCTGCACCATCTGCTTTACCGAGTGTAGCACCTTTTTGCCAAACCATAATAGCACCAGGCTTAGGAGTTAGTCCAGTAGATAGGCCATACTGCTTAGCAATCTCAATAAAGTTTTCTGCATTGACACAGAAATTAGGATATTTAATTCCATTATATCCAGTAAGTAGATTATAGATATGATTGAATCTTGCACATGCCCAACCAACACAATTGCAAAGTACATTGCAAGTAGAGTCAGTAGGCTTACCAGAAATACATCTAGATTTACCGCCTCTAGATGCATTATTATATAGATAAATATACTTATCAGATTTACTAGGTTTGCTAGTTAGAATAGGAAAAGGATTAGCCATTGGTTATCACCTCGTGAAAAATAATTTATCCCAGAGCTTCTTCATCATAATCCGGAACATTAGATTCATCCTGCACATCAATGGCTTCATCATTGGAAGAAGTATTATCTACAATAGGCTCTTGAGTAGGTTGCTCATCAATATAATCTGGAATATCCTTAAATTCACTGCTAGGAGCATCTTTACTCTTTACTTTAATTCCATAAAGTAAAGCTAATTCGATTGTCCAAGCAGCAAACCAAGCAGTAGTCAGTTCTGCAGGAACTGTATGATCAAAGAAAGATAGAATCAATACAGTGACAGTATACCAAATTATATTGAATATAGCAAGCATTGTAAATTTAGTTCTTCTTCTTAAAGGCTTCTTATTGCTTTTCTTAGAATGTTTACTCATTGGAATCACTCTTAATTGTAGTAGTAGTGATAGTATTATTAGAAGTAGTATTTGCAGCAATACGGCTAGAATCAACTAGACCCTCACCGATAATATATGCAATAAGAGTAGCTCCAGCCATGATGATAGAAGTAGCTTCTGCAATTTGGTTATCAGAGAAACCAAATGCAATCAAAAGGGGAGTAACAAAGCCAACAACTGCAGCCCAGAACTTACGAGAGGTTAGCTTCTGCTTCCAATCAATCTTAGTATTCATAGTATTATTCTCCTTTACAGAAAATTGGTTTAATCAGAAGAATATCTGATTTTTATTAGAATGTAGAAATAAAACAATCAAAAAAAAAATAAAAGGAGTGGGCAAATGGAACCCACTCCTTTTATACTAAAGATTACTTCATAATGTTTTTAGGTGCTTTGGAACTGTATTTGCCGAAATGACGATCCATGATTGCATTAGCAATACTACATCTATCATTAGGGTCCATAGAATTTCCAGGATTGGAATCAGGGCAATTCTGAAGAGTAACCTTTACATTCGGATCCACTGTTGTATTAATAGTATTAATCCGACTGCAGGTTGGATCAGAACTAAGATCTCTTACTCCAGAACCATAATAAAGAGCAGGAGCAGGCTGGACAGGAAATTCATTTGCGGTAGCAATGATTTCCCTACTACAGTTGATAGAAACTTTAACAAAACCTTCTTTGAAACCGTAGATTCTGCTAAGCATCTTTTCAATATCTGTAGTGCTTAATTTGATATTAATTTCCATAATTAAACCTCCTTGACTTTATCTGCATATGCCTTAATAATGACATCATACATTGTTGATGACATCTTCTTTACAGAGATAGAGGTGAAATCATCGCAGGTAATAATTTCACACAGAGAATTGTCTTTTTCCATTTCAGAGATACTTTCCTCAACAACGTGGTTAAGGATAAACATAACTCCTTCATACGCGTTATTTTTCAAATCGAAGTACGTAAAGTCTTCGATTTTGGCATCCTCATAGTTGTCGTGATCGAAGAGAGCAACTTCGAACTGAGGCTCAATAACGCAACTCTGAAGAGACTTGAAAGTCTCTTCAAGTTTGTTCTTACCAGGATTAGTGATGAAAAACATCTCACGATTGCTCTTTTTAAAGTCAAAGTGGTAATCATGCTCATCAGCATTGATTGCGATCATATTGATTAGTGAAAATGTCAACCCATTAAAGGTTGGTACCTTACCAGTATGATAGTCAACGTCAAAGCCTTCTGATAAGGCTCCAACACCAAAGATCACATCCTGAAGATCATAGTAGCGAGTAGTCTTGTCGATACAGGTAGAAGGCATCATGAATTTCAATTCCATATTTGTTTTCCTTTCTGTTTTTAAATATTATTACTTTCTATCAATCTCAGAAGAGATTGTAAAAACTCCGGAATTATAGCGATTATTGATTTCGAGTTTAAAAGAAATCTTTTCTTTACTATCAATAATCTCATAAATTGTTGTAACAAGGTATTCAGCAGTTACACGCTGTTGAATACCATTCTTTAATCCTGCTCCAATATTATAAAGAATACTATAGAGCAGGAAATTAATGCATCTACTCATAGTAGATTTTGCATAGGCATACGATTTGCCTGCAATATATGGATTAAATCCTTTTACATTGTTTATGAAAAATCCATACATCCTTGTGATTTTATCAATCGGATTTTCTTCACCTCCTCTTGTTGTATTAATGAGATCGTAAAGATCAAGATAATCTTTAAAGAGTCTCCTGATCTTAATAATATTACCAGTATCTGTAATATCAGGAATCTCAATTTTTAGTGTAGCAAGTCTTTTTGTATGATGACAATCAGTATCTACATTATAGCAGATATTGTGATATTTAGAAGTACTACTACGATATGCATAGTTACTGCAAATCATAATAACACCATGACATAAATCAGCCAGGCTTGGATCTTTAAGATCAATGGCAGTATATCCTTCATCCTTATCCTTAGGGGTGAAGTCCATAATGTCATAATCATTTTTGATAACCTCTCTGAATGGAGATACGAATAATTCTGCCATAAGTCATTTACTCCTTTAATTTTATTACACCTGTAGTATCAGATCCAAGTTTTGTAACAGATAATTTGAAATTATACTTATCATTTTCACGCCGAGTAGCAGTGAATGCCATATTAGTATAATTTCCAGCTATTATATTTATTTCTATGATTGTAGGATATTTGTCTAATAATGCACATACTCCTCTCATTAAAATATCTACTAATGTAATAGCAGGATAATAGTTATTCTCATATTTAGGCAAGATTTTGCAAAATTCATCATAGAGCTCATAATGATGCATTAATTTTATGAATTTAGAGCTACTATTCATCTCTATGAATTTTCTAAAGCTATAATCACTGGAAGCAGAATTAATTTCTGCAAATCCTAAAATATCTGAGTAATGTTCTTGATTGTCTCTAACGCATCTGATAATAGTATCAAATATTTGATTCAAATTATCGTATGCACAATCAATATCATCTTCCTTATACTTTAATCGATAGCATTCTTGTTTTGCCTTTTCGATAAAATAGTTCATGTTATAAGTGATATATAATACTTCCGGATCATTCATCATCATCCTCCAGGATATTATTGATCGCTCTCTTTCTCATAACAGCACTGAAGAATTGAGGAGTAGTAGCAACTTGATGCATAGGCATCGCAATCTCACAGATATAGCCATCAGCAAATTTGGATACAGAAATTTTGATGCTCTCATTTACTTGATTCCTGAATTCAATAGATTTCATTCCAGATGTTTCGCATCCCTGCTGAGCTGTTTTTACACAACACTTTAGAAATGCAAACATATAAGTCCAATGAGGATCCTTAAGGTTCTGGACATCGAAGCTATACCTATCATCCCAGTATCCAGGTAAAATATTACCAATTACATCAGGATTAGAAACGATAATCTCGAGCCCATCGAGCATTTTACTAGAGATAAAATTATCCGCATTAATATCTCCAGTAAGAAGAAGCTTAATAGAATTATCAGAATCACTTACAGGAATAGCATGGTCTACTTTAGGAAGTACTTTGTGATAAATACCCATTTCTTCTTCTTTATTGTACAGAATCATAGGCTCTGTTAGAACCCTGATTAAATTATATACCAATGGATCCTTTGGAGCAAACTCAGGAACTTCCTTATCATAAATCTTTTTATCAAAGATCTTTCTAAACTCCTCGATATCGTATATCTCAGCAATGGGCTTTATAGCAGCAATATGATCCGTATTATTTTCTCCTGCCGGAATGATAAAAGCTTTAATAGCAAAATCATCAAAACTCATCAGAATCTTCTCCTCTCAAAAATGCTTTAACTTTGGAAATGATAGTATCTCTCAGAAGCTCATCAGATACGCCATAATTCTTTTCAAAGAATCCAGGATATCTGCCAATTCTGTCTACATTATCCATATAGTCATTGAGGTTGATATTAATTGATCCATCATCATTTGTGATGATAGTATCATCAGATCTTTCGAAATCATAAAGATGACAGCTACCAATAAATTTATCACCATTGATAATAATATCGCAATTTACAGTAGTATCGTCTTCAGACTTGGTCAGAAATTTATTGATAGTAAAATTGCTAAACTCCCAATTGGTATTGAGATTGATAAATTCGGTATAATACTGATCACCGATCTCAAATTCATCAGTAGTGAGTACACGATCATTTTTCTTGATTGCTTGAGGACCGCCTACATCGAATTTAGAATATTCAAGGATGCACTCATCAAACTTTTTTCTTGCTTCACTTTCAGAAACAAATTTCGGAGTAGATAACTCCTTGATGATATGACCAAGTGCATAATAAATGCGATCATGCACAGTATATTTCGAAAGACTGTGCTCAGGATTTGCTGCTGTAGTGGACCAATGCTCAAGTTCAATAAGATGGCCATTGATCATTCTAGTATCGAGCACTTCAACTTTGATTTCCATTTTTATACCTCCTTATGCACCAATTGTAAGAGTAACAATATTCTTGTCAGTATATTTCTTTTCTGCAATAATATAGATCGATTCAGGATCCTTATTATTTTCAAAAGAGATATATCTGAGGCCCTTATTCTGCATAAATACATGACGCATATCAAGCAGAACACATTTTACAAGGTATTTAATCACCTCATACTGACCAGCAGCAGGATTAAATACATCATAATCTGGCTGATCACCAAAGTTGATACCAAAATTCATCTTCAGCATATATTCTTCAGACTTAGTGGTATCAGACATATACTTTTTAAACTCATCAGAGCTGATATTTGCACAGCTGTTGATGAATTCATTCACCTTGTTGATATCCTTAACATCAGTAATATCAACATTGAAGAATATAGTCTTATAGCCACAGCCATCCATTCTATAAGACTGATGACCAAACTCGAGATAGCGATGATAATCATCATCCTTCTCAGTTAGAGAATGAGTTTTGCGATATTCTGCAAGTTCACGTGCTGCTTTAAGAGTAGCAGTGCGAAGCAGAGTAGCAAGCAACGCACTCGGGGCAGGATTGTTACCACCAAAGGCCAAGGTTTTACCAAGGTCATTAATGGTAATAAATCTCTTAGTAGCAACAGAGCTATCATAAGAGATAATGGTAGTATCAGAAGCATTTAGTACATTCATCATAGCTTTATTTCTCCTCTTTCTTTTCATCCAACAAAAGAATTCCGTCTTCCCACATCTGTCCATAGTTGATTCTAATATCTGGATAGAAATCTTCCATGAACTTAGTCAGGATCTTAGCGTTATGCTCAAGATCTTTATGTTTCTCTACAAGCTTGTTTAAATTCTCGTAGATTTGGACTTTGCAGTTTGCTAGAAAGCAAGTGCAATTTTCATGAAATCTGTTCTTACACATAAAGAAAATGATTCCAGATTTTACTTCACCAAATCTGAAATAATCTTTTTCGTCTATTCCTTTTTGTCCACAAAAGAAATAGTCGAGCGTATGCTGAAACTCGATATACCGTTGCTTTTCTGTCTTTGCCATTTTGCATTTTCCTTTCTTTTTTGACTATTGAGAGCAATACATCATTCATACTCTCAATTATATAATATCTATTTAAAAGAATAAATATTATTAAAATATTAGGCTTACATTAAAAAATAAATCCCGTAGAGAGTTAATCTCTACGGGATTTATTAGTTATGCTTTTTGCTCTACTTTGCTGATAATATTGGTATTAGCTATTTTTCTTACTGAGGAAGTATTCGGTAAAGACATCAAGTGCCTTACGATGAATGAACCGGAATACAGTATCAGTAGGAATACCCTGCTCATTCATAAAATCAAGAGTACTCTTACCATCATCCATATCATGATCTTTCCCAGCATAAATGGAATTATCAGCTCCAATAGAGCAACCACATTCTGCATCATATCCAATATAAAATTTACCATTACCGGTAATATGTTTATTACTATCATTATTATCCATGATATTGGAAATGATAGTACCAGACAATTTATTGGTATCAATATAAACGCATGCTGTGTATCCATGTCCACAGATAAAGAAATTAATTTCTACATATGCAGGACAATTGCTGGTAGGTTCATCAAACCTGATATTGTTAGTATCGTTTACTCCAATTACTTCTTTTGCGATTTCATCAAAGTACATTCTAGATACTTCAGTACCAAAGCCAGCTTTGGACTTAATATTGGTAGTAGGATCAGGAGTCTTTTGATACACATCATAGAAAGCCTGATATTCAGGAAGAGCATCTTCATACTTTTTATAAGCACGAGAAGTGTAAAGCGGAGTATACACAGGGCTATAAGATAAGAGTCCATTAGCACCGAGAACCGCTACATGATCATACACTGCATCCTGGAAAATATATCTAGGATGATTGCTGGTAGTATAGTAATCCAGTTCAAAAATGGTCAGATAGTGGCCATTGGTAAAGATGGAATTGATGATACTAGTGTGAGTAAAGTTCATAATTATTCTCCTTCTTTAACTTTGTTATTATGAGTAGTCATGATAGTAGGAATTGCTTGTGTAATTGCATAAAGGCAAAGATACACAGGATCCACATTATACTTCTTAATGAATTCATCATCTGCATTGTATTTTCTATTATAAGAAGCATAAGTATGATAATCTTTAGGCAAGATATCATTGATAAGATATCTACCATTTGCCTTTTTAGATTTGACACGATCAATGTCACACTCACAAGAAAGCTTTACAACAAGATTTCCATTTGCATCTACAATATCAATGATAACATAATTAGGAACAATGCAAACATCATTCGATCCAGCGAAATTAAAACTGATATTCGCAGTATATTCCTCGTTATCGAATGCTGTAATAACACTACTCAGAAGCATCATAACGCTGGGCTCGATCATATAGAAGTCTACCTTGAATTCATCACAAGTAAACATTTCTTTTACAGAAATAAGATCAAAGTCATTTCCTTTAGAGGTGAAACTCGGAGCAGCATCTCTAAAGGTAATGAGATTGATATTTGCATACTGAGAGATAATATCTTCATATTTCTTTTCTGCATCTTCAATATTGTTGAAAAATCCATAGGTACTGCAATTGAAGATTTCATATCTAGGGGTAGAAGATGGAATTTCATGATATTGTAAGATATCATCCAAGACAAGATATCTGCAAATATCTTTGTCAGTATTATTTACCCACTCCTGAAGGGTAATCTTATGACCTCTAACTAGTTTACGTTTCAGATCATGAATTTTAGCATCTGTAACCATAGCGTACATCCTTTCTGTTTGTAAAAGATATATGGTAAAGATATCTTCCTTACCATTATTATAATATCTGCTTGAATATAAAAATGAAATAAAAAAATAAATACCAGTAAAGTCCTCCAACTCTACTGGTATTATAAATCAAATTAGGTGCGGATGTTTCCATCAGCACCGATCAGTGACATCATAAACTCCGCAAGGAATCGATCAATGACACCATCATTGAATAACCCCTTGATATATTCCTTTGCAGTTGGAACAGTTAAATTCTTTTTATGTGCGTCGTTAGTGCTATAGCATGCTTTGATCAGTATTGAGATCGGAAGAGTCTCAATCATAGCATCATAGATCTTGCTGGAAATTACATAGTAGATAGCATTATCTACATCCTCATTGCCAGCACCACAAATTTTGCTAGCTTCGATATTAGCCATCCCAAGAGCATCGATCTTCTTACCATCACAGGTATAGTAATCGATGTCATAACTGTTGATTCCAGGAACAGCCGTAAAATGAAACAGCAGTTCATCATTGGTAATATCAAATACATTACCACTGATAGCAAAATTATTGCCATTAATGATAATATCAATATTGTCAACATAGATAGCTTCATAGTACATGTAGCTATCCAATACAGATGTCTGGAAATTATATGTGGTGCAATCATCACGGCTCCAGCCAGTGATGCTTTCGACCTGACCATGATAATCGATCGTAATATCACGATCAACATCATTGAATTTGATGTCAGAGAAACTTACAGCACCAGATTCAGAGAAGCAGAAGTTGTACTCAGTAACTTCTCCTGCCTTGCTCATCGTAAGATTGACCCATTCAGGACCAAGATTATCACCGAGCCAGTTGGTCAACTCGCCAACAATGATCTTAGTATCATCGTCACGTACGAATTCCTTCGTAACATGAATATTGATGCCAAAGGCATTGTCGATAGTTTTGATACGTCCCATAATAATTTTACCTCCTATATTATGGATGAATGAATAAAAACGACTCGAAGATAAAATACATTCTTTATCTTCATTATTATAATATCTAATTAATAATATAAAATTATAAAAAAAAAATAAAAGGAGTGGGCAAATGAAACCCACTCCTTTTATATAATTTATTATTAGCCTTCTTTCTTTTTATCAACATAATCTTTAGGCTTAAACTCTTTATCCTTATTACGGATATAGTGCTCAACCCAGATTACCTTGCCAGATTTATAATGACGGAAATGGCCCTTGACAGTAACAGCATACTGGCAAGGCGTATATTTCCGTTTCTCTCTAGCCTCTACTTCAGTAACAGGAATTACCTTCTTAGTAATTCCATATACTTTATGAGAGCAGATACTAGTCTCAAACCGAGGCTTATCATTTGCTTTGGGGGTATAGTTACTAGAGCCTTTAATGGATCCAGTAACTACATCATTTTTGGAAACGAGTTCTACATGATAAGCCATATATTTCAGTACATCGATACAAAGATTAATAATGTCATTATCACCAGCCTCATCAATAACTTCTGAAACATTTGCTCTTACTGTATCGACAAAATTGTCATCAGATATTCTTTCAAAAGTGCCTGATTTAAAATCATAAATGCAATTTGAAATGATCTCTCCTTTTCCATCAATATTTAAAGCATATGCTTTAATAGAAATTGTGGATTTAGAAATTACATTAAATGCAATTGCTAATTTCATTGTTATATTTCTGGAAATTATAGCTCTATCATCATACCTAGATGTGAGGTTTTCAAATCCAGAGGTAATAACACCATGCTGAAGAGGAAATACAGGAATAAGAATACTATTAGGATCATATAGATTATAGTTATTTCCAATAGAGATTCTATCCCACTTAGAGTATCTAGCACCAATATAGTCATTAATAAAATATCTTTTATTTAATCTATATTCTATTACTCTATGTGGAGTTTTATTTCCTTTCTTACTAGTATTTTTAGCATATACGATTTTTTGATCATAATATTCTGGATGCATAGCAAGGATATGAAATTGGATAATTATACCGGCCAGTGTCCATCTAATATAATCATCAGTATAATTCTCAGTTAACACCACAGTTTTCTTATTAAGCATATAGCTAATATCTTGAGCATATACATCTTTGATAGAATACGTATCTTTATCTACTGAAGAAGTAATTTTATAATTGCGACCAGGATCAGTTCCTCCAACCATAATTGATACATTGTCATGATCAATATGCGTAACAATGATAAAAGATCCATGACCAGTGATTATAGCAGTATTTCCAATAAATTGCTGTATTATCGATTGATCACGTAAATATATGCTTACATCATTATCATCATTAGTATTCATTATTCTACTTAATAATATATCCCGTTGACTATTTTTTAATTCACTATCGATAAAAAGTTTGTTCATTTTGCTGATGTCCATATTCTTTGGACCTCCTTATAAAAGATTTTTAGACTTTGATAAAGAAACTATTTGTCTCTATCATTGTTATAATATCTATTTGAAATAAATAATTCCGGAAGAGTATAATCTCTTCCGGAATATTTTTAATTATGCTGTCTTACAATCATTCTATCTATTTCTGTACTACAAAATACTTTAATCATATTCTTTTCATCGGCTTCATTTTCTGGAAGTCTTGTATCACACATCTGTTCAGTAACTTCCGTACAGATTCTGAATAGCTTATCAGGAAGATTAATATTATTGTATCCTTTGATTTTAGGTGCAATATCTTCTATCATTTTATAATATCTGTAGTATCTATTTTTCTTATCAAGATAGATAATAGTAATTTTATTATCTTCTATGCTAGAAAGATTAAGCATAGGAGAATCTTTTTCTATTGGAAATAATACTTTCTTATTATTACTATTTTCTATTACAATATATTGATAATAAGATCCTTTGATATTATACCAAAATCTATCTCCTACAATTAAAAAATCTTTTCTCATTTATTTTTCCTCATTATATACTTTTTGATTCCATACTTCATCTTTATCAATATAATCCATAATAAAATCAAAAGTGCTCATATCACCAATGATTTCTTTAGGAAATTCTTGTATCTTTCCTATAGGCTTTATACTAGTCTCATCAGATCTAATACTGATGAATCCTAAAACATTAGAATCTTCTAATGTGAAAAGCATATACATCTTTTCATCATTAAATTTGCCTTTATGGGATATACATCTTGAGATTTTATATTTCTTATCATTTATTGTAATATATGCAAATTGACCTTTAACACGACTATTTGATATTCTAATATTTGCTTGATATCTTAATTCTAGTTTAATTTTCATAATGACTAATCTCCATAAATCCCTTCCATGCTGGATTATAATAAATATACATTAAAAGAAATGCCATAAAATCTAGTTGACCAATATATTCATAAGGTAATTCTTTCGTAATCTCGTAAGATTTTTTATTATAGCATATATTGCAATTAATGCCTCCAATGATATTATCGTTATCATCTTTAAATATAAAATTATCTTGCGTATTTTTATATGTAGTATATTTGCTGGTATGCCGTTCAATGATACATTTTCTAGTATGCTCATCTTTAATAATACACTCAGCGAATTCTTCTACATAATCTACAGTAGAGAATCTACGAAGTTCATGTTTAATAGATTTAAGTTGCACTTCCATCTTTATTCTCCTCACTCTCACGAAAAGCATCTACTTTTTCATTTAGAATATCTTCAATAATACTACCAAATGTATCAGTATCATATCCATGCTTTTCAAATACATCACAATGATGAATATAGTTTCCATTCATATCGTAGCATTCAAATATAAAATTATCAAGTAAATCTTTTAAATCAGCAGCACTTTCTGTATCATAATCATATACAAAAATATAGCTATCTCCATCGGCAAATTTCAGAGTTCCGGAATATACGTATTCATTACTATCAGTACATTCATTTATAGAAACTTCAATATCATGTTCAATAGTTCCTCTTAGCAGATAATATCCATTTGGAATATAAACTTTATTTTCATCTGGATCTACATATTTAGGATACTCAAGAGCAGAAATAGTGTCTGAATCAATATCAATATTATTAATTTCTGTTACCCAATCTGCATAAGTATCAAGAATTTGTTTATAATCTTCATTGAAGTTAGAATATCTATCAGCTGCAGAAATTGCAGTAGACGGATAATCTTTAAAGATTTGCTTAATTCCAGGTATATGAAGATGAACTCTATAAGTGGTATATTTTTCAGGTAAATTATATTCTTCTAGAATTACAATATAACCATTAATAGAAGAAACCTTAAGTGCTTTAATTTTGTATTCCATTTTTATACTCCTTATTCCATGCATCTACAAAATCATCATATGTATCATCAATTCGTCCATATGGGTCTTTACAAAGATCACTTTTTAGATTCATATTTAGTACATAATATTCTCTACGAATATTAAATGTATCTCCATCTATAAAGTCAAAGATTATTCCATTTGGATCAATAAGTTTAGCTGCTTCTACTCTATTATTATAATCTTTTTCTGCTTCATCTTTAGAATAGAAATTAGATCTATAAAACTCACTAATATATTTATATTTCTTAGCTAATATTTTATTTGAATTTTCATGATAGAGAATAGTTCCAATGCAATATAAATCTTTTCCTTGATATGACCATTTTTCTAAGAATGCAGAATATGGATGCTTATCTATATAATACGTACAAGCTTTAAGTATAGTAATTGCAAGAATGTAATAAGAATCATCTATCATTTATTGGCACACTCCTTTCCATATAAATAAATGAATTCATGTAATTTAGGAATCATATCAGAATTATCATCATCTATTTTCTCATTAATAGCGTCTTCTATAGTAATAGATTTAATTACGCAATTATCATATGCAGCATACATTATTGGTCTATGATACTTAAAATAATCTTCAATCTTCTTCCAATTTTCAGCTGAGTTATAGAATAATCCTCTTGTCTTAGAAAATAGAAATTTAGTATTTCTTATAGATGGATCAAAATCAAGTGAATCTGGAAATGATAGATAATCTATCTGCAAGATACAATATTTTACAAATTCACCAATAGACCATTTCTCAAGAAATAATTTATGATCTTCTAATTCTATTCCTTTTATACATTCTATAGTAATAATATTCTCCATAATATAAACCTCCTAATTATTATGATGCTAAGTCAAAAATCAAAATTAATAGAGGATAGAGAGTAATCTCTATCCTCTATCTTATATATTAAATATAAAATATAACAAAAGAACAATTTACATATGGTACAAGATTATTTCCTATCCAAGAGTACATTGAAACATAATATATACCATTAGCAATATATAATTCACAAAATTCAATTGTACTATCAATATTTCCAGGAGTATCATGAGTATGATATGCCATTATTGGAATTCCTTGAGTAAAAAGAATACTATTACTTCCATTAGATGCTGTAATTATTATAGTTTTAACAGAAGCGTCAGACTTAAATGATATTTAAGTTTTTGGTAGAGGATACAATATAGCATTCATATAGTATATTGAAATACATGATCTACTAGTAATTTTATACACGTTACTATTTTTATTATTTATAAAATAATAGTAAATAATATAATTATTTGTATTTTCGATAATATCAGTGTAGCATATTAAATGAGATTCTATTTCTACATTTGGAACTATTGGAATAGCATTAATAAATACATGATCACTGAATATAACATAATAAGTTCCAGCTTCTACATATTGGTATTTAATATATATTTTAGTAGCGTCAGATTTAAAGAAAATAATAATAATCTGACGCTTCTAATAAATCACCTTTAGGTAAAGATATCATTACAATGTATGAAGTTGGAGGATTGCCTGATTGTTCATCATTTAGTGCTGATACAAGTATACAATCTATTATTATCAAGATTCTAGGTGATAGTACTAGTTTGGATCATGATACAACTCCTCCTAATACAAGATATGAAGTTAAGAATCTTGGAACATGGACTTATTATGATGATGTGGATAATTTTCTTAAAAAATGTAATCATGCTACAGGTTATTATGGTGCTTCTATTGGTTCTACAATAACTATTAAAGATGGTACATATAATAAAACATGGGTAATAGTTGGATTTGATTGTGAACATAATAAAACAGCTTCAGATGGAACACCATATGATAATGGATATGGAATATTTATGATTCCTACAGAATCACTTTTTAATCCTGGAAGTGAATCGATGGGATTTAATAATGGATATATGAATACTGGTGTTCATAATAAAATTAATATAGAATTATCATCTTTTGCATCTGATAATTCTATATTAAGAGATCATCTAATAAAAAGAAGAATGTTATTATCTAATACTACTGATTATTGGTCAAGCCCACTTCAGACGCATGGATATGAGTGGACTACTGGATATGGTTCTCTTATGAGTGCTGGCCAAGTAACAGGTACATTTGCTTCTAATTCTAATAAGTATGATGATGGAGAAGCTAATTATAAACTACCATATTTTAATTTTACTACTTGGCAATTTGGAGATTATGCGTATTTAAGAGGATTAGGTGGATCAGCATCGTTTAATAATCATTCTAATTATTATGATAAACCATGGCATGTATCTAATGGATCTGTATTAGGGCACGATATTGCAAATTATCAAACAGAAATTAATGGTAAAAAACCTAGTATATTCCCACTTATAATGATAAGATAAAACAATAATAATCCGATAGAGATTTTTCTCTATCGGATATAATTTAAATATATGAAATATCTACGTATCCTTGCATATACTTAATATTATCACCGTTATGTTCACTATTATAATTTTTTATAATTTGTATTATGTATGAATTATATCCATTTTTAGTTACTAATGGACAATAACCTTCTGTTGAGACTACTCCTATTATTGTACCATCATTAAATTTATAATAATATCCTGATATGTCAATAGAATGTTTATTTATATTGCATGTAATAGTTTTTATGTTAGTAGAAGCGTCATTCATAATTATTTTCAATTAATTTGACGCTTCTTTTAATTTGAAGAGTACAAATTTTACTTCTGGAAATCAGTTTACATTAGGTATTCCAATATCTGTGATACAAGCTGGAAATCGCAATGATTATATTCCTAATATATACTATAATAATTCTAAATATTATATTTACGCATTTAGATGGAATTCAAGTGGATATGGAGAGTTATTTATTAACATTTGCGAAATATCTTGTATAGTATATTATATTTAAATATAACAAATAATAATCTTTAAATCTCTTCCACGATTAGAAATATTATATCCTCCTGAATTATAATCGGTAATACTAAAAGATCTAATAATATAACTGTCATCAGTACGTATAGTATATAATGATGGATAATGATATGCATTATTACCAATATTAAAACTACTATCTATTGATACTGATATAAATATTCCTTCAGAATCATAAAATATATATTTTGCATCAGAATATATATCATTTGATAACGTTCCATATTTTCTTTTAATTTTAATAGAAGAAGCGTCAGAGTATCAAAAAAAAAATAAAAGGGAGTAGATTTCTCCACTCCCTTTTATTATATTACTGATTATTCAAGTTATTGGTAATACAATCAGTAAATACATTGGTGATAATGTCATCGGTATTTTCATAATCCCAGCCGATGAATCTTGCAATCTTCTCAATGAACTTGATAGGATCATCAGACTCATCGATCATGGAACCATAATTGACTCCATCGTTGTAAATGACATTACCGTTTACATCTGTAATAGTAATGTCTTCGCCGTAGCGAGTGCCAAACTCGCCACAGCTGTAATCCTCAAAGACATATTTAATTCTGCCAACATCCTTATTTCCATCAAGCATCATAGCATTGACGGTTCCTGCATACTGGCGATAGCCACCGCCGTTATTACAGGTGTTAGAATTATACTCATTAGTATAATTCGCAACAGTATTGATAACACCGATGTTAGTGACTTTAATAGTATTCATACTCAGCATAATATTGTACCTCCTATAGTACACTATATTTATTTTGTTAATACACACCAATAGAATAACTCTTTCTTCCTTCTATTTCAATTTTATACTATATAAGTGAAAATAAAGACTTTTAAATACTAATGACGCTTCTATTAAACATAGTAATGTAAATATAACTATTTATACAGATACAGCATCTAAAAGATATCATAGTTTATTTTATATTAGCGATTTTAGTACAAGTGAAAATATAATAGTTTTAGCTATTAGAACAAATGAATTATTACCAGGAACAACTACACTAGGATGGGAACAATTCTATAGTAAAGGTTCAGGATTTATTAGAATCGAATCAATAATAGCATATACAGCTACACATCCTAATGATGAACAATTTACAATATCATGTACTATTGCTTATATTAAAGTATAAAGAGTATAATTCCACTTCTATTAAGATAATATATCATCTATAGTAATAGTAGTGGATATAATTTTAGTGATAATAGAGATACAGGAAGTATTATAATATATTATATATAAAATAATCCAGTAGGAATTAAATTCCTACTGGATATTATTTATTACTTATTAAATGCTTCTTTTTCTAGATTAAATAAATAATCTGCTTCTTCTTTACCAAGAATATCTACTACCTCATTATAAGGAAGATTGATCTTCTTAGGATTAACATCATTTAACTCTACATGACGTTTATTATAATAATAGCAAGATGCTAATACACGCCCTTTATGCGAATAACATATATTAGTACATCTTTTATTTGCTGTTCCATATAATTCATAATTATATCCAGAGCACCAACCACATCCAGTTGATACAGGGCATTCCATACATTCTTTTGTTGATTGAGATTTTCTAGTTATAGAATCTAATTCCTTTTTAATTTTTAATTGATCATTTGTTTTATAAATTCCATTAAAACAATCGCCAATACATATTTTAGATGATTTTTCATTTCCGATAGATATTGGCATATATCGTATACATGGATATGCTTTACCATCACTCGAAAATGCAATCATTTTTCCTGTTCCACCACAATAATTATCAATTGTATTATCAAAATTTCCAATATATTCATCAAGTATGCTAATATAATTATTATATTTATTTTGAATCATGTAATCACTAACTTTCTTTAATTCAAAATAAATATTTTTTGCATCTTGAATTGTATATTTTGGCTCATATGCAAAATTACACAGTATATCATTACATCCATTTTCTATCATCATTTTTATAGAATCATACATATAATGCACAGATCCTGGAGTAAATGTCATTTTAGAATTATTCCATCCATATTTGTCTCTTCCATCAAGATATGCTATATATGCTTTTTCGAATGATCCTTTTCCATATTGGTCAATTCTATACTTATCATGCAATTCTTGTATTCCATCGATTGATACTGTTAAACTTATAAAATCATGGTATTTTTTAAATAAATGCTGAGCATCTTCTGTAAACCATAGTAATCCATTAGTTGCAAAAGAAAATCTTGTAAAAGGTGCAAGAGGAATATTCCTTCTCAAACATTCATCGAAATAATAATCGCATATATTTTCTATTAATTTTGCTTCAAGTAGAGGTTCTCCGCCAATAAAATCAAGTACTAATCCTTTGGAATGTTTTCCTATGAAGTCTGTATCAGCATCATACATATCTAATATTGTATCTATAATTTTCTTAGCTGTGTGGATATTCATAGAACCGCATGACTTATTATGCTCATAGCAATATGAACATCTCAAATTACATTGATTTGTAATTTGAATAGTTATATTGCGGCATACACTATTTTCAGTATTATTCTGAAAAAGTTCATTTAAATAATTAGAATAATCTTTTCTTTTATAAATCATAAGTTACCTCATGAGTTTCAAAATTAAAAGTATATGTAGCAATAGAATTTTTTGAATTCCCTAGATATTTATTGATAATTTGTTCTCTAGTATAGTCAAGCTTTATAAATGATAATCTGCATTCATCGGCATATTGCTTTAATATTTTACTTTTTTTATCATTTGGAAATTCTGCTAATTCTTTTGCTAAAAGTTTACAAAATATTTCATTACTTTTGTATATATAATATAAACGTTCAACTGTCATTGATTCATCTGGTGTTATTTCAAATTTATTCATCTTTATTTTCTCCATGCATAATTTTATATTGATCATCAATAATTTTAATATATTGATCCATAAGACTGTTTCTTAATTTAATTATTTTTAGAAACATTTTATAATCTTTATAATTAATCAATCCAAAACAATCAATAATTTTACAAGATACAATATATAGAGAATATATTTTTTCATTAAGATCTATATATTTTGTATTGATAATATAATTACAAAATTCATATGTAAAATATTTTTCAAGATCTAAAATATTATATTTAGATTGATCTATAGTCTTAATTGCTATAGCAAGGCTAATAAGTTCTTTTTCATGATCATTAGAAAATGTATAGTTTACAGAACTAGAAATAGTATCTAATTGATTGTATACAAACTGATACCAATCATCAAATCCATCAGAATCATCTTGTGTATATTGAGAAATATAATAAATCATATGCATAATATTTGATCTTTCTGGATATTGATCAAAATATTGTTTAAAATCATTAGTAGATACATCTTGATTGCATATAAATTTAAATAATCCTTTATTAAATTCATAGCATTCAGAACGTATATATTCTGGAATAATATAGTATTTAGACATTATTTTCACCTTTCTTTATTTATAGAAATATAGGATTAGAACCACAAGATCCACCTTGGCATCCTCCATAGCATCCAGAAGAACAAGTAGGATAGCAATTCTGATCGCAGAGATCACCACAACCTCCTGTACACTGGTTCTCACATGTTCCTTCACATCCATCACAATCTCCACTGCAACCGCTGCATCCACCACTGCAACTTCCTTTACAATTACCAGTACAAGATCCTGTACAATTATTCCCGCAACCTGTACAACTACTATAGCATCCTGTACTGCATAATCCACTACAGCTAGATTTACATCCTGTATTAGATGAAGTAACAGAAATTCCTGATAAATTTCCTACCGATGCAGTTGCAGTAGATAATGTAAGACTTAAAATATTACTTCCTCTAGATGGAGTTGTATTATTTCCTGTAATAGCATCTAGCTCTTGTGTTATTTTCTGGATATGTTCAATGTTAATAATATTTTTTGATGTAGGGGTATTTGTATATTTTTGTAAATATGATGACATATTACCAACACTTTTAGTATTACTTCTTCTATTTATTTCAGCATCAACAGTATTTTTTAGTTTAATAAAATCGCTAGCACTAATAAGTTCTGCTGTATCCATTATGATTTACCTCCTACTAAAATTTTTACTTTATTGCAATTATTTTTTGATATAGCGATTCCAACTGAAGATTCAGAATATTCTTTGCTAGATACACCAACACCAGGAATATCAGAAGGAATAATATAATCTCCAATATCTACATTCCCAATTACTTTAACATAAACACGACCGCATAGTGATACAGGAATATATTTCTTAATATTTTTAGAAATATAATCTTCTCCAATACTTACTGCTTCACCACCAATAAGCATAGCATATTCATCAGAATGAACACCTGCAATAATACTACTTTTATTAGTAGCTTTAATATATTTCTCTTCTTTATTATTTTCATCTAATGCAATAATATCTCCAGGTTCTGTATCTTCTCCTCTAGGGAAGAACTCTGCATAGTCATTATATACAGCACCATAGCACTTACTAAAATTCGCTACACCACTGGTGTTAATATAATAACTACCACTACCAAAATTAATAGTACCAGTCATTGTTCCACCAGACTTTTTTAAACAAGCGTCATATTATTATATTTAATATATAATATATATAATAAAACCCACTAGAGATTTCTCTCTAGTGGGATATTTTTTTACTTACTTTCTTCTACACCAATATTAGCCTTTAGACCATATCTGCGAATTCCAGTCATCAATTGCATTGCCCAGTCATTCTTAACATCTCTGCCATAATTTTGACTTCCGAGATTATTCTTATTAAGAGCATCACTAGGAAATACAATATGAATATCATCACTTGCCATACCAGGAATATCAGTTTGATATGTATCTACAATATCATCTGCTGCTTCACCAATAGTCTTACCACAAGCTTCTACATAAGTCATAAATTCTACAGCTTCAATGAAAAGACTTGCCTTTTCACCTTCACCATTCTTAGAGACTGTAACTTTAAGATTCTGCGGATCAGCAGCAGCATTCTTCATTGCCTTATATACGCCACCAGTAATAGGGCAGATATTATCAAAGATTTCCATAAGGTCTGCAGATCTTAGAGTATTATCTAGATTTGCTCCAGTCTGATCATTTACATCAGATTCATAGATAGTATGGATTTGTTTCATATTAAAATTCATAATAATTATCTCCTTTTATGAAAAGTTTTCGAGAATTATTATGATGTGAAATATCATTAGATATAATATACTCTAGCAGGACCTGTAATACTTAAACCTAATGATGATCCTAAACCTTTTATCACAACTACATTTAAAAAAATTATAACAGCATAATTATTATTTGAATTTCCTGTATATATTGCAGATATTGGAGATCCTGTTGTAAATTGATATCCATCATTATCTGTAACATCTATATCTTGACTCCTAATTTTAGTAGAAGCGTCAGACTATCAAAAAAAAATAAAATAGAGGAATGGATTTTACTCCATTCCTCTATTATTAGTTATTCAATTTTTATTCCCATAGCTTCAATTTCATCCATTGCCCTACAAATTGCAGGATATTCTCCAGGACTAATAGCCATCATTGAAAATCTTCCTTTAACTCCAGATCTTTTTAATTCATTCTCATATTCGAATACGATATCTTTGATCTCATCAATATCCATAGTATTTAGAATATCCAAGATAGCATTAGATACAGCAGAGTAGACATATTTTTCATTGTCGTCATCAAAGGCATCAAATCTATCTGTCATGATGGAAATAAAAAGATTTGTAAGCTGATCACTAAAAGTCTTAGAAAATACATTTACTATCATCTGTTCAGTCATAATATCAGGATCCATATGTTGCATAGCACGTACCATTCTTCTAATATTACGACGTTCATCTGTACTAGAATTTCTATTTACAGCAATCCATAAAGCATAACTTTCAGAAAGACCAAGACTCATAAGATTATTGATCATTTCTCGATTCATTCTTATAGCAATTTTTCCAAGCAAACAAGCATTTTCTTCATTATAAAGAACATTGTTTGCAGGATTAATTACATAAGCTCGATATACTCTATTGAATCTATTAGTATATTCTCTGTCAAGAGCAATGCCAGACATATCTAGAGCTACAAGAAAATCCTTATCTGTAATAGTTCTTAAAGCTTTAGGTTTTTTATCCACAGCTGATGATAATAAAGTAAGAATATTCTGCTGTACATATTCTATCATCTTATTATATCCATCATAAACAATTCTGCCTTTAACTTCAGAAAATTTATCATAGATATTGCTAGGATTATAGAATACAGTACGACGCTCTCCATTATTCGTATCTTTAGCATTTTGAATTAAATATCCAAAATTCACATTCATCATATCCATAAGATTTATTTCCTTTTATAAGTCATAAATTTAAAATTGTAAGATCCATTAGATCTCCAATCTTCATCTTCAACAACTTTCCAATCATCCATTTGATCTAGATTAGGAAATGTTGCATCATGTGCAGGAGCTTCAGTATTTACTTTAGTTACATATACTGTATCATAATAAGGAAGTAGAAGTCTATAAATCTGTTCTCCGCCACAGACTATAGTATTTTCACTATCTCCAATAATTTCTACAGCATCAAGTAATCCACGAAGATCTTCTACCCAAAAAATCATTGTTCTATTATTAGGAGTCTTTACTTCAGGATTCCTTCTAACAGCAAAAGAAGATCTATATTCTGCTTCATCTATATCAGGATTACGAATTCTACCTCTACCTTCAGATTCAGGAGGAGCTAAGAAAAATCCCGCATACTTAGCACCAAACAAAGATTTATGGTCAAGTTTATCCCAATGTTTAGTCATGACAATATTTTTTCTTCCAGGAAGAGGTTTCTTTCCAGGAAATGACTCTAGTGTCTTACGACCATATACAATAGTTTTACCCATTGTAATATCTTTAAATCGAGCCATATCTTCTTTAATATTAAAAAGAAGATTATTCTGATTTCCAATAGCCCAATTGTTGTCTACGCATACAATTGCTTTCATCATTTCATTTTTTCTCCTTAAATTCAACACGAGTAAATCTAGTAGTTGTTCCATTCTTAACTTTATCAAACCACATATTTGCAGGTCGTACCCATATAGTATAATCCGTAGCAAAGAATAGATTAGGATCTGTATTATTCTTAGAAGTATTATTTACATGAATATATGCAATCATATCTTCTAATGTCTCAGTATGCTTGCATAAAGCAACTACTTTTACAAAAGATCCTTTATGATGCTTATAAATTTCTCCAACTTTAACTTCCATTATTTTTATCCTCTATCAACTCTAGTTGCAATTTTTCTCCATACAGAAATAGGAATCATTTTTACACTATCGATCATATCACTAGATCTGCATTCATCTTCAATATAATTAAAAGGACAGCAAGCGACAAGGTATTCATCAGTAGTATTATGCTTAGCAATATACAACACTCGCATAATCCTCTCAGTGATCACGTTAAAAGGATTTATGGGCTCTAAATTTCTAATATCTACTCTATAAGTAGAACCAATCTTTGCTCCACGAATAATCAGCTTTTCTTCCATTTTAATTTATTCTCCTTTTAATTATATTAAATTGCAACAGGGAATTTAATCTGAGAATTGTGCTGATAGTTATCAATATGGATATTATCGACTTTAAAATCATAGAAACTATCTACTTTATCAAGCCATACACTAGGAGCATCAAAAGTAGGACGTTCAATAAGTTCTTTTACAATAGGAATATGACGATCATAAATATGGCAATCAGCGATCACATGTACCAATTCTCCAGGATACATATCACAAACTTTAGCAAGCATCATAATAAGAATTGCGTATTGTACAACATTCCAGTTGCCTGCAGTAAGCATGTCTTGAGAACGCTGATTAAGAATACCATTTAGAGTGAGTCTACCATCTTCTTTATCTCTAGTAACATTGAAAGTCATGGAATATGCACAAGGATAAAGATTCATATCATGAAGATCTTCAAAGTTATAAATATTAGTCATGATTCTTCTAGAGAAAGGATTATGCTTAAGATCCCAAATTACTCCATCAATTTGATCAAGCAATACCCAATAATTATCGTCTTTAAATACTACCTTAGAAGAAGGATATTCTTTCAGCTCTGCAAATACTTCAGCAGTAGGATAATCTTTCAAATAATGATGAGCATAAGTTTTACCGATTTGATATCCATATGCTTTACCAATAGACCCTTCAGCATCTGCCCAAGAATCCCAAATATGAGAATTCAAATCATTTACATTATTACTCTTCTTTTGCCAAATCCAAAGAAGTTCATCGGCAGCTGCTTTAATACTAGTAGGACGCATAGTAATAGTAGGAAATTCCTTTTGAAGATTATAACGATTTACAACTCCAAATTTCTTAATAGTATAGGCAGGTTCATTAGTATCTGCCCAAGTTGCTCTTACACTTTCACCAGTAGTATCAATACCATTATTGATAATATCAAGACAAGTGTTTTTAAAAATGGTATCTGCCTGAGACATAGTATAAATCCTCCTAATATATAATAGGGTTAAATTATATAAAAGTCGATAATATAATAAAAAATAAAAGGAGTGGGCGAATGAAACCCACTCCTTTTATATCAAAGATTAAGAGATCATGAAATAACAATCCTCAATAAACTTATCAATGTCTCTTAATTTTTCAGTATTTGGAAAGATATTCATATCTTCTACATGGATAGATTCTCCATGAATATCTTTATCAAACACCTTTGCTGTGATAATCATATTACAAATTGAATAAGTAATCGCTCCTTTCATGATTCCGATTATGGTTGCTTTATCTACTCCTTTATTGACAAGATCCATATAATCAATATTAGGAGACTTGCCAATAGCGGAGCACGTTACGGTTCCGTTATATTTACGGAAACATAAAAAGCATGTTCCAGAAAATTGCATAGTAGAACTGTATACAATTTCCCTTTTCTTCTCATTGTAAATATTAACCTCAATTTCTGGGAGATCTCCACTTCTATTGAGGTTATTCACAATAAGCATGTTCATTATTCCTGCGCCTCCTCTTTATCATCCTCAACAGGCACAGGAATTTCGAACTGGTCCTTATAATCCCTCATGAATTTCTTGGCCAATTCCTTACTATCAAAAGTGGCCATAAATCCATTAGGATGGACAAAGCTCAGACCAGTGTTGAAATTGATCTGAGCAAAGTTAGGAGTTTTTACGCTTAATCCCCTAAACTGTTTAGGGAACAGAGCTTTATTTACTCCCTTCCATTTTACAGAAGTGATTGAATACTTCCCGATTTCTCGATTACTCGGAAAACCGAAAAATGCGATTCCATCTTTCGGTGCAATATATTTACCGATAGGTGCATAATGCTCCAAGTACACGCACCCATCAGCAATGTCTACTGCAGTCTCTGCACACTCACGTGCATGACAATCAGCATAGATATGCTCAATGATATATTCGAGCGTATCTCTTGCTTTGCTGATTGCAGTAAACACTCTGATATCAGTATTGCTATTCTGGGAATCCCAAGTGGGATTCATGCATTTGATCTCAAATGCAGCCGGGTTTCCACACCCGGTATTATCATTGAGATCGATACCTTTAACCCAAGAGGAGTCGAAAGCTTCATATTCCTCCTGAGTCAAGAATCCTTCATGGAACTCTCTTACAATCAGTCCAAATGCAGCATAAGGAGTTCCATCTTCTCTACGCTGTTTCTGTTCTTCAGGAAAGTGGTGGTCAAAACGACCACCGCCAACGTCATACACGAGATAACCGTTTTCCTCGGTCATCTCAGGAGAGATAACGTTCTTCCGTTCCCACTTAGGAAACGGAAGGCCAAAGACATCATACAGAATCATGAGGTATGCAGTAGCATATACCTCATCGGCATGAAATACGCCGGAATGAAAGATAATCTTTTTGTACTTCATGAGCTTGTCACGAAGCGTAGAAGAACTGGAACCACTATTAAGGCTAAACATATTTTTATCTCCTTTATATTTTTATTCACTGATGTTCTTACTAATGGTCAGAGTTACCTGGCCATTGAACCCATGCTCTTTCAAAAATTGGGCAATATTGTCAGTATCAATATTGAAACTGACAGTCATGCTCATATTCTGAATGGAAATACCTCCAGTAGAAGGTTTGGATTTCTTTTGAGAATTCTTCTTATATTTTGCAATAGCATCTGCATATTTTTTCGCAGTTTCTAGGCAATCGAAATCGATATAAAATCGATTTACAATATCATCATGTGATTTTAACTCCTTTCTATTAAAAGTCGGAATAATATTTCCGAGCTTTTTATTAATTTCAGCAATAGTGCAAGGAGCACATCCCATCATGATAGCAATGTTTCTTGCTGTTAATTCTGGATATTTGTTCAAGATATCTTTCAAATACATAGCCTGAACATCATCAGGCCAGAGTCTGAATACCTTGTAAGAAACTTTCTTTCCAAGCTGAAAGCTTCTGGGATTACTATCGTTGCGAACAACGAAGCCTCTATTGCTGTTTCTCTTGGGCTTAGGAAGAGATTTCCTCTTTTCAGAGATATCCTTCTTAAATTCAGCAGCTGCATCTTCACGAACAATAAAACCTTTGTGATCCATAATCTTTGGACCTCCTTTATAAAAATTTTGACTTGGTAGAGAACGTACATGTCTCTATCATTGTTATAATATCTAATCAAAATAAATAATAATAAATAAAAAAAAAATAATAGGATAGGCTTTATACCTATCCTATTATTCGCTTTTAGATTCTTACTACATTAGAATAGTTTGCTTTCTTTGCTCCAAATTGGCCAATTCCTGCAGAAGATACAGGGAAATTACCAAGATTATCAGTAATGATCTCTTGATAATCAATCAGTTTTCTCAACCATTCTGGAACAGGAAGATCTTTAGGCAATGCAATGGTATCAAGTTTACCTTTGAATAGATCACAGACTTTTAACCCATCAGCAAGATTCTGATTTTTAGGATCTATTAATTCACAGAGCTTTTGATACTGTTCAGGATACTCATCCTTAATAGATTCTAGAGTATCTTTATTTACATTAACCTTAATCACATCGATAGCATTTCTATCTCCGAGATCAAACCCAGGAAGATCACATTTTACATAATTCCATGCAATAGCTGCTTTAACTCCCTGAATTCTAGCTCCTTGATTTTCATAACTATCCATAGATTTAATAGTTGCAGGCTTGTAATATTTCTTAGATCCGGAAAGAAGATCATTATAAATAGTCTTCTCTAGTATTGCAATATCTTTAATAAGCTTCAATTGATCTACAGAATTTCCAGTTAGCATATCTTCAAGAAGAATCTTTTTCAATGCCTTCTGTGTGTCCTTAGAAGTAGAAGACTTAGTAAGACAGTCAATACCCTTAACGTCCAAAACACCATTTCCTAGATAGTTACCTTCCTGTAGAATCTGCAAACTAGCATAATGCTTCTTAGCATCAGTCAACATGATTCGAGACATATAAAACTCGTTCTTCATGTTAATCTTACACTTAGCATCACCTCGATAAGACCCAGATTCCTTAGTAAAATCAATCATATACTTGTTAATCACAGAAGAGAGAATATAGCACATGATATTGATTAAAGCAAATTTTACATTATCTTGAGGAATAATCTTAGTTGCATCAATAGCTCTTCTTTGATTAATGATCTCTTCACTAAAGAAATCATAATCCTTTTTATCATCTAAGAATTCAATAGCAGCAAGTTCCGATTGATCTACAATATCTCCAAAGCTATCTACTTTCAAAGTCTTAATTGCTAACCGATTATCTATTGCATTATACCACTCAGGAGTTTCAGTATCAGCCCAGAAATAATCTTTTCTCTTTTTCTCCTCTTCGAGGAATTTATATACATCAATTTGCTGATGCATAATAGGACAATCATAATCCTTCAGATACTGGATATTATAATTATACCAAGCATCCAAAGAGATAAACGAAGAATCTGTATCAGAAACAATAGAAACAGTCTTAACCATCTCTTTATTTCTAATCATTCTATCCATATACTGATGACAATAGAAGACATATTCCAACAGTAAATCTCGAAGAGCATTAAGATCATTAACAATTTCTTTTGGAGGATTTGCAGGTTCAATATAAGGAACTTTCATTTCAGTAATAATCTTTACCATTAGATCTCTGGCAATAGGAAGATCCATAAAGCAATAAAGATTATTCTTGTAGAAGAGTCTATTCAATTCAATCTGATTACAGTTTTGAATAATTCTCCATACAGTATCCATATCTTGATCTGTAGGAATATATTTAAAACCACAATTCATCATGATTTTATTGAAACACTCTTCGGGAGAGATAAATCCATTGAAACCAAGAACTTCATAATCATTATATTTCCAATCATGATACTCCATTCTTACATTATCAATGAAAATGAGAACATCATTAAGACTTCCAAACTTAACATTGTTCCCTAAGAAACCTTCAAAACAAAGGATTGCAGAACTAATTAGAGATCTACCGATGGATGTTACAGAAGGCGCAATGTTAAGATCAAACAAAATCGACACATAAAGACCAACCACAAAATCTTCACGCAGCTCGTTGGAGTTAATCAATAGATTAATCCTCTCTTCTACGCAGTTCTCTTATGAACTTCTCTAGGTGTTGCCTAGAAGTTGTGACTATATAATAGTCTATATAAAATAAATTATATAGACCCAGGATTTTCGAATTAAACGGACTTACGTTTACAGGACAGCCGTCCCCACTTGGGGCCTACTCCTCTTAAGAGGATAGTCGATAAGCGTCTCTTATGATTTCTCATAAGCTTTCGCAATTGATTAGAGCCGTAGCCCTTTCCCAATTTTAACCCTTGTTATCATTCTTAACTCACGTCAAGAAGGGGCAGTATATTATCTTTATTATTTTTTAAGCGTCTATAATCAAAATCATTATTCTGCATATCATACTTCTCACAAATATCTAAATGAACATCGCAATCTTTAATATGCTTTACTTGCCGTACTGTAATTCCTAAAGCATATGCAATTTGCTGATAATTATATAAATGAGAACGTAATGCTCTACAGCATAATTCAGCTTGATATTCAGTCATAGTAGATCTAATATTATTTGATCCTTTTTGAAAATATGGATTAGTTCTATTACCCATGTCAATAGATCTTCTAATATTATCATATGAACTCATCCATCTTAAATTCCATAAACAATTGTCTATAGTTACAAAATTCTTATGATCAACAGTAAGATCTAGAAAATTAGGAACTGGACAAAATGTATATAAAATTATTCTATGAAGCGCTATCATATGAAATACACCAAGATATCCATCTTTTCTAAGATAGATTGGAACTGCAGTTTTATTTGATGCATCATATATTCTACCATAACTGCTTACATAGATATTATCAGGAATTGTTACATATGCTCTACCAAAACTTCTAATAGAATCAGGTACTCGCTCCCAATATTCTTTAACAGGATATTGAAAAGTAGATGTCATAGCAAGAGTATCAAATCTAGAATTAGAATAATCTTTTCCATCTTTCCAAGGTTTTATAGTATCATTATAATAATTTGGAAAGTATAATACTGGTTCAAGACCAATATATTCTTGTGGATAAGTTCCAGATTCAAGAAAGATAAAATTCTTATCATCGACATCAATTCTGTTTCCAGTCATTTGTAATACCTCATTTCTTTAATAAAGTATACAAATGTTATAGACACTTTAAAAAGATACAGACCTACCCGTATATACCATTTACATCGATTTTATCAAGCGCCTGGAGTAGATTATATTTCTCAAATTGTTCTGATCCTTTAGGGTATTTAAACATTTCTTTCTTATGAAGTTTTCTGAGGTCTAGGAAGTTTTGAATAACTTTTGCCATAGGGTTTGGAACTACATCGTGTCTTCTAAACATAGTTCCATAACTTGTTAGAATTGGTTCTCGCTTTGCAATATAATCCATCAGTTCTAGCATACTAATCTTAGGATTAGAACCAGTGTAATTATTCTGTACTACGAGATCGAAATTCTTGAACCTCTTAGATATCGAATATTCAACTCCAGCATAAATATCTCGTATATCCATTTCTGGATGTGCTGATTTAATTATTCTGGACATTGTATCTCGATACTTCATCAAGATTTTATGCTCTTTTGGATCGACAGTTTGATTCATTTTTACCATTCCATTTAATATCTCCTTTCAGTTTCTATTACTAAAATATTAGCCCAGAGGTAACTTTATACCTCTGGGCTATATTCAAGTCAAGTTAATTATTACAGTTACAACAACCATAATGATTCTGCTTAGAATTGCAGTTACAGCCAGAGTTAATAGTATTATCAATTACAGGAGTTTCCTTATAAAAGCCATACTTTCTACCCCAAGCTTTAACCTTTACCTTTAGAGAAGGATAAGGAATAGTATCAACGTCTATAGGATTGTAGACAATGATCATATTCGGAATACCTTGCTGATCAGGATCGAACTTAAAAGTTCCACTGAAAGATCTGCACAACTTAAAAGAATTTTCTGCAATATCTTTATTAAGCTGCACATCAAATTCAGTTTTAGGAAAGTCTCTGAGATTAATATAATGGAGATAAGGCATAAAGATCTGCATCTTTTCAGCAATGGTCATGATATCCCATCCACTGAGTAGCCAATCCCATCTATCAAGAAACTCAGATTCTTCTGTATTTGTAGAATCATTTACAACGGTATTGTTAGTAGAAGATAGATTATCATCTTCTCGTTCAATATAATTAGCCATTGTCCTTCTTCTCTTCCATGACAGTCTTGTAGTTCTCACCAGTGGTATCACTCCACTTCAGCAGAACAGGATGATCCTTCAGAAGCTGGTCAATACGATCATGGAGCTCCTTCTTAAAAGAAGTCTTCATGCGCTCATGAACATACAGAACACGAATATTGTTGCGATCATCAGCAATGTAACGATTCATACGAGCATTTGCAAGCTCAATCAGAATATCGTTGGTCTTAGAAATAACCTTGGTTTCATCTGCAGTATAATTCTTCTCACCATTAAGGTATGCAAGAACATCCTTCATGGAAACACGATGGACATTAGTATCTGCAATTGCTTTCTCCAGGAAAGTACAAGTATCATTGATAATGTCCAGACTCTTAGTCTGCTTCTCAATGAGCTGAGCCTTATGCGCTGCGTACTCTTCATCAGTCATACGAGGCTTGTTATTGAAGTTCTTGTTCTTACCGTTGTAATTGTTCATAATAAAAGTCCTTTCTAGATATGTATATTGAGAGATAAATATTTCTCCCATTGATTATTATAAAGTATGCAAAATTATCAATTACAATTGAACTATTTTATAATAACTCATAATGGGAAATGAATGAAATAGAGAGCTCAATTTCATTTCATCACTTTTATAATACATAACCATTATGAAATTTAAATTCTACATGTAGAAAGGACTTAATATCATGGGCATTTATTCTGAAAATAATTACAATGAAGAATTCGGCATTGATATGGATGCTCTTGTTGAGGCATTCCTGGTAGATGATCTGACTCACCATTATAGTGAGAACACTGTTCGTGAGTTCTGTGCTCCTAATGGTGTTGGCGAGTCTCTGCTTGAGGCAAAGGTTCTGTCTAATAAGCGTACTATGGTTCGTCTGTCTAAGGCAACTGACCTGAATCGTCGTAAGACTATTGCGGCAATCATGATGGCACGTGCTAAGAAGGATCCTCTGTATAATAAGCTGGTTAAGTATCAGCTGCTTCGTAAGCAGACTCGTGCTAAGATTGTGGAAAAGTATGGCAACAGAGCAGCTCGTGCAGCTATGGTTGCCCAGAAGCAGTATATGAAGAATATGCGTGGCGTTAACCTGACTAATACCAGCTTCATTACTGATGATCCCAATCGCTAATTACCAAGCCATTCTCTAATTCTTTTTCTCTCTTTTTTATAACCCCAGGAGGTATAGGTCGCCTCCTGGGGTATATTTTAACTTCATAATAAAATAAAAGGAGGTATTAGTATGCATGTACCTAAACCACTTGGAGGATATCCTCTAGTACTAAGAGATGAAACAGCATCTAAACCCAGAAACAATGAGTTGATGTTTGATTACACTACTAATGATCTCTATTTTGTAGAAAATAATAAGCCTGTAAAACTGGCAAGATCTATATATGATAAGATCATTAAGTCTAAACTAGAGAATGTAACAGTTAATATTTGTAAATCTGATAAAGAAGGATCTGAATCTGTAGCTCCTGCAATTGATCAGAGGAAAATGAATAATTGGTATATGAATATTCAGAGTAGAAGTACAGAAAATTAAATATAAAATGGAGAAGGAATTAATTCCTTCTCCAAATTTTTAACTAATCTTAATATGAAATACTCCATTAGATTGAGAGTTTTTAGCTTTTGCTCTACGAATAGAAGATGCAAGAGAAGTTCTACCATATCGAGAAGTATAAATGATAGTGCCATCTCTTGTTTTAATTACGCAACAAGGATGCCTATCACATACAGAAATAGCTTCTTCTTTATTAGGAGTCTTAATAAGAACTTCACTATTTCTAGTATTCTGCACGATATACATTTCTACAGGCTTAATATTTCTCTGGTTAAGAGCATCTGTCATTCTAAGAAAATTATATAGAATAGAATTAATATCTGCTGCAAGAAAATTACATGTATCAGAAATAATAATATTCTTTTCAGAGTTATCACTATACCAAATACTATCTTTTCTAGTATCTACGACTTCTTTTCTTCCAGATCTATTTAGAATCATTTGGATAATATCCTTGTCTTCATCTGTAGGAACCACAATATCTGCATCTTGGATATGTGTAAATACACAAAATAGGTCGCAGGATTTAATCTTAGATTTAATATCTTCTACAGTATCTCCAAGAAGATTACTTACAGGATATACATCAATTTTATTAGGAAGAATTAAATTTGTATAATTATTATAAAAGCAAATTCTTTTCATAACAATTCCTTTCTATTATTCATTGATATTAATATATCCAAGAATATAGCTAGGATTCTTCTTAGGCATATGCTGTGTAGCAGTAATCTTTGCTCTACCATTTACGATAGTAGAATCATAGAAATAGAATCTACCGGAAATACATCTGAAATACATTTCATCAGTAGCATTTCTATAAACAGGAGTATCATGAAGGTTAATAATCTTACCTTCATAAGGATGAATAACTTCTTTTACTCCAGGAACAGGAGTAGGAACTGTAATAGGCTTTACTTCTTCTTTCTTCATCCAAGGATCTTCAAATAGCTCTCCATCGTCATCAATATAGATCTTATATCCTTCATGTGCAAGAGCCTTAGCCTTAGCAGCTTCATAATCAGGACTTGCAAAAATCTGAGTATCGGGTTTTTCCCAAGCCAATCTTACACGATACATATGAGAAATCTGTTCTTCAACACTTTCTTCTTGCTCAAGAGACTGTTCTTCGATCATTTCATTATTCTGAATATTCTCTGTATTAATTCTATTGCTTCTAATTCTCTTTCTAGACATATCTTTAACCTCGTTATCCCATTCATAAATACCACTATTTTCAATAATTGCTACGCAAGTATTGAAGAAATAAGATGTAGTAGTGTATGTAAATTCATGATTAAATCCTAGTCTACTTAGTTTATTAATCACGTTCTTATAGTCAGTATCTCCAATAATATTAGAATACTTAAAAGGGCCATCTTTAGATCTTCTAGTAGTAGTAAGAAAATCCACGAAATGGTTAATGCATTCATCTGCAGAAGTAAATGCTTTAAGAAGAATAAAATTCTTTTCATCACATGATTTAGGATTCTCATATGTAATTTTACTATCTACAGAATAGCATGTACCAAACCAACTATCATCTACTGTCATAGAGAATAGATTATTTGTCTCTCTATAGAATTCAGAGTTACCATAATTAGAAATGAGAGCAGCGATACCACCAATTATAGATGGAAGAATATTAGCTTTATTACCTGCATTAATACATGCATCCTTGATAGAATCAAAAAATATCTTTTGTTCTTCTGTAATATTTCCCATAATAGTACCTCCTTAATAATTTATAAGGATGTTTTGCCCATAGTTTTATTTTTTATATTATATAATAAGATATTATAATTATGAGATAGAAGTTGAAATCTATCTTAATAAAAATAAAGGAAGTAAACACAAATGAGCTTGTTCGGATTCTTTGATCTCTTTTCTTCTAATGGTTTTTACGAGAAAGGAGGTGAAGATACGACAACGTATGGAAAGGAGTATCCAGGATTGAAACCGCAACGAGAAGAGTATCACGACTATTTACAAGATGTACAAGATGATTATCATGAGGAGGATAGTAGAAATGATCTATATTAAGCATAAGATAAATAGCATAAATCTATAAAAAGGAAACTACGATGACAATTATTAAATTATTTATTATAATTTATATCATTATTATTATATCATAAGACAATAAAAATATCTGAGGGCTATGAAGCTCCTCAGATATTTATTTTTTTTAACGACGATTATGCTTATTTCTCTTATTGTTAATACGAGTATAATTCTGATTATTGAATTGAGGATTTACAGGAACTGCAACAGGAGTATTCTCTGCATACTGCTCCTCAACTACAGGCTCAGATTCTTCAGTTACTTCTTCTGCAGGTTGATCAATGATCTCTTCTGTAGAAGTATCTTCGTTTTCAACAGAATCTTCTACAATTTCTTCTTCCTGAATTTCAGGCTCAATTTCTTCAGAAGGCTCTTCATTTACTACCGTTTCTTCAACCTCTTCAGCAGTAGGTTCTTCAACAGCCTCAGAAGTAGATTCAGGTACACTATGCTCTGCATATACAGTTTCCTCAGCCTTAGTAAAGCAATCACTTGTATTATTATCTGCATTTACAATATCAGAATTAGTATATGCATTCTCAAGTGCCTTATAGTCTCCATTACCAACCAGAGTCCATTCATTGGTAAGAACTTCAATATCGGTCCATACAAAGATTCTCTTGGCAATTGCATAAGGAGTTTTATATAGAGTAACATTACAATCTGAGTGAGTAAAATCTTCTTTAGTGATTAGACCCTTCTGTAGAATAATAGGAGCATTCTCAGTAGGAAATCTAATATCACGTAGATTAGTCTTATACATTAAAAGGTCTCCTTTATTTTTTTTAGATTATTACAAGGTTATCGCTATAACAAAGAAAAGTCATAGAGAAGTAATTCTCTATGACTTAAATTTATATCTTAATTACTGCTTCTTAGTAATATCAAAGGTTCCAGTGAAAGTTTCAGTTGCTTCATATCCATTAGCAATATACTTGTCGTCAGGCTTCTCAGAGCAACGAGACTCATATACAAAGTTCTTGCAATCATTTTCAGGATCCAGAGTCAGAACCTTACCACTCATAACAGATTCGCCACCAATAGCGATATTCATCTGCTTAGTGCAATCAGGATTCTTCTGAGGATTGCCTTCCATAAATGCTGCAGGACCAGCCAGAGTGCAGTTATTAACAGAGATCTTCATATCTCTCTTAGTAGTATGCTGAGCAACAGCCAGACCAACTGCAGTGGCAGTAGTTCCATTTCCATTAGGAATCATAGCAGGTTCAGCAGAGCTTAGAGACTTGACAGTAGAGTTACTAATATCAAGACTGCCAGCACGAATCTCAAGGCCAACTAGAGTGCCCTCAATATATGCACCAGTAATAGTGTTATTCAGATTACCAGCAATGTATAGGCCATGTCCAACAGTTCCCTTGGTACTACCAGTAAAGTTAAAGGTGCCTTCCTTAACATTGCCATTGCAGTAGAACGCTGCGCCATCATTGTTACCAACTAGAGTACCATGGCAAGTAGCACTAATGTTGACAGACTTTGCATCGAACATAAGGCCTGCCCAACCCCATAGAGTAATGCCAGCAGCAATATAAGCATTAGCACTGCTATTCTCATCCTCATTCATAAGAATAATAGGAGCTAGATAAGGAGTAGATTCCTTGATAGTACCATTACCAGTAACAGTAAGCTTACCACCACTCTTAACACAAATGTATCCAGAAACAGTGACCACGGCATCATTATTAATATTAATAGTGACATCCTTAGTGATAGCAATAGTCTTAGGTACAGGAATAGACTTATTAATTTCAATAATATCGCCTACCGTAGCACTTGCGATAGCAGATGCAAGGCTATCATACGAATTATTACCGATTGCAACATAGGGCAGATCATCAGAGGCAATAAGAACCTTACCGGTCAGAGAATTATTGAAAGTAGCCATATAGCTACCAGCCTTACCATCTACAGTAAGAGTACTCTCAATAGCAATAATAGTATTGCTAATAAGAGATGCATCTTCTCCAAAATACATCAGGTTGCTGCCATCGACAAGCTCTTCACCCATAAGAAGCTTAGCATTAGAATAACCTTCAGCTTCAGCAGAGGTCTTATCGTAATCGAACATCAGATAATAGCCGTTCTTGGTAAAACGCTCATCATCGATAGTCAGATAGTTAGAAACCTTTAGCAGCTGTCCAACAATAATACCATTATAAATAGCACAATTTTGAACCTTAGCTGCATCATCAGACACAGTAGCAGTAATAAACTCTTCTAGCTTCTTAACACCAAACTTTTCATCTGCTTCAACAGTAGGAGTTTCACCAGCATCAGCAAGCTTATACTGTTCCTCATAATTATCCTTATTTACAGGATAATATTTACCATCTTCAGAGATGAGAGCAACATGAGCAGTATCTAGAATAGATAGAATATGTCTAGTAGAATGCTCATCAATGGTATCAATAAAGTTACCTTCATTGAATAGCACTTTATCAGTTGCTCTACGAGTAGGATACTTCGGCTTAATAGCAATACGTACACTCATTGTAGTATTTCCTCCTTAATCTTCATCATCATCTAGGAAAATATCATCGTCATCTCCACCATTAGTAGCGGCATCGATTAGTTCATCGTCCTCAAAGGGATCATGAGCAATATCTCTTTCTGCAGCAATGATATCATCTGCATCAATTCCCTCAATATCAAGATCAGCAATATCTCCAGTGAAGTCTTGATTCAGATCAATATCATCGTCATCTGTATCTTCGCAATCGTCATCATCAGGAAGCTCTTCAGTATCAGAATCGATTAGAGCATTTTCCATATCTTCATCTCCAAGAATAGCACAATCTTCAGGATCTTCAATAGAATTAATGCAATCGATTACATCTTCATTTAGTCGATTCATATTCATATTCTCCTTTCTTTTAAATATCATCTTCGTCATCAAGAAGATCATTGATTTCAGAATCAGGCTCGTTCATTAGAGCAATAGCAATCTCTCGCTCTTCGTCTGCAGTCAATCCATCATCATTCACGTCTTCTTGAGAACTTTCAAACAGGTGAATCTTATCTTCAGAAGGAGAAATTCTATCTTCAATAACACCAGCAATCATTTCTTCAGATTCACCAGCGATATCTCCAATAGCAGATTCTAGTTCATCTTGCATTGCAATGTCGTCTTCAAAGAGAGAAGTAAGTCTATCCATTCGATTATCCCTCCTTTTCTTTATTTACTACTTTTAGGAATTCTTGCCATAGTATTTTTAATGTTAAATTCAATAATATAAATAATCATCGGAATCAAGAAATAGTTTTCCATAGTATTCTCGGTTTCAATGATTCTTTCCAAAGGCAAAATATCTTCAGTTCCGATATGATCATCGAAATTAAAGTATTTGATTAATAGATTATATTTAGCATATTTGCTATCACTTGGGAATAGCTGATTTTCTAGAATATGCCCTATAATCTGAGGATCTAGAATATTTAATGCAGAAGCATAAGTTTCTAGTGCAGTATCATGAGCAGCATATGTAAGTTCAAAATACTTTTCATATCTTGTACTAAAAATAGTTCCAGGATCATCAATGAACAATGCAGTGGAACTATGTTTGCATTCAGGAAGTAAATTCTTTTCTCTGTTTTCAATAACTTTCCAAATAGATTTGTTATACTTGATATTGAAATCAGGTTTTAGATTAGTCTTATGATCTATATAATCATATTTATCTCCAGAATTGTAAAGAATCTTATTACGAATACAAAATTCAATCATATATGGATCATAAAAGAAATCAGAATTCATTCCTGTTTGGCAAACGTAATATAGATGAACAAACGTATAAGTCTGGACTTTATTGTTAAAATAAAGTCCTTTAAACAACTGTTTTAAATTTACACATACATCATCTAGATTCTTACATACATCATATTTTTGACTCTGAAGAATCGGAGTAAACTCTGTACCAATATTTCCAGATACAAACTTAAACTCTTCTATTACATTTCCAGAGAGTCTAGAATCATCATTATGAATAAGAGAATATTCTATCTTATAGTAATTACCACCGTTATCAAAAGTATCAGTAGAAACAGAAGAAACAATAAATTGATATCTCTGTTTAATCATATTGATCACAAAATGATCTCCAGGATAAGGAGTAATAGTATCAGGTAAAATATATGCATCTCCAGAAATTTCACTTCCAGAAATACCAAATTCTCCAGATTCTAGTGAAGTTGCTACTCTATCAATTCCATAAAGATACATATCATGAATTAGATTATATCTAAATGGAGTATCTTTTCCATCATTATCATAATTGATCTTAAGACCTTTATCAAGAGTAGATTGATTATTATTGATATTATAGTAGTCTACAGGAAGAGCCTTTTTGTCATTGAACAAATAAAATGGATTTTTCAGTAGATCTTCCTGTAGATCAATGACGGACTGCGTCATAGTAGAATGACTTACATTAAGTAATCCCACAGTTATCTACCTCCATTTAAATAATTATAAGGATGTTTTCAGATGCTACCGGTTGCGGGTTTATGCGTATAGAAATTGATAAAAGAAGCAGATTGAACAGGATTATCGAATACAGGTAGAATCTCATCTTTAAAGATTCTGCTAATTTGCTCAATATTATTGTTATTCACAAGACGTGTATTAGCACTATCAAGGAAAGCTTTTTCTCTATCTAGAACATCTTTATCTGTATAGCCATCAAAATGGGGTGCATGAGGAATTACAGGAATCTTAAAATCTTCCCAATATTCATTATCACAATGATAAGTTACCATTCCATTAGGAGTAGGAAATCCTACAACAAACATACCATCATACATAGTACCATCTTCATGCACTCTAGATTTCCATGCATAAGGCATATGAATCATAGCAAGTGCTAATAGATATGTACGATGCTTATAAAGATCACCAAAAGAATGATATCCATCAGAAATATCATCTGCAGAATTTCCAGTTTCTTTCTTATAATCTTCGATCTGATCATTAATCTTCTTAATAGCTGCGTTCATTTTGCTCTCTCCTTAATTATTCAATATTAGTAAAATCCATATCAGAGATAATATTCTTAAATGCTTTATCGGAATCATTATATATCTTGGACAAGAATACGCATAGATAATAATACTCGTTCCAGATAGTTTCTGCTTGTTCAGGATCTTCTACAATCAGCATAATATTTTCCAGATTAATAGTATCCATATCAATAGTGATATTTCCATTCTCACAATCTCCAAATGGAAAATCTTTAATCCATCCAGAATTATTATCTTGGCTGATTACCTTATTAATCTGATTATTAAGAAATTCCATAAAGTTGAATGCATTTGCATTATCAATATTAAACCAAAATACTGAATTAATTGGTCTAATTCTCAATGTTTGATAATTATATTCATATCCGAGACTAGATGAATAAAGAATAACCTTGTGTTTAAGGTTGTTAAACTTTAGCCGTTCAGAAAGAATATTAATCATGGCTTTTGTGTACACATCTTGATTCAGCATTAGTATTACCTCTTTCTATAAATTTTGTAAAAAAAATAAGTAATATACGTTTAGTATATTACTTATGAGTTTTAAATGTCAAAAATATGCTTTTTATATTCGTTAGATCTCTTAGACTGATTTACTACTACAGAATTCTCATTATTAGCAACATCATCCGGATCTTCTACTGCATAATACGGAGCATATCTAGACGATGAGTTATAATTACCTCCAATATCAGAAACTGCATTGCCTGGAAGTAATCCAATAAAAGGTTGAATCATTTGAAATCCTAAAGTGCTAAGATCACAATGACTTAATCTATAGATTAATTCCATCCAAGTAGAATCTACATCAATAATACATTGATATTCATTATTAAAGGTTATCATAACTCCAGGAATCTTGTCTTTTTTCTCAGATCCGAAGGAATAAATGTCAGGAGAAAAAGTAATTATATCATTATCTTTATCTCTATATTGATATATCTCTACATTAAGAGATCTTGCTTTATCTGAATAAATAATATATTCATCATTCTTCTGTCCAAAACAATGATTAAGAATTCTATCATTAAACAATTTCATCTTAGTGACTAATTCATCCAAATTATATCCTCTGATATTAATAATAGAACTCTTTAATTCTCCATTATTAGGTGTATATCTAGGATTTGGATAATCAATCGTAAGATAAGTGTTTAAATGAAAACTTGCAGTAATAAGATGATCAGTATTTTTATACTTATTAGATCTATATCTTATTTCTTCATAAAATCTATGTTTTCTTCCATCAGGATCTTTATAGGATAAATCTGTTACCGCTTTAAGATTTACCCTAGGTGCAATATACATTAAATTTGCTTTAATGTTTTCCAATTCGAATAATAGTTCTAACCGTTTTCTTTCTTCTTGTGTCATAATAGATTTATCTCCTAGAGGGTGTATTATAATAAGAAGTCAAAGAAAAAATAAAAGTCTAGTAGAGGCGATCACCTCCTTTTTCTACTAGACTTTTATTATATTTTAGATCTTAGTGGTCTGCAAATTCCAAACAAGTTTGCCATCCTTGTTTGTATTCACAACAATCTTGCGACCAACACGGATAGCATCCTGGTTCTGAATGGTGTTCAGAATGTTGCTGGAGAACGGATATTTCACTTTCTCATCAGCGATCATTTTGAACTTGCTGGGACTCTCATAATCGTAGATGCGGAAGCGGATACCGGCAAGAGTCTTATCAGCCTTCAGAACCTTGCAAATATTGGTAACCAGCTTACGCCAATTCTCATTGGTCAGATCACCGACTTCATCATAGATGCCGGACATATCAATCCTGTCGATGAACCAGTATTTGCCAGTCAAGTTATTCTGCAGCTCCTGAGGGGTTTGAGCACGAATATACCGATCATCGGCTGCAGAATAAGTTTCCGCAATCATCTTCTTAACCATTGTCTCATTGTAGAGCGGCACAGACCACTGTTTGCGGATATCAATTCTATCATAGAACTGATAGACTCGAATTGTGTCACCATAGATGACACGAGGATCAATTACAACGTAACCCCGCATAGCTTCAGGATTATTGATGTCATTATTGGCCTTCGTGACATCAAAGATGGTAGCCTTGATCAGACCAGGATAGTTGTCAAGATCAGAATAATTCACGATCTTATTCTGATCATGAACCATCTTGGTGAATCTATCAAGACCAATCACCCGCTTATGATACTCTTCATTGTTCTCCTTATCAATGGAATTTACGTCCCAATTCCAATCAAGAGGAACATCAGCAGGTGCTACAGGCTGAGGCTGCTGAACAGGTTCCTGCTGTTTGTGCATCTCCTGCTCCTTCAGCAGAACCTCACGAGCCTGCTTCAGGATATCGTTGAAGTCATACTTCTCTTTCGGATCGCCAAAAGAGACAGCATCCTTCAACTCTGTATTATTCTCAGCTTTGAGATTATCAAAGTTGGGAACCGCAGATGCCTGAGGCTTTACAGAGTCCTGAGGAGGAATATCAATGGGAGTATCAGGTTTTACCGGAGGATCAGGAATTACTGCCTTACCATCATTAGTAACCTGCGGAGCAACTTCTGCAGGAGAAGGCTGCTGAGGAACTACAACATGCAGTTCCTGGATAGGAGCTTTTTTGATATCATCCGGATTAGGTGCCTGTGCTACAGGCTGAGGCTGGGGATTATTCTGAGGCTTCGGAGTCTCTTTGATATTATCAGGATCAATATCGACAACCTCTGCATTGTTGCCGATGGCACTCAGAGGGTCATCGGCTTCATCCTCAGGATGTTCCAACTCTGCCTCAGGAACCAGAAAAAACAGAGCTGCAACCTGACCATCGGAGTTGCTCATGAACATCCGACGAATCTCAACAGAAACATCAACATTTGCTTCGATGCTCATATTCCATGCCTTGATATGGCGCAGATCAGTGTACTTCTTACGTGCACTGAATGCGGGGATGAGGTTAGATAACTGTTCCTCATCCATCCATCCACAGACGAATCCATGGAGGACTCCCCATGCCAGCTTCTTGAAGAAGTTAGCATTTGCAGTGTCATATAAATACTGCAGGCTGGACTCAACATTCTCGATATCTTCCTTGGTTCCCCTCTGCACGAAGACACGAGCAAGGGAATCATAGTAATCACAGATCACCTTGAACCCTTCACTGCTATCTGCTTTAGGCAGATCGTAGAAAGGCTTGACGAAGGCATAGATATCTCCATCGGCATGAGTGAACGGAGTACGGACTTTGCCCTGCTCGAAGTTCTGAATATACTCATCAGAGTACTTCTTCAGAGCTTCGAAGAAATGCTGGTCCTTACCCACATCATAGCAGGTGCGGGAGAATTTATAGCCCTCCTTTACGCCAATCATCTTAAAGGGGCTCTGGTTGGTATACCCCTTCTTCTTAGAGGTGACCAAGCTATTGATCTCCTCTTCATTGACATAGCTGGAGTTGATCTTACGATTCCTCCAGTCATTGGACAGGCTCTCAACAAACTGATTCAGATAAAACATATATTTTTTACCTCCATATATGTCTGATAAAAATAAAGGCCTGGGAATATCCCAGGCCAGTTGCAAGTTACTTACTCAGTCTGAGACTCAGTAGCCTCAGACTGATTCTGCTGCTTCAAAGAAGCCATCTTGTCTTTAGCTTCCTTGATCTCGCAGAATACATCAATGAGCTTAGAAACTCCCAAGCCCATCAATGCGCCGATGACTGCCAACTCTGTAAAGTAGGCAGTCAAATCTTTAAAATCTTGGGTTGTCTTGTGCTTCTTCGGCATAAATTCGGAGAAGTACCAATAGTAAAGAGTCTTGTAGAAAAACATAATTATACCTCCAAATATATTGATTATAGCTGTTGATATTCAATTATGCCAGAATGTTGCTGCGCTGAGGAATGTCTTCATAGACACCCTCGACAGCTCCTGCCATTTTCAGGAGCTGAGAAATACGCCGCAGCCGAGACATGTCGACACGGTTAATCTCAATCCTGAAATCGGCCTTGCCATCCTCACGTTCAACCTTGCGGATACTCATCTGGCAATGATCCCAGATGAAGTACATACCACAGTCGGCGATGAGCTTCTCCAAGATGTCCTCAGACTGCTTGGTATCGCTCATACCAGTAAAGATGAAAGCTCGAACATGACCATTGTTCAAGCCACAGCTACGGGTGAAGATCTGTTCGCCAGAAAGGATCTGACCAGTTTTAGTGGTCTGAGATTCAATGCTGCTCTTGTACTGTGCAACTTTGTTGATGCTCTTGTTAGACATAATTATACCTCCTATGTCTTTTACGTGAATTAAACGACTGAGATAGAAGTACTCTTTTTCCTTCTATTTCACTATTATATTATCTAATCTATTTCAATGACTTTTTAAATAAAATATGGGTAAGGAAGTAAAATTCCTTACCCAATATTAATTATTCAATATCAATCCATTTACTATAGAAAGGATGCTTATAAATATTAAATTGATGCTGAGATTTAATCATATCTGGACGATCTTTTTCAGTAACTGTGATGATAGTAGCTTGAACAAGATTCTTTCTGATATCGTCATCGCTGAATCCATCATTATAAATCGATACTCTTATATCGTATTTATTTTTATTCAATTTAGAAATACTTCCACATTTAGTACCAACGTAGAATACCGCTAAATCAAGAGTTTTAAAACACCCGCATGGAACCGCAGGCATCTTTAAATTACCTTGATCAATCCAAGTATCATCTACAAAATATACAAATTCCTTTTCCATAATTATTACTCCTTTCTCTCTTGAATCTCAGATGCAAAATATACAGCAGGAATATTCTTCTCCTTAATAAAGCTAATGGCTTCAATATTATTAGGAACATTGAATTCTAGTGGATATTTGAATCTATCACGCATCTGAATCCTAGTCTCTTCGTCTATATTAGCCAATTTAGGATTATCTACGAACATGACTTTTGATTTTGAGGCATATTTATTGAAAATGTGTCTCTTAGCATTGAAGAATCCCTGAAGCTGTCTAAAACCGACATCTACGAGTTCTATATAGGAAGTATTAGGATTTCTAGTTCTTCCTAATGTCTGTCTAGTAATGACTTCAGACTTAAAAGGTTCTGCCAAAACTACAGAATATTTTAGATCAGGAATATCTTCACCAGCACCTGCAGACTTAGTAGTTGTAAGAATATATTTCTTGGTTTTTGCTTGCTGTTTATCTTCACTAATAGAAGTATAGATCCCAACATCATTCCATAATTCAGGATAATTAAACATAATCCTTTCATATACTTTTTCAATTGCTGAATTAGTACCAATATAGAATAATGCTTTACCACCAGATCTATAAATCAGAGAGAAGATATAATCAAACATAATCCAAAATCTATTGTTTCTCATCAGATAATCAATATATAATGGATTGCTTAAGCCATATACATTATTCTTACAAGCATTTACATCAGAAGGCGTAGGATACGAATTATACTTAATTGCAATATAGCTAGTATGGGCATCCACTTCTGGATTGAATAGATTAATGGATGGGACATTCTTCATATAAAGTTTATAAATAATATCCTCTTGTCTATCAGATCTAGAAGGAGTAGCAGTAATATAATAAGTCCTCCAAACATCTCTAGTTGCAAAATCTATTAAAGCCATGTTTTGGAAATTCTGATGTGCTTCATCAAAGAACTTGATTCCAATACCAAGTTTTTCGAATAGCAAACCTACTTTGTCCCAGCCATGAGTAGAGCCATAAGTCTGTAAAGTAGAGTGAGTGCAAAGATATAAAGACTTATTAGCCATCATAGAAGAATCATTAAGAATTCTACCAATCATTGGCCCTCCTTCAATCTTTACGATTTCAGAATCATCAATATCAGTATATTCTTTAATCTTTTCTCTCCATTGGTCTAGAATACCAGACTGAGAAGTAATTACAATAGATCTAATTCCTAGATAACTCATAATGCAAGATGCAATATAAGTCTTTCCTTTACCAGTAGTAAGATTTATAGCAAATTGAGTCTTACCACTATTGCAATAGTACTTTCCTTTACAGAGACCAAAATTTAATGCTTCTTTTTGAACATCATCCCTAGGAAGCATCTTCATTCTAATTCTTTTAGATACTTTATCGTAGTGATTATATCGAGCAATATAAGAAGAGAATTCATCTGGATCCATTGTAGATTCTACTTTACGCCTTACATAATCTACATCAATTCCTCTTGGTAAAAAGAGTCTCTGTTTTTCTGGATCGTAATGAATTCCTATATAATTTACTCGATGACAAACTTTATCCCATACCCCAAATTGTCTAATCAGTGTAGGAAAATCAGTTAGTTTACAATGATTAATAATAATTGATGAATTATGGACTACCATTTTATAATCATCAATAGATTTATATACCATATGATCACACTTTCTAAAAATAAAAGGCCGGAGAGTTTAAGTTCTCTCCGGTCTCTTTTTTTAATTAATCTTTGCTACCTTTGTCAGGCGTAACAAAATAGATAGCATCTTTATTACCCTTCATATCGTACTCATCTTTCTCATGGAACTTATCAGAAACCATTTCAGTGTTAACCATAAAGTCCTGAGGCTTTTCCATAAAGTAAAGATCAAAGATAGAAGGCTTATGCTTCTTAGTGGACAGCGGAGAAACTAGAGTCTTACCTACTCTCTGATATTCAAAGTTAACAGTAATACTCGGAGAATAGTTCAATGCAGAGCTAAGAGTAAGAATCTTATAAGGAGCATTCTCAATAGCCCAGTTAGGCATTTCAAGAATATTATCAGGATCTCTCATCTGATTAGACAGAAGAACTTCCAGATGCACAGCAGAAATTACCAATCCACCTTCAAGGTTTGCATTGATAAATTCACTGACAATAGTATTCTTATTGAAAGAGGAAGTATCTTTCTCTCTATCAATAATATGCTTAGATCTTTCCAGAGTTCTCTGAAGCTCCTTATTCTGAATCTTTACTGTAAAAATGCTAGGAAGAGATTTAACTGCATCTAGAGGAATAGTATAGATTCCATCGTCTTCTTTTGCTTTCTTAGATTTAAGGACTCTATTTAAATCTTCAGTAAGATAAATATTATCCTCATCTACTGTATGGAAAGTAACTACATGGCCATCAGGATATCTAATATCAAAAGAAGGAGTGAATTCTTCATAAATGATGCCATCAGAGTCATCATCATCGTCTGAATCGAATTTAGAAGAATCAAGAATCATAAAGAATCCAGATACATCTGTATCTTCATCAATATTGATAGTATTCAATTCGATATTAAAGATATCAAAGAATTCCGGATTCCACTTCATTTCAACTACAGCAGATTCCAATAGATGTTTTGCAGACAATAGCATCTGAGTATATTTTTCGGACAGTAACTCAGCAGCAAGCTTACCAGGATTGATATCTCTATTTGTATAATACAGGTCTCCATAACACTTATGGCAAATACCAGTGCCTCTAGCATAAGATTGACAAGTGATAGGAGATCTGAAATACAAAGTTTTACCAATTAGATGAGTGTCTCTATCTGCATCCAATAGATAATCAACGCCATGAGGATTGATCTTATAGTATCTCTTATCATAAAGCCGCAGGAATTTAGCATCCTTAATAGTAATCTCAATGAAGTTTGCAGTATTGCAAGTATAATTAGGATCATCGTTTAAGAATGTATCCAAATTATTAGTTTCAAGCAATCGTGCAAATGCACCAGAAGTACCAACATTCATCTTCTGCAAGATCTGTGCAATTCTACCAACAGAAGAATCAATGACATAGGATTCAGGATTTGCCACACCACCATTCATAAAAGAATTATTGATGATATATGGAAAAATTCCTCCCTGACCATCAGGTTTAGTACCGACGTTGACAGACACTTCCTTAAACTGTTTCGGAGAAATAGCCTCACCAGATACAAAAGAATCTCTCAAACAATGATCATTATCCTTAATATATCTAATCTGCATGTTTGTATAATCCATACCGATAGACTTGACATCCTCGATAGGAGTATCAGAAAGATCTGCATGCATAGATGCGTTGAATTCAGGATATTTCTCCATTAGATTAATAGTATCTTTAAAATTGACAGTATTTGCAAGATACAATGCAAATGTATCGATTTCTTTCATTTTAGAAATACTATCATCAAGGAGATTATTAAGAAGCATAAAGTTCATATCCTTACGATAGCTCTTAATAAGCTTATTAAAGAACGAAACAATAGCTCCTTTAGTAATTGCTCTTGTATCAAAAATATATCTTACAGTAATTACATTTCCAGCACAAATAGGAAATGTCCAAAACAGAAGATTATACCAATAATCAACAAGAGTAAATTTTACAAATTCATCACTACGATTAAGCCCCAACAAATCGTCATGAGGAAATTGTACACCAATCATATATGCTTGAACATCAGGCTGTTCAATGCCATCTTTCATGATATTAAGAATACCATTAAAATGGCTCATATAATTATCAGGAGTCAATGAAGTAGACTCAATCTCCTGATATCCTGTTTTTGCCAATTGGACATACGGACCATAGTTTTCATAATACGTTACCATTTGTTTATCTCCTTATAAAACAAATTAGTTATACCAGTAATATTGAGTTTCAGGAATTATCAGTTTTAAAATAATCTCCAGGAGTACTGATCTTATCTTCATCCAATACTGCTAGTATACAATAATACAATTCAGGAAATTGTTTCTTTAAAGCTTCTTTATCAATATCAAATATTACTTGAAGTCTTTCTTTATTAGATAAAGATTCTATTTTCATAATATTTTTCTTTGAACTAGGATCTGCATGATAAACATGCATTTCAAGGAATTTATTCATAATACAACCTCCATTTATTAATTGGTAATCTGAATAATAAAATATCACTTCTGGTATTCTATTCATAATTATAATATCTAGCTAAATAAAAAATTAAAAGGAGTTGCATTGAGGATCATATGATCCTCAATGTACTTTCCTCTTAATATTGTTACTTCACAACCCTGATGAACACAGGAATCTGAAGTTTTTCGCCACAGTAGATATCACAGTCGGCATTGATACCATTCTCTTCACGAATGGCATGCAGCTGGCGACGATAGTCTTTCTCACCATCCATCTTATATTTGGATGCAATGGCAGAGAGGCTATCATCAGCACTGACAGTGTAGCTGACATAGTGGTCAACTACGAGTTCAGTGCTAGTCATCATAGTGAATTTGCCACCAAGCCAGAAAGCAACCAATGCAACCAGGATGAACAGAGTAACCAGGAACATTTTGTTGATACGGACAAAATTGGACTTCTTCATAATTTTATACCTCCAAATTTTTAACGACCAATAGAAGTACTCTTTATTCCTTCTATTTCAATTTTATACTATACAAGTGAAAATAAGAATAATTAAAATGCGGAAGGGAACTAAATCCCTTCCGCTATCATTATTGATTAGCAGGAATAAACTTCTTTCCATCCTTGACATCATCTGTATCAGCAACAAGATCTGTAGCAATATAATTAAGTAGTTTATCCTTATCAGGAAATAGACGTACAATCTTAGTATTGCTTCCTGCTGCTTCGTTATCAAAGTATTCAGGATAGAAATCGTAGACAAATTTATCTCCAGTAGTGACATCATTACGACCAAGATAGAAGTCAATAATAACATCATAGAGAATAGTCTTAAGACTAGCAAAGTTATCCTTATAATTAGCAGCAGGAGTCTCAAGTTCATTAATAGCACCAAAGATTTTCTGAAGTCCATTATAAGGTTTATCACTAGTAGAATATTTTGCAAGTAGATTAGTGATGAATACTTTCCAAGAATCAGAAACAGATTTTCCATTCTTAATTAAGTATTGCGCTACACTATTATCTCCTACAATATATTCCATAATAGTAATATTGTTTACAGAGTCTACATAATGTTTATTAACAGATTGCTTACCTGTACCATCTATAACAATATTTCCATCTTTATCTCTATTATACTTATCCATATTGATAAGCAAAGTATTAAGATCAATATCTTTAATATCAAGAGGATTAACCTTAAGACCATTAATAAAAACAAGGGAAGTATCTTTAGATAGAGGATAAGTAGTCGGATAATTTACATCAGCAGGTGTATCTGTAAGAGCAAGCATACCGCTCTTAGGAATAGTAGATTGTTTATATTTTTCTACAAATACTTCAGGGATATAGAATATATCAATATAATCTCCTTTATCAAGAATAGTAGTAAAATATAGAACCAATTTATCAAAAGGACGATACTTATTCATGAATGTAATAGTATACTCAGTCTTGTCAATCTTTTGGCCATTAATAAAGATCATATATTGATCGGGATTATGGCAGTAATTAAACTGAGTAGGAAGAATTACTTTATACTGATTATCCTTTTGCTTAAATCTATAATATCTGAATTGCTTCTTAGGAACTAGTTTAAGCTTTCTACCATAATATTCAGTATTAGTAAATTGAATACGATAATAATTAGCTTTAACAGAACTATAGGTAAAATCTACAATATAATTCTTTCTATCTTCTGCAGAATCAGGAACTTCATATGCAGAATCTGGGCAATATTCAGACATTAAATAGCAATCATCTAGATTATATTCATCATGGAGATAGATATCAGTCTTAGCATTTGGTACAGTTAATTCAAGAATCTTATTATTACAGATAGTAAACATAAGAATCTCTACATGATCTCCATCCAGTATTCCAAAGATAGGAACATTGATTGTATTAGTAGTATATACTACATCAATCATATATTGATAGAGTCTATTATTGACAAACATTATAATGCTAGATTCAATAGTATCACCAAATTTTCTAGATAGATGAACATATCCATCTGTGTCTGCGAGAGCTTTAAAATCGTTTCCTTCATAGCAAATAGATCTTACATTAGATTCTTTTGCAAATACATCTTTCCATAGATTAAAATCGTATTGAGTGATGTATTTTGCGGAATTCTCAATATTCTTTTCATATGTAAGATCTCTAGAATGATCGAAATCAAAAGGCTTGATAAGTGGAGCAATGATAGTATTCCAATCAGTACTAGAAGTATTATTCTTATTTGCTGTAATGATAGATTTTACAAGATCTTTATCTACATCTTCTCTATTAATCATCGATGATTGTTGAGTATTTGCATGCTTAGTATTATACATGCAAATTGCCCATTTAATAGGAGTAGTAGTTTGAAGAACTTTGAATAATCCAAATGTACCATTATAAATATCATCAATTTTTTTATCAGAACCGGATTCATTGAATAGACCAGTATCATTAAAAGTGATGATATTATCAATAGTAGGAATATATCCAACAGGAAGATCTTCTAATTCCATCATCTGATAAGGAGTTTCAAATAGATTAATTTCTTTATAATAGATATTAGGATCTAGAATTTCTAGACGCATACCAATTTTAACAAAATCAGTATCTTCTAGCCTTCTTCCATTTAAATCAAAATAGAATCCTTTTCTATCATGATTCAAAAGGACATTACTATCTTCACCATATCTAATATATTTAGAAGCAATAGGGAATACAACCATTTTTGCCATAAATGGTTGACTATCTCTCTTGAGCCCATCAATTCTAAGATAGCTATAATCATAATCATGAATAATAGTTATCTTACTCCACGGAATTGCAACTCCTTCTACAAAAAGAATGAATGGCCAGACTTTATCTTGCTCTACAAGATGATCTAGTGTATCTTTAAATACAGTATTCTTCAATTCATTATCATAGCAATAAGGAATTTCATTTACTGCATATAGATGCACATCTATTTCCCAAATATTATATTTATACCCATCATACCAATATTCATATTGGTGATTCATATAAATATTTCTAACCATTGGACAGAGATCTTTTTGCAGTTCCGTAATACGAGAGTAAGTATGATGTCTCAATTCTTCAATTTTATCAATGAATTTTTGATCCATCATTATGCATTCTCCCCTCCGATTTTAAGTAGCTCATTAGTAAATGCAACAACTGTCTTACTACCAACAATCTTTTCGATTGTATTTTGTTGATTCAAAAATGCACCATTATAGCAGTCGGTAATGATCTGAGAGAAAGGAACAAAACATTCTAGACCTAGGAAAGTGCCAGGACCAAATACATACATCCATCTCTGAACAAAAGAATCTGTAGTAAGTCTTGCTCTATTCTTAGGAGAAATCATGCCTTCCTTTTGATCTAGAAACACTTCAGCAAATTTAGCAAGGAATTTATTGAAATCTGCTGCTCCATCATCAAAAGTAAATGAGAATAGACTATGCAGATAATCGCAAATTTTCTTATCTTTAATACCAGATACTTGCTTTGCAATATTATATACAGTATCTCCACTAGAAGATACACCTTCTACACATAGAAGATAATATTCAGACATAACAAAAGAAATTCGTTCTTTATTATCAGCATAAGTAACAGGTACTTTTAGATATCCAAGAGTATAAAGCATCATATCAGTAAATGCAGATGCTCCATTCTTCATAAGAGAAGCACTACTAGTAATAAGTCTAGGATTATTATAGTAGATAATATATACCATAGCAGCAGTAAGATAAGAAATCAAAGCTCCTACTTTAGAAATCTTATACGATCCATTATCAGCTTTCTTAATAACTCCAGAACAGTCAATAAAAACCTTCTTATCTTTACTATCATTCTTAATATCTCTTAGATAAAGTACTTTAAATGCTCTGGAGATTCCAGGATCTCTAATCATTAGAACAACCTTATTGCTCATCAAAACTTTTAGAAGAACCGCAGTAGCTTGTTGCTTCACAGCAAATACAATGTCATCAAATGCTTTAGAATTCTTATCTACACGCTCTGCTTCCATAATGTACTTAAAAAGTTCTTTATTATAGTCTGCAGTTTGGTACAGATAAGAGTCAGAGATCAGCTTCATATCATGGCCCTCCACTTATCTAAATATTTTATAAGGATGTTTAATTTTGAAGAATAAACCACTACTTGGTGAATCCAAGTAGTGGATTTCAATTCTTTACGGAAGAACAACAGTAGTTTGATCTACAAATGCTTTATTTGCAGAGTCTGCAGACATAGGAGCAAGAGCAACAGCCATATTATCAAAATATATGGTTGTACCTGTGTCAGGCAGAACAATAAACTCAATCTTCATCATATAAGATCCAGTTGCAGTTCCCTTAAAGTCAACAACGTGGCCAAGTCCTACATATTGATTAGGAGTACCAATCTGATCTCCATTGATAGTCTGAGTATGAATCTTAGTAGACTTAGGATTAGTGCCAGAAGTATCTACAAAGTAAGTATTAACCTCTAGAAGATTAATAGTTCCAGATCCCTTAGAAGATTTAATTCTATAAGTAATAGAAGTGCTTCCAAAAGGAATATTAGAAATCATAGTAGAGTATAGAACTCGTCTAGTAGAAGAAGAGCTTAGAACAATAGAACTGCCATTATTAGCAGAACTATCAGATGTCTTGGTTCCTTCAGTATAAGTATTATCATTTTTATCTGTAGATGCAGATGTAGAGTCACTAACTGTACCAGAAGTAGAATCAGCTGAAGCACCAATAGGGAAATATCTATTACCCTGCCAGTCTTCGATTCTAACTTTACGGTTTTCAATCTTAGCCATAAATGAATCGTCTCCTTATCTATGAAATTACTAATTATTTATTATCATGTTTTTCTTACTATTATCCACCTATTAGATCTGCAGTGATAACAAGTTTAGTCTCTGCCGTATCAACATATCCATCATCATTAGGCAGTAGAGATTCAGTAGGCTGTTCATATTCTGCACTAGTACCTGTCAGGTCTAGAATATTATCTCCATACAAGCTATAGATATGAATCGGATTTGCATAATAACCAGCAGGAAGAATAGTATCGTAGCCAGCAGCTATTCTCAACTTAGACGTAGTATAAGTAGGAATAGTACCAGTAATTTTAGATCCATTAACCCATGCAGTCTTTGGAGATAGAATATCAGCAGCTCCTGCAGTTGCTTGAGTTTGAGAAGCAAGAGACTTTGCAGTTATAACACCTGTGCCATCATGGAATCCAGCAGGAATAGTAGCAGAAGATCCTGCAGCCATTTCTTTAGAAGACCATCCAGTATTATCTGGCATAGTACCAGTAATTTTAGATCCATTAACCCATGCAGTCTTAGCAATAAGTAGATTATAAGGAACAGCATTAGATTGAGTTTGATCTCTTAGACTTTTAGTAGTAATTCTACCAGAACCATTATGATATCCCTTAGGAATAGTAACACTTGATCCAGCATTTACATTTTCTTGAGTCCAAGATCCATTATTTGGCATAGATCCAGTAACCTTAACTCCATTAACCCATGCAGTTTTAGTTATCAGGATATCATTTGCCGTAGCATCTGATTGGGTTTGAGTAGCAAGATCAAGAGTAGTAATATATCCATATCCAGAATAATATCCTTCCGGAATCTTAATATTACTACCAGCTGCTAAATCTCTAAAAGATCTAGATCCTTGGTTTAGCATCTTACCAGTAATCTTTTTACCATTAACCCATGCCGTATATCCTTCTAGAACTTTATTTACATCAGCAGTTGCTTGAGTCTGAGAAGCAAGATCTACAGCAAATACTTTAGATGTACCGTCATAATATCCAGCAGGAATTGTATAAGATTCACCAGCATTAAGAGAAACGAGTTTAGTAGGCACTTGAATCATAGTACCTATCATTTTTTGCTTAAGATTATTATTATAGAAAGTGGCTCCAGCAACAACTTGTTCAGGAGTAGCATCGCCTGTTAATTCCAAAGTGCCAGTTACTTTGACACCATTAATCCAAGCAGTAGTGCCT